>Ga0272443_10000287_pt1 | contig 95880 bp, 120 predicted proteins | sample SSMAcet12_FD_193581 | JGI IMG/M metagenome (GOLD analysis project Ga0272443, IMG submission 193581) | Marine sediment archaeal communities from Little Sippewissett salt marsh, Falmouth, MA, United States - SSM-Acet-12 | ecosystem: Environmental > Aquatic > Marine > Wetlands > Sediment ... | reverse complement strand
GTTCATCAGTTGCCTAACTTGTGAGAACCGAGTTTGGCTGCATCTTCGATACCTCCAGAGGAGGCCTTCATGCTCTGCACGAAAATATCGTAAGATTGCTTCTTGAGTCCGTAGTAGTTTCCAACCCCTGTGAACTTCTCTGACGAGATGGCAAACTCCTCTGACAGGTTAGGTTGATGGAGGTTCTTTCTCTGATGACTATGAAGGAACTGTTTGCCAACGCTCTTTCCGTCACCATGTAACCATCTAAACCTGTTTGCGTTTAACCTAACCTCTTGCTGGAATAGAGACCCCTCAAGGTTGTGGAAGTATTCATGGACTGCTGCACCCTGATCCATAATGGCGATTTCTTTGTACGGGTTGTAGCCGGTTATCTCATATTCAAATCGTTTAGTCGAAAGATAACGCGTTCCTGGTCCTGCATCTTTTGGGTTGTAAGCAAACGAACGATAATTTGCATTCTTTGACCAGGCTGAGGCGGTTGAGAATTCGCCCATGTCTGATAACCCTACCCATTGTGGTGTGTAGGCTCTAGCATGAACTGGCATCTTGTACATACCATCGTCTACTCTCTCCATCCACTGGGATATTGTAGAGGGTCTTGCAACCGTTCCTCTATTCCGCCATGCTACTTTCTTTTTGAAGTTTGGATTGTTCCATTTCCCACCTCTTGCAAAGTTGTTAAACATCTGAAGGTCGTCATAAGAGTAGTGCATTGCATAGCGATAATTCATTACCTCTATTGCAAGAGCATCCTGAGCAACCTGAGTTGGGATGACTCCGTCTCTAGCGGCATATTGAATAAGTTTAGAGAGAGGAGCCCCATCAACAAGCTCCATGTTTTGCTGCATCCACATTGCAGCTTTCTCTCTGGCTACAAACCAATCAAGTCGTTCTGCCGCATCTCCGTAAAGAGTTGTTTGTTTGTAGAACTTTCCTTTTGTGTATTTTGCTTTCCATTTAAGTGTCTTTCCCTGTCCGCTTTTCTCCAGTAAATAAGTTGTATCGCATCTAAGGTCCTCGGCGTATGCCATGTATCTTCTTCCATGCCATAACCTTTGCCGCGTAGCACTAACCTCAGAATTGAATGCAGCTCGAAGTTTCCTATATTCTGCGTATTCATCGGCAGTAGCAGGATTCAATCGAGCAAGAGCCTTCTGACCTAGATTTCGAGTTCGAGTTTGCAATGTCGTACTGAACGCCTTCAACTCGTTATCTGCAGCAGCTTTCAGCATATCTACACGAGCCATAGACAAGGGAGCATCTTCGATCATTCTGATCATACTCACAGAGTGCTTTCCGTCTAGGACGACACCGCCTTCAAATATCTCACTGACTTTTGCGTTTAGGAAGGCCTCTGCCGCATCATCCGACATTCCAGCAACCTGTGAAGAAAATGTCCCCAGTTCCTGCTGAGAAAGAGTCGAAGAAGTGACAGAGAAGTTTCCAGGAGGGAGACTGGACTTCAAACGGGCTGCATTAGCTACGAGAGGCACCGTAGGAGGCGATTTCGGAGCCTTCTCCTTGGGAGACCCCTTTGACTTGGGTTTCGCCGCTCCTCCGCCGCCTCCGCTCTTTCCCTTTCCGCCCTTCCCGTAGACCTCCTGAACCTCAGACTGATCGGAGGCCTCGAAGTCGCATCTGCATCTGAAGTGGAAGGGAGGAAAGACAACGCCACTGTCGATTAGCTTCCGAACCTCATCAGCATTCAACTTTGTTCCCTGGAACTCAGACCGACCCACGATGTCCTCTATCTCTCCCGCCTTCATCCACGGGTTAAGAGACTTCACCGCCTCTGGAGATTCAGCCTGCATCATTTGATCGCGAAGTTGCACTGCATAGTTCACCGGATAGACTTGCCCATCGAGGAGACCACAAACCGGGCACATCCTTTCGTCTCCAGTGGCTATGATCGTGAAGTACAAAATACCAACCTGCTGGAAAGACGAGAGGGAGCCCCAAGTTGTGGAGAGACCCCTGATATGTCCGGCAAGCGCCGACCAATATTGATCTGGAGTCCCGATCCATCCTTTCGGAATGCGGAATCCTGTAAACTCCTTTGGGCCTTCATTTATGAACTTGTTGATCGCTCTCCCCAGGACAGGTCCTGCCTCGTTCCTTCCTAGTCCCTCCTTCAGAGCGAGCTGAGTTGTTATCCCTCTCAATTGTTTCGATAGGTTCTTGCTGTAGAAGTTTCCAACCCAGTACAGGTTATCCTTTGCAGCCCAGTTTATAGCTGCTTCATCCATCAGGCTCAGTGAGTATCCAAGACCGAATTTCGAGGAGGCGTTTGCCGCTCCTAATCCATAGAGCGTCCTGACTCCTCTTAGAACCTGCCGCTGGAGTTTTGGAGATAGTGTAGCCATCTCCGTTTCGAAGTTATCCATGTAGGCTTTGACATCTGTTTTTGTGACTTTTCCTTTCCCTCTTTTTACGAAGAAGTCGTTGCCTCTCTCTACGAGACCCTTCACCTTGTTATTGAAGCGACTCTTCAGAAGGTTAGAAAGTTCCACCTCAACCATTGCGGCAGACTTCGCCTTTGCAATTCCTGTGAGTTCCAGCAGAGGAAGCTCAAAAGCAAGGAAGGTATCGAATTCATCCTCGATGCCCTTTTGAACCCTTGCGTAATAAGCTCGCATGGCGGTCTCTGCTTTCTCCCTACTGGTGAAAACACAAGGACCGTTTCCGATGCGATACTTCCCATTGCTGCATTTGAAAACAGGCACGTTGTATTCCTACTCTATGTTGTGATCCTGCTGAAGTTCTGCGTATCGGTCCTCGACCTTCCTTCTCAAATCTACCATCGCTTCAACGAGGTCTATATCCGCTCCACTTCCACCGCCCTTTGACTTGTTGATTTTCCCCTGCATCTGCTCCCTTACGATCTGAAGCCAGAAGGGGATGTCTCCGTCGATCTTGTCGGAGACGTTTCCAAGGTCGAGTCCTGTGATGATCTCCAAAATCGATCTGCTGATCTCAGGGGTGAGGCCTCCAGATTTGTCTGCCGCGCCGAGTAGCTTCACGAGAGACTCTGTGTCTGTGATGTTAGGAGTTCTCGTTTTGAACTCATGCCATTTGAATCCAAGTCGGAGAGTGAGTTGCTGATTGATTTCGAAGTCCTCGTCCTCTCTCTCAGGTTGGAACACCTGTTCGTCCGTAAGGCGTCTTGCCTCTGCGGCGGTCGCCCTGGTGTAGTCGTCTGTCCTTCCCAGGTAAATTGGAGTGATTCTCCAGTTTCGCCTGATTCTGTCGAGTGAGTTCTTTACAAACTCCTGGAACAATTCATCCTTCTGTTGAACGTTCCCTAACTTCTCCAGGTTGAGTTTGACCTTTCCTTCAGGTTGTCCGGTTGCATCACTTTCGTAAGGCTCAGCCTCTACAACGAGGAACTTGCTCCAGTTGGCATCGCCCTTCACCTGATCTGTGACGAACTCCGTAAGGCGATCGATGGATCCATCCGTGAGGCCTCCGTTTTCAACCATGATCATCATCGATGGGATGTTGTTATTTGTGAAGGTCGTGTAGTTTACCTCATCCGCCCTTCTAACACCGTAAATTTGAAGGAGCGAACCTTTGTAACGCGGGAGACCGTAAGCAGAGCGAGTGCAGTACAGTTTCCTGTAGATTGCCGGATGGGCCTCCTTTCCTCCGCCCTTCTTCCAGCTCTCAAGTTTCGATTCGTCGATGATCTCTCCTGTCTTTCGATCTATCGTTCGAGGGTCGCCCATTTCCTTGAACCAGACTTTAACGTTGTTTCGAATCTGACAGAATCTACGGAAGCGTTTGAAGGCGATAATCTCGGTGATTTTTGGATGACCGTTTTCCCCGATTTCCAATCTCGATTCTTTGTACTCTGTATGTTCATCATCGACTTTTGAAAGTCTAACTTCAAATGCAGGAACATGGTTCAAATAGGACGGAAGGCTATCTCCGTTAGGAACCACCTCAGCGAGACACCATCCAATCGTCTCTAGGTCGACTCTGAGCTTCCTTCTGAGTTTCGTAAACGATTCGATCCCACCTGCCTGATCAAACCAGTTCTGCATTCGAAGTCTCTCCAGAGCGATCTCTCGCTGAGCTTCTTCTGGGAGCTTCTTTCCAGGGGAGAGTGATTCGAGGGTGTCGATGATCTTCTTACGTTCTGCGATACGATACCCAAACCCAGGGACGTTGATTTCCATCGTCTCAATACAGGGTCCCAGTTCGCTGCAATATTCAGGAAGTATTGCAAGTTCACCAGGATCAATAATCGGAGGGATGAGTTTGTCGCTTCCGTAATGATCCTTGAAAGGGTCTGGAAGGGAAGTTGTTTTGTCGGCATCCGCCGAGTCGTTTCCTGTTCCTTTCTCCTTCAAGACAGGTTGGATCGTATAGGCTCGAAGTCTCCGACCATCTGGAGTTCGCGTCTCTCCAACCTGAGTCGCTTCAAGTTTATTTCCTGTGATCTTCTTCTCGTCAGCCATCTTCTCTTTCCTCCTCAGATGAGACCAGGTTCCTTCTCGCGCTTACGGCGTTTCCCGCCTCTCCTGTTCTTATTCGTGGCAAGGTTAAGAGCAATCACCAATGCATCCACGAGGTCTCTAGGTTTCTTTGGGAACATTACAAGCTGCTCTTCCAATCGCCCTGTATCCATACCGGTGTAAAAGTGAAATCGACCGTCCTCCAGAATTGGAGTGACGTTCATTGCTCTTGTAACCTTGTTTTTGTTTACCCATACCGGAATAGCGTTGACATATTTTGTATCCGGATTCATACGGAGTTCCTGTGCCTTCGCCTCCTGATATTGCGTAGCCTCGATTCCAGTCCTAACTGGATGGAATCTATCGGCCACCCTACAGATGACCTTTGTCTGTTTTCCAGTCGGAATGATTCCAGTCCAGTAGTGAAGAAGGTAAATGTTCTGTTGATTGTCTACGCCGACTGTAACGATTGCAAAAGAGTCCGAACCCTTCTTTTGTGAAATTGCGAGGTCGACTCCTGTAAAAACAGAAAGCTGAGAGATTGCCGGAACGGAATCTACCCACCTGAACCAGTTGTAGTCGAATACCTCTCCCTTCATTACTTCCGTATCCAACATGTATTGCGGGAAGTAAAACAAGGAGCCTAACGCTGCTCGTTTTTCTCTAAAGTATTCGTCTGAGAACTTCTCTGGAAAATTGCTTACACCATTAATGTCTGTCGCTGGAATTATTCGTACCTTTCCCTCGAACCTCTGATCGTTTTCCATTATGTGATGATAAAGGTCGTAGGGATGATATCGTGTACCCCTTACTCGAAAACCAGTCTGCCTGCCAGGGCGATAGAAAGGAGGCTCCAAACACGGATCTAAAATAGAATAGAAGAAACGCTTGAGTGTATCTCTCTGATTCTCTGTTCTGGAGTTGTCCTCCGAAACGATATCGTCTCCGTAGATAACATCGTAATGCTGAGAAGCGACCGCGCTCTCTGCTCCAAGCGCTCGTACGGTCGGCTCCTTATTGTCCATTGTCTTTCCGATAACTTCTATCTCAAACTCGTTCCACTTTGCAGCGTTAAACTGCTGACCAAATACCTCCACCAGGTCAGGTCTAACGAGTTTTCGTTTTAACTCTCTGAGGAAGGCTCTTGCATTTGTATCCGTCTTGGATCCAAGCAGAAGTCGAACGTTTGGATCGTTTACAATCTCCCAGGCCGCATCATTAATAGTCGAGATGGTCGTCTTGCCCAAATCTCGGAAGGCCAAAATGAGGTTGAAGTCTGGATGGAGTTCATTCCACTCCATCATTGCAAGATGAGGATCATAGGCATAATAACCACAGAGGAGAGTTGCGAGAAGGTCGACGCGCTTATTCTCTATGATAAGCCTGCGCAGAATCTCATTGCTGATCTCCCGACGCTCACGAACCTCCTCGATCGCCTTTACCTTTCCGCTGCTCCTCAGGAGTTCTGCTTCACTGAGCATCATGTTCCTTCGTCCTCCTTCAGCGGATCCATCTCAACTGCAGAGGCAGAGGCTCCCTTACGAGGGGCGCCATCTCCCTTCTTTGGATGAAGAAGGTACAAGCTGCCCTTCTTTGGCGAAACACCGGTCTCCGTCATAAGTTCCTTTGTGAGCGTTTCCATCCTTTCGTTCTCCGAAGCTATCCGCTTCACGAGTTCGTCCTGGGTAAGCTCCCGAAGGTCCTGTCCACTTACAATAAAATGACCTTCAGGAACTCTCCTGACGAATCCCATATCCTGCCCGACCTTTAGAACGCGATCGATGATGTCGGACTTTGCTCGAAGGGCTCCCACCAGGGCATTGTATTGCTTGGAGTTTGAAAAGTCTTTTATGAGGTCATTGAGTTGTCTTGCAACTGTAAGCTGAGAAAGAGTGTAGCGGATGTAAGTTACACCAGCGTCCTGAGCCTCCAGTTGAACGGTGGCCTCTCGCATAACCCTCTCAACGTACATAGCAACGTCTGCAGAGGATAGCGTCTCACCGGTTCCTTCGTATACCGAATCCGCTATCTCGTCAAAAGACATTTCCATTGACCAGCATGCTCTAACGACACCGGCAATCTTTCGTCTGGTCGCCTCTGATCTTCGCTGATCCCGCTGTTCTAAACTATCGTCTGCACGACTCGGAGGAGACTTCTTTGTCTCCTTCTTTACCACTCGCCGTTTCTTCTTATCGGTCATGCGCACTATCTCCTCAGATGCATTTGGAGAAAGTCTACGGAGTGCACATTGCACCTTGCCAGGACATTTTTATGGGACCCGATTTGCTTTATGATCTTTTGTTCTAGGAGGAAGGAGGCACAATGATCGACAAGACGAAGTTAGCCATAGCACTTAGAATGGCAATCGAAGAAGTCGGAGCCAAGTTTGTAGGAAAGAACTTGGAAGGCAAGAAAGTAGACGACGCTGAAGTCTATCTTCAGTCAGAGTTATCAGAAGCCACTGCAAAAGTATTTAATGATTGTGGTGTGTCAGAACGAGTCTCTAGCAAATTCAAATGGGAGGTTAAGTTCGTAACCGATCCGCCATTCAATGGAATGTTCGTTATGATTCCAACAATCAATGGAGCCAGAAACGACGACTTCGTAAAGGCTCTAGTCAGGATGCAAAATGCCAACTGACGGACCTCCCGTTCTAGCCAGACTCTTCGGCCTTCTCGTCTATGCCGTTCTAATAGCCACACTCGCCTCAGAAGGGATAGGACAAAGGAAGCATTACGATCGTGCTCCTACGGCCGTTCTAGGAAGCGAGACAACGCTTTTCTTCTCCCTTCCACCAGAGAAGGAAGTTGGAATGCAAGTATGTGTAGCCGATCTCCGCAAATCGGTTGCACCGCCTTCTGGAGAGTATCAGGAGAGACTTCTTCGAGCTGTATGTGAGTGGTCTTGGGGAAGGGACCTCGATCCGCTTTTAGTTTCCGCAGTCATCTGGACAGAGAGTAGATGGAAGGACGTTGGATGCGGACCTTTTGGATGTGGAGCGATGCAGGTGATAGGTATGCATGCAAGACGCTGGAACATTCCAAGAGAAAGTCTGACTGACCCGTGGACGAACGTAAAGATAGGGACAGAGGTTCTTTTGCTTCATGAGATGGACCTTCAGGACTACAATGGTCATTGCAATAAGAACTACACGACAGTCGTTATGAAGCGTTTGAGGAGATACAGAAAACGACTAGGTGATGTAGCCTCTCCTCATTACAAGTGGAACTGGGAAAGAAATGCTGGAAAGGTGCAGAGCGACGATGGTTCCCTACAGTAAATGAAAGGAACAGAAAACAGATGACGATAATACTTGCAATCGATTCTTTAGCAACAGAGACCTTTCGAGGTGATCCTGACTATGTATGCATAGACGGATGCAGACTTAATCTCTTAACCACTGCAGTTGCAGGGCCTGGGTCTCTAAACAACCAACTGTCTACGGCATTAGGACTCCTCAAAGGAGCTGGATTCAAGGACGAGAAGGAAACAGGACTTGAGCACCTTCCAAGTTTACTTGATTGTGAAGCCTTCCTCTGGACCCCTTCTATGGATGCTGTCATGAAGTTCAATCAAGTTCTTGGTCTCCCTCTTCACATCAGGTCTCTTTCTAAATGGGAGCCCTTCTCTCCAAAGGTCCAGGAAGCAGAACGAAAGTTTCCCACGGTGCATCCGCTTCCTCTTTCCGATATGACCTCCTATGCTCTAACGCTTAACAATATTCTGGAGAGTCGCGGAGTCAGTAGAGGTATGATCCTACACGACCCGAGCAGGCTAATGGGAGCAAGTCCGGATGTAGCAGGTCGTTTAATGAGCACATCATTTGTAATGGCGTCCCTTCTTCAATCGAAGGGTTGGCACATCTTCTTCGTCCCCTTTGATTCTCAGGCATCTGAGGAAGCGAAGAACTGGTCGCGCTACAAAAAAGATACAATCGACGAATTCGTAAAGGCTTGCCTTTACACGGTAGTTAATGCAAACCCGTTTTCTGGAGAAAGACAATGAGCAAGGCAGACCTCGATCGTGGAGTTCAGACAGCTCTCAAAAAGAGCGAAGAACTTGGTCACAAAGAGATGAAGATTCAGTTCGGCGACGGAGAGACATTCGCCAGTTACATTTGTAACACATGCGGACTTGGTTTCACTGTTACAACAAAGGAACATGCTCACGGAGAACTAATAGCCGGATATGCTCTCCTCGAAACGCGACAGTGCAAGGACCCTTCAAAGGCAATAGTTGACGAAACAAAGCGGGCGGCGATTCTCCTACAACAAGCCAGCAACGCTTTCGATTTTCCAGAGGACATCTGCTCTGTAGTCAGAGACACTTACACGAAGGCACTCGTTCCCTTTATCGCCTCCGGTCCTCATCCGAACAATAAGGACACCAGAGAAAAGTTGAAGATGATCCTTATGGCGGCGACTCATCGGCTTGCTCATGCAGGTAGACTTTCTCGCGATGCTTTCAGGAAGGTCTCGTTCAAGAATGTATCCACAGAACTCGACGTGCAAATGGGAGTTCTGAGAATCGTCCCGACCATCGACGGGAAGGAAGTCGACATGGATACCTTCACAAGACGGATGAAGGCAGGAGGGATGAGAACTTGAAAGGGAAAATCAAACTCGACGGCATCCTGTCTTTCTCTCCTCTGGAGTATCCACTTGCCGTGGTTGCTCTCCTCTTCGCATCATGGGACAACATAAACCTTCGTAAGAGTCTTGACCTCCTTTTCGATAAGATAAGATGGCGCATCTGGTTCCTCCGACCTGACGTTTATTTCGGAGTCGATTGGGGAGAAGAAGGACGAGGAGTCATCGTTGTAGTGAAGAGAGGAAAGGACGGGAGCTTCAGAGTCCTGGAGACTAGGGAGGTTGAAAAGCCATAGGAGGCCGTAGAAGCGGCGGAAGCAAGAAGGGCTCTTGGTTATATCCCCAAGAGCCCTTCGGTGCCTCTACGGCCGTTCTAGGCCGTTAAATGGCACCTTTCGTGACGATTCTTAGGACCTGAGCCAGAATAAGCTCTCGCTGCCTTGCAGATTGGGCATTGAAGTAGGCATATCGGACCGGTTTCAAGGCCTTCTCCAGGAAGGCACCAGGGGTCTCTTTCCTCAAGGCGTATTCCTTGTAGGCCGCCTGGTCGAGGAGTATCCATTCAGCAGTAAGCGTCTGAGCCTTCTTCGAGGAGCGACCGCACCACTTCCAGGGACCATAGAAGGTCGCCCCGTCCGTGCTTACCTCTCCCGAATAGACGGCTCCAACCACATCCTGTCCTCGCTTCTTATCGAGGCAGGAACCGAAGCAGTGTTCCTCCTTCCCAAGTTTGTCTCCCTCCAGCAGTTCCCGGTAGACGCATAGTGCCTTGTTCTTCTTCGTGTTGAGTCGCCTTCCTATGTAAACAACCTTGATAGGCCTTCTCTCCTTCTCGTCTTTTTTCGACTTGCTCATCGTTCTTCTCCTTCCACTACAACCTTAAAGTCGAACGGGACTCCTATCTGCAGGATGCGACCAATTCCCTTCACAGGGTCCCGAGCGATATCCAGTTTAACTCGCGGGACATTGATAAACTCGATGGGAACCTCCGCATCGCCTGGGTTCCGAGTCTCAGGATGAGTGCGGTAATATGGAGAGTCGCACTTCACCAGAAGGAGTCTAACTTGATCATTGTCATCAAAGCCCATGTACTCCGTGAGGTCCTCGAGAGCCTTCTTCATCTCCCCGATGGTTGTAATCTTCTTGATTGATCCATCGTAAGTCATTCGCCTTCCTCCTTGTAGACCCATGCTCCAGGTCCTACGAACTTTACTTCTAGCCCATTATGTTTCAGGGACATCTTGCATCCGCCCCTCTCCCCTGGTTTTGCTCCTACCCATTTGTTGAAAACTCGAAACGCCCCGTTGGAAGTCTTTGCTGATCCAACCTTTGCGAAGCCGGCCCATACTTCTACCTTTCCAAACTGAGGAACCGGAGACGCTTCAGCCTCCCAGACCTTCTCCAGGGAGTAGATGGCTGAGAGACGGAAGCCATGATCTGCAACCGTTTTCTCGTTGAGTTCCCTCACCCATTTGTCGGCTTCGTATTTTACGTCTGAGAAGGAAGCAGAGGAGTCGAAGGACATCCTCTTGCTGGCTGCTTCCTTAGTCTGCTTGCTGTCCGCTACGAATTGATAAAGGTCCTTCATTTGATTTCCTCTCCTTTCGAGTCTTGAATGAATACTGCATCGTGCTCCTTGGCGAACTCTAAAAGCATTTCATTCCATCCCTTGTTAAAGGACGAGAATGAGGCGCGCTGAGTTTTGATCCCTGGGGTTGATCCTTCCTCAAGGGGTCCGTAAGTAAGAGCATGGACCTCTTTCGTTTTGTCGCCATTTAGAATCACGAGCATCTGATCGGAAAAAAGCACTGCGCTTCTCCACTTCCTTGCTCGTGGAGGGAGGAAGGCCAGGAAGGTTGCTCTTGGATACTGAGCGTATGGAGCATAAGCGATTTTCAACTCTTTGCAAAAGCCTCTTGCAAACCCGATTCCGAAATCAGAAGGGAAGGCGAATGTTACGCCCTTGAAGGAATGTGCTGGTTTGTTAAAGTCTGGCCTCATTTAGCACCTCCTTCAGAATCAAACTGAAAACGGAAGGGAGAGGAGCCACCGGAATTATGTACCGCGAAGAACTCCTGATTGCTGTCGTTCCAAACGAGTTTGAAGAGCCGGCCGAACTTATCCTCGATGACTGCTACAACCGCCTTCATCCCGTCGCACCATCCGTCGTCCTCAAATCCCCGGTGATAGATTCGAGTGATCAGGTCCCTACGAAGGAGGTTTGTAAAATGCTTGTTTGCAAGGAAGCGATGAAACTCGATGTAGGATTTCGGAAAGGAGATGTCTCCGATCTCTCTCCACCTTCTCATCTCGCTTTTGATCTTCTCCGGAAGTTCGACCAGATTGATTCCGAAACGAGAAGCCGAGAACTCCAGTTCGGGAAACATGTCCCAGTTGTATCTCTGGACCTCTGCAACCTTCCTTCCAGTCGACATGCTATCACCGTGCCTGTTTCCATCTACCAGAAGAACGGTAAAGGCGACTCCCGTTCCCTTTACATCATGCCACTCCACGAGACCGAGTTCGATTCCCTTCTCTCCGTCGCGTTCGTACTCGATTGCAATCTGCCTCCCGAGTTCCGTTTCCTCGATAGGAACCATAATCGCTTCCAGTTTCCGTCCGTCTCTCAGTTTGATTGTTCTTCTCTCGTCCATTGCTCTCTCCCTCCTATGCTTCCACGATAGTGATTTGAAAAGTCCGTCCGTTGACGCCCTTGATGACGACTCCATCGTTCCCAGTAAGGAGACCGGCTTCATCAAACGACTGAATCTCCCAGTCGCCTTCGCCGAGTACCGCTTCGAGTTCGTTACTCCCTGGAGCCTCGTACTCTCCACTGATAACATCTTCGTTGATTCCGTAGAAGGTTTCCATCAAAGCCTGAACCATTTCCTGCTCGCCGTTTGTTCCCCTACTCATTTGCTTGCTCCTTTCACGAGTTCCATTTTATCGTAAGTTGTCGTTGTAACCTGAATCTCACTGCCGTCCGCTCTCTTGAATTTGATCCACATTCCACGAGGAGAGTTTTGCTTTGCAAAAACAACCTCGACCTCTTGACGATTTGGCTTCTGAGCCAACCCTGCGAAGTTGTAGATGACTTTGTCGCCTTCCTTCAGCTGGTCGGCTCTTACCATCTCGACCTTATTCGTCGAGGCCTTCTCCATCCGTTTCTTCAGGAAGGAAGGGAGTTCGTATGACCAGAGAGAGATGACTGCGAAGTGGAAGTCCTCGAAAAGAACGATGACTGCATTATGCTCCGATCTGTATGTCGTGTAACCCTTCCACGATTTCTTTCCTTCGGGATTCTTGAACTCGAGGATTTTGTAAGGAGCACCTTGCGCATGCTTCTCTGCGTATTCGATGATGGCCTTGGAAGCGATCCTGATTCCGCTCCATCCTCTCATCCAATGTCCTGTATCACATGCCCAGTCTCTAACTCTCTTTTCGAAGTCTCCGCTGTAGGGTCCGTCGATACTTCCGAATGGTCTCTCATCCTTCTCCATGAATCCACCGAAGAAGGTCTCTGCTGCGTAGACCCAACCGTTGATGACTCTCCCTTTCGAGTTCCGCTTTACGTCCTTGATTTTCTCCACTCCGGTTTTCCTGAAAATAGCCATTGTCTTGCTCCTCTCTCTTTCGTTATTCGTTGATGTACTCGCCGTTATCGTCTATGGGGCGTTCGCCTAGAATCGACTTCGCCCCGTATTCCACTGCGTAGCTGAGTTCCTTCCAGTGCAATCCGGTATCTGCAACTTCGTAGCAGGTAGACCGGAGAGAGGAGAACGTTGAGTTGATCGTGAAGAGATGTTCTCCCATCCAGTAGACTTCATTCCCGTTCCTGGAGGCCTTTGTAACCACGATGAGGGAGACGTGCTCTCCGGTGTATCCCATCTTGCCTCTCATCTCAAGCCAGACTCCCTGAAGTCTCCTGCGGTCTCTTTTCTCCAGAGGAACCTCGTCCCATCCTGCGATCCATTTTGCTATCGCTTCGCAAAGAAGTTGGGCTTGCCTTACATCGGCGACCGTCGTCGACCAAACGATTTCTTCTTCTTTGCATTTTATGAACGTGGTTGCTTCCGAGTCGGTTAGGACTCCGACTACGACTTTGTAACTCTTGTCGTCCTGCCGCCGCTTCTCTACGAAGCTGTGATAGAGAACCATGTCGACGTTGAAGGTCGAGACCCTATTCGGTTTCTTCTTTCCGCCATACGCCCTGCTCCCTCTTGCTCCTCCGGTATGCAGGAAGCTCTCTGACATTTTAACTTTCCTGGTTACGATCGAGTGTCCGCTTTTTGTTGTACGCTCGTTCATGCTCTCTCTCCTTTCGGGGTAACGAAATTGACTTCTGCAATGTAAACGTGTCTGTCGCTGGGGAGGATAACTCGCCGTGCTTTAACCTCCACCAGGTTGGGTCCGTAGAACATAACGTCTGAGCAGTTGATGTCGTCCTCATCTTCGAGGTAGACGTAACCTTGTGAGTGACTTCCTCGAAGGAACATCCCGTCCTCTTTCAGCATCCGTGTAACAACCGCTATCGCGAAAGGTCCGTCCTCCATGTTGTACCTTCGCTGAACGTCCTTGAACATTGCGAGGACTCGGAGGAAGCCTTCGACTCCTTCTCCCTCCAGGACCCTAGCGTTAAAGTTTTCGACTGCCTTGTAAACCTTGTCGAGCTGTTCCCTAGTCATTTCCATTTCGATCTCCTCTCTGGTTCGGTTTTCAATCTTTCGCTCGCCTTGATCTTTCGATCTTTGGGCATTATAAGGAATAAGCGTCATGAGTGTACAGAAAAATCTCATGTAACTCAAAAAAAATTTAAGACATGAAAAGCATAACGATTTTAATGAGTTACATGAGAATCTAGGAAGGGGTCAAAAAATTTTTTTTGCCTTTTTTTCGCAACTCTTAAAATAACCCAAAAAAAATAGCCCGATTTTTGCATGTTATTTTTACATGCTCAAAAATTAGGCATTTTTCATGATTGCTAAAATAACATGAGGATCAGGCCCAAGGTAGGTTCGCCGCCCTCTCCCTCCTACGGATGTCAAGAAGCTCCTCCCGCCTCCAGCAGCCGGCCCAGCAGTCGCCCTTCTTCTTCCACGGTACACACCGTCGAAGGAGTCTCCCCATCTCCGGAAGGAGGTCAGTGTGATAATCTCCCCAGATGTCAAAAAAGATCGTAGAGAACTTTCGACCCTTCTCTGGTTTCCAGACGAAGGCGTCTCCCTCCACGATAGTCAACTTTGGATCCGAGAAGGAGGGAGAGACGAGGTCGATGACATTCCTGTTCTTCTCCACCACCAGAACGGAGTTGACTTCCTCCTTCGCAAGAAGGTCTGGAAGTATGCACCCGAGACCAAGGCCGAAGATCAGCACGTCGCCCCTTCCCTCCAGAACAGGCGCCATCGAGGAGGATAACTCGTCTGGTGTATTACTCATGATAGTGTGTCCGCCTATCACCAGGAGACGATAGATGCCTGGAGGACACCATGTACCTCTCATCGAAGACATCCTCGACTGTCGACCGGTCACTCGCATGTAGCGGATCTGAACATCGCCCTTCTTTCCGATAGGTATGCTCACTTGATTTTGAAATAGCATGCTCATCATCCTATCCTTTTGTCATAACACGCTAATGCCAAAGCTGGATCCGTAACTGTAAAATTGTCTCCAGTCTCGAACAGGTGCTTTTTGTAAACTAGATTTCTGATAGTGGTCCATTTGACTCCATGAAGTTCACAGCACTCCTCTACGAACTTTCGAGTTCGAGTGTTGTTACTGTTGAACCCGTCTTTGGAAACGACTCCAGCGACAACCCACCAGGAAAGGACCTTCACTTCGTCGTCAAAGAGTCCAGATAGTTTCCCGGCGGTTTTCATTTCCCTCATTTTCTTACTTGTCATTTTTCTTGACTCTCCTTTTCCTCCTGGCGACAGGACCCTTACCAATTTTCTGCCACCACGGCATCCGCACTGCCTCGGTGTACTTGAAGGAGTCTCCTTCTGTGAAGAACGAGCGGAAAGGAGAGAGGTCATTCGGGGTCTCTGCCCAGTCGTCTCCCGAGACAGGAACAACCACCTGGAACACCACCGTCCCGTAGGGCTCTGTCGGTCTTGAGAAGAAGAAGGCCCTTTGCATCATCTCCTCTCCGAAGATCAGCAGAGGCCACTCCTGAATGTCGATTGCGTTTCCGGCATAGGAGAGTCGAAGGCACTGAAGTCCTGCTCCAACAATCTCCCTGGTGAGTCTCAGACTGATTCTCCTGTGAAGATCGTAGATGCCCATGTCGCCCATGCGATAAAGTTCGACCTCTGGGATACAGTCGACGAGGTTCCCAAGAACGAATGGCATCTGAGCATCGCACTCCTTCCTGAGCATATCGACAATCTGCTCTTTATGAAGTCCGCCAAACTGTCTCATTTCTTCTTTCCTCCAATCTTGCTTCGATAGGAGCCCTTCGTCTTTGTCTTTCTCATGTCATCAAGAAGGGCCTGTCGAAGTCTCTCAATAACCGTCGTCCCGTAACGTTCCTCTCGAAACACTCTGAAGTCAGAGGCTCCATTAACGATACAGTCCGCCAAATCGTAACCGAATACATCACAAACTGCAGCAAGGTTCCAAAAGGTCTGTCCCAGAGCAGAGGCAATTTCTCCGCGTAAGGCGATTGCCTCATCCGGACTCGATGGGTTTACATTAAGTGCCGTTATAATCTCAAATACATTTCCGGCAAATATCTGACGCCATTTCTGTTTATCCCTTCCCGCCGCATTTACTTTAGTATGCCGCTCAATCCAGTGCTGCAGGTCTGGAAATATAATCTTCACCAATTGAATAGCGTCATCATCCTCACTTGGAATAGAACTCCGTTGCCCTGCTTGATAGTGATTCAGGATTCCGTCTCTTTTCATTTCTTCTCCTTCTTCGCAAGTTCCCTGAAGGCCTTCCTGCAATGTGCCTCCGTTATCCCAAGAGACTCGAAGAACTCCCCGAGACTCATGGAGGTTGACTCGATTCCAACGCAACCGTCGTACCATCCGCCTATACCAAGACGAAGGGCAGAGGGCGTCCACGTGACGTCTATCCCAGAGCGGTCTCCTCGACCGTCCCTGGGGAGATAGATTGTCTTGGGCATATCAGGACGACTCCTTTCCGATGTCCTCATCCATACTGCAATTCCTTTCCGTTCTTTGCCTGAAGGGCGACTCGATTGGTCTCCTTGATTTTCTGTCGAAGTTCCCCGATACGAGTGGCCTGCTTCTTGACGGTTCTCTCCAGGTCCTCGATTCGCTTCGAGTCCTTTACGCTCTGAGCGGCAGCCATACTCTCCAGACGCTCCAACTCGTCTACCCTTCTCTGGACGTTGAAGACGTTCTCCAGCAGAGTGTGCACGTCCCTTTGCGATTTCCTCCAGGGCATGAGGAAGTCCCACCAGGAACGGCCATTGTTGGATTCGATCGACATTATCCTCTTTTCCGCTCTTTCCATGTTTCCTCTTTCTCCTTTGGTTCGATGTTCTCTGCCTAGATAAAAAGATCATGTGTAGGGCGGTGCCTGCTTACGAGGTCCTTTCAGGCCACACAAAGACGACAAGGACGTATGGCCGCTTTTCTGACAAAATTGTGCGCTGGTAGGAGCGCATCCAGTCCTTCGTGTTTCGCCGCCCTTTCGCCACTATCAGACAACCCCTCCCCCCTCCCCTTCAGACCCGCCTGCTCTCGCGCTGTCTCCCCTCCCTCCCCTTGTTCTTCTAGCCTCGCCTGTCTCCTCGAATGTTTCTCTAGGCTCCCTCTGGCGGATCCGTTTAGCTCTACGGGCCGTAGGAGGGCTCTATTGCCTTGGGAGGGTTAGGATTAGAGGGAGAGGGAGTTTGCCGCCCTACGGCCGTTCTAGGGATTCTCTAGGGTATTCTAACGAGGAAGGAGAGGAGGACATCGTGTATCCTCCCCAGGGAGCGGAGAGCTGGACCCTCTCTGGGACAGGAGGCCTGGGCTCCTCTCCCTCTCCCTCCTTCTCGTCGAGGAGGTCTCCCTGCATACGATCCCCTCTCCCTACGAGAGAATCATTGTCTCAGTGCTCCTACATTGTCTCAATGCTTTAACGAGGAAGGACGATCGCCCACGTTCGCTCCACAGTACCTCACATCACCCCGCAGTCGGAGACAGTACCCTACAACCCTTACATGAAGCAAACGCCCTATTCTCTAGGCTTTCATGCGCCTTCCCTTCTCCTCTGGTTCATTCGTTACGAGAAGGACGACAGGCTCGACAGTACCTCGACACTCCCCGACAGTTGCCGACAGTACCCTACAATCGTCTACGATACCCTACGATTCATTGTCTCAATGGTTCCTCGATGTCTCAATGGTTCCTCAACCTCTCCCTGGATCCGCTCTAGGAGTCCTGCTCTCGCGCCCTATACGGCCCGTAGGGCGTTTATATCTACGCAATAGACCTTTCCCCTAGGCAATAAAGGCGTTAGGGCGTAGGAGGCGAGGAGCTTCTAGGTACGAATAGACGAGGAAGGCGCGAGGCTCACGACGAGTTTTCTCGGCGAGAGGACGAGCGCCAGCGAGGCCGTGGGGAACTTGTACCCCTATCCGCCCTATTTGCCTTGTCGCCTATATAGTCTCTGGTCCGCTTTTCGCTGGGGTGTCCTTTTAGCTAGTTCTGAAAGCTCATGCAAATGCTCATGATTCGTTAGTCGTTAGAGGTGTGGTGGTTCCTCCCCAGGGAGTGGATGCACCTCCCTGTCAGGAAAGGGTAAGCTGTCTGGGATGATTAAAAGACGAGGGAGAGGAGCCTTTGACCCTTGGAACATCGCGGAGTGGGTCGCTCCTCTCCCTCGTTGGGGAGGCTAATGTCTGACGAGGTTGAACAGGGCGTGGAACCTTGTGGCGTCCCAGGACGGGTCGACGAGCTTGTAGAGTATCGAACGCCAGTCGTCGGGCTCCAGGTTGGTTATCTCCGAGAGGTCTTGAGCGCAGTTGTCTATTGTCCTCTGGACCTTCTCGTCTCGCTTCCTGTTCCTCTCTGCCTCGAATCCGTTGTGGTCCATTGTCTTTACCTTCCTTCGATTCCGTTGGGGTCTGGGTCGAAGCCCATGGTGTCCTCTATCAGGATCACCTCTGCAGACAGGATCGCCCTACGCACATGGTGTAGCTTCTCGAACCTCTTTACGGAGAGAGCGATTGCCTCTCCCTCGGAAGCCACAGCCTTGAAGGCGTAGGAGACCTTGCGGACCTTATCGTCCTGGATGTCCCTATACGTTATGACTACGGTTGCCTGCATCGTCCTCTCCTCCAGGGGTGGTGCTCTCCTAGTCCATAGCCGAAAGCGGGTTGACTGTAATGTGTCTGCTGTAGAGGTTCTTGCCTTCCCTATCTACGGAGAGAAGGAGCTTCGTGTGCTCTATGTCTGAAGGGCTCGACTTTGTCTTTATCATGAGCACCACTTCCTTGAACTTGGTTAGGTGCATTCGATTCTCTCCCAGGTCCGCAGTCACCTCGAAGTCGACGATGTCCCTTCTCCTCTTGAGAACTCGAAGGACCTCTCTGACGTCCTCTGCTATCTCCTCAAGCACCTTCTCGTACCGCTCCGGTTTGACTTCCTCCCAGGTGGCCTCCGAGACCTTCTTGTACATGGTGTACCCGAGAGCATAGACGACGCCTACTCCTACGGACAATGTCATTCGCCCTTCTCTCATTTCCTTTGACTCCTTTACGGGTGTGCAGAAGGCTGCCGCGCGATGAGTTCTCGATGTCTCATATCCTACCCAGTGAGCGATCTCGTCTACGACCCAGGCGGTATGCCCTTCCACCTTCGATGGAAACCAGATGTACTCCCCAACCCGAGGGACCTTCAAAAGAAAACGATCGGTGAGGAGCTTATCGTAAAGCTCCCCACTGTCGTCCTTCTGTCCTCTTGAGTCATAGAAGCTGATCTTGATCCATGGCTCGTCCATTAGAATGCCATTGCAAGATTGTTCATGACGTATTCCGAGGAGACGCATACGATCTTTCCGTTCGGGAACTCGCCGTCGATGGTAAGCTCTACGAAGTCGAACTGCGAGATGTGCGGGGTGAAGTCCTGTCCCTTCTTCTTGATTCTGATGAATGCTCTACGATCGAACTTGAGTCCGATCACCTCGTCCGAAACGGAATCCACCGCGGCGAAGAGTCTCCTTCCCTTCTTCATGCCGTCGATTAGAACGTGAGGAAGTTTCTCGACGATGGTGACTGGAATCTCCTTTGCCTTGTACTTCAAAGACGAATAGCGTCCAGTCGACAGGTGCATCTCCTTCCTGATCTCTCCACCGTCGGCGAGAGACTTCAATGCTCCCTGAACCTGAGAGCGAAGATTCGAACTGGCATTTGAGACGATCTCTCCGCTTTTGATTCCCTGATACACCATCTCCCAAAGGTCCCGAACCAGGAAGTATTTGGAGTGATCTCCGTTTATCGTCTTGAGCAGGAAGGAAGCTATGCCCTTTTCGTCGCGCTTCCGTCCTCTCCCTTTCCTCTTTTCATTATCGTCTTTCATGGTCTCGCCGTACCTTTCCTTTGTTGTTATTCGAAGCAGATGTAGTAGTCGTCCTCGACGTCCTTGCAGGAGGCCTCCTCTACGAAGATCATCTCCCAGAGACAGTCCATGACCTCCGGCATGTAACCTCCTTTGCATACGAAGTCGAAGTGGTCGCTTCCTATCCAAAGACTGTCAACCGCCTCTCCGCCGAAGTAGAAATCGAAAGAGCATTCGTCGAAGATGAAGTTCGATATGACTACGCAGTCGTAGTCGTAGTCGCCGTCTCCCTGGGAGTCGTCATCATCGTCTCCGATGTTCTCCCCTCCTTCCGGACAGGAGCAGTTGCAGTCCGGGGAGTCTCCTCCGTCGGAACAACCGACTATGATGAGGGCTCCCAAAATAATGTAGCAAAGAACCAGAACCAGATGAATGTTTACGATCGCTTTCATTTGTCTTTCCTCCATAACAGGTTTACGTTCCCCTCAGAATAAAATCTCATGATTCAAAAAGGTATATCTTCGTCGTCTTTCTCCTTCTCTTTACGAAACATTGGGTACATATCCTTTTCACGAGTCCAGTCGTCTTTAGTGCTACAGAAATATCCAGGTGCGTCTGTTGTTGCTTTTGCAGCTTCAATCCATTCATCTTCAGAGACTTTCTCTCCTGCAAATGATCTAGCCATTAGTTCGCACTCTTGTTTGTGAGCCTCCCATGCTTCTTGCTTTAACTCGTGCATTTTCCCAAGCATCTGATTTAGATTGACCTGATGCCTAGGATGATTTGGGTCATCCCTCTCTTTAATGATAATCGGAAGCACTGTCTGCTTTCCAGAGTTTACATTTAATTCCGCCCTAAAATATTTATACTTTCGTCCGCATGTCGGGCAAGCGTCCATTGCATAAGGTTTCCATTTTGACTTCCCATATCCCTTTGTTCGATACGTTCCGTCCTCCTTCCTATTCGTCCATCTGTATTTGTTTTTGTCTTTACGTTTCTTCATAAGTCGAATGCCTTAGAATAAGCGCACAATCGTTTGCCGCTTTCCGAATTTGTTTGAACCTCATTCTAAACCAATCATCTCTATCCCTTTTTTCGCCCCATTTTGCGTCCTAGAACGGCCGTAGGGGCGTTTTCTCTGCCTCTGGAGGGTTAGGAGACCTTGGAGAAGCCGAAGGCCTCCTACGGCCTCCTACGGCCTTTAGTCCCTCCCCTTCTCTGGACTCTCCCCGGTCTCGGTCTCCTCAAGAGCCATTCCTATGGCATCAGGGCAAGACTTTACATTGACTTCGCTTCCGTCCCTCTCCTTTGCCCTTACACATGACATGCACCTCACCCTTCGAAGTTGCTTTACGATTTCCTCCTTCGGGATTCCGTAACGAAGCGCAAGAGAGACCATCCTGCCTATCCCTTCGTTGAGAGACTCGCAGCCACCATGCCCTGCCGTTCGCACAAAGGTCTCGAAGGCCCCATCGTCGTCTGAGTTCACCGTAACGAAAAGACGTCCGCAACCAATCTCCTTTTGATGCGTAACTCCAGAGAGAGTTTGGCTCCTTTTGCGTTTGGTTCTACGAGTCACGCTTGAGCCTCCTTCCCGTCGCCCTTCTTCTCGCGCTCGCACTCAAGAACGATCTCCGTGTCGTCCTCTCCCTGGTTGCACTTTCCTCCACCGAGACGATGAGGGAACGGGTAAGCATCACAGTTGCACGTTTCTTGCCCTGCTTCCTTCCTCACTCTTTTCCAAAATCCGCTTTTGGCCATTAGCCTTCCTCCTTGATTCGTTTCATCTTGAGGATTGAAAACGGTACATTGCTTCCGTAATGATTGTCGCCGTACTTCGGATCGAGAATCGATGCCAGGTGAAGGAGAGCGTCCGAGACTGTATCTCCGTTGAGTGCGCAAGTCGCTCTCCCTTCCGACTCCATCTTTTCAATATCGATAGCCATCTGCATCGGTTGAAAAGTGGAAGGAAGTTTGAAGGAATCGTCATGATGAAGGAACTCCACGACCCATGATGCCTTTGTTCCTTCCTTCCATATCGGATAGGAGAGGCGACCCAGATTCTCGGCTACGAATAACTCGGCAGCTTTGCTCTTTACGAGGAGTTCGAGAAAGACATCCTCGACTGTCTTTTTGTCGTCGTTCATTGCGCAGTAAAGTCGATGGGTGGCGTAGTGCAGGACTCCCATCGTGAGGTTAAACCGCTGAGCAATAATCCTCCGCGCTTTGTCGGTCTCCCATTCCTTCTCCATCTCTGCAAAGTAATCGTCTGCTTCGAGGAAGTTCGGGAGACCTCCTGTGAAGAAAGTCTCCAAGCCTCTGGAGAGGTCGTCGTCGGTTCCAAGAACGAGCGAGACGCCTTCCTCCCCGACAGACTCGATGAAGGGAAACAGCTCATTTTCGCAAATCGGAATCTGCGTAGTTTCGCCGTCCCTCCTCTTGAGCTTCAGAAGAACTCCTGCAAGAGGGTTAAGAATCACGACCGAGAACAAAAGCCCGATCAGGTTCGCCGCCGTTAGAATAGCTTTCATTTGCTTCCTTCCTGGAGTTGCCTACGAGCCTTTACTCGCATGCGAACTCTCTCCTCGATTTTTGTCAACTCGTCGGCTATCTCCAAAAGATCGCTCTCCGAGTACATTCTCCATCTTAACGCATTTGAAACGACCATGAGTTCATTCCTAAATGACGAGGACACCTCATAGCATAAAGGCTCCCCGTCTTTTCGTACCTCCTTCGTGTCCTCTCTCTCCAGGACGAGGAATCGCTCCAGCTCAAGGACGGCCTCCATCTCCTCTGCAGAGATGTCCTCCGCAAGCGACGAAGGTACGGCCCAGTTGACATCCTCCTCGTGCCTCTGAGGAGGGTCCTGCTCCGCTATCAGTCCTTTGACTTTGAGGTTCTTTAGAATCTTGAGGACTCTCGATGATTTTTTGATCCGCTGTCCGTCTTTAACGCCAAGGGCGTTTGCTAGACTCCTTGCCGTTCCCTTTCCGTCCAGAAGGAGGCGATCGATTATGTTGGCCTGCCTCCTGCTGGTGATCTTTCCCTTGCTCGCCATAAGCTCCTCCGCAATTTCGTTTGTAGTTACCTCCAGGAATAAAAGCTCATCTACAGGAATCGCAAACGCCTTCTTCCAGTTCTCCGCATTCAACCCAGGTGTCGCATTCACTGCATCGTTCGAGTCCGTTGTTTTCTAGGATCGTAGCAACTTCGTCCTCTGGAATCTCCCAGCGTTCTGCTATCTCCCAGACTTCCATCTGAGTTCCCTCTACAGCAGCAAGTACGTCTGTTGTGTCGTCTCTGTTTTTCAAAATAATGTCTCCCGCGTTTTATCGTCGTCTCTGTCATTAACTCCAAGATGCCTGGCTAATGTCTCCACGCCGCTTTTGGAATAGACCGATCGCGCTTCCTTCTTACTCAAAACAGAAAGGTGTTTATCGTCGTAATATATTCGTCGCCTTCCCTTTGTCTGGTAACGCTCTTTGTTCTCAGGCTCATCTTGCGTAGGTTTGTGACCTTCCATAAAGTCTTGCATCGTCCACGAGTTTCCGCCTACGAAATGCTGAGCCTGCTCGAAGTAAGTTTTCTGACCTTCTTCGAATGTCTTTCCCATCGTCGTCATAACCATAGCGACCGTCTCTTCGAACTTCTCTGCAAAATCCCTGTAGGTGATTGTAAGCGTTAAAGCTCCTCTCCTCTTCGCCATAAATAATGTCTTTAGAGCCTCAGAGTTGATCTTGTACCAGACGTAGGCAGCCTGAGCCGGCTGAAGGCGAAGAGCTGGACGTCTTAACTTGTAAGATGCCGCAAGCTCCAGCGGAGACTTCACCAGATGAAGAAGGAGCCAACCTTTTCGCGGATCCACTCTGTTGAACCATACCGGGTTCTTTGAGGAGTCCACTACAACATTCGCTCCTAGTCCCTTCGCAAGTTTTGAGTGAGTGCTTCTGTCTACAGGAATCGTCTCTGGTTCCAACCAATCCCATACGGAGCAATGCCGCTGGACCACCCTGCAAATTGAGCATCTTCGCCCCTTCACTCTGTTCGGGTTCGTCTCGTTCCACATAGAGGCTATCTCCCCCATGTTAAAAACGTCTCTATGGGCTCCTAGAACGGCGGAGAGAGCCGTCGAACCACTGTAGAGGTTGGAGACTATACCCACCACTCGAATGCGCCGCTTACCGCCTACCTTTTCCATCTGCACATATCCTCCCAGGTAGCAGTTCCATTTCCAGCACCTCGGCGGTGGGACAGAGTTTCTGCAGTTCCTCTTTGTCGGTCCCGACGAGACACATTCCGACTACACCGTGCCCGTAGGATTCCAGGTTGAGTTTAGACACCATCGGAACAATAGAAAGTCCTGAGATTTGTACGTCTGCTTCGTAGAAAACCATTGAGAGGAGAAACAGTCTTTGCTTCTTAACCTCTCCCTTTGCAGGGCACTTCTTAGTTGTCCGACGTTTCTTCTTCGTTTCCATAGTTCGAGATTCCTTTCACCATAACGGCGAGCTGAACGAAGTAGACTTTAACAGCTTCATCCTCTCCCTTTACAGTGTATTCGTAGTCACCGTCTTTGACCTCCACCTCGATCGAGGTCAACTTCTCCTTCACAGCAGGAATAGCCAGAAGGGCGAGGCCTCCTGCGAAGGTAAACATGCCCTTCGTCATTTCGACCTCGTCTGTCTTTCCCTTTCGCACAGTTGCGAGAAGGTTCTCTTGGAGTTCCTTTCCTCCTCTGGCTATCTTTGTCGCCATCTTCACGATGTCCTCGAACGGAATGCTTACCGTGTGCGCTTTCATTTCTTCACCTTCATGTCTTCAAAGAAGTCGGGGAGAAGTTCACAGAACAGATGGAAGATGTCGAGCATAATGCCCCTGATCTGCCACTGGGCGTGAGGATTGTGAGCCCTCTCCTCGAATATGTGCCTCCACATCCGTAGATTGAAAGTGGAGACCACCTCCGTCTTGGTTGCATTCGGGAGAACCGTCCTTGCGTCCTCTGCCTTGATCTTCGCCGCTACAAGATTGGAGTATGCCGCGTAAGCCTCGCAGATTGAGTTGAACCACATACTCGGCTTTACGTCGAAGAACGTCGGCCCCTCTTTCACCTGCCACCAGTTTTTGTTCTGGGTAAACTCCACCTCGTAGAGTCCCTGCTCTACGCCTTCCGCCTCAGCTATCGACGGCGGACAGATGATCTGAAGAGCATCGACCCTTCCGTAATTGCAGTAACGCTGACTCTCCTGGGAGTAAGCGGCAAGGCGATGCCTTACGAGTTGATGAGAGCATGCACGGTCACAGATGATCCGGACCATAATGACGCAGTGCTCCAGAACTGAGTGATGACCGCTCCTGATTATCCTTCTGACGAAAGCGGAGGCGGACTCTGGAGTCATCTTCTCCTCCGACTTGTAACAGTTCCTCCCGGCGAGCTCGATGAGCCCAGGGAAGTCTGCAATATGCTCCTTCGGAGTCATAAGCTCGAAACCAGGTTCCCTTACAAGTATCTTCATGATCGCGTTCCTCTCCTTCCAGGCATCATCCTTCGATTGATCCTAGAATGGTTGTTTGGATCCGTATGCAGGTTTTCTGGCACCCGCTTCCTTTGTCTCAAAGTTCGTCTGTTCTCTTTCCTCTCCTCTGCATCGGAGTACACTTTATCCTCCGAAAGAAACCGAACTCGCTCCTTCTCCAACTGATACAGAAGCTCCTCAAGCTCCTTCCTTGAGTCTACCTCCTCAATTGGTTTTCCGATCTCCATTAACTTACGAGCAAACTCCTCTGCTTCTCGTTCAGAAAGAGAGAACCTGTTTGCAATTCTAATAATTGCCGCGCATACTTCGCATTCCTGCATCAGATGCCTCTCGCCCTGGTTGCAAACAGAAGGAGAGCCGTTGACCAGAAAAGGTTGACTGCCGCAAAGCGGAGACCTCCCACAACTCCTAGAAGCCACGGGACCTCTCCGAAGGAAGCTCCCCAGGCCCATTTCGTAATCCCCGACGCCGCTATCCCTATCAGAACCCAAAAGCAGAGTTGCCATACGAATTTCGTAGGCGGATTGTAAGTTTTGAAGTTAAGAAACCTGTCGCGCATTTTCCTTCCTCCTAAACAAAGGTGTATTCATAGCATCCGCAAGAGGAAGGGTCGGCGACTTCCTGTCGCCTCACCTTTCCCTGATGTCGAAGAGCGAGGAGAGCGTTCGCCGTTTCCTTCTTCGGCAATCCTGCCTTCCTGGCTATCGCCGCCACGATGTTCCAGCCATTAAGTGATCGAAGGGCCTTCTCCACTTTCGCCTGCCTGCTCATCGCTTACCTCCCAGGATGCATGGGAGCCATCTGTTCCAGCCTTCCTCTTTCCAGTTCTTGTGTTTCTGTCCTGCCTTCTCTCTCGCTTCGTACTCGTACTTGTTGTCGTAGTACGGATGATCATTCCAGCGAAAGAGGTAGATGAGAACGCTCTCCAGTCCGTAGAGGAAAAACTGTAAAAGTGGGAACACCTGTCGCTCGCACTGAGCATGATGAACCATCTCGTGCTTCACGAAGGTGGAGTCCGTACCACCTTGCACCTTGTACCACTTCTCGGAGGCTACGAATACGACATGCGAGATGGTTACCCCGCTGAAGTTCCCTCTCGACAGAAGTCTGTCTACAAGGTTCCCAGGCTTCATCCGAAAGAAAAGCGTATGAGCCTCCTTCCATCCTTCGTCCTGCTTCCATAGGAAGTTCACGAGCATTCGACTTCCTACGTCGTCGGGAGTCTTATACTTCCATCGAATCCCGAGTCGTTCCGCAATCCATCCGACGATGTTTGCTTTCACCTTTTGTCCTCCTTCGAGTTCGTGTCTGACTTTCAGTTCCGTCAACCAAATAACCATGTGCCTCATAGTTTCGTAGGCGTCTGTCCCTTCCTTCTCTTCGAGAAGGATATTGACGCCCTCGTCTACAAGAGCCTCGATTGTCTCCTTCTCGGGTTCCCAAAATCTCCTCTCGCGGATCCGCTCCAGGAAAGGGTGCATTCGAGTTCTCGCCGGTATTCTCTTGTCCATTCGCTCTCCTCCGTTATAAGCGGCCCTGGGCCTTCTCCCTTGTCCTATCCCTCCGAAGGGTCTAAAAGCCGCTCTATCGCCGCTCTAGGCCGCCAAATTGCCCGATTTTCGCCTACCATCCCTGCTGGATGTCCTCCAGGATGCCCTCAAGCTCCTTTTGCAGGGTGTAGGTCTCCAGCTCCTCGTCCAGTCCCAGAATCTCCCTCATTCGATATGTACTCCCGTACATCGCTCGCATCTCTCCAGGTCTGCCGTCGTCGTAGGAGGGAGTCAAGTTCATTCCGCTGATCCGAAGGATCATCTCGAAGAGACCGTTGATGGTGGTCTCCACGGCCGTAGCCATATTGATGATTGTCCCTCCTGCCTCCTCCACCGTTCCTGCTCGAAGGATACCTTCTGCAACCAGAGGGAGAGGGACGAAGTCTCTGCTCTGGCCTCCGTCTCCGTTTATCGTAGGCGGAATGCCTCCCTCGACCATCCGCAGGAAGGCAGGGACGACCGCGCTGTAAGCTCCTCCGTCTCGCTGTCCTCTCCCCACGACGTTGAAGGGTCGAACGATAGAGCACGAGACGTTCCCTCTGAGATGGGCAGAAAGAGCAAGGACCTCAGCGATGTATTTATGCATCGGGTAGTGGAACTGCTGAGCAGGGTCGATCCACTCCGATTCCATTGCCGGCTCTTCGTCGTTCGCTCTGTCCTTGTACAAAGCACAAGTGGAGACAAAGACGACCCGTCTTGGAGCCATAACCTCGCAGGCCTCGATGATCTTTCGTGTCCCTTCCACATTTACGATAAAGGACTGAGCCTGAGAGATTTCACAGAGAGGCACGGAAGGAATAGCCGCAAGATGATAAACCGTATCGCATCCGCTTATCGCCTTTACGATGTCGCCTTCTACCAAGACAGAGCCTTCCACGATGTCGAGGTCTCCTTCTCCCTGGAGGTCGTTTGTCTTTCTGAGGTTCCCGGTCGAGAAGTCGTCGAGGACGCTGACCCTGATCCCCTTTTCGAGAAGGGCCTTCGTCAGAGCCCTTCCTATGAATCCACCGCCTCCAGTAACGCAGGCTTGCCTCACCTTTAGTTCGTTTTTGAAGCTCATTTCTTCACGACCCTCCTTCTGACAACCTTCTTCGGTTGATCTTCTGTTTTCTTCACCACTCGTCTCCTTACGACCTTCTTCGGTTCGCCTTGCTTCTTAGCCACCCGTCTCTTGCGGATGTTAGACTTCCACCAGAGGCGATGGTGAGGATTGATGTCGATGTCCTTCTCTTGATTTATGCCGCCGTAGGACGACTCTCCAGAATCGTATATGATGTGCCCGTCCATTACTCTGTTGACTCGACCTGATGCAGAGATGAAGCCTCTCTCTCCTTCGTACTCGAAGCAGAGCACGATCCAGTCTCCTACTCTTACGCAGGAGAGGTCCTTTATGACTTTGAACCCCTTCGACTTGAGATAGGCGGCGCACTTCTTCATTCTTTCGTAGGAGACCTTCTCTCTGTATTCGAAGTCGTTTGGTCGTGCTGCAAAGTCCGGAGGGTAGGGAAAGAGTTTGTCAGTGTTGATGAATTTACTCATTGGCTAGAACCTCGTAGAGCAGAACTCCAGCTTGCTCTAACATCTCCTTGGAGAGCGGGTCGTCGTAAGACTTTGTGAAGTAGATTCGCTTAACGCCTGCGTTGATTATCATCTTCGCACAAATGACGCAAGGAAAAGTCGTGCAGTAAAGGTCCGCTCCGTTGATAGAGGTCCCGTGTTTCGCCGCCTGGATGATGGCATTCTGCTCAGCGTGGAGCCCTCTGCAAAGTTCGTGCCTCTGCCCAGACGGAACATTCTGCTGAACTCTTATGCAACCAACCTCCGAGCAATGAGGAAGTCCGCTCGGAGGTCCATTGTACCCAGTCGCCAAGATGTTCTTCTCTCTTACAAGAACTGCCCCGACTGCTCGTGATAGACAGGCGGAGCGTTTCGAAGCCTGGAAAGCGAACCCAATGAAGTAAGCATCCCATTTGGGTCTAACAATTTTTCGTCTGCGTTCCGTCATGATAGCTCTAACCTCCCCTGGAGATGAAGCCAAAGGACCTTCTCCAGTTTCCTCCTCAAGCGACTCTTACGAATGACGACTGCCTTCCCGTTAAAGAAGGGCTCCCAGTTCCCTCCCCACTTTCCAGCAGCGAACCTTCCTCCCTTATCAGCAGCGGCCAGAGCAAGGAGTTGCCTTCCAAATCTCCTTATCTCTCTGGCGAGTGGAGCGAGAACCTTTCGCAGTCCCTTGAATACTTCAGTCACTGCTTCGGCGAATTGCCTCATGGCCGCTATGGCCTGTTCGTTATTCATTCGTGTTCCTCCTTCTGGAAGGAATAAAAGAACAAGAGACAAGGAAGGCCCCGGAGAACCGGGGCCGACCAAAATTCGTAGAGGTTACTGGGCCCAGTATATATACTGGACCCATTGTAACCCTCTATGCTGGAATAACGAGCACCGACCAGTTTCCTTCCCCGTGAGGTTTGCAAGAGCAAATCCCGAAGTCGACGATAACCATCTCCACAAATCGTCTGTCCTTCCAGACCCTCACCTGGAGACCTCCTCGAACCTTCCGAGTCTCGTCGTGCTTCCTCTTATTCTCCTCCAGTTTGTCCTTCGGTCCGAAAGTAACGTAGACGTTCTCATTCTCTCTGGTGAGTCCGAGAGTTACGCAGAGGTCGGCTGCCTTCTTTCTCATCTCTCCAGTGGAAGGTGCATTCGGATCGGGTTTCACCGATTCCTTGACCTCTCTCCGAAGTCTCCCCGCCGTCTTGATTCTGATCTTTCGATTCGTCTTGAGGTTGATAGCGTCCCACCCGCCGTAGGGACTCTCTCGAAGCAACCTTACTTCCACCAGGTTCCCAGAGACCTTTGCAATGTACCTCTTTCCAATGCTCACTTCGTTCTTTCTCATCGTTCTAAGCTCCTCTCCGCCGTTCTAAGCGGCTTTATTGTTCCGCCCCTTGTTAGACCCTGCCTGAAGTCCCCAGGCCTCTCTCTCGCCTTCTACCTCCGCAGGAGTGGCAAACGATTTCCTCTCCAGGGAGGACATTCTTGGAAGTCCCATGGATTTCATCTGCTTCCGGAGTCTAACCTGGAACCGGTAGTCATTTCGTAACCGGTCGAGGTCTCTCCCGCTTGCCTCGAGGATGATTTCCATGGGAGTTCCTTTTGCCGCTTTGGTTTTCATTCGATCAACCCCTTTTCATTCCAGACGTAACCGCTGTTAGGCCGCCCTGCCAAGCCGTTCTCCTCTAACCATTCGTTGGCCTTCTTCTCAGCGTCGTCTTTATCGTCTGCGATGATCGTAACCCTGTTCGGGTAGTCTACCACCACCGGACCCCAAGGAGTCTTTGTGAGCTGGACAAAGTTGCTGTGCTCTTTATCCTTCACGATCCGAGTAGGCTTGTAACCGTAAACCAGAATCTGAGCATGCTGATCGTATCGAAGATTCGAAGCGACTTTCCCGTTCGGGAACTTCTTGTCGGCTCCTCTTTTCCAGACCCACTCTTCAAACCTTATCTGGTAGACCATCCCTGCCTCGTCGAGAGCCTTCGTAACCTCGTCGACCATTCCGTAGACTCTGGAGGCTCCGTCCTTCAGGCCTTCTTCGATTTTCTCCTGATCCTTCTCGTAGCGAGGATAGCAACTGCCTGCATAGATTCTAACCGCCACCTGAGCGGCCATCGTCTCGTGCTCCGGCGTCCAGTTGCTTCCGGCTGAGACATTATCTCCAGAGGAGTTGACTTTGATGACCTTGATCCCTTTAGTGTATACCCTGTGCCACTTGCTTCCGCTTTGGGTATGCTTCGGAAGTCCTAAAGGCTTGACTGCCTTCATTACATCCTCTCGCAATGTTCTCATAGTTGCAAGATGATGGATTTTCGTTTTGAGTGCCGCTCTCCTACGGATGGAGGCCTCCGCGTTCTTCTTCGCAGTCTTGTCGATCTTCTCCTGCTCTTTCGAGGTGATAGCTTCTCCAAGTTCGAAGAGGAGGTCGTTGACGCGCTCGTCTCCTCCCAGGAAGTCTGCAATTGCTTTCCTTCCTACCTCTGAAATTTGAATGTAATTGTCGCTCTCCTTCTTCCAGTCTGCATGAAAGGTATCGTTTCCGATAGCCAGAAGGGTCTTGATTGCTTCGATTGCCGCTGCTCTTTCGTTATTCTCGATTGACATTGTCGTGCTCCTCTCTTAAATGTTTGTTAGATGCCCATCCGTTTTTCGATCTCTTTATCGCTGATGACCTCGCCGTCGTCATCCGTATAGAAGTCATCGCCCTCAAGAACCGTAATACCGTCTATGGCCTCCATTACGAACCGAATACTCTCTGTCCTCGGTGTGATCTTCTCCAGGTCCTTTACCTTCAAGACGTTTATCACAATCTCGAAGTTAGGAGTCGCTTTGACCTCATCGTCGTAAGCTTGAGTGAGAGTAAGTTTGTAGACGCCTTTCACCATCGGGTCAAACTCCACTTTGGTGATCTCTGTTTCCTCGTCTCCGTAGTTGTCTTTCACGAGAAGGGCTCCCGCCAGCAGCTTCTCCTCTTCACCGTCTACAGACGCTTTATGGATCCGCCCGCGCTCCTTACTCATAAGTTCGGCCGGCTCGTTATCGACCGCCCTCAGCTCCAGGTAGTATTTGTTCTGAAGGCTCCCTCCGTCTACGTAGTCGCTGATGTCGTATCCGTCCTCTTCGATTTTCCTTTCGATGTCGTTGGTAACATCCAGAACGAAGAAGGAAGTTCGGAAAGGATCGGACGAGAGTTTGAAGGCCTCCTCATAGAAGAAGGAGAAAGAAGGCTCCTCTGGTTCCTCGTTATGATCGAGAGCGTCCTTCTCGTCGTCCAGTCTGTCCTCAACCTCTCCGAAGAAGGGCTGGAGGGTTAGACCTTTGATCGGGCGATAAGCGGTGTCCTCTCCCTCTATCTTCACCAGGATGGGAGGATCGAAGTCGGCGTCCTGCTCCCTTTGCATGAGCTTCTCGTGAATCTCGGAGATGGACATATGCTTCCTGTAGATGCCGTCTGTCCTTTCCACGAAGAAGGAGCCAGGAGCCTTTAGGACTGCGAAGCTCTGGATGTCGGAGGTCTCGTAGAAGTAATACCAGAGCCCGTCGTTATGAACCCTGAGAAGTTTCACCATCCGACCAGGCTCGTCGTCGAGAGTGTTGAGAAAGAAGATTCGATCGCCTTCCTTGATTCGATGATAAGGCTTCTGGGTTAGGTAGACCGTCTCGCCTCTAACGACCGCCTTCGCTGTCTCGTCGTTCCATTCCCAATCGCTCCCTTCGATCCCGACGCTTTCCTTCTCCACGATCTCCACGAGCTTCTTAGCCATCCTCTCCAATTCGGTCGTGGAGAGTTCCCAACTTTCAGGGTCGAAGCTCATAACCTCTGCTACAGTCCGGAGGTTCCCGCGCTTCTCGAAGAAGGTAACCAGGATGGATCCGTCTTGGTTTCCTCTGTCGTCCTCTCCTCTTCGAACTTCTCCCTCTACGTTCGGGATAAGTCGGATGAAGTCCAGAGTCCTGGAGAAGGTCCTGCCGTCGTCTCTCTTAGCCCTGATGGTTCGTTTGATGATTCTCATTTGCTTTCTCCTTCCTGGTTGGAAAGTTCTTCGAGCATAGCCTGGATGGCGGGATAGATTCTCTCGTAACGCTTCTGGAGTTCCTGGCACTTTTCGATTCCGGCTTTTATCTCTATCGCCTCGTCTGGAGTGTTGCTGTACCAGAGCTGATCTGCTCCCATTCCGCTTTCCAGTTTCTTCATTGCGTCTGCTGCGTTCTCACTCTGTCGTTTCATTCGAGTCTCGACCGACTCGTGAGTGGTCTTGTAGGCAGAAGTGATTTCGTAAAGCTCTTGCATCATGAAGTTGTAAACTGGATGAGCTTTCGCCTTCTCGTAAATGGTTCCAGTAAAGATTGCAAAGCAGTCGTGTGAGTCGAGGACCTTCTTCGGATCCATAACGACTTTCTTCTCTGTTCCCTTCGCCGCTGTTTCTTTCTTGGTGCTCTTAGCCATTGTCTTGCTCCTCTCTTGAATGTTTAGAAGTTAACCAGAATGCAGTTCTCGTTTCCGACTCTATCACAGAAGGTAACGGTCGCCGTTACGATCTTATTGTTCGCATACCACTCGCTATGGACGCTGTAAGGGAAACCGTCGATGGTTCCTTCGTCGGTTTGCGGTACGCACTCTTCGATTTCCCAGTGGTCTGCGTAGTTCATTCTGTCCTGGTTGATGATGTCCCTCATCTTCAGTTCGTGAAGTTCCTCCGGCTTTACGATCTCGTGACGAAGTAGAAGGGCGATTGCCTTGGTTGCCTTCCAGCTCATTACCTTGTCCGTCTTGCGTGCTCTCAGTTCCTTCATCTCGTAGCTCCTTTCGTTCCGTTTTGTTGTTCCGTTTTCCTTGGTCTCTCAATGAACTTTGGACATTATAAGGAATAGAGTCGCCCCTGTACACCAAAATCTTCATGTTTCTCAAAAAAAATTCGTCACTAAAAGCGATACGATTTCAGATAGTTACAGCATAATCCTAAAAACAGATAACCAAAAAAATTTGCAACTGTCTAAATAACTTGTTTTTCAGACGCCATTTTTTGCATGTTATTTTACCTTGCTCAAAAAATGGGCAAAATCCGTTTCTCTTCAGATAACATGAAAACTAGAAAGTTGTGGAGGTCTAAATGCGGAGGGACCTCCCGGGGAGTTTTCAGGCCGTACCTCCCCGGGAGGTCGTAGAGCTTTATGGCCAACAGGGTTGCGGCGAGCCAGAGGAGAGGAGCAACCTCTCAACCCTATCGAACCACGAGCGAGTAAATCGTAAGCAAAGGACTCTTCACATGTCCAGAGGGTTGTTCTTCTTGAACTCCTCGTGAGAGTCGAACGAGTTTGCGTAGACGACCGCCTCCATCGGAAGGGCTCCAAATATCAACGCCGTCTGGTAACGAATCATCCATTCGTATTCGTACTGCTGCTGTCGCTTCTCCGCAAGTTTCTTCTTTCTTGCAATGATGTTCTTGTTGAACTGAGGAGCGGCAGAAGGCATCGTCTCCATTTCCATCCTGGAGCCTCTTGCGATGACTCTTAGGAATGCAGGGACCTCCTTGTCGTCTCGTATCTGATCAAGAGCCACACAGACAAGGAAGGTAGGAGAGAGACGAATGTCTGGAATAGGCTCGTCAGCCGTAGGAGGTCCAGCCTTCCCTCTCACCTTATCAACTTCATCTCTCCCTTGCGTAAAGAACTCCAGAAGGAAGGGAACAGGATTCGGGCATATTCCCTTTGACTCCTCTGGAACATGAGGCCTGCGAGCAAGCTCGAAGTTCTGGAAGTACACCTCGTACCAGTTAGTTGGTTTGCTGTGTTGTCTATCCGAGGTCAACTGTCCTCTCCCTTCTCGATTTTCTTTTCGTCCTCCTTCTTCGCCTCCTCGTCGGCCTTACCTTTGATCAGGTCAGAGGCGATCTGAGCGAGCCATTCGTACGGCTCCTCTCTCCCCTTCCACGGAAGGCTCATCCCGAGAGGAAGGAGGCGATGATGGGCCATCGATCCAAAAACGCATTCCAGCATCTCGCCTGCAACCTTTACGACCTCCAGCTCTGCAAGCTCCTCTTTCGTCTTTCCCTGCCAGAGTTCCCATTTGGTCATATCGGGAGTGTAGGAAGGTCCGTCAAGCCATCCGTGAACAATTCCGACGAGAGTCGAGGAGAACGTCGTCGCAAGAGCCTTCCGAAGTTCCTCAGGGTCCATCCCTTGATGTGCCTCGACTCCTTTCACAAGTTCTGCAAGGCCATCTGCAAGAGCCTTCTGGTTGATCTTATCGGGCCCTTCGAGTTCAAGCTTCTCGAGCCAGTCGATTAGCTTCCCAAGGGTCTGTATTGCCTTTAGCATCCTTCTTTCCTCCGTATCGCCCGTTCTGGGCTCCTATATCGCCCATAGAGCGGCGATCTGTCTATTGGATAGGGTCTAACCCCTTTTAACTCTCCGACTCCTTTTAGCGGCCTTCCTGACCGTATCCCAGACTGCCACCATAACCATCGGGACTCTCCCTGCCTTCACCAGTTCCGAGAAGGCTGCTTTGAGACGTTCTACGTCGTCTTTACTCTTCAGCGAGAAGACACCATTGTAACCGACTCCCTCTCTTACCAGAGGAGGTCCTACATAGATGTTTCCCTTTCCTCCTGGAAGAGCGGAAAGGAAAGTCTTGAGGTCTGCAACCGATGATCCTGAGAACCGCATGGAGTCTATTCCGACGTGATTTGAGATGATAGGCTTGCGATTGTTCTTTACGACCCTTCTAGTCGCCATTGCCTTCCTCCTCTTCGTCGATCCAACTTGCCCCTTCCACCAAAGCCTCGCCAGCTGCCGCGACTTCATCGATAGCATCAAGAGCATGCGAAATGTCTTCAAATGTGACCTTTGCTCCGTCGCCTCCAGCCTCCTGGAGTTTCCTCTTGATTATCTCCATCGAATCCTGAAGTGAGGCGGAGTGCTCTCTATGCTTTGCAAGGAGCCCTTTTGCCATTCCGTAGAAGTCCGGAACGAACTCATAGACGACCGTTGAGATTCCGGAAGCCTGAGTCGCAAAGGTGATAGCCACAAGCTCGAATCTCCCAGGAGGGAGGTCTGCTCTTTTCTTCACCTCCACGAAATGGTTCACAACGTTCTTTGCGACAATCGCGAGAGGGTCATCCGTACTCTCTATGATCGTCGAGTTCTGAATGTTGTCCTTCTCGTAAGAGTCGAGCCCTTTTTTCGGAGCTGTAAGGACGACCTCGATCCCACTTGCATGAGCATGCCCGATAATCAGATTGATTAGGGCTGCATGCTCTGTAGCCTTCTCAGTCCTTTGCAGGGCCGTCTTTAGGAGATTTGTTCTCCCGCTTTTGTCCGGCATCTTTTGCCTCCTTCTTCTTGACGTTCTTTCCTTTGCCCGCCGTTAAGAGTCCCTTGCGATAGCGCCTGAGGTACGCCCAGCGCTTCCAGAAGGGAAGTTGCAGAATTGTAATAAGGTCCTCGTGCTTATTGACGAAGTCCTTTGTGATCTTCATTTCGCCTACGAGATGCGAGTTGAGGTTCTCAAGGTTCTCGATGCGCTGAAGGAGATGCTGCACGAAGAGTCTCACTCCGTACAGGTCTTTGTTCCTTGCCATCTTCTCCAGGAACTTCCCTGCCATCCTCTCTCGTTTCTGGTCGTCATCGATGTTGCAAATCTTGATCCATTCGGACGACCAGAAGGCAGTGATGAGCGCATCCTCGCTGTCTATAATGAAGGCCTTCGAAGGATCATCAAGAGCTTCCTTGACCTTCTTCTCGTCGTTGAACTTCTTTCCGATCATCTGGCGGATGTCTACGACCTTTCCGCGATTCTCTTTTCCATCGCCCTTCTTCTCAGTCATCCTTCCTCACCTTTCGAGTTCTACGAGCCTGAGGCTTCGGCGTTTTGCTGAATCCTTCGGCTACAACCTTTAACGCAATGCTTCGAGCCAAACTTCCTCTTCGCAGAGTCTTGTCTGGCCATATTCTGTTTTCCTCAAGGGCCTTGTCCACGACAAGGATGAGTTGATCCAAGTCACTCTGCGCGCTCATATCTTTATGACCTCCCGCTTTCCTGTCGTTAACTCCAGAAGAAGGGTCGAGACTATTAGTTCACCGTCTTTCACACTCCTGGTGAGAAAGCCGCCGACGTCTAAGTATCGCTTCGCCTTCTTTATCCTCAGGCCTTTGTACTTATCGATGTCTGTTCTAAGCGCAGATTCAAGGAAGGCAAGAGCAACTTGTTCGTCTAGGAAAATCAAGGCGCCTCCTTCCTCCCTGTGAGGTTTCTCATAACCGCGCTGGAGATAGAAGAAACCGTCTGGGAACCTTCCCATGACTTTCTTTGTAGTCTTATTCGCCTGCGAGAATCCTTCCCAAAAGCACTGGGCAAGATAGACTACACCTCCTACGAATCCTCGTTTCATTCGTCTGCTATCCCTCTGGCATATTGAAGGGCTCTGCGAAGGTCCTCGACTGCAATCTTCATGAGGTCGTTTCCGCGTTTCCCTCTCTGCCTGATTATGTATGAAGGATGATAAACCGTAAGCGATTTGAAGTACAGCAGTCTTGATCCCTTCTTCTGTCGCTTGATGATCCGCTTTTGTCGAAGGCCCCGCGCCTCCTTGATCATGCCCTTTCCCATAACGGCCTTTAGAGCAATCTCGCCTACATTGACCACCACCGATGGGTTCATAACTTCTATCGTTTGAAGGAGCCTATTGCGGCATGCCTTTATGTGCTTTACACTTGGAGGTTTGATTCGTCGGTTTTCGTCTCTCCCTGGAAAGCAGCAGACTGCATTTGTGATGAAGTAGTTATCCTCAATGCCTGCCTTCTTCATCCATCTGCGAAGCGCCATTCCAGACTTCCCAACAAAAGGCCTTCCTTGCTCATCCTCGTCTGGTCCGGGTCCCTCTCCTACAATCATAACTTCGCACGAGTCGAACTTCTCAGAGAACTCTCCAAGGACGAGGTTCTGTCTATCCTTACACAGACCGCATTCTGAGCATTCTCCCCATTCGTCTACAATCTCCTGCCATCTGTCTTTCGGGTTCCAGGTCCTAAAGTCTTTGTGAAACTTCCTGATGATTCTGTAAACGACAGACTTGATGTACCGCTCCGAAGAGTCTACGAGAGTGATGACCTTCCATCCTCTCGATTCCATGTCCCATCCTCTCTCCACTGCAAACTGATCAAAGATGCATACGATTCTAGGAACCGGAAAGAAGATGTCTCCGCGCCTACTCTCCCCTGGAATGTTCTCCCCAACAAAATAGTCTTTTCCCTCTTTCAGATAAGTATTCGAGAGGACGTCTCGAATTGTAGAGAGCACTTCGTGATCTCTTAGTCGTCCTCGCGTTCTAGCCTTTACTGCTCGCCGTTTAGTCAATTGCATTCTCCCCGAACCATTTGAATTTCGTATCTTTTGTAAGATCGTAACATCCGTAGTACTCAAGAAGGTCTAAAAGTTCAGCAGGCCTGAATCTGCTTCTAATGTAGACCACTGGTGCGTCATCTCGCATAGTAACAAGCTTGAGGCTACGAAGCGCATCGTCCCTTCCGTTTCGTAAAGCGTTTACTACAACCTTCTGGAGACCACTTCCCTCAAGCACTTCTTCGTTTCCGTTTAGAACAAACTGCTCGTATACGTCTGAATGATTCTCTATGAGGTCTGCAGCTCGTTTCTTTCCCATTCCCTTTACACCAGAGACATTATCTCCTACACATCCAACGAGGGATTGAAACCAGGGAAAGTGCTCTGGACCAAATCCCCACTTTGCTTTGTGCTCCTCTATTCCGAGGATCGATTCTCTAACCCTTCCCGAAGAGAACTTACGAAGGAGCTTTACACCTGGAGCAATAACCTGATGGAGGTCCCAGTCTGAAGAGACAACCATTATCGGTTTTGGAAGTCTCTTGCTGAGGGTAACCATTACGTCGTCTCCCTCGTGCTCAGGTGCGTAGGCTTGAGTGAACCCGGTGTACGGAAGGACCTTCATCAAGAGTCTCTTTTGAGCCTCATAACGATCTCGTTCCTCCCATGGATTGTCCCTTCTGTTCTGCTTGTAGGTAGGATCGATTGCTGTTCTTATTCCGTAGCCTCTATCCCAGCAAACGATGATCCTTCCTCCGAATCTTCTTCGCCATGATATCGCCGTGTCTAGGAAACCGTAAAGGCATCCTGTCTCAACTCTCCCTCTTTCCGATTCCCAGGAGAGTTCCTTATGTACTTCGTAACCGTAGCGAGCCACGAAAGAACCATCCAACAATATGGTTTCGACTTCAGACATAAATCACTTTCCATCCACTGCATCGCAGAGCTGTTCGCCAAGTTTGGTTATTCCGTAAACACCATGCTGAATCGTTTTCTTCGCGTACCCTCTCTTCGCAAGAGCGCGAAAGGCATTCTGGACAATGTTCTTGTCTATTTTCGTCATGCTTACAACCGGATCAGCCGTTGAACTCTTCAGGTCCCGAAGGGCCTTTAGAATAATGACCTGTCGTTTTGAGATAACGACTTCGTCGAGTCCTAACATAACCTTCAACATAGGATTCGACTTGACTTCCTCCTTCTTTGTTTTTCGCTTTCTTGTCATAGCGGCTCCACTGTTATGAGTGATTCCGGGTACGGCTTTGTAGTTCTCTGCAAGACCCTCTTCGTCTGGACTCTTAAATCGTTGACCGTCAGGTCTCCTTCTCTAACACAGTCCAGTTCCCATAACAGTTGCGCAATAATATAGGCATCTGCTATGTTGTCGCAGTTGTTTCCGTACTCCGCAAAGTTTATCCTCTCCCATCGCTTAGAGCAGGACATCACCATAGCGACCTTATTAGCTCCTGCCTTCCCAGCGCCGTAAAGTTTTATCGAACCAGGATCAAAGATGAAGAACGGGACATGGAGGTCTCGCAATAGCATTCTCAGCATTCCGACGAGTTCACCTGTCTGCATTGCAGAGGAGCCCTTCGCGTTGTAAGCGTATCCCTCCATTGCCGCAATATCAGGTTGCCATTCGAGAATAAGTTGCTTGAATGTCTTTCGAAGATAGAGAAGGCGTTCGAGCTTATAAGTGTCGTTGACCTTCCCATCTGGAGCAGGAACCATCAGAGCTTCCTTGTACGCCTTCAGGTCTGTCTTTGTGTCGACGAAATATCTAAAGTCGAGAAGATGTCCTGGAAGCGTTCTCGACTTCCCTCCTCCACTTCCTAGAAGGACGAGTGCAGAGTGATCAAGCGACTGATCGATTCCAAGCACTCTCCGCTCTTTCCCTTTCCGCTTTTTAACTCTCCTGCTTATGCCCATTCTGGCCTCGAATCTCCGTTCTCATCCATTACAACATAAAGGATGTCCTCGACTGCATCCCTGATCTCTGGAACATGCGAAATGACAAAGAGCCTATCAACTCCAATGTCCCTTCTGAACTTTCCGAGAAGGGTCGAAGTGACTGTCGCTCTGCTTACTTCATCAAGATGAATGAATGGCTCATCTAGGATAAAGAACTTCGCCGTCGTCCCAGAGCGTCGAGCCCTCAAGTCTGCAATTGCAATCCTAACCGCCAGGGAGATGATGACCTTGCCGCCTCCAGAGTCTCCGTAGAACTTTGTGACCTTCTCTCCCTCTGTGAACTCGAATTGGAGTTCGTCCTTCGTTGCGTTCTTTCTCTCCCTTTTACAATCCGGGCATTTCCCAGACTTTGAAGGAGACTCCCACTCGTACCCGCATGCAGGACATACAGGTTCCATCTTCTTCAGAACCTTAACCGGGGAAAGGTGAACTGTAAGTTCGGATCCAAGGCGAGAGAGATTTCTGCTGACCCTCTCCTCAATCTCCCCGAACATAGATTCCAACTCGTGAGACGGGATGCCGTCTTTCCCGAACATGTATCTTACAAAGCGGAGGTCCTTGACTTTCGTCTCCTGCCCTTCCGCCGCCTTCTCAAGTTTGGTTATCTTGCGAGACGCCTCCTCTGTTTTCCTTTTCCTTTCCTTGAGCGCCCCTATGCTCTCCTGGGTCTCGCTTACCTCTTTGTCTGCAGCATCAAGAGCCTTCTGACATTTGCTTTCGAGGTCCTCGTACTTAGTCCGCTTGCTCTCGTCTATCGCCTCCAGGTCAGCTTCGATCTTCTTCTGCCTGGCAAGGAGCCCTTCTCGCTTAGAGAGGTCAGGAGCCTTCACCCTACCATTCTGGGCGATTCTAGCCTCCAGGAGCGTCTTTTCTCGCTTCAGGCCTGATAACCCCTCTGCCTTCCTTTTCACCGCCTCTAACGCCGTTCTAGCGGCTTTTAGGGCGTCTCTAGCCTCCTTTTTCTGCTCCTCTACGGTCTCCTTGCCTATCCTATCGCATTTTTCGCTTAAAATCGGGCAAACCCCGCCCCTCTCCCCGGCTTCCGCCCAGGTCTGCAGGGAGGTCTCCAGTCTCCAGACTTCCTGCTGTGCTTCCTCCTTCTCCTTCTCAAAAGTCTCCAAGTCGACGAGACCTGCCTTGACCTTCTTCAGTCGCGCCTCGTCTTTCTTCTTTTGAGCCTTCGCAGAGGTGTAGGTGTTCTCCTTCTCCAGGAGAGTTTCCAAAGCGTCTGTAATGGTCTCCAGGTTAGATTCCAGAGAGGAGCGATCGTCTAACTTCGAGAGGAGGTTGCGGACCTTCTCCAGTTGCACGCTCGCCTTCTTCTGTCTGGCGGATGCAGTCTCCAGTTGAGCCTTCGCGCCTGTGAGAGCTTCCTGGAGTTGGTCCGCGTCCTCCAGCTGTTCTTCGAGTCCGTCTATATCATCGTAGGTCTCAAGCAGTTCCTTTTCGGCTACGGCTAAAAGCTCCGCCGCTGCATCCTCATAAACTTTCCATCTGTCTATCCCTGCCCACGACCTCATCTTGCGAGACTGCTCTGTCGGTCCGGCTTCCATGAAGGAATGAAGTTCATCAGGCCTGCAGAAGAAAATCGAATCGAAGTCCTTATCGTCTATCGCAAGAAGGATGTCAAGAGCCTCTTGCCCCTTCTTCTGTCCTGCCCCTTCAAAGTCACTGACTTCAAGATAACCCTTTCCATCGGCGTTCCTTCCTCTCTCGACCGTAAAATCCTTTCCGTTCGAGAGTGTTCCCTCGTACCGAACCCACATATGTTTTTCACCATTGGTGATCAGCTCTGTCTCTGTCCTCATTCGATGCTTACCGTACAGAGCGTAGCGGATAGATTCCAGAAGGAAGGATTTGCCTACGCGATTCGACTTCTCTTTGTTTAGAACGTGTCGCCCTGCAACTCCGATTGTTTTCCTTCCTCGAAAGTCAACTCGATGCTCTCCTCTGAAGGGTCCGAAGTTACAAACAACTATTGCATCAACCTGCATCACGACCTCCTCTCTCCAGAAGGTCGTAAGCTATCTTGAGAACCGTCTTTGCTCTAGGAGGCTTTGTCTCCTTTACGAAGTTCTTGACTGCTTCCTTTTCCCCGAGTGCTGGGTCCTGCCCTTCTATGCGAAGAGCTTTCCCCTTCACAATAACAGGCTTCACCTGTCTAACGAAACTCGCTTGCGGAAGGGCCTCCATTATCTCCTGGGCTTTGAGGTCCGGCAGAGTCTCTTCGTCTACCTTCACCTCAATGCTGACGATAGCTCCTCTCGGAGTCTCCTTCGCGAATCTAGCTATCATCTTTTCAAGACTCTCTTCGCGAAGGTCTCCCTGCAGTTTTATCAGAGGAGTCGGATTCGTAGGAATAAACTGAAAACCAGGAAAGAGTGACTTTGGTTTCCCTGTTCCCTTCTTCACTACACGACGCTTCACCATTACGATTTCCTCCTTGCCCTGGAGGTGTCTATAATGACGAATCCTTTGTCGTGCCCTATCTCTCCGAAGTCGTTGAAGTGAGGAGTCCCTAGAACCATTGTAGGCACCGGCTCCCTCTGGATGATTTGAGTCTTGTGTATATGACCGACTATGATTCCGTCGAGAGGCGACTCATCGCCTAGAACCCAATCGGGTAGAACGTAATCGTCTGGCTCGTACGGGATGTTCTTTCCAACTGTCGCGCCCTTTAGGTTGACATGACCAAAAAGGTAGATTGGTTGAAACCTCTCCTGAAGGTCGCAGCCGCGGAGACTTCCAAGCATTTGCTTTTCGTTTAGAACTCCGTCGAGCCAATCGCTCATACTCTTATGTTCGAAGGCTCCCTCTCTCGTCTTGACTTCTATTCGTGTAACCCACGGAACAAGAATGCAGAGTGCACTCTGTCTGATAGAAAAGACTTCAGGCCAGGACGAGACGTGGACTTTCTCAGGATCAAAGTTTGCAGCCTCCAGGACCTCAAGTGCCGACCGCCTTCCTGGTTGATGAACCTTCTCGTGATTCCCTTCCGTGACTATGTAATCGATCCCTGCTTCCGTCAACCTCGTGACCCATCTTAGAAACATGGAGATGAGGTCTGAGCTTGGTCTGTTTCCATCGAAGATGTCGCCAAGGTCTACAAGAGCGGAGACCTCCTCTTTGATGCAGCGATCGATGATTGCGTTATATACTCGACGAATCTCCTCTGTCCTGGAGAACATCCCCATAGACTTCCCGAGGTGACTATCTCCCTTTACTGCAAATCTCATTAGACCTCCAAGACCTTTGCGATCATTTTCTCCTCCCATGAAGAGAGAGGCTTTGTAAGAAGGTCTGTTGTCTTTTCCACCAATGCAATAACTCGTAGGGTGATAGAGCCGGCCTGAACCTGAGACGCCTTCCCCTTCAGGTTGTCGTCCACGAGAGTTTTGACAATGCTCTCCACCTTCTTTGCCGTCGCCTTATCTAAGCTGGCGTGCAGGATGACTTTATTCATCCCGTGGATTTGACTCTCGTTCATTCTGGCAACTTTCCTTCCAGGGTCATTTGGCGAAGTCTCTCCAGCATTCGCTTCGCCAAGCTTTCATCGTTTCTAAGGGCCATTCGTATGGCCTTCAGTCCCTTCTCCGCTCTCAGCTCTCCATCGTCGTCGAGTCTGAAGTTCTGGCCTTCTTTAACTATCAGACCCATGTGCTTGCATTCGTCTGCAAGTTCCCTTGCGTAGTCAAATCCGACTGGGTTCTCTCCCCCGTCTACAGAGATAGTGTAGAAGGTGAAGCCTTCATGACAGAATCCGACTTTGTTCTTAATGACGAACCCTTTATGCCCAGAGCCAACTTCTATCTTCTGTCCGCCTATATCCTCCTTGAGAGCAGTCGACTCCGTTATCCTAACCACCAGAGAGGAGTCGTACTTCAATCCTGTTCCTCCCTTGGTTTTCCATTTCGTGTACTCTTTAACGTATTGTCCGTCCTCGACGGTGGCATCCCTTCTCTCCTGGGCTATAACCACGAAGAGGATGTCGTTGACTCCGCAGATTGGAGTCAGTACGTCTAACCATCTGTTGTTGTACATCGCCCTCAGTGGATAGCCGCGCTTGATCGTTTCTTTCCCGAACTTCTCTATCTCCTCTTTCGGAGCGAGTTTGTTGATGGTATCGATGACAATAACGAGGTGTCTGTTCTTGTCTATCGTTCCAGCCGCCTTCCCTTTCTTGAAGTTCATGATGGCCTTGTTTATATTCGCGTAAGCCTCCTCGTATGTCTCCGGTCTGTAGAACGGAAGCCAGTTTGGAACGTTTAGCTTCATCCACCAATCTGGGTCGGTGGCATGCTCAGCGTCTACATAAAGCGGGATGTGCCCGTAGATTGCCGCAGAGGTAAGAAGGCCGGCTGCAAAGACAGACTTCCCCTCTCCAGACGGTCCATGAATAATCATAATCCGCCGACTCGGGGCTCCGCCTACTCTCGTCGCTCTATTGAATCCAGCAAAGAAGGTAGGCACAACCACAGTCGGCGGAACCTTGTTCAGCGGAGTAACCCGCACAAGGTCTTGAGTGACCGCCTTCATCTCGTCTATGAGCTTTCCAGAACCAGGAGCAGTGGGTCGATAAGGTTTAACGGGCGGAGCCTTTTTTTCGGCTTCCTTTTTTACGACCCTTCTTTTCTTTTTTGAGGTTCCCGCTTTTGTCGAGTCTGCCATGGAATTGTCCCTCATTCATCTTCTTATCTAGGATTTCGTTGAGGCCTCTTGCCGGTATGAACCTGATTCTGATTCGAGGATTGCTGTGCATGTATCTTTTGCAAAGTCCAGAATAGAATTGACCGGCAGGCTTGACTATCACCTCAAGCCTGCCGATCCGGTACAGATTCACGGAGTAACCATCTGCAAGCGCATCGAAAACCGACTCCAGGTAACGAGCGATGACCATCTCAACAACACCTTGACTGACTTTCATCTTGAGCTTTCCGATGGTCGCTTTCACCTGCTCTTTACGAGTTTTCATGCTAGATACCTTTCGTGATCTTCTTTGCGCTTATTCTACTCGGCGAAGGGGTCCTCGTCCTCGATGTACTCGAACTCCGCTCCGCAGTGCGGACAGTTGGTAGCGTCGTCGGGAGCCATCTCACCGCATTCCGGGCACGGGCTCTCACCAGCCTCCTCTTCGGTGGGTTCGGGTTCCGGTTTGGGCTCCTCTTTCTTCTTCGCAACTCGACGCTTCGGGGCCTTCTTCTCAGGTTCAGGTTCGGGCTCCTCTTTCTTCTTCGTCGTACGAGTCTTACGAGTCTTGGGAGCAGCCTTCTTTGCCGGAGCCTTCTTCGTTTCCTTCTTGCCTCCGACTTTCCGCTTCTCCTTCTTCTCCGGTTCCGCCTTCTCCTCTTTCTCCTCCGATTTCGGAGCGACGCTTCCGTCCTCAAAATCGGCGAAGAGGTCTCCGAAGTCAACCACGAAGGAGTCAATCACCGCCTCGTAGACTTCGTACGGATCAGAGGGAGCGACCAGACCCTCGATGTTCGGAGGATCATTCTCCATGATTGCAAGCATCTCTTCATCGACCTCGACCGAGGAGACGGAGGCACTGTACTTCTGCGAAGGAGCGGCCTTCTTGTCGTATTCCAGGCGGAAGCAGCAGGGATAGTCGAAGGGGTTTCCCTTGTCCCCGAGTTCCTCGATCCGCCCTTTGATTTCCTTCTTGAGCTTCTTGGCACAGTCCAGAGGCATGGGGCAGATTCCAGCCGTGTCGTTTTCCTGACCGGGTTCGACCCAGGCGACCAGATACTCGGTTTTCCATCCGAGGTTCTTCTGCCAGTCATAACCCTTTACGTTGATCACCTCGCCCTTGCACCGCTCATCCTTGTAGCGGCCGTCGCCGGCGATGAAAACGATCTCGTCATTATCGATGGTGTCGTCGTCTCGAAGGGCCTGTCGCGCTCTGCAAATCGGACAGAGGTCATCGTCCTTCTCGACATTCGGGCAGTTGAACACCTTGACCGCAATCTTGCCGTCGTCTCCAACGACCGGTACAAAGTGTTTCTTGCGCTTGTAGAAGATGCGCAATTCGGGGTGGAAGGCTCCCGTTGTCTTTCCTTCCTCCCGCCAGTCGACGATGTCCCCGCGACCCCGAGATTCGACGTCATCAAAGAACTCGTCAAGAGTAAGTTCGTTACGTGCCATTTGTGGTTCCTCCTTATCGGTCCCGAAGTATATCCTTCATGGCGCGAAGGGTTGCCTGTCGAGACTGCCACTGGTTCTTGAAGATTGCAAGGACCTCTCGCTGATTGCGAAGGTTGATCTTCTGTGTTCTGAGTTCCTGGTACGTCTCGGAGTTCTTCGAAAGCCAGGCCTCTTGCATCGCGATCGTAACCTGACCGGAGATTTGTCCTGCCTTCTTCATCTCACCGAGTGCCTCTTGTGCCTCCAGAGAAAGGTCAAGCATCGTAGCGTCATAATGAAGCTTGAACGACTCGTACTCCCTATTGGCTACCGCCCACAGATAACCGGCCTCAAGACCGTATCCCTCGACTGTATCCAGAGCGGATTGGATTTCGTCAAGGTTTGCTCTCTTTTCGTCGAGTTGTAACGCCTCCTTCAGTTTGTCGTACATGTTTGCAAAGTTGTCGCCAACGTAGGCCATCTCCTGGTCGATGATCTCGAACACAGGGAACTCTTGTGAAGCTCCCGTAGGTGCCCTTCCGGAGTCCGCCTTTCTATTGGTGACTTTCCTCTTTCCTGCAGTGGTCGTTTTCTTCTTTACGACCCTCCGTTTCTCCGCCATCGTTCTCTCCTCTCTTTGTTCCTTTAGGAATAAAAGCTCATCTGACTTTCTTCTTCAACTTCTTAGGTCCTGCATCCTCGCGCTTTGCCACCAGGGCGTAGGCTCTGCGGATGGTTGTCTTTTGCTGTTCGTTAAGGCTCCATGGGTTCTTTTTTAATGAGGCGATGCTCTCCACAAACTTATCAATAGCTGCCTTTGCACGTTCTCTCTTTTTGAGTCTACCCAGTTTACGAAGAAGGATGTCAACCTTTCGCTGTCTACGGGCCTGCTCATCAGCTTTGTACTGAATCCAGTCGTGTTCTGGAAATGCCTTCTCAAGAACTCTTAGCGTCGCCGGATAAACGAGATGATCCCAGTAGAAGTCTTGGTCGTATTCCATCTCGGGTTTCCATATTCCGGCGTAGATGGCAAACTGTCCTTTAACCTCTGGAGGAGCAAGAATCATCTCGCCAGTCTCAACATCCTCCTTCTCCTCCCAGAAGCTCTTTGGAGCCTTCTCTGGTTTAATCATTACGAACGGGACCTTCATGCCTACGAAGTATTCATAACCGTTATCCAGAATCCACTGGGCGACCTTAACATGGGGAGACTTCGCCGCGTAGTCTTTTATGTCCTTCTGAAGTCCCTTTGACTGAATGACAGAGTCCTCGTCTAACCCTAGATTGTAAACCTTTCTCTTCATTGCAAGAACAATCTCAAGAAGGTCCTCGGCTGTTGCATCCTTATCGCGAAGGCATTTGGTGCACACCTCTCGCTGAAGGTCTCTAGCAGGCTGGATAACATCAGATCGCATGATTTCCAGTCCTTTGATTTCGATAAAGTCAGACGCTTGTCCTTTATGGATTGACATAATACCTGCGTAGCGCTTCTTACGAACCATGAGGAGTCTCGAAAAGTAATCCTCGTATTCGAGCTCGATTGTCATCTTCTCAGGATCGGCATTACAGTTTGCAACATCCTCTCTGTATACATCATGGACATGGTCCATAAATTCAGGAATCTTATCAAGTGGAATCTTAATGAAAAGAGAGTCCGTGTCTCCGTATACAGGTTCGTAGCCGAACTTCTCTCTGGCTATTGCCATTGTCATCTTTGTGAAGTATTGTCCAGAGCGGGTGACGCTCTCTCCAACATCAGGATCATAAAAGCGAGACTGCGGGTTTGCAAGTTCACCGTAGAAGGAGAGACCAAGTCGTTTGTAACCGTAGGCAAGGCGATAGTACAAAAGGAACTTATCCGAACCAACCTTCTCCTCAGCCTGAAGGTTTGTGTACTTCTTGCGTCTCAAAAGAGTGTACTCAAACATCTGCGGGATGTATCCCTTTCGAATTTCAGGCTTCCAATAATATGTACCCTTACCTGGTACTAAGATGACGTCGTCCCATGATACAGTTCCAGCCTCTACAAGTCGCTCCATCTCTCCCTTGTTCCTAGCCACAAGAGTTTCTGGCGAGATGTTAAAGGTAATCATCATGGAAGGATAAAGCGACTTGAAGTCGAAGTTGCATACGTCCTCATGCATTCCGGTTGTAGGATCAAGGACGAAGGCTCCTGTGATCTTCTCCGACTCGTCTTTATCGGCCCATCTGTTTCGAGTCTTGAAGTGAACGCCTTCCCTGAATCCTTTTTTCAGAAGCAGGCCGTCGATCTTCGTCGAGATGTGGAAGTCTCTGGGCCAGCAGTTTCCGATTCTCTTGAAGGTATTATCCAGGGAGAGGTAAGCCGTAAACTCCTCAAGTTCGTAAATCAAGTCGACGTCTCGAATGTTGTAGACCCTTAACGTCTCCCTATCGTGCTCGAATAGCTCGTGAATCTTACGACCGTCGAGTGGGACCTTCCCTTTGTTCAGAACCTTCTCGCCGATACTCTGCAAGGCGTAGGATGTAGCCTGAGAACCTGCTCTCATGTGATAGCGCTTAAAAACGTTGAGCAGATCCGCTTGTGAAAAATGCGTCCATCTGATGGAGATTCCAAATCGCTTCATCCTCTCCAGAACCTGAGGAAGGTCGAAGTTGTATCCATTCCAAGTTACGGTTTGGTCATACTTCTCCATTAGGAACTTCAGACGCTTCAGCAGTTTTATCTCCGCCTGATCAGCCGCCTTGCACTCCTCTTTCTCCTCTGCTGTTCTATCTCTCCATCGTTTTGTATCAGCAGGAGGAAGTCTCGGGATGTCGAGAATCTCAAACCCGTCCTCCCAGATGGCCTTCTTTCCGTTCCAAGCCTTCCATGCGAAGGACACGATCCTATGTTTCCCTGGGTTCGTAAAAAGGTCTGAGAAACGATCGTCCGTTTCAATGTCGAAGTAGAACAACCACAAATCTTCTTCGAACTCCATATCCCATTCGCTTACGAATCGCTTTGGAGGTTCAAGGTCAGCCTCGTAGAGAGTTACGTTCGCCTGTCTCCTGAGTTCCCGCTCTATCTCCAGAGCAGGGGAGTTGCGAGTGTACTTCATTCGATTCTGACGATGATGGTTTGCAGCCGTTAAGTCGCAATAAGGGACTCGCTCTTTGGAAAGGTCTATGTAAATGCGATGCCACTTCTCTGGGAAGTTAGGATCGGGCTCGATTGATGTTACGATTCGACGCCCTCTCCATTTGGCCATTACTCGTTTGAACTCTCTCTTTTCAACATCCTTTGTCAATACGAAAATGTAGTATCTGTACGGGACCTCTTCGACTTCCTTCCTTCCGGTCTCTGGGTTCCGGTACAGCAGAAATATTTTATTGTTAACCGACCAGGCGTCTAGGTATCTTCTGTCCGGGTTCCAAGGCTTCGTGACCCCGGTAGGATCAAAGGAGACAAACTCTCTATCTACATCATGAACGATGTTCCTCTTATCTCCTACGTCCGTACCCATCGTCATATCGAAGGCAGCACCACCTACCCTGTGGAGATGCGCAGCATCATCTCTGACTGGAGTCTCCCCATTAGCCTTCTTTACGACTCGTCTGACTTTCTTCTTGGTCTCTTCAGACTTCTTGACAACTCTCCGTTTGACCACGTCTCTCCACCTTCCATGCCTTCTTTTCGCCGATTATCTCCCCTGTAACCAGGAAAGGGTCCAGATTCGCCCCGTATTCCTTCCAGAATAGCTCGTAGGCGGCATATATCCGCTTACAGGTCTCCTTACCCTCCCAATGCTCCTCCTCGCGCTTAAAACGGCGGAGAACGGTTTCAAGAGGTGTATTCATCCGATAGAGGGCCAGGAGCCCTCTCTTGTGAAGCTCTTTTAGGAGTTCGTTTGCATAGGCAAGATTGTAACGAGAACGATGGAACGCCCAGCCGTAAGTTATTACTGTAACGAACCCTCTATCTACAACGAAGTCAAATCCAGCCTCTGCCATTCTAAACATGTCGAGGTCTCTACGCTTCGTCGTGTAGTAGACCTCTCCATCGGTTAAACCGTCTTTGATGTCCTCCATCCCCTCATGAGGGATAAGAGGGAGCCCTTTCATCTGACTCCAGGCTTTCGCAAATGAACTCTTACCAGACTTGTCTGGACCTTCTATTACATGAATCATCCAACTTCCTCCAGGGCGGATTCGAATTGTCTGAGGTAGTCGTCCCACCTCGTGAACTTTCTAGCCACTGTGTACGGATGAGGGAGGGACACTCTCTTGATGTTCTCAAACTCAGTTCCTTGAAGAACTCTCTCCAGTTCCTCCGCCGTCCTCTTTCCAAAGACTAAAAGCCCAGAAGGTTGCTCAATTCTAAACTCCATTAGTAGTATCTTGCTGCAATTAGTGACTGCCGCTTCAGTTGGAAATGCATTCCCTTTTGTCGGACACTTCACCAAATTCGTAGAGTAGATATGACGACTGGTCAATCCAAGCTCATTGAACACTCGCCACATAATACGAGAGGAGCCACCTGGCTCAGCAATTGCCGCATAGTAAGGAATCAGAAAAGCTCCTCGGATGTCCGAGGAGCCTTTCAGGACAACCTGTCCTGGGTTTTGACCAATGACCGTTGGTCGCCCTCTAGCCTCTCTGTTTCGAATCCAACCAGGAAGGGACCGACGCCTTGCAGAGAGATGGCAGGAGGAGCATTGGCGAGCAACCTCGATTAGCCTCCCTCTCAGTCCGTCGATCCCTTCCCCGTTAGGATGCATGTTCTAACCCTCGAATCCGAAGAGAGCGTTGGTGCGATCCGGTCGCTTGATGGAGGTGTCGTAAGCCTTTGCGACTTCCTCCAACTCCTCGGGAGTTCTCGTCTCCGCAGAGACCATGAGCTTCGCCCCGGGAAGGATCGCCTCACCGCGGTAGAAAGCTGCCGTGCCTCTGGTGCAGTAGTCGTCGTCGAAAACGGTCGTTTCGCTCGCGTCCTTTCCAGGTCTCGGATGTCGTCCGCAGGGATAGTGGATCGCTGCACCGAACTGATGATTCAGTGCACGCTCTCCGCATACTCCTCGACGGTCGCAATTGGGACGAAGGAGAGGAGCAAAGACAGGGTGAACCTTCTCGACCATCTTTGCCATCTCCAGTCCCATTCCGCATAGCGGTTGATTCTCGCACTGCCGCCTCCCCAGGAAGGAGGAAAGGGCGAGGAGGGAGATGTTCATGTGAAGGTATGTGGATTTGCATTCGGGAGTCCACAGCCTGCAATCGTTCGGGCTCATCCCGAGGTCGAGTGCTCTGCCGTAGAGTTCCATGGCGTTCGAAACGTTCGCCGCAACCAGTTGCTTGATCTGCTCCAGGGCGCGAGCTTTGTCGTGATCTTCTCTCCCCTGGTGGAAGGCGATCATTCGATCGAACTCCGTAAGAGGAAGGAGCATGTCGTAATGACGGATGTCATTGTCCCCGGTGCACTGCTGCGAGAAGGTTACTCCCACCCGCTGCCTTACGGTCTGATGAGTGTCGATTCTGGAGATGCCCTTCATCGTAAAGGTGTAAGCGGGAATCTCCAGAGCGAGAGGAAGGGCACGACCGTTGACCGCCTCGATGATTGCGTCCTGACAGAACTGCAGGTCGGGGTCCCACGGAATCGGGTCGTCTGGGTCAAGGCCCCATGTCCCAACGATGAATCGATACATCGCTTTGTAAGGATCGTTTCGATAGTCAAAGAGTTCGACCGCCCAGGCCTTCCCTTTGTCAAGGACCTTTCCTCTTGGTTCTTCGCCCTGATGATTGATGTTCAGTTTCGGCATAAAGCTCTAGCCTCCTATTCGTTATGTTCGTTTTTGTAGCGAGTATCCACCTTGTCAGATTTCTGGTGGAATGCCGTGATCAGTTCGTATGGAGTCATCCCCCAAACGTTAGCTATCCCGAGGGTGAACTTCAAGCAGTCGATTAGCTCCTCAAGAATCCTCTCTCGACTTACTTCCTTTCCACCTCCTCGATGATGCTTCCAGTTGGTCTCCCTCAAGAGTTCCGTGAACTCGTCGATCCCGCACAGTACAAGCTCCTTGGTCCATCTCTGCCGCTCCTCTAACGACATATTATTGTAGTCAAAGAAATGGGCATTGAAGGCCGCCTGTCTCATGACCATCGCCCCGAAGTCAAACTTCGCCCTGGAGAACCTAACCACGTCGTGAATAAGGTCCCGATGTCTCCACGTAGAGAATCGACCAAGGAAGGAGATGAAAGGAGAAGGAGGGAAGTTCGAGAGGTCGTCAGAGATTCTAGCGTACGGGATCGTCGTGACCCCTCTCACGTCTCCGTCGAAGAGGTTTCCTGCCATTCCGACTGGAAGCTCCCCAGTGAACTCGTAGAAGTAGACTCCTTGACGCTTCTTGCATCTTACGTAAGGAACAGAAGGATCGGGAATGTACAAAAAGAAGTCCTCGTCTGGTTCGTTCTCAAGGGGAGGTCTCCCGCTCTTAACGACCGTAGCAGCCTCCATCTTGAGGCTACTTCTTTTCATGTTCTTCGCCGCTTCCTGGGCTCCTTCGTAGATACTCCAGAAGATGGGTGCAGGAAGGGTGGAGACGAGATGATCGAACTCCACCTCTTCGGTCCCTGCTCCCTTCCTGGTGTAGGTCAATGAGGTATCTTTGATTTGAGTGACTGTGCAGCCGTTCTTGATGGTTACCCTCTTCACGAGTTCCGTGACGAGTTCTCCAGGTTCCACTTCCAGAGTAGGGAGAATGTCTCTGTCTGTAGAGAGTTCAAGCGATCCCGTCTCAAGGTCCTTTGTGAAGTCCGTCTTTGGGTATCGATCGTGGGTAATCATTTTCTTGAGCCTGATCTTGTTCCGTTCCTCCCTTCTCACCTGACTGGAGTGAAGGATGTCGCCGCCTACCAGGGAAAGGATCAGAACAGGCCGCTGCACAATAGGCAGGGAGAGGTCCTCAAGCAGGTTCCTATTTTCTGGAGTATCGTGAAGGACGATGACCCCAGAGAAGTTGCTGTCTCCAAAGACCCCACCTGCGCTGCTGGTGATGACGGTGTACTCGGGGTTGTAGTAGGCAAAAATCAACCCCGAGAGTCCACCGCCTATTATGTATCGTTTACCGCTCATGAGAACCTTCGTCGACTTAAAGTTTGCTGAGGTAAGCAGCCACGATCTCACCGGTGACGTCAGCCGGAGTATTCCGCTTGGTCATGATCCCGATGGTACCGATGTGCATGGCCTTCCGCTGATCCTCATCGTAGTAGTCCACGTGTTTGTCGAACTTCTTGAGCAGCCGAGCTTCCTTGGGCAGAGCCATGAAGCCGACTCGACCGGAAGCGAAGAGGGAGCAGACGCGCTGGTTGTCAACCCAGTAGGAGACGAACGCTTTCGTCGGACGCCCGTCGACTTCCTTCTCGCCGTACTTCTCGACCAGGGCTCCTTCGACGGCTTCCATGATCGGAACGATCTTCTCGCGCTTGGTCCAGTCTCCGCCCGTCTGAGCGGCTTTCTTCTTCGCGGGAGCCTTCCCCTTGGGCTCTGCGGGTTTGCCGCTCTTTGCCGCCTTCTTGGCCGTCTTGGAGGCCTTCTTGGCGGGAGCCTTCTTCGCCGGCTCTTTCTTGGCGGTGGCCTTCTTCGCCGGAGCCTTCTTGGTGGTTTTCTTCGGGGCTGCCTTCTTCGCCGTTTTCTTGCTGGTCACCTTCTCCTCGCTTTCCTGTTTCGGGGCGGCTTTCTTTGCCGCGGTTTTCGTTTTGCCTTTCCCCTTCCCTTCCAGGTCGGAGAGGTCTTTGTCGATATCGTCGAGAGTCTTGTCCAGGTCGTCGCCCTTTTCCTTCTCCTCAGGCTCCTCGTCGTCTGCCGCAAAGCTCGATAAGCACCAAGGGCAGTAATCGAATGCTTCCGGTGCGAGATTTCCGCAATCGTTACAAACGACGTCCTCTTCGCCTTTGGCCATTTTCTCACGGACCTTTTTTTCGATCTCGTCTCTGAGAACCGGAACGGGAAGTCCACTCCCCTTGATACCGAGTTTTGCTGCCGCCTTTTCCAGGTCCTTTTGTCCTAACTTCTTCATCGTTCCTTTTCCTCCGTTTTCTGACTCAGGGTTACTCCCCGACAGTCGTTTGGTGTTCCTGTCAGAATAAAAGCTCATGAAACGATTGAGGGCTCCTCCTCAAGACCATCCTGCAATCGCTCCATAAATATCCTGACAGTTTCTCTTGCGTTCTTCAGAGAGATGTTACAGAACTGCGAGAGCCCCTTTGTCATCTCTGCTTTCGTAGCTCCTATGTAAAGATGAGTTAGAAGGAACATAGACGCCCTCTCGTTGTCCCTTCTAAAGTGCTGCATCAATTCGTTAAAGGTGGCCTCCTTCTCTGCCACCCTTCTCGCTTCCTCTGCAGGGTCATAGGCATCATCAATCCTCATCCCTATAGCTCTCATATAAATCGGGTCTCCAAACTCTCCTACATCGAACTCTGGTTCAGAACCAGCAAGCAAGAGTCTATCCCACTTGTTAACGTGATGCCTCATGTATCCTCTGATGTAGTGCTTTACAACTGAGATGATTTTCATCTTTGGGACTCCCTTGCTCTCCTTGCACTTTAGTGAATGAGCAATAAAGTCCTGAGGGAGTCTATGTCGCTTTCCGCATTGACATACCCAGCGATACTTTTCGACTGCAAGGAAGGCTCCGTAAATACCCTCTGCAACGAGGTCCTCAAGAGGTATCCTCGTTTCGTATCGCTTTGCAAGTTTTGTAGAGTAGGCATTGAGCCTTGTAAATAGTTCCTCGTTCCCCCACATTTTACCTGTCGTCCAGTAGGAGAGTTGAGACTTCATAAGAAGTCGCTGAAGTCTCTCGTCTCTATCCCCTCTCCTTGTTTTCCTTTGCCGCACTTGTTTCATTCTCCGACCTCCTCTCCATCGCTCCTACCGTAGATGCCCATCTCGTAGAGGAAGTCAGATGGAGAAGCCGGTCGACCCTTCGAATCCTCTCTGGTTGTAAGGAACCAAAGACGGTTCTTTGCTCGTGTTAAGGCTACGTACATTAGTCGCCGCTCCTCCTCGATTCCATTTTCCTCCTGGAGTGCCCTGAAGTGAGGGAACAGACCCATGTTGCATCCGGCTACGAAGACATTCGGGAACTCCAGGCCCTTAGAGCGATGGGCCGTCATAAGGACGACTCCCTTTGATTGGTTGAATACGTTCGAGCTCGCCGCTTCCGTCGCATACCGTAGGAACTCCTCAGGGGCGAAGGAGGCAAATGCTTGAGAGACTCCTTCGAGGGCCATAACGTTTTCAGCCTTCGAGTTATCGATCTCGTCGTCCTTGTATTTCTTTCCACTCTCCAGATGATTCAGGATAACTCCGCAGGCTCCCTGGATGAGTCTATCGACGCTGTGATTCTCCGTGCTGTTTAAGCTGAACTCCTTCACTCTATCGATTGTAGCCAAGAAGTCTCTACAACCTCTCCCGTATCGGCTATCGTTTACACTCTGTCGGATAACCTCCAGGAAGGAGATGCCTTGGCTTCTGGCCTTCCTCTCTGCCTGCTTTGCAAAGGCCCTTCCAAGACCTCTTCGCGGAAGGTTGTAGACATACTTTGCATATTCGTCATTCTCGTCTCCAGCTGCAAGGCCGACATAGGCGACCACCGCCCTGACCTCAAACCTCTTAAAGAAGCGAATGCCTCCAGCAACCGTATAAGGAATGCGCCTCCGGATGAGAGCGGTCTCCAGTCCAGCTGCATGAGCATTTGTCCTGTAGATGACTGCCGTGCTTCCATGATCGAGCTTCTCGTCTAAGATGATGTCCCCGATCCTCTCCGCCTCCTCCATCGGATCCATTGCGGTGATAACGATCGGGGCGTTCCCTTCAGACTTCCTAAAGGCATTGCATGTCTTTTCCAGCTGCCTCTTGTTGTGCTTGATGAGGACGTTCCCGAGGTCTACAACTTCGGGGACGCTTCTGTAGTTCGTAAGCATATCCGCCCGCCGTGCTCCCGGGTAGTGTTTCTCGTAGTCGATCATGTATTCCGGAACGGCTCCTCTGAATCGGTAGATACTCTGCCAGTCGTCTCCGACCAGAATGAGGTTTCGAGTTTTCTCCGATAGGATGGTTGCGATGTTGATTTGAGCCTTGTTGTTGTCCTGGGCCTCGTCTACGAATACCCAGTCATAAAGGGCCGTCATGCTTTTGCGGAACTCGCTGTTATTCGCCAAGAGCCAATAGAACTCGGAGAGGATGTCGTCGAGGTCTACAACCCCAAGCTGCTCCTTCGTCTCCTCGTACATCCTGTAGACTTCCGGAAGTTGTGGATGATCAAAGTGCTCGGCGATCTCCTTCTCGTCTCCAGGATAGACGAGGGAGTTCTTCAGATAGGAGATGGCTCCGATCATGTACTTGGGTTCGGCGTCCTCGACGTCTACTCCTTCTGAGTCGATCAGTTGATTCCATTTTCCCATCACCTCAGCTACGATCTTAATAGGAGCAGGGAAACCATTATCGCCGGTGGCTAGATTGTGCCATTTGCTTTTCTCACCGAACCAGTTTCTCAGCTGCCTGAGGAGAATGCTGTGGAAGGTCCCAACTGACATCTGACCGACCATACCTCTTGGGATGAATCGTCCCAACCTCTCTACGAGTTCGTCACCCGCCTTCTTCGTGAAGGTAGTAAGGAGAATTCGCCTCGGGTCGATTCCCTCCCTCTCAGCCTGGTGAGCAACCTTAGCGATCACCGTATGAGTCTTGCCGGCGCCTGCCCCTGCAACCACCACCAGCGGACCTTCCTTGTGCTCGATGACTTTCCGCTGTCCTTCGTTGAGTCCCTCCAGAATAGAGTCGAGGTCTCCTTTCTTCTCCTCTTTCGGTTTCTCTCCCTCCAGGGTAAGTTTGAAGTCACGATCGAAGCACCATCCGTTTTTACCGTAAATGAGGTAGTGGTTTCCGGCCCGACTTTCCTTTGGGGTAAAACGATCGGGATGAGAAGGAACAAAGGTTTGTCCTTTCTCTGGTTCGTTCTCGAATACGTTTGGCAGGAAGTCCTCGTACGTTGTGAAGTACAAGGTAAGTTCGTCGCCCTTATAAGGGACATTGAAGTGGAGAGTAACCTTGATGCGGCCGTTCTTCTCTCCCGTTTCGATTTCCTTCAGATTCCATTTCGTTTCCATTTGGCTCCTCCTTTAGAGATTCATGTATGCTCGCCATTGGCTATTCTAAAGGAAGTTAGGAGCCCCTGTCCATCTTTTTTTCTGTCAATAACTATTTGAAATATCATGCCTTTTTTCGCCTTTTTGCCTTACGCCTCAAAATAGGAGTCTGAAAGTTGTAATGCACCTTAACGCTAATAATAGAAGGCCTTTTGGCGTTTTTGATGCATTCTAAGAGAACATCGCCTTCGTCATCTTCTAATAACTTTGAAGGGTCCTTACCCTCTGGGAGTCTAGCGACAAGCAAAACAGACTCCCTTCCAATCTTCGTCTTTACCTCCTCGACAAAGCGATCTCCTCCACCGTCCCCATCTGGTACCAGAATCACAACAGGGTAGGATCGAATCAACTTTCGCTGAGCATCGAAGAGCTGATTTGTCTGAACTGCAAATGAGTCTCCCTCTATGCTCGTCCCTCTCGTAACAGACTCTATCGCCAAGGCGTCTGGAATACCCTCCGCAATAAAGCAACGGTCAAGACCTCTCCTCTGATCCCATCCAAAAAGAGTCTTGTCTGAGAGTCCCTTTCCCTTCGAGATTCTCACCCTATATTCTGGAGGACAGCGAATGATCGCCCTTCCGTAATATGCCATGACTCTTTCGTCTAAGGTTATCGGAAAGACGACGCGAGCCTGCTTGTCCTTCTCCGAAAATGTCCCAGGCCTTGCTCCCATAGCTCCGAACCTTTCAAGCTGCTCCTGGGTAACTCTCCGCCTCTCTACGATGTATCTCCAGAAGGGGTCTCCTTCTCGAATCTTAACAAGCGGCTTGAGGAGGTCTCCAACCTCCCCAGTCTCGATGATCTTCTTTTCAGCTGCCTTCTTCTTTCTCCTCTTGAACCTTGCGGCGATCTTCACTTCTGCAATGATGTCAGGGTCTGGGTTCTCTATCTCGAATAGAGCTACGATCTCCGCTTCTGCTTCCTCGTATCCTATCCCCTTCACATCTGCCCATAGTCCGATTGCATTTCCCTTGTACGGACAACCAAGGCAATTATGAATACCGTAAAATGGATTGTCTGGATTGTTGTTTATTGACCACGAAGGTTTATCTTCGTCATGATCTGGATGAGGACAGAAGGCAAAGAGTTCGTCGTCTCTTATCTCGTAATCGATTCCAAGAGCGTCAAGAAGCTCCTCTACATCTATGTTGTCTCGAACATACTCCCAATCGTACTCGCTCATCCGTTTAACTGCTCCCCCATCCCGGGTCTATTCGGGAAGTAGTCTGAGGCATAATCGCCGATGCGAAGGTAAGGAGCATCAAAGTCGTATGCAACGTAGTCGTTCCGTGCTCCGATCCTCTGTTTCAAAATCCAAACTTCAAGGATGTCTAACTCAACATCCGGATCGTAGTAAGCATCTCGATGGAGACCGAGGATGAGGTCTGATCTCTCCTCATAGGCTCCTGCGTTCTTCAGGTCTATCAACGATGGTCGCTGATCCTTCCTCTTTGCCGCCGACCTTCCTATCTGATGTAGGATGTTCATACAAACGCCGTGATGCTTCGCCATAGCTAAAAGTCTGTCGAGCGCTTTGGTTACCTCCTGCGGCGATATCTCCCCAAGGATCATCTCGAAGAGGTCTATGTAAACGGACCTGTACTCCCCTTGGGAAAGGTAACGATCAAGGGCGGACAGATTCATGTAAGAATCGTCGACGAATTTAATCGACGAATTCAGAAGCAAAGCCTGAGCGTGTCTCATAAGGAGTTGCTTCTGCTGCTTCGTCATCTCCGCCGTTCTCTTGATGATAAGTTCGATCGGTATTCCAGTCGCCCCTGCAAGACAGGTGTCAAAACATTTAATCGTTCCAGGTTCCTGAGGACAGACGAGAGTTGGAATCTCCCTCATTCTGTTCTCCATGATGAAGCGACCAGAGAGGGTTGACTTTCCAACCGAAGGACGAGAGGTTATCGTTGTGATTGTTCCTCTCCCCTGTCCCTCTGTGAGTTTGTCGTCGAGTTCTTTTAATCCGTAAGGGACGAAGGTCCCTCCTGGCTTGCATCTCTCCCTCAGTTCCTTCTTGTAACTTTCGAGGGCCTGCTCTCCAGTCAGGACTCCTTTGCCTCCCTCTCCTTTCGCAAGTTTCATTAGAACATCGGAGGCTATTGTGTAAAGCTCCGCCCTGTCCACGTTTGGATCCAGCGCCGCTTCCTGGAGGTTCTTTATGTCACCTGTAGCCAGTCTGTAACGAAGAGAGTCATCACGAAGCCTAGTCAAATGAAGGTCGATGTTCTTTGTTGTCTCTCCGTCCTCATAGAAGTCCTCAAGGGAGCTGATGTACTTCTCGCCTCCAAAGTCTCTCTTTCCGGCGAGCATGATGAAGGTCTCGTATTCGAAGCGACCTCCCTCTGCTGCTATCTTCTTGAGAACCGAGATGATGACCTTGTGTCTATCTGCCGTAAAGTCCGAAGGTCCGCATTGCTCGCAGACTGCCTTCATCATCTCCGGAGAGGACATAGCAGCCGCAAGAACGATCTGTTCGTTCTCTACGTTAAATTTCAAAACCGTTTTACTGCTCATCGATACCTCGCCTGCTCTGTCCTGGTATTATGATTGATTCGTAGTCAGAAAAGAGGTCGGACAGAGCAGCACCAAACGATTCCTTCTCGTCCTCCTCTCTAATGTTTCCAGTTACAATGGTCGAGAGTTTATCACTCCACCTCCGTCGGATAAGGTTATCGAGAAACCTCATCCCAACCTCATCTCCAAGAACCTTCCCGACATCGTCTATCATCATGAAGCGAGTCGACATAGCAAGTCGTCGCCCTTCATTCAGAAGCTCGTCCCTCCCAGGCCTTGCCAGTCTCTCTATCACTCCACCCTGAACAAATAACGGCTCCTCTCTCTGAGGTCCGCTTCTGGCTATCCATTCTCCAACAACTAATCTACCAACTGCGCAGGCGAGAGACGTCTTGCCAGTCCCTATCGGACCTCGCAGGAAAGCAGAACTGCCAGCATCCAACCAGGAGACAATGTCCTCCTCAATTGTGAGGAACCATTCGAGGGCCTTCATTCGAAGAGCATTCTCTTTTGTGTCGTCCCTATCCACCTCGAAGTCGGTAACCGGATTGAAGTCCAGAAAGCGGAGAGGGAAACCGCAGGAGCGATAGACTCGCCTCAGCACCTTTTCCTTAACGTCTACCATGCGCCTCTCTCCTGTCCGTCTTTATCGCTTCGCCTTCCGACCTTCCCAGACTTCTCTCGTCTGTAACATCCAAAGACGTATGCTTTCTTTGTATCAAAAACCAACCAGGCGTTCATATCACCCTGCATCCAACTCGACTTTTCCGAGGAGCCCCATTTGATCGCCCATTCGATGAAGGCCTTCAATCCTTCGCGGTCGAACGAATCTACACCAGAGGCAGGAAGTCTACTCTCGGCAAACTGCTTAACTCTCGCCGCCAAAGTGTTGAGCCTTCTCTTGTTCACCTGAAGGCTTGCGTCCTCGTAACCAAACGCCTCGACATATCCACTTGCGTAGAATCCAAGAAAGTTCGATGCTGTCCACTTGCCTAGTCCGCGACGCTTCCAGGACGAAAGCTCTGGACGCTTGCTCGGGTTAGCTATCAAAACCTTCGAAGGAATCCCGATTGCACTGTCCTTCCCGTCAAACTCTTCGTCGCCTAGTATGTCGACTGTCTTTGGTTCGTTTCCTTTTCTCGTTTTACTTCGTCCTGGTTTTGAGCTTGAAGAGCTAGAGTTGTTCTTGAGAGACTTAACCTGAAGACTATGATTTATCATAGTCTTCATATATAGCCGCGAGCGATACGAAGCAAAATGAACTACAAAACGACCTTGTCCCTCCTCGTGGAAGTTGACAAGGTCGTAGCGTTCTAACTCTTTCATGATCGAAGGGAGAGTACGAAGGTCGATATCGCATTTTGCAGCCATTATCTTCTGATGAATTGCTGCTTCGTCTCCCTTTGTTGATCTAACCAAAAACTCGTAGAGGCGGGCAGGAGCTTTCCCCCTGTGCGTCCTTATAGCTGATACGATTCTATGTAGAAGGTCCTCGTTCAATCTAATACCTCCACGTTGAATCTACGAGCAAGGACTTGCTTGACGTCTTGAAACCGACGTATTCGCCTGTCCCATGGGATGATGAACTTGGCATTTGCCTTCCCTTCATCGGGACGCTTGAACCTCCCGATGGCTTGTGTTAACATTCCGTAGTTGTCTGCTGCAACCGGGTTTAGAAGAAAACCACAGGAGAGCGGAGGGATGTCTATGCCTTCGATTAAAAACTGAAGAGTCGCTACAGCAGACTTCAAACGACCTTCTTTGAGGGCCTTCTTTGCCTCTCTAGTCTCCGAGTCTCCACCTCCCATCATAATCATAGGATCGAGTCCGAGTGATCTTAGCCTGTTTCTCCATTTGACGACTGTCTCTCTCCTTAATGCCAGAGCAAGGATGGTCTCGCCTTTGTTCGCTTCCTCTAGGATTTTGTCGGCGATTAGTTGGTTCCTCTCCTCGTCCTGATCCATATCGTCTATGAGTTCATTGTATCCTTTTGGCTTCTTATTCTGATCGTCTAGGAAGTCTCTTCGCTCCTTGAGGGAAGTTGCCAAAACGTCGTAGTCAATCTCGTCTATATCTCCCTGGTCGTAAAGGGTCTCAAAGTAGACGTCGTCAAAGTAGTCGAAGAAGTATTCAGTTGGAAGGAGCTGGACCGTAACAGGCATTGCCCTTCCTACCTCCTGCAAATCGTCATCTGTAATGTGAATGAGTTCCCTTCCAAATAGTTGCCAGATGAGGAAGGAGAGACCGTCTTTTCGAGTAGGAGTTGCAGTAGCAGTGAATCGATACTTAGCATCAAAGGCATCTATTAAATCGAAGAAGGTAGATGCCGGGGAGTGATGTCCCTCATCTAGTTCTATGCATCCGAACCTTCCGGACTTTATCATTTCGAGGTCTCGTATAAGAGAACGGACCATGCCAACAGTGAAGTCTGTGTACTTCCCTCTGGCAGTCGATTTGATCATCTTGCTTTTAGAAGTTCCTCCGATTGTTCCGATCTTCTCCAGAGGAAGTTGAAGCAGACGGCTGGCTTCGGCAACCGTCTGCTCCATGAGCAGAGAATTGTGAACGATGAATAGAGTCGGTTGCTGCAGATAGGCTGCAAGTTTGAGGAGGATGGTCGTCTTGCCCGAAGCGCAGACGGCATTGATGTACCCCTGCGTGTTTCTTATCCCGTTTCGAACACCAGAGGATTGGAAGGGATAAAGCACGTGGGTTGGGATAAACTTGAATGGAACCTTCCTGCTGCTTACGAATCGTTCGTCCTTGATCTTCCACGATATCCCATGTGCCTGTAGAGTCTCGAAGAGAACGTCGAAGGCTCCTCTCGGAACGCTTACCTCTCCGCGCCCTATCTTTATCGTAGAGACCGTACGCGGAACACCATGAGTCGAGAACCCCATTGACTGCTTTTTGAAGAAGGCTGGATTGCCTTTAACGAAGATGGCCTTTAGGTCATCAAGCAAGTCCCTGTCTACCTCCGTACGCGGCAGATAGATTCTATTGGATACTCGTAAATTCATGTGTCCTCTATTCGTAATAAGCAGCAACCAGATGGAGAATGCTCCACCTGGTTACAGACTAAAAGTTCAGGAGTTCAGCGAATGGGAACTGCCGCCCCTAGATGAGCGCCCCAACCAATATTCGTTCCCTTGCCTATCTCCAGGAAGGAGCCGACCTCGCTATCGTCTATGAGGACTCCACCGTCAATCCAAATCCGATACTTGTCCCTGGATCCGTGCTGAGGTCTCCATTCAAAATACATTCCAGCTTCTGCGTAGGGATTGACGCCAGCCCTTCCCTGGAAACCAAGATGAATTGGGTCGTACCATTTCCCCTCTCTCGGAAGGGTCGTCTCGATATAATCGACATTGGAGTTCTCCACAACTGCGGATCCGATTTCGTTTCCTTCCGAGTCTACCTCAGTCAGGAACATATAGGACGGTTTTATTGTGTCCTGACCTTCCACTCGTAGGACTCCTGCCTCGACCTTGAAGTGCTGGGTTAGAGTGTAAGAGACGCCAGGGCTCCCTCTTCCATCTGAGCTTCCACGATCTGCCAAAGAGTAGGGAAGGAGGCCTGGGAAGGCCAAAACGTTCTCTATCGCCATTTTAAGGCGTCCGTCGTCTAGGGAGAGGGAAAGGGTCTCTGGGCCAACGATCGGCGTTTCTACGGCGTTCTCCGGGCTCCTACGAGGCGAATTATAGGAAAACGAGACCTCTCCCATCCAATCTGCGGTCAATCCGTACTCTTTTACGAACTTCTGGAGCCCTTTCTTCGATTTTAGAGCCTCCTTGAACTTCCTCTCCATCTCCTTCGAGGATGTAAGGCTCGCCTGCAGGGTTCCGATCTTTTCGTTCTGAGTGAGAAGGGTCGCCCTCAGTTCGTCTGTTTCCTCCAGGGTACGGCGAAGAGACTCTGCCTCTGCCGTAACTTCCGCCCTCGACACTCCGAGGTAAATGCAAAGCGCAACCGCCGCAATAAGGGCGATCACAATTCCTATCTGCCATTTGACTGTCATTAGACTTCCTCCGCGTCTGGGTCCTCGTCGATTGGAGTCTCTGTCGCTTTCTCCAAGACTTCCGTTTCAACTTTGGCGTGACCGTTGAGTTGTCTCATTACTCTCTGTCGACTGATCTTTCTTACGATGTTAGTCGCGAGAGTGCTTCCTGCTCCTCCGAAGGCTACATGGAGCAATATGTCTGGTTTGAAATGCGCAGCCATGATTGTCCCTACGATCGTCAAGGCAAGTTGGATCCACTGCAACCAGTAAGCAGCGGAGGCTCGATCGAACATCCTCTTGATGAGGAGGTCCTTCTTTGCCAGTTCTATCTCGTAGGCAAACTTCTTCTGAATCTCCTCAGGCATTTCGTAGAGACCGTCGTAAAGAAGGCGAGCCTCATCTGCGCCAGAGATGAAGAAGAACAGGAAGCGCCTCCATCCATAGCGACGCTTCCTGATAGTCTGTACCTTGAACGATCGTGTCTTACGATCCATTTAGAACTCCGTGACTGAGAACTCCTCAGCGTTGAGCTCGGGATACAATTCCATCCATTCCTGGACTGCATCCGTTACGCACATGGCGATTGTCTGAATCCCCTCCTCGGTGGAAGCGAATTCGTGATCCTCCTGGTTGTCGATGAAGAAGGGCTCCAAGAGAATTGCCGAGCCGCCCTTGATTCCGTCGATGCAGGACCATCCGCGGTTTGCCGGTTTCAGTCTCTTAACGTAAGCCTTCGAGGTCGGAATCCTGTCGCGGAAGTTCTGAGCAATTGTCTTCGCCAGCCAGAAGGTTCTCTCGAAGGCATTGTACTGAATCTCGGTAAGGGAGTAATCGGCCTGGGCTCCTGCGTTAACATGACACGCCAGATAGAGGTCGGCTCCTACCCTGTTGGCGAAGTCGTGACGCTCTCCGTAGTTCCCGTCGAGTATTCCATCCGTGAGAGACTCGATGGAGAGATAAACCTTGTGCCCCATTCCTTCCAGGATGTCCTTGATTGCCGTTCCGTAGGCTTCGGTGAATGACACCTCCGTTCTCCCGAAGGCGAAGGCTCCTCTGTCGTTAGGCCTGTTGCGTTTGCCAATGTGCTGGACGTCTACGCATACGATCATTTCGCTTCCTCCTTTGATGTGGCTCGCCTTCTCCTTCTTTCCTTTGCCTGAACGAGAAGATTGTCGAGCGCAATATCCAATTCTTCGTCCTCTGTGGTTCTTACGATATCCTCCATCGCGGACGATAGCTTTCCAGACGGATCTATTTGAGATGCCATAACGCGAAGGTTCCTATTGAGCTTTGCAACCCCACCGTTGATCTGCATCCCCTTCATCATAACAAGAGTGACATCGTCTAGGCGATCGGTTATCTCCGCAAGCTCGCCTTTAACGCTTGCCTTGACTTTCTCCTCCTGCACCGGACAATGGTTAGCCAGGACAAGTTTAATCTCATCCTGGACCCTTCCTCGAAAGTGTTTTGCAATTGTAATTGATGCGACCACTACCGCCAACGCTGCTCCGATGGCTCCTAACCATGGAGCGGCTTCAGTTAGGAACGTTGTGACCGTAGTATGCTGAGCCGTTTGCGCTATCAATATGCACGTTGTAAATGTTGGGCCCAATTCTTTTCCTACCTTCCTTTACTGGTTGTTTTCTTTTAGCCGTTATAGGCGTCGATCGCATTTTTCGCAGAGGTGTAAGCTGCAATCTTTGCATCGATAACATCGAGCTCAGATGACTGCTTTCCTACGATAACTGCACGTTGAGCCTGAAGGCTGCTAATCGCTCCACCGAGAGCACTGTACTTTACCTGTACCGTGCTCTCACCGTTAAAGTTCGCTAGGGTATAGGTATCTTCATCCGCTTTTAACGAAACCGTTACTGCCATGATAATCTCCCTTATGATCCAGTGAAGGTTTGAAATTCGTTGTTGTCTGTAACGTTTGTGTTGATGTCTCCAAACTTCTTGAATCCAATTCCAACGTAACCGTTGAGTTTGAAGTCGTAGTTTGAATTTGCCCATCCGATGTTATCGTATAATGCTACATCGCCAACGTGGACTCCAAATCCTACATCGTCGTTGTACCATGCTTCACAGTCGGTGATTTTACTGTATTGACCGTCAATAAAGAATCCCTCTTCACCGTTCGATTGGGCGAGGCAATTTGAGCATGCCGATTTCTCTACAAGGTGGAATCCATCTGCATCGTTTCCGATTGCAATGCATCCTACATAACTATGACTACCGCCTCCGTAGTTTGCAAAGCCGTTTCCATCGTTACCTCTAGCGAGGCAAGCTGATGTTGTCGTCATATAACCATTTAGATAGAATCCACCGCTGCCGTTATTCTCTGCAATGCATGATGTAAAGGTGCAATCCGACGATGTTCCAGTATCTTGAAACCCGCGACCTACATTCTCTGATGCTTCGCAATTGGAAAAGGACATCGAGCCTTCATCCCAGGAGAAACCTGCTCCGTCGTTCTTGAATCCGAAGCAGTTTGCAAACTTCACTTTGTCGCTTAGATTTATGTTCCATCCTTGGTTTGTGCATCCGAAAGCTCCGCAACCGTCAAATGAAACATTATCGATTTGAGTAAGATAAAAACCGCTATATGATCCAGCTCCATTTCCTGCATTGTAAACAATGACGTTTGAGAATGATGCAGGCTTTCCATTTGTACTGGTTAGGGAACTGATGTTGACACCCTGTCCTACAGATTGATTTATAACTACATTAGAAACCGATATGCCGTTATCGCCTGCACTGATATTAAGTCCGGCTCCGCTTCTATTGTAATAAGAAGTTATATTTGATAGAGTACATGCGTAACATGAGTCTACATGAACTGCGCTTCCGTAATCGTAATACGAAGCAACTCCAGAGACGGAGAATCCTGCAGCAGAATGAAGATAGACTGCATCATCCCTTCCCCATCTTGACGAGATATTATTAACCGTGAAGCCTGATCCTGTTCCGTAGATGATGTTCTCGCATCGCTGTCCGCTTACATTTGAAACTGAATGACCACCTCCAAAAAATTCTGTTCCACCGCTTACAACTACAACCTGATTGCAATCCAATCCGACTACGTTATTCACTACGCAATTTTGACTATTTGATCCTAGACTAACTAAATGGTCAACCTGTTCACCGTGGATATTTTCAATAGTGCAATCAATTCCACCTACGAGATAAAGTCCGTAGGCACTTCCGTTCCTCCTCATAAAGAGGTTCGTAAACTTCCCACCGACTACATTAGCTCTAATATGACCGTGCTTCCCAGTAGCGGCGTAAGTTTGAAGGTTGTGGATTTCGACTCCGTGCTTTAGGATAGCGAAATAAACATCTGTATGAGAGCCTCCGAATGTTCTCCCCTGGACCTTGAGCTGCGTTTCACTAAGAACCTCACCGATGCGATACGGATCCATGCAGTCAGTATTGACGTAAGGCGTTCCAAATATATCAATTCCCATTGGAACTAGATAATCGCCCGCTTCAACTCCATCCGTTTGGAAAGTCGATCCAGACGATTGGAAAGTGTACTGATCGCCAACATAACATTGACCATCAGCTCCAGTTGTAACCTGAGGGATGTCAAAGATGTATTCTGAAGCGGATCCGTTTAAGAGTTTTGTTCCTATCCCGTCGCCGTAAATCATTACGTTTGAAGGAATGACGATCGGTCCGTTGTTTATTGTATATGAACCTGCTTTAATGTAGATTGAAACAGGTTGCTCATTTCCCTTCTGGGACTCAATAGCCGTTTTGATTTCTGAGGCTCCGTTGTAGTCTCCAAAGTTCGTTGAGCCGTTTCCTACTGTGATGACTTTCCTTCTGCGATAATTCCAAGCAATAGCCGGGACGATTCCTTCTTCTGGCATTTCCGAGAAGTTCGTCAGTTTGCCAGCGTGAGAAAGACGGACTGCGGTTGTGATGTTCTCATCCTTGAAAGCCATTACTTGCTTTGAAGAAGCTCCAGCCTCCTCGATCAAATGAGCCTTTAGAGATGAACCAGGAAAGACACCTGCTCCGAACTGTCCTTCATTTGGAGTGATGAACTTTCCGTCTCCATGAATGCCACCGATCCATGCGTTAGTCGAATAGTCATGAACTCCGATTTTTCCAAGTACGGCATCTCCAGAGGAAGTGGCTCGCGCAATGATCTTACTCCAGCCTGCCTTCTGCTTTGCCTTTACCGAATCGGGAGTGATGTCGGAGTGAGTGTACCTCTCCCCAGGTGTTCCGTATCCGTCTTGACGATGCTCTTGCTCCCACCAGTATTCGATGGGTTGATTGAAGTTCATAAGACCATCGCCATCGAGCATACTCACAGGGTCTTTGTAAATGTCCTTTCCAAGCGTCTCGATGTTTGCGGCGTTGTCTCCAAAGGAAAGGTCGAGGCGACGCTGAGCAGAAAGATCGTAGGAGGAAGGAGGATTGCCAGCCCCTCCACCTTCTACCTTTCCGAGAATGCAATAATCGCCGTCGAGCGAGAGGTCTGTGTTTCGTCTGCAAGTCGGTCCTGGAATGACAACCCAATAATCGTCTGGGTCTGTAGAAACGCTCAGACCTGCCGCTTGCTGTCCAAGGTCTCCTACGAAGCGCACCTTGTTCTTATTGTCGCCATCTGCATTCCAGTCCACGAGAACTTCCTTGAATGCGATAGCATGATTCGTAGAAACGGGTGAGTCAAGATAGACGATCGCCTGCCTCATAGCATGACTCTCTCCAGCCTCTGTCAAATCGGTGACTTCGAGAATCAGTTGACCTGTTCCAGAATCCCATTCAACATCGTCGGGATGCCCTACCTCTCCTGTGATATCGATCAGAGAGGTGTAAGCAGGCTGACCTGTGACTGGGTTCGTCTCCAGAGGCTGAAGGGCTCCTGGGTCTACGGGCGGGTCGTAGTACGGCATCTCGTTAGCCTTCAACCCTACCCAATACCAGATTCCATTTGCATTCGCGAAAGGAACCTTCCAAGAACCAAAAGCATCTAGGCTGTGATCGCCATCGGTGAGTTCCATTTCCTTCCCGTTCCCGTCGACTCCGTTGATCTCTCCAGGAGTATCAGGCCCGGTAGAATCCAGGAAACCAAAGGCATCGCTTTGTGAGGTATCTCCTACGATAGCTCCATCGCGAATCCCTTGTCCCTGGTAGAAGCGAGACGTGAAGCTGTAGACGACATCAGCGAGGTAATCGAGGAAGCGGTCTTTGAGGTCGCCCTTTCCCAACACCTTCTTGGTGTACGCGTTGATCTTCTTCCGTAATAGCATTCCAGTTCTCCTATTCGTTTATGTCTACCAGGGCCTTACGGCGTGGTACGTAATGCGCCTCTGTCCTGTAGAGTTCAACCTGTTCAAATCCTGTCGTTACACAAGGAACTATTATCGAGGGAGCAGCGTCGAAGTCTAACTGCGATGCGCTTTCTACTCCCGTCATAAGATGCTCCCCATTTAGAAAGCATCGCAACTCTCTATTGTAACCACCACCTGTAGCAACTATCCTTTGTTCGATGGCTAAGTTATTCGTGCACTCTTCAGAAACAGGAACATCGACATGTTCCAGGAAGGTAGTCGAAGATGGACCGCCTTCCTCATTATAGTGCCTCATCAAATCGATCCTTCTTTTCCCAGTTCTGCTTCCAAGGTCAAACCCTACTCTCAACTGGTAAGTATGCGTTATCGTTCCATCGCCGGTTCCGAAAGCTATTGCAGTCGATGTAGACTTCGGAATCAGAATATCGGAATGAAAATAAAAGTTGCTTTCGAACATCCGCTTGAGGTAGTCATAACCACCAACTGCAATTCCACCAGCTTGTAGAAGCGATCCACCGATTTGAACCATACCTTCGCCTGGATAAAACTCCACGAGGTCTCCACCTATCTCAAGCCATTGTCGTTGCCCAAGAAGGAACTCATCAAAGACTTCACAGAAGTACAGATTGAGCCTCTCGCTCATAGGTCTCATCAATCTTAGGATGAGCCGTAGAATCTCCACATCTGCATCTTCGATTTCAGGAGTCCACATGTAAAGGTCGCTCTGATACGGACCGTTTGCTTCGTCTCCCTCTCCCGTATCATATAAACCAGGATGAAGTTTGAACTCTCCACCTGCATGTCCATGATTAAAACTGATCGGGGTCTCTCCTAGAACGACTCTATTGAGAAACCAGTTGTAGATGACGACTTCGTCTCCGGTGATTATCCTGCAGGCGTTTTTGTATCCTACCTCTGTAAGCATCTGAGACCAAATCGTCGAGGCCGCTGCAACTAACTTCCTCATTCGCGGAATATCCAATGCCTCCATTACAGGAGCAAGGTCTGGAGTCCCTAACGCTACGAGCTTTCCGATTTGAGGGAGTATCTTTTTGGCCTCTCTTTCAGATACTGTCCCTGGACCAATGGAAAATGGAAGTTCGTCTATTTTCTCCTTCATAACATCAACTAGAGATTGTGCACCTCTTAGGTATCTTTGCAGGAAGGAGTCTCCATCGATTCTGTCATCCTCTCTTACAGCATCGATGATGTAGTCATAGAGTTCAGTGTTGGTATTTGTAACCACTCTGAAGGCGTCTGCCAGGGAGAACGATTCGCCAGAAGCCTCTACAGAAAGAGTGTACTCACCAAACGGGAGTGGAGGAATGAGAAGGGAGACGCGGTCATCGCCTTCTACAATAACTTGCATTGGGTAACGATCTTCGCCTATGATCCAAGACCCTGTAGCCGGAAGGTCGTTTCCGTATACCTTTACCCACGTTGGAGTGAGTTCCGTTACCTCGCTTGGTACTATTTGTGAAAAGCTCGCCATTCGCTTACTCCACTATCGTAACAGTAATTGTTCCAGGAACTGGGAGCGATCGAACTCCTAAAGAGACGTCTGCCGCAGGCTGGATAAGATTCACCTTTGTGATCTGTCGCCCTGTCTTAGCCTTCCATGCCTCTGCTGCTATTCTGTTTCGATCTACAAGACCTCCCCATTGCCATACGTACTGATCGCCTTCGTCGTTCTTCTTCGTAGGATTGAGAAGGCTTGTAATGAGGTCCGTAATCTCTCCTACGCTTCCACCGTCGACTTCGATCTCTACGTTTATCACCTCGGGGTCGAAATGCTCTGCTGCGAGCTGATGATTCGCAATAACCTTCTTTCCGTTTTCAGAATCCAACTGACCATTCAGGTTATCCTCCAACCAGGAGAGGAGTTCGTCTGGTACGGCATAGCCTCCAGGCCCGACTAAGATTGCCCCGATTGTCTTTGGTCCATATATCTCCTCGACCACTCTAACCCTTACGATCGGTTTTGTTCCCTCGTACTCTAAATCGACGAGGAGGCGGTCCAGAGTATCTGGGGAGGCTCCAGCCTGGGTCCCACGGAGTTTTGCTGCAGGAACGTTGATCTTGGCCGCCTCAAGGGCGGTCTCGTTCCCTCCTTCTTTGTCTTTCCAACCTTCCGCTGGCTGAGGGTTGTAAATGTTCTTGATAAACGGGACTGCATTTTTGTTCTCTGTAACAGTATCCTCAGAGACGTTTCCATTCATCGCGGCTCCTATACGATATGCCGCGGATCCGTTTTCCGTTCCTATCGGGAAGGTCCGTCCGTTCTCTCCGTCGCCGCACATAATAACTGCCTGATCATCGTCGTTGATCCGAACAGTAAAGTGTCGAGAGATAGAAGTGCTGGAGACGAAGTTATCTACCTCCGACCAGAGATGGACTCCTGTCCCTTCGTCTATGTAGAGCCTCAGCGATCCTTCGATGTAAGGAGTCCTTGCGAGAGTGACTGTCTGGAAGGGGAGACCCGTGCCGCTGAAGAGAGGGTCTTGCACAACCGACCTTCCTTGAATAGCCTCGAATTCAATGTACTGAGCACCGCTGTCGATTTCGTCCATATCGACCGTACCAGAATGAGGTGGCGTTCCAAGATAGGTTATTCTGTATCTTACAAAGAAGGCTTCGTCACTATCTCCTATGTTTGTTTTGTTCCACCTTCTCAATTCGTCCTCTGGGAGTGCCCATCTCAAAGTGTTCTCATCATCATCGAGGTCCCAGTCTGTTTCCGCTACAAGAGATAGAGGAAGCCATTCGCCGCCTACGAAGTAATCACGCTGAAGGACGGAAGGATCACCGGCTTGACCAAATCGTGCCGCGCTGATTATGTAGTTGTTTGATCCATCCCATTGCACTTCGACTTCCTCATAGACTCCAGTGAGTCTACACCTGACCCGTATAGTTAAACCGTCACATCGCTTTGTTCCAAGAAGGGAGGTGAGAACAAACTTCAAACCTGCTCCGTCGATCGTGACAGAGTTCGGATGATAGTTGTCGTAGTTCTTTGCGTAATACTCCCATGATCCGTAAATCGAATCACTAAGATCAGACATTTTAAGATAAAGCGAATCAAACATGTTTGTAGGATGTCCGAAGCAAATCCAGGTATTCAGTACGATGTCTGGGAACACCTCAAATGGGAATGCTCCTTCAAGGTTCCCTGTAGTCGTTCCGTCCGGGTCTACCCTGTAGCAGTACTCCACCCCGTTCCCAGCTCTGGCGAATACATTATCTTGCACTTCGTATTCTACAAATCCTCTGGAGCCTTCTTCTCCTTTCACAGCGAACATGGAGCCCTTGGGAACCATGTCTGCTATATTCTCGTAGAATATCTTTGTGAGTGTAGCGACTAGGCGAACCATTGCAGGACTATACGAATTCAGTCGAGTTGAGATGAGCTTCAGGTGTTCTTGAACCGACTCCCTCTCCTTTGCCGTTCCAAAGATGGCCTCCTCCGCTGAGATGTCTAACTCGCAAGAGAGAATATGATGAGCCAGGGTGAAGGCTCTAATGATTTGCACGTACGGTTCGTAGTCGCTTCGGTCTGTCAATTCGTCACAATGCTGCTCCAGACTTTCAAGCAGGTTTGTCAGAATCTCAGCGTAATAGAAACCAACGTATCTGAATTCGGGGATGCTGACGTCAGCCATCATTTTCCTCCCTTATCGATAGGCACATCGAAGTCCGAAGCTCTGTCTGTTTCTAAGTTGATCCATTTCCCTGACATAAAGAGCACACCGCCTTCTTTCTTGAAGGTAAGAGTCTTGTTCGGAATCTTTGCTCTGTCCTCTTTCTCAAAGTATTTACTGATTCGCTGAACGTGGGCTCGTGCCGCTCCCTGTGTTCTTGCGATGTTTAACTTAAACGGAACCGTTGCCGTGAAGTCAAGTTCCTGCTGAAAAGGATTCATCGAACCGCAAGGCCTTAACGAATTGATGATAAGTTTCTCGATTTGGTTATCCCCGTTGACGAGCTTACCTTTCCCATTGCTGGTTCCTAAAGGCTGCTCAAGTCCCTGGGGTGTCTGATGTCTTTGTGTCATTCTCTTTCCCTTCTCATATCGCATCCAGTGGACATGGAATCATAGGAAGGCTCGGAAGTGCTGGAAACGGTATGCTCGGAATCGGGATGCCTGGAATCGCCAGCATTGGTAGAGCGATCCCAGGAATCGGGATGCTCGGAAGGGCCGGCAATGCAGGGAACGGGATGCTCGGAATCGGGATGCCAGGGATAGCTATCATCGGCAAAGCTATCCCTGGAATCGGAATGCTCGGGAGAGCAGGCAGAGCCGGGAAAGGTATCGAAGGCAAAGGGATGCCTGGGATAGCTATCATCGGCAATAGGAACGAGCATCTCGACATTCATCCTTCCCTCTACAATGTAGTGTTCCCAACCGAGGATATTAGAGCCGGATTCGGAGCGACTGTAGGAATCCCCGTTGGTGTTACCGTGCATGTTATAAGTCCAGAAACTACCGGAGCCCCGTCTGCGCATGTAGGAGCAATTGTAGTTCCTGCTGGTATTGTTACAACTGATGGGAGATGCTGATGGGCAGATGCCCATGAAAACCACTCCTCGTATTTCATCAAGTGAGACACTGCTCCCTCTCCCAAGGTAATGGAAGGAGACCTTGCGAGAAGGTTTCCACTCACAACTACATTCCCAGACGTCATCAGCTGAATCTGTCCGTCTGAAATTGTAACCATGTCCTGCCCGGTCGAGGAGACCAATGTAATGTCTCCCATTATGCTGAAACTGATAAACGATCCGTTGTCGTCGATCAGAGTTATTCCGTCGCCTACTGCAGAGATAAAGAGGGCCATCGTCCCACCTGTGATGAAGTTCTTCACCATTAGAGCGAGCGAGCCGTCCTTGTCTACGGTTATCCCAGAACCAAGTGGGTGGAGATAGGACATCGCCTCCTCTCCCTCCATGTCGTCGAGGATAAGGATATGTCCGCCTGGCGTTACGATTCCTTTGCGAAATGGATAGTGCTCCAGAAGCTCCTCTGGGATTGGGTTTTTGTCAGTGTAGACTCCAGCCCTCCATTTGACTTCCATGACTGAGCCTTCCGTCGAAACCTCTATCTCGACAAGGGCATCTACATCTGGAATGAAGAAAACGCCAAAGGGTTTTTCTTCCGCTCCTCCAGAATAGGAAAACGAAGGGCGGATCCATTCTGGGTACGACTCCTTCGTTCCTGTAAGAGCCTCGCACATCACCAGGAGCTTTCCACCTTTCTCTGGATCGTTGTTGTCTACAACTCTCGCTTCGTAGGTCTCCAGGTTTCTCTCATTCATACGCCACCTCCGGAGGAAGGATGAGGCGCGCCCCGAAGTCCACCTCGTAAATGCTATCCGGATTCATGGTGTGCTTTACGCGATGGAAGTAGTAATCGTTGTTGAGGCGATCTCCCAGACCTCCCAGGGTCCAGATTTGTCGAGCCTTAAAATACGGATGTCCGCTGAGATGTCCTGTCCCGACAAAGAAGTTCTTCAGCTTAGTTCTAAACTGAGCGACTGCCGCCTGAGCAGCTGCCTGGGCATTTCCACTTTTAACCTCTGCCCGCATTACTCTTTCTCCGTAAACACCAAGATACACAGAGGAACCGTAAACGATAGGCTTTGGCTTCGACTTCCTCTTCGCCTTACTATCAGGAATGACTGTCTCGACCCGCTGAACCGAAAGCTCACCTGTCTTTTTGTCTACTGTAACAACCTCTACAGCTGTAGGAATGTCCTCAAATCCCCACTCAGGATCGAAGTCCAGAAGATGTGACTCGTACCCGCTCTTGTAAAGCAACTCTCCTTCTGAGCTTGCGCTGTCATCCATTGGCGCAAAGACGACCGTGTCTCCGGTCTCGTCGCTTTCCACCCAAAGGTCAAAGTCATGGAAGGCTGCAAGTAGTTTCATAAACTGCCAGTCATTCTGCCCCTTCTTCTGATTCCACATCCGTTTTACTTTTGTAGGAGTAATGTTCGTCTTGAACTTGTACTTCGTGTAGACCTTCCTCGAAAGTATTTCCGTAATGACGTCGGAGGCGAGAGCATCCTTCCCGAAGGTCCATGTCTCTCCAGCACTCTCGTCGGGTCCGTCGTTTCTCATAAAGACATTTTCCAGTGCGAGGCCTTCCACCGTGAAGGAAGGCATCTCACTCCGACCAAAGCTCGGAAGCCATCTGAGGAGTTCTGCGCGACCTATAAATTCGTGAACTCCACCGTATCCCATAAAGATGTCTACAATCGCTCCCTCTGGAAATAGGTTGTTTTCGAGGATGACATTTTCTGGATTGTTGCAAGTGATAACCATCTTGTCACAAATCTCTGTAGAGGATTCATAGGACACCTCCTCGATAAGTTCCTTTGCGTCATCAAGTCCTGGAAGGACCTCGTCACTAGGAACCGATCCCGCCTCGCCTATCTTCATCGTGAAGTTAGGAGCAAGTTCACTGTATTGCGGAATCTTAGGAAGCGGACTCATGTTATGATCCCTGCCCTTTCTCTTGCCTTTGCGTTAAGGAACTGAGGTTCGCGAACCACCTTCCGCATCGCGATAGAAGTTGGCTCGATTCTCTGCTTCATCTTTGGATGATCTCTACGAAGTATCTTGACCACTGCTCCGGTGTAAGGTCTCTTGACGGATCTGTTGTGCCTTCTCAAAAGGACCCCGAGCATCGGGTTCCGATACTTCTCGTAGGCTAACATCTCGTAAGAGGTCCCTTGTCTTGAGAAGATGTGAAGGGTCTCTCTGTTTCCTTGAGGAGCCCCTGCAACAAGTGGGGAGCCTGTCCATTTCACCAGAGTAATGGGAACGGAAGCGACTCTCGGAACCTGATCGATTCGAAGGCCTCCCCATTCTATGTCTCCTACATCCTCCACTATGCAGTCGATTGCGAAGTATGATCCCCAGACAAAGTAGCAGACGTGAGGTCTCCCGAGGGTCTCGTCTACCTTCGCAAGTTCCTTTAGGGTGTCAACGTAATCGGTGATTTGCTCTCCCCAATGACGAGCGAAGAAGAAGGCGTCGAGCCTGCATCGTTCCGTCTTTCCGTTTAGGAACTGCAGGACCGTGTACGGGTTCCCAAGAGACTTACCCTCTGCGAAGTTGCTTCCAGGTCCAGCTTCCTTGAACTTCTGGAGAGGGTACTGTGATTCGAAGTACGGACCACCCTCAAGAGAGACAAGCTGCCAGAGTGCGTATTCTAAAAACGGTAGTGACATCCGTTAACCTCCTGCCCCATAGTTCTTTGCCGCCTCCCTTGAACCAGACTTGTTCCCTGCTCTCTGGTCGTAATCGATCTGATTCTTTACGACCTTTGCTGCTATCTCTTTTCCGTCGAGCTTCACCACTGTTGTCTGGTTTACATTCGGAGGTGGTGGAGCCTCTACATTTACATCTACCTTCGGAGCTGCTGCAGCCGTATTCATTGCTACAGGTGAAGCTACAGGAGCAGTCGGGCCAGCTGCAACAATCGGATTCTTTACCGGTGGAGCTACAGTCGGTTTTGCTCCCTCCGATTTCCCACCAGTGAGAAGGCCTGCAATTGAGAAGTCGTTTACAACCTTCCTTGCCTTTGCAACTCCTTCCATCTTCAAGCCGACGGCCTTCCCTAGTCCCTCGATGATTGCAAGGACCTTCGAGATGGAATACTTGAAAGGAAGGATGATGATGTCTGCTACACCTCCAAAGATTCTAGCCAGAGCGGACTTCATTGAGGTCGCTCCAGTAACAAGGTCGATAAAGCCACCTGCTATGTTTTGAACGGCCCTAATCATTGGTCTAATGTAACCGTCAATCACATTGGAGATGTAGACTCCTACGACCTGCATGACCGTTCCGACTACGGTAGCTATGAATCCGAACACCGTTCCAACGACCGCTCCTATTTGCTTGAAGGAAGCTGCCGTTGTATTCCCGCCTCCGAAGATGTCTGCGAACATTCCCTTCAGAGAGTCCCAGATTGGTTTAATCGCTGAGGCGTAAAGCTCCTTCAGCGGTTCCCACATTGGCATGAATGTACTCTTGAACCCCTGAGCGAAATCCATTACGGCCGTCTTTAGATTTGTCCATGCTCTCGCCATGAATTGCAACGGAGTCTCCCCGTCTCTCCTCAAAGCGAAATAAGCTGCCGCGAGGGCTCCTACTACAAGAGTAACTGGCCAGATTGCTCCTGCCATTACTGAGAAGGCTCCCGCGACTACGGAAGCAACGCCGGAAGCTATGAAACCAACCGTGGCTATTGCCAGAGAGAGTGGGCCCATAACTCCTACAAGCGCCGTTGCTCCTAGTGTAACTGTGACGAGAGTTTTCTTCGCCTCTGGTGTAAGTGAGTTGAACCATTCCTTTGCAGGTTTAATTACGTTGTTCCCAACCCATGTCCATGCGTTTCTAATAGTGATCGCTGCAGACTGTAGAGCGGCTGCCGTATCCTTTGCACCCTGAGGTAATTCATCGTACATCTTTTGGAACTTCTCACCAATCTGTTTTGGATCGGTCGTAAGATACTGAAGTGCAACTGAGATGTTTCCAATCCCTTTAGCGAGAGACTTTAGACCTCCCTTTGCCTGAGAGTTAAACATGGAAAAGAAGTTGATCGTGAGGCCTTCTACTGCGCTTTTCAGAAGGGTCATTTGCCCTGCTACATTATCAAGTCTAATTTCGGCCATCTTTGCTGCGGCGCCGTTAGCATCTTCGAGTTTTGCATAAAGGTCAGAAAGCACTCTGGGATTCTTTTCGAGTTGACCAAGGAAGGAGCCAACTGCCTTCTGTCCACGAAGTCCGAATATCTCTGTAACCATTGCGGCTTTCTTCACAGGGTCCTTTATGTCCTTGAATCCTGCCGCGATACTATGCACCGTGTCTATAAGGTCGACTCGTTTCTTTCCGAACTTGTCCGTGGCAACTACGAATTCGGCTCCGAGTTCACTCATCATCCTTTTCGCAGTAGCGGTAGGCTTTGTCATCTTTACCAGCATGTTGGTAAAGCTCGTGCCTCCCATACTTCCCTTGAGACCTGCATTTGCCATCAAGCCCAGGACGGCAGAAGTCTCCTCCAGCGGGATGCCCAAGTTCTTCGACTGAGTCGCCGCGTACTTGAACCCCTCTCCTAACATTGTGATGTTTGTATTTGTCTTCGCAGACGTTAGAGCCAAGACGTCAGCGACTCTCGAAGCATCCTTCGCTTCCAGTCCCATTGCCCTGGTAACGTTAGCCACAATGTCGGCAGCCTCTGCAAGTCCCATTGCATCAGCGGCAGCTGCATTCAGAACAGCTCCAGTCGCTGAGATAATCTCATTTTGACTGAAGCCTGCTCTGGCTAAGTTCTCCATTGCATTAGATGCTTCGGTGGCAGTGAAGGTTGTAGTTGATCCTAACCTCAACGCCTCGGTACGAAGGGCAGCTGTCTCTGCAGAGCTTTTCATCAGAACGGCATTTACACCGCTCATCCCTTGCTCAAACTTAACTGCAGACCTTACACCAAAACCAAGGGCCACCGCGACCCCGGTTCCAGCCATTGCGAGTTTATTGAAGCCGGCCGACATCTTGGAGACACCAGAGGAGACTCTGGAGACTCCAGCCATCATACCTTTCAGGGCGCGGTTGACTCGCCCCATTTCCGAGACGGCTTTTCCGCTACTGAATTTTAGATAGGCGCCAAGGCCGACGTTCCTGTTAGACATCCTTGAGCCTTCTCACTCCCTCCTCAACCTCACTTTCGATTCATTATTCGATTGATTTCCTCTTGCTCTCTTTCCCATTGCTTTTGCAGTCTCCGAATATGGAACTCGCGTTCTCGGATAGACATGCCATGAACGTCAGCCCTGGACATTCCAGGAATGTGATACGTGAGAAAGAACGTTTCATCGAATAACTCCTCAGGCTCCCTTACCTGGAAGAGGTTGAGAAAAAATTTGTGTACGTCCAGTTAATGAGCTGGTAGAACTGTGCTTTGCATTTTTCGCACTTCCCTTCCAGCATCATATCGAGCCCACCGTTTGCGATGATGACGTCCGCGGAAAGTCCCTCGATGTCCTTCTTTCCGAAGTGCTCCATATGAGATTCATTCAGAACGAACATCGGAGCTTCCATCTCAGCAACCCTACGAACAGAGGTCTGAATGATCCGCTCCTTGAAGGCCGCCTCGTTTTCCTCCTCGTCCTCCGGAACCTCCGTCATCATGCTCCACGGAGTAGGAATGTACAGAAGATTCTCGACGTTGGTCTCGCCGATCTTGAAAGGCGACTGCATTGCGTAGGAGCCTACGAGCTGTGATACGTTCGTTCCCTCCGGATAGACGACAACCTCCAGAGTTCCGAGGTCTGCTGGATACCGCTGATGCATGTATCTGCAACTCGGACACTGGATACCCATTGGCAGAATCTCACCAACCTCCTGAAAGCGAAGATAGACATACATGTAAAGAACATCTTGCATCGCCATCTGATGGAGGGTAAGGATTCGCTGAGGGTCTGTAGGCTCATCATTGGATCCGGGGAGCTTACGACCTCCCACGTTCTCAAGGAAAACAGAGAGAAGGAGCGGAACGAAGTCTCCCATCATCGGGTTCTTTCGTTTGATCTTTGCCACCTTCTTTTCCTGAGGCATCTTCCATGATCTCATGGAGAATGGTTTGACGAGATTTCCGGCTGCATCGGGGACTCCCATCGGGAGGTTCGGCCCGAGGTCTCGTAAGAGAACCGTTTCAACCTTCGGGCGCTCTTTACTCGCCTCAATGACGTGAGGGATAACCGCCCAGGGAAGCAGTCTGACTTTCTTCTCCTCGTAGGCATCCGTGTTCCCGATAACCGCTTCTGGAACTTCCTCATCTGCAGGTTTCTCTTTCCTACGATCGAGGTCCTTTCCAGGATCGGCCTTACTCGCTGTTTTCCGTTTACGATCTGACATGGTTTCTTACCTCCCAAGTCCTTCTTGGTTGTGAAGGCGTTTGGCTCCGTTAGGGTGCATCGCTTACACCGGAGGGAGCATGTTATCGCAGGAGAAGGTCCACTCGACCTTGCCTGCTTCTTCGCTCCGGGTGTCGCCGCCCGGATACTTCCGTTTCGTCAAGAACAGACTCTCCAGGACGAGGGTCAACTGAAGGGCCTCCGAAGCCGACTTGTAAATCATCGTCCCCGGCTTGTAGGCCGTCGGCATAACCGGGTCCTGACATTCCACCCACCAGAGTTCCATCGCGGCGAGCTCGATAACGTGGTGCATCATCATGCTTGCCGGGAAGTCGAAGGGGTCGGTGATCCCCGTCGAGCGGGCCGTTCCGTCGGGCAGGACCATCTTTTTGATTTCCTGCTCCAGTTCTCCGGTCTCCGTAAACTTGATGGGCGGAAGTCCGATGACGAACAGGGTGAACTTGTTAAGGTTCACTTGATCCTTTTCGATCTCTCCGCGTTTCATCTTCAGAACTCCTTTACGGTTTGAACTTTCTTTCCCTTGTGGTCGGATACTAAAAAGGCGAGGTGTCTAAAGGATCGCTTCGACCATCCCTTCGCTTCTTGGGCGATAAGGTTTGGGAAAGCTCCATTCGCCATGACTATTCCGAAACTACAGATTGCACTCTGCACCTGTCTAGTCCTTTTTTTCGCAGACCCAGATGCCTCTATTTGCGAAGTTGTCAGTCCCTATCCTTCTGGCCTTCCCATGACCTGCCCACTTCGGGAGAACCTTCACGATGTTTCTGATCCGTGAACTGCCGACGTTCTCTCGTCCTGCAACGAAGTCGTCGAAGAAGATTCGATCGCATGCAGCTCCAACTCGCTGAATGATTTCCTTCGCGAGTTTATCTCCCTTCACTCGAAGGAGATGATAGACGATAGCCAGCATCACTCCGTTATTGAATTTTTGCCCTTCCACTCGAAGCATGGTGGGGTAGATGTCAGAGAGCGTTGCATTGTATCCATACTGCATCAGAACCGAATCGGCTACCGCCGCCCAGATGCCGTAGTTCTCAACCGCGAGGACCTCTCCCTTCAACAGACCTGCTTCAGCCAGTCTGAAAGGCATGTATCCGAAGTGGGTCCCTACATCCAGAAGGGAACCTGGACCGACCTTCGCGATCTCGTCGACGATGCAGTCGTACTTCTCTGTGTCAGCATAGGCGACCTCCCAATCGGCGAAGTCCGGATGAGCGATGTACGAGTACAGATATTTACGACCCTGTCTATCCAGACGAAGGTCTGCTCTGAGTTTCTCCCATCTCTGGTCGCGCCCGGCAACCATTGCAACGATAGGGAGACCAAGAGCAACCAATACACACATCCGACGGAAGCCGTCAACCTTCTCCAGAAGGAAGTTGCCATGAGGTCCTATCCAGATGGTGATCGGTCCCACCGGGTACAGAGTCCCGTCGTCGTGTTCCCAGACTTCATAATTCGGATGATAATGTTTCTGGTATCCGTTCTCCATGATGCTCTTGACGATCGGACGAAGAGAATCAATCCTGTCTTGGATCCATTTGTTCTTCGGCCACCGCCCTGCGATCATTTCGAGGTCGGCGTATTCCTTGTGAGCCCATTCCCAGAATTCGGTCTCAGGAGCCGGCATGTCCGGGTCCTTTACGAGTTGCACAGCCGTCCTTCCGAGCGGGTCGTCTGCGAGTTCCTTCCTCACCTTCCTACTCCAGGGGTCCTCGTCCCCGATCAGCAGGAGAGGTCCTTTGACTTCCTCGATCTTTCCAGTTGGTCTCATTTGACCTCCTCTCCGCCGTTCTAAGCGGTTTGTATGGTTCCGGGGTCTCTTTCCCCTACTCTGCCCTAGAAAGCCGCTCTATCGCCGCTCTATGCCGCTGAATAGCGGGATTCTGGGCGATTCTCTCCTAGATTGTACCCTTCATAGTCAATCTGACCCCGATTTCTACCTCATCGGGGTCTATAACCCTGTCATTGGAGTTCAGGGAAGTCCAGATGGCTGCCGCCGTCTGTCTGACCCTTTCCTCGTCTCCAGGGAGAAGTCCTTTGATCAAATCCGAGTTCCCTTCCACCAAGGGAAGGAGTGCCTCGAAACCGAGCTTGCTGTAGGTCCTGTAATCCTTCTCGGACTCCTCTTTGGTTAAGTCCGCAAAGGCTCCTGCCATGCATCCAAGAAATGCCCAGAGGTCAAGTTCATTTTCGACTCCTATGTGCTCCCTTCTTTGAGCAGGAATCGTCTTGTCGTCATTGTACCTTCTGAGAAAGAAAGCAGGCAATTCGCGAACCCAGTTTATCCATGTGTGCTTTCTCGTTTTTACAATCCGATTTCGATATGCCTCGAAGGCTAGCAGGTTCGTGTAGTTCTTTCCGTGAGAGCCGTAGCAAAATGGAAAGCTCCCTTCAAATCCTCTCCAGAGAATGTTGACTTCGTAACCTGCAGCCTTTAGTCGCTCCACCTGATCCATCTCGCAAGCTTGACTTCCGTGGAAAGGAAACTGCTTTACGATATCGGTCCTGTAAATTTTGAGACCTATAATCGGAAGCCATAGATGATGGTCAAGGAGAGGGACGGCGGCGATTGCTGTGTTCTCCTTTAGCGTTGTAAGATGGTCGAGAAGTTTCCTCACGGAATCGTGGTTCAGGTTCATATCATGATCGACTTGGATGAAGTAAGGAGTCTCGCAGAGGTCGAGCATCTGCTGGAAGGCCTTATTCATCGGAACGACGTTTTTAATCGTCTTGAGAACAAAGGTTGAGTCCTGCTTATTCAGATGAGCAATGCAATCCTGATAACTCTCCGAACCGTCGTCTACGCTAATGACGAAAACCGTGATCTTGTCTCGAAGGTTTGTCTTTCCCATTTTCCACTTTCCTCCTACCTTGCCAGTTGATCTTCTATCATCCTGGCGAAGTTCTCTGATTTGATTTTCCAGTCGAAGGGCTCCACAGCTTTCCTGCAGGCCTTTGCTATCTCGACCCTGTCTCGTTTTGCCATTCGTTCTATCGCCCTGGCAAACGCCTCTGGAGTTCTCTTTGCAACAATTACTCCTGGGCATCTTGCAAACTTATCTACGAGACCAACTCTGGTCGTAATGACTGGAACGCCACAGGCGAGGGACTCAAGCAATGGGTTGGGAGTTCCCTCTGCTACAGATGCGCAAAGGTAGGCGTCGATTGCTTTGTAAAATGCATTCGGCATTTCATCATGAGGGATAAAATCTTTTGTGTCAAATCCCTTCCTGTCTAGGAACATTGTAGCAATCTTTGCTTTGGTTACTTTATTGCATGCAGCTTTTATAACATCAAGACCCTTGATCGCTCCGTTTCCAGAGAGGGAGTTGCCTGTCCATCCTACCTTGAAGATTCGATCTGGGTTTCGATCCTGAACAGTGAATAACTTTGTATCGACTCCATCCTCGCATAGATAGATTGGTTTGTCTGTTAACTCCGAGACCTCTTTCATCAGCATCTCATTTGAGACGAATATTCCATCACATACTTTTAGAGCCTCAAGGAAAGTTGAGTTTGCTGGTTTCCAGGTTGCATTGTTCTCTTTCCAGGTAAAGTGATCGTAGAGACCCATCAGCCACTTGCCTGCTTTGATTTTGTCCTTTAGTCGAAGGATCGACTGCCACCAAAAACAGATAGCGACGTCGCAATCCCCTCCCTCTGCAACAGAAAGGAACGGGACTTCGTAATTTTCGTATCTCTGAAGGTTTGGCATTACGTTTCTGGCTATATTCCAGAACGCCCAGCCGTACCTGTCTATTGCGTAGAGAATGTGAGGCTTGTCCGTCTCCCACTTCCAGTTGATACAGTCGTAAGGCATAAAGGACTGAAAGCCACCTACAGCTTTTATCTTCTGCATCTCAGCGATGGCATCTCTATTCTTAATGGCATGAAGTTCAATCTGTCTTTTTACAGAACGCTTTTTGCGACGTAGTCCCATTGCCGAATCTTACCTTCCCAGTCGTATGACTTTGTGGTATCTGCTGCAAGTCTCCCCATTACAGCTAGATCGGACGATTGAATTGCTTGGAGGGCTCTCACAAGGGGTTGCTTTCCAAAGTCCACTAGGACGCCGTTCTCGCCGCTTCTAATGACCTTCTCTGCAAGACCAACCCTAGTGGATATAACAGGACGGCCAGACGCCATCGCTTCCAGCAGAGGGTTGGGAGTTCCCTCCACCTTGCTCGTGACTAGAAGAACACTAATGCCTTTGTAGAACTCTGGCATGTCCTCAAATATGATTGGATTCTTTGTAGGGTCTGCAACGTAGAGGTCTAACCCCAATTCATCGCAGGCTTTCACTGCATTGTATTGGCATTTTACTCTGGCGTTATATCGAGTGGACCCTACCCATCCAACTGAAAAGTCGGAAGGGAGAGGAGAAGGCGAGAAAGTCTTTGTGTCGACTCCATCTTCTACAAGATGACTTTCGCATCCGAATGAAGTTCTTAATTCGCCCTGAAGTTTTTCATTGCAGGCTAAAATAAGATTTGATTCTGATACAATCTGTCTTGCTTTCTCCACTCCCTTCCAGCTGAAGTGATCGTAGAAGCATGTAGCAACAAAAGGTCGCGACCCCAGGCGGCTTCGTATGCTTACACCAGAAGCCCACCAGAATACAACTATCAGGTCGAAGTTGTCTCGCTTCCTCAGTTCTTTCTGAAGAACGATCCGACTGTCGATCCCGAGTTCGTCGAACCTCCTTTTGACCCGAGTGGCGATACGATAAAAGGCCCACGGAGGGTCTATCATCTCCACCACCAAAGCCGCCTGGGGTCGTTTATCCATTACGCTACAGCTCCTCTACAGCTGGAGGAGCAACTGGAACTTGAGACCGGCCGTGACATTCACGACGACTTTCTCGGAGTCCTTGGAGACGCCTTCCATCGTGAAGGCTCCGGCGTAGTCCTGCGTTCCCTGAGAGCAGAACAGGACATTGTCGGGCTCTTCGTTGAGGTCGTGCGGAATCTCCATGCCTGCACCGGTTCCCGTAAGCACGTCGCTGATCCAGATTTGTCCCTGGGTATCGACAACCGCTTTGCCATCCCCGAATTTCGTATGACCCTTCGAGAAGCCGGATCCGCCGCCCTCTTTCAGGTATGTTGAGAAGTTACCTTTTGCCATTCTCTTATCCTCCTTCAGATTTCGTTTCATTCTTATGACCTCCCCTCCATCTCCAGAGGGGAGGTCGGATTGATTGTCTTAGGACGCGGTGTCCTCGAAGATTCCAGCCTTGCCGATGGAGATGACGAATCGTTCCACGGCGTCGACCAGTCTCAGAGTAATGGAGGCGTTGAGGTTTCCGAGAGCGGATTCCAGCCTGCTGTTGTTGTCTTTGTCGATCTTGATGCTGCACGCCTTCTCGAAGGAGTCTCCATCGAGGGCTCCTTTTGTGTACTCCGGAAGGAAGTACGACTTGAGAGCCGTCTTGGCGAGAGCCCAGGTGTCCTTGTTGTTCAGCATGAAGATGATCCAGTCGAAGGACTCCTGAAGGTCGTGCTCGTAATGGCTCATCAACTCGCGCTGATGTTTCCACATCCAGGTAGGATCAAGAGCCAGTGTACGATTGCCCCAGATGATGAAGTTCCCGCTGTACTTCTTGATGATGTTGACGCCCTTCGGGTTGAGGAACTCCTCGTTGAGAACTCGATCGCCGGTCGGAAGTGCGAGGACCCTGGGAAGGGTAACCGAAACGCCAGCCGCAGGTTTATGATACCCGCTGTAGTCTCTGGCGACTCCAGCCTCTCTCCCGTGAATCGCTCCCGTGAGTGGGATGAGCTTGAGGCCTTCCTTCTCCGGATCGCTGACGTACCCGTAGGAGGGGAAAGCTACGACTGCGAAGTCGTTCTTACCCAGCGTGTCTTCGATGTAGGAGACAGCCGCATCCTCGGTTACGATGTTAGAGGGAACCTCGTAGCGGTATTGATAGTTCATTGCATCCGCCAGAGCAACGCCGGCTTTCTGAATTGCCGTTGCAGTTACTCCAGGAGTAGCCAGTTTGACAAGTCCTTTCTTCTTTCCAAAAAGGTTCTTGAGTGGGGTAAGGTCGACATCATAGGCCGCCTCAATGTAGTCGTTGTCATTCAGGTTCGTGTGCCCGTCTTTCGCATAGCACATCTCCTGAGGAGCCTCGACTTTGAAGTACGGTCCGTTTCCGAGTTCGAACCACCATCCCCAGTTCTCCGCGAAGTTTGCAAGTTCTGCAGGAACGTAGTCGGCGTCGAACTCGATGCACATGATGTCACCGTTTTCGAAAACGATGTAGATTTCACCATCGCCTAAGAACGGATTGAGCGGCTGAGCAGCGGGTGGGTTTCCTTCAAAGTAATCTTTGAGGTCCGTATAAACGTTGAGGCGATTTCCTGGAGGCTGCCCAGGTCCGTAGGCTGCATCGTCGTAGAAGGACATCTGGAAGTTGTTTTTGTCGCCGGCGCTCTCAACCCTTCCCCATACCTGCTGAAACTCATGGTTCGGAACGAGAGAGTTCGTCTCCATAAAATTGTTCCAGTTATAAGAAGGCATCGGACCACCAAGGTCTGGATCGGGTTGCATGAATGTATTCGTACGATTCATATCAGGCCAATACTCACTGAGATTGACACTCGATTTTACCTCGATTGCAACCAAGGTGTTATTGGCGATTCGAACCTTTGTGTTGGGAGCGGTAAGCGGATTCGGAACCAGGAACCATCCTGCAAGAGAACCGGGTGCCGGTCCACCTATAAAAAGTTCGATTGTGTCGCCTGCAGTGTAGGTCCCTTCATCGGGAGGTTCGATAACGAAAGGCGGTATGATCTGATGCGGGTCGACATTCCAATCTTCCATCTCCTCGGAATCTCCATCGCTCCTGGCTTCCGCTTCCCAGAGGTACTGCCACGGTCTGAAAAAATTCGGAGGATCGTCGCCACCGATTTTGTTGTTCTGCATCGCCCTGTAGTACATCTCAGGAGTAAAGACGACGTTCCAGCGAAGGTCTCCAGGTTCCTTCTCGAAGCATATGAATTCGAAGTGTCCAGGTTGATTCTTGTAAGGATCACCATCGGGATGCTGTCCCCAAAGGTCGATCGGGGTTCCTTCAAAAGAATCGCTTGCGTCGTCATCACTAAAGTCATGTTTCATGAATATGTCGTTTAGCTGAATGAATACACTGGAGCCAGCTCCGATCATTTCCCCTGAAGCGAAAACTCGACCAGAGAGAATAGAGGGAAGGGCCTTCGGCGATGTCTTGGATCCGTTCCACAGATTCTCGACTTTGATGTCGGTATTGCTCCCGTCGTTGTTGATCAGGTTTACGTAACCGTACTTTGCATCGAGGTCTGTGTTCAGGTTCGCCCAGTCGTTGACCTTTCCTCCGTTGTAATAGACTTCTGCTCCCCAGTGGAATCCGTCCATTGCTCCAGTCTTTGTCATAATGCCAACGGCTTTGGAGTTATCGAGGACGACCAGAACCTGGAGCTTTGTCCTGTACTCCGGAACGCCACCGGCTGCAATGATGTCAGCTTCAAGGTTTACATCGATCGGGAGCGTGCAGATGCTTCCGTTGTTCGAGACGACTTCGTAAGACTTTCCCTTCACCGGTTCGATGTAGAGAGTTGCCCCTTTCAGTTCGTCGTTTCCGAAACCGATGCCGTTAACCATATTGCCACCGAGGATGTCGATCTGATTTCCATCAATGACATTGTCCTCTTCGGGGTCGATCGAATATCCGAAGATGAGTCGTCGCCCAGACCACTTTCCTGCATTTGCAGCTTCGACATAGGCGATTTCTCCGATCGTCGATTTGCTTGGGAACATACCTCCACTGTCCATCATCACCTGAGCGACACCTTCGACTGAAGTCATGTTCGGATCGAATGAGCTTTTCAGGAAGGTGAACCCCTTCCGCTGCTCTGTGTCCTGAACCCTGATCAGATACAGTTCGCCGGCTCCCTCTCCTGCATCCAGCATGTCTCTGGCGCAGTCGGGAAGGAAGCTCTCAGGGATGTACCCTCCTGTTTTCTTCTCAAGGTCTCGTTTCCCAGGGCAGTAGATGAGCTCGCCCTCGTTTCCCTTCTCCAGGACGCCAGTGTAGACCGTAACGCCGAGAGCACCAGGAGTAATGACCTTCTCTCCCTCTCTCTCGATGATGGCCGTTCCGGCTCCCTGAGTGGGTCCATATCGTCTTTGCGGCATTGTTGAATCCTCCTTCTCAGGATAGGTTGAGCTGAATGCTCTTTACGATTGCCGTGTCGACCTCGCCAATTCCGAACCTTCTAGGAACATTATGGATCATTAGAGTCGCCTCGCCAGAGTGCTTATTGCTCAGGTTCACCCGAGTGGTTGTGCTCCATCCTCCAGTCGTAGACAAGTCGAAGTCCTCGTCAAGTCCTATCGAATGAAGGTACGGCGTTTCCCTGAAGTCTGCTCTCACGGCTTCTGCGAGTTTCCTTAGTTCCCTTCCGCTCCCGGTGTAGAACATTAGCGTCGCCGAGTACGTTGTTATGAGTGGAGCGTTTACCATCGCGCCCCATTCTAGTTGCACGTTCACAACTGAGTCTCTCCCTCCTTCCTCTACGGAGTCCTCGGAGAAGTCCTCGACTGCTATGGCAGGAAGGTTGGTCGGCATTGGATACATGTTAACCGACTGCCCTATCACAACCACGCTTGGTCTGCACTCCAGTATGAGGACGATGCGGGAGTTCCCGCCGATCTCCTCATTAAAACCGATCAACTTCGTTTCAGGGTCGTAGGTGCTCAGAAGATCGTGTCTCCTATCTTCGTCGTCCTTCTCGTAAACGGAAAGGACGTTTGTAACTTCTACAGGTATCTGCTCCAGAATGTCGTACTCTGCAAGGTCGACTTCAGATACAGTTGCAGTTTCGTCGTCGTTCTGAAGTTGAAGCTCCACTTCCTTATGAGTAATCACCGAAGCAAGTCTGGATTTGAGGCTACGATAAAGGATGTCCTCTTCGTAACTCATCTCGACTTCCATTAGAACCTTTATCGCGTAGATTCTAGGAGTCAGCTTCTTATCGGTATCAGACGCAAGCTTGAGAACGAATCCGAACTTCTTTCCGACTTGCTTTATCCAGAATGGGAGGCCTTCTGCAATCTCCTCTACGGAGTTCCAGTCGTCTGTCGCTTCCTTCCATTCATCCGTTTCATCCCATATCATCGGAATGCTTCCGTTAAACATCCTGAACTCTACAGATGTTCCTTCTGGAATAACTCCCTCGATTGAAAATCCGATAAGCTCCCGTGCCGCCAATGGCTCTGTTACAAAAGTCTGAGCCTCCTCTTCGGCATAGAACTTTCCATGAAGTTCATTCGGGTCCTTTCTTAATGCGAGCAGGTCTCTTATCTCTGTATCGTAGAGTTCGGCATCCAGCATGAAGGACGTCTCAGCCCTCGGGACGATTGCAACTTTATCTCCGAGGGTAAACTTCTCGAAGTCCCTCATGTTGAAGTCGAAGTCTTTTATTATTCCGTGTCTCATAGTGTTCCCGTAAGCTTGTCTGACTTACCTGTCATTGCGTACTCGATGGCTCCCATCCAGTACCAGATTATTCGCCGCTGAACATCTGACTCCGAAAGAGGAGCCTCCAAGAACTTCCTTGGTGGGATAACGATTTCTGTTGTGTCGTCCGCTATCGGATACCAACCGTCGTTTCCTTCCATAAACATCATGAAGAAGTAACGTCGCATCTTTGGAGTTACTGGGATGATAGCTCCATCGTGTAGGACGGAGGCAAGGTCTACGGCGTCCTTGTCTCCTCTCTTCGTTCCCTTTAGAACTCCTACGAAAGCCTCGTAACCTCCCTTGAAGAGTTTGTGAGTAACAGAACGAACAAGCTCGTTGTTGTCTACCAGCGGGGTGGTCGATCCTTTGATGGCTTCTGTCATTGGAGCATTCTTGTCGTACTTCTTCGCCTTGATGTCCAGCTTGACCTTTTTTCGAGCGTAAAGGCAGGCCTTTGTCATAGCGCGCTTTACACCTATGTTTAATCGGTGATGGAACTTCGTGGGGTCTGTAAGCTGCAAAAGCAACTTCCAGTCTCCAGTCAGTTTGATTCCGTCGCCTGCCATTCATCATGTCTCCACTGGTTGACGATCTTTGAAGTCGACTGCAAGCAGTCTAGCCTTCCCTTTGTAATGTCCCATTGGACGTGTACCCAGAACGAAAAGGTTTTGGACAACGCCTCCTATCTCTACGAAGTTGTCGCCATGCTTGAAGGTGTAACCATTCTTTTCCAAATCGATGACTCTAAACAGGATGTAACCGGTACTGCCTTCAGTTGGAGTCGGTTCGTCCCTCCTGAGTTTATCCTTCGTATACCACCTTGGCTGCCCAGATAGCTTTACAGTGAGGTCTGTTCCCTTCTTTCTCCCTACAACAACGTCGTCCCCCGAGTGCTGGGAGACTCCTTTGTTCGTTCCCTTCGGGATGACCTTCACATCTACAGGATGGATGAGCCTTGGTTGTCTCATTTAATCATCCTCATGTGAATTGGAGCTTTGAACCTCCTGATGATCTTATCGACCTCTGGGATGCCAGTCGGGGTGTAGGCGTCCGACACTCCTGCATAAGTGATAGAATGTCCGTCTGTAACCTCCCTTTTGATCCGCTGAGAAACGCCAGCCGGCTCCCGATCAGGGTCCGCAAGGGTCTCTAGGTCATTGGCTATAAGCAGAATCACTGCTCTCGCAATCGGGAGCGGCGTTTCTCCGCCTTCTTCCGTGTAACCGAATGTACCCACTACCCTCTGATTTTGGACGCCCTCCTGGAAGATTCTACGGGCTCCTCCAGTGGCGCAGAAAGAACCACCAGGAAGGTTCTTCAGAACGATCTTCGGATTCTTTCTGTCGTCTGGTTGTCTCCGATTGTACACGACGTAGTTTGCAGGGTCCTCAGCTACAGTGGAGTCGTTCCTGTAGATTGCAGAGATGCTGATGATGGGAACTCGAAAGAGGAGCATCGCCCCTCCCGATCCATCGATCATAGTATCCACTTCACGAGACTCAAAAAACTGTCCTGTGAGCCTATCTACTTCTGAACTCCAATAGTCGATCTTCTCGGGAGCATCTTCGTCAGAAAGCATTGCCTCCGTTATTCCTGCAGCCCGTAGAGCCTCAATAGTCGTGTATCCCATAGCGGATCTCCCTTAACCAAGGTCGAGACAGGAGATTCTGTAAGCTACGTCGATGTCGCCTCCAGTATCCTGCTCAATTTTCATCCAGAGTTTTTCGCTCTCGAATACCGAGGGAGAGTTCAGGAAGTTCTGAACGACCGTTTGACCAGCTCCTGTAAACTGAGCCACGATGTTCTTTCCTTCGTCGAATCCGTCTGCGGTCGGGTTCAGGTCAAAAAGAGTCGCCTTGAAGTTTGCTACCGCCGCACTCAGGGTAAGGATGAGACCGGTCAAGCCGATCATCTGCCTTGTGTTCGTTAAGGAGATTTCAACGACTGCATCGTCGGCCACTCCTTCGAACTTCCCAGAAAACGGGTAGTACGGATGAGGCAGAAGCTCCCCATTCGAAGTTCTCCCAGGGTCTCTTTGCGTTCTTCGTAATGTCATGTTTTCCTCACTTTCGGAAGGAACCTCGGCTTGCCGGTTTTCCGAATGTCGATTCTCGTCATCCTTGGTTGACGAGTGGTGAAGGCCGTCAGGGTCATCCTGATCTCGTCCGCCTGGATGTGAACCCTCTCACCAAGGAAGGCAGGAGGGGATTTTCGCGAATCGTGTAGTGACTCCGCTGAGAACGAAACATTTAAGAAACCTTTTGGGAGAGTGAGGGCCTTCATCTCCTTATTGGATTTGACGGCCATTCCACTGATGTCCGCCGTCCACTTGGAGTCTGCTAGAAGTTCTTGCAATTCCGCATCCCCTCTAATCTCATCCCCATCGACCTTTTCTCCACTCAAGTCGAACTTGAGAGTTGTTCCGTCTTTTCGATGAATGAATATCACTTGTCAACCGCCTTTTGTGATGTCATAAAGGCCAGCCAAGTAAGTACGGTTGAGTGTCCTCCGGTCTCTGCGCATCGATCTGGCTAGAACTTCATCTTGCCGCGCTTCCCTCCGAAACCGATCTTGCGCCGTTTGACGCTGCCGGTCTCCGCGACTTTGACGATATCCTTCTCAATCTGCTTCGCGTACCTCAGAGCAATGCCCTGGTCCGTGATAGCTTTGAACTCGTCGTCGGTTACGCGGGTGAGGGTCCCAGGCTTCAGATGAAGTGCACCTTCTCGGGAACGCATGGGAGACCGGGTGCCAACGCCCGCCGCAGGAACCTGATTGGGAACCTCGACGTTTGCTATGGTGTCCGGTACGATCTCGTACATGTTGTTGTCTCCCTTTCCGACCTTTGAGGCTTCTACTTCTTGGTTGTGCGTTTCTTCGCCGTGGTCTTGCTATTGCCGCCGTCCTTGGGAAGCATACGAACGTGGAACATCTGCCCCTGTGCCATGAGAGAGTCCAGAAGGTCTTTGTCATGGACGTACATCGGAATGTCTTTCCGGAAGCAGACAGTCGGTTCGCTTTTCGCCCGATAGGTTCTCGCGGTACGAAGAGTGACCTGAGCGATTGCGCCCTGGGACCGAGTTGCCGAAGCCTTGGTCGAACGTTTACGTCTTGCCATTTTCCTTTTCCTCCTTTGGTGAACCCTTCCTCCAGGGAAAGGTTGTCACTCGCAGGTGATGACCTTAACGGCCGTTGTTGTTTAGTCGTTCCCGACGTTGAGTGCCAGAACCGCAGCATCCGGCTCTTCGATGAGCACATCGACCTTGCAGGTGATGGCGTACATATTGGTGCCGGCGAAGATGTCGCGATCCTTCTCGATGCGGATGTCCCGGCCGATGCCGACCACGAAGTTGTCGTAGGTGGTCAGGATCATTTTGCCGAGGGTCTTGTAGGTTACTTTCACCGTAACGCCGTCTCCGATGGATCCGCCGTCGATGCGGGCGATCGTTCCGTTTTCCTCATCCACTTCGTAGTCGGTGTCTTCGACGTAAGCATCCTGAGGAGTCTGGGCGAGGTCGGAGGCTGCGACCACGGTATCGATGATGTCCGCGTAGGCCAGATTGATGTCGTCCTCCCCGGTCAGGGTGACGTGCTGAACGTACATGGGATTCATCGGGAGCAGGGGAACCGGAACCAGCTCCACGCCGAAGGGAGTCAGATTGGAGAAGGTCGTCAGAGCCTTCTCACCGCTGGCGCCGATGCGAGTGGACATGGTCTCACGATAAAGCTGCTCGTGTTCGGTGGAGCAGAAGTAGCGGAGGTTGCGCTTGTTGCGTTTGAACTTCTCGGGCATGCTCATCAGCATCCTGGAGAACAGACCGCTGGAGACGTTCTCGCCTTCCGCATCGAACAGGTTGGAGCCCAGGGCCAGTTTGAGCCAGCCGTCGGTAAGGGCCAGGTAGTCGTCTTTGATGTACTTCGCTGCGTCGCCGTCCTCGTAAATGTCTTTCTCGATCACCGCGTAACCCAGGGTGTCGCCAAGGATGTAAAGCTCTTCGAGATTGTTTCCGAGTTGAACGGCCATCATGCGAACGATGTGATCTTCGACGTCGTCGCCTTCGATATTGATCTCGACGAAGTTGTCGCCGATCTCGAAGGGCACGATGATCTCTTTGGGTTTCAGGGTAAGCTTGCCGGTCGTGATGGTCCGACGAGCCGTCGGTGCAGTAGCCAAAGCCTTCGGCATGGCAACGCGCCGGCCGACGCCGATCTTGTTGATTTCCAGTTCCTCGTTACGGAACCTGGCCACCCGCGCGTTCTTCGCCAGGATGGTGGAATCGACAATGTAATCGATGAAGCGATTGGCCTGCTTCGGGGAAAGCTTGCCGGCCGCGGCGAGATTGTCCGCCGTGATCTTCGCTTTCTGGATGACTTCCTCGTTGGTCATTTGATTGTTCCTCCTTAGAACGTTTCGTTGATCTCTTTTCCCCCGTTACCAGGGGAGAGGGTTTGCCGTAGAGGTTTACAGGAACTTGCCGCCCCAGAAACCTTTGTCGACTTTCTCCTCTTCGCCTTCGCCCTTTTCCTTCTTGACCTTGTCGGGGTCGCCGTCGCCCTCTGCCGCGGAGGCCGCCGGTTTGACTTTCTCGATCTTCTCCTGGAGTTCGTCCTTTTCCTTGGTGACTTTGTCCAGGTCCTCTTTGGCTTTCTTGAGTTCGCCAATGGAGGTATTGCAGTTGGTCAGCAGCGTGGTGAGATGCCCGTAGGTATCCGAATCCATGCCGCTGTGCGCCGACTTGAGAACCTTCGCGAGCTGCGGTTTCAAATCATCGCTGACCAGGTGGGGAAAATCGTTGACTTTCGCCTCGAACTCCTTGGTGACTCTGGCTTCCTTTTCTTCATCCAGCGAAGCCTGAAGTTTCTCGTTCGATTTCTGAATCGAAGCGAGCTGTGCCTGCTGGTTGTCGAAAAGGGCCTTCGCCTCGGGAGTCAGTTCAGCGAGAACCTTCTCCTTGTCGACTTTGACCTCGTTGGTCTTTTCCTTGTCCGCCATTTGTTCCTTCTCCTTCTCGATGGGTTGTTCGGCCGGCAACTTCAGTCCGGTGAGTTCGAAGACGGCCGTCATAGCTTCCTCAGGAATCTTGGATTTGGAAACGTGAATCAGTCGCATTGCGGCTTCAAGCGACTGAGCAGCTTCCTCATCCTTGACCTTCTCCTTCAGAATCGCCAGAACGTCCTCTTCGTTCTCAAGACCGGCTTCGGCGAGTTGCTTGGCCACCTTTTCCAGGTCCATGCCGTTTCCTCCTTTGCCGTTCTTGTCCTTTCGAATGAGGTACGGTTTGTCGACCGCTCCCTCACCTACGAGTGCAACTGCCGGGTCACGCTCCTCCACCAGGAGAAGTGCTTTTCCGGAGCTTGCTCCTGCCGACGGTGCATTACTCATAGCAACATCCTTATATCGATTTTGATAACCTTCTTGACGAAAGCCATCGGTTCAAATTTGTCCTTGCTTCGTTTTCCCCATCCGTCGATGCTGTAGGCTCCGAGCTTTCCTTGCTCTACGAGGTCCCATGCTGTGACGTCGTTGATTTTAGTCCCGAGTAACCATGTACCAGAGTGCATTCGATCGAGCTTACCGTCTCCGTATACAAACTGGAAGATGTCGTGGGCTTTCATTTTCATGGCAAGGGCGTAGTCCGCCTGGGTTGGGTAGGGTAGGAGGAAGGATTCGACTGGGACGGCATCTACTCCAGCTATGTGCTGAAGGTTTATAACTCTGGAACGTTCCATGAACTTATGGGCGAAGGTCTCAACTGAGAAAGCCGGAATCCAATCGCCGTGAGCGTCAACCTGATAAGGGTCTGCAACCGGACCCATTACAACGTGACGATTTGGATACGCCTTAATGATCCTTACGTTGCTGCTGATCTGAAGTAACTCATCTTCGGTCGCGGTCTCCGCTTCGGAGTCTCCTTTGTCCTTCTCGACCTTCTCTCCATTTGCAGCCTTTACGACCAAGAGAGATGAGTTGTATTGAAGTTTACGTCGATCCATTTCCGAAAGAAGTGTCTTTGCCGCTGCAGTTAACTGAGCAAGGTCGTCACCTCTACGAGAGGCGGATGCAAACCAAGTGGAGAGGTTTACGAAGACATCCTTGATGACGGCATCGTCCTCCTCTTTCAGAGCGTCTGTAACCAGAGAGCGGAGGGCCATCTTCGCCACCCCGTCCATCTTGCCGGTTAGACCCCATCTGGCCTTCCCTCCAGTTGCAGCCATGGCCTCCGTGTGGAGGTCCTTGTACAACCACGCTGGAAGATGTCTCTTTGCCAACTTCATGAGAGCTTCTAAATAGGCTTTGCTTGCCACGTCGCTTTCTCCGTTTCTCTTTAGATAGCGACTGTAAGAATTGCTGCCTGCAGGTGTAAAGGGAAAAATTGAAGAAAAATGAGGCTCAGGAGTGCATCATGAGAATGCTTGTTATGGGAACTCAGGAAAACACGGAGATTATATTATTCGTAGGAGATAACTGGAAACCATTGTTTCGTTTCGTTTAGCTTCTCAAGAAGGCCAGCAAGTTCGTCAGCTTGGTCAAAGGTCATTACGTTTTGCTCTGCAAGCCAGGCGTCTATCTTATTCGCAGTTTCGCTTCCAGCCTTCCCTGACGGAAGGTTCTCGATTGCCTTCTTTGCTTCTTCGTAACTGCTGTACATTTCTTACCTCATTTCGATTCGCCATTTAAGAAAAAAAGTTCATCAGTTGCCTAACTTGTGAGAACCGAGTTTGGCTGCATCTTCGATACCTCCAGAGGAGGCCTTCATGCTCTGCACGAAAATATCGTAAGATTGCTTCTTGAGTCCGTAGTAGTTTCCAACCC
>Ga0272443_10000286_pt1 | contig 96089 bp, 76 predicted proteins | sample SSMAcet12_FD_193581 | JGI IMG/M metagenome (GOLD analysis project Ga0272443, IMG submission 193581) | Marine sediment archaeal communities from Little Sippewissett salt marsh, Falmouth, MA, United States - SSM-Acet-12 | ecosystem: Environmental > Aquatic > Marine > Wetlands > Sediment ... | reverse complement strand
CTGAAGCCCATGCTCTGGCGCGCCAATCACGATGTTGAAACCACCGACTGGAGAGCCGTGTGCGGGAGAACCGCACGCACGGTTCGGAGGGCGGGGAGGGAATCCTCCCCGACCCCTATCGAGGGACGCTGGATCCCGGCCTGCGCCGGGGCGACGAGGAGGAGCAGCCGGGGCTACTCGAACTGCTGGTAGGTCCGGAAGCCCTCGCGCCTGCAGAGCTGATCCTTCTCCGCCTCCTGGATGTCCTCGTGGACCATCATGCGGACCATGTCCTCGAAGGGGATCCTGGGTTCCCAGCCGAGCTTTTCCCGGGCCCTGGACGGATCCCCCAGGAGGAAGTCCACCTCGGTGGGCCGGAAGTAGCGGGGGTCCACCTGCACGAGGACCCGTCCCGAGGACGCGTCCCTGCCGGTCTCCGTGAGGCCCGAGCCCTGCCATTCGATGGATATGTCGATCTCCCTGAAGGCCATCTCCACGAACTCCCTGACCGAGCGGGTCTCCCCCGTGGCGATCACGAAGTCCTCGGGCTCGTCCTGCTGGAGCATGAGCCACATGGCGCGGACGTAGTCCTGCGCGTGGCCCCAGTCCCTCTTGGAGTGGAGGTTCCCCAGGTAGAGATTGTCCTGGAGCCCGAGCTTGATACGGGCCACGGCCCGGGTGATCTTCCGGGTGACGAAGGTCTCGCCCCGTATGGGGGACTCGTGGTTGAAGAGGATGCCGTTGCAGGCGAAGAGGTCATAGGCCTCCCTGTAGTTGACCGTGATCCAGTAGGCGTAGACCTTGGCAGCGGCATAGGGGCTCCGGGGGTAGAAGGGGGTGGTCTCCTTCTGGGGGGTCTCCACCACCTTGCCGAACATCTCGCTCGTGGAGGCCTGGTAGAAGCGGGTCTGGTTCTCCATGCCCAGGATGCGCACGGCCTCGAGCAGGCGCAGGGTGCCCAGGGCGTCCGCGTTGGCCGTGTACTCCGGGGTCTCGAAGGAGACCTGCACGTGGCTCTGGGCGGCCAGGTTGTAGATCTCGTCCGGGTGCACCTCCTGGATGATGCGGATGAGGTTGGTGGCGTCCGTCAGGTCGCCGTAGTGCATGAAGAACCGGACGTCCTCCTCGTGGGGGTCCCTGTAGAGGTGGTCCACCCTGGCCGTGTTGAATGAGGAGGACCTTCGTTTTATGCCGTGGACTTCATAGCCCTTCTTGAGGAGCAGTTCGGCCAGGTACGCGCCGTCCTGCCCCGTGATGCCGGTTATGAGGGCTTTTTTCATGTATGGGTCTCTCATCTTTCTTTTTGAAGGGCGGCTTGGACTTCAGGAGGAAGCGGAATAGAGACGAAATATGATTCAGGATAAAGGTAATCTTCTCCAGATTCATCGATGACTCTTATATATCCTTCTTGTCCGGCATCAGCATCAGGCAAAATTTGGTATAATTTTCGCTTTTCCAAGTCATCACAGTCTTTATTTTCTATGCATAGCATGTATTTTAAAATATCTTTATTTGGCATAATTAATCCAAAAACGGATCCTTCACCGGATGTAGCCCTGCTCCTCGAGGTAGAGGAGGATCTCCTGGGCCGCCTCCTCGGGCGTCATCTCGGCCGTGTTGATGGTCAGCTCCGGGTCGGAGGGCGGGACGTAGGGGTCGTCGATGCCGGTGACGCCCTTGATCTTGCCCATGCGGGCCCTGGCGTAGAGGCCCTTGCGGTCCCGCTGCTCGCACACCTCCAGGGGGGTGGAGACGTAGACCTCGACGTACCCGCCGTACTGGCTGATGAGGTCCCGGTTGTGGCGGCGGGACTCCTCGTAGGGGGCGATGGGCGCGCACAGGGCGATGCCGCCGTTCTTGGTGATCTCGCTCGCCACGAACCCGATGCGGATGATGTTGAGATTCCGGTGCTCCATGGAGAAGTTGAGCTCGCTCGAGAGGTTCCTTCGGACGATGTCCCCGTCGAGCAGGGTCACGGGCCGGTCGTGCATCTCCATGAACTTGACCAGGAGCACGCGGGCGATGGTGGACTTGCCCGAGCCCGAGAGCCCGGTCAAAAAGATGGTGAAGCCCTGTTTGGACCGGGGCGGGTAGGCGTAGCGGAGCTCGGCCACCACTTCGGGGTAGGAGAACCACTCGGGGATCTCCAGGCCGTTTTCCAGGCGGCGGCGTAGCTCCCTGGAGGAGATCTCCCTGACCTTCGTGCCCGGGGTCACCTGGTCCTCGGGGAGGTACTGGGCCTTTTCCTCCACGTAGACCATCCTCTTGAGGGGCACCATCTTGATCCCGGTCTCGGGCTCGTAGGTTCGTACGGTTTCCTGGGCCGAGCCCCTGGGGTAGAAGAGGTCCCTCGTGCCGTCGTTGGCAAAGGGGTCCGCGTGGTCGTCCGCCACCATGAAGTGGCTGCACCCGTAGTTCTTGCGGATGATGGCGTGCCACAGGGCCTCGCGCGGGCCGGCCTTGCGGATGTGCATGGGGATCAGGCCCAGGAGGATCATGTTCTTGGGGTACTTCTTGACGATCTCCCGGTAGCAGCGGATCTGTGTGTAGTGGTCCAGGTCCCCGGGGTGGGTGAGCCCCACGACCGGGTGGAGGAAGATGCTCGCCCCGGCCTCCCGGGCGGCCAGGAGGGTCATCTCCTTGTGCGCGCAGTGGAGGTGCTTTTCCGTCTGAAACCCGATGACGTTCCGCCAGCCGTTGAGCGAGAACCACCGGTGGGTCTCGGCCGGGGAGAGGCGAAGCTCCTTGAAGTCGTAGTGGAGGGGGAGGTGGATGCCCTCGAGCCTGCCGCCGACGTAGACCGGGTTCGTGTTGTCGTAAAAGGTGCGCACGCCGGGGTGCGCGCGCTCGTCGTCCGTGCCGAACACGGCCAGGGCCTCCTGTTTCTTGTCAGTGGCCCAGACGTCCTCCACGTGGAGGATGGCCAGGAGAAAGCCCTCCTCGTCCGTGAGGGAGACGGGCCGGCCGGGCTCCAGGGCGGCGGCTGTTTTCTCGTCCACGTCCAGGCACACGGGCATGGGCCAGAGGGTCCCGTCCGGCAGGCGCATTTTTTCCAGGACGCCTTCGTACTCCTCCCGGCCCATGTACCCCCTGAGGGGGTAGAAGGCGCGGTTCAGGAGGAGCTCCAGGTCGCAGAGCTGCCTCTTGTTGAGGCCGACGGAAGGGTAGGCGAGGGCGTCCTGCTTGAGGCTTTCGATCCGCCTGAAGTGGACGATGAGGCTTTCCGAGTAGTCCGGTTCGATCATCATGGTGGTTGTGTGTTTCCTGCCGTGGATACAGCTCCGCCCCTTCAGTTACAGGGGGGCCTGCTGATTGGTGTCCGTTTCTTTTTTAGGCCGCTGGGTCCCGGCTTTCGCCGGGACGACGTCCTCTCTCGTCACCCCGGCCCCGGATCAGGGTCGCCTCCGGGGCAGGCTGCAGCCGGGGTCCAGTGTCGTTTGTTTTCGAAGGCCGCTGGGTCCCGGCTTTCGCCGGGACGACGGCTGTCACCTTGTCCCGAAGACCCTCCCGAAAAAGCGCGAGAAGAATCCTCTTTCCACTTCCTCCTCGTACCCGTCGGCCCCTTCGTAGTGCACGTCGTTTTCCAGGGCCGGGTCGAGGTCGTCCGCTTCCGGCTCGTGGTTGTTTCCTTTTCCCTCGATCAAATCCCGCACCTGTTCGAGGATCCTCGCCTCGAAATCCTTGTCGTGATCTTCCTGCCCTTTGATGTGGTTGTCAATGAGCGCATAGAGCCTCTTGAGGTGTCCCTCCAGGGTGTCCATCCGCTCCGTGATTTGATCCCTGTAGGCATCCGTCAGGGCACCGTCCGGGGGTCGTTTTGTGGTCTCGGTGACGAGATCCTGACGCTCTTCGACCACCTGGATGATGACGTCCCTGTCGATCACCGGCAAGTCGTCCGCATATCCGTACAAGAGGGCCGCGTCGCAGAGAATGTTTATGAGCCTCGGGATCCCCTTGGACGCCTCGAAAATGGAGTCGACCGCCCCCTTGGTGAAGAGATCGAGCCGCCTGGCCCCCGCCACTTTCAACCGGTGGCGGATGTACTTGTCGGTCTCCGCCTTCTCGAGGCCCGTCAGGTGGCAGTGGACCGACACCCGCTGGGAGAACTGCTCGAGCTCCTTTCTGCGCAGTTTGTCCTTGAGATCGGGCTGCCCGAGGAGAATCATCTGCAATAAGTGTTCCTTTTCCAGCTCGAGGTTGGAGAGCATCCTGAGCTCTTCAATGGTGGGGAGCGGCAGGTTCTGGCTCTCGTCCACGATCAGGACCACCCTGCGGCCCAGCCGGTACTGGTCCAGCAGGAAGGAATGCAGCGCGTCCAGCATCTGCGCCTTGTCCACGGCCCTCCGTCCCACCTCGAACTCGTCGCACAGGCGCCTGAGGAACTCCCTGGGTTCCAGGTTGGTCTGGGTGATCACCGCGGTCTCCACGTCCTGGGGGATCTTCTCCAGCAGCACGTTCATGAGGGTCGTCTTGCCGGCCCCGATCTCGCCGGTGATCACCACGAACCCCTTGTTCTCCTGGACAGCGTACTTCAGGTGGGTGAAAACCTCCAGGTGGGTTTCGCTCATGAAGACATACTCGGGGTCCGGAGGAAGTTGAAAAGGCTTTTCCTTCAGGCCGTAATAGCGCTCATACATGGTGTTCGCATTCCCTTGCCGGGCTCGTGGATCGGGGCCGCCCCACAGCCGAGTGAGCCCGTACTATTAGAGCGGTCATGTGTGAAATACCTGAGGTTTGTGTTTCGATTTTGTTTGTGCCCATGGGTCAAGTAAAGCATCGGCACCGTCGGGTTTCCTGAAAGGACTCCGGCTCAGGCCCGGGTTTTGTTCAGCACAGTGCCAAGGAGGGGCTTCCCATCCAGCAGCTCGAACACTCGTTTGACCTCCTCCCGCCTGGTCTTCTCCACCTCCACCACAACGAGGATGCCGTCCATGAAACGTGAAAAGGCAAGGGCGTCGGCGCTTTTGAGGATCGGCGGGGTGTCGAAAATGATGACCCGTTCAGGATACCGGTCTCGAAATTCCTTGACCAGCTCTTCCATCCGGGGGGAGCCCAGGAGCTCGGACGACTGGGATATGGGCCTGCCCGCTGGAAGCACGACCAGCTTCTGCATGCCGGGGTTTACGAGGAGGTCGGGTATCTCGGCCTCCTTGAGGAGATAGTCGCTCAGGCCCCGACTGGTCTTGAGGCCGAGCACCTTGTGGACCGTGGGTTTTCTCAGGTCCGCATCCACAAAGAGCACGGTGCGGTCCAGTTCCCGGGCCATGCTGACCGCAAGGTTCACGGCCGTGAGCGTCTTGCCCTCCCCAAGGTTGGCGCTCGTGACCATGACGGCGTTGCCGCCAAGCTTGTCCAGGCGGGCGAGGACCTGGGTCTGGAGTATCTTGAGATTGTCGGCGATGGCGTTCCCCTGGAAAAAGGCGACGACCTTGTTTTTCTTGAGCACCCTCGGGGTCGCCTCCTGGAGCCTGGTCCGGGAATAGGCGGGGTTCACCTCCTCGCGCTTGAGGGCAGGCTGCGGCTCGCGCCTGACGGCAGGCTGCAGCTCGCGCCCGACGGCGGGCTGAGGCTCGAACCCGGGGGCGGGACGCGGCGCCTCCTCCTTGTAGTTGATGGCCTCGCTAACCTGTATATCCCTGGAAGTACGGGCCTTTTCCATGGCCTTTCTGAGTTTGCTCATGGGGTTTTGAATCCTCCTGGTCTATTCTTTCCATCGCCCGGTGCCCTTCTACTTTCGAAGGCCGCTGGGCCCCGGAGGCGATCCTGATCCGGGGCCGGGGCGACGACAATGGAACTCTCCGGCCCACAGAAATCATTGAGACCCACAGACTCTTTCGCCGGGATGACTGTAAAGGGGCCCCCGGGCGATGCCCAATGACTACATAAGCTGTAGCTTCAATAAATACCTCTGGACCTTGGCCCAGAACACCTCCAGCGGCATCACATACTGGTTGAACAGGAAGATGCCGACCGCAATGATGGCGCACAGGATGACAAGGTAAAAAAACCTCCTGGTCCACTTCCTTCGCTTTTCCTGGGGGCTCTCCATCCTCATGATCTCGGAAAGCACCGGCACGCCGGTGAGCGTGGAGAGCTCCTGGGCGGACTTGACGGACGTGTCCACCGCCTCCCGCACGGCCGCGAGCCCGATGCCCGCCCCGAAGGCCAGCACGAAGCTGATGAGGGCTATGGCGATCCGGTTGGGCTTGTGGGGCTTTTCCGGCAGCTGCGGTGGATCGATGATGATGAAGCGCTCGCCGCTCTGGGACTCCTCCATGCCCTGGGCGACCCGGGCCTCCATGAGCTTGCTGGTCATTTCCGCGTATTTCTGGCGGGCGCTCTCGAGGTCGCGAAGGAGCGTGCTGTACTCCTTTTCAACCGTGGGCGCGTTGGCAAGGAGCCCCTGGTATTCGTCCAGCTTTTGCCTTATGGCCCTTGCCTCCTCGAGCGCTGACTGGATCTCGGAATTCGTGGCTGCAATCTGGGTACTGATGTTGATGTAGGCCGGGTTGTCCGGCTTTTCCTCGAAAACGGCAAGCGTGGCCAGGCGTGTCTTGCTCCTCTCGAGGGCCTCCTCCAGGGATTCGATCTCCTTGGAGAGCTTCACCACGTCCGGATGCCCGGCGCCTTTTTCCCCCTTGATCCTGGCCATCTCCGTGGTGAGCTCCTCGAGGCGCTGGGCGAGTTCTGTTCTGTCGTCCGTGGGGCCGGTCTCGGCTTCCAGTTTCTTGATTTCCTTGGTGAGCCTGATCACGTCGGGGTGCTTTCCCGAGAACTGGCTCTTGAGGCTCAGAAGCTGCAGGCGCATGGCCTTGAGCTGGTCCTGGGGGTTCATGACCACTTCGCCTTCCTCGTTGACCAGGGGCCTCATGGGGTCCACGTTGGCGAGCTGGCCCTCGAGGAGGATGCGCCTCTCCTTGAGCTGCCCGATCCTCAGGGCGTTGCTCTCGAGCTGCTGATTGAGCCTGTTGATGCTCTGGAGGGTGACGATGATGTTTTCCGGGAGCTCGCCTATGTGGGCCTGCTTGAAATCGCTTATGGCCCCCTGGAGCTCCTCGATGCGGACGCCCAGTTCATCGAGCTCCCTCTGGAGAAAGGTGGTCGTTGTGGTTGCCCTCTGTTCGCGGTTCTTGAGGTTGAGCTCCATGTATAGGGACGCCAGCACGTTGGCGACCCTCTGGACGATTCCCGGGTTCTTGCCCTCGTAGCCCACGTTGAACGCGATGGTGGCCTCGGTCGCTCTCCCGGTCTGGGTGTCCCGCACCTCGGCGCTGATCATGTTGAGGATGACGTCCTCGCGCATTTTCTCGATGATCTCGGAGCTGGTGTAGCGCTCCCTGAGGTCCTCGTACAGATTGAACCTGTCGATGATCTCCTGCAGCTTGGTGGAGCTCATGACCTGCTGGGTGATGATCTGGATTCGCTGCTCCACAAAGCCCGTGATGGTGGACTGGACATATTCCGCGGGAATGAGCTGGTTCTCGATGAGGATGGTCGCCTCGGACTTGTACTTGGAGGGGAGGGCCAGGGCCACCACGGCGCCGACGATGAAGAGAAGGAGAAAGACGAGGATGAAGCTCTTGATCCGCCGCCTGGCGATACCTTTGATGTATCGGACATCGATGGTTTCGTTGGTCGTGTTGGTCATGTTTCCCTCTGATGCTGTTACTGATATCGCGGAAAATTGAACTTTACAGCCACCCACACGCGGTTTTTTTCAGCGGCGTCCGTGTCGGTGGTTTTGTCATCGTAGTGGTTGTACCTGTAACCCGCCGTGAGCACGTGATTCTCCGTCAGTTTGTACGACAGGGTCGGGGAGATGGAGAAACTCTCCGAGTCCTCGCTCGAGAACTCCCCCTCGTTCTCCGAGAAATACACATCCCCGGCCAGGTGGGCGCTGACTCTCCTCGAAAATATCTTAGTTATTCTCGCGTTGAAACGGTCCCTGTCAATGGGATCCCCAAGGGAGCTGTAGCTGATGTCCCGGTTGAACGAGCCGGTGAACCGCCAGGTCTCGCCCTTGTAGTTGATGTTGATGTCCGCGACCCCGCCCCAGTTGGACTCTGTCTCGTTGACCGTCACGATATCCACCGCAAGGAGGCCCGGCGGCACGATCACAAGCTCGGCCTGGCGCAGGGAGTAGTCCGTCGTGGTGTAGCGCGGGCCGACAAAGGCCGTGAACGTCCACTTTTCCGTCAGCTCCTTGGACCAGCCGAAGAGCAGGCCGTAGGTCTGCACCTCGCTCACGTCCGAACTCGTTTTGTTCCAGTAAGGCTGCACTGTTATCATGCTCCGCTGGTCCTTGAAGCTCCTGTTCCACCTCGCATTGACGCCTGCGGTGTCATAATCAATCCGCGTCTCACTGTCGTATTCGGTCGCGCTCAGGAAAAAGTTAAATTCCAGGTTCTGGAGCTCCGAGAGGTAGTAGGTCATGCCGCCTCCCCCGGTGAGCCGCTGCCTGTCCTCGAGGTTTCCCACGACAAGGCCGGTCTCGTCCAACTCGGACTCCAGGATGGAGTCCAGGGTGTAGGCGAAGTCCGCGTTGAGGGAGACCCTCTCGGTGGCCAGGTAGGAGAGATCCGAGGTGAAAAAGATGTTTTCCCTGTCGAACTCCGACTCCTCGATGTAGCGCTGGGCCTCCACGGCGACGGAGGTTTTCGTGGAGAGCCTCTCCGTCCCGTAATGCAGGTCCAGGTAGGGTTTGAGGCTCGCGATCCAGTCCGACATCTCATCGACCCTGGAAAACAGGATGTTGTCGTCATACTCCGCCTTGACCTGAACCCCGGGGGTGAATGTGGTCCGGGCCCGGGCGGCCGGTGCGGAAAAAAGGACGATGGAGGACAGGATCAGGGCGGCTGGCAAAGAGCGAAGTGCTGGAAGCTTCATTCTGGGTTTCCTCGAGTTCGAGTCTGCGGAATCTTTCCCGGCGGCCGCGGAGGCTTTTTACGGCACCACAACGACGTCCCCCCGCTGGATAACGATGTTCTGCTGTAAATTCCGGCCCTTCTTGAGCTCACCGTAGTCAAATGGGATCTTGACGGTTTCCCCTCCCTGGCGGCGTATGATCAGTATGCTGTCCTCCGAGGCAAAGGCGTTCAGGCCTCCAGCCATGGAGAGTACCTGGGCGACGGTGGTTTCCAGGTTGATGGGAAACTCGCCCGGATTGTTCACCTTGCCGATGACGTAGGCCTTGAGGCTCACGGCCTGGTTGAGGACAACCGTCACGGTGACGTCCGGCACGTACTCGGAGAGCTTCTCCGAGATCTTTTCCCGAAGCGAGGTGACAGTGAGCCCCCTGGCGTCGATGTCCCCGATGAGCGGGAAGGAGATGACCCCGTCCGGCGGAACGATCAATTCCCTGCTGAGGCTCTCGTCCTTCCACACGGATATTTCGAGGTAATCGCCCGGGCTCAGGACGTACCTGGGGTCGAACTCCTGCGCGCGCGCGCCCGCGGCGATGAAAAAAGCCAGGGACAGGAAGAGGGAAACGGATACGGCCCTTCGCATGGTTGTCTCCTTTCTGCTCAAGCAAAACAAATGAATGTGTGCGCCCTCAGGATGCAGGTGCGATGGTCACCACCTGAAGAGTCACCTTGAGGTTCCTTTCCGTGCCCTTGGAAAGGGCGTCCATCTTGATCCGGTCGATGCTCAGGAGCTTTTTCGAAAATTCGGTCTCGGCAAGAAGGGCGACAAGATCCTTCATGTCGAGCCCCTCCAGGCGGATCTCTATGCCCTCGCGCCTCTGGCCCCCCTCCGCGTCCGACGCGAAGGACACCGGCTTCATGTAAGCGATCCTGTCGCTCACACCTATCTTGCGGGTGAGGCCCTCCATGAAGGAAAGGGGGCTGAAACCCCTCCCGCGCCTGGACAGGCTTTCCTCGGCCTCCGCGCGCGCCTCCTGGAACCTCCTCCACTCGTCCCGGAGCTCCTCCATCCGGGCGAGCTGCGTCTTTTTCTCCCGGATGAGGCCCCTGAGCTTTTCCTGGTTGGACAGGGCGGGGGAGACCAGCAGGATGTAGTAGAGGAGCCCCACGAAAACGAGCCCGGCAAAGATGATCAGAAGAGGTTCCTTTTTGAAGATGTTCATTGCGCGCCCTCCAGGACGAAGCTGAAACGGACGGACCCCTCGCCCTTGTCGGACTTGGCGCTCAGGAGCCTCACGCGGCTGAAGGACACGTCCTTTTCCAGGCTCTCCTTGACCTTGTCGACGGTCTGGAAGGAGGGCGCCCTGCCGTCCAGGTGGATCTCCCGGTCGTCCACGGAGATGTTGTCCACCGTGACGCCCTGGTGCCCCGCGAGCGAGCCGGTCAGGGCCAGAAGGACGTCCAGCACCGTGCGGTCCGAGGTGAGCGAGGTGAGCCACCCGAACTGGGCCTTCTGCTCGTTGATTTTCTGCTCCATCTGGTAAAATTCCCTGCCCGGGATCACCTGGGGGATCTCGGGAAAGGTGTCCATGAGGATCCCGTTCATCTCGGTGCGGATCTCGTCGGCCCTGGCCTCGAGCTCCCCGGTCTTCCTCTGGATGCTGAAGGTCGTGATGGCGCCCAGGATCACGAGCCCGAGAATGGCGATCCACAGCTGGTTGCGGACGTTGGAGTGCGTCTTTTTCCTGAACTCCTCTTTGCGGAGGTTGAACTCTTCCACCCGGCTCGGGGCGCCTGAAACGGCGAGCCCCAGGGGCACGGTCAGCTTCGCCTCGACCTCGGCGTCCAGGGTGTTTTTGGGCACCTTGAGGCCGGAGAAGGGGCGCCACACCTCCACGGGGATGCCGAGCGCCTTGTTCAGCTCCTCCGCGACGTTTTCTCTGCCGCTGCCCGGCCCGGTGACGAGGACTTTTTTGACAGGGTTCTCCGGGTGCTCGATGGCGTCGAGGTGAAGGGTCTCGATGAGGGCTCGGACCCCCTCCCCGCCCTCGGGTATGGAGCGTATCAACCGGATGCGGCTTCCCTCGAGGATCTGCAGGCCGTCCCTGCCGGGGCCCATCCTGAGAAGGGCGACGGGGCCGTCTTCCTCCTCGCCGGAAAGTCGTCGGTAAAGGGCGTTCACGGCAAAGTCGTCCAGGGTGACGCGGTCGGGGTCCAGGCCCGCGTCGCGGAGGACGTCCAGGTGCTCGGAGATCTTCTGCTTTTCCACCGCCGCGGTGAGGACGTGGCCGTTTCCCGTCCCCGGGAGGAAGTCCACCACGGAGTCCTCCACCGGGAAGGGGATGTAGGGCTCGACCTGGTACTTGATGATACGCCGGATCTTCTTGACGCCCTTGATGGTCACGTCCACCTCGCGGAGGGAGGCCGCGGACGAGGGCAGGGAGGTCACGACCAGGGCGGTGTCCAGACCCTCGCCCTCGAGGAATTCCGCGAGATCCGCGCCCAGGTCCCGGCCCTCCTCGGGTTCGAAGAAGGCGGCCTTTTCAACCTCCGGGCCGCGCATGGCGTGGTGCACCAGGACCGCGCCGAGGGACCCGGGGGTCATCTGGATCCCCAGGGTTTTGTTCGTTCCGAATGTGTCGCTGAAAGGAAGTCGCATTCTCACACCATTTGCCAGTAAAGGAGCACGGGGGCCTTTTCCTTGTTCCGGGTCACCACGGCGCGCACGATGGAGTTCACATCCCCGCACACGGCGTCCAGGGTGATGCTGAAGGTGCTGCTCTTCACGCTCAGGAAACCCTGGATGCGCTGGAAGAGCTCCCCGTCCATGCCCGCGGCCTCCTGGACGTCCGCCACCGCCTTGAAGGGCTCCTCGATCCTCCGGGCGATGATGTCCTCCACGATGGACTCGTCCATCCCCGGGTCCAGGCTCTGGAGGACCTCGGCCGGCGCGGTGTTGACGTTTATCTTGCCATCCGAGTGAATGGTGATGAACCGCAGGATGTCGGCGGTCTCGAACCCCTGGACCAGCCGGATCTGATCCGTGGTCAGGAAGGGTCCGTTGGCGCACTCGTAAGGTGTTTCGAGCCCCATGTAGTGGTAGGACTCGGCCCCGTCCATGCGCTTGATGTCGTCCTTGTCCAGCCAATCCAGGAGCGATTCGTAGGCAAAGTCCTCCAGCTCCAGTATCTGGAGGAGCCGCATCACCTGCTCGGCCCTCGTGGTGTCGATTTCGCCGGACTCGTTGAAGAGCATGTTCACGTTGATCTTGGAGCTCTCGTCGGTGATGGTCGCCTTCAGGGTGGACCCGTCGTCCAACTCCAGGGGGAGTGTGGTCCCGTCAAAGAGGCTCCAGGTCTCGTCCGGGCCGTCCACTTCCAGATCCTCGTCCACGTAAAGCTCCCAGAGGGCGGTCTCGTACCCCGCGCGGGCGAGGGCCCTGGCCCGGAACCCGTCACGGTAATAGGCGGCGAGGCTCACCTCGGTCCTCGAGGAATCGGCAAAGGCGATGGCGATGCCCGAGAGGGTGGCGATCACCAGGAGGGTCAGGACCAGGGCGGAGCCCCTGGAGGCGTCTTTTCCGTCTATTTTCGAATGCCAGGCTCTCATCATTCCATCTCACCCAGGCCCGCGGCCATCAGGTGCACGTCCGTGGTGAACGCCGTCTCCAGGCCCGACAGCCCCCGGACGGTCAGCCGGATCCTGACCTTGAGGGGGAACTCGCCGGATTTGTCGCCTGTCCGGCTGTCCCACTCCTCGAACTCCTGTCCTTCCTTGTCGTAGAACAGGAGGTCCAGCGAGGTGACGTCCTTGGAGAGCACCATGGTCTCCCCCCCCTGCTCCAGGTCCCCGTCGGGCATGGCCTGGTCCCGGCGATAGAGGGTCAGCTTGCCGGTCTCCCCGTCCTCTTCCAGGATGTAGCCCACCTCACAGAGGTCCGTGCGGGGGCTCGTCTCGGACCAGGCAATGTGGGTGTTGCAGGTGAACTGCATCCTGTCCGTGGGGAGGCCCTCGTATTCCAGGCTCTCGGCCACGAATCCCATGCGCTCGTCCGGCTCCTTTCCTTCCTCCTGAACGGCGCCCACCGCGGAGGTCAGGTCTCTCTCCATGAGGTCCAGAACCACCCGGGCCGTCTGAAAGGAGATCTCCTGGTCCCGCACCGCCTCCACGGCCTGGAGGTTGCCGGTGTAGGTCGCGTAAAGGGCGCTCGTGATCACGACGAGAACGCCCAGGGAGATCAGCACCTCGAGAAGGGTGAAACCTCTCATGACTCCCCTTTGAAACGGTAGAGCAGGGTCTCGGAGACCAGGTTGTTGACCGTGTCCCCGGCCTCGTTCCTCACGAAAACCCTCACCCTCACCCTGTAAAGGCCTTCGTGGTCCATGACTTCCTCCACGGTCTCTTCCCACTCGTAAGGGGTGGCCTCGCCGTTTTCGTCCTCGAAAAACCCGGTTTCCGTGCCGTCCGTGAGCTCCTCGAGGCAGGAGATCCCGGCAAAGCGCGCCTTGGCGATCTGGGAGGCGATGGTCATGAACCGGGCTTCGATCTGGAGGTCCAGGTTTTTCGCCTGGAGCTGGTACACGGCGGTCACGGCCACCGCCAGGAGCCCCATGGCCACCACCAGCTCGATGAGCGTGAAGCCCTGCTCACGCCTGTGTCTGATCGATGTACGTCTCATGCACCTCCACCCTGCCTGTCAGCGGGTGGACCTCCAGGGTGAAGGTCCGGCCTTCGCCGTCCCTTATGTGGATGAGGCAGCGCTCCACGCTGCCGTTGGCAAAGAACCGCACCTCGGCGATCCCTTCCTGTTTTTTCTGTTTGCCCGCCACGGCCACGTCCTCGAAAAAAACGCCGCGCGGGAGCTTTTTCGCGTCCTCCGGGATGGTGTCGTCCTCGTGGTTCAGCCATTCAAAGGCGGACTCGTCCGTCTCCCTCCGGGTCTCGGTCGGCCAGTAGAGGTGCTTGCCCATGTGGAAGACCAGGTACTGATCCTGGTGGCTGTAGGCGGCGCGCCCCCTGAGGGCCCGGATCTCGCCGGAAAGCCTCCGCGCGGCAAGGCCCAGGTCGCCCTCCGTGAGCACCCCCTCCACCCGGAGGCCCGCAAACGACCAGAAGAGCCCCAGGATGACGGTCACGATGAGGAGCTCGAGCAAGGTGAACCCGTTGTCACTCCTGGTTCTGCACCATCCAGTTGCCCACATCCCCGTCTTCCCCCTCGCCGCCTTCCTCGCCGTCGGCGCCGTAGGTCCAGAGGTCGTAGTCCTTGAGACGCACACCCGGGCTCATGTAGAAGTAGTCGTAGCCCCAGGGGTCCTTGGGAACCACGCCCTTTTCCAGGTAGCCGCCGTCCCGCCAGTTCTTGGGGATCCGGCCCACGGAGGGTTTTTCCACCAGGGCCTGGAGCCCCTGGTCCGTGGACGGGTAGGCCGCGTTGTCCAGCTTGTAGAGCTTGAGCGCGTTCTCGAGGGTGTTGATGTCCATCTTGGCCGCCAGGGCCCGGGCCTCTCCCGGCCGGTCCATGACACGCACCGCAATGACACTCGCGAGGATCCCCAGGATGGTGATCACGATGAGTATTTCGAGGAGCGTAAAACCCTCATTCCCATGGTGTTTCATTGTGTACTCCGTATAGCTGTTTAGTAATTTTATCACTGCCGCCGTCATCCCGGCGAAGGACCACGCTTCGTCATCCCGGCGAAAGCCCACGCCTCGTCATCCCGGCGAAAGCCGGGATCCAGTGTCTTTTAATCTGCCAAGGCCACTGGATTCCGCCTTCCGGCGGAATGACCTTTGGTGTCATCCGGGCGTAGGCCCCCGTATCGTCATGCCTGCGAAGGCCCACGCCTCGTCATCCGGCGAAAGACCACGCTTCGTCATCCCGGCGAAAGCCGGGATCCAGCGTCTTTTCAGGATGTTACAAACCAAAGCCGCTGGGCCCCGGCCTCCGCCGGGGCGACGGAAGACTGAATTGCTCAAGCAATGATGTCGTCATATAAATCCCGCCAATAGGGATTGGATCTCTCAATCAAATCCAATTTCCAGTCCCTATTCCATTCCTTAATTCTTTTTTCCCTTTCGATGGCAGTCTCCATGGTTGAATGGATCTCATACCAAACCAGTGAATGAATCTTGTAGCGTTTTGTGAAACCGTCGACCAGATTGTTCTTGTGCTCCCATGTTCTTTTGATCAGGTTTGATGTGACTCCAATATAAAGAGTACCATTTCTTTTGCTCGCCAGGATATACACGGCCGGTTGCTTGTTTACCGATTTCCCCCCTCACTTTATCCCCTGCGTCATATCGAATATGGGCAGAAGCACGGCCATCACCATGAAGGCGACCAGCCCGCCCATGAGCAGGATGATAAACGGTTCCATGAGGCTGCTGAGCTTCCCCAGGGAGCTTTCCACGTCTTCCTCGTAGCGCTCCGCCGCCTTGGCGAGCATGGACTCCAAATCGCCGCTGCGCTCCCCGGCCCGTATGAGCTGGACCACCAGGGGCGGGAAATACCCGCTTTCCTTGAGCGGTGTGGCAAAGTCCTGACCCTCCCCCACCCGCTTGGCCGTTTCGGAGAGGGAGTTTTCAATCACGCTGTTCCCAGACGAAAACCTTGCGATTTCCAGGGCCCGCATAAGAGGTATCCCACTTTGGAGGAGAATGGCAAGGGTCTGTGTGAACCGCGCGATGACCGCCTTTTTGTGCACCTTTGCGAACACGGGCATGTGGAGCTTCACGTGGTCCCACAGAAGCCTTCCCCTCTTGGTGCGTATCGCCATGGTAAAGGCTGTCAAAAGGATAGCAACTCCTCCCACAATGGTCCACCACCAGTTTTTCATGAATTCCGTCACAAAAATCAGGGTCCGTGTGCTCCATGGGAGGACCATGTCCATGCCCTGAAAGATGGCGATCACCTTGGGCATGACAAAGGTCACCAGGAACACGATGATCACGCCGCTGATCATCACCAGCAGAAGAGGGTAGGTGACGGCCGACTCCAGTTTCTTCCTGAGCCGTATGCTCTTCTCGGAGAAATCCGCGAGCCGGTTGAGGATCACGTCGAGGGCGCCGCCTTCCTCTCCCGCACCGGTCATGTGGACCGTGATGGAGCCGAAGACGCTCGGGTGGACCGCAAGGGCCGCCGAAAGTGAACTCCCCTCGGAGACGCGCTCCCTGATCTCGGTGAACACCCTCTTCAGACGCCTCTGGTCGGTCTGCTCGATGAGTGTCTGGAGGCACTCCATGAGAGGCAGGCCCGAGGAGATGAGCGTGGCCAGCTGCCGGAGGCTCGCGCTGGTCTCGTCCGGGTTCACGCGCGGCGCGGGCAGGAACCGGCGCCATTTGCCGGGGCCGGTCTCCTTCTTCTTTTCGGACCGGACCTCCCGGATGACCTCCGGGTAGAAGCCGTCCCGGCTCAATTTCATTCGCGCGGCGGATGGACCGTCGGCGGTCACGATCCCGCTTTTCTTGCGGCCCTTCCGGTTGAGCGCCTTGTATTCATAGACAGGCATTTATCTTTTTCACTCCTGCGTCACCCGCAGGACTTCGTCCAGGGTGGTCGCGCCCTTCTTGACCTTTTCCAGGCCGTCCGAGTAGAGCGTCCTCATGCCCGCGCGGATGCCCGCCTCCTTGATGCGCACGGAATCGGCGCCCGAGGTGATGAGGCTCCGGACGGACTCATCCACGGTCAGGAGCTCGAAGATCCCGGTCCGCCCCTGGAACCCGGTGCCCATGCAGGCCTCGCACCCTCGGCCCCTCCAGATCTCCTGGTTTTCCGGGAGCCCCAGCTCCCTGAGCCTCGATCCCTCGGGGCGGAAACTCTCCCTGCACTCGGGGCAGATCTTCCGCACCAGCCGTTGGGCCAGCACGGCGATGAGGCTCGAGGCGATGAGAAAGGGCTCCACGCCCATGTCCACCAGACGGGTCACGGCGCCCGCCGCGTCGTTCGTGTGGAGCGTGCTGAAGACCAGGTGCCCCGTGAGGGAGGCCTGGATGGCTATCTCCACGGTTTCCAGGTCCCGGATCTCGCCCACCATGATGATGTCCGGGTCGTGCCGCAGCACCGACCGGAGGCCTCGCGCGAAGGTCAGGGAGGTCTTGGGGTTGACCTGGATCTGGCCCACGCCCGAGAGCTCGTACTCTATGGGGTCCTCGATGGTCAAGATGTTCTTTTCGATGGAGTTGATCTTGTTGAGAGCCGCGTAGAGGGTCGTGGACTTGCCGCTTCCAGTGGGGCCGGTCACCAGGAGGATGCCGGAGCTTCTCTGGATGTATTTTTCGAAGGGCGCGAGCGTCTCCGTGGTCATGCCCATCTCGGCCAGGCCCATGAGGGAGACCCCCTTGTCCAGGAGCCTCAGGACGATCCGCTCGCCGTAGGCCATGGGGATGACCGAGACCCGGATGTCCACGGTCCTGTGGGCCACCCGCACCTTCATGCGCCCGTCCTGGGGCACGCGCTTTTCCGCGATGTCCAGGTCGGCCATGACCTTGATCCGGGAGACGATGTGTGCGTGGAAACGCTTTGGGAGGGTCAGGATCTCGTGGAGGATGCCGTCGATGCGGAATCTGACCACGATGTCCCTCTCGTAGGGCTCGATGTGGATGTCGCTCGCCCCCCGCCGGAGGGCCTGGGTCAGGATGCCGTTGACGACCCTGATGACCGGGGCCTCGTGGTTGGCTTCCATGAGGTCTTCGAGCTCCTCGAGGTCCTGGATGCCCGCGCCCTCCCCGGAGGACTCGAGATCCTCCACCATCTGGTCCGTGTCCCCGCTGGCGCGGTCGAAGAGCATGTTGATGGCCGCCTGGACCTCCTCGAGCGGGCTCAGGACGAGCCGCACGGCCTGGCAGCCCGCCCGCACGGACAGGTCGTCCGCGGCGGCGTACTGGGCCGGATCGCAGAGGGCCACGGTCAGGACGCCTTGGTCAGCGGCAAGGGGCACGAGCCCCATGCGGCGGTAGTACTGGATGGGGATGCCCAGGGTGTCCTGGTAGGTGAGCTCCGCAAGAAGGTTGTCCTTGACGGGAAGGCCCATCTCCCTGGAAAACATGAGGAGCCGGTCGAGTTCCTCCGTGGCGTCCTTTTGAATTTCAATCATCGGGCATCAACTCCTCGAGGGACTCCACATCCTTGTTCAGGCGGCGAATGGGTTCGACGTCCTCGCCCATCCTGGACTCGTCCAGCATTTCCTTGATCTCCCCTCTTTTTTTGTGGTAAAGCAGCTGCCTTTCCTCGGCGCTCTCGATGATGTGCGGGGTCAGGAAGACCAGGAGGTTTATCTTCTCGTCCTGGTCGGACGTGTTTTTGAACAGCCACCCCAAGGCCGGAATGTTGCCCATGCAAGGGACCTGTTCCTTGTTCCGGTCCGTCCTTTCCCGGATCAGGCCCCCGATGACCGCGGTCTCCCCGTCGTTGACCGTGAGGGTGGTCTTGGCGGTCCTGTAGGTGGTGGTGGGGGCCAGGACGGTGTCCACGCCGCCGAGGGCGGTCCTGCTGACCACGTCCTTGACGCTCTGCTCCACCACGAGCCGTACCCGGCGGTTGCGGTTGATGTGGGGGGTGACCTTGAGGGTCACGCCGATGTCCTTGTACTCGAAGTTCTGGATGGCGCGCGAGGTGGTCTCCGTGCCCTGGTCGATGCGGCTCACAAAGGGGATGTTTTCACCCACCTCGATCATGGCCTCCTCGTTGTCCAGGGTGAGGATCTGGGGGGTGCTGAGGACATTGAAATCCGTGTCCGCCTCCACCGCCCTGATGAACGCGGCAAGGGACGGAAAAACCACGTCCCCCAGGGTGATGGCCCGGCCAACGACGCCCATGGTCAAACCAGTGGGCAGGACGCCGGAGGACAGGAAGTCCTCGGTATTCTGTCTCGCGCCCCGCGACCCGCCGAACCAGACCCCGCCGTTGTGCGGGCTGTCGGGATTGTTGTAGCCTCCGTCATAGGCGTTACCTATATGCCACTGAACACCCAGGTCCAGGGAGCGGGTGGCCGAGGCCTCCACGATGAGGGCCTCCACGTAGACCATGGTCCGGGGGATGTCGAGCCTGCGGATGATTTTCTCCAGGACCTCGTACTCCTCGGGCTCCGCAATGATCACCAGGGAGTTGGTGGCCTTGTCCGCGCTTATCTGGACGTCCTTGGAGATGACGGGCGCTTCCACCTTCTCGCCTTCCTTGGCCGCCGTGTCCCCGCCCTTGCCGGGGATTTCCATGAGCACGGCGGCCAGGTCCTCGGCGACCGCGTTTTCGAGCTGGTAGATGTGGATGCCTTCCCTGGAGCGGATCTGCTTGCGGTCCAGGGCGTTGATAAGGTCGCGGATGTCGGCCATCTGGTCGGGCCGCGCCCTGACGATCAGGCTGTTCGTCCGCTGGTCCGAGATGATCATGAAATTTATCGCCTCGGGGCCCTTTTTCTGGGCCTTTCCCGAGAACAGTTCGCTCAGAATCCTGCTGAGGGAGTCGGCCTCGGCGTAAGTGAGCGCAAAGATCTCCACCTCCTCGTCGCCCGGCACATCGATCTCGTTGATGATCCCCATGAGACGGTCCAGGTTGGAGGCGGTGTCCGTGATAATCAGGGTGTTCGTCTCCTCGTAGGGGAGGATGACGCCCATCTTGGCGACCAGCGGTTTGAGGATAGCCGACAAAAACTTGGCGTCGGCGTACTCGAGGGGCACGAGCCGGGTCACTATCTTGTCCTCGCGGCTACGGGCCGACTCTGGACCCACGGTTTCTATGGCCTTGGTCCTGGCCTCCATGGATGGGACTAGCTTTGTGATCTTTCCCGAATCCACCGCAGTGAACCCGTGAACCTCCAGCACGGAGAGGAAGACCTCGTAGGCCTCGTCCACGGTTATTTTTCCGGGGGACAGCACGGTCACTTTTCCTTTCACCGCCGGGTCCAGGAGGAAGTTCCTCCCGGTGAGGTCGCTTATGAACTGCACCAAGACCTGGAGATCCACGTCCTTGAAGTTCATGGTGATGAGACGCGGGGCGCTTTGGGCCCCGGCCGGGGCGTTCTGCTGGGCATTGAGCGTCGGGGTCACACCTGCGAAAAGGAGGAAAAAAGCCAGTGTGAGGCTCAACTTCCTGAGGATATGAGGCATTCTGGAAACTCCTTAATCAGTTTGAGAAGGTTCGGCACCGGTCTCCGCTTCAGCTTCAGTTTCAGCTTCATTCTTTTCTATTTTGGGTGGAACTCTCCTTCTCAGGGGCCTGGGCGGAACCTTTGCCGGGATTTGGGGTGCATCGGGAGTTGAGTCAGTAGAGGAAAGGCTGAGGAGCTCTTTGCCCTTGCTTCCCTGAAGAATGACGCTGTCCTTTCTTATTTCAACGATTTTCGCCCCTTGCACATATTCCTGCACGCGGTAAATCTCCTCCTTGCGCGTGCGGCCGTCAAAAATCATGGCATAGGAGGCCACGTTGTCGCCGACGACAGTCCCCTTCAGCTTGAGGTTCAGGGGGGTCTCCTTGAGTTCAATCGGCTGAACCGGCTGGACCGCCTTGGGCTGGACCGTCTTCCTGGTCGTCCCGAAAATGTCCTGGGCCACGATTCTGTTGTAGGTCTGGACGGGTTTTCGCCCCTCGATGGGCGTGCGGACTGCCGTGGGTTGCGAATCCCCGGCGGGGGCGAGCTCGGGATCCGTTTTCCCCCCGGACCAGATGTCCATCCCGATGGAGACTCCCGCGTAGATGATCAGGCCCCAGAGGGCGAGGTTGACGAGGACAAAGACTATTTTGAGATTCGTTCTTGTCAAGGCGAATTCTTCCAGCTCTGCATGCATTGCTTTTTCGGTAAGGTGCAAATATGCAATTTTTGAGCCACCCTGTTGCCTTTCAGATCGCCTCCGGGCATCCCACACCCCCCGGAAAAAAGCCCCGGTGTCCCTCGGTTCCTTTCAAGTCCGCCCCGGCGAAAGCCTCGTGCCGGGGCGCTTCCGGGATGGCGCGCCGTCCCCGGACGGCTTCCGGGGCGGGCCGCGGCCGGAGGCCAGGAATCAATTCCCAAGCAACGCCGCGATCTCATCGGCCTCCGGCACCACGCCGTTGTCCCACACCTTGATGAGAGAGCCTTCCCGGATAAGCATGACCCTGGGCAGCTCCCCCATGGAAAGAAGCGCCCAGAAATTCTCCCGGCTTATCCCGCCCAGAGGGAATGCCGGCTGAAACTGCTCCGTGAACGACCGGCGCTCTTCCTCACTGTTCGGGCACAGACCGGTGATCAAGGGTAGGGATTCCTCCTCGGCGAGCGCGTCCAGGAAAGGCAGTGTTTCCAGGCAGTGCATGCAGTCCGTGCTGAGCAAAAAAAGGATGTGCGCGCCCTTGACCAACTTGGGCGCATCCGCGCCGGCAATTTCCAGATCCTCCAATGTTTTCAGGTAGGGCCTGTCCTTGCCGGGGTTGATGGTGGCGGAGATGGGAACGCCGAATGCGAGCGGCAGAAAAACCCCGCCGATCAATGCGAGCACGACGGTATACCTCTGGAAAGGTCTTGTCAAACCTTTATTGGACCCTGCCTTGCTCCAGGCAAACAGCGTTAAGGCAAGAAAAACAACGTTCTCCACGAACGCGTACTGCGGTGACCGCTCCAGTAAAGCCCCAAAGCAGCCGCATTCGTCCGTGGCGCCGGTCCAGGAAGCCCATCCGGTCCCGAGAAGGAAAAGAAACCACATGGCCATGGCGGCGGGCAGGGTCAGGTCGGGCCGGTAATCCACCAGGAGCGCCGAGCCCACGGTGCACTGGAGGGCGACGAGGCCCCAGGCGCTGATCAGCAGGAGCAGGGGGTCGGTGACGATCCCGTACGCCTTTATCTGCGCCATGAAAAGTTCAATGTCCGCTGCCTTTAAGAGGCCTGCGAAAAGAATCACAAGCCCCATCGCACCGCTCACCCATCTGCGGAACTTCATTTCAATCACCCGCGTCGTCTCCGGATGCCGCGTTTTCGGGTTGCTGCTCATTCAGCACACGGGACGATCCGGTCCAATTTATATGCAGATTGAGGGGTTATAAGGATTAACCTTAGGACATATGGGCCCATAAGAAAAGAAAAAAAAAGCGAAAAGGCCTGCTGGAATTGGTTTGTACAGACATCCGTTCCTGAAGAGCCCGATGCCGTTATCCTTTCCACAAGCAGCCTGAAGTCAAAACCCGATCCTCATTTTTTTCGATCGTAAAGCTTGAGGATTTCTCCGGTGATGTCAATGTCCGGGTCGATGGCAACCACGTTTTTTCTTTCCACAATGAGGGCATAACCCTTTTTGTCCCGAAAATCCGATATGATTTCAGCTAGTTCTTTGAGAATGGCTTCTGTCAGCTCCCGGTGCTTCCGATTGAGCTCCTCTTCCAGGTCGATTTTGAGCCTCTTGAGCTCCTTCAGGCTCTTTGCCAGGTCCTCCTGCCGGTCCTTGGCCGCTGCTTCCGAGAGACCGTCCCTCTGCTTGTTGAAGTCCTCCTGCATCTTGACGATCTCCTGCTCCTTGGCCTGGTAGACGGCCTGTTTTTCCTTGAGGTCCCGGGCGATGGCCTCCCGGGCTTCCCGGGCGGCCCTGGATTCCCTGAGCACGCGCTGTGTGTCGATGATCCCGATCTTTGGCCCGGCGGCAAAAGCCGGGAATACTGAAATCGTCATGAACACAAATGTTAACACAAAAGCCATGTTTACCTGTTTTCTCATGTTTTTTTATTCCTTTCCACTGCTTTTACTTTCGCACAAATCGGTATCCAACACTCCTCACCGTCTCAATGTAGGATCGGTATTCCCGGAGTTTCTTCCTGAGAGCGAACACCTGGGCGTCCACGGACCTGTCCGAGACCGGGTACCCTTTGCCGCGGACCGCGTCTATGATCTGGCTCCTCGTGAAGACCCAGCCCGCCCGCTGCGCCAGCAAATGGAGGATCTCAAATTCGGTGAACGTCAGGTTCAGGGGAACGCCGTCGATGTATGCCTGCCTGTAACCCGCGTGTATGGAAAACTTTCCGGCGATGACCTTTTCGGAATAGTCCGCGGGCTGATGCTTCTTGCCCCTTAGAACGGCGCGGACCCTTGCGGTGAGGACCCTCGGGCTGAAGGGCTTGCTCACGTAGTCGTCCGCGCCCACACCGAACCCTTTGAGGACATCGGATTCCTCCGTCCTGGCCGTGAGCATGATGATGCCCAGTTCCGGGCGGTTGCCGTTGGACCTCAGGTGCCTCGCGACCTCAAGACCGTCGATCCCGGGAAGCGTGAGATCCAGGATGACCAGGTCCGGTGCCTCCTCGTCAACGAGGCGCAGGGCGTCCTCTCCGGTGGAGGTGGATCTGAGCTGGTAGCCGTCCCGGGAAAGCCAGTAATTGAGGACCTTGACAATGTCCTCGTCGTCTTCGACGATCAGGATTTTTTCGTCTCGCATGATTCACCCGGCCCGCCCATGGAGATTGTCCGCCTTTTTCAACGCTCCCGCCGCGCCCTTGTCGCGGGATTTGAACAGGATGCCCTGCTAAGGTGTGGTACCTTTTTTCGCGCCGCGCTCCGGTTAATCTATAGAGGCTTGTGTTAAGGATTTATGAGGGTTCTTATGGTATTTCGTTAGATTTTCCCTCAAAGGAGGGAACCCGGTAATTGCCGTCTGGCCTCGTGGTTTCCGACGTATGCCGGAATGACCTTTGGTGTCATCCGGGCGGAGGCCCTTCGTGTCGTCATCCCCGGCGAAGTCCCCATGTCGTCATCCCGGCGCAAGCCGGGATCCAGCGTCTTTTAATCTGCCAAGGCCGCTGGATTCCTCCTTCCGGCGGAATGTCGATGCGAGGGTTTTTCCTAGATCCAAGGGAAGAAGGCACGGGATACGGCGCGGAAGGGCCCCGGAGCAAGGAAAGGGCGGCGGCCCCGCGTCAGTTGTCGAGGATTTCGCGGAACTTGTGGGAGATCATTTCAAGGTCAAAGGGCTTAAAAATGTAACCGTTGCAGGATTTCATCAGATTCACAGCGGACTGCCCCTCGATGCTGTGACCCGTGGCAAGGAGGCATTTCAGGTCGGGGTTTATCTTTTTGAGCTCCTCGTACACGGCCTTGCCGTCCATGCCTGGCATGACCATGTCAAGGATCACGAGATCGATATAACGCCAGTTGGATTCGTAGATAGAGACGGCATCGGCGCCGTTTTCAGCGGCAAGCACCTTGTAACCCAGCTCCTGGAAAAGCTCCTTGGAGGTGTCGAGGATCATTTCCTCGTCGTCCACCACGAGCAGTGTTTCGCTGCCCTTGAGGTACTTGGGGGTCTTCTCTTCAATGGATGCGGCCGCATGGGCGCCCTCGGCGGCAGGCAGGAACAGGTGTATTGTGGTTCCCTCGCCCTTCTGGCTCTCCGCCTGGATGCAGCCCCCCAGGCTTCGAATGATGCCGAAAGAGGAAGCCATGCCCAGCCCGGTCCCCTGGCCCACGTCCTTGGTCGTGAAGAAGGGCTCGAAGATCCGCTCTTTCACTTCGTCGTCCATGCCCACGCCCGTGTCCCGCACCTGTATGTGGACGTATTTGCCGGGTGGAATATCGGTGGGCCTGTCGGGCGAGCCTTCCTCGAGGAGAATATTTTGGGTGGCAAGGAGGATGTCCCCGCCGCCAGGCATGGCGTGCCATGCGTTGATGAAGATGTTCATGAGGACCTGTTCGATCTGATGGGGGTCGGTCCGCACGAACCAAAGGCTCTCCATCAAGTTCTCGTGAAACACGATTTCCTTCCTGGCCTTGGAAAAGAGTTCGGCGCTCCGATGCACCAGGGCATTCATGTCGGTGGGTTCGGTCTCAAAGGACTCGCCACGGGCGAAACCAATGAGCTGCCTGGTGAGCTTGGCCCCGTTTTCAACATAAAGGACGATGTTGCGAAGCCTTTCACAAATCTTGTCCTCCAGGTCGATGTCCAGGAGGCAGAGGGAGGCGTTACCCTGGATGGCCATGAGGATGTTGTTGAAATTGTGGGCAATGCCGCCGGCAAGCGTCCCGAGGGCCTCCATTCGGGCCGCTCGGGTGAACTGGGCCTCCATCTGTTTCCTCAGGGTGATGTCGCGCGCGACCCCGTAGGTTCCCACGTATTTTTGGGCTCCGTTTCCGTTTACCTGCTCGTAGACCCCCGTGGATTTCAGCTCGACCGTCAAGGAGCGCTTTTTTGAATCGGGGCGGCCGCTGCCGTTCACTTCCATGCGAAGCTCCACGCCCTTGGAGGCCCTCTCCCCGGTGCGCCTCTCCTGGAAAAACCACTTGGTGCGCTCGACCTGGTCTTCGGGGAGCAGGCAGGTGTAGTGCTTGCCCACGAACTCTTCGGGCTTCACGCCCAGCAGCCTTTCGACCGCATCGCTGATAAACGTGAAATGCCCTCGGGCATCCAGCACGTAGATGATATCCGGCGAATTGCAGACCAGGTACTTGTATTTTTCCTCGGACACGGTGAGCTTATGGTTTATTTCAGCTTTATCGAGTTCAAGCCTCCTTTTTTGCAATGCGTTTTCTATTATTTTTTTAAGTTGATCAATCTCGAAAGGCTTTTTCAGATAGTCGTAAGCTCCTTTTCTCAAGGCGCTTATGGCGGATTCCACGGATGCGTTTCCGGTCATGATGATGACGGATGTCTCCGGACCGTTCTGCTTGATATACCCCATGAGTTCGGTGCCGCTCATGTCCGGGAGAAAAAGGTCCAGGACCGCTATGTCATAGGTTGTCTCCCTGACCAGCTCGAGGGCTTCCATGCCGCTGAGAGCGGTGTGAACATTATAAGCACAGGAAGACAAAAGAAGATGAAGACTTTTACACATCCTGGGTTCATCATCAACGATAAGTATCTTTGGAGGTATATTCATCCTATCCTCAAAATCAAAAAACTGGGTGAGCAAAATACATTAAGTTGCTCCATAGGCATATAATGCCAATTTATCTGGCCGGATGAATCATATTCAGATGTGTTTTTGGGCTTTGATGGCTGGGGGGGATGGTACATGTCAAGTAAACCCATGTCAAGGCATGATAAATGCTTTTTTCATTAAATTGCAGGCTTTTTAAGCAGAATCTGCCCGGAGTGAAGCTAATTCCTTTTTTTGTACTCCTGTTTTTCAATCCGGTCTTGGTACTCCTGCGCCAGGTGTTCGAGTTCCACTCGTTTAATTTTCGTAAACGGCTCCAGTTTCAACAGCGAATCCACCGTTCCCTGATTCTCAAGGCGGTTCAGCATTTCATCCGCAAGGATACAGAGCTGGGCGTTCTTCTCGCTGCAACGGTCCAACTCACTCTTGTTCCGGTTCAGTCGGGACTCGAGCCGGCGCTCCTCGGATTCTAGCTTTCGAATGTTTTCCTCTTTGTTTTGGATTTCCTTCTCGAGTTCCTGGGCTTTCTTTTGTCCTTCACGTTTGACAAGGGCCACCTGATCCTTCAGATCTTTTTGTTTGCCTTCAAGGGTCTGGATTTCCTTTCGACACCTGCCCAAATCACCAAGGAGAGCTTTTTTGTCGCCAGTGACCTCTTCCATGGTCTTCTTCAAATCAACCATTTCCATTTCAAGAGTTTTTTTTTGACCTTCCAGCATGGCCTTTATCCTGTGCATCTGATTGACCAGGGCGCTCTTCTCCTTGTATTTCTTGTGGATCATGTTTTTTTTGTTTTGGAGATCCCTGATTTGTTCACCAAGTACCCGACGTTCGTTTTCAAGCTGCATATGCCCATAACCCAACCCGGCGCCGAGACCTGTTCCCAGTAGAAGAAGCGGGAGGATTACCTTTGTTATAAAAGACATTGTGCTCCTCATTCAGTGAAAAAAGCCGTTAGAACCTCGCATTCAAGTCCACCTGCAGCGTGTCGATCGACAGGGGCGGCCCCTCGATTTCATCGGATGACAGCCAGCGCATGCCGAGCCAGACGTTCTTGAACAGGCCGTACTCCCCTCCGAGTATCCACCCTTCCGCGTTGGTCCCGCCCAAGTGAAAATCCGAATCCGTAAAGGCATCGATGACCGCGTCCGCCTCCAGGTATTTGTACCGTAGATAGACATTCCAGTTGCCCAGATCAAAAATCTCCGGGTAGCCCACTTTCAATCCCACCATGTATCCCTCGGTCTGTTCCTCAATATCCTCGTTTCCTGTGATACGAGCCACTTCATCCCGGTCGAATCCGATGTTTTTCACATAATCCGCCGTGAGAATGATATGGATGGGAAACCAGTAGTCGTAGGCAAGCTGTGCCGTGAGGTTGAGCTCCTTGTACTCGGCGGCCAGGGCTGTGAGGATGTCGGCGGATGGATCGATGTCGATTAAAGTGTTTCCTTTCTGCTGGTAGCGAGGTGCCGTGTAGTCCAGGAGATTCGGCTGAAACGGATCGTTGACTTGTCCCCGCGTCCTTCGAAAATCATAGAGGCCCACCCCGAACTTTGCGCTCAGGCCCATGGTCTGGTTGTATGCAACCCCGATCTGTCCGGCATAGAGCCACTTGTCCTGTTCATAGAGCTCCACCTCCTGCAGGGGAAAGGCGCCTATGGTGAAAAAGAGCTTCCACGGATTGCTCATGAGTGTGTCGCTCAGGAAGTTGAATGCCAAGCCCTCGAAATTCAGGTCGCTGTCCCAGACGAGGTCCGTGCTGTAGAACGGGTTCGGGATCCTCCCGGCGGACGCGGAGACCTCGGGTATTTTACCCCAGATGGGCAAGACAGGCTGATAAGTCCACTTGAGGTACGCCCGGTCCAGAACGACCGTGTCCCTGTTGTAATAGTCCCCCATGGTCTCGTTGGTCGAGACCGGTTGGTCCTCGTTGCCCGTGGTGATTCGGGCCGCCGCTTCAACCTTCCCCATGTTCAGCTCGGGTGTTTTGTCCGCGATCTTGGCCTTGACGGCGAGGCGCAAGCGGTAGCGAAGGCGTTCCCGGTCAGTCTGCGTGTTCATCAACTCGTTTGGGTTGTCAGGCTTCAGGAGGTCGGCATTGTCTTCATCAAAGTGATCTTTCTGATATCGGAGCCGGATGTCCCCGCCCCATCGTATCCTCTGTGCCCACGATGACTTGATGAGCTTGTTGTTGACGTCCTCGGTGAGCTGTTCTCTCAGTTCCTCGCGTTCCATCCGGGCGAGCCGCAACCGGCGCAGGAGCTCGTCATTCATATACTCCGCATCCTCTCGAACACCCTGCACATCCTCCTGCAGGTCCCTTGTGACCTGTTCCGTGAGCCTGGCCATGGCCTCCTGCTCCTGGTCCTCGGGGATGATCATGATAACCTCCCCCTTTTTTTGGGGAGCGGGGGCGGTTGACCGAAACTTTTCGATAAAGCCTGCGGCTTCTTTTTCGCTCATGACACCCTTTTTCTGGAGGAACTTGATCAGGGCCTCCATGGGGGCAGGACCAGACGTTGCCGCTGTTTCGCGGGTTTCCGGCGTGGCGAAGACGACCTGGGCCGTCAATAAAAGCAAGCAAAATAGCGTCCAGGAAAAAACAATGCGCGTTTTTGAATGTGATCCGTCTTGTTGAATTTTCATCCAATCCTCATTTGTCAAGCGGTTTATGCCCGCTGCGTTAAATCATCATTCGGGTGAAGGCCTGGATTGCGGCTCATTCGGTGTTCGATGTTGGATGTTCGATGTTCGCTCCGTCATCCCGGCGAAAACCGGGATCCAGCGGCCTTCGCAAACTACCCCCTCGACGATATCCTGATCTTCATGGTCCTGGGCATGCCCTCGGGCGGCGGCTCGCTGATGCGTGCGATCTTCAAGGTCTCCCGGACCGCCTCGTCCATTGCGCTGTTCCCGGAAAGGCCCACGAGCTCAAAGTGCACGATCACCCCTTCCCGATCCATCTCTATCCGCACCAGGGCCTTGTGGGTTCCTTCGGGAAGACCGCCGTTCTCGTCCAGGTGCTCCTGCACCTGCCGCCTGAGCTCATCCTGGACGATCCGCGTGTACCACGCATATTTCCTCAGGAGGGAGCCCTTGCCTCCCCCGCCGATCAGGGCGCGCCCCCCCTTGTTCGCCTTGAGCCCGAAACCGTCGGATCCTGCGGTCCCTTCCGCATCCAGGCCAAGGTCGTTCCCGGGCGGCGGCTCGTCCGGACTCTCGGCCTCCTCGGGCTTTTCCTCCGGCTTCTGCTCGATGATCTCTTCCTTTTTCTTGATCTCCGGCTCCGGAGGCTTTTCCTTGATCTTGGGGGGCGGCGGCGGCTTCAGGAGATGGACGGTCTGGATCTGCCTGCGCCGTTTCTGCCCGTCGTCCTTGAGCAGGGCCTGGATCAGGTAAAACCCCCCGGCCATGAGCGAAAGGGCGATGCACGTGGAACAAATCCACACAATGGTCATGGTCGATTTCTTTTTAGCCATGAAGCCGCTCCTCCCTCACTTGACGAGCCGTTGGGTGACAAGCCCAAGCTGCGTGATCTCGAGCTTCTGCATGAGGTCCAGGATTTCTATCACCTTCTTGTAATAGATCTGCTCGTCCCCCTTGATGACCACGGGGAAGTTGGGGTCCGCCGCCTTGTACTGCCGCAAGCGCGTCTCGAGTTCGGTCATTGTCACTGGAAAGGCGTCCAGGTAGATCTGGCCCGTGGAATGTATGGTTATGGCCTTTGTCTTGGGCTTGACCAGGCTCGGGGCCTCGCTCGCCTTGGGCAGGTTGACCTTGATCCCCTGGACCGCCGCGGTCACCGCGATGATGAACACCACCAGGAGGGTCCAGGCAAGATCCAGGAGCGGGGTTACGTTGATCTCGTCGAATGCCTGACTGCTGAAAAGCTCTCGCCTCATTTTTCTTCTCCGTAAATCCCGTTCACCCTGATTGCCAACTCGTCAAGGAAGACCACCATGTCCGCGGTGATCCCCTTTATCCTTCCCGCGAGGTAGTTGTAGCCGAACAGGGCAGGGATCGCGACGATGAGGCCGAAGACCGTGGTGGAGAGGGCCGACGCCACGCCCGGCGCAATGGCCATGATGTTTGCCTCCCCCGCCTCGGCCATGGCCGCGAAGGTGTTCATGACACCCCAGACCGTCCCCAGGAGGCCCAGGAAGGGACCACCCGATATGGCCATGGTGAGGACCACCAGCCCGGCGTTGAGACCCTGGGTTTCCTGCAGGTAGGCCTTTTCCATGGCCCCCTTGAAGGCCTCCAGGCCCTTTTCCGGGATCCTCTCGGGCGTTGGGGGCGGGGCGGCCTCCCGCGCCTTGAACCACTTCAGGAACTCGGCTTTCCCGCTCCGGTAGATCCTGTAAATTGGGGAATTCTGAAACCGCCCGTCCCCGTCCTCCAAACTCATGGGGTCGTCCAGGCCGCTGTATGGCCGCAGAAAGGCCTTGTTGGATCTGCGCATGACCCAGAGATTGAGACCCTTGCCCAGGATGACGAGCCAGCTCACAATCCCGAAGATCACGAGGAGCCCGATAATGACCATGCCGTCCAGGGTGATGTTCTTGATGATCGTCCCCAGATAAAAGGTGGGGAGCCCGCTGCCCCCTTCCCCGATCTCCTCCACCCCCAGGAGCGTCAGCTTTGTCTCCGGCCCCTGGCCCTGAAACGCCGCGCGGAACCAGGACTCTCCCCGGGCGATTTTGGAGATCCTCACCTCGTCCAGGTCCCCGCCGAAGAACCCATCCCCTTCGGCCCCCGCGCCCAAAACAACGTCGCCGCCCTCCTCGGGCAGTTTCCAGGGAAGGCCCGTGAAGGTCATCCGGATGCCGTCCAGGTAAACCGCAACCTGTTTTTCCGGCTCCAGGGTGACGGCGATGTGGTGCCAGACGCCAGGCGTCAGGTCCACAACCTTTTCCGTGACCACCTTCTCCTCGACGGCCTCCCTGGACACGACCGCAGAGAGGCTCGTCTGGTCGATCCGGACCTGAACCGCGACGCCGTCGCCCACGTTGTGCATGAGCACCCCATCCTGTTGTGGCCCCTGGATGCGAACCCACGCGGAAAAGGTCATGCCCTCGGTGAAGTTCAGGGAAGGGGACCCGGGGATGGTGACGCTATCACCGGCCCCGTTCAGGGTGAGGCCGTTCCCGATGGCGGCGGGAAGCCCCTGGGCCGCTGAAAAGGACGCCGCGCTGTTCTCGTAAGCCGTGGCGTCCTGCGGCGCCCCCTCCACCTCGCCGAAATGGAGCACGGCGATCTGGTGCACGTCAAAGGAGCCCCTGGGATCCTGCCCTCCCACGGCCTGCTTGTTGCCGTAGTAAATCCAGGCATAATCCTGGTTGGTGCCCCCCGAGATGCGGGGCAGCTTGACCCAGATGAGCCCGATCTCGTCGAGGACGTCGTATTTTTCCACGTGGTGCTTGAGGACCGTGACATTGTCCGACCGGATGAACCGGATGTCCATTCCGTCGTCCATGGCGTTCGTGAAGTTCCAGTTCCCGGAGTGTAGCCTGAGGAGGACCGTGTACTCGCTCAGGTTGTCCCTGATGTCCGCGCCGGTCGCCGTGGTGTCGAAGGTTATCTTCTTGCGGTACTGCCACTGGTCGTTCCACCACACGCCCTGTTCGGCCGCGCGCGCGAAATCAGCCAAAACGACACCCGTTATCACGAGCACAAGGATCCCCGCGTTTCGGATCAGGCGAATCATGCTTTTCTCGATAGAAATATCCATCATCACGTCTACTGCCGCTCCTCTTTCTCGTCCGTCTCAAAAGATATGACCTTCACGTCGAGCCATTTTGCGGTGAAGGCCTCCGCCAGTTTTTGCGCCTGTTGGGCCGCCTCGCCCCTGTTTGACGCCATGCCGGCCTGCTCCTGCCCCATGTCGCTCATGTTGGCCAGGCTGCTCGATCCGGCAAGGGTTGAAAGCCCCGCCGCGCCCTGGGTTGCCGCGGGCACCCCAACGCTCAAGCCTGCCGCCTCGATGTTCTGGGCGTTCAGGACCTGGGTGGCGCCCAGAAACAGGTTTCCGCCGGCAATGCCCGCCTCCCCGGCATCGATCACGCCTTCCGGGGCGGTCAGATAGATGTCTCCCGGCGCAGGGGGCTTGAGCGGGCCTTCGTACCCGTCCGGATCGTAGGTCAGGCAGCGGATGCCGCTCCCCACGGCCGGCGGGATGAACTTGATCACGGGTATGCCCCCCACCCAGGTGATTTTGGGCGGGTCCACGTTGATTGCGGCCTTGGAGCCCTTGCCCGCGTTGATGTTGCCCTCGTCGCTCCAGATGGTGATGTCCCCACCCATGTAGGTCATGATCCGGGACTCGTTCACGTTCACGTCGCTTCGGGAAAAGATGTTGATGTCGCCGCCTAGGGCTGTGTATATACCGGTGCTCCCCCTGTCGTCCTCGTCCGCGAAGAATGTGCTTTTCCCGACGTTCACCTTTCCCCGCGCCAGGATAAAGACGTCCGAATTCTCGGCGTCGGAGCCGATCTGCGAAGTGATCATGTTGATATCCCCTTGCCCCTGGGAGTAACCGTCGAGAAAAGGGGCGACCGTCTCATCCCTTGCGGCTTCCACGACCGCTTGGGCCTCTTCCGTGTTTCCTTCGGCCATGAGGAGGCTGAATTCCATGCCGGCGGTCCTGAGCCCCCCGAAAAAGGAATCCACGTCCCGGGCCGCGGTTTCGCTCTCGACCTCACCGTGGAGTCCGGACATGACGACGAGCGAACTCCCCTGGGAACCGATGTAGCCGTTGAAAACGTCCCCGATGCTCTTGATCCCCCGGGTTTCTCCCAGGTCGATGCTGTTCCCCGCCTGAACCGCCAGGTACCCGGGACCGGCCTGCTCGATGCCCACGAAATAGACGGCCCCCACAGGCTCCGCCTGGAAAACGATGTTCTGTTGCGCCTGGATGATGGATAAATCGTCGGTGGCGTTGTTCTGTCCCAGATAGTAGATATCCCGGATGGATCCGCCCGCGCTGATGTGGGCCTGTTTCGGGAGGCTGAACGAGATGTCCCGGATTTCGCCGCCGGCCTTGATGTCGATGGACAATGCATCGCTTTCATGGACGGGCGTTGTCATCAGGCCGGCAACACCCTCAAAAAAGACGCGGTCGGCCTCGTTTTCCACAAGCGCCATTCCGGAATTCACCATGCCCCGGTAGACGCTGAAGTAGTCCTGACCGCTGGGGGGTGTCCGGGTTTGTTGCGACGGGAATCCATGCATATACCTGTTCTCCACCAGGGCGCGCGTGGGCTGGTAATCGATGGTGACCGTCTGTCCTGCCTTGGCATGCCCTTCCGGGTAGGTGTATTCAAAGCTTGGCATCGGGTAGTAGGCATAGGCGGCCTCGGGTGCCAGGTCGGACAGGATGATTTCGGCGTGCAGCCTCCCGTTGCCGTAAAGGCCTTCGATGTCGCCTCCGGCCGTCAGGCTGAGCTGTCCGTTGCGGGAAGGGGCCAGGACGATATTCTTTTCAACGTGGATGTCACCGCCGGCCTCTATGATCAAAACGGGTGGGAAGATTCCGCCTGTGGGTAGCCTCACGTCGCCCAGGAGAGATTCCACCCGAAGGGAGGCGTCTTCGGCGTAGCGGAGTTCGAGAAGCTGATTGTCGTATGGATCCCTTTTGTCGAACTGGGATCCCTCTCTCGTGGTGGGGTTGAGAACCTCTCCCACGAGGGCATTCCCCTGAGCCCTTATCGAGAAATCCGCATCGAAGGCCTCGATCGTTTTGTCCGAACTGGGCTTCAGGCCGAAGTTGCCCAGGGTTTCAACCGTTCCTTCTCCTTCCCTGACCAGGAACTTGCCGTTCAGGTCCCCCAGGGAGAAGACGGACAGGTCCCCCCGGCCGAAAGTCCCGGCCTTGCTCTCGAATCGACCGCCTGTTTTGACCTTGATGCCGCCGCCGGCCATTGCGGCCAGGCCGCCTGCAACCGCGCTCGGGTAGGTTCCTCCGGAATGCTCATAGCTCGCGGCCCAGTTCCCGACCTTGTAGGCATAATCCCATGCCTCGCCGGAAAACGCCTGGGTGCCGCCGGCCTTCAAGTCCCTCCCGATTCTGAGCTCGAGATCCCCACCGTTTCCGTATTTGTTGTGGTAGTAGGCGTGAATGTCCTGATCCAGGTAGCGCTGCCCCCAGAACGGAGTCCTGGGATACTTTTTCGCCACGGAGGCCACGATGTCTTCATAGCCTTCGGGCCAGAGGCCGGGATCGGTTCTCCAGGCTTCCTGCCAGATCAGTCTCGGGACCCCGCCGGTCGTCCGGATCCCCACGCTTTTGGTGTTGTCGAGGTATTTCAGGGTGAGATCCCGGCCGACTTCTATTTCGATGTCCCCCAGGGCGGTCTGGATACCGGCGCTCTGATCCGAAAGCTGAGCGCTGGATCCCCCAAGCTTGAGATCACGGCCCGTGGATCCCCGGATATCCCCGCTGTAGGTCCCGATGTTGTATGTCATATAGGTGTTTATCATCAGCCCGCCTGTTTTCCCGTGGAGGAAAACGGCGTCATTCCCTGCGGCGAATCCTATGTCCGCGCCTTCCGTGTAGACGAGCTTCTTGTCGGCGAGGGTCAGGTCGCCGGCGCCTGTCTTGAAGGCCATGGGGTTTGCGCTCTCCACGTCCGCCCCGGCCACAAGGTTGATGCCCCAGGTCACCGGCCCGGCCACATTGGTGAAAAGGGCGTAGCGGCTCGAGCCGTAAAGGCTGCTGCGGCTGTCCAGTATGTCCGCCTCGATATTCAGATCACCCCCAGAGCGGAGGGTCAAGACGCCGGGCATACCCCCGGGGTTGCTGCTGCCGAGGCTCCACGCCTGATTCAGGGTGAGGTCCACGCCTTCCGGGCTCCATATCTCGATGCCGGTGGTCTTTTCAACGGTGAGATCGTTTCCGCCCGCGTCCTTCAGGCCGTGGGCGAAGGGGCCGGGCGCGGGGAGAGCGAAGATCCCCCCGATGTTTCCGCTCCTTTCGTAATAATTCACGGTCTCGGCGACCACCCTGGAGGCCCCTCTCACCACTCCGGTGAGATCAGCGGCGTCCGCCTGGCCCGCGCCGTCGACCCGAAAGCGGACCGTACCGCCCCCGTTCCGCCCGGAGACGTCGACGAGGCCTCCGTCAAGATGAATTTTTCCGGAGCCGTCCCTGTGGGCGGAGTTCAAGAGCACCTCACCGCCCGTGGAGCCCTCCCCGGTTCCCGCCGCGATGATCTCTCCTTCGATGCGGACGTTTTCCCCGGCGTACAGGGCGACCCTTCCGCCCTCGCCTTCGCCCGTGGCGTCGATAGACGTGTTCGCGTGCAGGACGACACTTCCGCCGTCCGCCATGAGGCTGTAATCGCGGGACTTGACCGTAATCCCGGGCGAGCCCTGTACTGCGGACCCCAGCTCCAGGTCCCCGGTCCTCGCCCGCACGGAGACCCGCTCCGTGAATCCGCCCGCGGCGAGTTTCGCGTTCAGTGTGTCGAGGTCCGGCGCCTGGCCCGCATCCACACTGAAGGCCCCCCCCGCGCCTCCGGCGGACGAGCCCGCGAGGTCGCCCTCGAGGATCATGCCTCCCCCTGGGGCGGCCAGAACGATTTCTCCGGCATCCCCCCGGCCCCCCGCGGCAACGCTTGTCAGGGACCCCGCGTTCAGGGCCACAGTGCCCGAATCCGCCCGTATCTCCGCGATGCCTCCAGGCGATATGTCCGTCCCCCGCAGATCGATGCGCGAGCCTTCACCCAATAATATGGAATCGTCCGCGTACAGCCCGAGAACGCCCGAGGGCATCTCAATGAGCGCCGGGTTGGGTTCCCCGGCCTTGCCTACGCTGATGATCCCCCCGTGGATCTCCAGCCGCCCCCCGGCCTGTGCATCCCCGCCTGAAGACCCTCCGGCCCCATCGATGGACACGGTTCTCGTTCCGGCGTCTATTTTCAGAAATGTCGTGCCGTAGTCGAAACTTCCTGTTTCCGTCTCCTCGGCGTACATGTTGGTGGTTATTCGGCCTGCCGAGATGTTCAGGTCGCCTCCGGACGAGGACGGGTCTCCGCCCGTGTCGAGCGTGCCCTGTCCTGTGAACGCGACCTCCCGGCCGGAGAGTTTAATGGAGTTAAACCCATCCGTTGTGATCCTGCGGTTGGACTGGGTTTCCGCGAACCACCTCATGCCGACTTCCAGTAGATCCGCTGCCAGGGTCAACTGCCCTTCGTCGTCCTCGAGAATCCCGCCTTTGTTGGAAGAGGACCCCTTGTTCACGACCCTCAGTTCAGGGGCAAACAGGCCGACGGTCTCGTCCCCGTCCGTGCCGGCGATGCGGGCCGCATGGATGGTGAGCCTGCCCGCGGCCGAGAGGTCGTGATCCCCAACGAAAACAAGATCCGAGCGGCTCAGCAGGGTAATGTCGTCGAAGGAACTGAAATTTCGCCACATGGCGTCTGACAGGTAGAGGCCGTCCGAGCCTTTTGGGGTGCCCGCGGGCACAAAATAGATGGTCGAGCCCTTGAGATGCAGAGTGCTGTGGTCGGACTCCACCACCGCGCCCTCTTCAATATCCAACTGGCCGTCCAGGCCCACCTCGTGGGAGGCATGAACCACGGCCCTGGTTTTGAGGGAGATCGTGCCGCTTTCGGAGACTAGATCCCCGATCCCGCGGCCGCCCACGACGCCGGAATCGCCGAGAATCGGGACTTCAAACCCCGCGGGCATGTCCACGCTTCCCTTGTAGAGGACGCTCCGGACGGTATTGTCCTGGCCCAGGAGTTCAAGGCTTTCAAAACCTTCCGCCGTCTTGAGCCGGATCTGTCCCACCCAGGCGTCCTCATCGCCCATGGCCTGAACACCCTCGATCCGAACTATATTGAGGCCGACGTTCGGATCGTAATCATACTGGTAGATCAGGTGGTCCAGGCGGACGGATTCATCCAGGGCATGGATCTCGGCGCCGGGGAAAAGGGTGACGTCGCCCTCGGCGGACAGGGCCACGCGGGGTGCCTCGATGGCCCCTGAATACATCCGGATCTCCTCGGTTTGAAGAGAGGGGGCCAGGCCCTGATCCCCGATCCGCAGCTCTTCCAGATCCATGTCAGTGAAAAAAGAAGGGTCCACATTCAAACCGGCGGAAAAGCCATCCGTGGGCGATCCAATGGCGATGTGCCGGCCGCTTACGGAGATCGTCCCTCCACGATAATGCGACAGGGATTGGATGAGAACCTCTCCGCCGAGCACGGCGCTCTCTCCGTGGATCTCAATCCCCCCGGCGGCTCCGGCTTCACTCTCCGCAATTGTAAAGGCCCCCTCTTCAAGGACTTCCGATGCGTGACGTATGGAATACCCCGATAGCAGGGCTGATTCTATCTTCGTCCCGGCGACGGTGGCGTACCCCTGGATGACAGGGTAGCCTTCGGGGGTGTAAAGCTGCCCCGGGGTATACCCGGAGCCGGCTTCCGCCAGGTCCGTGATCACCATGGCCCCGGGCAGAAAGGCGCACCACTCGGGAAGCAGCGGATACACCCCGGCGGCTATTCCCTCGCCACCTTCCAGGTACACGGCTTCACCCGGGAGAGCAGGAGCGCTTTCAGGCAGGATGACGTACCGGCCGGGCCTGGTCAGAGGGTTTTCGGTTCCCTGGAGCCCGGGCTCGAAAAGATAGCTGAACAGGAGCCCGCCCCCTGAGACGTCCACCCGGGCCCCTTCCCGGAGCACGACAGAACGGGCGGAGACTTCCACGGCCTTCTCCGGGAGGTCCGTGACCTCGAGTCCCAGTCCGGTCGGGGCGGCTGTCTTGTCCTGAATCCTCCAGACCTGATCTTCCAGGGAACCGTATAGAACCGGCAGTTCTCCGGACGTGAGAAGGGCACTTCCCGGTTCAAGCACCACTTCCCCGCTGTCCGCATCACCGATGAGGGCGATTCTCCCGTGCGGCGCGGTCAGGGTGCCTTTGTGGAAAATACGCTCCGCCTCGAGGGTGATGCTGCCTCCCGCGGAAAGGACAGGCCCCACGGGGGCCGTGTCCCCTGGCAGGATGTCCATCCGGCTGCCGCCCTGCACGGTGAAATCGGAATGTGTGGTCGGGTATATGCGTGCCGCCTTGATCGTCAGGTCCGCCGACGTTTTCAGGAGACCTTCCCAGAGATTCTTTGGCGATTCAACTCCCAGCTTGTAATAGCTCTCGGTCAGTCGCGCATCATAATCCGCGGCCAGCAGAACTGTGTTGAAGCCGGTCATGAGCACGCTGCCTTCAAGGTCAAGCCAGCCTGCCGCCAGCTCGAGCGAGGCTGACGTGCCGGCATCCGCACGGTTCAGGATGTTGGTGTATTCCGCCTGGGACAAATACTGTTCCCGCGAGTTCATGAGGCGGATCCATGGGGATCGAAAACGGATGAGACCTTCTCCCAGGCCTTCCATGTGCGGGGCATCCAGAGTCAGGCGCCGTCCCACGTCCACATCCATGGGGCCGGCAAGGGCTATTCTCTGGACGCTTCTTAAGGTGAGGTCATCAAAGCCCTTTTCCGTGAATTCCCGGATTTGAGCCGCGGTTACCTCGAGGCCGGCGGCACTGTCCAGTGTGTTCAGGTGGCTGAGTGTCAGCGCGCCGCCCCTGAGTCCTTCCAGCCTGGCCTGACCCCGGATGTCGCCGTCCAGGGTGAGCGACCCCTTGTAGGCCAGCTCCAGGCTGCCGGGGGCACCGGCCACCTGGACCGAGGAATACCCCCCGTTGGGATCCAGTATGTGGGTTTCCGCGGGCTCCGATCCCGAGACGTCGATCAAGGATCCCGCTTCGAGGACAAGGTTGCCGGTGAGGGAGTCGCTGTCGCTTCCCGCCGTCAGGATCACCTCGCCCCCGGGCTGCGGGTCAAAACCCGTGGCGAGGCCTGTCATGAGGGAGGAACTGTCAGGTCTGTTGTATCCAGGAGCGAGGATACGGCCCGTGCCGCCCAGTTTCAAATCGGCATAGGTCGCCGTCAGGGATATCCCCCCCGAAAGGGCCTTGAGCTCCCCATCCACGGCAATGCCGGGGGCCTTCATGGTGATCGATCCACCCGGGGCGACGTGGATCCTGGATCCCGTCTCCAGATGGATGCGGGACCGGTTCAGGACGTCATCGTCAACTTCCACGAATTGCCTCGGCTCTCCGGCGATGAGAGTGACGGCGGTGTCGCCCGCGTTTACGGGGTCGACGACGAGATACTCGCGGGAGCCCTCGAGGGGAGACCCCCCCCGGGCAAGGGTGCTCACGTTGTTGAGCATGCCCAGCCCGCCCCCCTGTTCGGGCAGGGGCATGGACCTCTTGACGCGCGACGGTTCCAGGGCGGCGCCTTGTTCGAGGAACACGTCCGATTGGCTTATGAGCTCGATTCTGGCGAACCCCGTTTCCGCCAGGCGATCTCCAGCCAGCACGAGCTTGCCCTCGAGGCCCATGGCCGCCGCTGCCTCGTTCAGGCGGTCCATGGCGGGCGGACTGCCGGGGTCGAACTCGGGTGCAGTGCCGGGCCGAACCACATGAATCTCGTCGGCGTGAAGCGAGACGGCCCCCCCATTCCCCCCCACCATGGAGCGGCCGGCTATTTCTCCTTGCAGAAGCAGTGTGGGGCCGGCGATTTCAAGGGCCCCCCCGTCGCCGGGCTCCACGCCGCCGTTTTCATCGATTCGATATCCGCCGCTCACGTCCGCGAGGGCGCCGGGCAGGATGAAAACGCCTTTGCCGCCGGCGCCGGTCCCGTCGACCAGGGAAATGCGGCCCCCGTGGATGTGGCCTGCCCGGACGGGTGATCCGTCCCGGCTCCGGCCGGCCATGCTGTTGTCTATCTCCTCACCTGCGGCCAGAAGGCGGCTCCCTCCGGCCAGGACGAGCTTTTTGGCGCCCTCTGGAAAGTCGGCCGTCGTGTCGCGGACGACCATACGAATGGTCCCGGCGGGGACGTCGATTGTCCCTCGATGGAGGATGTTCCCGGCCACTGCGTCGAACCTGCCGATGTGTCTGCCGTCTTCATCGACCCAGCCCTCTTTTCTGTTTCCGGGGCGGAGCGCTATTCCGGCGTCCGCCTCGGTTTCGAAGAGCCCGTTCGTGTAAATCCGCAGGTTGCTGAGCCCGGCGGCGTTGATGATTTCGGCGGTGAGGATGGTTTTTCCCTCCCTGTCTTCCGGGAAGGCGTATGCTGCGGGATCGGCGCCGAACCCCTCCTCGAGAGGCTGGGTTTCGGCCTTTACGAGGACCTCGTCCAGGACGAAGTCATGGAGGCCGGACTCCGGCACGGCGCTGTCCCAGAAGGGGTCGCCGAGTACCAGGGTACCGCCGGCAGGCTCGAGCCGGCCGGCGGCGCTCTGATTCTCGTTTTCATCCTCCGGTTCGGCGGCCTCTGTCTGGTATACGCCTCTCTCCACCGAACCCCTTATCTCCCCGTCCAACACGATGCGGCTTGCGATCAGCGTCAGCGTTCCCGCGTCCCGGCCCTCCGTGTGGGCGGCGACGAAATCCTTCACCGGGTTGGCCCCGCCGAAGTAGAGCCCTTCGAAGGCCTCGGTGATCCCGTATCTCTCGTGATAACTCTCGTGGAGCCCCATGACCTTTTCGAATCGCATGGACTCGGAGGCCTCGCTGATGTCGTAAATCTTCATCCCGCCCAGAAGCTTGGTGGTTTCCACGTACCCCTCGTCGTAGTGGATGCCGCCCCCGGAAAAATGCATTGAGGCCCCGTCCTTCAGGATGATGTCACCGCCCTCCCCGGTGACCTTGACGAGGATCTCCCCGCCATAGGTACTGCGCTCCATGGCAGCCACTTCCTCGGAGGTCAGATGGCTGGACAGATCTCCTATTGTCGAGCCTGTGGTTTCATGGAGGGTGATCGCCTCACCCTGGAGCAGCCCTCCCTTCTGTGTATACTCGTCCCTGAGCTCGTTGGTGTTGAGCTGAAGGGTCATGGTTGCGGCCTCGGCGGGGAGGTTCATCCAGCTTCCGCTCACATCGACCCGGCTCCCGGATCCCAGGAACACGCGGCCCCCGGCGATGAGGTTGACGGTGCCGGAAGGCGCCGTGATCTCGCCCCAGTGCTCGATGAGCCTCACCGGGGTGCTGTCGTCGAGGCCTTTGATATTGATGAGCCCGCCTTCGAATGGAAAGGACGTGTGGGCGGTCTCCGTGGAGTCGGATATGGCGCTGGTGGTCAGGCTGTTCCTTCCGGTGTAGACCTTGTTCACCGCCCGGAGCTCGATCTTTCCACCTTTTTTTACGGCTGTTACGGACCTCACGAGCCCTTCCTGGTGGACTTCGTACCCGTACATTCCCGCTGTTCCCGTGTCGGCGATCAGCCTGCCGCTCTCCGTGTTCACGGCGCTGTTTGACGCACCACCTGGATCGAGCAGTGAAACCGTTTCATCCGGGGAGATGTCCACCTCGAGGCCTGCCACGAGTCCCACCCGGCCCGACGGCGACTCCAGGGTCCCTGAATTCTCCACGTAGGGGGCAATGAGCAGAATGGATCCGGTCTCGTCCGTCTGGATGACCCCATGGTTGGTAATCGCAGCGCCCGTGTTCACCGGGTCGGCGGGGTTGATGTAGTTCTCCGACTTCAGGCTCAGGGTTCCATTGATAAAATCCTCGTTGGCGATATTGAGGGTGGTCCCGATGAGGGAGTGGACATTGACATTGGATTCCGGGCCGAAGAGGATGCCGTTTTGATTGATGAGATATATTCTGCCGTCGGCGGTGAGCCGCCCGAAGATCCGGCTCGGGTTTTGATCGTAAATCCGGTTCAACGCGACCCAGTCGCTGTTCCCCTGCTGGTCGAAGTGGGTCCAGGCGTCCTTGCCGATGTCAAAGCTCTCCCACTCGATGATCGCCTTTTCCTGGTCCTGGTGGACTTCCAGCTTGTTCTGATTGGGGATTTCGACGACGCCGGAAACCCCCTGGATAATTCCCCTGAGCTGGGGAAGGGCGTCCGGAGAGGGCCCGCCGAGATTCCTGTGGAGCCCGGGTATGGTCTGGGCCGGTGTGGAAAGAGGACACAGGCACATGCAGGCGAACGCGAGGGCAATGGCCCTGCGTATTCCTGCGCGGCACATGTGGAATTTTTCAGCATCCATGGGTCCTACCTCATAGGCAATTTTGTGGTCGTGCTTCCTAAAACCGTGCCTTCACCATGAAATGGATCTCGTAATCCCCTTTTTCCACCTGCTCCGTGTCGTCCAGGGCGAAAGCCCAGTCGGCCTGGTAGTCGAAACGGTTGAAAAAGGTTCCCCGCACACCCGCTCCGGTCCCTTTGATGCTGTAGCCGGCCTGCTGCTCGGGCAGGGCGTCCTTGATCCGGAGTTCGGCAAAATCGAAAAACACATAGGGCTGCAACACGGCCCTCTTCCAGAGATTGCACGCGCTGAAAAGGTCCGGGCCCGAAAACTCCAGCGTGCCGTGTATGGCGTTGTCACCCAGGACCTCGCTTTCCTTGTACCCGCGCACGCTCTCCATGCCGCCCGCCGCATACTGCTCGTTCGAGATGAGAGGCTGGTCGGAGATCTGCCCGTCCAACTTGGCAAAAAGTCCCAGCCCGGCAGGCAGTTTCTGCATTCGCTCCACCCCGAGCGTGGCGTATAGGTAGTTCGCCCTTCCCTGGAAACGCTTGATCTCGAACTCGCGCGGGTCCGAAACAAGACCCCTTATGGCGAAGTTCACGGATCCGCTGAACCGGGTCATGCCCGTGCTGTCGGGAAGGGAAGAGTTGTAGGCAGCGGAAAACGGCATGTAGGTCATGGGTGTCATGATTCCATTGTCCTGCTCAAAACCCAGGGCCTCATGGAAGTCCTTGTAGTCGAGGCCGAGGGTCAGGTTGTGGGAATAATTCCCCTGGGCAGGGAGGGGCGCCACATAGCGCAGCCCGTATAGACTCCCCTTCCCCACCACGTTAAAACCCTCGCCGAATGCCGTCTGGCTGTCCGAAACAACGGCGTAGAGGGCGAGGAGGTGGTCGGTATTCCAGGGGACCGGCAGTACGTATGAACCCGCCACCACCTGCACCTCGTCAAGTTCGAGGGGGGAGGTCTGGTACTGGAGGGAAAAGGAATGCTCTTTTTGCCAGAGGTTGTCGTACCGGATCATCCCGTTCAGCCTCAGGCTCGAAGTGTCGTGCGTGTTCCTGTTGTTGAGCTCCAGGCTTCCGTGCAGGGGGAGCTTGTCCTTGACCTTGAGCTCCACGTCGATGGTCCCGGGGTCCCTGCCGGGGATCAGGATGGGCGAGACCTTGAGGTCCGGGTTCCTGTTCAGCTTGGCAAGCTCCTGCTGCACTTGCGGCACCCAGAGGATCCTGCCGGGTGCAATGGAGGGGAGGGCGGCCTTGATTCGTGCCATGGTGAAGTACCGGTTCCCGGTCACCCTGACCCGGCGGATCCTGGCCTCGATCACCTGCAGTTCGACGATCCCTTCCTCCACCGTCTGCTCGGGGATGTTCACCAAAACCGCCGGGTAGCCTCTTTTGTGGTAAAGGCTTTCCAGCCGGTTTCTTGCCTCCTCCACGGTTTCGGCGGTTTTGTCCGGGCCTGCGAAGCCCACAAGGGCCTTGTAGACGTCATTTTCCGGCAGGAGGGAATTCCCCTCGACCATGAAGCCCCTGATTTCGAACGTGACCGCCTGTTCGGTGTCCCGGGCGGGGCACTCACCGCAGGGGAAGAAAAACAGCGTCACCGCCAGGATCGCAAGGGCTGAAGGGAAAAGGTTTCTCACTTGATTTGCCGTATCCTGTCTCTTTTGATGCCGCACGTGTGGGCACTCAGCGTCTTTTCCGATGGTGATCGGGAAGAGCGGGTTTCATGTCACGGATGATCGAAACAAGTTAAAGCGCTGTGCGCCTGAAGGTATTAGTATCTGCTGCCCACATCCAGGGGTTCGAGTACCTTCTTGAGGTCGGCTGAAAGAATGTTTCCCGGTCGATAGCCGTTGATTTTCCGCAGGACATTTCCTTCATGGTCCAGGAGGACGGTGAGGGGGTACCCGTCCTGTTCGTAATACTCGAAGAGGTCCCTCTGGACGCTGGAGTCGACCTTCACCCAGATGAAATCGCCTGCCATCCGTTTTATTCTCAAATCGTTCGCGCTCTCCTCCAGTAGCCGCTTGCTCCAGCCGCAGGTGGGCGAGTAGAGAACCAGCACGACCGGTTTATTCAGCTCGTCGGCCATGTCGAGACCCCTGTCGTAGTCCTCGATCCACGGAATGGCCGTGTCTTTCAGGCCGGATGCCTTGGTCACGGACACGACCTCGGCTTCAAGGATCACGGGCTTTCCCGCAAGGGGGTGGTTGTAGTTTACGGTGAAGGACTCCTGGTCGTACGCCGCGATGTATCCTTTTCTGTCGTTTTGCGTGAAGGCGGCCCCGACCTCGGGCACGAGTCGAAGAATGACCTCGTCCCCCTCTGTCAGGATCTCCGTGTATCCGCCGAACTCGTTCGGCACGCGCTCCCCGTCCCGGGCGAGGGCCTGGAGAACGACCTGATCTTCCCTGACTTCGAGGATCCGGGACTTGAAATAGGGGGTGAAGTCGATCTCTTTTCCAACCACCGGAAAGGCGCTGAACCTCTGCTGATATTCCCGCGCGGACACAGCGCCCACCCTTGGATACCTCTTGACCGCATCGTATTTCTCTATGAGCTTTGGATCCTTTGGGCCGAATGCCAGTTCGGGAATGAGCGGGGCGACCTTTTTTTCGCCGCCCGCCATTCCGATGACGACTTGATCCAGACCCGGGAAGAACGTCTTTTCCCCGGCTATAACCTCCACGGGGCCGGTGACCTCGGGAGCGTCGTAACCAGCGATTCGTTTCACCGCGCGATCTTCCGAAAGATTGGGGACAGTCGAGTATATAAGCGTTCCGTCCTCCAGCGCCGCGCTGAAGCGGATCTCCACCAGGTCGCCTTTTTCGACCCGTTTCTGTTCGCCAGAAGCGGCCGGGGAGGAAACAGCTTCCTGGTTTGTCCGGGAAGCGAGGTCTTCAGGTCGTGAAGACGCGGCCCCCGCCTCGGGCTGCTGTCGGGTGGATGTGCCGGCGACCGCATCGACGGCCTGCCCGCCGGTGGTTTCTTCGTGGGATGCAAGCTCCTGGGGGAGGGCGCCCTCGAAGGCTTCCGCCGTGACCTCACAGAGAAGGGGCTCGTTTCCGAAGGCGTATCCGAAATCCACCTGGAAAAACTCTTCGCTCACCTCCGATATGCGTCCAAGGAGGGGGCCTGACCTGACGAGGGTGCCTTCACGGGCATTGACTTCAACCACCCAGCGTTCCCCGCCGTCGGTGATCTTCCCGAGGCCGAAAGGCGTCTCCATGTCCTTGCCGGGGGGCGCGTCGATCGTCAGATTCACGAAATGTTCGCCGACCTCTTCCACCCGGGCGGTGAAGGGAGCCCTCCAGGGGATCTCATCACCCACCTCCGGGGCAGAGCCCATATCCTTTTCGTAATCATTTTTGGGTACGAGCTCCTTTTTGGGATAACGCCAGATCCTCGCAAGCGTGAGGAAACGGTCCTCCCGGCCGAGGTCGGGCAGCAACTCGTCCGGGATTTCCACGACCCTTTCCTCACCCGTGAGGAGCCCCACCACCGTTTCAGAAAGCCGGACCGCGATGTGATCCTTCACGCTTTTCTGCCGGCTTTCCCCGGCGACTCCGGCAACCGGCCCTCCGGCCCTCATGACGAGAGGCCGGAGTTCGCCTGTCTTGAAAAGACCCGATTCGGCCGCCTGTTCCTGCAGCGCCGTCTCTTTCCGGTTCGTGTCCACGAGCCTGCCGTCCTTGAGGCGACATGCGTAGTGGACACTGACCAGGTCTCCCTTGTTGATGACCCTCGTCTCCTCAAGGGCAGCGCACCCGCCGAGGCAGAGTGTGAGGGCCGCGGACAGGCACTTCAGCGCAAAGAGCTTTTCAATACGAATAAAACGTTTCACGAGGCCTCCTTTTTTTTCCAGCATAACTATTTCAAATTTTTCAGAATATCGCCTTTGGGCCGGGCGCTCGACACCCCGGCGCCTGTCGGCTTTCGCACGGGCGCTCTGATTCGATAAAGCCTCAGAATGCTCAGAATTTCATTAGCGGTTTTTTAGGTGAATATTCGATTTTGGTGAGGAGGCGCATCGAGAGGATTTTTTTCCGTGTTCATTGAGGGGAGTCCGATCAAGCGCTCCGTATGCGCCGGGTGGGTAAGATGGAAACCTTGGTGACAAAAGGGCCTGTAGAACAGGCCCTTTTGAATGATGAGCTGGTTTTGAGTAAACCGGATGGGAGCGAGGCCGTTCCCATCCGGATCGGGAGACAAGGATCAGTAGGGTCCGCCGCCGGAGCCGGGAACCACTGTCGGGTAGGCCCTCTCGTCCGGGACCTTCTGGCAGGCCATCTCGCCGTTGGTGGTCCAGAACATGTTCTGCGGCTCTATGGTGTCCAGGAAGGATGAATCCTGGGCGGAGGCGATCAGGCTGTTGAGGAGACCCGTGAGGCCCAGGGTCTGGATCTCTGCAACGTTCCAGTACAGGGTCTGGGCGGCCCAGAAGTTGTACTCGTTGTTTTCGATCTTGGCGCGGGCGGGCTCGACACCCTGGTACTTGACGATGTGGGTGTTGGGGTACGATGTGGAGTTGATGATCTTGTCCACGTCCGCGTAACCGACGGCGTATCTATCGCCCCATTCAGCAGGTCCGCCCATGGCGGCGTCATTCCACCCATTCTCGTCCACGCACTTGGTAAGATCTGAGGAACTTTCATGATGGTAGAACCGGCCGTGGAGGCTTGTACCCATCAGCGTGGCATCCCCACGGAAGACCTGCATGTCAAAAGTGGCATGGGTGCCGGATCCGGCGCAGCGCATACAGCGGACGATCCCTGCATCCGGGTACCATGGGCCGAACTGGTTCCAGCGATCCAGCCACGTGGCGTTCTCGGCGCTGAAGATCTGGAGGACCATGAGGCGGCTCAGGTTGTCGATGGGCATGGCCTCGCACTTGGTGTCGCTGAGATTGTCGGGGCATCCCAGGGGGCCCTTGAGCAAGCCGCTCGTGCAGGGCTGGCCGGCACGCGCGCCCGCGGGGCAGACGCCGTCGACGCACTTGAAGTAGCCGACGCAGTCCTCGTTGTGGCCTTCAACCGTTGTCTTGGAAGGATCGCACTGCCATCCCCAGTGGGGGTAGGCATAGTGCTCGCCCTCGGAGCCGGTCGGGCCCGGCTCGGTGCAGCGGTGTTTGGTGATGGCGTTGTTCGCGAAGAAGCCGAAGGGGACCACAACGCTCTTCGCGGATCCGGTGAGGATCGTGTCGCAGCCTGCGTCCAAGTATTCCTGGCTTTGATTGCCACTGCTGGGGCACTGTTCATCGTAAGTGTAGGTCCAGGTATCATCTTTGACAACTGTCTGCGTAAAAGAGGTCAGTTCTACATCCGAGGCACCGACATGGACCTCCTGGCATGTCCTGTCCGTGCTTCCGCAGGAGCCCGGGACGTCGCACATCTTGATCTGCCCGGCAGGGCAGCCATCTTCCGAACTGTAGGAGGCGATTCCGCAGGCGGTGCCAATGCCGTAGGAGGAGTTGTTGGAAGAGTAGCGGATGGTGATTGTGTCCGAGGGATCGTAGGGGGCGCCGCAGTTGGTCCCCACGGAAATGCCGTGCTTGGCGTCCGCATTGTCCGTGTTGACGGAAGTGCACCCAAGGACATTCGACATCCAGACGGGAACCGCCGCATTCCAGAACTTGTGCTGGGCTGAGGCACCGTAGAGGTTAAGTTCGTAATCAGCTGCCGTGGCGGCCGGGGCTGTCAGGCCGAGTACGGCGCCCGCGACGACAATAACTTTACACAATTTTTTTAACATTTCATTTCTCCTTTTAAAGGACTGATTTTATCGTTTACCCAGTGCTTAATTAGTTTTGTGTCCGTTACGCCTGTGGCGGAGGCCCATCAGGCCCAGCAGGCCAGAGCCGAGGAGCCACGCAGCGGCGGGGATGGGTACCACCGATGTGGCAATCTGAGCACCGCCCGCGCCGTCATCTTGGATGCCGATTTTGAGTTTTGCAACGAAGGTGTCCGCGAACGCGCCAGCCGCATTCACGAAGCCTTCCTGGGTGTCACCGACAAACGGGTCGTATTGCTTGTACTGCCACAGGTAAAGCTCCACGTACCGGTCGATAACGGCGCTTCCCGTATCGTCGCCGGTGGTCAAATCGTCGTCCAGAATGCCGAGGCTCGCAAAGCCGTTAACCCTGTCAGCATAGTTGAAGCCCGCATAGGCTCCCTGGTAGTTGGTTCCTGCATAGGTCTCTATCTTTTCCCAGTAGGACACGGGAGCGGATTTAGCCTGTCCGCCCGTCGGAGTAGTTGCCACGACCGCATTGGCGTTTCCTGAAAAGGTGAGAAACTGGTCGAATGCGATGTTAGGCACATCGGGCGTGGTTGTGGTCATCCACACCCAGGTGTTTTTGTTTTTCTTGTATGCCGCATCACCCGGATTGACCCATGTCTCACTGAACTGAGAGGTAAAGCCCACGTACAAGTCGTCCCAGTCGCCGGTGACAAAGTCGCTGAGATCCACTGCGGGCTGGCCGGCGATGATGGTGCGGCTGGTCAAATCCCCTGTCTTGACGCTGCCAAGGCCGGTGTTGAACTCGTTGCCCGCATCAGTGGTCCCCTCGTAAATGAACTGCACGAGGGTCCCCAAATCGTAGGCCGCCAACGCCTGCCCGGAAAGGCCGAAGACAAGCATGGCGGCGCAAATAACCCCGAAAATTTTCTTCATTTGTTCTAATCCTCCTCAAAAGATTAAGTTTCTTACCGCTCTCAGGCGGCCCGGCTGTCCGTCCGCGCACTCCGCAATTCATTACCATTTACAGGGTTTATGTGCCTTTTTCGGACCCGTGGCTTTCCGTCACCCGGTCACCCGGGGTTTGGCCTTTTCTGGAGGACTCTGTTGATCGTTAACATCACATCCATTTTTTACCCGGTACTGCCTGCTGCCTGTATCACCCCCCTTCCTCAAGCTTGCCGCCCCAAAGCTGAACCCGAATGTTTTTAATGCCCGTGGCGCGGCTGTAAAACGGTCTTCCCGGCTCGCATCCTTGGCCAGGTTTATACAAAAGGAATGTTTCGCGCGTGTTCGGGAAAAATGAAAACTCCGCAAATGCGGAAATTTTTCGTCTTAATTTCCCAGAAGCCTTTTTTTGTAATAGGCGAGCTTTTCACGGTCGTGTATGACATATTGTTCTCCCCTGACGGCGACCCACCTCTCGTATTCGGTGTCCGATAAACCGCTTGATATCCTCTGCTCGAGGGTTTGGATGATGCCGCTGTAGATGTCCCGGGGGTTGGCGGCGGCAGGAACCGCACCAGAGGGTGAGGAAGATGTCAGTTCCGTGGGATCTGAGGTCGACGACGCATACATCTGAACGGAGCCGGGTGTGACGCCTGCGGGGTTTTCCGGCGCAGTGCCGGGTTGAGATTTTTGTGAATTAGACTGAGCCGTTTGGGTAGAAGCAGCAGTCGCCACAGGTCCGGTAACGCTTCCGTGTTCAGGGCCGATAGCGGATGCCGGCCTTTGGGCGATACCTGAAGCGGGTCTTTGCGCTGTGAACCTGTTTTTTGCTGTGTGATGATCATCGCTGTTTGCCCTGGAAGTTTCCGCTCTTGCCATTGTGGCCCGGGTTTGTTGGACCCGCCGCGGATTTTCAGTGAGTTTCGTGAGGACCGGCGAAGGGAAAAACTCGTGCACTCGTGTCTCATGTGAAAGAGATACCGAGCCCTCGAGGCCTTTTTCAGATGGAACGACTTTTGCCTTCCCATGTCCGATGTCGGGCCGGCTGTAGAGAATCGCGTAGCTGTGTCCCTTGAGAAGGACTTTGAGGGCATTCTCCAACGTGTACGCCTCTATTTCCTGCGGAAGGCCTTGACCGGAAATCTTGTCGAAGAGGAAAATTTGGATTCCTGCCTTTAGCGAGAGCTCTTCCAGAACGATTTTCAGGGGCATGTCCGGGGCGCTTATGTGGATAAGCCCGCCTCGAATGGCGACCCCTGGACGGGTGCCCCCCGGAGTTGTTGCTCTGGCCTCCCAGCAGGAGGCTCCCAAAAAAAAGATGAAGGACAAAACGACGGATATTTTTCTCATGGCCCTTTCCAGGTTGGCGTGGAACGGCGGCTCCGATTCCGATGACACGATTGACCGCAGCTAACCCGGAAAGTGTTAGGTGAGAGTCAGGGAAATTTCATTATTGCGTTAAAATTGAAAAACCTAATTTTTCAGTTCTGATGCGCGATCGTGATCCCTCCGCGCCTTTTCGGTTTCCCCCATCGCCTGCAAGACGGTTCCACGGGATTCATAAGCCTCTGCGTTTTTGGGGTTGAGCTTGATCGCCTTGGTGAGATCCTCGAGCGCGCGGCTGTTGTCCCGTTTTAAGGTCCAGGCGAGTCCCCTGTAGAAGTATGGCTGCTCCGCCTTTGGATTTTGCCTTATCGAACGGGTGAAATCTTCTATGGCCTGGTCGATTTCCCCGTTCCGCATGTAAAAGACACCTCTGGTCAAGAGCGCTTCCGGGTGAGTGGGTGAAGACTCCAGGACCCGTGAGAGGTCCTGTATGGCCCACTGATGGTGCCCCTTGGCAGCCCACGCGAGCGCCCTGTTGTAATAGGCCTCCGTCATTTCAGGGGCCTCTCCGAGGGCCTGATCGAAGTCGGTGATCGCCTTGTCATATTCCTCGAGTTTGGCCCACGCGACCCCCCGGTTATAGTGGATCAGGGAATCGCCGGAGCGTATTGCCAGGGCCTTGCTGTAATCCTGAATGGCTTTCCTGAACTCATTCTTTCTTAAAAGGATGTTGCCGGCATTCACCAGGGCCCGGGTGTGTGCCGGATCGATCTCCACGGCGTTCCTGTAATCGGAGAGTGCTCTGTCCGTATCCCCCTTTATCTCGAGGACAAGCCCGCGGTTAAAATAGGCTGGGGCGTAACGCGGCGCCCTTTGCAGGGCCATGTTGAAAAAGGCCTCGGCGCCCTCCAAGTCGCCTTTTCCTGCAAGCTCAACCCCACGGGCCACGATTTCCTTGGGCGTCTCCTCTGGAGCCGTTTTTGAGCCGCTCGTGAGCCCACCCAGGCTGGGGACGCAGCCTGAAAGGGAGAGGATGAGGCACGGGAAGAGAAGGGCGCGTAAGACATCTTTCAGTGATCGGAGGGTGGATGGCATTGGGTGAACTCCTTCGTAGTATCTATGGTTTTTTCGCCTGGGGCGGCATCATTTGGTTCGCGAAGGCCGCTGGATCCCGGCTTTCGCCGGGATGACGAAAAAGGGGCCGGGATGAAGGCTCGTGGTTCTTTCGCCGGGACGACGAAATTTCCGGAGCCCATAATTTCCGTTCAGGTGGCCCGACAAGTATTGACCGACCTAGATTATTGGGGCTTTATTAGGGGTTTCTTAGGGTTGTGTGAATGCGGGGTTAGAAATGCGGGGCCGCGTTACCTGATCACGCATTCCTCTACATAAGGTTCGGCGACGGCCTGGAGACGGAGGAGCTCCTCTTCGGTGATTACGGGATCCGTGTCCTCGAAAAAGGCGGGCTCCAGGACGTCTTCCGGCCGGAAGTGCTGGAGGACGTACCTTTTAGCGCCCTGGATGACGGCGGCGATACCGGCCACGGCCTGCTCGTCGACGAAAGGCCGCATGCAGGTCGTGCGGAACTCGTAGTCTTGTTCGCTTTCCATGATGAGCCGGACGCTGGCGAGGACCTCGGTGGGCGTCGACTTTTCGTTGGCAAGGAGGGAATAGCGGCCGGGGTCGGTCTTGACGTCCATGGCGATGTAGTCCACAAGGCCACGGCGGATGAGGTCCTCGACCACCCGGGGCCTGCTCCCGTTGGTGTCCAGCTTGACCGGGTAGCCAAGGTCCTTGATGCGGGCGCAGACCGAGGGGAGATCGCCTGCGAGCGTCGGCTCGCCGCCCGAGATGACCACGGCGTCCAGAAAGCCCTTGCGTGACCTGAGGAAGTCGAGGAGTTGAACCTCGTCCAGGGCGGCCTCCGGGCAGGCCCGTCCCCTGGCAAGGTCTTTGTTGTGACAGAAAGGACAGTGGAAGTTGCAGCCAGAGAGAAACACAACGCAGCTCAGTTTGCCCGGGAAGTCGATGAGAGAGTTCTTTTGAACCCCGGCGAAGACCATGACCTATTTCTCCCCGATCACCTTTTGAAGGGTCGGGTTTTCCTCGGTAAAATAATTTCCAGGCTCTCCTTTTTCATCCAGGTTAAAATGCTTCCGCATCTCGAATTCGGCCTTTTTGCCGTCGTTCCACTGCTTGACCGGTCTGAGGTAGCCCACCACCCTGGAGTAGACCTCGGTCTCCTGGTGACAGGTGGGGCAGGCGTGCTGCTCCCCACTCAGGTACCCGTGGGCCGGGCACACGCTGAAAGTGGGGGTCAGGGTGAAGTATGGCAGCCGGAAGCCGGTGACCACCTTTTTGAGGAGCCCCTTGATGGCCTCGGTGTCCGAGACCTGCTCCCCCAGGAAGATGTGAAGGACCGTGCCCCCGGTGTACTTGGTCTGGAGTTCGTCCTGGAGGGTGAGGGTCTCGAAGAGGTCGTCCGTGTAATTCACCGGGAGCTGGGTGGAGTTGGTGTAAAAGGGCGGCGCACCCTTCCTGACCTCCCTCTCGTTTGCGCTGAGGATGTCTGGGTACCTTTCCTTGTCAAGCATGGCCAGGCGGTAGGAGGTGCCCTCCGCGGGCGTGGCCTCCAGGTTGAAAATGTTCCCGGTCTGCTCCTGCACGCGGGCCAGGGCGCCCCGTATGAAGTCCATCACGTCCGCGGCAAAGGACTTGCCCTGGGGAGAGCCGATGTCCGCTCCCAGGAAGTTCATGCAGGCCTCGTTCATGCCGATCACCCCTATGGTCGAGAAGTGGTTGGTCCAGAAGAGGCCGCTCCTCTCCTTGACCTCCCGGAGGTAGTAGCTGGAGTAGGGGTAGAGGTTCTTTCCGGTGAACTTCTCGAGGACCTTCCGCTTGATCGCGAGGCTCTCGGCCGCCAGCTTGATGAGCCCTTCGAGGCGTTCGAAGAAGTCGGTCTCGTTCACGGCCAGGTGGCCGATCCTGGGGAGGTTCAGGGTGACGACCCCGATGGAGCCCGTGAGGGGGTTGGCCCCGAAGAGCCCGCCGCCCCTCTTGAGGAGCTCGCGGTTGTCCAGGCGCAGGCGGCAGCACATGGACCGGGCGTCCTCGGGCGACATGTCCGAGTTCACGAAATTCGAGAAGTAGGGGATGCCGTACTTGCCGGTCATCCGCCAGACCATGTTCAGGTTGGGGTTGTCCCAGTCGAAGTCCTTCGTGATGTTGTAGGTCGGGATGGGGAAGGTGAAGACGCGGCCCTTGGCGTCGCCCTCCATCATGACTTCCGCGAACGCCCGGTTGATCAGGTCCATTTCCGGCTGATAGCCCGCATAGGTCTCTTCCCCGGGGTGCCCGCCCAGGATGACGGGGTGGTCCTTCAGGGTGGACGGGACGTTGAGGTCCAGGGTGATGTTGGTGAAGGGCGTCTGGAACCCGACCCGGGTGGGTATGTTGATGTTGAACACGAACTCCTGGAGGCACTGCTTGACTTCCTTGTATCCCAAACCATCGGCCCGCACAAACGGGGCCAGGAGCGTGTCGAAGCTGCTCACGGCCTGGGCGCCGGCGGCCTCGCCCTGGAGGGTGTAGAAGAAATTGACGAGCTGCCCCAGGGCCGAGCGGAAGTGCTTGGGGGGGGCGCTCTCCACCTTGCCCTCCACGCCCCGGAAGCCCTGGAGGAGGAGATCCTTGAGATCCCAGCCCACGCAGTAGACCGAGAGGAGGCTCAGGTCGTGCAGGTGAAAATCACCGCTCTTGTGGGCGGCACGGATCTCCGGGGGATAGATGCGGTTCAGCCAGTACTCCGCGGTCACGTCGGCCGAGATGTAATTGTTCAGCCCCTGGAGTGAGTAACACATATTGCTGTTTTCATTGATTTTCCAGTCGAGCTTCCCAATGTAGTTCTCGACCAGGTCCACGCTCGCCCTGGTGGTGAGCGCCCGGATCTGCGCGTGCTGCTCGCGGTAGAGCACATAGGCCTTGGCCGACCGGTAATAGGGCGAGTCCAGGAGCACCCGCTCCACAATGTCCTGGATTTCCTCCACCTCGGGCAGGGGGCCCAGGCGGAGCTCGTGGGCGAGGGTGAGGACCCTCAGTGTGAGCTTCCGGGCCTCTCTCTCCTCGAATTCGCTGGTGGCCTTTCCGGCCTTGGCAATGGCGGCCGTAATCTTGGTGGAGTCGAACTCAACCACTCTCCCGTCACGTTTTTTGATCTGCTCGAACATCGACACTCCTGGAAACTAGGCAAGGGTTCAAGGTGAAATTGCGTCACTCTGGGATGAAGGGAAAGCCCGTTTCCCGGGCAAGGTAAAATGAGATCTACCCGAAATCCATGGCAAAATATTGGTCTGAACGATCTCGTGTTATGGGGCAGACTCGCACAATATGTTGCGATGGTCAAGGGAAAAAATTCAATATATGGCATATTTTTTCAAATAAGCGGCTCGCGGGGATTTTGCGGCTCCTTCAGGGGGTTAGGCGATTTCCCCGCGTCGGGGTAGGATATAAGGGGGGTCAGTTGAGGGACCTGAGGACCCCTTTGTAGGAGAAAAAGGGCTTGTCGTCGCTTGGGGGATCCTGCTCCGCGAGGGAGAGGCTTTCGGCGTTTTTCCGGAGCCACTGCTCGAAACAGCGGGAGAGGCTCGGGTCCGCCATGACCCAGGTCTCGTTGAGGTATTTCAGTTCTTCGATGATTCTCCAGTAGAGGTGCATTTCGTTTCCTTTCTCCAGGGCCGCTCCTCCCCGAACTGCTCGTCGCACCAGCGGGCGCCCCGGTTCATCCGTTCCTCGAAGATCAGGCGGTAGCGTTCGAGCTCCTCCCCCTCCGCTTCGGGCGGGACCCACAGGGGCTCCCCATAAAGGATCACGACCCGGGAGAAGGGTTTTGGCACGAGGTAGCGGTCCCATGAATTGAAAACCCAGGCCCTCTCCGCGCCGAAGAGGACCGGTATGATGGGAACGCCCGCGTCCCGGGACATGATCAGGGTTCCCCACTTGGCCACGCGGGCGGGACCCTGGGGGCCGTCCGCGAGCATACCCCCTATCTCCCCGTTTTTCATCCTTTGGATGATCTCCTTGAGCGCCTCGGACCCGCCCCTGGAGGAGGACCCGCGCACGGACCTGAACCCCAGCAGGTGGGCCAGCCGTGCGGCATACTCCCCGTCCCTGCTCCTGCTTATCATGACGGTCGGGTGAAGTTTTCCCATGTGATGGAAGTTGTAGGACATCCGCTGGTGCCAGGTGGCGAAGACAGCGCCGCCGCCCGCCCGGGCCATGGCCTCCTCCATCCGTTCCCTGCCTTCCACCCTGGCCAGGCGGCAGGAGCCCATGAGGATTTTCAGCAGGAGCGCGGCAAGGGGCGGAATGGTGAAGAGCATAACGCCGTCAACCCATCGGAGGTGTTTCGAGGGTTTTATCGAGCTTTCGGGCATCGGCGAAGTGAAATAGGATAAAAAAACAGACGCATAAGGGCTTTCGCCCCAGTGCGCCTGTTGTTGGTTTGAGTCGGGACCGCGGGATTACACGCAGCCGGTCGGCTTCGGGAGGCCGGCCATTTTACACGCGCCCTTGCCCGGACCTGATGGAAACAGCTCGTAGATGTATTTCAGTTTGAAGCCGGTGACCTTGGAAAGGATCCGTACCATGGGAGCAATACCATTCTTCTTGTAGTAGTCCTGGAGGACGTTGATGACCTTCCAGTGCTCTTCGGTGAGTTCCTCGATACCTTCTTCCTTTTTGACGTGTTTGACCCAGGACTCGTTCCAGTTGTTGAAGTCGTCGATGAAACCGTCTTCGTCCACATTGAAGGAATTTCCTTCAAATTCGATTGTCGGCATGCCAAAAACCTCCTTTTGATACTTATTTGCAGTATTTTAAATGACTTACATGAAAACGGATTATTTTGTATAGCGTAAATATTTGGACATGTCAATCCCTCTTTTCACATTGGTGCAAATTTTTCGATCTCCGCCGACCCTGATATTCCACGGCCTTCCGGACCAGTTTTCGAGCCCAGGCGGGGGTGCCGGCCGCGTGGATGTGGGCGTATGTGGCGAGGAGATTCCCCCGGGTCAGGCCGTCCACGTCGCCGTCGAAACCGTGACCCCTCCGCACCTTGAAGGCCGTGTGGAAACCCTCCCCGCGCAGGACGACAGGCCTCGAGTAGTGGAACTCGTGGCCCTTGAGCAGGGTCCCCTGCTCGTAGAATGGGTTTTCTCCGGATACCTGGATGACAATGTACCCGTGCCCCTGAGGCCTCTTTTCCAGGACGAAGTCCACCGGGAGCGCCCCCACCATGGGGTAGGTCGTTTTACCGACGATGAGGTTTTCACCCAGATACATGAGCCCGCCGCACTCGGCATAGACGGGCAGGCCCTCGTCGATCCTTTCCTTGAGGTCCCTCCTGAAGGTTTCATTGGCGGCAAGGCTCTCCGCCTGGGTCTCCGGGAATCCGCCCCCGATGTAGAGGGCGTCCAGGTCCGGAAGGCGCGGGTCGCCGACGGCGCTCAGGGGGACAATCTCGGCTCCCCGCCGGGCGAGCTCCTCCAGGTTTTCCGGGTAGTAGAACCAGAAGGCGCTGTCTTCGATGTAGCCTATGAGCGGCTTTTCGGAAAACGAAGAGGGCTCTTCCCTCAAACCCTGAACCTCCTGCCGCGTATCCTCCAGGCTGGGAGCGCCCCGGGCGATCTCCAGGAGGCCGTCGAGATCCAGGCTGTCCCGAACCACCTTCCGGGCCCAGTCAACGGCCTCCAGGGCGCGGCCGACCTCGCGGTGGGGAATCAGTCCCATGTGCCGCTCCGGGAACAGGTTTTTCTTGAGCCGCCGGACGGCCCCCAGGACCGGCACCCCGCAGTAGTGCTCTACGGCCCCGCGCACAAGCGCTTCTTGACGCGCTCCCCCCACTTTGTTTAGAATGACGCCGCGAAGCTGGAGACCCGGGTCGAAGGCCTGGCAGCCCATGACCTCCGCGGCGATGGTGCGGGTCGTCATGGTGACGTCCACGATCAGGATCACGGGGGACTTGAGCATCCCGGCAAGCTCGGCCGAACTGCAGCATCCCGTGATGTCCAGGCCGTCGAACAGGCCCCGGTTGCCCTCGATGAGGGACAGATCCGCATCCCGTGCGTGGGTCAGGAAGGAGTGGAGGATCCAGGGCTCGTCCATCATGAACGGGTCGAGGTTGCGGCAGGTCCTTCCGGCCGCCAGGGAGAGCCAGCTCGGATCGATGAAATCGGGCCCCTTTTTGAAGGCCGCCACGTCCTTTCCGTCCTCCTTGAAGGCGGAGGCCATGCCGAGGGTCAGGAACGTCTTGCCGGAGCCGCCCTTGAGGGCGGTGATCGTGATTCTTGGATAAGATAACTGCATAGGTCTTGAAGGGGTGTCCCGTCAACTGCATCGGGATTTTTCCCGGTGCCGGTCTGGTTGATAGAACCTTTGGTGGGGATTGTCAAATAAATATAGAAAATTCCAAAACAACATCTGAGCTTGTGAAAAATTTTTTTTGTTGACAACTCGGCCTGATTCTGATTTAAATTTCTCTCTATTTGCTTGAAAATATAGCAAAATCGATCATTTGCAGCTTAGTGCGGGTTTGTTTGAAAAAGATCTTGAAAATTTTGAGATTCCGCCCGGGGAGGGCGGCAGGAAATCGACAATTTTTTTTGGGGAGGAGGTGAAGATTCTAGTCGCTGCGTAAAAACGGGTTTCCCATGTATTCTGAAAGGAAACGACCTTTTGTACTCTAAAAGGAGGCATGGATAATGGCTTTTGAACCAAAAGAAGAGCAAACCAAGCTCGTGTACGATGAGCTTCGGATCTACTCGGATGAAGAGCTGAACAATTACACAGAGGAAGATCTCAAAAACTTCAAAGTAAAACACGACATTCCAATGGTGGAAGAGCTGGAAAAGGGTCCGTGGCCGAGCTTCGTGGCGGACGCCAAGCGGGAGGCCCTGCGCAGGAGCAAGCTCCCCCAGGATCGCATGATGATCAACTCCGAGGTGGTCGAGGACATGCTCGGTCAGCTCGAGCTTTCATTCGAGCACGGCGAGACCCACTGGAAGCACGGCGGTATCGTGGGCGTCTTCGGTTACGGCGGCGGCGTTATCGGCAGGTACTCGGACATGCAGAAGGAGTTCCCCTCCATCGCCCACTTCCACACCATGCGGGTCAACCAGCCTGCGAGCAAGTTCTACGACACCAACTATCTCCGCACCATATGCGACCTGTGGGAGTATCGCGGGAGCGGCATGATGAACTTCCACGGCTCCACCGGGGACATCATCTTCCTGGGCACCTTCACAGAGCAGCTGGAACCCATCTTCTACGAGCTGGGTCACGTGCTCCAGCAGGACCTGGGCGGATCCGGCTCCAACCTTCGGACCCCGTCCTGCTGCATCGGCAAGGCCCGCTGTGAGTGGTCCTGCTACGACACGCAGGATCTCTGCTACGAGCTCACCCACTACTACCAGGACGAGCTGCACCGTCCGGCATTTCCGTACAAATTCAAGTTCAAGTTCGACGGCTGCCCCAACGGCTGCGTGGCGTCCATCGCCCGTTCCGATGCATCCTTCATCGGCACCTGGCGGGACGACATCCGCATCGATCAGGATGCGGTCAAGGCCTACATGAACGGCGAACTCGCTCCTGAAGCCGGCGCCCACGCCGGGAGGGACTGGGGCAAGTTCGACATTTACAAAGAGGTCATCGATCTCTGCCCGACCAAATGCATGTGGATGGAAGGCGACACCCTCAAGATCGACAACAAGGAGTGCGTCCGGTGCATGCACTGCATCAACACCATGCCCCAGGCCCTGCGCCCAGGGTTGGACACCGGCGTGAGCATGCTCTTCGGAGCCAAGGCCCCGATCCTGGAAGGCGCGCAGATGTCCGTCCTCACCATCCCCTTCATGAAGGCGGAGCCTCCCTACGACAACATCAAGGAAGTCATCGAGAAGGTCTGGGACTGGTGGATGGAAGAGGGCAAGAACCGCGAGCGTCTCGGAGAGCTCATCCAGCGGTACGGCATTCCCAAGTTCCTGGAGATTTTGGGCCTTCCGCCCATGCCCCAGATGGTCACCGCACCCAGGGCAAACCCCTACATCTTCTGGAAGGAAGAAGATGTGGAAGGCGGCTGGCAGCGAGACATCGAAGACTACCGTTCCAGGCACGCAAGATAGGAGGGAGCGAATATGGCATTATCAACAGAAAGACTCGGACTCTACAATCCGGACAAACCCATGGAAAACCGGCTCACCGACCTGGGGCCGAGACACTATTGGCAGTATTTTCCGCCGATCATCCAGAACAACTACGGCAAGTGGAAACACCACGAGATCCTGGAGCCGGGAGTGCTGGTTCACGTCTCCGAGACGGGCGACAAGGTCTTCACGGTCCGCTGCGGCGGCTGCCGATTCATGACCGTCGAGCACGTGCGCGAGATCTGCGAGATCGCGGACAAATACTGCGACGGTTTTGTGCGGTTCACCACCCGGAACAACATCGAGTTCATGGTGGACACCCAGGACAAGCTCGAGGCCCTGAAGAAAGACCTCCAGGGCCGCAAGCACGTCTCCGGCAGCTACAAGTTCCCCATGGGCGGGACCGGCGCCGGGCTCACGAACATCGTCCACACCCAGGGATACATCCACTGCCACACGCCGGCAACGGATGCCTCCTCCATGGTCAAGGCCGTGCTGGACGATCTTTTCGAGTACTTCCAGGGCATGACCTTCCCGGCCCAGGTGCGTATCTCCATGGCCTGCTGCCTGAACATGTGCGGCGCGGTGCACTGCTCGGACATCGCCCTGCTGGGTTACCACAGGAAGCCCCCGATCGTTGACAACGCGGTCCTCGACAACGTGTGCGAGATCCCGCTGGTCATCGCGGCCTGCCCCACGGGCGCCATTTCCCCGGCCAAGACCGAAGACGGCAAAAAGTCGGTCAAGATCAAGGAAGAGCGCTGCATGTTCTGCGGCAACTGCTACACCATGTGCATGGCCCTGCCCCTTTCCGACAAGGAAGGCGACGGTGTGACCATTCTGGCGGGCGGCAAGATCTCCAACCGGATCAGCCCCCCGAAATTCTCCAAGGTCGTTGTGCCGTTCCTGCCCAACAACTTCCCGCGCTACCCCGAGGTGTGCCAGGACGTGAAGAAGATCGTCGAGGCATACGCGGCAGGCGCCAACAAGTACGAGCGCATCGGCGACTGGGCCGAGCGCATCGGCTGGGAGAGATTTTTTGAAAAATGCGGGCTCGATTTCACCGAGCACCTCATTGACGACTACCGGTTGCAGTACGACACCTACCGGACCTCGACGCACTTCAAGTACACCGAGGCGGCATGGGCCGTATCCAAGGCGGCCGGCGGTATCGAATGATCGGCTTGTTCATGAATTGAACAGAAAAGGAGCTATCGATGGAAGAGATGAAAAAAGCCATCATGGAATTTGCTGAAGGCAGCAAAAAATCCAAATTCTATTTCAGCGACTTGGAAAAAGCCGTAAGAAAGGTGATACCGGACGCCAAAGCCCGTGAGATCAAAAAGGCGGCTACCGCCCTGATCAACGAAGAGAAGCTCATCTATTTCTCTACGGGCAGCAGCACCATGTACGGAATGAAGGGCCGGGGTCAGACAGAAGACCACTAGTGCCCGCCGGTAAGGTATTTAGGGGCACTGCTGGGTTTTTGCATTTGATATGTGAGAGTGAGTGATGGTGAGAGGTCGCTTCTCCCGAGTGTGGAGTGCGGCCTCTTTCCTTTCAACGGAGTAAAACGATGAAAAAACCGCAGGATGCGGAAAAGTTCATAGCGGAGCAGAAGAAGCAGCTCCTGGAAAATCCCGAGTGCGCGAACTCCGCCTACAATCTCGGTGTCCAGTACATGGAGCAGGGACGCCTGGACGATGCCGTGCAGGCCTTCAACGAGGCCATCAACAACAGCGCGCGCATGTTCGAGGGGTACGTGAACCTGGGGTACATCTACTTTCAAAAGGGCGAGCTCGAACGCGTTGTCGAGTGCAATGAAAAGGCCATCCAACTGGAGCCGCGCTACGCAAGAGGATACGCAAACATCGGGTTTGCCTATCTCCAGATGGAAAAACCGGACGAGGCCGTCGAGGCCCTGAACAAGGCCATCGAGCTGAACCCGAAGATCGCCCAGGCGTGGAGCAATCTCATAAACGCCCACCTCCAGAAGGACGACGTGGACAAGGCCATAGAGGTCGGCGAGGAGCTGATTGAGCTCGCGCCTGAGTTCGGCCTGGGCCACAACAACCTCGCGTATGCCTACTACTGCCGGCAAGACTACAAAAAGGCCATCGAACATGTGGACAAGGCCGGGGCGTGCGATTTCCAGGTACACCCGGAATTCTTGAAAAGATTGGAGCCCCACAGGTGAAAGATTCCGAATTGACCCAACTCCTCCAGGCATACGATTCCCTCGCCGCCTCGGCGGACGAGGCCTACCAAAAAATGTGCGCGGATTACCCTGGGGAGGTCCTTTGCAAGCAGGGCTGCGACGACTGCTGCCACGCCGTGTTCGGTCTTTTCCTCGTGGAGGCCGCCTACCTGCAGAATCACTTTGCCGAGCTTCCCGGCAAGGAGAAGGCCGAGATCATTCTCCGGTGCGCACAGGCGGATCGCGAGATCGCCGCTTTGCAGAAGCGCTTGCGCGATGATGAAGACCAGGGAAAAACCCCCGATGCGGATCCCCTGGCAACAGGCCGGGTCAGGTGCCCGCTCCTCGACGAGGAGAAGCGGTGCGCCCTTTACAAACAGCGTCCCGTGACCTGCCGCATCTACGGCGTGCCCACAAGAATCCAGGGAAAGGCCAGGGTGTGCGGGCTTTCAGGCTTCAAGGCAGGCAAAAACTACCCGGCCTTTGATTTTGACGCGGTGTATCGGGACCTCTACCAGATGTCGCTCGAACTCGTTGAAAAGGAAGGGGGCCAGGACCCCGAACGGGCGGGGCTTCTCATTTCCGTGAGCAAGGCCCTGACCACACCCCTGGAAGGTCTTATCCACGAAACTCTCGAATGATCCGGTGCAGTTGCCTTACGTGGTCGTCGAGTCGTTTCGCCGCGAAATGCGCCTCTTCCGGGCTCTCTTCCCCGAGGCGATCCAGTACGGGCCTGTGGAGGGTCTGAAGCTCCTTTCGTGAAAAGGATTTCAGCAGGCCCTCGAGTTCCACCCTCCCGCAGGGCAGGGACCGACCCGCGGATTCAGCCTCGGCCACGGCCTCAAAAAAACCCCCAAGACAAGCGCGCACCGAGAATTCGCCCGCCCACAACCTGCCGCCGACGCCCTCCACCCTGTCGAGCCTCATGCGAAGGGCCGTGTCCAGGAAAAAATTGATCCAGGCCACCGCCGGGTGAATGCCGTCTTCGGGCGAGAGGCCGGGGAGGGGGCCGTAATCCCTGACAGTGGTCAGCCTTGCCTGGAGGGGCCTGTCTCCCGCCGTTTTCACGACAAAATCCCCCGCGGCGTGACGCCACAGGAGGACCTGCCGGAAACCCGCCGGGTCGAAGGCGAGCGTGAGGATGCGGGCGATCTCCCTGAAAAGACCCGCCGTCTCTTCGGGCGAGGCGTCCCTGGTCCCCCTTTGCCGGTCCCAGATGCGGGCGACCCCGCCCTTTCCGCCTGAGGACGGGCTCAGGTGCCACTCGTGAAAATCCTCGAACCATTCGGTCAGGAGGACCAGGAGGGGTTCTTCCCCAGGGTCCCCGCCCCAGGGGACTTCCTTCAAAAGGAGGGGCTCCGGCAGAAATGGGCTCGCCGGGGAACCTCGGAGCTCCCTCAGGATGCCCGCTTCACGCGCGAGCTGGGCGCGGGCCCGGGCGGAGACCGCCGTGCTTGCCGCCGTCTTTACCCGGCCCGCCGTCGTCTCCGCTTCAATGGAGGCGATGTGGTAAAAGGCCCCGTGCTTTTCAGTACAGATGCGGACGCCTTGGATTTCATCCTGCGAAACGGGCGCACCGAGCCTCGCCTCCAGCACCTGCCGGAGCGGCGCGCACCCGTCCACCAGGAGCATGTCCCGAAGCGCGTCCAGGTAGTCCCCCAGGGTCCTTCGCGGGTGTGTCTGCGTGAGGCTTATCCTGAACGGGACGTCCAGGTCCGCCGGCCCCAGGGGGATGTCCCCATCGGGGGAGGCTGCGAGATAGGCTGTCTTCACATCCGGTCCAGGGCCTCCCGGGCCAAAACCTCCACGGTGACGGTGAGGACCTCTCCGTCGCGGTAGACCTTGAGCGTGTTTTCGTCCCCGAGGAGGCCTTCCACGTCCTTTCGCATCTCGGATGCCTTGAGATATCCCATGAGCCGGGCGGCCTGGCCCCGGACGGCCGGGTCCCTGTCGCTCAGGAAGGCCTGGAAGTGGTAGGTGTACTTTCTCAGGATGTCCGGGCGCACCTCGGCAACGCCTGCCACGGCCTCCAGGGTGGCGGCCCGGCGCGTTTCGTCCCCCAGGAACTGGAAGAGCTGGGGGACGTAGCCCCCGTAAAGCTCGGGCCTGGCGCGAAGGATCTCGCCGATGGCCTCGAAGGCCCCCCAGCTGGAGGCGGCCGTGTCCGTGATGGCATAAAGGAGACCCTGGAGCACCTTGGACACGGAGGCGGGGTCCGTCTCCCCGCGGGCCGCGCTCACCCGCCCCATGGCCTCGGCGGCGCGACGCCGGAAGAGATCGTCTCCCGAGTAGATAAACCGCTGCAGGGTGCGAAGGAGCTTTGAATCCGTGGGGGCCGCCCGGGCGAGGGGATCGAGCCGGTATTCACGGACGTGTTTTTCCACCTCTTTTTTGTTCATGGAGGGGGCCTTTTCCCGGGGGGTGGGGGAGCCGGCCGTTTCCCCGGCGGGGGCGATTGTTTTGGCCCGCTCCAGGCGCTTTCGAACCCCTTCGGCCGTGACCTCCAGAACGTCCTCGTGGAGCCGGACAAAGAGGAGGACGCCCGCGATGCGCCGGCTCTCATAAAATCCGCCGGGGACGATGAGGTGGTTTTGGTAATCGTAAAAATCGACGATCTCCTGCCGGTAGTCTTCCTCCGGCAGGAGGTTCCAGGCGAGGTCCCAGTCCATGTCGCAGGCAAAGACCAGGGCCTCTATCTGGGCGGAGCCGATGTTCCTGCCGCTCTCGTCGCACGCGTACACGGCGCCGCACGAGCAGGAGCCCACGGGCATCTCCCCCTGCCTTCGTGTGGTGAGCTCCCTGGGCGGCTCCACGATGAGCCCGCAAAAGGGGCAGGTGGGCCTCTTGAGGACATCCCGCCCGTGAAACTTGCGATCAAGCATGGTGTCTAACCTTTCTGAACAGGACTCGCGCGAGAGCCGTCGAACGGCCGCGGAACGGGTCATAGGTCGAGATCCAGGCCGTCCCCCTCCGGATCGTATTCGAAATGGGTGATTTCAAAACCGCCGCCCCTGGATTGGAAATGGAGCATCCACCCCTCGTAGGCCTCGCCCGCAAACCCGCAGCTCAAAACGCCGAGCCGGGCGTGGTGCTTCCGGAGCTTCGGTTCCATGACCCGCTCGAATTCCTCTGTGATGTGGATGCGGGCTTCCGCGTCGAGTTGTGGCTGGTCCATGAAGTTGTCGGTCATCGGTTATCGGTCGTTGGTTGCCTGTCGCGTGTCAAGGCGGCCTTTCGCCTTTCGAATCATCGCCCGGCCGGGCGTGATTTCACGACCCCTCGACTGAAAACAAAAACGCAACCTCCGGAGGTCGCGTTTGTCGCATTCGGGTATCTGGAAGCGTCCCGCGGGTCTTTAGTCCCTGGTGTGGCCGGGCAGCTCGAGGGTGTGGCAGGAATTTCCCGGCCCGCACGTCTTGGTCTCCAGCCGGGACTGCTGTCCCGAGTTGCCGGCGCCCATGGCATAGTTGGTGACGCTCACCACCCTCTCGATATCCTCGCCGTTGCACTCCGGGCAGGACATGGACACGGATTCCGCCGTTGTCTTGAATATCTGCTCGAAGACGTTTCCGCACTTTGTGCATCGAAATTCATAAATGGGCATGATAGGACTCCTGGTGCCGCTGTGACTCGCTTGTGAAAAAATTGACTTATACTATAATGCCGGGTGGCGTGATTGTAAAGGCCTATTCGGGGCCAGGATCAGGATCGCCCCGGGGCCCCGTCGTCCATGTGTCGGATAATGCCGCTGGGTCCCGGCTTTCGCCGGGACGACCCCTTTCGTCACCCCGGCGCAGGCCGGGGTCCAGGAGCGAACCCGGTGATTTTCGTCAGGTCACCTGGATCCCGGCCTTCGCCGGGCCGGCCACGAAGAAAGACAAACACAGGTGGGCGCCATGATCGTCTCTTTTCACCCGTGCCTTGTCACGGACAACCAGGTCATCCTGGGATCCCGTTCCTTCGGGGACCGGGACCGTGAGCTCATGGCCCGGGCGGACGCCGTCCTGCTGCCCCAGACCTGCCCGGAGGTCCTGTACCGGGCCGCGGCCGCGGCGTGCGACCTGGTCTTCCCGAGTTACGGGCCGAGGTTTGATTCCCCAGGCAAGGTCGGTCAGGCACGCTTGTTCCTTCAGTCCCAGGTCCCGCATCCCCGGACCAGGGTCTGGCCTTCGGTCCGGGCGCTGAGACAGGCCGTGGAGGGATCGGGCCAAGGTCCCCACGGCCTTCCCTTCATGGTCAAAACCGACCTGGACCACGAGGGGGAGGGGGTCCGGCTGGTGCGCGACCTCGGTGAACTCCAGGCGGTGCTGGATTTGTTCCATCTCAGGGTCTCGCCCGAGGGAAACGGGATCCTCACCCAGGAATGCATCCCCTCCGGCGGGAATGTGCTTCGGGCGGTCATTCTGGGCAGCGGTTTGAAGACTTACTGGAAGCGGACCCACGGCAGGGGGGGGGCCATTTCAACGATCAGCCGGGGGGCGTCCATCGATCACGAGTGGCGTCCCGATCTCCAGGAAAAGGGCCGGGTGCTGGCCGGCGACATGCGCGGGAGGCTCGGCATCAATCTGGCGGCGGTGGACATGGTTTTTCCCCTGGACCGGGAAAACCCCGAGCCCCTTGTGCTCGAGATCAATTATTCCTTCGGCAGGCGCGGCCTCGGCGGGAGCGAGGCCTATTACCGGCTCCTCCATGAAGCGGTGCGGGAGTGGCTCCGGGAAAAGGGGCTGGATGCGGGGGCGGTGACTCTCGCGTAATACACGATTTCGATGAGGGCCCTTTATACGGAGACGTAGGCCTTTCTCGACCGGGGCCCGTCGAATTCGCAGAAGAAGATCCTCTGCCACGTGCCCAGGACAAGCTTTCCGCCTTCCACGATGACGGAAACGGAGCTCCCCACCAGGGAGGCCTTCACGTGGCTGTCGGAATTGCCCTCCGCGTGGCGGTAGCCGTCGTTGGGCGGGACAAGAGCGGAGAGCTTGGTCAGGATGTCCTCGCACACGGCAGGGTCCGCGCCCTCGTTGATTGTCACGCCGCCCGTGGTGTGGGGTACGTACACCGTGCAGACCCCGTCTTGAACGCCGGCGCTTTCGACCTCTTTTTGGACTGCCGATGTGATGTCTTTCATCTCGTTTCTTTTGCTTGTTTTGACCTGAATGACTCTCGGCATGATCGGGCCTCCTTGCCTGCCGGGGCGGGATTGGAACACCTCGTTCTGTTCAGGAAACCGACGACCCCAGATTTTCGTGGGGGCGCTATTTGGGGAGGATGAGACCGGAAGAGGTCCCATCCTCTTCCCCTCCCATCTCTTCTTCATCGTCTTCCATGCCCTCCAGGATCATGTCCACGGTGTTGACCATGAGCTGCGCCAGGAATGGGTTGGCGTGGAAGAGATTGTCTTTCTCCTCCATGGACCGGGCGGCGCACAGGGCTCTCCTGGCGACATCGGGCTCCCCCATGCGGTGGAGAACATAGGCGGTCTCCTCGAGCCGTCTTCGATAGATGCGGCGCCTGGACTCGGTGAAATACTCCTGCATGCGATCTTTGAGGATGTCGTCGATCCTTCGCGATACCTGGTCTTCAGAAAGGTGGAGAGGCGAGTTCCTCACCTCGTCGATCTCGTCCGCAATGGGCTGGACGTCCCGCGGGTCCAGCATCCAGCGCTGGAGGAGCTCGTGGTCCAGGAGTTTGGAGGCCATGCCTTCGGTGAGCACCATCCCCTGGATGTTCTCCTCCGGGATGAGTTCATAGACGGGGTGGGTCTCGGGTAGAGAGGCGCGGCTCATGAGCCAGTGACGGGCCTGGAGGTATGGCCGGACGCCCGGGGCTTTTTCCGACGCGCGGCGCGCCTCCTCCAAAAGCAGGAGGACGTGGTCGATGGTGGTTTCCACGTGGGGATTAAAATCTTTCTTAAACTCCCCAAGGACGTCCATGGCCATTTTTTTGCTGACGTGGGCCGACTCGAATTGATAAAGGCCTTCCTCGTCACTCACGGCCACAACTCCCAGCTCGTATCCCCGGGGGGCCCTGGGAAGGGCGTAGAAGAGCATCTGCATGCCAAAGGCGTCCACGGAGGTCACATAGGCATAAGATTCGACTTCTAGCGGGATCTTTCGCAGGATGCCTGTTTCCCCATCCTCGGCCGGGGTAGGGACGGTGAAGCCGCGTTGCTCGAGCATGTAGCCCTTGCGCCGGACCGCTTTCTGTACATTCTTGTCCGGAAAAGCATCCCGGATCGCCGTGATGAGGGGAATGATCCCGGCATCCGTTGCAGGGAGCCTTTCCACAAAGGCCTCGGCCATTGCGGGCCCGGAGAGGGTTTCGCGGATTTTGTCCGGCTCCAGCGCCGAAGGATCCCCTAGGAGCCCTGTGAGACGGGCGGATTCCTCGGCGGTGAAGGCCTTGTTTTTCTTTTTCCCCACGATCGTTACGCAGCCTTTTTCTTCTCTATGGTGGCGTGGTCCTCGTAGCCTTCCTCCTTGAGGTAGACGTTGATCGTCTCCCCGGGGGAGGTCGGCCACACTCCGCCCACGTAATTCGCCCGGATAGGCAGTTCCCTTTCCCCGTCTCCCCGGTCCGCGAGGATGGCGAGCTCGATCTTTCGGGGCCGGCCGTAGTCGATGAGGGCGTCCATGGCCGCCCTCACGGTGCGGCCCGTGAAGAGGACGTCGTCCACCAGCACGACCGTTTTGTCGTCAATGGCGGCGGGCAATTTCGTCTTGCCCACAACCGGGGTGGGGCCCAGGCGGGTCCAGTCATCCCTGTAGAGCGTTATGTCGAGAACCCCCGTGGCGGGACTGGTTTCGCTCAGCCCCGAAAGGGCCTCCTGCAGCCTGTAGGCCAGAAAGGCCCCGCCCGTGCGAATCCCGACCAGGACCACGTCTTCCATGGAGGGGTTTCTCTCCAGGATCTCTTCCGCCATGCGGTGGATGCTCTCCGCGATGTCCTTGTCACTCAGGATGATTTTCTTTTTCATGGCTGTCAATCTGGGTTTGAAGTAAAAAACTTGAATTATATGGTCCCGTTAAGTAGAAATCAAATGAAAAAGGAAAAAAGCGATGGAAAACACGCTGGATATCCTGTGCCGCCGACTGGAATATAATTTTCGGGACCGGAACCTTTTGGAGGAGGCCTTCCGCCATTCCTCTTTCGTGAACGAATCCGGCGATCCCGATCTGCGGGACAACGAGCGCCTCGAGTTCCTCGGGGACGCGGTGCTCGATCTGGCGGTCAGCCACATGCTCATGGAGATTCACCGTGCCGCCAGGGAAGGCGACCTGTCCAAGTTCCGGGCCATGGCAGTCAACGAGGCCAGCCTCCTCAGGATAGCCAGGAGGCTTCAGCTCGGCGACTGCCTGCTGCTGGGGCGCGGGGAGGAGCGGACCCAGGGCAGGAAAAAGCCTTCCATCCTTGCAAATGCGGTGGAGGCGCTCATCGGCGCCCTCTACCTGGATGCCGGATTCACGAGGACGGCCGAAATCATCCAGAACCTATTCCACCCGCTTCTCCGGGACCTGGGAAGGGAACTGCCCAATCATGACTACAAGAGCCTCGTGCAGGAGTTCACGCAGCAAAGATACCGGAACCGACCCGAGTACGTTCTGGTGGACGAGAGCGGCCCTCCACACGACAAGACCTTCGTGATCGCCTTTCGGCTCAACGGCCGGATCGTGGCCGAGGCCTCGGGGAAGAGCAAAAAGTCGGCCGAGCAAAAGGCGGCCAGGGAGGCTTACCATTGGCTGGTGGAGCTGGAAAACGACCCCTGATTGTCCCTTTTTTTATATCCACCCGGGGCTGCCCGTACCGCTGCATCTATTGCAGGCAGGAGAGCATCACCGGAGAGGACGGCCGGTTCCCCGACCCCTCGACCGTGGACGAGACTCTCAGGAACGCGGCTCGGTCGCCGGGCTTCCAGTCGAGGGGAAGGCGCGAAATAGCCTTTTACGGCGGGACGTTCACCGGCCTCGACACCGCGACCATGGAGGGTCTGCTGGCCGCGGCCTTCGCCCACGTGCACAGGGGCCCATTCCACGCCATCCGCGTCTCGACCCGCCCGGATTGCCTGAGCCCCCCCAAGCTCGATCTGCTCAAAAGATACGGCGTCGCCACCGTGGAGCTCGGGGTCCAGTCCATGGACAGGGAGGTCCTCCTCAAGAGCGGCAGGGGGTACGGCCCCGACCGGGTCCGGGAGGCAGTGGGACTCCTGAAGGACCGCGGTTTCCTCGTCGGGATGCAGCTCATGCCAGGGCTCCCGGGCGACAGTGAAAAGAAATTCCTCGCCACGGTGGGGGAGACCGTCGCGCTCGAACCGGCCATGGCCCGCCTCTACCCGACGGTTGTGGTCAGGGACACCCCCCTCGCCGTCCTTTACGGCAAGGGTCTTTACAGGCCCCTGGAGCTCCGGGAGGCGGTGGACCTCTGCGCCCGAGCCTGCGTGACCCTGGAGGTGAGCGGGATCCCGGTGATTCGCATGGGGTTGCAGGCATCGCCCTCCCTGGAGGAAGAAGGGGTCATCCTGGCCGGCCCGTGGCACCCGGCCTTCGGTTTTCTGGTTCGATCCAGAATCTACCACTGCATGCTCGAAAAACTCCTCCCGGCAAGGGAGGGTGGCGGCGCCCTGCGCATAAGGGCCCACCCCGGGGATGTTCCCCTGATCTGCGGCCACCGAAACGAGGCCTTGAAGGCCCTCGCCGGGCGGGCCGGTGTGGACCGGGTCGAGGTCGAGCCGGATCCAGGTATCGGAAGGAATGAGCCGCGGGTCTCCTGGAAAAGAAAAAGCATGACCACGAAGAGAACGAAGAGGTCACGAAGGACACGAAGAAAAAACTATTTATCTGAAGTCAGTCACCTCAAGTGAACACTGAGACGAAAGCACAATAAAATGTAAGGCTTTCCATGGCATGGGTATCGGTATCGAAAAATCAAAGAGCATCTTTGGCTTAAGAACTTAAACGGCATGAAAAACGATTCAAACAGCTCCGGCACGGGGGAATTCCGTTCCGGCTTCATCGCCCTCATCGGCCCGCCGAACGCCGGCAAATCCACGCTCCTGAACCGTCTCCTGGGAAAGAAGGTGGCCATCGTGACGCCCCGGCCCCAGACCACGCGGAACAGGATCACCGGCATCTTCCACGGAGAGGGCTTTCAGATCGTGTTTGTCGACACCCCGGGAATACACCGGACGAGGACGGCCCTTCACAAGAGCATGGTATCGTCCGCCAGGGAGATCCTCGGCGAGGTGGACCTTGCGGCCGTGATCGTCGAAAGGGGAAGGCCCGACACCCCTGAGGTCAAAATGATCCTCTCGCAGTTGAGGCAGACGAAAAAACCCGCGATCCTCGTCATCAACAAGATCGATCAGGCCTCGCCCGAGACCCTGCTTCCCGTCATCGAGTCCTTCGGGCGGGAGGGGCTGTTCGAGGCCATCGTTCCCATATCGGCCCTGAAAGGGGATGGGATCGACCGCCTGATGGAGGAGTTCACCTCCAGGCTCGGGCCGGGCCCGCCGTTTTTTCCCGAGGACATGGACACGGATCAGCCGGAGAATTTTCTGGTGGCCGAGATCATCCGGGAGCAGGTCTTCCTGGAAGTGAGGCAGGAACTGCCCTATTCCACGGCCGTGACCGTGGACGTCATCGAGGAGAGAGGGGAGGGACGGCCCATTTACATCCACGCGCGCATCCACGTGGAAACCCCTTCCCAGAAGAAGATACTCATCGGTCGGGGGGGGCGGATGGTCAAGGAGATCGGGAAAAAGGCCCGCCCGGGGATCGAGAGGGTGCTTGCCGGTCCCGTGTACCTGGACCTGGAGGTCCGCGTGGAAAAGAACTGGAGCCGGGACTCACGGGCACTTCGGAGGCTGGGGTACTGAGAGGTTAAAAAAACCAACCCCGGGAGAAAGGGTTGGTTTCTTTTTTAGAAGGAAAGAGTTTCGTTTCTGATTTCACCCTAAGATGTTGCAACTTGCTTGCCAAAGGGCGGCCTCAAAGAAAACCTATTGAAATAACAGTTAAAATTCTGTTTACCCCCACCCGGCGCCCTGCCGGGTTGTTACAGAATTGTAACAAAAAAGGTCCAACACGCGTGGTAGTATTTGCAACTATTTAAAATCATTAGAAAAAACTTGTTACAATTTTTGGACCGCTAAATGTTCACCTTGTACTTGTTCATCTTGTAATGCATGACCCGCCGGCTGATACCCAGCAGGTTGGCGGCCTGGGCCTGCACATTCCCGCAGTAGGTGAGAGCGCGCTTGATCAGTTTTTCTTCCATTTTTTCAACAGCTTCAGGTAGTGACATGTCCATCGGGACAAACTCGTTCAGGTCGATCTGGTCTTCCGGGCCCTCGGGTTCCAGGAGGTTTGCGGGCAGTTCGTCCACGCCGATGGCCGGGCCGGTCTTGAGGATGAGGGCCCTTTCGATCACGTTTTCCAGCTCCCTTATGTTCCCCGGCCAGCGGTAGTTGTACAGGGCTTTCAAGGCCTCCTGGGTGAGCTTCGGCGTCTCCTCGTCGGAGGGCTCCTTGTATTTGTCCACAAAATGCTTCACCAGCAAGGGGATGTCTTCTATTCTCTCCTTGAGTGAGGGGACCTCGATGTTCATGACATTGAGTCGATAGAACAGGTCTTCCCTGAAAAGATCGTTATCCACGTCTTCCTTGATGTTACGGTTGGACGCGGAGATCACCCGCACGTCCACCTTGATGGTCCGCGTCCCCCCGACCCTCTCGAACTCCATTTCCTGAAGCACTCGAAGCAGTTTCACTTGAAGGGACGCGGGCATCTCGCCGACCTCGTCAAGAAACAGGGTCCCCCCGTCCGCCACCTCGAACCGGCCCTTTTTCATGGAACTCGCGCCTGTAAAGGCGCCCTTTTCGTGGCCGAAGAGCTCGCTCTCCAGGAGGGTCTCGGTCAGCGCTCCGCAATTGATGGAGATGAAGGGCCGTTTGCTCCTCGGGCTGTTGTAGTGGATGGCCTTGGCAATGAGCTCCTTGCCCGTGCCCGAGGCCCCGGTGATCAAAACCGAGGCCCTGGTCCTGGACACCTTTCCAATGAGGTCGAAGATCTCCCGCATGGGTTTGCTCTTGCCGATGATGTTGCCGTAACGGTATCGGGAGTGGAGCTCGAGCGTGAGCCTCTGGTTCTCTCGGATGAGGCGGTGATTTTCGAGGGCCTTTTTCACCGTCAGCTTCAGCTGCTCGTTCTGGAACGGCTTTGTGATGTAATCGTAGGCCCTCTTTTTCATGGCCTCCACGGCCATTTCGATCGTCCCGAAGGCCGTCATCATGATGATCGGCAGGTCGCTGTTGATCTTCTTGACCTCTTCGAGCAGGTCCATGCCGCTCATGCCGGGCATCTTCATGTCTGTGATGACCAGGTCGACCTCGGCCTCGCGGATGATGTCCAGGGCGTCCACGGCCGTGCCCGCCGTGAGAATTTCATAGCCCTCCGGCGCGAGCAGGGCCTCCAGCACGACCCGATAGTTTTTTTCGTCGTCTACAACGAGAATCGTCTCCATGACTACGATTGGACTCTCCCTTCTTCCCCCTGTCGCTTGGGCAGGCTGATAACCACGGTGGTCCCCTGGCCGGGCCGGCTTTGAATGCGGATATCCCCGTTGTGCCCCTCGACAATTTTTTTGACGATGGAAAGACCCAGGCCTGTTCCTTTCTCCTTGGTGGTGAAAAACGGATTGAAGAGCTTATTGAGGCTTTCTTCCGAGATCCCGGGTCCCTGATCGCTGATCTCGACGCGGTATTCGTCCCCTTCCTCGATGAGGGAGACCTGAATCCTGCCGCCGTTTTCCTGGGCCTGGACCGCATTGACGAAGATGTTGAGGAACGCGCGGTAGATCAAATCCGGATCCGCCACAAGGTCGCAGCCGAGGCCGTCCAGGTTGTGTTCCAGCCGGATGCCTTTCTTGTCCAGCTCGGGCTTCAGGAATTCGATGTTTTTCCTGAGCACATCCGCCAGGCAGGCCTCCCTCAGGTTGGGGGTCTGGGGCCGGGCGAAATCCAGGAACTCAGTCACAATGTCGTTGAGCCGCATGGATTCCTCGCGGATCACATTGGACAGGCGCTTCTGCGTCTCGTCGGCGGTGGGGAGCCCGGCCATGAGCTCGGCCGTGCTCTGGATGATCCCCAGGGGGTTTTTGATCTCGTGGGAGACGCCGGCCACCATCTCGCCCAGGGCCGCCAGGCGTTCGGCCTGGTGGAGCTGGGTTTCCAGCTCCCTCTGGCTCCGGGCACGCTCCTTTATGACCTTTTCGGCCTTGCGGACGATCAGGAGGAGGACCACGAAAATGGACCCCATGATGAGGACGGACAGCCCGAAGATGAGAAACCGGAACCGTACGATGGATTCATACTGCTCGGTCATGTCCTGGATGATCTCGAAAACACCGGCCACATAACTGCCGGAGTTTATGTAGGGGTGGGCCCCCCTGAAAGGGATGTAGGTGCGGAGCTTCTTGTTCACCCCCATGGAGATGTCCAGCCCCCAGAGCTCCTCCTTTTCCGAGAGCATGCGGGAGGACCGTTCGCCCTGCACGGCCTTTTCGTAGCCCGGGGTTTTCTTCATCTCCCTCCCGATGAGGACGGGGTCCGTGCTGTAGGCGATCACGCCCTTGTCGATGTCGTAAATGTTGACCACGTCGATATTGAACCCGTGGATCGTGTTTCGGACGATGCGGTCCATGAGCTCCTGCTGCTCCCGGTCCCTGAGCTTGATGACCCCGTATCGGCGGATGACAGGGACCGCGAAATACTGAAAGACCTGGTGGTTGAGGTTCTGCCCGACAAGGAGGGCGTAATTCTCGTAGCTCCTCAGCAGGATGTCCTCGGCCTTCTGGCTGATGGCCAGGGAAAATGGGAAACTGAAGATGACGATGACAATGAAGCTCGCGTACGCAAAGTACTTGACCAGGCGGAACTGCTCGCCTTTGGCTTTTTGGCGCATGGATGGGGCTGTCATTTATTTTTTTCACCCCCCGATGGGACGCGTCCTCAGGAGTTCATAAATGAGATATAGACTTCCGACAAGGCATTTTTTATATTGTCGCCGTTTGTTTGGGCCCAACTTTTTATAACACTCCGGTTGTGGCGGGTAAAGGGCCTCGCGGTCATCCCCCGTGAGGGGGGCGAACATGCGCTTGGGTAAAACAAAAGCGGTCACACGAAGAGCATGAAGGAGACACGAAGGACACAAAGTGAGACAAACGCCCAAAGACCTTGGAAAACTCCCCTATCTCCTCTATGCGGACGAAAAAGGACGCATATTCGAGCATCCCTACCTCCGCATGGCGGGGAGCTGGGGATCGGACCCCGCGCCCATGGAGGACAAGGACCTCGTGCCGCTGCCCGAGTTGAGCAAGCTCTTCTATCTCCCGGGCTGTGCGCCCGTGGGCCTGGACCCCGAGACCGGCCTCTACGAAGTCGTGGACAAATCCGAGCTCGGGGAAGACCTCGGGGAATGCCACGCGGTCGCCGCATTCTGCGAGCCCGGCATCGTGCGAACGCACCTGCCCGCGGCGGACATGTCCGCCAAGGACTACGTGCTCCCTTCCTGGGCCTACACGGCGGTCGGGTTTCGGGACGACAGGTACTGGGCGGCGGGTTTTCGGGTGGAGGACAACCCCCGGTGGGACCCGCAAAACTACGACGACCGTGAGCTGGTGCCTGCCATAGAGAATTACCGCCGGGCCCACCCCCCAGGCCGGCTGGTGGATCACCTAGAAAATTGCGCGACCTGCAACCACTGCTTCGCCGCGAAAAATCTCTTCCTGGGGCGGTGGGAGGCGCCGCTGCCGGTCAGCAGATCGTGCAACGCGGCCTGCCTGGGATGCCTTTCCCTCCAGCCTGCCGAGGGCTGCGCCGCCTCCCACGACAGAATCTCCTTCACCCCCACCGTGGACGAGATCGTGGAACTGGCGGTTTCCCACCTGGAGGGCTCGCCCGCGGCAATTGTGAGCTACGGCCAGGGCTGCGAGGGGGAGCCCCTCACCGAGCACGCCCTCCTATCGGAGAGCGTCCGGGAGATTCGAAGGAGGACCCCCAGGGGGACCATCAACCTCAACACCAACGGCAGCCTGCCCGCGAGGGTGGCGGAGATCGCGCGAAGCGGGCTGGACTCCATCCGCATCAGCCTCAACAGCGCCAGGCCCGAGGTATACGCCGCCTATTACAGGCCCAGGGGGTATGATTTCGGGGACGTGGTGGAATCCTTGAAGCTCTCAAAGGATTTCGGCCTCTACACCATGATCAATTACCTGGTTTTTCCGGGCGTGTCCGACCGGGAGGCGGAGGTGGAGGCCCTCCGGCGGCTCCTGGAAACAACAGGCGTGGATTTTCTCCACCTGAAAAACCTCTGCATCGACCCGAAGCTTTACCTGGAGAGCATGCCGAGGGAAACGAGCCGGGCCCTTGGGATCCGCAGGGCGGCCGAGGACCTGGCGCGGACCTTTCCGGGGCTTGAAATCGGATATTTTAACAAGCCCGTCCGCGATTAGGGCGGGGCGCCTTTTCTCTTGACATTACGGCTTATTGTGATGTACGAAATGCCAATTTATTTTAACCGCTTAAAAATGGGCAGGCCGGGAAAATCACTCGATTTTCCGTTTTTTAGGCCCAGCCTTGTGAAAAAATCCGCATTACTTGGGTGGGGGACCGATCGGTCCTTTTAAGCACGCGGTCGATGCGGCCACGGGGGGGAACACCGCTTTTCATGACGAACAGCGGTTTGGATCTGTCAAATAATTACTAAAAAAGGAGGTAGAAGCGAACTATGTTTGGTAACAGCGCGTTGTACTACTGGTTACCCCCGCTTGCAGCGATAGCTGCCTTGATCTATGCCTTTACGAAGGCAAGCTGGGTGAGTAAACAGGACCCGGGCGACGATCGCATGAAGATGATCGCCAAGTGGGTCAGTGACGGGGCGATGGCCTTTTTAAGAAGGGAATACAAGTACCTGGCCATCTTTGTTGTCTGTGTGGCGATTATCCTGGGCGTCAGCAATGCGGGTCTGGAAGACTCCAATGCCTGGATAGCCATATCCTTTATTTTGGGGGCCCTGTGCTCCGGCTCCGCCGGATGGATCGGCATGAAGGTCGCCACCAAGGCCAATGTGCGCACCACGGCGGCCGCCCGGACCGGTTTGAACCCCGCCCTCCAGGTGGCCTTTTCGGGCGGTGCGGTCATGGGCCTGTGCGTGGTGGGCCTCGGCCTCCTGGGTCTGAGCATCCTCTTCATCGTCTACACCATGATCTACCCCGAGTCCGTGACCGACACCACGGTCATGACCCTGGTGCTCAACATCCTGGCCGGGTTTTCCCTGGGCGCCTCGTCGATCGCCCTCTTCGCCCGTGTGGGCGGGGGCATCTACACGAAGGCCGCGGACGTGGGCGCGGACCTGGTGGGTAAGGTGGAAGCCGGAATCCCCGAGGACCACCCCCTGAACCCGGCGACCATCGCGGACAACGTGGGCGACAACGTGGGCGACGTGGCCGGCATGGGCGCGGACCTCTTCGAGTCCTACATCGGCGCCATCGTCTCCTCCATGATCCTGGGCGCCGTGTGGTTCCAGGGTATTTCGGAGGCCGGCGGCTCGGGTATGAACGCCGTGTACCTGCCCCTGGCCATCGCCGTGGTCGGGATCATCGCCTCCATCATCGGCATGTTCTTCGTGAAGACGAAAGAAGGCGGGAACCCCCAGGCGGCCCTCAACACGGGAACGGTCGTTGCGAGCCTCATCATGATCGTCCTCACCTTCATCACCCTCGGGTTGATGCTGCCCGGCGGGAGCATTTCCGTCACCGGGGTCATCACGGGCAAGACGGCCGTCTACTCCTGGTGGGGCGTCGGCCTCGCCATCGTCGGCGGCCTGATCGCCGGCATGGCCATCGGGTTCGTCACCGAGTACTACACGGCCACTGAAAAGGCGCCGGTGGGGACCATCGTCGAGGCCTCCAAGACCGGGCCCGCCACCACCATCATTCAGGGAATCGCCGTGGGCATGAACTCCACGACCCTCCCCATCTTCTTCATCTCTGCGGCCATCCTCCTGGCTTACTTCCTGGCCGGTCTCTACGGCGTGGCCCTGTCCGCCGTGGGCATGCTCTGCACCACCGGCATCCAACTCGCCGTGGACGCCTACGGGCCGGTTGCGGACAACGCGGGCGGCATCGCCGAGATGAGCCGCCTGGGTAAGGAAGTCCGTTCGCGCACCGACCGGCTGGACGCCGTGGGCAACACCACCGCGGCCATTGGCAAGGGTTTCGCCATCGGATCGGCGGCCCTCACCGCCCTGGCCATGACAAGCGCCTACATGACCAAGATGCAGGGTCGGCTGGAACTCGACGCCTCCAATCCCCTGGTCCTGGTGGGACTCCTCCTGGGGTGCATGCTGCCCTTCCGGTTCAGCGCCATGGCCATGGTGGCTGTCGGGCAGGCGGCCCAGGACATGATCCAGGAAGTGCGGCGTCAGTTCAAGGAAATCCCCGAGCTTCGACCGGCGCTTGAAGCCGCCCAGAAGGCCGAAGAGGAAGAGCGCGACCCGACCCCGGAAGAGGAAAAGATCATTCGGGCCGCCGACGGAAAGGCCGAGTACACCACGTGCGTGGACATCTCCACGGCCGCGGCCGTCAAGAAAATGGTGGCCCCCGGCCTCATGGCCGTCCTCACGCCGGTCGTCATCGGCATCATCAACCCCAACATGCTGGGCGGGCTCCTCATCGGCGTGACCATCTCCGGCGTGTGCCTGGCCATCTTCCAGGCCAACGCAGGCGGCGCCTGGGACAACTCCAAGAAGCAGGTGAAGGACGAGGGCCACAAGGTCTGGGGAGACGCCTATGACGAGATGCACAAGGCGACGGTGACCGGCGACACAGTGGGTGACCCGTTCAAGGACACCTCGGGCCCATCGCTCAACATCCTCATCAAGCTGATCAGCGTCGTGGCCATGATCATCGCCCCGGTGCTCTACGCCATCCACTTCTAACGGAAAGGCCTGAAGACCCCTGACAATTGGGTCCTTCAGGCCTGTTACCCGCAATCGAAAGGCCGAACCTCCACCGGGTTCGGCCTTTTTTCATCGGCGGCCCCGACGGGCGCATCCAGATGTCCGGGAGAATCCCGGCCCCTCAAGACATGGGCCCACGGTTTATGCCGTGTTTTTTCATGAGCGCGTAGAGGCGGGCCCGGGAGAGGCCGGCGTGCGCGCACGCGGCGTCGATTCGTGCGTTGGTCATCGCCATGAGATTTTCCAGGTAGGCCTTTTCCGCAACGGCGAGGGCTTTTTCCCTGTACTCGCGAAAGGGGCCCGTGGGTGCCGGGAATGGAAGCATCCCGGTCTCGGAGACGGGGTCGGCCCCGCTTTTTGTGACCGAGGCCCGGGCCAGGGAGACCCGCAGGTAGGTGGGGAGGTGCTTGGGGAACAGGACGTGTGAGTCGCCTGCCTCGGCAAGGGAGTGTTCTATGACCTGGGAGAGCTCCCGCACATTTCCCGGCCAGGAGTACGTTCTGATCAGGCTCAGGTACTCGGGCGTGATGCCCTTGTGCTCGATCCTGTAACGCTCGCACAACCGTCCGAGGAAGTGGAGGGCCAGGACGTTGATGTCGCTGTCCCGATCCCTCAGCGGCGGCAGCTCGATGGTTGTCGACCGGATGCGGTAGAGGAGGTCCTTTCGAAAGGTCCCCTCGTCAACCATGCGCTCCAGGGACCTGTTCGTGGCCGAGATCAGGCGGAAATCGCTCTTCACCTGCTCCTTGCTCCCCACCGCGCGGAAGGCTCCGTCCTGGAGGACCCTCAGAAAATTTTTCTGGAGCTTGAGCGGGAGCTCGCCGACTTCGTCCAGAAAAAGGGTCCCCCCGTCCGCCTCCAGGACCAACCCCTTTCTGGCGCGGTCCGCGCCGGTGAAGGCCCCCTTTTCGTGTCCGAAGAGGGTGCTTTCCACCAGACCCTCCGCAAGGGAGGCGCAGTCCACGACCACGAAATTTCTGGATCTCCGGGCGCTGTTCTTGTGAGCGGCGCGGGCGAAGAGTTCCTTGCCCGTCCCGGTCTCGCCGGTGATGAGGATGTTCGATTCAGAGGCGGCCGCATTGGCCAGCTGGTCGAGGCAGGCACGGATTTTTGTGCTGCCGCCGATGATCTCGGAGGTGTCCAGGGTCTCGCGGGCGGAAATCTTGTGGCGCTCGGCGCGGTACTGGAGGGCCCGGGTCAGGGTGAGGGTGACGACCTTGTTTTCCGGGGGCTTTTGAAGATATTCCCAGGCCCCGGCCCGAATGGCAGTTTCCGCGCCGTCGGCATTGCCCTGGCCCGTGAGGATGATGACTTCGGGCGAAGACCGGCAGGAGCGAATCCTGGGCAGCGCCTGGAGCCCGTTTCCGTCCGGGAGATAGACGTCGAGGAGCACCAGGTCCATGTTTTCCGAATTCACCAGATCCAGGGCCTGCTGGATGGAACCCGCCTCACGGGCCTCATGCCCGATCTTTTGTATTATGCGCGACAGGACCCTGCGAACCTGGGCGTCATCGTCCACAACGAGGATTCGAGCCACACGTTCTCCTGTAAAGGCGATTGATTTTTTTATCCGTCCCTTCCCTCCCGCTCAACCGCCCGGAACCCTATGTCCGAGCGGTAGTAGACGCCGTCCCACCGAATGACTCTCACCGCTTCGTAGGCCCTGGCCTGGGCCTCGGTGACGGAACCGCCAAGGGCGGTGACGCAGAGGACCCTGCCGCCGCTTGTGACCACCTCGCCGTCCAGGAGGCTCGTCCCCGCATGAAACACCTTGAGGTCGTCGGGCTCCTTCCCGGGAAGCCCCGAGATCACATGCCCCTTGCCGTAGGACTCTGGGTAGCCCCCCGCAGCCATGACCACGCCCAGCGCGGCCCTCGAATCCCACTCCGCGGCGACCTTGTCCAGGCGGCCTTCGAGGGCCGCGAGGCAGAGATCCACGAGGTCCGATTTGAGGCGAAGGAGTATGGGCTGGGTCTCCGGGTCCCCGAAGCGGCAGTTGTACTCGAGGACGAGGGGTGTTCCGTCGGGAGAGATCATCAGCCCGGCGTACAGGAACCCGCTGTAGGGGCACCCGTCCCGGGCCATGCCCTCCACGGTGGGCTGGATGACTTCCTCCATCACTCGGTCGAAGATCTCCGGGGTCACGACGGGCGCGGGTGAGTAGGCGCCCATGCCGCCGGTGTTCAGGCCGGTGTCCCCGTCGCCCACTGCCTTGTGGTCCTGGGAGGTGGCAAGGGGAAGGATGTTTTTTCCGTCGACCATGACGATGAAGCTGGCCTCTTCCCCGGTGAGGAACTCCTCCACCACCACGGTGCGGCCAGCGTCCCCGAAGTCCCGGCCCGAGAGCATGCCCTCGGCGGCCGCCACGGCCTCCTCGACGGTCCGTGCCAGGATCACGCCCTTTCCGGCGGCGAGGCCGTCGGCCTTGACCACAATGGGGGCCCCCTGCTGAAGGATGTACTCTCTCGCGGCCCGCGCCTCGGTGAAGTTCCTGTAGCCCGCCGTCGGGATGCCGTGCCTCGCAAGGAAGTCCTTGGTAAAGGCCTTGGAGCCTTCCAGCCGGGCGGCGGCCTTGCGTGGTCCGAAGCACGCGAGGCCGGCCTGCTCGAAGGAGTCCTTGATACCCGCCACCAGGGGCGCCTCAGGCCCGACGATGGTGAGCCCTATATCATTGATCCCGGCAAAGTCGACCAGGCCCGGGATGTCCGAGGCGCTGATCGGGACGTTTTCCACCCGGTCCTCCCTTGCGGTCCCGGCGTTCCCAGGCGCCGCGAAGACCTTCTCCACTCTGCTCGACCGGGCCGCTTTCCACGCCAGGGCATGCTCGCGACCGCCGCCGCCTATGATGAGAACCTTCATGACGGACCCCTTCGTTTTTCCAGGCATACTGAAACAAAAACATCGGGCCTGTCAAGAAAAACCCCGTGCAGTCAGGATGTTCCGCGGTCCCGGGGGCCGCGGAAGCGCAGATGATTTCTGTTGTCAAGACTGTGATTTTTCGATTTAATGGGCTGACACATTTGAAGACACTTCCGATATCCTGGCGCAACCGTCCGGACAAACGTCAACGAAAGAGAAAAGAACAGAGCAGTGGGAGCGTCGTATGCGTTTGAGGTTGTTTCTGGTGTTAGCTTTTGTCTCCATGCTCGGGTGGGCTCCGGGATGTTCGGAGCAGGAATCCGACATGGCGCAGGCCCCCGTGAAAATAGTCAGGAAGATACCCCGGGAGGCTCCGGAGGGCCTTGAAGGGAAAGCCCCTGTGTCCCCGGCCCCTGCCGTGGCTGAAAAGGCGTCTCACGTCGAACCGGTCCCGGAACCGCCCGACCCTGCCCCGGAGCCGGGCGGAGTGGCCCCGGCCCCGGAAAAACCCGCGGCAGTCCAGGTCCGCATACCCGCGGCGCCTCCCCCGGATCCGGGAACGTACGTGGTGAAAAAGGGGGACAGCCTGGCTGTGATCGCGGGCAGGGAGGACGTGTTCGGCGACCCCTTGAAGTGGGTCCTCCTCTTCCAGATGAATCGCGAAAAGCTCCAGGAATCGCCACTGGATGAGCGGCTCCCCGAACGGATTCTTCCGAAGGGCATGAGGCTTCGGTTCGCCTTGAGCGAGGAGGACAAGGCACGGGCCGCGGGGAACGGCGAGTGGGTGATCAACCTGATTTCGTCGCCCACCGAGGACAGGATAGACGGTCCGTCCGCCGTTCTCCTCAGAAACGGCTACCCGATTTACATAAGCCGGACCACGGTGAAGGGGGTAAAGTGGATGCGCCTCAGGGTGGGGTTTTTCAAGAGCAAAACGGCCGCCATGGAGGTCGGAAAGGAGCTCCAGGATCTCCTGAAGCTGGAGGACATATGGCCCGTCAGGATCGGGCCGGAGGAAAAGGCCGAATACGCCGATTTTCTAGTGCCCGCGGGCCATGGCGGGAGGGGGTGATTCGTCCATGAGAGACAAGCTCGTCATTGTGGGCGTCACGGGCGGCATCGCCGCCTACAAGGCAGCCGAGCTGGTCCGGGGGCTGGTCAAGGCCGGGGCCCAGTGCCGGGTCGCCATGACGGAGAACGCCTCGAAATTCATCACCCCGCTCACCTTCGAGGCCCTGTCAGGACACCGGGTCGTCACCCGGATGTTCGACCCGGACACAATGCCCATGGACCACATCAACTGGGGCCAGGAGGCGGCGCTCGTGATCATCGCGCCCGCCACGGCGAATTTCGTGGCCAAGATGGCCCACGGCCTGGCCGACGATTTCCTCTCCACCATGGTCCTTGCGGCCACGGCCCGGATCCTGGTGTGCCCGGCCATGAACGCGCAGATGTGGAAGAGCCCCGCCGTCCGGGAGAACCTTCGAGTCCTCAGGTCACGGGGCGTGGAGGTCCTGGACCCGGGGAGCGGTTTCCTGGCCTGCCGCGCGGAGGGCCCCGGACGCCTGCCCGAACCCGAGGACATCGTGGAAACGGCCCATGCGGTCCTTTCCCCCAAGGATCTGTCCGGCCGGAAGATCCTGGTGACCGCCGGGGCCACCGTGGAACCCATGGACCCGGTGAGGTACATCACCAATCGATCGAGCGGCAAGATGGGATACGCCATCGCCCGCGCGGCCTGCATGCGGGGGGCGGACGTGGTGCTGGTGAGCGGGCCGAGCAGCCAGAAGATCCCCCTGCGGTGCCGGGTCGTCGCCGTCCGGTCGGCCGAGGACATGAAGAGGGCGGTCTTTGCCGAACGCACGGACTGCGACGCCATCGTCAAGGCGGCCGCCGTGGTGGATTACAGGCCCCTGGAGGCGGCCGGGCAGAAGATCAAGAAGGACCGGGAAAGCATGACCCTGGAGCTCGTCCGGAACCCCGACATCCTCGCGGATCTCGGAAGGGATCGGGAAGACTGGGGCGGCGTCCTGGTGGGTTTTGCGGCGGAGACCCAGGATCTCCTCAAAAACGCCCGATTGAAACTCGAAGCCAAGAACGCCGACATGATCGTCGCAAACGACGTGTCGCGGCCGGACGCGGGATTCGACACGGACACCAACCTCGTCAAGATACTCTCGAGGGACGGCTCCGTGGAAGAAATGCCGCTCATGAGCAAGGACGAGGTGGCGAACGTCTTGCTGGACAGGATCAGGGAGCTATGGGACAGGACCCAGGACAAGAGTTGATGGAGACCGTGAGGGGTCTCAGACTGCTGCTCGCGGAAGGTTGGGAGTTCGGGATGGAGGTCCCGGGGGTTTCCCCCGAGTCGATCCGGTACATGGATGCCCGGGGCGTCCCCCCCGGGAAGGCCGGCGCGGGCCCCGCGGGAGAGGACCCCTCCGTGGCCCTGTCCCTCGAGGAGCTCCGGCACATCCTGGGGGACTGCACGCGCTGCGGCCTCCACAGGGAAAGAACCCACATCGTCTTCGGGGAGGGGAATCCCGGGGCGGACCTCGTCTTTGTGGGTGAAGGGCCCGGCCGGGACGAGGACAGGGTGGGGCGGCCCTTCGTGGGCGAGGCGGGCCGGCTCCTCACCAGGATAATCCAGGCCATGGGGCTCGAGCGCAAGGACGTCTACATCTGCAACGTGGTCAAGTGCCGGCCGCCCCGCAACCGGGACCCGGAGCCCGACGAGGCACGGGCCTGCGGGCCTTTCCTCGAGAAACAGCTCGAGATCCTGAAACCCAGGGTGATCTGCACCCTGGGACGCACGGCGGGGACGGCGCTTCTGGGAGACCGGTTCCTCACCACACGGGATCGCGGCAGGTGGTCGGAATACAAGGGGGTGCGGGTCATGCCCACATACCACCCGGCATATCTCCTCAGGAATGAGGACGCGAAGCGCCCGGTGTGGGAGGACGTCAAGAAAATCATGAAGGTTCTCGGCCTGAAGGGGGACGGCAATGATTGAGAGGCGCGGCGGATTGCTTTTTCCATGGGGCCTGGCGGTCTTTCTGCTGCTCGTGTGCACCGCCGCGGCCCAGGCCGTTGACGAGGGGGCGGTCTCCGGCAAGGTGCTGGTCGTGGACCTCGAAAGCGCTGTCAGCTCGGGCAGCGCCATGTTTCTGGAAAATGTCCTGGAAGAGGCCTGGGAGTCCCGGGCGGCCCTGGTGGTGGTCCGGTTGGACACGCCTGGAGGCCTTGCCACGAGCATGCGGCAGATGGTCAAGGCCGTATTGAACTCCCCGGTCCCGGTGGTTGTCTACGTGGCCCCGAGCGGGGCGGGGGCGGCATCCGCCGGCGTCCTCATCACCATTGCCGGGCACGTGGCGGCCATGGCGCCGGGCACCAACATCGGCGCGGCCCACCCTGTCTCCATCGGCGGGAAGGACATCGGCCAGGAGGAAATGTCCAGGAAGATCGTCAACGACATGGCCTCCTACGGGCGGGCGATCGCCAATGAAAAAGGGCGCAACGGCGAGTGGGTGGAAAAGGCCATCCGGGAGAGCGTCTCCATCACCGCTCAGGAGGCCCTGGAACAGAACGTGATAGACCTCGTGGCCCGGGACGTCGGCGACCTCCTCGAAAAGATAGACGGCAGGGAGGTGGAGGTGCGGGGGCGAAAGGTCGTTTTGGAGACCAGGGGCCTGGAAATCGTCACCTACAAGTCCGGATTCAGGGACAGGCTGCTCCGGGCCATCAGCGACCCGAACATCTCCATGCTCCTGCTCCTCCTGGGGGCCGCGGGGCTCTACTTCGAGTTCACAAACCCGGGCGCCATTTTCCCGGGCGTCATCGGGGCGGTTGCCCTGCTCCTGGCAATCTTCTCCTTTCAGGCCCTTCCCGTCAATTTCGTGGGATTGATGCTCATCGGGCTCGCCTTTGTCCTCTTCATCCTGGAGGTCACCATAGCGAGCTACGGCCTTCTTTCAATCGGCGGGCTCGTCTGCCTCGCCCTGGGGGCTGTCATGCTCTTTGAAGAAAATCCCGTGTCTCTCAGTTTCCTGATCCCCGTCCTGGTGTTCGTGGGCGGGTTTTTCGTCATCGTTGCGGGGCTCGCATTTCGCGCCCACCACAGGAGGCCCTCCGGCGGCTCCGAGGGGATCGTGGGGGAAGTGGGGACCGTCATTGAGAAGATCGACAGGGAGGGCCTTGTCTTCGTGCACGGGGAGTACTGGCGGGCGCGCTCCGAGGAGATCATCGAGCCCGGGGAGGAGGTGGAGGTGGTCGGCATACAGAGGCTTGTCTTGACCGTCGGAAAAAGGCACAATCCCTGAAGACAGGACAAGCAAAAAAACCGTCTGAGGGCGAACCGCGGTGTGGACCCGCCGCGGCGCCCGGAGGCTGAGAATGTATTTGGTCCCGGGGGGTTGCATCGGACGCTTCTCCCTGATATGAAACACCAGCACCTGTCCGTGAAGGAGGAAGGGTAATGGTTTACATTGTGCCTCTCGTGCTGCTCGTGCTGTTTCTGGCCTCGGCGCTTCGAATCCTCAGGGAGTATGAAAGGGGCGTCATCTTTCGCCTCGGCCGGGTCATCAAAACCAAGGGGCCGGGCCTCATTATCCTGATCCCCGGGATCGACAAGATGGTGAAAGTGAGCCTGCGGCTGGTGGCCATGGACGTCCCCTCCCAGGACGTGATCACCCGGGACAACGTGTCCGTCAAGGTGAACGCGGTCATTTACTTTCGAGTCATGGACCCGACCAACGCGACCATCGAGGTGGAAAATTACCTCTTCGCCACCTCACAGCTCGCCCAGACGACCCTCAGGAGCGTCTGCGGGCAGGTGGAGCTGGATGAGCTGCTGGCGGAAAGGGACAAGATCAACACCCAGATCCAGGAGATCCTGGACAAGCACACGGACCCGTGGGGTATCAAGGTGACCACGGTCGAGGTCAAGCACATCGACCTCCCCGAGGAGATGCAGCGTTACATGGCCCGGCAGGCCGAGGCCGAACGGGAGCGGCGCGCCAAGATCATCGCGGCGGAGGCCGAATACCAGGCCGCCAACAAGCTGGCGGACGCGGCCGAGATCATCCGGAAACACCCCGAGGCCCTCCAGCTCCGGTACCTTCAGACCCTGAAGGAGATATCCTCGGAGAGCAGCTCGACCATGATTTTCCCTATTCCCATGGATTTGTTGACACCTTTTATAAAGAAAAATGGATAACATGCTTTCCTCCCGCAGGAGGGGTACGAAAAAACACTTAAAATTACATTGAAAGATCTGGAGACAAGGAAATGGCGGAAGAGACCAGAGAAGAGTTGATGGCGAAATCCAGGCAGAAGGCCGAGGAAATCGGCAAGCCCATTGAAAAGATGACGGCCGTGGAGCTCAGGGAAGTGGCCATGGAGATACCGGGGGTCGCCGGCGCCCATGCCATGAAAAAGGAAGAGCTCCTCCCCCTCATCAAGGAGGCCTGGGGCATCGAGGACGAGGAACCGGTCAAGGAGAAAAAGACCAGGTCCGGTCGGACGGTCAGGGAGCTGAAGGACAAGATCGCCGCCGTCAAGGGGGAGAAGCAGGCCGCCCGCGAAGGCAAGGACCGGAAGAAGGTGGAAGTCCTGAGGCGGCGCATGAACCGCCTGAAGAAACAAACGCGAAAAGCCGCAAAGGCCTGATGCGGCCTGGGTCGCGTCGCGATCCTTTCAAGGGCCCTTGAGAGGGGGATCCGAGCCTCCGTAGGGGCCCCTTTTTTGTGGCCTTCCCCCTGAGCGCATGAATGCACCGGTAAACATGAAAGAAAGGGTGGCCGCGGTCATTCCCGCGGCCGGGGCCGGGGTCCGCATGGGCGGAAAGCGCCCCAAGCAGTTTCTGGAGCTGGGCGGGATGCCCGTCGTCGCCCGGACGCTCGGGGTTTTCCAGTCGTGCCCTGCCGTGGATTTCATCGTGCTGGTCGTGCCCGGGCCGGAAGTGGACGCATGCGCCGGCCTGGTGGAAGCGTACGGTCTCGGAAAGGTCCGGAAAGTCGTGCCCGGGGGGGCCAGGAGGCAGGACTCCGTGCGCCTGGGGCTCGAGGCCTGCGCCGGCGACTGCGAGTTCGTCCTCATCCATGACGGCGTCCGGCCTCTCCTCACAGCGGACCTGGTGGAGCGCTGCGTCCGTGGGGCCTTTGAGCACGGGGCCGTCATCGCGGCCCTGCCCGCCAAGGAGACCGTGAAGGAAGCGGACTCCGAGGGTGTGGTGGTCCGCACCCCCGACCGGCGTTCCCTGTGGCTGGTCCAGACCCCCCAGGCTTTCAAGACCCGGGAGATCCTCGGGGCCCACCGCCGGGCCCTGGAGGAGGGCTGGGACGAGATGACGGACGACGCCCTGCTCCTGGAGAGGATCGGGGTCCGGGTCCGGGTGATCCCCGGTGAAGAGGACAACATCAAGGTGACGACCCCGAACGACCTCGAGATTGCGAGGCATCTCCTGGAAATGAGGAAAGCTGAATGATTGTGAGGATCGGGACCAGGGGAAGCCCCCTGGCCCTTGCCCAGAGCGAGTGGGTCCGCCGCGAGGTGGAGGCCCGGTTCCCCGACGTGCGCGTGGAGCTCGTTCGCATCAAGACGACCGGGGACAAGATCCTGGACTCCCCCCTGAGCAAGGTGGGGGGCAAAGGCCTCTTCGTCAAGGAGATAGAGGAGGCCCTCCTGCGTGAGGACGTGGACGTGGCCGTCCACAGCATGAAGGACGTGCCGGCGGAGCTCCCCCCCGGGCTGGGTCTCATGGCCTACCCGGAGCGCGAGGACCCTCGGGACGCCCTGATCACCTCCGGCAACAGGGGGCTCGAAGACCTGCCCCGGGGGGCGCGCATAGGCACCAGCAGCCTCCGGAGGGCGGCCCAGATCCTGAAAATGCGGCCGGATTTTTGCATCGTCTCCCTGAGGGGCAACGTGGACACGCGCCTCGGAAAGCTGGACTCCGGCGAGGTGGAGGCCGTGGTCCTGGCCATGGCGGGCCTCCGGAGGCTGGGCAGGGAGGAACGGGTGACCCGGGCCCTTGAGCCCGCCGAGTTCCTGCCGGCCATCGGCCAGGGCGCCCTGGGGCTTGAGATGCGGACAGGGGACGACCGGGTCCTGAAAGCCTTCGGTTTCCTCAACCACGAGCCCACGGAGCACCGGGTGCGGGCGGAGAGGGCCCTTCTGCTTAGGCTCGAGGGAGGGTGCCAGGTGCCCATAGCCGGGCACGCCGAGATCGAGGGGGCCACAATCACCCTGCGCGGCCTGGTCGCGGAACTGGACGGGAGCCGGGTGATCTCGGGCCGCGTCGAAGGGGACGCGTCCCATCCCGAGAAGATCGGGGTCGAGCTGGCGGACCGGCTCCTCCGGGAGGGGGCGGGGGAGATCCTGAAAAGGCTTCTGGAGGGGAACGAATAAACGAAAGGCAAAAGCGGAAAGGCGAAAAGAAAAAGGAAAAAGAAAAAAAGAAAAAGCATTACCACGAAGAGCACGAAGAAGGCACGAAGGACACGAAGAAAAGCCTTAAAGAAAAAATAAAATAAATGTAAATTAACTGTCCCACTGCAAGCCGGGATCCAGTGTCTTTTCGGAGTGTTTAGCACCAAAGTCACTGGGCCCCGGCAGAAAACTCCCGCATCGGGAATGTTTCATCGGTATCGGTATCGAAATAAAAACTCACCGTGCCCCGGCCGTAGCCTGCCCGGGAGGCGATGAAAATTGCTTGGCCGCGCTTTCATCCTCGGGGGTGCAAGCGGAGCCTGAAGCTGGCATTAATTTCGACGCAATGAAAAGGTATTCGCCGCATGACTGAACAAAAGGGCCTTGTCTTTCTCGTGGGCGCGGGCCCCGGGGACCCGGGTCTCATGACCCTCAAGGGAAAGGAGTGCCTGGAGCGGGCCGACGTGGTGGTCTACGACTACCTGGCCAACCCCGTTTTTCTCGACTTCGCGGGGAAGGGCGCCGAGCTCATTTACGTGGGCAAGAAGGGAGGCTGCCACACGAAGACCCAGGGCGAGATCAACGCGCTCATCGTGGACCTCGCCCGGCAGGGCCGGACCGTGGTGCGCCTCAAGGGGGGCGACCCCTTCATCTTCGGCCGGGGGGGCGAGGAGGCCGAGGAGCTGGCCGCCGCGGGGATCCCGTTCGAGATCGTCCCCGGGGTGACCTCGGCCATCGCGGCACCCGCCTATGCCGGGATTCCCCTGACCCACCGGGAAATGACCGCCACCGTGGCCTTTGTCACCGGCCACGAAGACCCGGCCAAGGAAGAGTCCAATGTGGCCTGGGAGCACCTGGCAACGGGCGTGGGGACCCTCGTCTTTCTCATGGGCGTGGGGAACCTGCCGAAAATCGCCGAGAGGCTCATGGCCCACGGCCGGCCGCCGGACACCCCCGCGGCGGTCATAAGGAGGGGGACCCTGTCCGAACAGCGGACCGTGACCGGCCCCCTCCGGGACATCGCGCGGATCGTCCGGGAGAGGAACATCAAGGCCCCGGCCATCATCGTCGTGGGGGATGTGGTCTCTCTCAGGGGAAAGCTCGGGTGGTTCGAAAACCGGCCCCTCTTCGGTAAAAGGATCGTGGTGACCAGGGCGCGGGAGCAGGCGAGCGGTTTCCTGGAACGCCTCGGCGAGCTAGGGGCCGAGTGCATCCAGTTTCCCACCATCGAGGTGGTCCCCCCCGGGTCCTGGGGGCCCTTGGACGACGCCGTCCGGCGCCTCACGGAGTACCGGTGGCTTCTCTTCACCAGCGTGAACGGGGTCCGGTTCTTCTTCGAGCGCCTGGGGGCCGCGGGCAAGGACGCGCGGGCCCTCTCGGGCCTCGAGGTGGGGGCCATCGGCCCGGCAACGGCCGACGCCTTGAGGGATCGGGGGATCTCACCCGACCTGGTGCCCTCGGAGTACCGTGCGGAGGCGATTGTCGAGGCCCTGGGCCGGGAGTCCCTGAAGGGGGTCAGGATACTCCTCCCAAGGGCCGCGGAGGCCCGGGAGATCCTGCCCGAGGAGCTGGAGAAGATGGGCGCCCGGGTGGACGTGGTCACCGCCTACAGAACCGTCAGGCCCGACAGGGACACCTCGCGCGTGCGGGACATGCTCGAAAAAGGCGACATCGACATGGTCACCTTCACGAGCTCCTCGACCGTGACGAACTTCATGGGCATGTTCCCGGGCGAGGAGGCCTCGGTCCGGGAGTGGATGGGGCGGGCGGAGGCGGCCTGCATCGGTCCCATCACCGCGGAGACGGCGCGTAAGAACGGGCTCCAGGTCCGTGTGGTCCCGGAGGCCTACACCATAGAATCCCTGACGGCAGCCATCATGGACCATTTTTCGACTGAATAAAAAGACCAGCCCTGTTTGGGAGCACCATTGACACCTCAAAGGAGAGTTGCGCCATGGCCGATGTGATTGACTACACCATACACGGGGATGACATGCAGATCGTGGAAATCGAGCTGGACTCGGGGGAAGGCGTGCGCGCCGAGGCCGGGGCGATGATGTACATGGAGGACGGTATCGAGATGCAGACCTCCATGGGCGGGGGGCTGTTCAAGGGTTTCAAGCGGATGATCACGGGTGAGAGCTTTTTTATCACCACGTTTCTCTACAACGGCCGGGGCAAGGGGCACGTGGCGTTCGGCGCGCCCTACCCGGGCAAGATCATCCCCCTGGATCTGGGCAGCCTGGGGGGGAGCTTCCTGTGCCAGAAGGACTCCTTCCTGTGCGCCGCCCAGGGCGTGGAGATCGAGGTCGCCTTCACCAAAAAGATAGGCGCCGGCCTGTTCGGCGGGGAAGGCTTCATCCTCCAGCGCCTGGAAGGGGACGGCATGGCCTTTGTGCATGCGGGGGGGACCATCATCAAGAAGACCCTCCAGGCAGGCGAGACCCTGCGGGTGGACACCGGCTGCCTCGTGGCCTTTGAGCCGCGAGTGGATTACGACATCAACTTCGTGGGCGGCTTCAAAAACGCCCTCTTCGGCGGGGAAGGCGTCTTCCTGGCCGTGCTCAGGGGGCCGGGGGACGTGTTCCTGCAGAGCCTCCCCTTCTCGAGGCTCGCGGACCGGATCTATGCAGCGGCCCGGTCCGGAAACAAGGGGGAGAGCAAGGGTGTCGGAGGGCTTGGCGGCAACCTGCTGGGCGGCATATTCGGCGGGGATTCCAAATGATCTGAGAAAGCAAGGGAGGATCCGATGGACTTCACGAAGGACGTACTGTGTATTGGCGCGGGTTACGTGGGCGGCCCCACCATGGCGGTCATCGCGGACAAGTGCCCCATGTACAAGGTCACTGTCGTGGACATAGACAAGGGCCGCATCGAGGCCTGGAACAGCGACCACCTCCCCATCTACGAACCGGGCCTGGACGAGGTCGTGGCCAGGGCCAGGGGCCGGAACCTCTTTTTTTCCACGGACATCCCGGGGGGGATTCGCAAGGCGGACATCATCTTCGTCTCGGTGAACACCCCCACCAAGACCTTCGGCGAGGGCGCCGGCCGGGCCGCGGACCTCCAATACTGGGAGAAGACCGCGCGGCAGATACTGGAGAACTCCTCCTCCGACAAGGTCATCGTGGAAAAATCCACCCTGCCGGTCAGAACGGCCGCGGCCATGGCGCGGATCCTTCACTGCACACCGGACGGTCCGGCCTTCGAGGTGGTCTCAAATCCCGAGTTCCTGGCCGAGGGGACGGCCGTCCGGGACCTGGAAAACCCCGACAGGGTCCTCATCGGCTCCCGGGAGACGCCCGAGGGCATCCAGGCAAGGAAGGCCATTGTGGAGATCTACGCCAACTGGGTACCCAGGGAGCGCATCATCGAGTCCAACGTCTGGAGTTCGGAGCTCTCCAAGCTCACGGCAAACGCCTTTCTCGCCCAGAGGATCTCATCCATCAACTCCATCTCGGCCCTGTGCGAAAAGACCGAGGCCGTGGTCGACGAGGTGGCCTACGCCATCGGGATGGACTCCCGCATAGGCCCCAACTTTCTCAAGGCGAGCGTGGGTTTCGGCGGGTCCTGTTTCAAGAAGGACATTCTGAACCTCGTCTACATCTGCGAAAATTACGGCCTGGGCGAGGTGGCCCGCTACTGGGAGTCCGTGGTACGCATCAACGATTGGCAGGAAAAAAGATTTGTCCGGAACATGCTCACGAACATGTTCAACACGGTTGCGGGAAAGCGAATCGCGGTCTTCGGGTTCGCATTCAAGGCCAACACCGGCGACACCCGGGAATCCCCCGCCATACGTGTTGTCAAGGGGCTTTTGGAGGAGCGCGCGGAGGTCGTCATCACGGACCCCAAGGCCCTGGGAAACGCCCGAAAGGACCTCCAGGGCGTTGACGGCGACATAACTTTCGAGGAGGACCCCTACCGGGCGGTGGAGGGGGCCCACGCCATCGCCGTGCTGACCGAGTGGGACCTTTACAAGGGCCTGGATTACTCCCGCATCCACAAGTCCATGATGTCCCCGGCCTTCATCTTTGACGGCCGGAACATCCTCGACCACCAGAGGCTTCACGACATGGGCTTCAATGTTTTTGGAATAGGAAAGGCACCCTTCAAGCATTTCTGAGCACACCCGCCAGGAGACATTTCAAAAAGGGCATAGAGGAACCGGAGGAGAGGCATGTCTAATGTAGTCGTTATCGGATCACAGTGGGGAGACGAGGGCAAGGGAAAGATCGTGGACATTCTCACGGCGGGCGCGGATATCGTGGTTCGCTTTCAGGGCGGCAACAACGCCGGGCACACCCTCGTGGTGGACGGCCGCCAGACCATCTGCCACCTCATACCTTCCGGGATCCTCCACTCCCGCAAGAAATGCCTCATAGGAAACGGCGTGGTGGTGGACCCCGAAGTCCTGCTCGAGGAGATGGAGACCCTGAGGGGCCGGGGGATAAGCATCGGTCCCGAAAACCTGGGCCTCAGCGACAAGGCCCACATCATCCTGCCCTACCACAGGGCCCTGGATGCGGCCAGGGAGGCCGCCATGGGCGACGGCAGGATAGGCACGACCGGCCGGGGCATCGGCCCCGCCTACGAGGACAAGGCGAGCCGAAAGGGCATTCGGGCCGTGGACCTGACCGAACCGGAGGTCCTTGCCGAAAAGATGAAAAAGAACCTCGAGGAAAAGAATTTTCTCTTGAAGGAAATGCTGGGCGCCCTGCCCCTGGATTTCGAGCCCATGCTGGAGAGGACCCTGGAGATGGGTGAGACCCTCAAACCCTACATCACGGACGTGTCCGTGGAGATCGACCAGGGGGAAAGGGCCGGCAGGAAGGTGCTCTTCGAGGGGGCGCAGGGGACGCACCTGGACATCGACCACGGGACCTACCCCTTTGTGACCTCGTCCAACCCCATTGCCGGCGGCGCCTGCGCCGGCGCCGGGGTGGGCCCGAAACACCTGCATCACGTGAACGGCATTGTCAAGGCCTACACCACCCGGGTGGGCGCGGGGCCCTTCACCACGGAGTTGACCGACGCCGTGGGCGATTACATTCAGGAGAGGGGCTCCGAGTTCGGGGCCACCACGGGGCGCAGGAGGCGCTGCGGGTGGCTGGACATGGTCATGGTCCGGGACTCCATCAGGCTCAGCGGCATCGACAGCCTGAGCATCACCAAGCTGGACGTGCTCACGGGGCTCGAAACCCTCAAGATATGCGTCGCCTACGAGTTGGACGGCGCGCGGGTGGACTCCAGGCCCAGCAGCCTCGCGCGTCTTGGGCGCTGCACCCCGGTCTACGAGGACATGCCGGGCTGGAGGGAGGAGATCTCCGGGGCCAGGTCCCTGGAAGAGCTCCCCGGGGAGGCGCGGGACTATCTGGCCCGCATGGCGGAGCTGGCGGAGGTCCCCGTCTCCATCGTCTCCGTGGGGGCCAAACGGGAGGAGACCATCGTCCTGCGGGAGTTCTTCGCCTGAGAGGACCCTCGCACGGCTTCAAGGACCCATGCTCACGGATTCCAGAACATACGATGTGATCGTGGTCGGCGCGGGCCACGCCGGGTGCGAGGCGGCCCTGGCCGCTGCGCGCATGGGGTGCGACACGCTCCTGCTGACCATGAACCTCGACCACATCGCCGCCATGAGCTGCAATCCCGCCATCGGGGGGCTCGCCAAGGGGCACCTGGTCAAGGAGATAGACGCCCTGGGCGGGGAGATGGCCAGGGCGGCCGACAGGACGGGCATCCAGTTCCGCCGGTTGAACACCCGGAAGGGCGTGGCCGTCCGGGGCTCCCGGAGCCAGAACGACCGGGACCTCTACCGGAAGACCATGAAGTCCGCGGTCGAGGCGCAGCCCCGGCTGGACGTGAGGCAGGCGATGGTGGAGCGTCTGCTCGTCGAGGACGGGAGCGTCCGCGGGGTGGAGACGGGCTTCGGGGAGGTGTTCCCCAGCCGTACGGTCATCCTCACCACCGGCACCTTTCTGAGGGGCCTCATCCACGTAGGACTCAAGCGGCAGCCGGCGGGCCGCATGGGGGATCCCCCCAGTGAAAGGCTCGCGCTCCAGCTCAAGGAGCTGGGGTTTGAAGTGGGGAGACTCAAGACCGGAACCACCCCCCGCCTCAACGGCCGGACCATCGATTACGGCGGCCTGGAGGTCCAGCACGGGGACCCGGAACCCAGGCCTTTTTCCTTCGAGACAACGGCCCTTCCACTCCCCCAGGTGCCCTGCCACATCACCTACACGACAGCGGAGACCCACGAGGCCATCCGGTCCGGCCTGGACCGCTCCCCCCTGTTCAGCGGGGTCATCGAGGGTACGGGAGCCCGCTACTGCCCCTCGATCGAGGACAAGGTGGTGCGGTTTTCGGAAAAGCCCAGGCACCAGGTCTTTCTGGAGCCCGAAGGGCTGGACACCGTGGAGGTCTACCCGAACGGGCTGGCGACCAGCCTGCCCGTGGACGTCCAGACGGCCATGGTGCGGTCGATCCCCGGCCTGGAGCGGGCCGAGATCCTCCGTCCCGGGTACGCCATCGAGTACGATTACGTGGACCCCCTGCAGCTCCTGCCCACGCAGGAGACAAAGCTCGTCTCCGGGCTCTATCACGCGGGGCAGATCAACGGGACGAGCGGGTACGAGGAAGCGGCCGCCCAGGGGCTCCTGGCGGGGATCAACGCCGTGCTCAAGGTGCGAGGGGAGGATCCCCTCGTGCTCCCCAGGTCGCTCGCCTACACGGGCGTCCTCATCGACGACCTCGTGACCCGCGGGACCAACGAGCCTTACAGGATGTTCACCTCCCGGGCCGAGCACCGCCTGCTCCTGCGGGAGGACAACGCGGACCTCCGGCTCAGGGACACGGGACACCGCCTGGGCCTGGTGCCGGAAGCGGTGTACCGGTCCTTCCGCCGGAAAAGGGAGCGGATCGAGGAAACCCTCGAGAGGCTGAAGAACGTCAAGGTCCGGCCCGAGCCGCCCGTGATGGACCGCCTCCGGGAGCTGGGCTCGGCCCCCATCCAGAACAGTATCCCCCTCGAGGTGCTGCTCAGGAGGAGCGAGATCTCCTTCGCGGACCTGGTCCCCCTGGACCCCGGTCTGGAGGGAATCCCCTCTCCCGTTTCCGAGGAGGTGGAGACCCGGGTCAAGTACCAGGGGTACATCGAGCGGCAGGAGCGGCAGGTGGAAAAATTGAAGCACATGGAAGGCCTGCGAATCCCCCAAACCATGGATTACGACCAGGTGCACGGGCTGACCACCGAGGTGAGGGAGAAGCTCACCCGCGTCCGTCCCGCCTCCCTGGGCCAGGCCTCGCGCATCTCCGGGGTGACCCCGGCCGCCCTCATGGCCCTGGAGTTCTTCATCAAGGCAGGACGATCACATACCGAAAAATAATGATGATACGAAAAACCAAAAGCATTACCACGAAGAGCACGAAGGACACGAAGGACACGAAGGACACGAAGGAAAAAAATAAATAGAATCGGTATCGGTATCGTGATCGAAAAATCTTGAGGCATCAGGGGGGAGGCCGGCAAGGTCGATTCTCCTTCTGTCCGCGAAGGCCGCTGGATCCCGGCTTTCGCCGGGATGAGTGCGCCTGTGAAGGCGCCATAACAGCACGGTGAAAGTCCGTGTCGGGGTAAGCCAAGGCCCCGTAGCTGAAGGTAACTGCGTCGCTGCGA
>Ga0272443_10000285_pt1 | contig 96196 bp, 67 predicted proteins | sample SSMAcet12_FD_193581 | JGI IMG/M metagenome (GOLD analysis project Ga0272443, IMG submission 193581) | Marine sediment archaeal communities from Little Sippewissett salt marsh, Falmouth, MA, United States - SSM-Acet-12 | ecosystem: Environmental > Aquatic > Marine > Wetlands > Sediment ... | reverse complement strand
AGATCGTCATCAGGTTGTGGATGATGCACCGTTCGGTGGCGGTCCCGGTATGGTAATGAAGGTCGAACCGCTCTATGCGGCAATAAAATCCCGTACCGAACTCTCCACTGCCGGGAAACCGAGAATTCTCCTGACCTCCGCATCGGGTAAAACATTTAACCAGAAAATTGCGGAGGAATTAAGTGGAGAAACCCACATAATCATTGTTTGCGGTAGATACAAAGGAATTGATGAACGGATACAGAAGCTATTCGACATTGAAGAGATATCAATTGGAGATTATGTTCTAAGTGGAGGTGAATTCCCGGCACTGGTTATGACAGAGGCAATAGCAAGGCTCTTACCCGGATATATGGGGAAGTTCGAAGCTGCCGAAACGGACAGCTTTACATCGGGACTTCTTGGATATCCGGAGTACACCCGTCCGCAGGAATTTATGGGATTGGCTGTGCCTGAAGTGCTGATATCGGGACATCACAAGAACATACGTGAATTCAGAAGAACAAAGGCGATAGAGAAGACACTGAAGAACAGACCTGACCTCCTCGAAATAGCAGAGCTTACCGAGGAGGACAGAGCGATAATAGATAGACTTAAGCGGAAAAAAGAAAACTCATCAATAGAAGGAGATGCGCCGTGAGTCACATACTGATGGGGAAAGTCGAAGGCGATTCACTCAAGAAACGAACAGTCGAGTTCGGACCGGGTGACACGGTAAAAGTTCACGTTAAAATTCGTGAGGGCGAGAAGGAGCGCATCCAGATTTTCCAGGGAACCGTGCTGCGTAGGCGTGGCAGTGGAACCGGACAGACATTCACAGTCTACAAAATGTCTTCCGGTATAGGTGTGGAGAGAGTATTTCCTCTGCACTCCCCCAATATCCCGAGAATCGAACGTGTCCGTCAGGGTAAAGTCCGTCGTTCAAAACTCTACTACCTGCGTGGTCTGGTTGGCAAGCAGTCCCGTATCGCCGAGAAAAAGGTTGATATCAAGAAAGCTCGCAAAGCCAAAGTAAAGGAAGCAGAAACTGAATAAGACTTAGCGAAAAGAATCAATATGAAAAGCCGCTCATTTGAGCGGCTTTTTTTATCATAAATCTGTGTGGGATCACTAAAACACAGGTATTGAGCTAACTCCCGAGAATGCTCGATATCACATCTCTTGCACCACCGAGATTCAGATAGTAAGTGGCACAGGCAGCTACTGCGAGAACCGCAATTGAGAGAAAGAAAACAAGTGGAATGCCTCCCCCCCCTGACTTAATATCGGGCGTATCGAATTCATCCGTATCTTCATCCGCAACCTTCGCCGAAGCCGCGTTATGCTCTGATAGAATCATGTCGCAGACCTTGTCCTGAGCATCGAGTTCGCTGTCTGTCTCCTCAGGGAAAGTGAATGTAACCGGAGTACCGAATTTTTCGTTTTCGCCCGATTCGAGAACATCGATCATTATGCAGGTAATATTATCATCCCCGCCACCCGCATTTGCGGTATCGATAAGTCTCTGGAGACGTTTCTCTATCGTATCACCCGAAGATGATATCTCAAAAATCTCATCCTCTGTTGCACAGTCTATCAAACCATCCGTACAGAGCAGAAAACGATCATTTTCCTGAAGGCTATCCTCGTATATATCCACCTTAACTTTCGGTCGAACACCGAGAGCACGGGTGATGACATTTTTCTGGGGGAAATTCCGCGCTTCTTCCTTTGTCATCTGTCCTGCGGCTATGAGTTCTCCGACCCATGAATGGTCAACGGTCAACTGGCGCAACATTCCATTTGATATACGATACGCCCGCGAGTCGCCTACATGGCAGATGGAGACTAATCCATCGTGGAAAAGTGCTGCAACAACCGTCGTGCCCATTCCGGCGGTTGATGGATCAGTGGCGGATCTCCTGCTTATCATGCTGTTCGCGATCCGCACCGACGCTGCAAGGAACCGTCCTTCAGGGGTTATATCGCCGGCAAGCTCAAACGCGGCATCGGACCCGGGAGGTGGATTGAATTCCCTATGAAGCCGGAGAATCGTCTCGACTGCACTCTCCGACGCTACCTCGCCGGCAGCGTGCCCACCCATACCGTCACAAACAACGGCAAGTCCCTTATCACCGACAATTCCAAAGCTGTCTTCGTTCAGTTGGCGTTCAAGACCAACATCCGTTTTACCTCTGATAACAATCTTCATATCGGTAGCACAAAAACGTTCAGGATTGCGTTTCACGCAACAAGAAAATTGAAACAATAGCTATTTTGGGTCAAGTCCAAGCTCAAAAATCCGTTTTTCGTCGTTCTTAACCGTATGCTTCTTCTTTTTTGACTTATATCAGTCCATATAGACCTGAAATTCGTACTTCCCGTCTTCGAGAGTGTGGGCGGATATGCCATCCTCACCGGTCATTCCGAGAATGACCTTCCGATCCTCAGCCCGAATCTTCGCAATTATCTCCGCCCCCTCGATTGGTTCCTCCGTGTCGTCATCGTACACATAGAACACTACATTTGCCTTTAGCGCTCTCTCCGGTTCGATATTCTCCGGAATCTCCTCTACCTCAATCTCTTCCGGTACAGGTCTCATTCCCACTCTCAGATATGACTGACTCGCCGATACTATAACGGATGTATCCGCATAATTCTCTGCAGAGAGATAAACCCGATGCTCGGTCCCGGGAAGCTTCAGCGCTGCAGGAGTTGTAACATCATCAAGAAAACGAACGCTGATCCCCCGGTCAACCTTCTCCACTTCCGCATGAATATCTTCATCCGGTGATCCCCCCAGCTCAAATGCATGCACACTCAGGTTTCGGTGCATCTCAAACATATAGGATTCTCGCGAATTTGCCGTAATATTCAAATCAATAAACATGTCATTCATTGGGGGGCGTTTCAGTACATATTGATTGGAACCGCACGGCAGTTTGAGAGGCGAACCGGTAATACCTATCAAAGAGTCGTTATCTTTTAGATATAATTCAGCTCCGGATGGTCTCGCATCTATTACAATCTCTCTCAGAAATGTACCGTCGAACTCGAGAATGCTGTCAGTACTATCAATACTGACAGACCAGTGCTGTCCATGAGGAACCGTCCACCGATCCCTCCCGATATCAATGGCTGAAACATGCAATGGTTCGAGACCTGCTGTTGTAAGCTTTAGAAGGAATGTATCTATTGGATTTGCTTGAATCTCACATGGTGTCGTGCATGATAGAAGAGAATCATTCAGCCGGATTTTCGCACCTCGTGGTGTGCTTGCAATCCTGATCTGTTTTCTCAGAAGCAGTAACGGAACAAAAACTGGAGATTCATCCTCCACAACAATAGCCGTATCAAACTCCAAATAAGTCGGTTTAATCAGCTTAATACTATATTCTTGCAACTCCACTGATTGCAACTGAAGAGGAGTTGTACCATACAGAGAATCATTCAGGTAAATATCCGCACCTTCGGGATATGAGTTAATCCACAGATGGTAGTCTCCATTCGGCTTGGAGAGATTAAGACCCGAGAACCTCGAATCCCCTTCCTCTTTATTGCTTGATTGTGTAATTACAACTGCAAGGATGATTGCGATCAGGATAACCAGAGGTAATCCATACTTCAGAAGGATCGCTCGTCTTTCGGGTGTAATATAAGAACCTGCCATCATCAGTGATATGCGCCCCAACCGCCCAGGTTGCACCTACTTTATATATACCATTTCCACCGTTGAACCAAAATCGGTCAGGCGGTCCTGAGATTGAATCAGCCCCCTGGATGATAACGAATTCAGACGAATACTCCGATCAATGTCAAATCCGTTGTCCTCATCTCTCTCATCCTCAGCCGTATTTATGACTGTAAGCCTGAGGTGATTCGGATTCGGTCTTCTATCCTCAACGAACGTAACAAAAGCATCGTACAACCCGGTTATTGGTTCAAGAAATTTCTCAGTCGTTACTCTGCTGCTTGATGCAATCTCATACTTGAAGGGAATCCATTTTTCAAGCGAAATCGACGGGACTGAGATTGCAGGTTGAACCTCACCGAGTTTTACTTTCTCGATGAAATCACGGAATTCATTTGCCAGATACGGAAATGTTGAGGAGACCGCAGAAGGACCGAATGCAATACCCCTGCTGTTACCTGTCTCGATCTCAATTGCCGGAACCAGAAGATCACAGTCAAAATCCATATCAGCTTCGGGCAATCCTGCAGTGAATGCCAAAAACTGCGAGTAACGCCTGTTGAGACTCTTGCGTATACCTTGAATCTGTTGACGCAGACGATTTCGCTCTTCCGAATCGCGCTGAAGAGCATAAACTTTTCGCAGCTGCATATATTCAGCGAGATCCATCTCGAGAACGCTGACTGTTCTAATCCAGACCGCATCCATTCTAACTGTCATACACCGATATCCCCGGTATGGTATAGTATTTGGATGAAATCAAACATCATAACTCAAAGGCGATTCCCTGTACAGGAATCGCCCTTAAACCTCTGCTCAGATGGTCTATTATCAACCACCGGCTCCCGATCGCAGGACAGTCCGGACATCCACTTCTGTATAGCCCTCCGGTACAACGAAAATCTCCGGATCGATTGGTCCTGCTTCAATTTCCGTAACGGTTATTTTTGATGTCAGCTTTAACGGTTCGGCAGTTCCACCTCTCCAGTCAACTGTTACATTTCCGGCAAGCGGAAAACCGCCCAATTCTGCGTACAGTTGTTCGAGATTTTCTTTGGAGAGACCAAAGCGGTTGAGGAACTCAAGATATCCGCTTCCCTGCAATCTTCTATTTTTGACTACATCGGAGATATAATCCAGAAATCCCTTATAGACATCATATCCGGGGAAATCCGAGGAGACGCACATAGTACCACTCAGACCGTTATTCTGTGTTTGTCCCTCTCTCTGAGCCGGAAGATTCACGATAAGCTCGACCTCATTGCACTCATATCCAAGATGAGTCTCTGTCTTACCGGTCGGTTCCACGCTTATCTCCATTTCGGTTTCAGTTGCCGGTGGAACATCCGCGGGATTCGGGAAATTAACCACTGAAAATGTCTTTGTCCCGGTGTTCATGAATATCTGAACGCTGTCCATGATGTTTGTAACATACGACAGATACGATTTACGTGTCTGATCTCCCGCAGTCACAACCGATTCTGAATCCATCCGCCCCATCTTCCCATCGGTTGTAATGACATAGTTGAACGTGAGATCACCCATCATCGGCATACCCGAGACGACCATTGTATAGGCTATTTTGACACCCTCTGCGGATGCCGCAGATGGTGCAGTTTCCTCGGCCTTTTCTTCTGATTTCTGTCCGCAGCCCCATAGAAGCAATACTGACAGCAAAATGATTGCCGCAACTTTCAAAAGGTTCATAGATCTTCCCTTCCTCCCATTTATTGTCCTTGTATTAATCTGCTGTTTGAATCAATTCGAATCCGGCTTCCCTGACACGATTGAACAATTGAACATTCAGTCAATATCCGCCCCGACAACGCGGGCATCATTAATCTTCCGATTGATGTCGGATATTTCTCTAATAAAGCGGTGACGTGTGGCGTGGTCAAGCTCCAAAATGATGTTTAAGTCCCAGTGAAAATGATACGCTATGAATGCTACCTCTCGGAAGATATCATCCCGAGGGTAGCTCGTCATTTTCCCAGGCACTTGAACTCCACTTCAAACTCGTGACCACAGGAGGGACACGTCGATGGTATCCGTATATCACCATCTCCGTTGATCCTCTGATAGAACTCCTGCAGGTAGGACAGATCGGCAGAATACAGATTCTCCACTATCTCCGGTGTGATATTGTCGACATCCCCGAGTTTTGTAATAACTCTGGAGAGTATCAGTATTACGAGATAGGCTTTATTCTGCCGAACACGCGGATCAGAGAGGGGTGCGATTTCATCCTTGGCGTTCGCAAGACGCATCACTCCTTCTCGATGCACTTTGCCGCTGGAGTCCATGAATCCCTTCGGAAGCGTAAACTCAAATTCGGTCGCAAAGGGAGATTTCTTTTCGATTTCCTCGTCGTATATTGCGTCTGCCATCCTGTTCCCCATTCAATAAAGAGACGCCAGTTACTGCAATACCCACCAACAAAACAATAGTCTTCAACTGAATTGAAATACCGTTAAGACAATCGAGATTTCGTTCTCAATACATTGATAGATCAATATATCAGGGTATGACCATAGCTTTGCCGAACAACCGGTCTACAGCACTCGACTTGTTTATATACTAACAACTTACAAAAAAAGAGGTCTTATGATATATGTCAATTCAAAAATGGATTCATTTTCCGACATAAACAATGTATAGTGATGCTTGATATTTGCCGGAGTGGAACATATATGCTGCACAAATGTTTAACTATATGAGTGCCCAAAGAGGCAAATGTTCAGGTATTAAGGATGGTGATAATATGACTGGACATAAATTCGTTGAATGGGATAAGACAGCCCAGCAGATTGTTGTGACTCTGCCGATAAACTCGTCCGAGCTAAGAGATACCATTATGCAGAAACTCGCCGAGTATGCATACAATCACAGCTTTAACGAATCCACTATCAAGGAAATGGATAATATAGTTACGAACATGCTGTTGGAAAATAGCCACCCTGTTGATTGATCCAAATCAACATCTAAATTATATTGATATTGACACCGGCCGCATGGCCGGTTTCTTTATGCGATAGACTGAACAGGAGTGGTAAATGTCCGATCAAAATGAGAATGTGGAACTCATCTTCAGAATCGCTTCATATAATGACAGGCTGGATTACGATTTGGGAACCCAGGAGGAAGATACGCTGGATTTGAATCAATGCAGGGAGGATGCATTCCTTCGAAGAGGCTCTTTCTCAGAGTTCAATCAAACATCTCACGTACATGAACCGATTATACCCGATACACGCATTGATGACATCTCTCAACCTCTCGATATGATTCCGCCACCGTTTCGGTCGAAGTCCATATCTGGTAATCTATTCCGCGATCTTGCAAAAATCAGACACATAGCTATGCTCCTCGACCTCGACACACAAACCGGTTGATCGCAACATTCATGAACATAATAAACAAGGCTCCTTCATAAGAAGGAGCCTTTCGTATTCAGACAACAACTAAGCGGGGGCACTATTTCATGAGCATCATCTTGCGTGTTCTCGAATATTCATCGGAAGTAAGTCTGTAGAAATAGATACCACTTGCAACCGCCTGACCGCTTTCTGATTTACCATCCCACTCCACAGTATAGGCTCCGGCAGTGCAATACCGATCCATCAGAATCCGTATTCTCTGACCGATAACATTGTATACCTCGAGAGTGACATTTCCCGCTCTCTCAAGCGAGAATTCGATATTCGTGTTCGGATTGAACGGATTCGGGTAGTTCTGCTGAAGTTTGAACACACCCGGAACAAACGGGTCGTAATCATCAGCCGCACTTGAACCGGCAGTCGTACGAATCAGATCACTCGATTCAGAATGGCCGCTGTCCATCGCGGAAGTTACAGTTAAACGGAATTCCTGATATTCACCGACATCGGCGTCATTGGGAATATTCACCGCCACTATAATGTCAGTAGATTCACCGGGATCAAGATAACCGGTCGGGCTACCCTCTTCGATAGAGGTATCCCAATCACCGAAATTAGTTACCATTGTATTGAAGAAATCAATACCATCACCGGTATTTTCCACGGTAAATGTGTAGTAGACGGTTGAATTTGGAAAACCTTCTCTACCCTCCGGGCTGTCGAGAGTGAAATCGAAATCGATATCAACATCAAGATCAGCCTCGAACTTTGTCGAATCATCAGACCATATCGGATCATCAGAACTTACAACTGTCGCAACGACACCACAAATCCGGAGTTCGATCAAATCGCCATCACCGGCTCCGTCATCGATATCAGGAGTTGAGATATCATCTTTATAGACGCACATGAATCCATAAGCTCCAACTGTTCGCACAGTATCTCTACCGCAATGAACACCATCAGGATCATAGGCATCGATAATTGCCCCGGAGGGAATTGGATTCCCATTCAGTGTTGTACTGTGACTCCAGAATGAGACCCATTCGGGTGTAGGAGTCACATCGGCAAACGCAGTTGCAGCAAAAAAGATCAACAACAACGAAAGAGGTAACAGCCTGTAGGTTGTATTCTTAAAATATGTCACGGATGAGACCTCCATTTGATCGGCGGAGCGGTTTATTCCGCTCCGCCATCTAAATTGGCTGCTACTTCATCAACATCATCTTCTTGGTCTCGCTGAATTCGCCGGCGGAAATCTTGTAGAAGTACACGCCGGAAGAGACCGTTCTTCCATTGGCATCATTGCCGTTCCATTCAACTCTGTGGGAGCCTGCACCCTGATACTCGTCCACAAGCGTGGTGACAACCGCACCAAGAATGTTGTAGACTGTGAGAGTGACATGACCGCCCTTACCGAGTTCGTAACCAATCGTCGTGCTCGGGTTGAACGGGTTCGGATAGTTCTGCTGAAGTTCGAAAGCCATCGGCATGATAGGCTCAGAACCGGCAACGGAATTCAGGGTACCGATCTCCACATTGTCGGCATGGCCGGTCCATGTGAAGGTTTCCTCGGTCTCTACACCGTTAACAACAATCTGGAAAGATTCACCTGCATCAAGACCATCGGTGGCTGATGTTGTGGCATCATCACCATAGACAGGCATGAATCCAAGCTGGCCGGAAGTGTGGACAACAAACGTACCACAAATCGTGCCATCCTCAGTAACCGCGTCAACAATGGCTCCGACAGGAATCGGTGAGCCATCAACCGTTACACTCGAACCGTAGACATTGACCCAACTGTTCGTCGGCACGACTTTCGTGTAGCCGGAGAACTTCTGAGATGTGTTGTCGGGTTCGATCGCATATGTTGCCAGCGGCACCGGTGAACTGTATACAAGGTCCATAGTTGTGTTAACTTTGTACCAGTAGCCCTTACCCGGCTTGAGATAATCAAGGTTCGAGGAGATCGGATCATCCGGATCCCAGGTAGTACCACCTTCGCCCTGATCCCAACCGAGCGCATACAGCAGATTGTCACCGCTGATGAGGTTTGCAAGTGCATCCTCAGTAGCATACTCCATATCCGGCAGATAGGAAACGAGGTTCCAGCCCTGCTCGAGAGCTATAGGAGTTGCGGAATTTACAGGCAAACCGGTTACGCAGAATTCAAGACTGTCAGCGTCAGTCAAGATTCTGAACCAGTAACCGTGATAATGATCGAGCGAATTCAGATTCGAGAAATCAAGCAGTTCAGGATCCCAAACGAGACCGCCCTGCTCGAAACTGATAATCATCTGAACTTCATCGACTATAGATGAAATCACGTCGAGAACTTCATCGCTCTCTGTATCGACATTCCAGGAAATGAGGTTCCAACCGTTAAACAACCACGTGCAGAAGGTTTCCTCGGTTCTGGCGTCGAAACAGGCTTCGATCATATTCTCAGGCAGATTGTAGATGGAATTGAAGTGGAGCGGATCAGCCAGGAACGGAGTGACATCATAAAGATTGAGTGTCAGCGTAACCGCTTCACCGTCCTCGAAACCATCTGCTTCTGCAGTTTCAGGATCATCGCCATAGACAGCCATTGCACCGTAGGTACCCTCGGTCGTTACGAAGAACTGACCACAGAGGAAACCTCTCGGATCCCAGGCTTCGATAACATCACCCGGCTGAACCGGTACGTCGTCGAGCATGGCATAGCCATCGCAGTAGATGAACATATAATCCGGAGTCGGAGTTATATTCTGAGTCGGATCGAGACCAACTTCGATCTCTTCATCCGGAGCTGCAATATCAAGAATGGTCGGATAGTAACCATCCATGTAAACGCGGAGTGTGTAATCACCGCTGTATTCTGCAAACAGGAAGCTGCCGTCACCGGCTGAAGTTGTTTCATCAACAACCATACCGCCAGTCCACAGCTGGACAGTTGCACCCTCGATGGCATCGCTCGTACCGGATTCAACAACCACACCGGCGATATCCTCTGCCGGAGGCGGAAGGATGGTAAGCAGAACGACAACCTTCTGCGGTGAGTTGTCGACTCCAATAGCCTCGACGAAGATTGTATCAGAATAAGGAGTCGCATCAGCTGCAAGACCGGTAATATCGACGGAAGCCGTTACTGTGGCTCCATCATTACCTTCGGTCGGATCTATCGACAGCCAGTCTTCTTCATTGTAAGCTGTCCACAAGAGTGCACCGTCACCGCAGTTTACGATATCGAAGGTTTGATCGGTCGGATTGTCTCCGCCCTCATAGGCTTCGAATTCGAGTACTGTGGTGATGTCCTCGAGACACGGTGCTATGATTGAAATGCTACCCTGCTCATATCCCGGATAGATGGCATACGGATCTTCATCAAGCGTGAACATCAGTTCATGATCCGGAGGACCGAGGATAACGATTGTCTCGATCGGGACATCGCCCGTTGCAGCACCTGCATCAATCGTGAAGAACAGATTGCAGAGAAGACCATTACCGGCAGGAATCAGATCCTCACTAGCAGCGATAACGCCAATTATCGCAGTCTTCGTAGTGTTGTTAATATTGATCGGTGTAGTGATATCCATACCATCGACTCTCGAGCCGACAAATGAAACCGAATCAAGATTCACTTCGCCGACAAATGAGATAGGCAGATCAACACCGGATATATCAACTGTATTCTTGAAGTCAACGGGTACGACAACCTGCTCACCCGGTACGCCAGCAGCAGTACCAACGAACACGGAGTCGAGGACCTCTACAGGTTCCGGAATAATCGTCAGGGTAACCGGAACCCATACCGGTGAGTTGCTTGCATTCTCATCCGTCACCCAGATTGTATCTGTATACGGGCTTAAATCCGGATCCAGTTCGTCACCATCAATCGAGAGAGTAAGCGTAAACGGTGAACCCGGAGTCGCTGTGCCGGAAGGATATGACAGCAGAAGCCAGCTCTCGTTGTTCTGCAATGTGAACTCAAGTGTACCGGTACCATCGTTCATAATATCGATGGTTTTTTCCGCAGGATTGATACCCTCATCCATCTCGAAAGCAACCGATGGCGGGAGGACACCAATTTCAGGAACCTGAGGCACGAGATCCACATATGCATCGCCAGGATCGTTGTCTATGAAGACGCGTACCGAAAACGGATAGGCGTCGCTCGGATCAAGTGTCCCATGTGCCACGACCGTGTACACTGTTCCTGCAGTCACAGCTACCGGTTCGAAGATTACAACTTCGTCCGTGGAACCGGTTGCAGTCACCGCGAAGGTGTAAGAGCCAGCGGCAACCGATGTATAAGCTGTGATGTCTTCAAATGCCGCATTGCCGAAAACCAATGCACCATTGCCATCGTTCAGCTTGATGTCAACGGCCGGAGCGTCCGGCGAGGCATGAACAAAACGCAGCTTCGCCTGGCTCGGATCGGGCGTCCGCAGGTCTTCGTCGAAAATAGCGTTAATCATGCTGAGTTCGTTTGTCGCAAAGACCGTGTAGTCCTTGTCCTCCTCGAGCGTCAGATCGACATCGATCACGACAGGTGTCACCTCTCCGGTTGGTGTCACGGTCACGTTGCGTGTGCCGGCATCGACCTCGGCATAACCCGAGGAAAGGCCGTAGGACAGGTTCGAGATGGCCAAACTGCCATCAAGTGAAACGTCAACCGCCGGAGCGTCATAACTAGTGTGAATGACGCGGACTTCAGCCTTCGGTGCAGGAGGAACAGTAAATGTTATCGGAATATCGATAACAGAAATGTCCTTCGCAGGATTGACATCGACCCGGATTGTATAGGAATAATCATCCGGATCGAGTCCGGAAATATCAACTGTCACAGACAATTGATCGGTGCCTTGGATTCCCTCAAGCGGATCAAGGGTTAACCAGCCAGGAATACTACCCTGATCCAGGACAATCCAGGCAAGACCTGTATAAACATCAACCGGTATCGATATTGGATCGGGATCTTCGCCCGGGGTTATCGTGAAATCGACACCGACAGTCAGAGCAACTTCGACTTCAACATCCGCCGCAACACCACCGGGATCACTCACGGTAACCGTAGCATAGTACGTACCGAAATCAAGACCTGTAATATCGACCGATAATGCAGTCGACTCGCCTGCAGCACCACTTGATGGAGTCAGAGTCAGCCAAGCGGCGTCATCAGCAACTTCCCAGTTCAGTGTCCCACCACCGGCATTGGTAATGGTCAGTGTCTGGTTGTCGGGATTCACGCCATCCTTGGTAGCGCTGAACATATACTCAGTGTAGTCTACCTCAATAACCGGATCCAGATCATTTATTGTCAGATTAACCGTAGCAGTCTGCGGACTGTTGTCGGCAGCTGCGTCGGTCACAGTAACATCTGTTGAGTACAAACCTACGGGCAGTCCGGAGATATCTACTGCCAGTGAGCAGCTATCGCCATCCGAACCAGCAGCTGAGATAAGATACAGCCAGTCGGCACTCTCTGTAGCGGTCCACGAGAGACTGCCACCACCCGCATTATTAATGGTCAAATACTGCATGTCGGGATTCGCACCATCAACAGTAGCTTCGAAATTAAACTCTTCCGGATCGAGCGTTATGACAGGAGCAGGCTCATCGAGGAAGAGCATAACTTTTACAGAGTAGGGGCTGTTTGTGGCATCATCATCAACAATATTGACGGCCGTCATGTATGTACCGGCCATAAGCTCACCAATATCAACAAACAGTGAGCAGACATCGCCATCAACACCAGATGCCGGACTGACACTCAGCCAGTCAGCACTCTCGCTTGCAGTCCAGGCCAGTGCCTGGCTGCCACCAACGTTTGTTATAGTAATGACCTGTGCTGCGGGATTTTCTTCACCCTCTACAGCAGCGAAACCAAGGCTGTCCAGATCGACTGCAATAGTCGGCGGACCTGCAGCATAATCGAGAGTAACATTAACGGTCTGCGGATCATTTGTCGCATTAGGATCGCTGACAGTTATACTCGCTGTATATTGATTTGGTGAAAGCCCTGTAACGTCTACCGATAGTGTAACGGCACCGTCGTTCGTGCCTGATTCAGGCGATAGAGTCAGCCATTCAGCATCATCCTCAACGGTCCAGTTAAGATCACCAGATCCGATATTCGATATGTTAAGAATCTGATCATCCGGATTTCCTTCACCTTCAACAGCGTCGAAAGTGAACGATGTCGCATCCAGACCGATCTCCGGCTCTTCCACCGCCTGGCCGAGATTATTCACAACAGAAATCGTGCTGCTGACGAACTGTGGTGCATAACCGACACCCGGACTGAACTTGAATGTACCACCCGGCGGGAAAAACGCTGAATCGATTACAATATCGAATTCAGATGACATATTCTCTGGATCAGTGAGTTGCAGAGTCACATCACCGATCTTTACCGGGGTCATTGTATGAATCAGAGAATCGGGACCGAAAACAATAAGCGGTGCAAAGGTGTATCCATTATATCCCCAGTCCAGACCTCCATAAGTATCTGTATCAAGATAACTGTAGGATATTACAGACGTATACGCGGCAGATGTATGAATACCGGTATCGTTATTATAATTGGCTGTGAAATCACTTACGATAAGAAGTGAATCATCGTGTCCGGTACCACCACCGCTGCTGGTTAATACCGAAAAGCCAAGTGACATACCTTTAAGTTTTACATCTGTAAAAGCCCAGAGCTCTACAGAGAATTCCGCATCATCCAAAGAATTAACAGTCCAGGTTGTCACAGAAGGATCGTACCGACAGGTGTCGGGGATTCCTGTATCCTGTGCAAACACTGGTGCGGTGAAAATCGCTACTAAAAGGAGAGATGCCAGCAGTTTATATGCTGTTCTCATAAAACTCCTCCTTTGACGTAATTTACATGAAATGTGAATCTTGCTTCACACTGAGTGAAACTGATTGAAGTCTCTTTCTGCATTAAACCTCCTTCAGGGTAGAACCAGATATTCGTATAACTATTTCTTTATCAATAATTTTCGAGCCTCAGACACCAACAACTCGACGAAGGGTACAGAGAAGTAACTATATATCCTCTAGGCAAAATCCATGCCACCATCCCCTCTGGTGACATGATTGTCAGCACGATAAATATAGCAATATCCCTCTTTCTGTCAAGGCAAAAAGTTGAACACGAGACGACGGATTCCACTAATACACAATAGCTTGCATAGTTTCACAAAATAAAGAACAGACTTCAATCCAGTTTGCCGATAGTGATGATATAAAGTATAACTCCGGCAACATTTTCACATTGACATTTATCGAAATGCCGGTATTTTGCTCTAACATCAGATTTGCCTAAGACACTGATCTTGAGGGAATTAGCGTGAATATTTCACGATACCTGGATACCAACCTGATAAAACTTGAGATGGCTTATGAGATGGAGCCTCCGCTGGATGAAGAATCCGGGTACTCAAGGAAAGAGATACTCGATATCAAGGAAGCTATCATATCGGAACTTGTGGATATTCTCGACAAATCAGGCAATGTATCCAATAAGTCAAAGTTGAACATAGACTTATTCAATCGTGAGAAGAAGGCATCAACTGCGATTGGAAATGGTATTGCCGTCCCCCACATACGATCCAAGCAGGCGCGGGATTTCACAATCGCTGTTGCGAGGGGTATATCCGGGTACGAATTCGATGCTCCGGATAATGAGCCGGTTAAACTCTTCTTTTGCATGGCTGCGCCTCCATACGATGATAATCTTTATTTGAAGGTATTCAAGTCACTCGCTGAACGATTCGAATACCCGGGGTTTATCGATAGACTGCTCGAAGCTGATGATGAGCACATGATAATTCGCGCATTCAAGGAATTCGAGTAGATTCCCCTACTCCAGAACACTAATCCAACTAACGCCATTTCCGAATTTCTATTCCAAATGAATTCAAATGATACCACTTGGTAAAGCCCTTCTTTTTCCTACCGATACAGAAAAAAGGGACGATTATTTCAATCTAAACTAATCAGTAAAGATACTATATCACAAAGAGATGGAAAACTCGGATTTCTTAAACGAACAGATAACCGACAACGGCACTCAGAAAATCGTACGTATGCTGGTCGTCGAATCGGAGCAGAAGTACAAATCACTCGTCGAAAATGCGCTTGTCGGTATCTACATTATCAATGCAAAGAAAATCCTCTATGCAAATCCCTACCTTCTCGACATGATCGGATATACAGCAGAAGAGCTTGAAACAGTTTCATTGCAGGATGTAATTGCTCCCAAGTCATGGTCTTCTGTTTCGGATAGAGTGCGGAGAAGACTCAGCGACCGATCACAAATTGAAGAATATGAGATACAACTCAGACACAAACAAGGTCATTTAATTGATGCACATGTACGCGGTGTGAAGTGTACATACCTCAGTGAGCCGGCTGTACTCGGTACGCTGGTCAATATTACCGACAGACTCAAAACAATGGCTGAGCTACTCGATTACCGTAAACTGCTTGATTATGCCCCGCATGCGTTTCTGAGCATTGACTCATACGGTATGATTACAAGCGTAAATCAGAAGTGTGCTGAACTGTTTAACCTGAAACAATGGGAAATCCTCGGCAAACAACTATCTTATTTCCTTGCAGGCAACAGTACCGATCTCGCAGTAAATGGAATCCTCGCCAAATGCGATTCGCGCGGAGAATTTAAGGGTCAGTTGAGTTTTTTAACCGAAGATAAAACTCTGCCCGAGGTGAAAATGAAGGCATATGCACTACGAGACATGGATGGCAAATTCAGAGGTGTTGGGCTATATATCCTGGATTCAGTTTGAAACAACCTTTATTAACCGGTAAACCCGCTAATCATCCAAACTAATCAAATTAATTTGAAAAAAGAAAACGGGCGATTAACAATCAGCCCGTCTCAGCCCCGAATAGCCTGCCCTTTTTCAGCATTCCTGCTGTCCTTTACACCTACCCATCCCCATATACTAATTGTCGCCATAAAACAGTTCATACGTTACCGTTTCAATAGAGATTCCGGCACCAGTTTGAAACAAATGCTACTATTATAGTGTGAGGAAGAACTCGTGAAGGGCTGGATCGTCGGTTAACTCCGGATGGAACGTTGTTACAAGCACGCTCCCCTGTACCGCCGCAGTTATTTCATCTCTCAAATAACCAATCGGGGCAACATCCTCTGCCACTTTCATAATCTTCGGAGCACGAATGAAGACCATCTCAAAAGCCCGGTTCACCGCTCCGAGAGAAATCGTTCCCTTGTCAATAAAGGAATTGATCTGCCTTCCATAGGCATTTCTCGCTACCTCTATGCGGATCAACCGAAGCGGTTTTATACGGTCGTCATCGACTTTGTCGGACAGCAGGATCGTACCGGCGCACGTCCCCCAGATCGGCTTGGTTCGACCGAATTCATTGAGCGGTTCTCTTAGTTGATACTTGTCAATTAACAACTGAATCGTGGTTGATTCGCCACCGGGGATTACAAGCCTGTCTACCTGATCAAGATGCTCTTTTTTTCGTACGAGAATAGTATTATGACCCAATTTCTCGAACATATCCCTGTGAAGTTGGAAATCACCTTGAATTGCGAGTATGCCTACATTTTCAGAACTCAAAACCTGTCCAATCGAATTGTAAAAGCCGACATTAACAATGAACGTCGGCTCATATCTACTGATTAAACGTAAACTCCCCAATTTAGCGTGTCTGGAGTAATTTCTCCTCGGGGATATCGCGAATATCGAGACCGGCCATAGCCTCACCCAGCGGTTTTGATGCTTCAAGAACCGCAGCGGGATCCTCGTAGTGCAGAGCAGCCTCTACAATGGCACGCGCCCTCTTGGGCGGATCGGAAGACTTGAAAATACCACTTCCCACAAACACAGCCTCCGCACCCAACTGCATCATCAGCGATGCATCCGCCGGTGTAGCGATACCGCCCGCAGCGAAATTGGGAACCGGGAGTTTACCGAGCTGCGCTGTTTCCTGTATGATTTCAACGGGTACTTTCATCTGTTTGGCTTCACTCATAAGCTCTTCAGGACCCATCCCCTTAAGACGTCTTATATGAGCCATCACCATCCGCATGTGGCGGACCGCTTCGACTATATTCCCTGAACCGGCTTCACCTTTGGTACGGATCAGCGCCGCACCCTCGGATATCCTTCTCAAAGCCTCCCCAAGATTCCTGCAGCCGCAGACAAACGGAATCTTGTATTTCCACTTGTCAACATGATACTCCTCGTCAGCGGGAGTGAGCACTTCCGATTCATCAATATAGTCGACTTCGAGAGCCTGAAGCACCTGTGCTTCGGCGAAATGACCGATACGGCACTTCGCCATAACCGGAATTGATACCACTTTCTTGATATTGTTGATGACCTCAACCGCCGCCATTCGCGCAACACCGCCCTGGGCGCGAATATCGGATGGAACCCGCTCGAGTGCCATAACCGCCACAGCCCCGGCTTCCTCGGCGATCTTTGCCTGTTCGGCATTGGTGACGTCCATGATTACGCCACCCTTAAGCATCTCGGCAAGCCCTACTTTGAGTTTCCAATCCTGATCTTTAAACATAATCTATCACCTCACAAAATGCGATTTCAGACAATCATATATTATAACAAACCAATTACTCAAACGAAACCGATTTCTATTGACATTTTCACTCCATTCCTTATATGAAGATTACGGGCAAAAAAAGATTATATCTGCTAAAATTCATCAGAAATACCATTTTTCTCTTTGAGATTGAAGATTTTCGCGTATAATAGGCGGTGCGATTTTACATATTGATATCCATGGAGGTGTAGGAGAGCAAAATGGCCAGAACATTTCCGTATTCTGATAAAGTAATGGAGCATTTCACAAACCCGCGTAATATGGGTGAGATACCAGACGCAGACGCTATAGCTGACGTTGGTAACCCCGCATGCGGAGACATGATGCGCCTCTATCTGAAGATAGAAGGCGGGAAAATCATTGATGCTAAATTCAAAACCTTCGGATGCGGTGCCGCGATTGCATCATCCTCAATGCTCACAGAGCTTATTAAGGGGAAAACCGTTGAGGAAGCTGCCGCTATAACTAATCAGAAAGTTGTGGATGCACTCGATGGACTACCGCCGGTCAAGAAACACTGCTCGGTGATGGCCGAGGAAGCTCTCACCAATGCACTGGCAGAATACAAAGAAAAACACGCTAACTGATAGATTTCTCCTCGAATGAGGTGGTTCAGACTGTCAAGGGCCGGGAACATTAATTCCCCGGCCTTTTTCCATATTAGTAAAGAACTCAACGATCTCCGTGATATTCGGATATAGCTCAATTGACAGACAGGTCGGTTTAATATGGCAGATAACATGAATATATTCTTCGATCATCAGTCGACAACACCGGTGGATCAGCGTGTCGTTGACGAAATGCTCCCCTATTTCACGGAGGAGTACGGTAATCCATCCTCGTTTATTCACAAAAAAGGCGTTGCAGCGAACGAAGCGCTTGATAATGCGCGTCAGAAAGTCGCGGATCTGATAAATTCGAAACCGGAGGAGTTGATCTTTACATCCGGTGCTACGGAATCGAACAATCTCGCGCTTAAGGGATTTCTGCATGCCAATCCTGATGCCGGCAAACACATAATCGCCTCTCCCATCGAGCATTTCTCGATTATCAATCAGTTCCCGGATATAAAAAACGCCGGATATGAAATAACAACCGTTGGCTGTGACGAATACGGAATGGTGGATCCCGATGATGTAAAAAAGCTCATCAGAGACGACACAGCCATGATTATCGTTCAGGCGGCAAGTTCGGAGATCGGCACGATTCAGAATATCCGGAATATAGCGCGTGTTGCGAAGGACCACGAGATATTCTTCCACACGGATGCGGCAATTGCAGGTGGGAATATACCGATCGACATCACACATCTCGGATGTGATTCCCTGACACTATCCGCACACAACATGTATGGTCCCAAAGGAGTCGGAGCGCTATACATCCGTCCCGGTTTTCGAATCAAACCACTCATTGTTGGCGGCAATCAGGAGCTTGGTTTAAGGAGCGGAACAGAGAATCTTCCCGGTATAGTCGGTTTCGGCAAAGCTGCAGAACTGGCAAAAGCAGAGATGGACGACAGAATTAAGAATCTTAAAAAACTCCAGATCAAATTGTGGGACTGGCTCGATAGCAACGTTGAACATCTCAATTTCACAGGACATCCGGTGTACCGTCTCCCCGGTCATGTCTCATTCTGGGTAAAATATATCGAGGGAGAATCGTTCCTTTTAATGCTAAACATGAAAGGCATAATGTGCGCATCCGGTTCAGCCTGCTCATCGAATCTGAGGGGCGAAGATGAGGAGGATCTCGTTACATCTCATGTTCTCTCGGCAGTCGGCGTTCCAGCAGAACTCTGCTCCGGTTCATTAACTGTATCACTCGGCAAGGACAACACAGAACAGGAAGTCGATCACATGATTTCGGTCATGCCGGAAGTTGTCGAAAAGCTGTTAATGATGTCGCCGCTGTATGCGGACAAACTACAGGGCAGGGACCCCTATTCCAAATAGGCGAACCGTCGCTCTATTTCTGGCGAACCCATTTCATCACCTCAGGTAGTGTTGCACGCTTACCGTACATAAGAATTCCAACCCTGAATATCCGCGCAGCCAGCCATGCCACTCCAACCGATGCCAGAACAAGAAGAAATACTGATAATGCGACCTCCCAGACTGCAGGAGGCAACACCCTCATACGTGAAACCATGATTGTCAACGAAAACGGCGGTATAATCGAGAGGAGCTTGACAAGCAGGGCATTCGGGTTGTTCATAATCATGACCTGTAGCACTACGGGAATCATGAATATCATAATGATTGGAAACATGTATTGGTTGGCATCCTTTTCAGAGCTGACAGTAGCCCCGATTATCGCAAACACGGCTGAAAAGAAGAAATACGCAAGCAGGAAATAGATCAGATACATTATTAGAAAATAGAGAGAGATACTCGATGCGCTCCCACTTACGATTGCGGTATCTCCGAATCCAAGGAACAGAGCGATACCCATAAGTATCCACAGTGCAACTTGAAGAATCGTTACACTGGCGAGACCAAGGATTTTCCCCATCATCAACTGGAATGGCGTAACGGAGGAGACGAGAACCTCGATAACTTTGGATGATTTCTCCTCGAGCACAATACGCATCAATTGTTGACCGTACCCAAAAACGGTACCGAACATTATCATAATGAAAAGCAGTGTCCCGAGATACTCCCCGAGAAAAGCCTCCTTCGCTGACTGGCTTTCATCCGTACCTCCCAGTCGAGAATAGGCAAGATCAACATTCGCCAGTATGTCGCCTGCGTCGTTTTCGGAAAGCCCTTTCGCCTTCAGACGGCTTCCGATCACGATTCTCGTTAGTGACCGCTCCATCCTTCCCACTCGTTTAATTGCACCAAAAGATTTTGCATGATACTCGGCTCGCTCATTTGTATAAAGAGTCGAATCGACAACAAGATAGAAATCGAGTGAATCTTTTTGAGTCAGAGAGTCGAGCACATTTCGAAGTTCCGGGAGGTTATTCTGGTCAGTGTTGAACACGATGATATTATACAGAGGTTCACCCGTTGAAAGAGTATCGGTCATCATTTCACGAAAACGATCAGCGACATCGGCACCGGCATCAACAAAGGCAAACGTCGCGCCCTCATCCTTTTGCCCCGAAGCAAGGATGCTGGGAAGAAAAATCATGATACCCATGATAACGGGGGTCAGCAGGGTACTTATAATAAAGCTCTTCTTTTTCACCTGATCGCGGAATTCGCGCATGACGATAGCATAGAACTTATGCATCTTCCACCCCCCTCTTATCTCCACCCCGGACAACATCAATGAAGATATCATGCAGGGATGGCTCGACCACCTCGAAGCGGTTCACCGTTGTTTTCTCTGCGAGAGCGTGAAGCAACCGCTGAGAATCGCCGCCCCTGGTCAGCTTGAATTCGACGTATTTATTGAAATCGGAGATTCGTTCAACATCATCGAGAGTCTCGAACTCTCTCGCATCACCATCAATCTCCGCAATCACACTGTTTCTTCCGAATTTAGCCTTGATCTCGAACAGTGGACCATCAAGGACTTTCTCTCCCTTGTTAATCAGTGTAATATGGTCGCAGAGTTTCTCCGCCTGTTCCATTACATGAGTGGAGAAAATAATCGTTCTCCCCTTTCGTTTCTCTTCCATGATTATATCTTTAATCAACTCCACATTCACCGGATCGAGACCCGAAAACGGCTCATCCAGGATTATCAAATCAGGTTCATGTATCAGCACGGATATGAACTGGAGTTTCTGCTGCATCCCCTTGGACAGCGTCTGCACTTTTTTATCTATGGTCTCGGATAATCCCATCCGTTCAAGCCACTCGACAATCAACGGACCGGTATCGGACCTCTTGAGATTCTTGATCTCTGCTAAAAACAGCAGAACATCCCTGACTGACATACTTTGATACAATCCGCGCTCTTCCGGTAAAAAACCAATTCTGTCCTTTGTTGATTCGCCAGCAGGTTCACCAAGAACTTCAATCTCACCGGAATCCGGACGGATAATATTCATTACCATTCGTATCGTAGTCGTTTTTCCGGCACCGTTAGGACCAAGCAAACCATAGATTTTCCCGCTTGGAACACTTAAACTGAGATTTGATACGGCTACTGTGCTGTTGAAAGACTTGCAGATATTTTTGAGAACAAGACCATACACAATATGCTATCCTTACCTTGATGTTGTCATGTTTGTAGTTGTGACCTAATCCATAATCTAACAAGAGATTAAACTACATTTGAAATCCGTGAGTGATAAAATACACGGATTTTCCAATATCTACTCCAATCGTTACTTTTTGCAAGACCTATTTGGTTAGTTTTTTGTTCAAGGATTCATCTTCAGATGAATCCTTACATTCCGACAATATATAGGGTCGATCCAAGTTAATCTCGGATTGACAAGTATGCGGTCATCGGTTCCGGAACAATTAAACTCACTGATATACAACGCATTAAACACCTCTACGTATATTTGGGCACGATGGTTGCATAGTAATAAGGCGGAGAGGAGTTTCCGTCATGATTGAACGGATTTCAAATCAAATGCTGGTCTTGAGACCGGCGCAAGGACGCACCGAGGCGAAAAAGAACGTCAGTGTGAAGGTCTCCGGAGAAGATTCCAAGCCTGCTGAGGAGCTTTTCAATCCTGATTTCGCCCAGAAAATCAACTCTTCGCGTCAGAGTATTCGAGACGAGATCAACCTGCTGAAGGACACCTATCAGCGTCCCAAAGCAGAGAAGGCTGCACCAACGGAAGCCGAGGAGCCACAGGAACAACCTGAGGATGTGGCTTCGTATTCAACCCTCAAGAAGAGCCTGATTCGCATTAGCTCGCTGCTCTATCAGGTAGCATCCGCCGCCGGAGGGGATACCGAAACCATCGAGCAGATGCAGAGACGGCTTGTTGACGAACTGCGCGAGTACGAAGGAACCTACACCAGGGTCGATTTGAGGGGTGTGGATCTCGACAAGATGGATATTGCAGCCAGGATTGATCTCGATCAACTCACTCCGGCATCTGCCGCAGAAGCGCAGGAAGCGGTAGAAGAGGCGGAGAAAGAACTCACCACTGCAACAACGAAATCTGAGAAGACCTCTGAATCGACACAGCGCAGTGCCACAGAGGCTGCTCTATCTACTGCAGAACAGAACCTTGCAGCGGCAGAGAGTGTTTTCTATCCCGATGAGGTCGTTGATCGAGCACATCAAGTCTCGGAAACCCTGACTGGACAGATGCAGAATGTTGCCCGCGCACAGGGTCGGGTAGTTCCGGAGGATGTTCTTAAACTGATCGCCGACGGTTAGTAGATGTAGGCATCTGCTGATGCCATATCTATGATCTGACCGTCTTCCGAGATGCGGAAATCGTATCTCACTACTTTGCGGGTTCTTCCCGGAGGAAGTCCCAGTATCTTTACGTAGATGTCTTTACCATCTTTCCATACCTCCGGAGGTCCCACCACATCGGGGGGAACGTCCCGAAGGAACTCGGCTTCCGCAAGACTGTCCTTGTATGCTGTGAAGAATGTCCGGTAATGATTGTTTACCAGGGGGAATGCCTGCCACCCCCACCAATCCCGGTTGAATACATCCTGTGGTTTTCCGGGTTTGGCCTGGAATGTATCGTTGATATAGCTTCTCAAGCGCTGTGCAAGAAAGAGATCTTCTTTCCGCAATGCAAGCGCTCTGCAATGGAACTTTAGCACCGCTAAACTGGCAGCAATATAGTATGCATCCTTCTCTGTCAAGGGACTGTCAAACTTATCACTCAGGAGATCGTTGTATCCTGCTATAAAACCGGATTCAGTATTAGTGATTGGATAGAATCGACCGGTTGTCGTGTCATAAGCTACCAGCGACCTCACCTGTGGACTTCCATCTTCAAACTCTGCAGTAAGGATAAGTACATTTGGGAATAACTGAGGGAATCTGTAACCCCGATCCACTTTTGCAACCGTATAGAAGTCTTCTCGAACTATGTATTTGTTGAACTTCTCAGCAAGCCCCGGTTCCGGACTGCCAACTCGCTCAATTACGAATTCGTAGGGCACAGCCTGCGGATCATCAACCTCGACCCTGGGACCTGAACAGGCAATCACAAGAATAACTGTGGCTAAAAACAAAATCTCTGCAATCTTTCGCAACATATCTCCCCTCCGCATTGTTTAAATTTTTATTTCAAACATGCGTCTTTCGAATCTAAAACTCAAGTATTCCGAACATCTGCGAATTTCTCGGACCATACACCGTACTTGCCGGCATAACCCAGCCGACAATCTTGGGAGGATCATTCGACCCGGGCGTATCAACGTCGAATATCTCAACCGCGAATCCGATTCGATCTTTCTTATCGGGACTCAAACCCGAAAGATAAGCCATAGGGATTTTCAACTCGAATGACCACCCTCCATCGGTTCTTATTCCCGAAACAATCGGTTCTATTTTCTGATCAGATAACACCTTGAATTCTCCCCCCGATTGCGTCGGAGGGATGATTTTGATCATATAAACTCCGCTGTCCGTGTCGGGTTGACGGGTAACGAACTCACCGGAACCATCGCGAACATCGAGGTATACTCCAAGATAGTCTCCCCCTGCACCGGATTGGTATATTCTGTCATCGAGAATATCGCCTGCCACATACAGATTATACTGATCGTAAGCGGTATAGAACGTACCCGATGCGTCAGTTTCATCCAGCCATCGCATATAATTCACAATAACATCATCACGCCGCGAAAGAACAAGTGGATCATAACCACTCCATTCATCGAGTTTACCGTCAAGAATAATGGGAGACTTAACCTCACGGGATGAAAAACGAGCACTGTTGTCGGAACGAACGAGAGCAAGTTTCGATTTCATCTCGCGATATATTTCCTCATCATTCAACTCTATCATGCGATTCTCGGTCTCCTCGAAACATTTCCTCGCATAACGATCCTCCCCGGCTCTCTTAAGCGCTACTCCAAATGTGAAGAACAGCTGCGGGAACTCATCCAGCCTTACCGGGATGTCCTCGTAGAGCTTGAAGAGGTCTTTGAAATATTCCTGTTTGGTTTGTATAGCGAGCAGAGACAGCCTTTCAGCAGATCGGATTAATTTCTCCGAATCGATTTTCTTCTGGCTGCCGTAATCCTCAAGGAATTCGCCGTAAGCTGTCAATCCCCGGTTATAGTAATCAGCAGCATTTGAAATAAGTTTCTGTTCATAACAGAGATCACCGAGGAGAAAGAGAGCTTTTGTTTCACTCTGCGTATTCGGATAATTCTTAACTATTTCATTATAGACGGCAATCACCGAATTTACATCACCGGCAGTCTTGTACAGATATGCCTTCTCAAAATATGCTTCCTGAGCACCCACACTCGATGGATCAGCCATGATTTTCGTATCAAGCTCCGCTATCATCTGATCGATCTGAACTTCCGCAAAGGCAATCTGGTAAGCCCGCGCCAAACCGGACTTGATATACCAGTCAAATGAGAGACTGTCCGTAAACACCACACTACCGATCCTTCCGGATTTCAGGTCGGGAAGAAGTGCCGTATTTCCATCGGGATTAAGCGAGAGGAACCGTGTTGACACCTTTGCTGAGAGTTTCTCTGTCAGACTTGCATTCTTGATATGACCTTTATCATACGTCAGGTCATACATCCCCAGATTATCGTTTTCGAATTCCTCATTATGCAGAACAAGCATCTGAGTCGCATCAGAATTGAGTGCGACATCCGTTACACCCTTCCCGGTCTCAACTTGATATACAACCTTCAACTCATCCGGATCTACAATTGAAACCGATGATCCTCCCGCTCTGCCTCCGTTGATGCCGTAATTCGCCACAAAGAGATATCGCCCGGCAGGTGAGAGTATGATGCTGTAGGGATGGAGTCCGGCATAGATTGTACCATCAACAGAGCGGTCCTTAGTATTAATTACCGTGATCGAATTATCGTTATGATTGGCTGCAAACAGACGGGAGCCGTCCTTCGAAATTGCCAGAGCAACCGGATTCCGGCCTGTTACAATCGTGTAGGTTGCAGACATCGAGGCAACATCAACGAATGTCACGCTGTTATCGTACTTACCCGTGTAGGAACCGTTAGCGACATAGCACTGTGATCCTGAAGGATCGAAGACCGCATCACAAACGGGTGCATTGAGCCAGACTTCACCAACTCTCCTGTCAGTCATTGCATCGAAAACCTCGATCTTCGATGAACTCCATGAAAATACCCAGACTCTCGATCCATCCGGAGTGACTCTCACAAATGAGGCGCCCTTTACCACAGGGATCTCGGAGATCAGACTCTTCTCAGCAGAATCGAAGACTCTGAGGTACGAGCGACCTTCATCTGTCCGGGGAACCGGGATATACATTTTCAGTTTCCCGAAAGCGTTGACAGACGGCAATAAAAGCACTGCCGCTATTACTATCGCACCAAATATCCTGATATACTTACCTGTCGACATCGCACTAACTCCTTAGTGGATTATATCCTCTCCGCTATACACACACGACCCCTCGAAAAATGTGGCGGCAATTTCAAGTTTGGAGAGGTCTCCGGGACGCACCTCGAAAGGATCATTGTCCATAATAATTACATCGGCAGATTTCCCCAAACTTATCGTCCCATATAGAGTTTCATCATGAAGAGCATAAGCACAATCCGATGTGAAACCTCTCACAGCTTCGTATATTCCGAGCTCCTGCTCCCTGTGGAACTGTTTGCTGCCATCCCATGACCTTCGAGTCACAGCGGAATATATCCCTTCAAGCGGATTAAGATGCTCGATTGGTGCATCCGAACCGAATGCGACTTTGGCGCCGGCTTTTAGAAGGCTGCTGTATGCGTATGAGTATTTCGTCCTTCTCCCCCACAGTCTGCGTGCGAGATCAATATCCGTGCTGCAATGGGATGGCTGAACCGATGCTATAACATTCAACTTTGCAAATTGTCCAATATCTTTCGGTCGTGATATCTGAACATGCTCGATCCTATTCCGAAGTCTCCGTCCCGCATTCGGAAGCTGCTCGAGAGCATCGAGTGAATTGGAGACTGCCCTGTCCCCGATTGCGTGAATCGCAGTCGACAGACCAAGTGAAGCCGCTGTCTTTGCCCAACGTGCCATATCCTCAACGGATGAGACCTCGATACCGCAGTTTTTACGCTCCCCGCTGTAAGGTTTGAACATCAATGCGGTCTTTGAACCGAGTGCGCCATCCGAGAATATCTTAATTCCCCGTATATTGAGATAATCATCCCCCAGCCCCCCCCTAATTTCGAGCGCCTTAAGTTGGTCCAGAAAACGAACCGGCATGTACTGTCTAATTCTGACCTTCAATCCCCGCTCTCTGTGATACTCCTGAAGGAGAGCGAAATCATCTGGACCATCAAAATTACCTACAGCCGTAACCCCACGCCTGTGGCATTCCTCCTCCGCCCTCTGAATCGTCTTGAATGCTTTCCTCTTTGGGGGCGCCTTGATCTCCGAGTAGACAATCATACACGCGCTCTCCTTGAGAACTCCGGTTGGCTCGCCATTTTCGTCTCTCACAATCTCACCGCCGGGCGGATCTTCCATGTTTCGGTCTATCTTTGCAGCCTTAAGAGCGCGTGAATTTGCCCAGAGCATGTGCTCGTCGCGGGATGAAACCGCAGCCGGATTATTCGGGCAGATTTTGTCGAGGTCGCGTTTATGGGGAAGACGCCGTTTGGTCCATGTCTCATGGTTCCATCCACCCCCAAGCAGCCATTCCCTGTTCTTCAGGTTCTTCGCATTCTTGCGAATGTTGCGAAGAGTATCCTCGTAGGATCTGCAATGAGAGAGATCAAACAGGGTGAATGACAGTGCGAAGTAACTGAAATGTACGTGCGCGTCTCCGAATGACGGCAACATCGTGCGCCCGTTGAGATTAATCAACTCATACTCATCTGCCGGAATTCCAACAATATCCGCATTGTTGCCGATCCATGCGATCCTGTTGCCATCAAAGACTACAGCTTCAGCCTTTGGCAGCATCGGATCCATCGTATGAATATTCCCGGAGTGAAATATCCGTTTGCGATAGCCCGTGAATCTATCTCGTTTTTTCTTCATCCAATTAATACCCTGTGATCTCCGACACGTCGTGTCATCCTGATTGAGTCGAGTTTCTCGAGTATCGGGACCGCGTATTTGCGCGAATATCCGAACATGTCCCGAATGTCACGCACTATCAGCTTGCCATCCGATTCAATCTTCTTGCGGACTGCTCTCTTGATTTTCTCGAAATCCTCGCCGAGCAGCACAAGCCCGTCCGGCAAATCCACAATTTCACCCGAGTCCCGCATAAATCCGACAACATCACTCGCATTGAGCGACAGTTTCTCAATGTCTTTTATTGATGGTGGATTTTGCGGATCCTTTCGGAACATAGCAACAATACGTTTCCGTGTCTCCTCGTGTTCCGGTTTCAACTGCGGATCAAAATCAGCTTCATGGATCAGAGAACCGGAAAACGCTATAGCTTTGTCACGCTCGAGCAAACCGAGCACCGCATCTGTTAATTGGATATCCAGCTTCAGCCTGGAAACCAGATCCGATTTTTTCATCCCCCGTCTTGCCGGATGTTTCTCATGGTAAGCTCTAACAGCATGGATAATCTTTTCTTTTATCTTCGCAATCTGATCCGTGAGATAGCAAAGTCCATCGTGGTATATGATCGTCTCACTCCGTGTCAGATCATCAACAGCTTGCGTAACCGCATCACGCGCAAAATTGGAATCCGTCAGGATATCACTCGATTTTGTGAATCCTCTTTTGCCAATCTCGCTTAGAACAAAACCATGCAGGTCGTCAATGTCCCTTGACTCATAGTGCTTTTTCGACCACTTATCGGTTCTTGAGTGACGCTCGCAGTTGGTGTCTACTACGATTCCACCTCCGATGAGAACATCCGGAGTCAGCAGCCTTATTATGAACCTGTCACCAATTCGAGCAAGGACCTTTTCCTCAAAACGGAATTCACAGACTCCGTCGGTACCGGGTGTAAACTCATCCCCCTTGAAAACGAAAGTCCGGGCATTGGTTCGGGTTGCTCCAATCAGAAGCTTGACCTGTCTATTATGATTTAGGACGATTTTCGCGTTCGGTGACATCTGTATCTTCGCAGCAATTGAATATGTCCCGTCGTACACTCCCCGTCTTACAATTGCGCTGCCTCTCGATATATCGTTGTGGCTGATTCCGGAGAGGTTTAGAGCAGCACGTGAACCAACCGCTGTTTTGTCACGCACCTTCTTATGGGTTTGAATCGATTTGATACGCGCATTGAGATCACCGGGCACTATCCGAACCTCTTCGCCGGCTTCAAACACGCCATCCCGCATCGTACCCGTTATAACAGCGCCGTGTCCGGTCATTGAGAAGACCCTGTCGGCATATAGTCTCGGTAGATCTGGGTGCGATCTCTCGGTGACTACGGACAATATTCTCTCGATCTCAGATTTTATCTCTAACAAGCCACTATTGTCTTTTCCCGAAAATTCAAGAATTTCCGAATTCTCGAGGAATGTCCCCTCTATTTTGCTCCTTACATCATCCTTGATAAGTTGGAGCCAGTCACTCTCCACAAGATCTGTCTTGGTGACTACAACTATCCCACGCTGCGCATCGAGAAGTTCGAGGATTTCGAGATGCTCCTGCGATTGCGGCATCCAGCCGTCATCGGCAGCAACGATAAACAGAACCATATCAATCGTGCCCACACCGGTTATCATGGCATTTACGAATCTCTCGTGCCCCGGAACATCTACGATAGCCGCTTCGGAACCATCCGACAGATCGAACCACGCAAACCCGAGTTCGATTGTCATTTGACGTTCCTGTTCTTCGGGGAGCCGATCCGGATCGATACCGGTCAACGCACGAACGAGAGTTGATTTACCGTGATCGATATGTCCTGCGGTAGCGATTGTGTAGAGCATCTATGACTTCAACATCCCTGTAACAGTTTCGCAGATCAGTGTATCTTCATCCTTGAATACAGATTTGAGATCAAGCACAACATGATCTTCTATTATTCTCCCGATTACCGGTAATTCGGCAGTCCTTAGTCGTGCAGCAATTTCCTCTGCCGGCAGCGGGAAATCTATCCTCACCCCATAAGACGGCAGTTCCTCTTCGGGCGCCGATCCTCCCCCTGCAAGTGCAACGGTTTCAACCACCGTCGCGTTGATCCCCGATTCGGAGAGCCTCTCCGCAATACTCTCAGCCCTCATCCTGAGAAGCTGCGGAGGGATCATTAGCAAACCAATAGTCGGGATATCTTTCTTCTCATCACCTCGAAGATATGAGAGAAGCGTTTCTTCCATCAGATACAGTGATATTTTATTCGGTCTCATTGCACGGTACATCGGGTTCTTGTTTACCCGTTCAACATACTCCCGCTTACCGAGTATGATACCGGCTTGCGGACCTCCGAGAAGTTTGTCACCGGAAAAGCAGACGAGATCGACTCCGGAATTGAGTGCTGTAGAGATCGACGGTTCATCCTTCACGCCACATTCGGATGGTGAAATCCAGCTTCCGGACCCGAGATCATACATGACTGGGATATTCTTCTCACGTCCCAGCTTTGCAAGTTTTCCGGCATCTACGGATTGGGTGAAACCGGTAATCTTATAATTCGACCAGTGTATTTTTGCGATCAGTCCGGTATTGGCGGAAACAGCGTTATAGTAATCGTCGAATGACACCCTGTTAGTGGTACCCACTTCACAGAGGATTGCACCACTCGCCTTCATAACATCCGGCATACGGAATCCACCGCCGATCTGCACGAGTTCGCTGCGAGATACGATACACTCCCGACCTCGGGCGAATGTATCGAGTATCAGAAAGACCGCTGCGGCGTTGTTGTTGACGATGCAGGACGCCTCCGCACCCGACAGAAGTTCAAAAAGACGTGTGACCTGCGTACCGCGCTTGCCGCGCTTCCCCTGCATGATGTCATATTCGAGACTCGTATATCCGGAGAGATGTTTCGCGATTTGATTCGCGCGATCTACACCAAGCGGCGATCTGCCGAGATTCGTGTGAACCACGATACCGGTAGCATTGATAACGCGAGTGAAGAAGTTAAGGCGTTCATCTTCAAGGCGACTGATGAGAATCCGCTTCAGTTCCTCTCCCTCAACGCCGGTCCCTTCAACGATCCTCTTTCTAGTGTCGTCAACCACCTCACGAATGATCGAGAGCACATATGGACGAGAGAATCGTTCGACATATTTCTGAAGGGAATCCACTGCCGCAATCTGTTCGATTTGCGGGATATCGCGCGGGGATTTCAGGCTCTTATTGAAAATATCGTCATGCATATTCATCGAATATAGTTACACACAAAAGGTCGCACAAGTGCGAAAGAATTTACAAAAAAACGGAAGGGGAAGGAATCGAACCCTCCGCGCCCGACTAAGGGCGCCAACGGCTTTGAAGGCCGCGGGGGCCACCAGACCCCATCCTCTTCCGGCTTGAATATATAAATCATTGAAATCAAGTCAACAAAGTTGACCCACAAAACAGCTCTATACGGATGCCACGAGGAGCTTTATCGGGTCCTCCACTTCGAGTGGTTCCATAACTATGTAACCCTCGGCATATCCCTTGTGGATCTTCTGCCCTGCTGCATGGTCCTGCGTCTGAAGGAAATCAAATACATCAATTCCCTTTACAAAAATCTGGTTCTTCTCTCCGGTTCCCTCGAACTGCGAGCGGTAACATTTCACCGTCTCGATTTTCCGCTCGAACTGGTCGCTAATATCCACATAAAATGTCGGCACGACATCGCGGTAGTATGGCGAATACAACACCTTGAACGGACGGTACGGTTCACCCTCACACTCGAGCTTGCTGAGTCCCGAAAAATAGCATGCCTCACGCCCAATCCGGTAACACCAGTAATGATCCGGGTGACGTTGATCCTCATTCGGTAGTATCACGAGATGAGGTCTGTGCCTGCGGATAAATGCTGCCACTTTGATAACATTCTCACGGGTAAGCTGCACATTTCCATCCGGAAGATGCAGGTTTTCTCTTACCGATACCCCCATAAGTTTCGCTGCATTTGCGGCTTCCTCCGCTCGCTCCTCTTTTGTTCCCCGTGTACCCATCTCACCCTCGGTGAAATCGAGAACTCCGGTTTTATACCCCAGATCATGGAGCTTTAGAAGCAGCCCCCCGCAGGTGATTTCCACATCATCCCTGTGTGCCGCTATTGCAAGAGCATCGAGCTTTATATCGGACATGCTGTAGTCTCCCAATTATCTCGTAAGGGCTTCCTCATATAGAGCCTCATATTGACTGATTATTTTTCCCTGATCGAACCGCTCGACCGCACTATTCCTGCCATGCTCGCTGAACTGCTTGTGTTTCACCGGATCCGACAGAAGGTCGAGTCCCTTGATTGCCATCGTTTCGACATCCCCAAGCGGCAGAACATACCCCGATTTGCCGTCATCAACCAGCTCCGGAATACCCGTGTGGGATGTCCCGATGACCGGAACGCCACAGGATAGAGCCTCGAGTGCGGCAAGACCGAAACTTTCGTGTTCGGACGGTAACAGGAAAAGGTCACCAACACCGAGAAGTCTCTCTACATTCTCCTGCGTTCCGAGAAAGATAACATCATCTGTCAAATGATGTTGTTCGACTCTCGCACGAGCGGTACCGAGTTCCGGTCCTTCACCGATCAGCAGAAGCTTGGATGGTGTGCCGGATCGTATAAGCCGGAAGATGTCAACCACATCCATAATCCTCTTAAGTGGTCGGAAGTTCGACATGTGGATGATAATCTTCTCACCACCGGGTGCGAAACGCTTCTTCAGTTCAGCGCAGTTGTTTTGTTTGTATCTCTCCGTGTCGATGAAATTGTAAATTACTCGAGGTACATTGCAGATGGAAAACTCCCTGCAGACCTCCATCTTCAGGTAGTCGGAAACACAGGTTACGATATCCGAGGCTTCTATCGAAAACTTCGTTATTCTGTGAAATGACTTGTCAGACCCAACGAGAGTTATATCCGTCCCATGAAGGGTCGTTATGATCTTTAGATTGCGGTTCGGCAGCATCTCGCGCGCAAGATAGCAACAGGTGGCGTGTGGAATTGCGTAGTGCGCATGCAGCAGATCCAAATTCCATGTGGAGGCTACCTCCGCAAGTTTCGCGGCGAGAGTCAGCGTATAGGGCGGGTATTTGAATAACGGGTACGCGGTGACATCCACCTGATGGAAAAAGAGACTCTCCATAAAACGGTCGACTCGCACCGGTAATTCATAGCTTACCAGATGAACCTGATGCCCCCGTTCGGCCAGCGCAATCCCAAGCTCGGTCGCGACAACTCCCGACCCACCGGTTACAGGATGACAGGCAATACCGATTTTCATGCCATAACCTCACAGATAAACCATCTGATGTTCCACCTCATCGATGTCAAGCTCCGTATACAGCGTATTGACTATACCCGGTCCATATTTGCTTGCAAAGTACACAAAGCTGTAATGACGCTCCTGCAGGCTTTGTTCCGGAAAGAGTTGTTCTGCGCACATACGGAACTTCCGCGATAATTCATCCTGTTCCTTCTTGAAAGCCTTAAACACCTTACCCTTGAATTCATTGATCTCATAATCAATCTTGCGGACTGTTTTATCAAGAGTCCGGACAAGATTTCCATCATATTCAACAAGATGCCGCAAGTCCTCAAGAGCACCTGCAATACGCCTCTGAATCTGCTCCATCGACTCATTCATGCCATCCGGGAATCGCGCTTTCATAATCTCCGTCAGATACATCTCCCGATCATCCCGTGTTGCAAGTCTGGAAATTTCGATATCGTGTCTTTCAATAAACCGGCGATAGCGCGGCTCGATAATCGTCGCGGAAATCCTCGGTCTTACAATTGGCGGAACCACACCGAAAAAATCGAACAATCCTGAAATTTGCGAGAAGTAGGCAATCTCCGCCGGACCACCTGCATACAGAATCGTCGGAAAGAGTTTCGACTGCACAATCGGGCGCAGCAGCACATTCGGAGAGAATAAATCCGGCGATGAGTCAACCCGAGAGAGAAGTGCTTCTTCCGTCATGGAGTCAGTCTCACCCTCAATTACAAATTGTCCGCCTGCGAACTCGACTCTGGTCCTTATGCCCTTGTTTACAAACAGGTTAGTATATGCATTATCACGTATTACTTGAAGGTGGTAACCAACCTGTTTCAGGGACTCATTCGATTTGCCAATTGCACTCCGGACCTCCATTGCGCCGGTGATTTCCTTCTTGAATATCTCCTTCGACATCTCACGGAGTTGCGGGTCGGCAGGATTCACCACGATTACACCATAATCTCCAAACCATCGCTGGAAACATTTGGCGAAAGCCGTAAATATCATCTCTCCATCCGCATGGCATCGACTCAAATTATCGAGCAGATCATCCTTGAACTCTGACTCATCCAGTGCTGAGTGGACCTCATCGAGAAATATGCGGATATTGCCATCCAGTTGGACATGAGACATCGGAATATTCGATATCGGTTGAGTCGGTTCGTAGACAATTTTCTGCAATGAACCATCTTTTACCGGGAGATGAATATGATCGACTTCATCGAGATCGTGATCGTCGGTAGCCATCCAGAACAACGGCACAACGGGATGATTAAGCTCATTAGTCAACTTCTCTGCGGATTTGATTGCGGTCAGAGCCTTGTAGAATATCATCATCTGACCACCGAGAAGCCCTACCTGATGTCCGGTCACCGAACAGAGCGCATTCTCGTTTCTCATCTTTTCGATATTCTCGAAAACCTTCTCCGATGCTCCGAATTCTCGATTCTGATCGGTCAGGATATCCGCGAGACGGTTGCGCCTGTAATCGACATCCAGAAGACGGCGCATCGTTTCACGGCAGCTCTCCGCTTTGCGGAAATCCGTATGCAACCAGCGGGAAAGGGACTCCTCTTTGTAGATGAAGTCCCTGAACAATTTCGTGGTATTCTTTAAATTTTTGAATCTAATCTGCTGTCTGCTCAACCTGTCCGTCCTCTTTCTTTCCCGTGAACCAGCCTCCGATATCATCGAAGACAGTATAAACTACGGGAACGACGACCAAAGTCAAGACGGTTGAGGAAAGGAGTCCGCCGATCACAACACGGGCAATCGGTGCGCGAAGCTCCGCACCCGGTCCGAGTGCAAGAGCCAGTGGCAGTACACCGAAGACCATCGAGAGTGTAGTCATCATAATCGGTCGGAATCTGATCGGTCCAGCTTCAAGAAGAGCCTCGCGCCGGGTTTTACCCTCGGCTCTCCGCTGCTTTGTGAAATCGATCAGAAGAATTGCATTCTTCGTAACAATACCCATCAGCATAATAACACCGATAAGCGATATAAGCGAAATTGAGCTGCCAAAAATAAGCAAGCCGAGAAATGCTCCGACGAGTGATAATGGCAGAGATGCCATGATCGAAAGCGGATCGAGAAAATGGTTGAACTGAGATGCGAGAAGGAGATATATGAATACAATCGCCAGAAACAGAGCCTCAAATATATAGTTAAACGACTCTTTCTGATACTCTCCCTCACCCACCGGCTGAATGGTATATCCCGGCGGCAGATTGATTGATGCAAACTCCATTTCGACATCCTGCCTGACATTTCCGGAGAAACGACCCTGAACATTCGCGGTTACACGATATTCTCTCTTCTGATCGAAACGGGTTTTCTCTGTAGGTCCACCCCACTTTTCGAGCTTCGCCACTCGTGATAATGGAACCATAAAGCGATCCACCGACTCGACATCTTTCATCGATGGAATAAGGAAATCTTTGAGGGAAGCCGTTACATTACGCTGGTTCTCTTTCACGCGCAAACGAATGTCATACTCTTCCTCCACGTCCTTGTAACGCGAGACGACATCTCCCTCGATCAACAGGCGAATAGCTCCTCCAATCTGCTGCATATTAAGCCCCAAATCGGCAACCTTGTCGCGATCAATATTGACACGAAGCTCAGGAGTTCCCTGCGAGAGTGTATTGTCAACATCAACCGTACCGGGGGTATTCTGAACGATCTCATACAATCTGCGCGTGTATTCCTTGACTCTTTCTTCATTATCACCTGTCACGGAGTATGCCACAGGAGCGTTTTCTCCACCCTGCGGAGGCTCGTTGGAAACACTCGTCTTGACTCCGGGTATGGATTTCAAATCAGAGCGTATGAGTGCAATAAACTGCTGTACTGAGATATCACGATCATCCTTTGGGACCAGCTTAACCGTAACCATACCCTCGTTTGCCGGGGTTGTCTCTCCTCCAATGGTCGTGAATAAATCCGTTACAACATCATACTCACGTATTTTCTTTTCAACTTTCTCTACAATACTCTCTGTCGCTTCGATTCTTGTTCCCGGTGCTGTCTCCACATATACAAATGCCTGCGATTCATCGGTCGTTGGAAGAAATTCGAATCCCAATAACGGATAGAGAGCAAGACCGGCTATAAAGGCTATAGTCGCAAAAACAAGCGTAAGTATACGGTGATTCAACGCCCAGCCGAGTACTCCTCGATATCTTCTGTTCACACCATCAAAGAAACCGTTCCATGCATTCGTAACCATGTATACCGGATTTCTCGACCCTTTTCTGGATTTCGGGCTGGAGAGCCAGCGGGATGATAGCATCGGGGTGAATGTAAACGCAACGAATAGTGATACGAGCACCGAAAACGCCACAGTCATTCCGAACGCATAGAAGAACCGCCCGACAATACCCTTCATGTACGCTACCGGCAGGAACACCACCATAATAGAGAATGTTGTTGCTGCGACCGCAAGACCGATCTCGGAGGTGGCGTCCGATGCGGCTTTCTTTGCGCTCTTCTTCATCTCAACGTGCCGGTAGATGTTTTCGATGACGACGATAGCGTCATCGATTAGCAAGCCTACAGCGAGCGACAACCCCAGAAGAGTCATGAAATTCAATGTAAAACCGAGTGCGTTCATGAATGTGAATGTTGCAATGATCGAGGTTGGAATCGCAATACCCGAAATAACCGTCGGCTTTATATCCGCAAGGAACAGAAAAATCACGATTATAGCGAGAATGGAGCCATACAACATCGCAATCTCGACATCGTGAACCGCATCACGCGTAAATACCGAATTGTCACGGGCAATGATCAACTCGATATCATCCGGTAGTTCTTCCCGGAGAGCATCGAGTTCCTCATGCACCAAATCCGCAACCTCGACAGTATTGCCACCGGAGACTTTCTTTATACCCAGAGCTACAGCACGCTCGCCATTGAGGCGCGAAAGAGACTCGAATTCCTCAATACCATCGGTGATAGTGGCGAGTTCATCGAGACGCACGAATTTCCCCTGCGGGGTGGCGACAACCAGATTCTGAAGTTCTTCAAGACTCCCGAAACGTCCCATTGTCTTGACCAGAAACTCCGTACTACCCTGCTTGATTTTGCCCCCCGGAACCTCGAGGTTCTGTGCAGCTATAGCTTCCTGTATGTCAAATGGTGATAGTTCATAGGCTGCAAGTTTGTCTATATCCAGTTCAACCTGAATCTCTCTGTCATAACCGCCCACAATTTCGACAGCTCCCACACCTCGCTTGGATTCGAGACGTGTCTTGATTCGGTTGTCAGCTATGCGCGTCAATTCCCGCGGTGATCTGTCACCCGATACAGCAATGGACATGATCGGCTCTTCAGCGGGATCATAACGCTGAATGATAGGCTCCTCTATGTCCTGCGGAAGCTCGCCCCTGTTTGCCGAGACCTTGTCACGAACGTCAATAGCCTTCTCTTTACCGTCCATCTCAAGCTCGAACCTCAGAAGAACCTGAGAGAGTCCTTCACTCGATGTCGACTGTATATCCTCCAGTCCCTCAATAGCTGAAACCGCTTCCTCGATTTTCTCAGTAACATCACGTTCAACAGCTTCGGCGGATGCCCCCGGGTAAATTGTCGTTACTACAACAAACGGGAAATCTATATCCGGGAACAGCGCGATATCGAGTCTCAGGAATGATGCTATACCGAGCACGAGCAGCGCGGTTATCATCATTGTTGCAAAGACAGGTTTTTTAATCGATATATCTGAGAGAATCATTCCAGACCGACCTCCCCACCATCAATGGTAACCGCTGCCTTATCCGGTAGAAATGCCTGTCCCAGTGTTACCACAGTATCGCCGGGGGAAACACCGGATATCACTTCAGTATATCCATCTGAGCTAAGACCGGTTTCGATGTCACGAGCAAATGCCGAATCACCCCTTACAATAAATATCTTCTTAAGCCCCTCCTGAAGCAGGATGGCTTCATCCGGGATTTTCACGATATCCGTCAACTCACTAAGCGGAAGACTTGCACCCGCAAAACTACCCGGTCTCAGATTTTGATGATCGGCTTCGATAACAATATCAACGTCGAACGCGCGAGTCTCGGGGTTCGCTGACCGAGCTACACGATCAACCCGTCCGGGTACTGTTTCGGACTCATTTCCTGCGGGATAAACACTCGCAGACATGCCAATTGTAATATCATCAATATCCTCGGGATCCGCACCGACTCTCAGCCGAAGTGAGTCAACTCTCGATACAGTAGCGAGTTTCTGCCCAACAAAAGCCTGGTCGCCGACATTCACGGTAACATCCGTAACAATTCCCGAAATCGGAGATACAACATCTACAACTTCTCTTGCAGCCTTGTAATTCGCTTCCGTAACACGATATGATGTACGGGTATCATCGAAATCCTGCTCTGAAATGGCTCCCTCTTCGTACAACCGCTTCATCTTTTTCAGCGTGCTCGATGCGAACTCATACTGAGCCTTGGCCTGCTGATATTTAGAGGACGGTCCACTCGAATCGAGTGAGATGAGTACTGTTCCGGCTTGCACAGTATCGCCGGGATTGACCCTGACACGGGTTACCGTCTCACCTATCTTCGCTTTCAAATCCGCTTGTTCGATCCCCTCCAGAGTACCGGTAAAATCGCGGTAAACTGTCATATCACCTCGAATTACAGAACCGATTTCTATCGTGTACTTGTCTTCAACCTCATGATTGATTTCCTGCTTTCCACATGAAAACCACAATAGTGCGACCAAAGAAATCAGAAATGCGAATCGTCTATTCATTCTCTTCTCCCGTTATCTCCGGTTTGTATCCGGCAGCTCGGACAAACCCTGCTACCGCAAGCTCAAAATCATATATGGCGTTTATGTAGTTGACCTTTGCCTGTGTATTGGCCGTCTGGGCGCTCAACACTTCGAGCTGAGTTCCGATTCCACTCTCATACCTTAGATTAGCAATCCTCAAACCCTCCTCAGCCTGATCGATTGTTTTCTCCTGAGTTTCGAGACTTGCAACAGCTTCCTCCCATGTCGCATACGCTGATCGGACTGCAAGCAAAACATTCTCACGAATCTGACGCAGCGTTAGATAGCTTTCATTGTAATCCGCCTTTGCCTGCATAACACGACCGGAATTCGATCGACCGTCGAAGAGTGAGAAGGTCAGGACAAGGCTCGCAGACCAGGAATCAGACCATCCATCACTGCTCGGAGAAAACTCATCGGTCTGCTGTTGATATTGAAAATTCGACTGAAACGCAAGTTGAGGTCGACCATCGGCTTTCGCAATACCAATTGCCTGGTCGTATGAACTGACGAGCTTCTCCTGAAGCTGCACCGATGGATGCCGTGCATCCGCATATCTGAGAGCATCCCCAAGATTCAGCTCATTATCCAGTTCGGATTTCTGAAACTCGAAAACAAGTTCGATATCCTCCTCCGGATCAAATCCGAGCCGGTTCTTGAGATTGATCAGTGCAAGCTGTGAATCGTTTCTCGCCTTAATCAATTGGGGCTTGATATTGGCGAGTTCGACTTCCGCCCTTAGCAGATCAAACTCCGAAGCCATCCCCTGATCTTTTATCTTCCGGACATTAGCAAGGTTGAGTTCAGCCTGCTTTAGAGCATCCTGATATATCTCTACGACATCATTCGCAAGTTTTGCGCTGAAAAACGCATTCTTTATTTCGTATATCACATCATTGCGAGTCTGTTCGAGCTTGTAATTCGCGAAGCTTCTATAATATTTCGCAACCTTGAGAGCACCGAATACCTTTCCACCCAGCCAGATTGGCTGAGTCAGCGTAAGCCCCACCGCATACTCGTTCCTGGTACCGAATGGCATCTTCTCCTTACCGATTGCAATCTCCGGTATTTCGATGTTTCGCGTATAGCTGCTGCTGAAGTCGAGATTCGGAAGCGCGCCACCCCATGCCTCTCTAACAAGTCCCGATGCCCGCATGAGGTCTTCCTTCGCTATGAGGTATGTCTCATCGTTCCTCAATCCAAGTTCGATGGCATCTCGGAGCGTCAGATTCTGGTCAGCAATGGCTGAGGTAACAGCACAACAAACCAGAAGTATTGAAATCAGAAAGAGCTTTGTAGACCGTTTATAATTCATCGTTTCCTTGTCCCATCCAGAAAGACTTTCATGATTACCCGATGACTCCTTTTTATATCAAACTCATTCGTTGTCAATACCGCGTGAGTGGTTACACCGTCAACCAGCCCATAGAGCATGACCGCCAGCGCTTTCGGGTCCGAACGTGACAATTGCCCTGCTGCAATACACTGTTTGATCATATCCTCAATAATATCGAGAACAGTCTTGTGCATGCTGCCACACTCGGTAACAGCCCCGGGGCACGACCGGACAGCTTCATTTATCATTACCTGATAGATACCGAGATTTCGCTCGGTGAATTTCAGCGATTCGAGTACAGCTTTCCGTAAACGAGCCAGCGGATCACCCCTTCCGCTTGCTATTTCAGCCAGTTGGTTTACGAGTTGATCCATGCCGGAGTGGACCACACCGACAAAAAGGTCCTCCTTGTTCGCGAAATAGTTATATATCGTTCCCTTCGCAACCCCGGCTTCCGCGGCAATCTTGCCAACATCCGCTCCATGGTAACCGTGCTCTGCAAATTCACGAACAGCAGCCTCTATTATCTCAATACGCCGCTCTTTTCTTTCCGCTTCTGTAAACTGGTTTCTCGGTATAACCACCTCCAAAAGAATGATCGATCAAATTGTGACCGACCGGTCAGTCAATTAATGCACTCCTACGAATGTGTCAAGTTAATGTTGCACTAATTTGGAGAATTTTTTACAAATAGTCAGGATATCGTGAAAATGGTCTATATCCACTTCCTCTTTCGGAAGAAAAGCAGCAATACTATAACAATCACAAGGATTATAACCCACGCAAACAGGTAGCCATACTTCCAATCAAGTTCCGGTATATGTGCAAAGTTCATCCCGTACAGACCTACGATGAAGGTTGGCGGGAGCATTATAGCTGTAAATATCGTCAGAAACTTGATTATCTCATTTGTTCGTGTCGAAACCGTAGAGTAATACACTTCAAGAGAAGAGTTTAAGGCGTCACGGTGCTCATCCGCCTCATCCGAAAATCGAGCAAGATGATCGTGGATATCAGAAAAATAGATTGCGGTTCTCTCTCGAACCAATGAGAATTTCGCCCTCTCGAACTGACCGACGACCTCTTTCAAGGGAGCAATCGTCCGTTTAACCTGAAGAACGTCTCGGCGGATCGTGAAAATTCTTTTCACGATTTCCGGACCCGGATCCTCGAAAACATCATCCTCGATTTTGTCGGTTTCATTTTCGATTATCCTGAGAGTATCAATATATGTATCCGCCAGATGGTCAAGCACCGTATGAAAGAAGAAATCCGCGCCTCGTGAGATAAACCGCTCGTCCCTGTGAAGTCGCCGGAAGAGTGAGTCGACAGCATTCAGCGGTTCGAAATGCACAGTGATAACCGTATTCGTGGTCAGGAAAAGACCGACCTCTTTGAACGGCATCTCCTCCCTGCCGCCGGGACGACCACTTGCAACCAAAAACACGACAAACAGATAGTCATCGAAATCATCGACTTTCGGACGGGACATCTCAGAGAGAACATCCTCTATAACAAGAGGGTGGAATTTGAAGTCATGAGTAAGGATATACGATTCCTCATCGGTCGGCTGACTCAAGTCGACCCACATGACGGTGTCCTTCTGTTCGATCAACCCGTGAAAGTCGATCATACCGTCCACCTGACGGCCACCGTCCTCAGGATTCCAGATAAAAGAACTAATCATAGTATCAAATAAACAGAGTCTGCCGTCTATACCCCAACTTGTTACACAAAGCAAATGATTTCAATGTAATGAAGCAATACAAAAGCAATAAAGTGACAATATAAATACAGCAAAATTACAATACTAATGCAGTACAATGGAAATATATAAGATAGAAGTTAATGCAATTCTCTGGGTGAACAAGAGTGTCTTAAACTCATAAAAGCCTGGGATGGTTTTTCTCTCTGTTTCGTGCCTGACGTTTTGCCCTTTTTAACGTCTCGCTCGTATCGGGCAAATCCGGTAACCGGTTATCAAAATAGTCCTCTATTGTCATGAACTGGATTACCGGGTATGATTTTTTACTTCCGGGCATATCCCATTTGCCCAGTGCAGCAGCTTCTTTTTTCATACCCCTGGTTGGCGGTTGAAGTGCAATCAAAACACCCATTGGAGCATTCTCCCGTTCAAGAACACGGGCAAGAGCACGAACATCTTTCGGCTGGTATTTACCACCCTTGACCTCAAGTATAATCTTGTGATACCCCTCTTCATAATCTCTGAAATACAAAAAACCATCCATCCCGGTATCGCCCCCACCCGTACTCTTATACGGCTGACCACCTAACAGGGAGACAGCCCAAGCTTCAAACTGGAATGCCGACTGTTTGAAAAGTTCCTCAGCGGCATATGTCGAACGCGGCTCGCCTATAACATCATATTTGGTATCGGGGTATTCATCTGCGATCCGCTTCTTAATCAGGGCGATAGCAAGGTGTGTAATGTCGATTCCTATCCATTTCCGTCCAAGCTTTTCGGAGGCATCAATAGCTGTTCCACAACCACAGAATGGGTCAAAAACAGTATCCCCTTCAGAGGAGGATGCATTAATTATTCGTTCTAATAAAGCGACAGGTTTCTGTGTTGGATATCCGAGTGTTTCGGAGTGAGATCCATGTAGATGTTCAATATCAACCCAAACATCACTGATAATCGTCCCCTCCATTTCGTCCAGATATCTCTTATAGCGAACCACAGCTCCTTTCCGAGGCTGAATCACCCTGCCCTCTTTCCAAGCTTCCATCATCCGATCCTTTGTCCATCGCCAAACTCTGACAATGCCACTCTTAGGTGGAAACTCATAAGTCAAATTCGGTCTATCTTTATTCGGATTCGCCAAGTTATCAAGTGTATATCGCCTGCCAGTTTCTTCTTCCACGTATTTATAGAATTTCTTTATATATCCCGGATCATGAGGCTTATACTGAACGGAAAAAGGAGCTTCTTTCGTTTTTGCATAAGCGAAAATGATATCATGTGAGCTTGGGAAGCGTGTATACGCATGACCTTTTGGTTGAGCGCGTTTCCATATTATCTCGTTCCTGAAATTCTGCACACCAAAGATGTGATCGAGCAAAATCTTCAAATAGTGGCTTGCCGTTGGATCACAATGAAGATACAGGATGCCGCTATCCTTTAATGTACGATGCATTTCAACCAGGCGAATTGCCATCATCGTAATATATGCCATGAGATTTGTTTGACCGAGGAAGTCCCGAAACGCATTCATCATGTCTTTGAGTTCAGAACTATATGATCCGGTCATTATCTCATCAAACGCCGCTTGAGTTTCCTGTGACCAGAACCATGTATCTTCAAATGCACTGATTTGTGCGGAGGACTTTTTGCCCTCCTGGTCATTAAAGATCACATTATATGCTCTCTGTGAATTAAACGGCGGATCAAGATAGATGAGGTCTATTGTCTCATCCTTGATGTATTTTCTCATAACCTCAAGGTTATCACCATAGTAAAGACAATTCTCAGCCATGCGGACATATTACAGGTTTAGTTCAGGGATAGCAAGTTTGAATCTTATCGTAAAATGTATATTGAATGAAGTCAAAAAACATCATTGACAATCCTGCGGAAATTCTCCGGGTCTGTATCACCCTCAGTATTTAGAATCAGGAGCCTTGTGTTCTCGTCCAATCCGAGTGAATCTCTTGCCACCGAGAGGCTCTCATCGTTTATGATTGTCAGAAGCGCCGCCATCGACGCCGCCCCCGACTCACCAGATATTATTCTCGGATCGTCTCCGCTTGAATGATACAACGTTCGCATGGCAAGCTCGGAATGTCTGTCCTCAATTGCGATGAAATAATCGTACGCGGACTTGATAATCGGCCATGAAATAAGTGACGGTGTTCCGCAATTCAATCCCGCCATAATGGAGTTCACATCACCGGAGGCTGTTACAGGGGAGCCGGTTGAAGTTGCCGCTGACTCCAGAAGGCATGCGGCATCCTCCGGTTCCACACAGACAAGCTTGACGCGCTCATTTCTCTCGATTCCCCGGTAGTATATCGCTGCAGATGCCGCCAGCGCACCGACTCCACCGGGTACGATTACGACATCGGGTTGCACTTGTGTTCCGAGACTACTCGCAATCTCATCAAACAATGTCAAATACCCGTACTGTATCCACCTTGGAATCCGTTCATATACCGACCATGAAGTATCTGAAATTAACATACGCCCATACTTCTCAGCATCGTGCCTGCACTGCTCGACAGCGGCATCATAATCGCCCGATACAACAATGACCTCTGCACCCTCAGAGCGGATATTTTCTATCCTTGCGGGGGCTGTGTTCTCCGGCATGTAGATTACGGCACTCTGTTTCAGCAGTCTCGCAGTCCAGGCAACTCCGCGACCATGATTGCCATCCGTAGCGGTTGTGAAAGTGTATTCACCTTCATGCAGACTCACACCGCCTGAGTAGAATGAGGTAGGCGATATTTTACCTGAGGTTATGAGTTCTTTGATTAAACGATAGACCGCATAAGTCGACCCGAGTGCTTTGAACGCTTTCAGCCCGAACCGTTGGGATTCATCCTTGACGTATATAGAACCGATATCAAACTCTTTTGCGAGGTTTGGCAATTCAACAAGCGAGGTGGAGCTGTACTCCGGGATTGACCTGTGCAAATCCAGCAGATCATCAGGAATAGCACTGATCTCATATTCAAATTGTCCTGAGCGATGTTTGTTATCTATCCAGCGGGACATTGAGGCGCTCTATATTTTCGATCAAATACTGTCCGGCTCATTTCCCTCTCCACTCACACCGGTTTCAATCAGATCCGGAGACTCAACCACTATCGAGCTGTCCTTGCGGGATGTTGTCTCGGTTTCATTGGGTCTGGGACATGATGCTTTCCCCTCCTCGATTGTCTCATGCCGGAGTTCTTTGAAATCAAGTCGGTCGAGCATCAAGAAGGCAATCCCTGCAATGTAGACGGGAACCAGATCCATGATCTGAAGAACTACCGAAAACGATATACTCGACTCCTTTGGTACTCCAAACAGAGTGGTCATCGAGAATATACACGCCCACTGGAATGTCCCGAGATTGCCGGGAGTTATCGGGAACATAAGCAAAACCGAATTAACGGCGAGGATTACAAGCGCGCCACCCGGGGAAATATCTATCCCGAGGGCGGCTATGATGAAGTATATGACAAGTATATGTGCTCCCCATACTCCAAAGGAATACAGGATACTTAATAGTGTGTGCCTCGTACTCTTGAGCATATCGAGTGCATCCGCAAATGATCTCGAGACATTCTTAACCTTGTCGAACAATCGCGGAAATTTCATTTTTATCCGCCTGCGTCCGTATATGCGAATTCTCCGCCTGTTATGGACTATCAGGAGGAAACCGGTCAAAAGCACAACGAGCACTATACCCGCAAGGAGACCGGAACGAGCCATCCAACCGGGTATGACAACCAGTGTGGAGGATGCCGCAAGGAGGATTAACAGCGACATTCCATCGAAAAGGACCTCGATTATCACGGTCGTGGCACTGTATGTCTTCGGAAGTTTTGTCTGTTTTGACAGAAGAAGCACCCGTGCCGCCTGACCGGTCAGTGCGGGAAGAGAGACATTGACCATCTGCCCGACAGAGAAGATTGAGAGCATATTCCGGACGGGGATGCGAAGGGTGGGATCAATTATTACCCGCCAGCGCAGAGACTTGAAAAGATTCATCAAGAATGCGCATATCGTGGCTGGAATCAGCATCCGGTAGTCAGCACGCGATATTATCGAACTGATCTTCTCCGTATCGAGATCATGAAACGACAGAAACAGCAAGACTGCCGCAATGACCAGTCCCCAGGCACGTTTGTACTTAAATAGACACTTGATATTCATAGGCTCCCAATCTATAACGATAATATGAGTGTGGATGAACCAAGTCAATTGATAAAAACCTGCCTTGATGGCAAAACCATATAATTCTACTCTGAGATCATACTTCCGGACGGAATACCCAACAAATATGCTGCCATTTCAATTATTAACTTCCTCCTAATACAACTCTAATGTTAAAGCGTTGATTCGGGGCATTGCAGTTACCAGGACGGCATGGAGTATGCCGTTCCGGATTTCAGTCATGGAAGGAAGAAATCCGTTAATCTATGTGGAAGAACACACAGTCAGGAGGGGAAGTAATGAGATCATTCGGGAGAATTCTGCCGAATATGAGGACGATTTACTTCATCGCAATTCTCGCATTGGCGCTCACTTTCTGCGCACAAGCTACAGCTATTGCCAAAGACACCTATAACATCATCGGTCAGCTCATTGACGAGAAAACCGGTGAGCCGATTGTGGGTGGTATAGTACTAATCGAGGGAACAACGATTGGTGCACAGTCCGATATTGACGGCAATTATATAATCAGGGACGTTGACGCCGGTATTCACACATTGACAGTGCAATGCGTCGGATATCAGAAGATGCGACTTGAGGGTTTTAAGGTCACCGGAACATCCGAAGCCAGGCTCAATCTGAGTCTGACACCAACTGCAATCCAATCCGGTGAAGTAGTCAAAGTTACCGCTGAAAGAGTCCGTAATACTGAAGCGTCACTCCTAAAAGAACGTCAGCTTTCGCTGTCTGTCTCCGATGCCATAGCTGCTGAGGCTATCTCACGCGCCGGTGCGAGTGATGCAGCGGATGCTCTTACCAAGGTTACCGGAGCAACAGTTCTTGACGGTAAGTTTACTTATATCAGAGGGCTTGGAGACAGATACGCCAACACCAGGCTGAACGGCAGCAAAATGCCGAGCACTAACCCGGACAAGCAGGCGACACCGATGGATATGTTCCCGACCTCCCTGCTCGATAACATTGTCGTAGAGAAAACATTCACGCCGGACAAACCCGGTGATTTCGCGGGTGGTTCTGTTAATATCTCGACAAAGCAGTTAACCGGTGAGCGTATTCTTAAATTCTCAACCAGCGCTGGTATACATTCCGAGGCTACATTCAACGGTGATTTTATAGACTATCCGGGGGGAGGTCAGGACTGGGTAGGTTTCAATGACGGCACCTATGACATGCCCGATATCGTAGAAAAGTCCGGCAAGTTCAATGCTCCCGGAACAGTATCGAAGAGAGATTCACTAACATGGCTCTTCGTGGATGAAGCAAGTCATTCATTCAACAAATCCTTCTTCCCAACCACCGGTTATGCTCCAATGAACCAAAGCTATTCGCTATCCTACGGCAACACCCTCCCCCTGTTTAACCAGAATGTTTCTATTCTGGGAAGCATGAACTATGGCAGGAGCTATAACTACTATGAGGATGGTGTAGTTGCGAGATGGAAACTCCCCACACGAAAAAACGTTGCCGTAGAACAGTATTTTTCGGATGAGAAGGGTATCGATGAGGTACACTGGGGCGGATTGCTGAATTTCATAATGCCCGTCAGCACCAGGCATAAATTCGATATCAACTACATGTACAACCGGAGTGCAGAGTCAGAGTCCAGATACCTTGAGGGAAGATTCCCTGAAGCATTCGTGGGAGATAACGAATTCTTCGAGACTCGCGTTCTCAGGTATACGATACGCGATATCGGTTCATTCCAGATGGGTGGAGAACACCTGTTGACGGATGGTCGCGGTATCAGAGCCGACTGGCAGTTCACATACGCTTCAGCGAATCAGGATGAACCGGACCTTCGCAAGTTCTCGGACAATATGATCCTGAAAGAGAATGACGAGGGTGGTATCGATACGACATTCGTCCTTAGTTCGAACCAGAATCCTCCTCCGAGTAGAACATGGCGCTGGCTGGATGAATTCAGCCGCGATATCTCCGGTAATATCGCCATTCCATTCAATGTATGGGACGATCGTCCGGCAAAACTTAAATTTGGGAGTGGATTCCTCGATAAGAAGAGATATCACAGGGAGCGTGAGTTTGATTTCAATTTATACGCAAGCAAGACATTCGACTGGGATACCCCTGAAGACCTCGTACTGGATGAGAATATCGGCATCATCGGTACCGACAGATTCGGGAACTATGTGATTGGTATGGTCTACACCGATGAGTCCAAAAGACTCCATAACTATAACGGTTTCCAGGAGATATTCCACAGTTACGGGATGATCGAACTACCGATCATGGAGAGATTAACCGCAATTACAGGAGCACGTTTTGAACGAACTCTTATGTGGGTTACCAATCCTGCCGGTGGTGATGGTGAAATTGATGAAAAAGACTGGCTCCCCTCACTGAATCTTGTATACAAGCTGACCGACAAGCAGAACTTACGCGCAGCTTATGGCAAGACACTCGCACGCCCCAGTTTCAGGGAGTTCGCGCCGTTTGCCAGCTCGGAATACGCAACGGACTTCGTACTCAGCGGGAATCCGGAACTGAAGAGAACCCTGATCGATAATTGGGATCTGAGATGGGAATACTTCACTCGACCCGGCGAGATCGTCGCTGTCAGTTTGTTCTATAAGGATCTCAAGAATCCGATTGAGAAAGAAGAATATGACCAGAACAACAATGTCAAGTTTGTCAATGTTGACAAGGGCATTGTCTACGGTGCAGAGTTTGAGGTTAGAAGACGCCTCGATTTTCTTGGCAATTTGATGTCACACTTCCAAATCGGTGCAAACTTTACAATTGCCAAGTCTGAGGTCGATATCCCGGAAGACGAACTCGAGGATATCAAGAGACTTCAGGGTGAGGATGCAGAGGAAACCCGTCCACTGTTCGGTCAGTCTGAGTATGTAGTCAACATGGATATTGCCTATGACAACCCGGGAAGTGGAACTACGGTTGCTGCATATTATAACGTATTCGGCGAACGCCTTGTCAGTAATGCCAAGCAGGCAATGCCGGACGCCTATGAACAGCCGAGACATATGGTCGATTTGACTTTCACACAGAAGGTATGGCGTGTGGTCAGTTTCAAAGCTTCTGTGAAAAACCTTTTCAAAGAGAAATATCACGTTGTCCACAAGTTTGAGGATGAGGAATATACTCGGTTCGAGCATGATCTCGGACGCAGGTTCTCATTCGGTACAACGATCAATTTCTAAGTCAACCAGACACGCGATTCACCTGCCTTCCGGAGGCCGTGACACAATGTCTCGGCCTCTTTTTTATGCAACTACAACTGCATTTTGCAGCAAATCTTCATCTGAACGAAAAACTAATAATCCCATAATTTGCCGTTAATCTTTCAATCCAATCTTCGGGGCGGTTTGAAGCATTTGAGTAGCCATAGTACGTAAACGTCTCAACTACCGTCAGCCCGCAAGAGGAGGATAGCGTATGAAGCAGAATCGTAAGTCTCGGAACTTCAATCCGATCGAGGCTGACGATTACTCCCGACTCTTTACAACTCGTAGCAATGAAGTAACAAGTTAACTATCAGGGTAACCTTAACAACTCATTCAGGAGGAAAGTAAATGCAGCGCAGTCTAATATTCGCACTGTTACTGCTCTTTCTCGTGCCCGTCATAGCTCTCGCCGGCAGTGATGTTTCCTGTCCGGTGGAGGCTGGCAAGCCGATCAAGGTCTTTGCTCAGACCGACATCGACGCCGGTGGCACATACACAATGACCGCTGACACGGTCTGGCATCTCTATGGCCGTGTACACGTAAAAGCCGGTCAGACTCTCTATGTAGAGCCTGGAACAATTATTAAAGGCGACAAGCCGGGTGAGACTCTTCATCCCGACGAGCCGTCCGCTATTATCGTCGACCGTGATGGTTATGCCGAAATGATTGGAACCGAGGATGCTCCGATCATCATGACCGTTGTTGATGATAACGTTAATGATCCCTACGATATCGCACACGGTACCCGCGGTGAGTGGGGCGGTCTCATCGTTCTCGGTCGCGCCAATATCGGCGCCTGCCCCGCTCCATGCGTCGAGGGTACTCCCGAACGCAGAGTCGAGGGTATTCCGGATACCGATTGGGATTACGATCTCGTAGTTTACGGTTGCGATGACACTCCCGGAAACCTCTGCGATGACGAGGATAATTCAGGTATATATCAGTACATCTCGATCCGCCATGGCGGATATGAGATCGGTGAAGCCAACGAGATTAACGGTATGACTATGGGCGCTCTCGGCTCCGGTACCACCATCGACCACATCGAAGTCTACTGCAATCTGGATGACGGTTTCGAGTGGTTCGGCGGTACGGTCAATACCCGCTATCTCGTCAGCGCTTTCGAAGGCGACGATTCATTCGACTACGATCAGGGCTTCCGTGGTTACGGCCAGTTCTGGTTCAGTGTTCAGGATGACGCCGCTGACAAGTCCGGCGAGCATGACGGTAACGAGGATCCTGAGGATGCCTGCCCGTACGCCCGTCCGGACATTGCCAACGTGACCTACATCGGTCCCGGCCTGAACTCGACCGGTGCCGCCTCCTCGCGTTTCTTCACGATCCGCGACAATGCCGGTGGTCACTACTATAACTCGATCTTCATCGATCACCCCGGTTCTCACGCTACCTTCGAAAGCACCGGTGCAACGACTCACGATCCGTTCAACTATCCGAACGAATGTGATTGCGATGCTGAAGGCGAAGATACTGAGATGCGTGCTGCCTGCGGTGACCTGACCTTCGACGGTACCTTCTGGTACAATCTGGGTTCCGGCGCCAGCACTCCGACTTTCGTTTATGACTACCTTTTCAACGTCTCAGCCTGGGGTAACAACGTTGACGGTACGGATGTTGAGTTGAACAGCTATCCTCCGACCGTCGATCCGGCAGGACTCGGCAGTGACTTCCGCGCACTCGCCAGCTTCGGACTCGACGCTCGTCCGGCTGCCACAAGCCCGGTTCTCGTTGATAATGGTTATACTCCGGTCGATCTCCCGACCGCAATCGACACTGATCCGTGCGTCCTCTGTGGCGGCGCAGGCGGTCCGGATGATCTCGCAGCTCCGGCATGGTTCGATGATGTCGATTACGCCGGCGCTTTCGCTCCGGATGTCAAGATGTGGACCGACTGCTGGACATTCCTCGATTTCGGTGGCTATACCGGTTATCCAAAAGTTACTGAAGTCTTCGATCAGGATGATATGGATGCCACCGGCACCTATACTCTTACCGCTGACAAGGAATGGCTCCTCTACGGTCGTGTACACGTCAAAGCCGGTCAGACTCTCTATGTCGAGCCGGGTACAGTCATCAAGGGCGACAAGCCGGGTGAGAGCCTTCATCCGGATGAGCCGTCCGCTCTTATCATCGACCGTGATGGTTATGCCGAAATGATTGGAACCGAGGATGCTCCGATCATCATGACCGTTGTTGATGATAACGTTAATGATCCCTACGATATCGCACACGGTACCCGCGGTGAGTGGGGCGGTCTCATCGTTCTCGGTCGCGCCAATATCGGCGCCTGCCCCGCTCCATGCGTCGAGGGTACTCCCGAACGCAGAGTCGAGGGTATTCCGGATACCGATTGGGATTACGATCTCGTAGTTTACGGTTGCGATGACACTCCCGGAAACCTCTGCGATGACGAGGATAATTCAGGTATATATCAGTACATCTCGATCCGCCATGGCGGATATGAGATCGGTGAAGCCAACGAGATTAACGGTATGACTATGGGCGCTCTCGGCTCCGGTACCACCATCGACCACATCGAAGTCTACTGCAATCTGGATGACGGTTTCGAGTGGTTCGGCGGTACGGTCAATACCCGCTATCTCGTCAGCGCTTTCGAAGGCGACGATTCATTCGACTACGATCAGGGCTTCCGTGGTTACGGCCAGTTCTGGTTCAGTGTTCAGGATGACGCCGCTGACAAGTCCGGCGAGCATGACGGTAACGAGGATCCTGAGGATGCCTGCCCGTACGCCCGTCCGGACATTGCCAACGTGACCTACATCGGTCCCGGCCTGAACTCGACCGGTGCCGCCTCCTCGCGTTTCTTCACGATCCGCGACAATGCCGGTGGTCACTACTATAACTCGATCTTCATCGATCACCCCGGCGGTTATGCTTCCTTCGAAAGTACCGGTTCCACGATTCACGATCCGGGCGACTGCCAGTGTGATCCTGAGGGTGAAGACACCGAGATGCGCGCTGCCTGCGGCGACCTCACCTTCAGTGGTTCCTTCTGGTACAACATTGGTGATCCCGCGAGCACAGACGCATTTGTAACCAACTACCTGTTCACCGAGTGGGACAACTACACCATCGATCCTGAGCTCTGCAGCTATCCGCCGACTGTCGGTCGTCCGGGAGCTATGGCGTTCCGTGACCTCGCTACCGGTACTCTGAATCCGAGACCGGTTCCGGGTGGCGCTGCTGCAACGGCTGATGCCGACGGTCGTCTCGATCCGATGACCGGCGATGTAGACACCGATCCCTGCGTCCTCTGTGGCGGCGGTGTAAGCTGTGATATCGGTAACGCTGATGGTCTGGGTATCATCGACATCGATGATGTTGTCTACATGATCCAGTACCTCTACGCCGGTGGTCCGGCACCCGTTGAGCACGAGTGCTGCGCCAATGTTGATGGTCTGGGTATTGTCGACATCGACGACGTCGTTTACCTGATTCAGTATCTCTATGCCGGCGGTCCGGCTCCCGATGCTACAGCCTGTGACGGCGTTGGTGGCGGTGGCGGTCCGGATGATCTCGATCCTCCGGCATGGTGGACCTACGTCCCGTATCCGGGCGCATTTGATCCGGATGCTGAGAGTCTCTGGACAGACAAGTGGACATTCCTCCACTTCGGCGGATACACCTGCTGCTGTGACTGCAGCCCAGCCGGCGAATAGACCGGGACTCTGTGAGAAGAGCTGAACAAAGCAGTTCTTTCTTCCACATAGATGAAAGGTTCCGGTCTACGGGCCGGAACCTTTCGCTTGAGAAATGAAAAGTTAGAAGCTGATTAGAGAAGGACTAAAACTCGTGCCTCAGATAAATGATGAAGTGATTTCATACAGGAGAGAAAAATTGTCCAAAGAGAGTGTACTTGTAATTGAGGATGAAACGGACATTCTTGAACTCGTCAAATTTAATCTCGAGAAAGAGGGATATCGTGTCGACAGCGTAACAACCGGAGAAGCTGCACTCGAAAAAGCCCGATCCAATCCGCCCCACCTGATGGTGCTCGATCTCATGCTCCCGGGGATTGATGGTCTTGATGTCTGCCGTATTCTCAAAAACGATCCCAAAACCCAGAATATCCCGATACTCATGCTGACCGCCAGGTCTGAGGAAGCGGATGTTGTTACCGGGCTCGAAATCGGCGCGGAAGACTATGTTACAAAGCCTTTCTCACCAAGAGTGCTCGTAGCCCGAATCAGAGCCGTATTGAGAAGAAAATCATCGGAAACAGTCGGGAAATCCGAATCGGTCAAAGTAAACGATATCGTCATCCATCCCGGCAGGCATGAGATGCTCCTGAAAGGGAAACCTGTAATCCTGACGCCAACAGAATTCCGCATTCTCCATCTTCTTGCGAGACGCCCCGGCTGGGTTTTCACGAGACATCAGATTATTGACGGCATCGGTGAGGGCGATCCGGTCGTAACCGACCGCTCGGTCGATGTGCAGATTGTCAGCATCCGAAAGAAGCTTGGTGCATACGGTAAGCTGATAGAGACGGTGAGAGGTGTCGGTTACAGAATGAAGGAATAGTCGCTATTCCGCTTAAGCCTCGATATACGCATTACGAAACAAGTCACAATCCTCTCAAAACTGTGGATTAGCCAATATTGTAATTGGCTGCCCAATCCGAATGTACTGTCTACCCTGCTCAAGTTTTGAACAGTTGAATGCAAAACGAAGACCCCGCGTTTCCGCAGGGCCTTGACGTTTTTACTTCTCTTTTTGTTTTGGCTCTCTGTGCTACCTCCTGAATTTCTTTCGTTTCACGCTTAGAAGCCGGATACACCGTACTTCGAGAAGTGATAGACCGGCATTTCAACGTACTCACCATCATCATCCGCTAGAGCTACCGTCTGAAGCTCCCACGTGTAAGTATCCGGGTTGAGATAGTAGAATGATACATAGTCTACGCTACCCTCAAACTCGGTCTTCCTGACACGTACAGTAGCCGGTGAGTTGAATTCCAAGCCGTCCGGTCCAAAATCGAACAGAATCACAATCTCACCATCATCGTAAGTGAATTTCTCGACCTTCACATCGATCATGGTAGAATACGGTACTGAATACGACGGTGATTCAAAGACGAATCTGCGGTTATCCACAACGACCTCACCGCCAAACCAGCGACTTACCCAACCCTGTCCGGTAAGTACGACAATGTCTGTTGGATCACCACTACTGTTCAGCAATTCGGACGGGTCCACATACGGCTGATTAAAATAGCTTCCGCTTACCGTATTCTCGGTATTTGTCCCTACGGAATCAGAGCTGCATCCCACAGCGAAGAAAACCAGCAATATCGCTACTACGAAACTGCTCAGGACCGGCTTCGCGATTCTTCCGATTCGATTTCTGCCAGGTCTCATCATCTGTTCCCTCCTGACTCGGTTTATCATCAAACTTCTTTTTCCTTTATTCATCCGTGCCATACTTAAAGCAACCTGCCCTCCCGTGTGTTCAAACTGAAACCTAAAGTAATGGCATTTTGAGTCAAATCATTGGTAGTTAACAATATCCTCTGGGTGTACCAGTTATGAACCAGGGTTTCCGGGACTGTTCTTTTCTCTCGATTCCTGCCAAAATTGTGGGATTCGTCCAACATAGTGGTGGTATCCCCCAATGTTTTCATTGTCTGAATCACGTATTTACCCCGTAGTGAATTAAAAGAAAGCCCGGAGCGCAATGGCGCATGTTGAAAGAGTCTTTTACGCCAGATCCTGCTCGCCACAGGCGAGTGTGATCTGGCGTTGTAGCTGGTGTACGTCCTCGTGCACCAGCATCTATGTTGGCGCACGGGGACGTACGCCAACCACACCAGCAATTGGGAGAAATGAAGGCATAAAGAAAGCCCGGAGCGAACCGCTCCGGGCAGGTGAAAACCCTCACTGTGTTCGGACTCTTACCAACGGGAGATTCCATACTTTGAGAAGTGGTTTACAGGCAATTCAACCGCCTTCTCTCCGGTTCTCTCATCAACCGTTACAGTCTGAACAGATTCAAGCTCCCAGTCCCCGCTTCTGGGGTTGATGTAATAAATCGCTACTTCCGTAACATCCGGACCGAGAAGCTCAGGATTAAAGCTGATCTCTGCCGGGACACTGAACTTTAGGCCATCCGGACCAAATTCGTGAACAAATACATGCTTACCGTCCCTTACGGTCTCGTCAACACGTGCCGTAATAGTAACCGGCTTCCTGACGGCACCCGGAGGTACAGTAAACCGGAAATGATTGTCGTTATATGGGAACGAACCACCAAACACAGGTGAGATCGTCGCTGCGTCGGGAACGACATCCCCAGCGATTTCAATCCCCTTATTTGTAGGCACATCAAAATCTCGTGGAGGAGGCGCGTTAAAATTCTCATTCGGACCGGTATCGGCATCCGCAGAAATGGTTTCAGTTACCACTTCGTCATTCTGGACACTTACCGGATTATCACTGCAGCCAGCCCCAAAAACAACCAATAAACATGTAACCAACAATACTGATACTGCTGGTCCCCAGACATTCAGGTTGCCAAATAAACTGCGTACTCTGCTCATAGCCACTCTCTCTTTATTCTTATTTCTATTTTCCACACTCATCATTTTCTCCATCCATGCCAATATATAGCAACGTGCCATCCAAGAGTGTTCAGAACCAGTGCTAAAGGTAGTGGTAATTAAGCCATGTCCCTCTGCTGCATTCGGATAGCGTGGGTGTATCATTCCTGAACGGGAGGTTGGAATTCACGGGGATTTAACAAACACAGGGGGATTTTGCGGGATTTGCCCAACACTCAATTGGGATTGACCATCATTCAGCGGACAATCAGGGATTGTTATGAGGTTATCCCATAAGTAGGTCGTGTTCCGAAACCCGCCGTGGCGGGATGAGAAACGCGACATATCTATCTTGTTGCGGGCGTGTCGGGTTTCTGCGTTCGTTATACTCACTCCGGAACCCGACCTTGTCCAACCTTAATATGTAAGAGGAATGAAGTAAATTAGAAAACCCTCTCAACCGGAGGACTTTGTTAGGATAATAAGCAGCCATGTTATGAGAATAAGTATAAGGGATGGTGCCCAGACGTTAATATGACTCATCCCGAATCGTTTTTTCCCCATTCTGTAATTCTCCATGCAGATCCCAGATTTCTTTATCTGTGCCACTATATAGCGAAGAGTGCACCTCTAATGCTCATCCATGTAATCAGGAGGTGAGCAGTTTATAGTAACCAGCAACCAATGAGCAGGTTAGTCCGGGTGTTTCAATTCTGCACGCGGATTATGCATTTGAACAGTGTCCGTATTGCGTAGATAAAAAATGTTGGATTGAGACTATATGGTGTGGGACGGAGTGGTTATACTCGAGAATACGGAATCCGTAATTTTGCCTGTGAAGTATGAGAAATATGGAGATTGGAGAATTCTCTGCCAGTACTCGATTCCGTTCGCAGAAACAAACTCTTTATACATATATATGAGCTGATGCTTCATTGCACTCTTCCGCGTCTTATCCAGTTCGAGAATTCTAACAGCGGACTTAAACGCCAACTCAAAAACACCCTCAGAAATGGCATATTCGAGAGTTTTTTTATATTCCCCGACAGCGGCTCCCGGGTTGTCTGAAATACGGTAATATTCGCCCAGAAGGAACCGTGCTTCATTCTCTATAATGAGAGTATTCTCTTTCCGAGCGGACTCCGTAACCAGACCGATATACTGTTTCGCATCCTCGGAGCGTCTCAATCCAATCATAAGTCTTGCCAGACCGATTCTTGCGCGAGTGAGATATTCAGCGGAACCAATTGATTCTGAGACCTTTTCGGCATCGAGATAACGCTGTTCAGCGAGTGCCCAGTCTCTTCTGAAAAACGCAATTTCACCGGACCGAACCCCGCATTCAGCCTTTAGCTCTTCATCCCCAACGGTTTCAGCAAATTCACCGGCTTCCCAATAGCGCTGTTCCGCCAGATCAATATCACCGAGTATGACATCTATATCACCCATATTTCCTACAGTATAATTATGGGCATGCTTGTCGTTAAGCCGTTCAAAGATATTATCCGCCTTGAGAAACAGGTTTTGAGCATCCTTGAGTTTCCCCTGAATTCGATTCAGGCTTGCGAGATTTCCGGAGGCATACGCCTCGTTTCTGCGGTCCCCAGTATTCCTGAAAATATCGAGGGCTTCGTTGAGCAACCCAATAGCACCGCTGAAATCCCCAAGCTCCCAGAGAATAATCGCGAGATTGTTCGAGGTTTGAGCACGAGCATACATACCATCCTTCTCGCTGGAATATTCAAGACTCTTACGGTAGCTGTCGGCGGCCTCGGCAAGCCGGCCCTGCGCCCACAGGGCGAGACCGAGTTTATTATATGCGGCAACAAGTGTGGAATTATCAATTTCCGTCTCTGATGTCTGTATGGCTCTACGGGTCAGGATCTCCGCTTCCTTGAAATTGGAGGACCTTCTTTCCACCTCTGCAAGCACTAAACAAGCTTTCATCGCCTGTTTTGGATAGTCTTCACTATCTGCGCTCTGCAGAATAAAATCGATAACTCGTCGGCATCGATTATACTTCGATTCCATCCAGAGGATATGCGCCGTTTCAATAGCGGCTTCCTTACACTGCTCCCTGTTTCCCTCACTCCTCGCAAACCGGCGCCATTTTCTGCAGATGGAGTATGCGTCAGTGTACCGCGAATTGAGTGAGAGTGAATGGACATATTCTAAAGAAAACTTGTAAATGGATTCTGTCTCAATCATACCGAATTCAGTGGATTCGAGAACGCGACGGCATTCATCGAAAAATCCTGCGGATTCAGACAGTGAGTTTGAAGCGGCTGCATCGAGTGCAGCACTTAGAGCATAATCAAATCCTCTTTTCAGATCACTCGATTTCAAATAATGATAAGCAAGCATTCTCGTATCCGAGCTGCCTGTTTCCCTGAGAATTGTAGCAGCCAAACCATGATATTCGCGTATATTCGACTCAGGAACACACCCGTACACGGCTTCCCTGAATGTCGGGTGCTCAAACCTTACCGTATCTGTTTTCTTCGATATAATGAGCAGCTTTCTGTCGGAGAGGGATTCAATCTGTTCCCGAATAGAATCTACAGGGGAACCGACAATCCGTGAGAGGTGAGACAGTGCAAACTCAGATGGATAGACGCTCGCGGCTTTTAGAAGAGTCCTGTCCGACTCATTCAGGGAATCGAACCTCGAAAGTTGCAGATCGCACAGGTTTCTCGGCACGGAAAATTCAACACGAGTATCAATTATTTCATGCTTGCCGGAGACATTGTTGTAAACGAGAATCTCATCGGTCACCAATTTTGTCAGCATCTCCTTGACATAGAGAGGATTCCCGCCCGATGATCTCAGAATCCTGTCAAGTAATTCGCTTTCGAGTTTTCCCAGTTCGATGGTATTATCGAAGTATGCCCACCACTGTTCCGCTGTTGGCGGTTCAAGGCTTATCTCTGAGATCGAGATACTATCCGACGACTCTTTCAATGATTCTCGCGTAGTAATTACATGGCGATTTCTGTTATTCCCGTCCAGACAACACGAAAGAAGCAGATTCTTTGAGACCTCATCCGCCTTATCGAAATCATCAATAAGTATGATATTGGATACAGAACCGGCGGCCGTTCGATACAGATATCTATATATATCACTCAGCTTCTGAGAGCGAAGTTCCGGAGACAATCCCGAGGTCCATGCATTGTCGTCAATGGATTCATCGAGAATATCCGCCATAAGTGGCAGCCATTTTCGGTCTGTGTTATCAAGTACAAACTGATGGAAATCGGCATCAAAATCCTCAGACAGCCTGACCAATCCGACCAGTACTGTTCTCGCAAGCCATGCCCGCCCGAGAAGAACGGCATCCTTGCATCCAATGAGGATAGCTGATTTGCAGCAGGGTAAATTCTTAACAGCGGTCAACAGGGCAGACTTCCCGGAACCCACATCACCAAAGATGTTGAGGTTCGCCGTCTGCTCAGCATTCTCTTCACTCAGGTAATCAGAGATAACCTTTAACTCGTTATCCCGACCGACAAGCTCCTCGTCTCCCGGCTTGTCATGGGAAAACTCCCTCTCTACAATTCCGGTGAATTTGTAGCTTGGAACGGATGCCCCCACACCCTTCAGGTTGAGATAAACAGTCTCTGTCTCCACCACATCCGGCAAATTCTCTCTGAATGCCTCATCCAGAATGACACCACCATCATCGGCTTTCGACATGAGCCGTGCAGCCATGTTCACAGCCTCACCCATGACGGTGTATTCCTTGCGAAATTCAGACCCGACATCTCCACAGAACAGAGCACCATAGGCTAATCCGCACCGGATTTTGAAATCGGGAGAATTCATCCCCTTTAGTTTTCCGGCACATCTTAATGCTCTCGATATATCATCCTCACGCTTCACCGGCGCACCAAACAGGACGAGTAGTTTGTGACCGGGAAGGTATGGATCGACTCGAGCTATACTTCCGCCAAGATCCTGAATCACCTGAAAAACTTCTCCAAGCCGGGTGTTGGATGATTCATACTCTGATTTATCATCCTCATCGAAATCCTCAACCGGCAGTTTGAAATTGGCAAACAGGACGGCTACCTCACGGTGCTCGCTCTGGAACTTCGAGGTATCCCCTGCACCGGATTGAAGACGTAACAGGACCTCACGAGGCAAATAACTCCTGAGAATCTCTTGTTCACCGCGCAGCATTTCCGTGCGAATTGTCCTCTCACTCACATCCTTCATCATATTTGAGGTATTGCAGGAACAGAGGTAGAAATTATCGGAGACGGTTTTGTATAATTCAGGTGAGGAAACCGTACCATACAGTGCCGGACCGATTGCAATTTCATTTGCTTCGGCTATGTCACACGCTTCATAAACAACATCCAGCAGACTGCCGACAGGCTCCGATTCCAGGCGTGAATCCGGATCACCGAATGACACAATCTGGAAATCCCCTCTCTCCGCACCGATATGGACTGTAAGAGGTGTTTCGCTAATTTCAGCTTCGGAAGCGTTCACCTGTTCGACAGCTTCCACAATTTCGGCAAGGAATATATTCGGTTCGGGGAAATCTCTGAAATATGCCCAGAGAGCATCACCGGCGAATTTGAACACATCGCCGTCATGACTCAATACGACCGACCCCACTTCTTCAAAGAAATGATTAAGAATCCGTGTCAGGATTTCGGGACCCTCTCTACCATAGCTGCCAAGTCGGCGGGTAAGAGCTGTAAATCCCGAGGCATCAATGAATGCTATAACACCTTCGAGTGAGGTATAACGATGCACGTCTCCCGGGCTTCTATCGTTATACCAGCGAATAAGTGTGCGTGGGATGTATGCTTCAATCATTGTACCATGAGTGTGCAGGTTGTCAGAAAAGCACTATTCGTACGATATACAGCATGACCAGATGAAAACCCTGATCGAGATAGAATCCTTGTTTAGATCCGTTGAAACGGGAGCCTTTGATCTTATCCTGTATCCAGTGCTCTACCAGCACGATTGCAAAGACACCCAGAGTGAGCAGATTGAAATGCTGCTCCCAGTCTCCGTTTATGGTCAAACCAAGAAACAGGAATACCGCAACGGTTACAGTATAGATAAATACGTGCAGGGTCAGTGTCGACTTCGAATGCTGTTTATCCTTTGCCATCCTGTCGGTCTGTAGAGCAAAATCTCCGAAATAATGACCGAGAATCAGGTAAAACAGGGGATCAAGCGTCATTATAATCCCCCCTCTTCTATGGGCAGGACCACATCAAACATAGCCCCTTTCCCCGGCTCCGAATTTACACTCACAGCCCCTCCGTGGCTGTTAATGATCTTGCCTACCGATACCAGACCGATGCCGTGACCGTCTTTCTTTGTTGTCTGACGTTCTTTGAAGAGCTTCGGTAGAAATTCGGGATTGATTCCGGGACCATTATCGGTAATTTTGATATGAAGACTCGCACTCTCAAAATCCGGAATAACATCGACACAGATTGCCCGCATCTCATCCCCTTTTTTTTCAGAGAGAGCTTCTGCAGCATTCACGAGCAGATTCAGAATAACACTTTGTATCTGCACTTCCTTAAGCCTAATTTCTTTTGGTGTATCCGGATGGACATTAAGATTCAGATCAATTCCCTGGAAGCGAACCTGCGTCTTGCAGAATCGAATTACCGCGTTAATAACTTCCGTAACATCCTTCGTCTTCGCATCAGCCTGCCCCCCGGTGTTGACCATTGCCTTGTCAACATAACTCATGATCTGTTTCACCGAGGACTGAACCGCCCCCACACTCTTGGACAGACTATTTCTTTGCTCGTCGGGAAGATTCTCAACGAGAAGATCAACACCGCACGTTATCGCTCCGAAATAGTTTTTCAGATCATGAGCAAATTCAGCCGCTGTGGATTGCGCACTGGAGTATTTCTCGAGATCACGCATTGCATTGTTGAATGCTTGTAACTCGGATATATCCTGGCAAATCACGAGATAGAGTGTGCTGTTGTCATGTCCTGTCAGGGATGTGACCGCGATATACGACGGGAAAGTGCGATCTCCACGTTTCGCCGTTACCTCGCCGTGCCAATTCGTACGCTTATCGAGTTCCAACTCACCGATTTTAAGGTTCTGAAAAAGACTCTCGACATTGATATCTTCACTCGCGCCCTCCAGATCAAACATCCTCACAGCGGCTTCATTTTTGCGGAAGATACCTCCGCTGTAGGTTGTGATGAAGATCGCTGTCGGAGACTGGTCAATAACCGTATCCAGAAATGCGTTCAGTCTCTTAAGTTCCTTGTTTGAGGCATCAAGAAGGCGATTGCTCTCCTCGAGTTCTGCAATTCTGTCAGAATCTGACTCCCTGAGTTTTTTCGATAAGCTTCGCAGAACGCGTGTAGCAAGTGCGGGCTGCTCCTTAATTATGCGCTCGAAATTCTCCTTCGAGAATTCGAGTACTTCACAATCTGTAACCGCTACTACGGATGCAAATCGAGGCGACTGCTCAACGAGTGCCATTTCACCGAAGAACTCACCTGCACCACGTTTCGCTATCTCAACCGGCCTGCCATCCTCGGAACTGCCCTTAACTATCTTGACAATTCCATGCAGGATCAGAAGCATAGTTCGCCCTGTATCACCCTCAGCGAAAATCACCTCACCGGGTGAATAGGCCTTTGAGATAGAATACTTCGTGGCAAGCTGGAAAAGAAATAGATCCAGCGCCGGATTGGATGAATTAATATACGCCTCGTCCATTAGCAATATTGTCGGCAGAACACCCTTAATGCTTTATGCGATAAGAGGTAAGATCGCCATCTTAGAAACAACAATGGGGTATCGCGGCAGTGCTTCACTCTGGAACGAATGCGGGCTTTTCGGTAATGGACAGATTCAAATTTGAACGGCACCCCATAGAGAGGTGCCGCCGATCACATTATTAATCAACATATATGTTGCTGCTTTAGTAAACTGCGGAGATAAGAACTGTGTTTCAGTTCGAACCATCCGCATTCTCCGGTCTAATTACTACCTCCCGGTCTTTCAGGAGCAAGACTTCCACCATCATATTGCCAGATAAATCCGGGCACATCATTGCTTTCAGGTACGTTGAAACTGACAGTTTGAGAACTCCCGTATGGGATGCTCATTTCACCACCACCAATCTGTGCCTGTGTGCCATAGATGACAATATTTACGCACGCTGTTCCAATATCATTTCCAGGAGGAACACTGCCATCATCGACACACTGAACTCTTACTGTGTGGTCACCGGGGGACAACTCGCGATTGAACGTATTAGCTTTTCCTTTCGGTGTCACTCCAACTTTGGCTTCATCAATATAGACTATGAAAATATCATCATCGGCTGTACCACAGTCGTCAACCGTAACCTGAACATTCTTGTCGCAACAACCGGCGTCGCATTCATCAATCTCACCGTCACCGTCATTATCGATATTATCCCCACATATCTCGACGCCACCACCCTCGACAACACCGGTCTCGTAATCCTCCGGGTTGGCATCATCCTCTGCCGATTGATCGGTGTCAGCGTCATCCTCATCCTTGTCGCATCCATACACATCATATTGCGACAACATGGAGGCATACCGTCCCTGTATGGCATCTCCCTGCGATGACACCCTTGTGTACTCAGCATCCGCCAAAGTCAACTCGGCAGCATCCGGATTAGTCGCGCGTGCAGCAGCAATCTCCGTCCAAAGAGTTGTGGCTACCGAAAGCATTATGGAATAATCATCCGCCGCAACATCCGCACCGGCGAGTGCATAGGCTACATCACCGCTTTCACATGACGCCTCACGGAGATCGCGCAGTCTCTGCTCGAAGAAATCAGCATAACTGCCAAACTCAGCAGCGATGAAATCGAGATCACCAACCGTAGCATTAAAATCGGCAAGCAGATTAGTATAGTCTGTCCCCGAATCATCGATATCATCCTCAAGCTCATCAATAAGCGCATCGATAGAGTCAGCATCAACCGATTCGACCTGCACGACGAGAGTTACACCACCTACCTGTTCAGTCTCCGGTGTTACTGTCTCGCTTGCACTCTGTGTGCCACCATCATAGGTCACGACTGTAGCGTTGATCGCCAGAGGCATTCCGAGTACATGCCGGATTCCGGAGAGTGAGAAACCACCCGAACCATCCGTCACCGAACTCTGTCCGCCCGCGGAAACAGCGGCACCCTCAATTGCCAGACCGTCTGCATCAAGAACCCGTCCCGATACACTAACCTCTGTCTGCGTTTCTATCTCCATCACTATCTCCACACCGGAGATACTCTTTCCAACTCCATCGAAAACCGCCGAAGCGCTTCCGGAGAATGTGGTATCGGGGGTCGTTAGTGTTGCATTTACTGTCACTTGTTCGCCCTTTGTCATAACCACAGGACCAAGCGAGAATCCGCCTCCCGCCTGCGTGACAGCAGTCATACCCGAACAATCGACAGAGGCTCCCTCAACTCCGACACCGTTCGCATCCGCGACACGTCCACTGATGGTTACCTCAATTGGCATCTCGACCGGTATCGTGAGTGTCACCGCTGACGCAGGAGCGCCCTCATAGATAACCTCGGTGGCATCGCCACCCGTAGGTTCACCGTTTGAGGTAATAACTGTTGCGGTCAGGGTTATAGAATACGCTGCGGCAGTATCCGGTATCGTCATCGGACCGATAACCGCACTACCGGCAGCATCGGTCGTAACAGCGCCGGATAGCGCTCCGGATACAGTTGCGGATGGAATCCCTACTCCGTTGATATCCACAACATTCACATTGACTGTCCACTTACCCGCGACCTTCGTCGTATCCGCAGTGGTGTCCTCAACCGCGATATATATATCCTGCCCTGAGAATGACTCACCACTCGCAACAACCCTGATTGAACTACTCGCACCATCTTTTGATGCGGAAACATTGATGGATGTGTTCATCTCGGCGGTTATAGTCAATGAATAAGAACCGTCAGCACCCGAAACTCCGGTTCCGAGTTCGAGCGGTTCATCCGTGCCGAAACCGGAGGCTGATATCGTTGCCCCATTTACCGGTTCAGCCGGTTCCTTTGAACTATTAAAGACCGTTCCCGACACAGTAAACGAGAGCGCCTCCTTCCGGAGTGTGAATCCCTCACCGACAATAACACGGCTTGCCATCCGCGATGCGCTTCGCGTATCGGGTGTGTACTCGTCAACTGAAGCTGTTATGCTGAATGCTGAATTGGGATCACCCTCCATGAGAATCTCGAATTGCCCGGATGAATTCGTGGATTCGGTATATGTCGCCCCCCCGAGAACAGCCTCCACTCGCGCATTATCCGCAGGTTTATCGCCCTCCGGTGTCTCCACTTTGACAGTACCCGAGATGTAACAGTGTTTTTCATACTCGCTCATTATGCTCTCTGCATCCGAATGGTAATCATCATTGAGCATATAATTCGCTATGAAGACATCGTGACCATCCTCCTGGAAATCGCTGACATCACCGAGAAGTCCAAGTTTGTCGATCATGACCCATTCGGGATCAATCTGAGAGGTCCATCCCTCGAACTTGCTGAAAATCAGCTCCGCTCTCTGTTCATTATCACTGTTAAGCGAATTAGCTCTCGATGCCAGCCAGTCGGGATACAGTGCGAATTTCTTCTTAAGGAGCTTCCACCACCTGTAGATCTTGTCTGTATTGGAAACGGGAGCGAAATAACCTCTGCATGTTTTCGGGGAGAAGAAATAGTAGGTTCCGCTACCTTCGTGGAATGTTGCGCCCTGAAGACTCGGGAAATTCATGCTCGGGAAATATTGACTGCAGGGAGCGCCCGTGTAATGCGGATCAGATTTTACCGCCTTGAAAAACGCCGCCTGCTCCTCCTGAAACAATCCATGCTGGGCACACAGAGCACCCTGCCTTGCATTCTCACGAATCGTCTTTGACACCCTGTCGAGCGCACCGGCGTAATCGACAGCGGCATCACCGAGCATACGAACATATTTACCCAGCGTTTCACCTACTACGGGGACTTTCTCGAATTTCTCACCACTTTCCTTAAGAATGTCACCTATCAGGCGAAGGCCATACGTCGGATTGTTTTTCGCATTGGAGGGATCGAATTTCTTGGCAAACTGCCAGACATTGTCAACCTCTCCCGCATAGCTGTCAGCCACTTTCAATTTCTCCGCCACAGTACTAAGCTTGTCAGCCAGTCCGGCTTTATCGAGAGAGTTGAACATCTCCCGCACTTTCTGAAGTTGCGCTTTGGCGTTTTTCCGATCGAGTTTGAACAAATCAATGGCGAGGTTAACCGCCCGCTCGGTATCACCGGCAAATGCGATCTCTTTGTATTCCTTGTACTTGGATTCCAGTTCCTCGAGCTTTGCTGAACCCTGTTGAAGAGTCTCGCGGAATGCCTTCCACTCGTCTTCAGTCTGCTTCATAGCCTCCTTGTATTCCTCATCAATCGGGCAATCCGCCCACAGATTGGTTGATCCGAGGAACAGAAAAACAGTCATCAATACGACAATGAACAATTTCTTTGGATGTCTCTTATTGGCAATCATCTCTATATCTCCGAGGTTCTATCACATGGAAATTTCAAACAAATAACGGACCTTGAATCCGGTTTCGAGCTGAGTCAAATCGGATTGCATGTTCGTATTTGCACGGGACGAATTAACATTGGCGTAACCATCGACCACCCACTTGGGTGCCACCTGATATGACGCCCTGCTGTTGTATTCCAGTCTCGTTATAGATCGAATTGGATCAGCGTTGTAGTATGTGGATGTGATCCATCTAACATCAAAATCTATCTTGAAGCTCCTCCCAAAACCGAGAGAAACTCTTCCTTCAAGCCCGTATTTTATAATGTTAAGAGGATTTTCCCATAGATAGTCAACACCGGTGTCGTAACCCTCGAACGCTTCATCTCTTTCGGTGTCAATGAAGTACGTTCCACCGACAATCGGACCAAGCGAGAGACGCTTAAGTCCCTCGGTTGCGGTTTTCTGATAACCAAGCGAGAAATAAACATCGATCCTGTGCGGATCGTGAATACTCCCGGTTGCGAGAGAGTCATCATCCTCCGATGATTCGGTGTAGTAACGCCCGGAGAAATTGAATTTATGATACCATCCGGAGCCAATTGGAGTTGAACGAAGTCTGTATGTCAACTGCGCGAAATCGAACATCTCATCATTGCTGTATATCCGATACAATCCATCCAAACGACTCCTCGAATACTTATCCCCTCTTCCGGATGATTCACGAAACAGCGTGATATCCCGGAAATCCGCATCCATATTCGGGAACGTGTATATCGAGAACTCCATACCAAATCTTCTTGTGGATGTCCCCGAACTACGCCCTAAAATAAAGCGTGTCTTTAGTCGGTTCTCATCGAGTGGTGAGTCATCAACCTCCGGATGTGACAGCTTCTGATACTCTACTCCCAACTCGCTTCCATTCCTGTCAAATTGCCAGACGACTGAAGGACTGAAGTCAGAGTTGTTAAGAGTCTCTATGTCGTTTGATTTCGATTGAAATTTCAATCTTGCAAGGATATTTCCGTCTCCAACCGCAAACCTGCCGTTGTTATCGAATGTGAATACGCTGTAATCGGCATTATTCAAATCACCATACCCACGCCCCATGATTTTGATATACGTATCATACAAAATCCGTCGATTGTTAAACTTCAACCCGGCAAGAAAGCCTATATCAGTATATGAATTTATGTCAAATTGCCGGTCGCTGTAACCATCGATATCGAATGCCCCACGAACTGACAGGGCGCGTGTTATTCCCTGATTGACTCCAAGACCGAATCTCGTCAGGCTTATCTCCTGCAATTCCGTGGTACGGTCATGACTGAACCTCATACTCAGAAGCGTCCTTGAAGCCGGTTTGAATGTCCCGTTCAATCCCAACTGGAATTTGAAGCTGGAGGCTTTGTATTCCGGATTAGCATTCGGTCGCTTGAACGAGGATGCTCCCATTCCAAGCGAGACATCACCATTCAGAGACAGACCGCCACCACCGCCACCCTTATGTGTGACAAGTCCCTCCGGGGATGTTACCGGTTCACCGAAATCGGATATTACCTCATCATAGTACTTCTTGACTATTCGCTTGTTTTTGGCGTGACTTGCCTTGATCTGAATGAGTCGGGATTTCAACTCTTCAGCTCTTGGGTCATCTCCCGCTCTGTCGATAATTCTGTCGGTTTTACCTATCAGTGATTCAATGTTACGAGAGCGCTCATCGTAGGCATCCTTAAGGTGAGTGATACGAGTAACGATATCGTTCACCTTCGCTGATGATCCCCTGATTGGAGATCCCGATGCAGACCGAAAGCCATCATTCAGTCTCTTAACACTCTTTAGAATCGCAAGAACCATCCCCTTTGATTCGTTAGCCTTCTGTTCAAGCAAATTGATGTTTTGTTCCGCGCTATTGAGATCGACCGCTGCTGCAGTTGAAGGCAGGACAGCACACAATACGAAGAATGCTGCCAACAACACCGGTAGCGCGCGATGTGCGAATGGTTGATTCATTTGTACTCCCCAAATCCCCGCTGTAAACCTTGTTAGTTCCTGTAAAAAGGATTCTGTCAGTGGAAAAGTCAAACAATATAATCTCTTTATAATTATGGATTAGTGGCTAATCGGGCATAAGAAAACGGGAGCCATAAACGGATCCCGTTACTATTCAACCAATATTTATTTCAACTGTTTAGCAGTCCGGTATACCATCGTCATTGGGATCGCCGGGTGGAGGACCACCTGCGAAAAGGTATGTGATAAGGTAAACGACATCATCAATATCGATTGTACCGGCGCAGTCCACCTCTCCGGCTTCAAGCGGTTCGGGTGCCGGTCCACCCTGAAAAAGATACGAAATCAGGTAGACAATATCATCAATATCAACAAATCCGGAAGAATTGGCATCACCACACAGGAAATCCCCTCCGAAATCCTGCCAGAATCCATGCTGAACGGAGTATGATGCAGTAGTTCCAACACCAACCGCCGTCTGGCCTATTGTGCTGCTCAGTTTGTAACTCGTTGAACTGCCGTCAATCTGCCCGCCGGATGATATAACCTGCCAGTCGATTGACTCACCGGATTTGTCACTTTGACCATCCGAAGCCGGAATAGCAGCCGGCAAGGTTAATACAAGCAACAGTGCTGCAATAATTGCAATAATAAGTAATTTCATGCTATTACCCTTAACTCAATATAAGGGTGATCGAAAATTTACAAAGAGATTTTTGATGCTGTTTTAGCAATTCGGTTCTCCATCACCATCCGGATCGCACGGTGCGGAATCACCCATGAAAAGGTAATTGATGAGGTATACCACATCATCAATGTCTATCATTTCTGAACAATTAACATCTCCAGATTCCCATTGAACGGGTTCAGGACCACCCGTAAAAATATATTCAATGAGATAAACGACATCATCGATATCAACGACATCATCATAATTGGCATCACCACACCTTGATTTCCCTTGTTCGGGAACATGGGTCAACTTTGTTACGAAGGCATCAATATTGCCGCCTGGATCAGGATACAGGGCGTCTTCAGTTGGAAAGGAGGATGATTCAGTCGATCCGGTTACATAGGCGCAACCATCATTATCGACAACTATACCCTCCGCTCCATCTCCACCATAGCCCCCCAGAAACGTGCTGTACACCAGTGCGTTGTCCCAGGAGGAGAATTTGGTTACGAAGGCATCACTGTTTGTACCGTATAACCAGTCAAAAGCTTTTTCTGTGGGGAAATCCCATGACCATGTATTACCGGTTACATAAGCGCATCCGGAAGCATCCACATCGATGCCCCGACCGCAGTCATAACCTGTATCACCAAGGAATGTACTATAGATAAGTTGACTACCAGTCTCGGACAACTTCGAAACGAAGACATCTCCATCACCACCTCCATAAGTATCATCATAAGCATTTCTTGTGGGGAAATCGGAAGATTCTGTCTGTCCAGTTACATAGGTAAATCCCCAATCATCCACAGCGATAGCAAGGCCGTCTTCATATTCTGAACCACCCAGAAATGTGCTGAAGACAAGATCACTACCGGTTAATGTGAACTTGGTTACGAACACATCGAAATAATCATTGTGATTCGGGTATGCAGCATTCTGAACAGGGAAATCCGGTGAATCGGTACGACCTGTAACATGGGCGCACTCTGCATCATCAACAGTTATCGCATAACATACATCTTCATCGTCTCCGCCCAGGAAGGTGCTGTACATTACATCATCACCGGATGGTGTGAACTTCGTCACAAAACCATCCTGGTACCCACCAATAGCATCATCAAAAGAATTATAAACAAGAAAGTCGGAGGACAGAGTGTAACCAGCTACATAAACGCATCCTGTAATATCAACAGCAATCCCCATACCAAATTCCCAGTCTGAACCTCCTAAATATGTGCTGTATTCCAACGTATTGCCTGAAGGTGAGAATTTTGTAACGAAAACTTCAAATGATTCGAGGGTTGGATCGAAAGCGTTAACAAGTGGGAAGTCTGAACATATCGTCATGCCTGTCACATACGCACATCCATAATCATCAACGGCAATGTCTCCATACCAATCCAAACCGGAACCACCCAGGAACGTGCTGTATTCCAGTTCCTGTCCGGATGAAGAAAACTTGGTAACAAAAACATCTGTATAGCCTCCGGGATCATAGACAGGATCATACGGATTTTCCGTGGGAAAACCAGGCGAATCAGTCTTTCCTGTCACATATGCGCAACCAGAGCCATCTATGGCAATTGCAATGCCTTTGTCCTCCTCTTCGCCACCAAGGAATGTGCTGTAAACTAACGCCACATCCTCATCCTTCGATGATACAAGATCTCCGATATTTCCCCTGGGTATCACACCGTGACTTCCATCGGAATTGCTGACAAAGCGTGGTGAAGCAATGCCAAACCCTTCACCATCTATCTGGATTGCTTCGAATTCATTACCCCAGACTGTTTTTATAACAAACCTCCCCTCATCATTGATCGAAATATTGATATCACCTTCGTAAGCAACTCTTATTTGAGATATGTCTGAACCCGGTGCCGCAATGATTTCATATTCAACCTCCCCATTACTATTACCACTATATCGCAGGTCAATACCCGGATAAATATCCCGTAATACAATAGCGCTGTAATTCGGCACATCGGTAAACCACTTGGCGGGATCATTTCCCAAAAAGTAATTGCGCTTATATTTCAGTAGACCTTTCCCGGTGACAATTGGAGTTGGGTTGGCGTCTACGAACTTGACTCCGATTAAGAGTCGCTCAATCCTGTTGCATCTGTAACAGTATCTTTCAAGTGGTGGATGCTTATCAAACTTCGGATCATGTGAAACATCTGCTTCTTCAATCCGCTTTGTAAACTGGTAGTACATACCGTCACTGGTGAACCATAGTACCGAACTACTAATATCAGCTCGGAATAATATACTATCCGGCCACTGCCCCATGTTCTTGGTGAAGGAAACCGGTATTCCACCCAAGCTCTTTGGCATCTGAGCCTTCAAGTCAGTGTCTGCTGACAAATCAGCAAATGCCATCGTCGTCAGAACAACGGCACAGCAAACGGAACATAGGAGTACTTTAAACATAACGGTTCCTCACTCTGTAATATTGATCCTTTAAAACTATTGGCATGCAGATACCCTCTACACTATAACCAATACTCAATCCGGTTTGGTTGAACTGAACCAGCGCTTATTTATTGTAGGAAGTTTTTCTATGATGCTTGGCTATTAGTACCATAAGACCCGTGAAAAGACACGTCAAGACATATTTGGTATCATTTTGATTGGGATTTCAACGAACCATTTAACAGATTCGTGGAAGCTGTTCTCCACTGGGCATTTGAACAGCACGTTCCATACCGGTTAAACTCTGGAGTGTTACACCGATTGACTCGTTGGTCACAGAACCGATCTTCACAGGCTTAATATCAGGTGAGATTTCTGAGAGCGCATCTATTGCTCGTAATACATCTTTCTCCGGAACAAACAGAACAAATCGCCCCTCATTCGCGACAAATAACGGATCGAATCCGAGGATTTCGCACGCTCCCCGCACGGCTTCCGAAACAGCAATATTCCGCTCGACTAACTCAACCCGAACTTCCGACGAGTTCGCTATTTCGACCACAGCCGCACCGAGTCCACCCCGCGTAAGATCCCGCATGCAGTGAATCTCGATACCCGCATTCAACAACCGTTCGACCGATTTCCAGAGTGTAGCGCAATCGCTGATAATCGGCGGTTCGATTGGAAGTTTCTCCCGAGCCGCCATAACCGCTATCCCATGCCTACCGATATCACCACTCAGGATGACAGCATCACCCGGTTCGACTTTCGATGGACCGATCATCTGACCATGTTCACGTATTCCAATACCGGCAGTGTTGATATAGATCCCGTGACCGTGACCTTTCTCAACAACCTTGGTGTCACCCGCTACAATCCTGACTCCATCTTCTCTTGCCGTTTCACCAATCGACTTAGCTATCTCTCGGAGTTCCTCCAACTCAAGCCCCTCCTCCAAAATCATCCCGACTGTCAGATAGAGCGGCTTTGCACCGGACATTGCAAGGTCATTAACCGTACCGCAGACAGACAGCTTACCGATATCTCCACCCGGGAAAAAAAGCGGTCGGACCACATAAGAATCTGTAGTAACAGAAAGCCTCGTCCCCTCAACCTCAATAGCTGTTGAATCGGGGCTATCTGCGAGAAGGCTGTCACCATAGGCATTAAGCAGGATTGAATCAATCAACTGATGCATCAACCGTCCGCCGCCGCCGTGCGCAAGCACGATTCTGTCGTAGTTCCCCAATGGAAGCGGACAGTCGGGTTGTCGATTATTCTCTGGCATTTGCAATATCCATGTTAACGATACCTATAGTACGCAGCGCATGCGCCCTCGGAGGAAACCATCAAAGGTCCAAGCGGATGATCCGGGCTGCATTCCGAGCCAAACGCCGAACATTCTTCCGGTTTCATCCGTCCCATCAAAACATCGATACACTCATTTCGTTTTTCGTCGGCTGACGCTGCATTACTCAGACCGAACTCAGAAGCTGCATCGAATTTCAAAAACTCATCTCGGATTTTCAATCCACTTATTGAAATTGAACCCAACCCCCGCCATTCAGCATTCTCCGATTCAAAGACTCGATCAATGATCCTCTGCGCCTCGGTGTTCCCCTCCAGTCTAACCGACCGTGAATAGTCATTAACGACATCATTCTCGCTCAATTCAAGCAAACCAATTGCTGTTTTCACACCCGACAGAATATCAACGGGTTCAAATCCGGTTATGACAATTGGAACTCCATATTTCTCCGACAATACTCTATATGGTTCCACTCCGGTAATCGTGCAGACATGTCCCGGCGCGAGAAGCGCATCAATCGGGCGGTCCTCAGCCGAGAGGACCATTTCAATCGCCGGTGGGATCAACCTTAGAGATGACAGGACATGATAATTCCTGCAGTCACGCGCATCTGCCTGAAGTATTGATGCTGCTATAAGGGGGGCGGTGGTTTCGAACCCGATCCCGAAAAAAACAACTCTCTTATCCGGGAATTGCCTGGCAATATCGAGTGATTCAAGCGGGGAATAAACAATGCGGACATCCGCACCTCTCGATCTCGCGGACATCAAATCGACAGAGGTACCCGGAACACGCATCATGTCTCCAAATGTGCAGAAGATAACCTCTTCTCTGCATGCAAGAGTAATAGCATCATCTATCCGCTCAGCGGGAGTCACGCAAACAGGACAGCCGGGACCATGCAGGAAGTCGACCGATTCAGACAGCATTGTATTAATACCGAAGCGAACAATAGAGTGAGTCTGCCCACCACAGACTTCCATTATCCTCCATTTGCGCGATACCATGCCATTTATGGATTCAGCAATTTTCAACGCTGCGGAGGAATCCCGATATTCATCCAGAAATTTCATGTGGTCTCATCATCCCCTGAGTCATTGCCGAGTGCGATTTCAAGATCAGCAATAACTTTCCCGGCTTCATCCTCATCAATAATTGATATTGCAAATCCGGCATGGACAACCGCATAGTCGCCTACAGAAGCCCCCGGAACCAACATCAGGCTGATCTCCCGAACAAATCCGCCGAAACTGACATCCGCCCTGCAAGACAGCGGATCATCATCCTTTATCTTCAATATCTTACCGGGTACGGCGAGGCACATCCGTTACTCTCCTCTCTCACGGTTTCGCGCTGCGGCTGCAAGCTGTCCCAGCGCAAGACCGCCGTCATTCGGCGGGACAGCAGCATGCCAGTATGGACAAAATCCCCGATATCTCAGGGCTTCCACTGCACCCTCGGCAAGCAGTCTATTCTGAAAACAACCTCCCGTCAGGACAATATCCTTTTCTCCCGATTTCTCTGCGACCTCGAGTATAACAGTTATCATTGTATTGTGAAACGTCCTTGCAATATCCGGTACTGAAACGCCATCCGCAGTGTCACTCATGATACCCTCAATCATCTTCGCCCAGTTGACGATCAATATCTCACCATCTGAAACAAAATCAAACTCGTATCTGCGAGTAACATCACTCATCTCTGCAGTATGTTCAAGAAGTATAGCTGCCTGTCCCTCGAATGAGGTTTTGTAACACAATCCGGTCAATGACGCGACAGCATCGAAAAGCCGTCCCGCACTCGAGGTCGATGGCATATTGACATTTGCAGAGAACATCGACTCAATCATCTTAATCTCTACTCCGGAGAAACCAGGTTGAGAGGCATAGTCGACCCAGTCATCTGAATACAATTCGAACAGCACACCTGCGGCTGATCTCCGTGGCTCGCGTGCAGCGGCATCGCCTCCCGGAAGCGGGAATGTGCGCAGACTTGCAGTTCTCGCAAAACCGGAATCCGAAACACTGAGGAACTCCCCTCCCCAGATTGTTCCGTCTGTTCCGAGTCCGGTACCATCCCATGCTACTCCGAGAACCGGACTTTCGACGCTATGCTCAACCATACACGACAACACATGCGCATAATGATGCTGGACTCTTACCACTTCTGAACTCTGCCTCATGGCAAGATCGGAACCGGCATAATCTGGATGCAGATCGCAGGCGGTAACATCGGGTTTAACAGCATAAATAGAACAAAGCCCCGATAGTGTATTCTCAGCGGCTCCTAGAGAATCCATGCTGTCGAGATCGCCGATGTGCTGACTCAGATATGCGCTCCGTCCCACACCAACTGCAACACTGTTCTTCTGATGCCCGCCAAACGAAACGATTCCATTGACATCAAGATCCATACGAACAGGCATCGGTGCAAATCCCCGCGCCCGCCGGATTGTCATCTCCTGAGCAGCTATGATCCGGACCACAGAATCATCCACATGCCGTGCGATTCTCCGATTGTGAACCAGATAGTAATCGGCAATACCGGACAGCTTCGCGAGAGCTTCATGTTCATCGGTAATGATCGGTTCGGACGATCGATTACCGCTTGTTGCGACGACAGGTTCACCATAATCTGTCATCAAGAGACAGTGAAGAGGAGTGTATGGAAGCATGATACCGATATAGTTATTATTGGGAGCAACCGAATCACTCAGCCTGTCCACTTCATTCCTTTTTTGACAGAGTGTTATCGGAGCTGCTATAGATACAAGCGATTCTCTCTCTGCTTCTCTTATCAGGCAAACATCGGCTGCATACTCAATACTTGGCACCATCACAGCAAACGGTTTATCGGGACGAAATTTCGCAATTCTGAGTCTCTTGATTGCATCATCATTCGATGCATCAACGAGTAATTGAAATCCACCCAACCCTTTCAAAGCGATGACAAAACCGTTTCTCAATAACCGGCATGTTTCGACAAGCGCATCATCCCGGCTCTTGATAACATTCCCCTTCCCAACCCACAACTCAAGTTGTGGTCCGCAGTCGGGGCACGCTGTCGGTTGTGCATGAAAACGGCGGTTGGATGGATCGTGATATTCTTCCCTGCACCTATCGCACATCTCAAAATCACTCATCGTGGTGTTGCATCGATCATACGGTAGTCGGTCGATTATGCTGTACCGGGGACCACAATTTGTGCAGTTGGTGAACGGGTAACGGTACCGTCTGTTACTTTCGTCGAAAATATCGGAGAGGCAGTCACTGCAGATGGCGATATCGGGCAAGACTATGGTTGTACCAGAACCATCCGTTTCACTCGCAATAATTCGTAGGCTGTTGATATCCCTGCAGGGACCGGTCGATGTCGCAATGTTCTCAATTCGAGAGAGGGGAGGATTCATCGTTTGAATGCACTCTTCAAACCGTTCGAGTGAATCCAACTCACCCTCAAGGTCAGCCGTAACACCGGCAGGTGAATTGGAAATCGTACCGAGAAGCCCGAACTCCCAGGCGGATCTGTAAACAAACGGTCGGAATCCCACACCCTGAACGACACCCGTTATCCTGAATATGCGCCGTGTTCTTGTGTCTATATCTCTCATGCTCTGCGACATAAGCTTCTATTCAACCAATAGCACGATTTACACTGTATCGATCTCGTCAATTTCTATTAATATAGCATCTACTACTTGTTTTACCGCCTTCATGACATCTTCTGACATCTCTGTTCCCGTCGAAAAAACCGCACCCTGAATTCCGAATATCGTGAGTGAATCGGGAAGGGCAGCAAGCGTATCCGCCAATTCAACAGCATCTGCAATGTTGAACGAATGTGTCGATTGGATGCTTGCGTATTCAGCCGGAAGCCTCTCTCCCGGCAGATCAAACCTTCGAATCTCCCCCGCAGACAGATCCGCATGGAGAGCATCCACGATATAGACTTTTTTTCTTCCATCCCATAGTCTTAGCAGGTCTGTTCCGTCACCGATACCTTCAACCACCTCGACTCCATCCGGGAGCCTGTCCCGCAGCCTGCGTGCAACCTCAAGACCTGCACCGTCATCAGACCTAAAGGTATTTCCAACTCCGACTATCAGAATGGAATATGGATCGGGCATGAACTCATCGCCTCACTCTCGCTCCACTCGAAGTTTGAGAAAATGGCATGAGCATGAAATGCAGGGGTCATAGTTGCGAACAGCCTGTTCGCACTGCCACGTCAGTATATCATGGGGTAAATCGAGATTTTTCGGGATAAATTTCGCAAGATCACTCTCGACAGTTTTCTGATTCTGGGCTGTGGGAGGTGCTATCCGTGCATCTTTAATGATACCGTTTTGGTCGATTTCATACCTATGGTAGAGCATACCGCGCGGCGCTTCGGTGCAACCATGCCCAATGCCTGCAACAGGTTCCACATCGACATAGGGCTTTTCGGGTTTTTCATAGTTCTCGATAATCCTCAGACACTCCTCACAGGCGAAGAGCGTCTCTATCGAGCGCACAATGATACTCTTGAACGGGCTGTTGCACACCGAGGAGAGACCACATTCTTTTGCAACCTGCTGTGTCATTGGAGAGAATTTGTCGAAATTGAGACTGTAGCGTGCGAGCGGTCCCACGAGGTAGGCTCCCCGCTCTTTTACAATGGAGTGCAGTGAGGTCGAATGCTCGACATGCTCTTCCTCAAATACGTTGTAGAACTCCCCTATTGGGATATCGATCCCCTTGTTCGAGACTATGCGCCCCTCGTTGAGAGGATACTCGTCCTTGTGGCATATAGATACAAATTCATAATCGTGCTCCAGCTCGGGGAATTCGAATCCCGCAACGAATTTCGCCGTATCAGCAGCGGCATCAACCGCCCATTTCAATTCATCGACCATGACCTGAAGTTCGGCTTTCGATGGTGCCCTGTAAAATCCACCGACCCGAACATTGATCGGGTGTATCTCCCGGCCACCGAGGATGCGCATTATGTCATTACCAACCTTCTTAAGCCGGAGTCCCTGTTTGACCGTATCCGGATGATCTTTCGCCATCTGAATAGCATCCTCGTACCCGAGAAAATCCGGAGCATGGAGCATATATATATGAAGAACATGACTCTCTATCCACTCTGCAGCATAGAGCAAACGGCGTAACTCGCGCAACTGCCCCTCAACCTTAACACCACAGATACTCTCCATCGCATGCGCGGAACTCATCTGGTAGGCAACCGGGCAGATTCCACAGATTCTCGCGGTAATATCCGGTGCTTCCCGGAAATTCCGCCCTCTCAGGAATGCCTCGAAAAACCGTGGCGGCTCAAATATATTGAGTTTGGCGTAGACGAGTTTGTCACCCTTGATCTTGATATCGAGTCCGCCCTCGCCCTCGACTCGTGCAAGATAATTGACTTTGATCTTCTTACTTTTCATGAGCTTCGCTCTCTTTGCGGAATGCCTCCGCATAGGCATTAAATCCTCGGAACCTGCGCATTATCGCAGATCTCGACAAACCCAGATCACTGAACTTCTCTGCAAGCGATGCCGTATTAGGTGTCTCTTTCGGACCGAAACATCCATAGCAGCCACGATTGTATGATGGACACAGTGCGCCGCAACCGGCCTGTGTTACCGGGCCGAGGCATGGGAGTCCGCGTGAGACCATCACACACTCAATACCCTTGCGTTTGCATTCGACGCATACACTGTATGTCGGGATGATCGGCTTTCTTCCATTCAGGAATGCGTTAACCAGTTCGAGAAGTTGTGTCTTGTCTATCGGGCAGCCCCTAAGCTCGAAGTCCACGAAGATGTGGTCCGATATGGGCGTGGATTTTTTAAGCGATTCGATATATTCCGGATGCGGGTAGACCATTCCTATATAGTCATCAACATCCGTAAAATTGCGCAGAGCCTGAATACCGCCGGCTGTTGCGCACGCGCCTATAGTTGCAAGGAACTTGGAATTGCGACGTATTTTATGTATGCGCTCGGCATCGTGGGGAGTTGTAATCGATCCCTCAACCAGAGACAGATCGTACGGTCCTCTCTGTACCGCGCGGGAGGCTTCCGGAAAATTCGCAATCTCTATCAGTTCTGCTACCGCGAGAAGATCATCCTCGCAGTCGAGCAGCGATAGCTGGCAACCGTCACAGGATGCAAATTTCCAGACTGCCAGTTTTGGTTTTTTCGATCTTGCCATACTATAGTTCCCGTTTGGTGAAAATGCCCGCAAGTTCGCTGTATGTAAACACGGGACCATCCTTGCAGATAAACAACGACCCCATCTGACAGTGACCGCAGAACCCAAGTCCGCACTTCATGTTCCTCTCCATTGAGAGGTAGATGGCGTCATCCTTCACACCGCGTTTCTGCATGGCGAGAACCGTATAGCGCATCATAATCTCCGGACCGCAGACCATCGCGGTGCAAGCCGTTCGGTCAAACGGCGCCTTGCCGATTAATGTAGTTACCACCCCGACATTTCCATGCCACGATCCCATTGCCCTGTCGACCGTGATGTGGGTTTCCATATCAAGCCGTGAACGCCATTTCTTCAGTTCTTTGCGAAACAGAATATCGTTCGGTGTTCGAGTTCCATACAGCAGCACAACCTTTCCGTACCTGCCGCGATTAGTCAGGATATGATGAACAACCGGCTTGAGGGGTGCGAGACCTATTCCGCCCGCAACCAGGACGACATCATTCCCCTCTGCTTTATTAACCGGCCAGGCGGTTCCGAACGGGCCACGAATGCCGACAACATCGCCGATTTTCAGGCTTTTCATCGCCTTCGTGACATTCCCAACCGCTCTTGTCGTATGCACAAGCGTATCGGTGCGTTCAGGGTCTCCACTGATCGAAATCGGGACCTCCCCGACTCCGAATACATAGAGCATGTTGAACTGTCCCGGTTGGAAGTGAAACTCATTCCTGCCTGAAACCGGTCTCAATTCCAGGGAGAATGTATCATCCGTTTCACGGATTACTCTATGAATGCGAAACGGTTCCGGTGCCATCAATTCGGCCGGAATTCCGCCGTGTTTATCTGTCTTCGCCTGTGCCATATACATCCATCAGTTGTAAACGGGTGGCTTCGAGCCGCTCAGCCATTATAAGAGTGAATCGTTTCATCAATTCATATCCAAGACCGTGATCACTCTCGAGTTTTTCTCTCAGACATTTGCCATCAAACTGAACCGCGCGGGTCAGTTCGGTTGCCTTTGCATCGAAATGCCACTTGTATGGCGGTACGAGCCACGACCAGCCGGTGATATCCCCCGCCCCCCGGCTCTGTATGTCTATTGTACCCTTCTCCGGGAAATGTGTCTGGATCACTATCCGTCCCTGCCGAATGATATAGAAATGATTCGCGCTGTCACTTTCACGGAAAAGGAACTCATTCTGTTTGAACACAACATTGGAGGCACAACCGGTTATCAGGTCGACATGATCCTTTGCAAGATCACGAAAAAACGGATGTTCCGAAATTATTCTGCTAAGATTCTCCATTGACCACCGCCTCATCAGATTCTGTTACATTTACCCGGCTCGATTGACGAATAGCAGCGGCTTCCCTGGTGATATCAATTCCGACCGGGCACCAGGTTATACATCTGCCGCAACCGACACAACCACTCATCCCGAACTGATCCACCCAGTATCCCAATTTGTGCGTGATCCATTGACGATATCTCGCAGCTGCGGATGTCCGGATGCTGCCCCCGTATATATATGAATGATCCAGCGTAAAGCACGAATCCCACTTCCGAAGCCTGACCGCCGTCCTGCCGTCAAGTGCGGTGGAATCTTTAATGTTGATACAAAAACAGGTCGGACAGACGAGAGTACAGTTACCACAGGTCAGACACCGAGATGCGACATCCTCCCAGTGCGGGTGATCGAAATTCCCGATGAGTATATCTGGCAGGTCTGTGGTATCGAGTGAACGCCCCATCTGCCTAACAGTCTTATCCATCGCAGATGAAACCAACTCTTCAAGGTCCATATCCGTATTGCGATCCGGGATATCCTTAAGGTTATCCTTGCCGGTCTTCGTGCCGATCTCAGCGACATACATCCATTCACCGTCAATCTTCACTTCCGTAAGTGCAATATCGAATCCATTGCGTGCACGTGGTCCCGCTCCCATCGAATCACAGAAGCAGGTTCCTCCGGCACGGGTGCAGTTCACTGCAATGATGACTAAATTGGATCTATTGGCAACATAGGTGCGATCCGTATATTGCCCCTCAGTTAGTATCTTGTCCTGAATACGGATTGCTTCAAGATCACAACTTCGTACTCCCATAAATGCAATCTTGGCGTTATCGAGTTCAACCTCCTCGACCTCGAATCCACTCACAGTGGATGATGCCCTCACAAGCTTCTGTTCCGGTGGATAGAGAAAACGTTTCCACGAGACAGGACCGACCACACATGAAAAGAGTGTATCGTCATCTGTCTTCTCAAGGCGGTATGTTCCACCATCCTGTCTGTCGATATAACCTCGCGGCAGATCATCGGCATCCATTATCTGATTGTAGACAATTGCGCTCTCACCAAGAGTAGGACCATATACCTTATAAGATTTACTTACAAGCTTTTCAACTATACTCTTAATGCCTTGATAGTCAATAAGTAAGAGGCTCTGGGGTTTTGGTCTTTGTGGTGACATTGTGACATCTTTCACAAAAGCGTCTAATGCAGTATACTCTCATCCACAATCTTTGTCAAGAAGAAAGCTCGTGAATTCACGAGTTTTTTCTGCTTTTCAATTCTATATCAATTGGAGTATTCGTTGTCACCAAAAAATTCGACAGGCGAAGACCATCGGGTGCCGTCTCCGCCTGCCACGTCTGCAAGTGAGGGATTGATGGGGAGCAGATCTATTCGGGATCTGCGGGGACGATCATTCTATGGGGCGATCCTTCCTTTCGAGCTTGAAGCTTTCTACCATGTCCTGAAGCATCCGGGTCTGTTTACCCAATTCTTCCGCTGCAGAGGCCGACTGTTCGGCTCCGGATGCGTTTTCTTGTGCAACCAATGAAATCTGTTCGATATTTTTTGAGATTGACTCAGCACCTTCAGACTGCTCGTGAGTAGCCGATGCAATCTGCTGGATCATTGCCATGACACTCTCTGCGGTTGTCACGACTTCTTTGAGGCTTTCGCCGGCAGAGTCGGCAAGCTCCCTGCCCTTGTCAATTTCCTGCACACCCACTTCCATCGACTGCACGGCATCCTCGGATTTATTCTGAATTCCGCGAATCATGGTTGCTATCTCACCCGTAGCGGTACCGGTTCGCTCGGCGAGTTTGCGCACCTCATCCGCTACAACTGCGAAACCACGACCCTGCTCCCCGGCTCTGGCAGCCTCGATGGCCGCATTGAGAGCGAGAAGATTGGTCTGATCGGCAATATCATCTATTACGCCAATAATGCGCCCGATATCATCCGCAGCCCTGGCAAGTTCTGTCATCGATTCCGCACTCTCACGAACTACACGATTTATTTCCTGCATACCGTTAATCGTCTGCCCGACGATCTCACCACCATCGGTCGCGGTACCGGATGAGTTCTGAGATGCTTCCGAGGCTGATTGAGCATTGCGGGATGATTCGAGAATCGACGCTGTGATCTCTTCCACCGAAGTCGAAACATCTCTCACCCGCTCAGCCTGATCACGAGACCCTTTTGCCATCTCCTCGGAGGTAGCAGATATCTGGGTCGAGGCGGATGCGAGAATTCTCGCATTGTCCGTAATCTGAGAAATCATGCTCGACAGATTCTGTACCATCGAGGCGAAAGACTTCCCGAGCACATCCTCATCAGACCGGGGTTTGACTCGAACAGTCAAATCCTTCCCGGCAACTTTCTGAGCAGTATCTGCCATATCGCTGAGGTATTCCGTAAGATCACGGAATACATTGGCCAGTTTGCCAATTTCATCTCTTGTCGAAACATCAATCTCAATATCCAGATTACCCTCCGCGAGACTCCGCGAAGCAAGCGTCAGTTTGTTAACATTCTCTGAAATCCTCCGAGCAATGAAATAGCTGACTGTCAACATCAGAATCGTTCCGATAACGGTCATGACTCCAATCATAAAAAGCACCGAGTTTAGCTGAGCCGTGATATTCCCTTTGGGGATTATCGATAGCACGACAGCATCACTCGATGACTTGCCGTTACTGGAACCCAGCTCGGGCATGATAACCGAACCGATTCCAATCGAATATGATTCACCGGATATATCCGCATCATGAACGCCGGAGTGACCTGAGAGTTTCAACCAGTTGGTCACACTCGGAATGAAATCACCATCATCGTTCATGATGGAAGCCATTGACTTTGCTCCGACCTTTCTCTCTTGAGGGAACAGCATAAGGCATGAGGCATCCGGATAGCCGTAATTTCTCAATTTCTCACTATTGACTTCAATAAGATTGTCAACTTCGCTGAAATCGACGAATGCCACGAATGCACCGTTACGTTCTCCGGAAGTCGATTTCGATGGATGGTAGAACATTACCGTATTTTCGAATCCGGCACTCATCTTCGTTAGAGTCGGGACTTCAACGAAATACATTCCATCGACAGCCGGTTGTTTGATGCTGGACAGCTCGGACAAATGACTCCCTTTCAAGCGGGATGCCTTCCCAGCGATTTGTCTTCCTCCCGCGGCTTCGATTATTTCACCACGCTCATTGACGAGAGTCAACAGGCTGAATCCCGGATTGGTGTTCAACCAGCCTCCGAACTGACTATTGAGTTCCTGTGTAGTGCGAAATTCCAGAGCAAGACCGAAAACATCATCTCGAATCCATGAATTAAATGCACCTTTTCTCTCATTCAGAACACGATTGATATCTTCTGTCAGCCCATCGTTTGCTGTGCCTGTAAGGTGTCTGCTGTTAGTTTCGAACTCGGATTTTGTAAATCCATAGAAATATACAACTACTACCAGCAACACCGCAAGACTCGTGACACCTACAGCGAGAATCTGATTTCTCACATTCCAGCTCATCATTTTCCCGAGCTTATCTAATACGGTGTTTGATTGCATTGTTGTCACCTTGTCTCCAGACCTTGATGTCTGAAAATTAGTTTATGGAGCATCGGTGCACCGACATGTTTGCTTCGGCACATCGGCTCGGTATTCTCTTACTGGCCTGTCAATTCCTCTCCGGCAAGTGGTTCGAGATATGTCGGTTGGTTTGCCTCACTCCGGGCTTTCTTCCACTCTGCATATGTTATAGCTGCCGTATTACCCGGTATGCTGCCGATGATTTCGAAATAGTCGAGTTTGTATTTATCCTTCAAAACATCGGTTTGAGGCTTACACTTCACCGCATACACCGTCTGGACAGACTGATGATCGAACTCACGCCAAGTCTGATTGTCCTTGAGAAGAGAATAGCTGTGACCCTCGAGAGTCTTTATCACATTGGCGGACTCAAACGATCCCGCTCTCTCGACAGCATTACGATACTCATACAGAATTGTGTATGCCGAAGCTCCGGATGTGCTTGGATAGCGGTTATACAATGATGAGAAATCCTCCACGAATTTCTGTCCGGTCGTATAGCCATACTTGTATGGTATCTGCCAGCACCATGGAAGCGCACCGATTACACCCTCCATAACTTTGGGGCCAGCTGACTCCGCCATTCCGAGTGTAAGATTCGGTACTACTATCTGAGTGGACTGCTTCAGCCCCATCGATGTCGCCTGACGGATGGCATTCGCCATATCCTTGCCGAACAACACGAGTACTAGTACATCAGGCTTGACCATTTTAGCGAGTGCAAGCTCTTTCCCGTAATCCTCGGTACCGAGCGGTGTAAGAACACCTGTATGCTTCTCTCTCGATTCTGTGTTGGTCAGTTTTCTCAGGGATGTCTCCGTTGTCCAGCCCCAGGTGTAATCTGATGTGATATACATATACTTCTTGCCGGAGAAATTGCTCTTGAGATAGTCGGCTATCGCATGAGCGCCCATCCATGAATCGTAACACTCCCGGAATGTATGACGGTGCCCCTTGTGCCCTGTCGTTGCGGTAGAATATGTCAGGGTACCAAAGAACGGAACACTCTTATCCTGGCAAACATCACCAACAGCTACTGCGACACCGCTGGATGATCCTCCGAAAACCATTGAGACACCGTCATTTTCGATCATGTCCTTTGCATTCTTCTTCGATACTTCCGGGTTAGACTGAGAATCCCGCCAGACGAGCTCGACCTTCTTGCCGAGAATCCCGCCATCGGCGTTTATCTCATCTATTGCCATTGTGGCGGCTCTAAACTGGTCCAGCCCCTGCACACTGTAGGGTCCGGTTTTTGGGTAATTCAGACCGACCTTGATGACCTCTCCGGCCATAAGTGACGAAAACATGAAAATCGTCAGCACGAGTGCCAGCATGAATAATGCACGTGAATTCATTTCTTCCTCCCGATGTTCCCGTTTGTGAAAAACAACAACTCTTTCTTTATTCTCTCGGTTCTAATTGCCAGAGTGCGGTTGCTTCATTCTTTCCGTACGGATCATACAGTCTGGTGCTTTGCGAGATGTCAGTCAGGCTGCATGCAACTGCGATTGCGACAGGTAAGTAATCGAAATATTAGGCGCTTCGTTATTGCAACCGCACCCAGCCTCAGGGAAACTCAAACGGGTGTTTATGCCCGCATACATCTTCCAGTCGGTTCTGAGTGAGATTCGTTGAGGTTACAAAAGGGGATACGGAAGTGATATATGCAATATCCCCCGCGATTGAATTATCCGCGGGAACATTATCGGTCAACAGGTTACCTAAGAGGGTTGTTTCACCTCTTCTGAGAGTTTTTTCAGTACAGATGTGAGATTATCCGATTTGCCTGAGATACCAAGCTTCTTTCGTATCGTCTTGCGCTGCTGTTTTACGGTTCCTTCGGATGTCCCGAAAGCTGAGGCAATCTCCTTTGATGACATACCGAGCCGTATCATATTGCAAATCTCTGTTTCCCGCGGTGTCAAACTCAGGCATCGATTCCGGAGTGCATTAGTGAATGGTTGAATTACACTCGAAAGGCTGTCCCTTGTTATCCTCACCAGGTCCCGTGTATGTGCATTCTCCGATGTTTCGAGACGGGCCAGCAGCGGATATACCACACTCTCCACATTCTGCTGAACCCGCCTCCCAAGTTCGAGCCGAGCCCCCTCAACCTGTTGAAGAACCTCCTGGAGTGCTATATCCTTGCGTTCAAGATTCTCTGTTTCGGATATTTTGCGATTGGTGATATCAAACAGCGTTCCGAATATCTTCTGAGACTCACTTCGAGATGAAGCTTTTTCGGCGTTTAGTTGAAGGTAACGTACCCTATCATCCGGGAGATTAACCTTAAAATCTGTCACCAATACTGTATCGGAGATGCAGAAGTGCATGAACTGATCGACGATTCTATCACGGTCACCGGGGTGTATACAATCGAAAAACCGTTCGAGTGTTTCAGGCATATCATCGTACTTCTCTCCGAGCAGCCTGCAAACCTGATCAGACCAGTCCATCCGCTTGGTACCCATATCAAGACTCCAGTGACCGAGTCCCGCTATTAACTCCGCCATCGAAAGACGTGCAATCATCTCCTGCAGTTTATTCTCGATCCTGCGTTTCTCTGTGATATCCTCCCCGGAACTCAGCGTGGCTTCCACCTTCCCCGCGTTGTCATACATGACTGAATTATGCCATGAAATCAATCTCTCGCTACCGTCCCTGCGAATAACCTTGTTCTCAAATCGTTCGATTGCCGTGACTTCACCGGATACAATTTGTTCGAATATTCTGTTGCATACTGCACGGTCTTTTTCGGGAATAAAGCGTTCAATCCAACTAACACCTATTATACTCTCGCGGTCAATACCGAACAGATCGCATGCGCTCTTGTTGACAAACCGAACTCGACCCGAATGATCAAGAACCACGATTATACTGCTACTGATATCGAGATAGTGAAGAAATACTTCGGACAGACAATAACCTGTGCGCTCACACTCTCCTCGTAAGGGGGAGTTGCACTTCGCTTCGAAGGCATCATCATTGGAACGCCGTAAAACGATCTTTTTTTTGAGTACGGAATCTTCCATTACTATTTTCAAGTGCAATTTCGCAGTTGTATTAATTCGTAATAAAACCGGACCAAACAAATTTGTGAAGGGAATCAATCCCAATACTATTTGAATCGGCGTTTCAGAGTGAAAACTTGAGCGGGGATCTATGCGTATCCTTTACCCACTATAAACAGCCAATCTTTCAGAGGGGAGTTTCTCCCACATGCGATCATGAATAATAACGGTCACTACCAGAACAAGGAATAATATCGTGGCAGTATCAGTTCTTGGGAGAGCATCGCCGAATGCGTTCATTGCCGGATGAAATATTGCCGGAGCCAGCAGACTGCCGTTGGTGCGGTTGTACAGCCATGCTGCAAGAACCGCCCATACGAAATTCAGGACTATACGGTTAAACAGCATGCTTTCAAGCGGGACATCCTGACCGATATCATAGGGTATATGCCACAATGCCCAGAAAAACCAGACAATTACAACAGCCACGATAACCGGATACCGGGCTTGCAATCTTGGCAGCACGAAACCACGCCATCCGGTTTCCTCGTTGATACCACCGGATATTAAAAAGCCATTGAGAAATGTCACACCGATTACGACAGATACCCGTCCAAGCGATAGATCGCTTACGGATGATTCGACACTACCTCCGAGAAGAGTCGTGATACCGGCGCCGAGTAATTGTATTGCGGGAACGATGAGAAACGCGGCAAGATACCACAACACATTTCCCCTTGGACGCAGCAGCGTACCGAACAATTCCCTAACACCGGGGATCCGTGAGCAGGCGCAGGATATCAGCCAACCGGGAAGAATCGCAACAAATGCTGTCGGTATGATAACTGACATATCAAGCGCCGCCTCACGTATCTGCCATGTGTGAAGGATCAGGACACCCCACGATAGCATCCAGCCGCCAAGAAACACTAACCATCGGGACAGACTTCGATCCCGCTTTGGCTGGGGCTTGGTAATCGTACTGATTAACAGGGCTATCAGAACCGGGCTGAATGTAGCAATTATGCCGCAGAGTGCCTGCACCGGCATGTTTTCGGGGGATGAATTGAATATCGCTATCATGCAGGGCCAGGATATCGCAAACACGAGAATATAGAACGTCAGCACCTGATTTTTTGAAATCCATTCTTTCATCTGCATCCCGGTTCCCTAATCAATCGTGCAAAAAACATGATGACCATTAATCAACCGTATGTCAAACGATATTATCTGTCTGTCGGGCTGGAAAAGTGCATCTGTACGATCACCCAGTTGCCGTCACGCTTCTCCAGAACTCCGGTCCAGCGGACATCCTCCCAGTTGGCAGGCTGTCCCTTCCATGTGTTGAAATCATCGAGCCGCGCATGATACCACGCCACATCCCCCGACCGTGAGAGACTTATATGAAGCTCCCGGACCTCGTACCGCACGGCTTTGAAATCATCCAGCATGAAGAAATTATCGGTTTGATCGACGAAGGCGCTGTAGCCGTGAAGAGTCCCGTCATCGCGCGGAGAAAACCAGAACAGCTCCGGATCATCAGCGAAACATCCCATGACCAGTTCCCGGTCTTTCGTGGCCGCCCAACCGATGCTGTTGTGGACAACCTCACTGATCTTGATCTTTTCTGCTTCTATGTTTGGTTCATTGTTCACAATACTACACCCTCCTGTAGTAATTAATGATAGAATTACAGCCAATAACAACAATCGTGCAATCATATTCTCCTCCGCATTTTAGGTATTTTACGCAAATTTATGTAAGTGGTTACGGATTATTTTTAGCTGTTTGTTTAGTAGAGCAGAATCCTTTAGCGATTCTGCCATGTCGAATCCGCAAGAGATTCGACCGACATGGCACCCATGCAGATATTGTTCCTGTCATTCCTGCGAAGGCGGGAATCCAGGCAAGATGATAGATGACGAACACCGAAACATCGTAGAGAATTGGTTGAATGAAGTTCTTTGAATTTTCGTAGGTCGAAAGTCTTGACTTTCGACATGTCGAAACCATAAAGGTTTTGACATACAAGATGGATCAAGAGACAATATAGTAGGACGAGTTCCGGAGTGAGTGAAACGAACGTAGGAATCCGACGACGACATACAAAAACGGGAGTCACATCCATGACTCCCGTATATATCTAACGTGCTTATATCTTCTTAGATCAGCAGTCCGGTACTCCGTTATCATCAGGATCGCAGGGGGCGACTCCGCCGGAGAAGAGGTAGCTGATTATATACACAACATCATCTATATCAATCGCACCCGAACAGTCAACTTCACCGGATTCATACGGCACCGGTTCCGGACCGCCCGTGAAAAGGTAAGCGACAAGATAAACCACATCATCGATATCAACAGCCCCGCTGACGTCCGCATCGCCGCAGATGTAACCCTTTTCGGTAACGGAGTAAGTATAGGTCGCCTCCGGGGCAATCGTGGGATCATACGTCGCCGAATCAGGATCGTTTGCTGCATAGATGTAGTATGAAACCGTACCCAAACCATACAATGGAGGAATCACGGCGCCAAACATATCATCATCGGCAGAACCATCATGATGATTTCCGTCATCATACATCGTTATCGAGAAATAGTCGTCTCCATTATCCACGTAGAGTTCTGCCGTAGTTATCTCAGTATCATCAGTTATTGTCGATGTTACGATCACAGAGTCCATGCCCGTAGGTTCTTCAGGAAGATGAGAGGTCTCTGTAATTGTAATCGGATATATCTCTATCGGTGCTCCCGGCGTCAAATCACGACCGGCCAAACCCGGATAATCCGGTGCATATCGTCGACACTTGAACACGACATTCGATCCCGTAGTCGGAACCTGTCCCTGCTTCAGTATTCCCCACTGTGTGTTGGGATTGACATATCTCCAGACCACATTCCCCTCAGGGTCCACTTCGTAGAGTTTACCCGGTCGCCCGGAACATATAACAGTGTTCCCGTTGGGCATACGCTGAGCGCCGGAAAAAGCCATAGAAAGGAGATCGCCGGGAGGATTGGCAGTGTACAGCCATGCCTGCTCTTCCGGTCCAAACGGATTACCCGATGATGGTATCGTATAGTTCCCCTCTCCGTCCACTGGAGATACAACTTCATCAACTGTGGAATAAGTATCACCGGGGCGACCGTAACCGTTATTGAACATCAGGAAATTCCCCTCACCCGGACAACCCGGTTCGATCCACTGGACGTCATGCTGACCGAATAGCATCTGATCATCCGATGTTCCCGCTCGGTACACCAGAGGATTGCCCCAACGGTAGAGAATATCGCCACCCATTCCGCTGTTTCCCCCGGTATGCCCCGAAGCTTCCGTTCTGGTTGTACTGTGATCAATAACCCAGAACTCACTGAAATGCCGACTGCTTATGGCAATTTGATCCAGATCGGCATTATAGGATACGGTATTGCAATGAGCCCAATCATGGGTGGTTACGGGCGCGTAGTTAAGATCAATTAATTCAGGATGATCTTCAACAACCCCATAATTTGGCTTGGTCAAATCATAATCCTGAATCAAATGATCCCACATGTGCCATTCCCAGACTATCTCACCGGTGGTCGCACCGGTCTGCTCTACTTCTATAATGTGTTCAGGCGACAGCATATAACTTGTCATAGTGGATGGATTGCGACCGGCTGCAGTAGCGTCCTCTATGCTTATGTTCTCGCGAGCCAGCATAAGGATATTGCCATTGGGTAGAGGCTCCACATCATGATGCTGTTGATAGTCATCACTGTAATACTCATAATGCCAGAGCACACTCCCATCCCAGTCGAGCAACTCGATTCCACCACCCCATCCCCCTGAAGAGTGAATCCAGATCGTACGGAGTAGATTGCCGTTCTCGAGAAGATATACTGATTGAGCGGGAGTGTAATCGGATTCCCATGTGTGCACAACTCTGCCGTAATTGTCAATCAGGTAGGTTAATGTGGACATTTGAGGACCAATCAGAGTATACCCGTTATATGAGGTGGAATCATACTCTATCAATCCGAATGTTTGTCCCTGTGCATTCATTGTTAAGATCAGTGGGATAAGAAGCAGTAAGACCGTCTTACTCGAACAATGGGCTATCGACTTAAAGAGTTGCATGGGTTTTCTCCTCTATACAGCGAGTACCGGTTGACTAACCATTTGGGAGCAAGTTCTTTTAACCGATAAATCATCGGTACGAAGTAACATCGTTGAAGATCTCGTAATTTGTAGAGATCAGGTGAGTAACTTACACTGCTTGATGCCTTTGTTTAATATATGCAATACACTCGATTATCAAAGTGGAAAGTGGACACGCTGAAAGTCAATTTGGGATATGGGGAAACGGTATTAGGGGACATAATTAAAGCGACCCTAACGGGATTTGAACCCGTGTCGCCGCCGTGAAAGGGCGGTGTCCTGGACCAGGCTAGACGATAGGGTCGCAAAGACTGAGTATATAATAAACCTAATTGCCGGAAGTCAAGCCAATTATCGACTCTAAATAACCCGCATCCCAGGCATACCAGGCCGAAACTGCCAGCATTACAATTATCAGTACAACAACCGCTATTTTCAGATGTTTCCGTTCCCTGCCGGTCTGTTCGCTCTGTTCCATCTGAATTCGGGTTCTGTCCCGTTCTCGCTTTGCTTCAGCCTCCCATGATTCAATATCAGCGAGGATATCATCGAACGATGAATATCGCTCAGCGGGATTCTTGCGGAGCATCTTGTGGACAAGTTCGTTAATTTTGAGTGGTATCTCGATATCCGCCGGCTGCCAGATCAGCCTGCAGTATGTATCGAATATTGGAAGTCTGCCGGTTATAAGCTGGTGTAAAATCACTCCGGCAGAGTAAACATCATACTCTCGCGATTTCTTCCGCTCTGGCGGAGCATACCAGTTTCTCCCGTTTTTGGGATAATGTTCCGGCAGAGCAAAATCGGTCACTTTCACAGTTTCATTGCTGTCAAAGAGGATATTGGATGGTCTCAGGTTACCATGCACGATATTGTGCTTGTGCGCAAATGACAGAGCTGAGGCAATCTGCTTGAAAATCCCGATTGCTTCTGTCAATTTCGGTCGACTTGCAAGACGACCATCCAGCGACCCCGCCTGAGCGTAATCCGAAACGATTACATTCTTCTTCGCGTCACCCCCGGCGCCATATATCCTGATTATATTCGGATGAGTCAGTTTGGAGAGTAGCTTCGATTCCTTTAGCCCCATCTCGCGCTTAATCATCTTCTTGATGACATAAAAACTTCCGTCCGCCTTGTTCTCTACCAGATATGTCGCACCATATTGGGTCTCTTTGATTGTATCGAGAAATACACAATGCCCGATGAAATCCTTAATCGAGGTCTCCTCGCGCCCGGCTTCTACCGCCGCACTCTTTTTCTTCCCCTGTGCGGATACGAGAAGCAGCGCATCTTTCAGTTCCACAGCCGATCCGTAACGGTCATCCGGTGACTGCTCAAGGCATTTGAGCGTAATATCGTCGTACCTATCCGAAATCTTGTCATTCAGCTCAGACGGTTTCTTGAATTTCCCGAGTGGTTTCTGCCCGGTAGCGATTTCATACAGTATTACCCCGACTGAGTAGATATCCGTCCGGAGATCGACATACCGTGATGAAACCTTTTGCTCCGGTGACATATACGCCATCGTTCCCATCACGATCCCGGTACGGGTTTTGTCAGCATCAGTCTTATCGAGAATCTGAGCGATCCCGAAATCCGCCACGAGGACATGCCCCTGCATATCGATCAGTATGTTTGATGGTTTTACATCGCGGTGTACCACACCATTCTTGTGTGCATAATCGAGCGCTTTTAGAAGCTGAACAACGACCTCAATCTTCTGCTTGAAATCGTAGTGTCCCTTGAGAAGTACCTCCCGGAAATTGGTTCCGAGAATGTAGTCCATCACGAAATAGTAACGGCCCTTATCGACACCGCGGTCTATCACATGGACGATGTTGGGATGGCTCAGGCGTGCGATTATCTTAGCTTCCTGCTCGAAGCGGGTCACAAGCTCGGAATCTACAGTAGCCCGTTGAGAGAGGACCTTGATTGCCACCTCACGGTCAAGTGAGGTCTGCTTAGCCCTGTATATCTCGGCAACCCCGCCCTGACCGATCTTCTCAATCAGCTTATACTCGCCAACCCGATCTCCGGTATTGAGGATACCGGTACTCGATTTTTTCGCTGTTAATGCCATAGTAGTTCTCTTTGGTATATCGGAGATCGTGCACAATGATTGAGAGATGAGATGAGATTCTATGATCAAACTGTCATAGATCATTTAAAGATCATATTTATCCATATTAGCGACCAAATCCCTGCCGCAGGGGCACAACGCTTATTCCACCGGGGGTAAAAGCCGGATAGATTTGTTTTCCCTCAGGGTCCGATGCCTGAAGTTCATCCGGGTAGTAGTAGAATGTTTCATTCGTGAACTCAAGGCTGTCATAGACATAAGCCGTATCGAGTGGAGTGAATCCAAAATCAGCAAACGGGCTGACTGTAAACCAGATCGTGGCAATCAGCCCACCCGGATCGAAAATCACCGGCAGGGGACTGACAATTGTGGGGAGAACTATAATCCGAATGACACTCGAGTCGAGACTGTGTGTTGATACAAACTGGTGATCCGGACTTACAGCAGAACCTTTGAAGCTGACAGAATCCGGGAATAGCATACTCCGGTCATACCGTATCGGCACTATAACGGAAGCGATCGGGAATTCATTCTCGATGATAACATCTATGGGAACCGACATTCCTCGAATTGCATCGGTGGAATCGACCCGGACTTTCACATCCTGAGAGTAGACGGTATCGAAAAAAACGGGAGTGCATAACAGCACTCCCGTAGTAACAATCAAACAGACTATCTGTCTCAGTCGAGATCCCAGGGGTCTTCCATTGGTGTCTCTCTCTTTCGTTTCAGTAATAACCTCCATACAGAGTCGCTATGTTATCAAGATACGTTCATTTGTCAAGAATGTTCGGAGCATAGATGAAAATATTGTCAAAATTTGGTTTGGTTGAGTAGTCAACCAGAATTGAGTCAGATCATAATCCCATATTCAATCCCGGTTTAATCCAACGTCACACTTGCAATTATGAGGCTGCCTGTTTAATATATCTTTATGAAATTGAAAATCTGCGGGGAGAGTGAGATTCCGGTCGGTGGATCGAAGGTTATCAGAATACTCGCACGGCGCGTAGCGGTATTCAACCTGGACGGCACACTCTACGCCATCGAAGCGGACTGCAAGCACATGAAAGCCAATCTCGCCTCCGTGGAATTGAACGGTACGGTCATAACCTGCCCTCTTCATGGGTGGAGGTATGATATTCCTACCGGTGAATGTCTGGAGGAGAAATGGGCTGCACTCAAGACATTCCCCGTGTTCGTCGAAAATGGCTATATCTGGGTGGACGTTTGAGTGGGTTTTTTACTTTGAACCCGACCAGTTCCGCTCTGTAAAAAGCATATACCGGATTATCAAACCATAATAGCGCAAATGGAGACAAATTCATGAAGTCAACGATTCGTCTGTTAACCACAATCCTAATACTCATCATCCTGGTACCGTCTGCGTTCTGTTCCATGACCGATGTAAGCGCATTTGTCTCCGATTATATTAATGCACTCAAGGAGGGGCGTTTTGACGATGCCGCAGACTTCTGGCATCCGGCTTTAATCGAAACATCCGAGCGACTGGGAATTGAATACCGAGATATCCCCTTCAAATACGACTGCCTCTCACCTCTAACCGAGAATCTGGAGATTCTGAGTTCTCCGATTACACGAGTGAATCAGAGTCTGACACAGAGCGGGCGGTCGGGTTACAAGTCCATATTATCCGTCATGACTCCCAAGGATACAATTAACTATGAGTATTTCGTAGTGGATGACAGCACCGGTATGTACCTCATCCCCCGGTTCTGGCGATATCTCAACAATCTTAGACTTGTTAAGACCAAGTACTACAACGTGTTTTATCGTGATGACAATCAATTGAATGACCTGGCACTCGAGGATCTGGACGTCTTCACGGAAAAAGTGATACGTAAATTCGGTGGCACGGATGAGGACCTTCGCAACCTTGAGATAAAGCGAATGGAATACTATCTCGCCCGCAGTGAGAACGAAGTAAGCGAGCTTCTCGGGTTCAAGAGTCACGGTCTGTATTTCAGGCCATCCGATATTATCATAAGCTACTATATGCCACACTATGACCAGATCGTACTGTTCGCGCTGGCTTATGTCAAGGATGACCTGGGGCTTGTCATGGAGCCGTTTCTGCAAGCCGGTACCGCCTGCATGTTCGGTGGTCGGTTTGGTCAGGATGCCAGTGTGATGCCTCAAATAGCGGCGTTTACGCTGGAGAATGACCTGTATGAGATCGAGGATGTCCTAACATTTACGGGATTTAATGACTCAATAAACAACATCGATTTTTCATACCCTCTGTCTCAGGGGATAGTAGAGAACATATATATGGATCACGGAATTGATGCTCTTAATAAACTTTATACCCAATTGTCGGGAACTATGGATGAGGTCTACTCATGGGACCTCGACCATGTTATCGGAGCACTTGAAGAAGCTACCGGAACATCTTTCGATGATCTTAAAAAAGAGACCGTCGCTCACATTGAAGCGAATCGATTAAAGAACCTGAAAGTCGAACCGGTGCCGGATTCGGGGGAAGTTGTTTTTCAGTCCGGAACCGGACGATATGTTATCAGTATCAAAGTCCTCGATGGCTGGTACAATGTTAAAGTATCCGGTTACAAGGGCGAGTCCAACTACTCAGGCTTAATTACTATCCGGGGTGCTTCAGGCAAACGCTTCAACAGTTTCCGCTCATTCCTATGGCGGGAGCAATTCCCGGAGATTGGATTTCGAAGTGAACTCTATTCAATCCAGTTCACACCCCAGGAAATCGGAATCTACGAATATTTCACCAATCGGATGATTGCCAAATATGTCGGTGGATTCAATGGAACAATGAATATTATCGAGAACGACACTCTACAGTTCCGATTCAGGGAAGACCTGTTTGAGAACAGAATGGATCGGCTGGAGAGCAGACTGATCGATCAATCACCAACCGGGAACCCATAGGCTCCGGTTTCGTTAATCTCATAAATACACATCAACATTGAATCCGGAGTTGCTATGGATATTATCGATCCGAAGATAAACGAATATTTGCAAACTGTCTCGCCACAGAGTCCTCCCCCTTTCGACA
>Ga0272443_10000284_pt1 | contig 96374 bp, 68 predicted proteins | sample SSMAcet12_FD_193581 | JGI IMG/M metagenome (GOLD analysis project Ga0272443, IMG submission 193581) | Marine sediment archaeal communities from Little Sippewissett salt marsh, Falmouth, MA, United States - SSM-Acet-12 | ecosystem: Environmental > Aquatic > Marine > Wetlands > Sediment ... | reverse complement strand
CTGGCAATCAGTTGCCGATATTGGCCTCGATTGGCGGACAATCGACGACCGAAAATATAAATCTGAATTTTGGTATATCTGCTTCGGATATAGAGAGCACACCGGTTCTGACGACATCGTCATTGCCAACCGGCGCTTCATTTACTGATAATGGAAATGGTACTGGATCGCTTGACTGGACACCGACATTTTTGCAGTCGGGGACTTATGATGTCACATTCTATGCCACTGATGACTCGGCCGCAGTTGACTCCGAGATCGTGACGATTACAGTCAATGAGGCAGGCAATCAGTTGCCGATATTGGCCTCGATTGGCGGACAGTCAACGACCGAAAATATAAATCTGAATTTTGGTATATCTGCTTCGGATATAGAGAGCACACCGGTTCTGACGACATCGTCATTGCCGACCGGCGCTTCTTTCAGCGACAACGGCGACGGCACTGGTTCCTTCGACTGGACACCGACCTATCTGCAGTCAGGGTCGTATGATGTTACATTCTATGCCACTGATGATTCGGCCGCAGTTGACTCCGAGATCGTGACGATTACAGTCAATGAGGCTGGCAATCAGATGCCGATATTGGCCTCGATTGGCGGACAGTCAACGACCGAAAATATAAATCTGAATTTTGGTATATCTGCTTCGGATATAGAGAGCACACCGGTTCTGACGACATCAAGTCTGCCGACCGGCGCTTCATTTACTGATAATGGAAATGGTACTGGATCGCTTGACTGGACACCGACATTTTTGCAGTCGGGGACTTATGATGTCACATTCTATGCCACTGATGACTCGGCCGCAGTTGACTCCGAGATCGTGACTATTACAGTCAACGAAGCTGGCAACCAGCCTCCGATTTTGGCGGCGATTGACGCCCAATCAACGACCGAAAATATAAATCTGAATTTTGGTATATCTGCTTCGGATATAGAGAGCACACCGGTTCTGACGACATCGTCATTGCCAACCGGCGCTTCATTTACTGATAATGGAAATGGTACTGGATCGCTTGACTGGACACCGACATTTTTACAGTCGGGGACTTATGATGTCACATTCTATGCCACTGATGACTCGGCCGCAGTTGACTCCGAGATCGTGACTATTACAGTCAATGAGGCAGGCAATCAGTTGCCGATATTGGCCTCGATTGGCGGACAATCGACGACCGAAAATATAAATCTGAATTTTGGTATATCCGCTTCGGATATAGAGAGCACACCGGTTCTGACGACATCGTCATTGCCGACCGGCGCTTCATTTACTGATAACGGAAATGGTACTGGATCGCTTGACTGGACACCGACATTTTTACAGTCGGGGACTTATGATGTCACATTCTATGCCACTGATGACTCGGCCGCAGTTGACTCCGAGATCGTGACTATTACAGTCAATGAGGCAGGCAATCAGTTGCCGATATTGGCCTCGATTGGCGGACAGTCAACGACCGAAAATATAAATCTGAATTTTGGTATATCTGCTTCGGATATAGAGAGCACACCGGTTCTGACGACATCGTCATTGCCGACCGGCGCTTCATTTACTGATAACGGAAATGGTACTGGATCATTGGATTGGACACCGACATTTCTCCAGTCCGGGACATACGATGTCACTTTTTATGCGACTGACGATAGCGCTTCAGTCGATTCTGAGATAGTGACTATTACAGTCAACGAAGCTGGCAACCAGCCTCCGATTTTGGCGGCGATTGACGCCCAATCAACGACCGAAAATATAAATCTGAATTTTGGCGTAAGCGCGACAGATATCGAATCGACACCGGTTCTGACGACATCGTCATTGCCGACCGGCGCTTCTTTCAGCGACAACGGCGACGGCACTGGTTCCTTCGACTGGACACCGACATTTTTGCAGTCGGGGACTTATGATGTCACATTCTATGCCACTGATGACTCGGCCGCAGTTGACTCCGAGATCGTGACGATTACAGTCAATGAGGCAGGCAATCAGTTGCCGATATTGGCCTCGATTGGCGGACAGTCAACGACCGAAAATATAAATCTGAATTTTGGTATATCTGCTTCGGATATAGAGAGCACACCGGTTCTGACGACATCGTCATTGCCAACCGGCGCTTCATTTACTGATAATGGAAATGGTACTGGATCGCTTGACTGGACACCGACATTTTTGCAGTCGGGGACTTATGATGTCACATTCTATGCCACTGATGACTCGGCCGCAGTTGACTCCGAGATCGTGACTATTACAGTCAATGAGGCAGGCAATCAGTTGCCGATATTGGCCTCGATTGGCGGACAATCGACGACCGAAAATATAAATCTGAATTTTGGTATATCTGCTTCGGATATAGAGAGCACACCGGTTCTGACGACATCGTCATTGCCGACCGGCGCTTCATTTACTGATAACGGAAATGGTACTGGATCATTGGATTGGACACCGACATTTCTCCAGTCCGGGACATACGATGTCACTTTTTATGCGACTGACGATAGCGCTTCAGTCGATTCTGAGATAGTAACTATTACAGTCAACGAGGCGGGTAATCAGTTGCCGATTTTATCCTCAATTGGCGGACAATCGACAGCCGAAAATGTTAATCTGAGTTTTAGTGTATCTGCGACAGATATTGAATCGACACCGAGTTTGACGACATCGATATTACCTGAAGGGGCCGGTTTTAGTGACAATGGCGACGGCACTGGTGATTTCGACTGGACCCCGGGCTTCAATCAATCAGGCGCCTATATTGTGACATTCTATGCCACCGATGACTCTTCTGCGGTTGATTCGGAAGCGGTCACTATTACGGTGGTGAACAGCAATCAACCACCGGTATTGACTACAATCGGTTCGAAGAATATAGATGAGGGAGCAAACCTGAGTTTTGGCATAACTGCCACCGATCCCAATGGGACGATTCCGGTATTGACCGTTTCGAGCCTGCCCACAGGCGCTTCATTCAGCGACAATGGAGATGGGACAGGTTCATTTGATTGGACACCGACATTTTTGCAGTCGGGGTCTTATGATGCAACTTTTTACGCAACTGACGATTCAGCCGCAGTTGACTCCGAGATAGTGACGATTACGGTGAACCAGGTAAATCTTGCACCAGAGCTAGCCTTGATCGGCGCACAATCCACAACCGAAGATATTAATTTGAGTTTTGGCGTAAGCGCGACCGATGCCGATGGTTTTATACCGGTATTGACAACATCGATTCTGCCGACAGGGGCATCTTTCAGCGACAATGGTGATGGCACAGGCTCATTTGACTGGACTCCGACATTTTTACAGTCGGGGTCTTATGATGTTACTTTCTATGCCGCTGATGATTCTGCGGCTGTCGATTCTGAGATAGTAATGATCACGGTAAATGATGGCGGCAATCAGTTGCCGATACTGGCCTCAATCGGCGGCAAATCGGCTGATGAAAATGTTAATATTGGTTTTGCTGTATCTGCGACAGATATAGAATCGACACCGGTTCTGACGACATCGGGCCTGCCCGCAGGCGCTTCATTTACTGATAATGGAAATGGAACAGGTTCCTTCGACTGGACACCTGATTTCACTCAGGCGAATACGTATGATATAACTTTCTATGCCACTGATGATTCGGCGGCGGTCGATTCCGAAATTGTGACTTTCACCATCAACCAGGTCAATCTTCCGCCGGAACTGGTTTCGATCGGCTCGAAAACGGTCGATGAGGGAGTCAATCTCAATTTTGGTGTTACTGCCACTGATCCGGATGGAAATTCACCGGTACTGACCGCTTCGTCTCTGCCCTCCGGCGCAGTATTTAATGACAACGGCAATGGGACGGGCACCTTCGATTGGACACCCGATTATACACAGGCGGGCGATTATGATATTACCTTTTATGCCACCGATGACTCACTTGTGGTCGATTCGGAGCTTATAACGATTACGGTCAACCAGGTTAACCTTCCCCCCGTGCTGGCGACTATCGGGACGCAGAGTATTACCGAAGCATTAAATCTGAATTTTGGCGTAAGCGCCACCGATGCCGATGGTTTTATACCGGTATTGACGACCTCGGCCCTGCCCGCAGGTGCTTTATTCACTGATAATGGAAACGGAACAGGTTCCTTCGACTGGACACCGCTTTATAATCAGTCGGGTGACTATGATGTAACATTCTATGCTACCGATGATTCGGCCGCGGTGGATTCGGAGATAGTGACAATTACGGTAGTCGAGGCGGGTAATCAGGATCCGATACTTGCCGCGATTGGCAATAAATCGGTTACCGAGGGAGCCAGTCTTAATTTTGACGTCTCAGCGGCCGATCCCGATTCAACTGTTCCGGCGCTTTCAACTTCGATCCTGCCGGCAGGCGCTTCTTTCAGCGACAATGGCGATGGCACAGGTGATTTCGACTGGACGCCTGATTTCACCCAGGCCGGCGCATATAATGTAACATTTTATGCTTCGGATGGAGTCGCCACAGACTCCGAACAAATTTTCATAAATGTATTTGAGACCGGAAACCAGGCTCCGGTCTGGACGACTATCGGCAATAAGACGGTGGGCGAAGGCGTCAATCTTAATTTTGTCACTACAGCCACCGATCCCGATGGAACCAATCCGGTTTTGACTATCTCTTCTTTGCCGAGTGGTGCGACATATGTGGACAATGGCGATGGAACCGGTACTTTCGACTGGACACCTGTATTCACGCAATCGGATTCTTATGATCTGGCTTTCTATGCCACTGATGGTGTTCTGAGTGATACCGAGCAGGTAACAATTACTGTCACGGATGCCGGTAATCAGACACCGCAATTGGCCGCTATCGGCGCGCAAAGTACAGTTGAAAATATCAATCTTAATTTTGCCGTTTCGGCGGCCGATCCCGATTCGACAATACCTGTATTGACGACATCGACTCTGCCGATTGGAGCGACATTCAGCGACGACGGTGACGGCACCGGTACCTTCGACTGGACACCGACATTTTTGCAGTCGGGAAGTTATGATGTAACATTCTATGCCACTGATGACACAGCGGCGGTCGATTCCGAGATAGTGACAATTACGGTCAATGACGGCGGCAACCAGTTGCCGATATTGATAACGATCGGTGCACAATCGACAAATGAAAATATAAATCTGAATTTTGGTGTTAGCGCTTCTGATATAGAGAGCACGCCGGTTCTGACGACTTCGAGTCTGCCCGCAGGCGCTTCATTTACCGATAATGGAAATGGAACAGGTTCCTTCGACTGGACACCGACATTCCTGCAGTCAGGGTCGTACGATGTGACATTCTATGCCACTGATGATTCGGCCGCAGTCGATTCCGAAATCGTGACGATCACGGTCAACGACGGCGGCAACCAGTTGCCGATACTGGCTTCGATAGGGGCGCAATCGACAACTGAAAATATAAATCTGAGTTTTGGCGTATCCGCTTCGGATATAGAAAGCACGCCGGATCTGACGACTTCGAGCCTGCCGACCGGTGCTTCTTTCAGCGATAACGGCGACGGTACAGGCGCCTTCGACTGGACACCGACATTCCTGCAGTCGGGATCTTATGATGTGACATTCTATGCCACGGATGATTCTTCTGCAGTTGATTCCGAGATCGTATCGATCACGGTCAATGACGGCGGCAACCAGTTGCCGATTTTAGCCTCGATTGGCGGACAATCGACGACCGAAAATGTAAATCTGAATTTTGGTGTTTCGGCCACAGATATCGAGTCAACACCGGTTCTGACGACATCGAGCCTGCCAGCAGGCGCTTCATTTACTGATAATGGAAATGGAACAGGTTCATTCGACTGGACACCGACATTTATCCAGTCAGGGACATACGATGTTACTTTTTATGCGACTGACGATAGCGCGGCTGTCGACTCTGAGATAGTGACGATTACTGTCAATGAGGCGGGCAACCAGCTTCCTATCCTGGCGGCAATCGGTCCCAAATCAATACCCGAAAGTGTCAATCTTAATTTTGCCGTTCTGGCAACCGATGATGAATCGACACCTGTAATGACAACATCGGCCCTGCCCGCAGGGGCTTCATTTACTGATAATGGAAATGGAACAGGTTCCTTCGACTGGACGCCCACTTATTTGCAGACCGGAAATTATGATGTGACTTTCTATGCGACCGATGATTCGGCCGCGGTGGATTCGGAAATAGTCACTATAACAGTGACCGAGGCCGGCAACCAGCCTCCGATTTTGGCGGCGATTGACGCCCAATCAACAACTGAAAACGTGAATCTTAATTTTAGCGTTAGCGCTTCTGATATAGAGAGTACGCCGGTTCTGACGACATCAGCTTTGCCCGCAGGCGCTTCATTCAGCGACAATGGCGACGGTACAGGCGCCTTCGACTGGACACCGACATTCCTGCAGTCGGGATCTTATGATGTGACATTCTATGCCACGGATGATTCGGCCGCAGTCGATTCCGAGATCGTGACGATTACGGTTAATGACGGTGGCAACCAGTTGCCGATACTGGCTTCGATAGGGGCACAATCGACCACCGAAAATATAAATCTGAATTTTGGCATATCTGCTTCTGATATAGAGAGTACACCGGTTCTGACGACATCTGCCCTGCCGACTGGCGCTTCATTCAGCGACAATGGCGATGGCACAGGCTCATTTGACTGGACACCGACATTCCTGCAGTCAGGGTCGTATGATGTGACATTTTATGCCACTGATGATTCGGCCGCAGTCGATTCCGAGATCGTGGCGATTACGGTTAATGACGGTGGCAACCAGTTGCCGATACTGGCTTCGATAGGCGCACAATCGACAACCGAAAATGTGAATCTGAATTTTGGCGTTAGCGCTTCGGATATAGAGAGTACACCGGTTTTGACTACCTCAACACTGCCGAGCGGCGCGACATTCAGCGATAACGGCGACGGCACCGGCGCCTTCAACTGGACGCCGACATTTCTCCAGTCCGGGTCGTATGATGTGACATTTTATGCGACTGATGATTCGGCCGCAGTCGATTCCGAAATCGTGACGATCACAGTCAACGACGGCGGTAACCAGTTGCCGATACTGGCTTCGATAGGGGCTCAATCGACAACCGAAAACATAAATCTGAATTTTGGTATTAGCGCTTCTGATATAGAAAGCACACCGGTTCTGACGACATCGAGCCTGCCAGCAGGCGCGTCATTTACTGATAATGGAAATGGTGCAGCTTCTTTCAACTGGACACCGACCTATCTGCAGTCAGGGTCGTATGATGTGACATTCTATGCCACTGATGATTCGGCCGCAGTCGATTCCGAAATCGTGACAATTACAGTCAATGACGGCGGCAACCAGTTGCCGATATTGGTTTCGATAGGGGCTCAATCGACAACCGAAAACATAAATCTGAATTTTGGTATCAGCGCTTCGGATATAGAAAGCACGCCGGTTCTGACGACTTCGAGTCTGCCGACCGGTGCTTCTTTCAGCGACAATGGCGACGGCACGGGTTCCTTCGACTGGACACCGACATTCCTGCAGTCCGGGGTGTATGATGTGACATTCTATGCCACAGATGATTCGGCGACGGTCGATTCCGAGATAGTGACAATCACGGTCAATGACGGCGGCAACCAGTTGCCGATACTGGCTTCGATAGGCGCACAATCGACAACTGAAAATGTAAATCTGAATTTTGGTATTAGCGCTTCTGATATAGAGAGCACACCGGTTCTGACGACATCTGCTCTGCCGACCGGCGCGACATTCAGCGATAACGGCGACGGCACAGGCGCCTTCGACTGGACACCGACATTCCTGCAGTCCGGGTCGTATGATGTGACATTCTATGCCACAGACGATAGCTCGGCTGTCGATTCCGAGATCGTGACGATCACGGTCAACGATGGTGGCAACCAGTTGCCGATACTGGCTTCGATAGGCGCGCAATCGACAACCGAAAATATAAATTTGAATTTTGGTGTCTCGGCTACAGATATAGAGAGCACACCGGTTCTGACGACATCGAGCCTGCCGACCGGCGCTTCTTTCAGCGATAACGGCGACGGTACAGGCGCCTTCGACTGGACTCCCGAATTCACACAGGACGGTTCATACGATGTGACTTTCTACGCGACTGATGACAGCGCTGCAGTCGATTCCGAGATAGTTATTATTACGGTGGGTGATGCCGGTAATCAGTCGCCTGTTTTGACTTCGATCGGGGCACAGTCCACGACCGAGGGTATTAATTTGAGCTTCGGTGTTTCGGCGGTTGATCCCGATTCGACAATACCGGCGCTGACCACTTCGACACTGCCGACCGGCGCGACATTCAGCGACAACGGTGACGGCACAGGCGCCTTCGACTGGACTCCTGAGTTCACACAGGATGGTTCATACGATGTGACATTCTACGCCGATGACGGCGCTTTGATAGACTCCGAGATAGTGACTATAACAGTCAGCGATGCCGGTAATCAATCGCCTATTTTGACTTCGATCGGGGCACAGTCCACGACCGAGGGTATTAATCTAAACTTCGGTGTTTCGGCGGTTGATCCCGATTCGACAATACCTGTATTGAGCACTTCGACTCTGCCTGTAGGCGCTTCATTTACCGATAATGGAAATGGAACAGGTTCCTTCGACTGGACGCCGGAGTTCACACAGGACGGTTCATACGATGTGACTTTCTACGCCGATGACGGCGCTTTGATAGATTCAGAGATTGTAACCATAACGGTTATCGATGCCGGTAATCAGTCGCCTGTTTTGACTTCGATCGGGGCACAGGCCACGACCGAGGGTATTAATTTGAGCTTCGGTGTTTCGGCGGTCGATCCCGATTCGACAATACCGGCGCTGACCACTTCGACACTGCCGACCGGCGCGACATTCAGCGACAACGGTGACGGCACAGGCGCCTTCGACTGGACTCCTGAGTTCACACAGGATGGTTCATACGATGTGACATTCTACGCCGATGACGGCGCCTTGATAGATTCCGAGATAGTGACAATTACCGTTACGGATGCCGGTAATCAGTCGCCTGTTTTGACTTCGATCGGGGCACAGTCCACGACCGAGGGTATTAATCTTAGCTTCGGTGTTTCAGCGGTCGATCCCGATTCGACAATACCGGCGCTGACCACATCCACCTTGCCGATTGGCGCAGGTTTTGTTGATAATGGTGACGGCACAGGCGCCTTCGACTGGACTCCTGAATTCACCCAGGATGGTTCATACGATGTGACTTTCTATGCTGATGACGGCGCTTTGATAGATTCCGAGATAGTGACTATAACAGTCACCGATGCCGGTAATCAGTCGCCTGTTTTGACTTCGATTGGGGCACAGTCCACAACCGAGGGTATTAATCTGAACTTTGGTGTTTCGGCGGTTGATCCCGATTCGACAATACCGGCGCTGTCCACTTCGACACTGCCGACCGGCGCGACATTCAGCGACAACGGTGATGGCACCGGCGCCTTCGACTGGACGCCTGAGTTCACTCAGGATGGTTCATACGATGTGATTTTCTACGCCGATGACGGCGCTTTGATAGATTCAGAGATAGTGACAATAACAGTCAGCGATGCCGGTAACCAGGATCCTGTACTTGATCCAATCGGCCCGAGTGTCGTTGATGAGGGTATCAATCTAAGCTTCGGTGTTTCGGCGGTCGATGCCGATTCGACAATACCTGTATTGTCCACTTCAACCCTGCCGATTGGCGCGACATTCAGCGACAATGGCGATGGCACGGGGATCTTCGACTGGACGCCGGACTTCACTCAGTCGGGCAGTTATGATATAACGTTCTATGCCGATGATGGTGTTGCTACGGACAGCGAGATAGTGACGATTACGGTTAATCATGTTAATCTGGCTCCGGTGGCCGACGCCGGAATTGATCAGATAGATGTTTTTGTCAACTCGACTGTTTCTCTCGATGGTAACGCATCGAGTGATTTCGACAATGATCCGCTGGAATTCAGCTGGGTGCAGGTTGGCGGTACGGCTGTAACGCTGTCCGATCCGCTCAGCCCGACGCCTGATTTTGTTCCGCCGACCCCGGACAGCTATTTATTCGAGCTGACCGTTTATGACGGCGCTTTATATTCCGTACCGGATACGGTGCTGGTGACGGCCATCAACGCTTCACCGCCGGCGGCCATTGCTGATCTGTCGATTGGCATCAACGGTGACGCTCTTGACCTGTCGTGGGGCGAGATTACTCTGGATACGGACGGTTTGCCGACGATAATCGACGGGTATATAATTTACCGCGATACTATCGCTTTCTTCACGCCGGGAATCGATGACTCGATCGGTGTGACCAATGAATTGACATTAAGCTTTACGGATGACAATATATACGGCGCCGACGTGGTCGGCGACACATCTCTGCAGTATTTCTATGTTGTTGTCGCCTATGATATTTACGGAAACAGGTCGTCTGTTTCGAATCGTGTCGGCGAGTATGATTATCAGATCGTCACGACGGCATCGACCGATTTCAACCTGATCTGTGTTCCTTTTGAGAATACCGGAATTACCAATGCTGATGAATTGATCAGCGCAATCGGTTCCGGCAATGTGAACACCGTCAACAATTACCAGAGTTCGTCACAGAGCTTCGAGTCGCGGTTTGCGGCCGGTTTCGGTGTTAACTTTGCTGTCGTTCCGGGCGGCGTTTATCAGGTCAATGCGGCATCGGCGACCATATTCTCAGTGGCCGGTTCGGTTCCTGCTCCGGGCTCAATAGACTATCAACTGGTGACAACGGCCACCAGCAGTTTCAGTCTCCTCTCGGTACCATTTGATCATGAGGCGGATTTCTTGACGGCGCAGGATGTTCTGGACAATTTACCTGGAAGTTTCAATACTCTTAATAGATATATAGCGGGCTCGCAGAGTTATGAATCACGCTTTGCGGCCGGATTCGGTGTCAATTTCCCCGTCAAAGCGGGTAAACCGTATCAGGCAAATGCCGCGCAAAATGTAATTTTCCCCGGACCATAGGATGAGGAAAGGAGAAAAATGACGATGAATAAAATAGTTTTTTATATACCTGGAGGTGCCGACGTGCATTTCAAAAAGACAAAATTTAAGATACCACGGTGGTCCTATCTGCTGTTGGTGATGTTACTTTTATATTCATCCTCAGCCTTTGCGCAGGGGTCGATTTTTGGAACTGTGGCCAATTCCAATGCGACCACCCCGGCTAACGGCGAAATCAGTTTCTATGGCTTCCTTGACGATACCGATGAGGAGGTCCATATCGAAACCTCGATCGGCGCCGGATACGACGCCGGTAACTGGTTTGACGATTTCCAGAACTATCTTACCGAGGCTCCCGGAAATCCATACGATTACTATTTCTATAATGGCACCAACGGCGAAGGCGCCGTGCTTTCGGAGTTGATTCCGAATAATTCCTTCCAGCAGGAAGATATAACGCTGGCCCCGGTCGTCTGGCCGCTAAAACCGGCCGGTATAACCGGCAGGGCCGTTTCCGGAAGTTCGGTGGTTCTGTCATGGACCGCGGTTCCCGGCGAGACATATCATGTTTACCGCCGGATGGCAACCTCAAGCGGGTCATTTTTCCGTATCGATGATCCGGCCGGTTCGCTTGCCAACCCCGGAACCCCCGACAGCTTTTTTGTTGATAACACGGTTAACGGTACCGACAATTACAGCTATATGATTATTGCCGAGGACGGCTCGGGCAATCTCGGCCCTCATTCGGACATTCTGACGGTCAACTCGGCCGCTGTCGAAGCGCCGATTGTGGCCGGTATTGATCCTGCTGTTGGCTCCTATGTCGGCGGAACGGCGGTTACCATAACCGGCTCGAATTTCGATATGAGCGGCGCCACGGTGGATGTAGGCGGCGCGGCCCTGACTTCGGTCGCGGTTGTTTCGCCCTATGAAATCACCGGACTGACGCCGGCCGGAGTTGCCGGTGCGGTCGATGTGACGGTCACCAACACCGCTTCGGCGTTGCTATCGGCGCCGCTGGCGGGTGGTTTTACATATTTGCCAAACTCAACACCGGTTCTCGATCCTATCGGCCCGCAGCTTGTCGATGAAGCGGCTAATCTCAATCTTGTTATTACGGCTACCGATGCCGATGCCGATCCCCTTGAGCTGTTTACCACCGCTTTGCCCGGCACCGCCACCTTTATCGACAACGGCGACAACACCGGGACATTCGACTGGACCCCGGGTTTCACCGATGAAGGCATTTACCAGGTTACGTTCTCTGTCACCGATGGTATCGATACGGTTTCCGAGCTGGTCGATATCACCGTTAATGACGCCGGTAATCAGGCGCCGGTCCTGGTCGCTATCGAGGCGCAGACTGTAGCCGAGGGCGGTAATCTTAATCTGAGTATCAGCGCCTCCGATCCCGATGCCACGATTCCGACCTTGTCGGCGACCGATGTTCCTCTCAATGCCACATTTACTGACAATCTTGACGGCACCGGGACATTCGATTTTAATCCCGACCTGACCCAGGCCGGAATATATTCGGTCACTTTTAAGGCTTTCGACGGCGCTCTTGTCGATTCCGAAGTGGTGCAAATTGATGTAATCAATACCAACCAGCCTCCCGTTCTGGCCGATATCGGGGCGCAGGTAATAGATGAGCAGGCCAATCTCAATTTCACCGTCACGGCTACCGACGGCGATGCTGAACCATTGACCATGTTCACCTCGGTTCTCCCGGGTACCGCCACATTCACCTACAACACCGACGGCACCGGAACATTTGACTGGACGCCGGGATTTACCGACGCCGGTCCCTACCAGGTAACATTTTACGTAACAGACGATATAGACACAGTTTCCGAACTGGTTGATATAACCGTCAACGAGGCCGGCAATCAGCCGCCGGTACTCGATTCGATCGGTGCGCGGACCATCGCCGAGGGCGGTAATTTGAATTTCAATATTACAGCATCCGATGCCGACGGCGATATCCCCGGTCTGTTTGCCGATTCGCTGCCGGCCAATGCCACTTTTGTCGACAATGGCGACGGCAGCGGAACACTCGATTTCAATCCCGATTTCAATCAGTCGGATATATATAATGTGATATTTTATGCATCCGACGGCTTGGTTGCCGATTCCGAAACGGTCGAAATAAGCGTGACCGAATCGGGCAATCAGGCGCCGATTGTCGATCCGGTTGCCGATACCACGATCAGCGAGGGTGATTCGCTGGTGGTTGTCGTCACCGCGACCGATCCGGACGGATCGGGCGTCATTCTCTCGGCCAATTCGACAATTGCCGATTACGTTTTTGTCGATAGCGGCAATGGTGTCGGTGTGTTCAGCTATTACGCCACTTATTTCGATGCCGGTTCCGATTCGATATGGTTTACCGCCTTTGATTATGAAACCCCGCCGGCTGTGGCCAGTACGGCGATGGAGCTGACCATTGACGATATCAACCAATTGCCGGTTATTGATTCGATCGGCCCGTTCGGAGTGGCGGTCGATGAGACTCTCGAATTTACCGTAACCGCCCACGATTCGACTGATCCGATTACGGCGCATCGACTCTTCATGACTGCGGTGGGCGCCCCGGTCAATTCCAATTTTGTCGATAACGGCGACAATACCGGAACATTCACTTTCACGCCCGACTCCACGCAGGCCGGCGCCATAAGCGTCACGTTTATTGCCACCGACCAGGGAAGTCCGCAGCTTGCCGCGAGTCTGCCGGTCGATATAACGATCGTTCTCGAAAACCGGCCGCCGACTATTACGGTTGATGATGCCTTTACAGTCTGGGAGGGCGGCTCGTTGAGCTTCCCGGTTACGGCCAGCGATCCCGACGGCGGCTTCCCGGCCCTGTCGGCCGCCAAAACGCCCGACAATTCGATTTTCACCGATAACGGCGACGGTACCGGAACATTCACATTCGATCCCGATTATACGCAATCCGGTTTATATGGTGTTGTCTTTTCGGCTTATGACGGCTTTACCGTCACCAAGAAGAACGTTTTGATTCAGGTATATGAAGCGGGCAATCAGGAACCGATCGTCGATCCGTTGCCGGCTCAGAATGTGACCGAGGGCGACACCACGACGATTATCGTCAGCGCCAGCGATCCCGATGGCACGATACCTGTTTTGACAGCCGACTCGGTACCGTCTTTTGCCACTTTCACCGATAATGGCGACGGCACCGGAAGCATATTTGTCCAGCCCAATTATGCCGAGGCGGGAACATACAATATCTATATTATGGCTGATGACGGCGAATTTGTCGATACCTCGATAGTTGTTCTGGTGATCGACGATGCCGGCCCGCAGCCGCCGACGCTCGATCCGGTTGCCGATCAGGTTGGTTCCGAAGTGTCGGTAATAGCTTTCACTGTTACCAGTTCGGATCCGGATGAAGTGCCGCCGATTATTACGATCGAGGATATGCCAACCGGGGCGACTTTCACCGACAACGGCGATTTTACCGCAACTTTCGACTGGACAACGACTTTCTATGATGCCGGCAGTTATGTTGTCAAAATTATCGCCACCGACATCGACGATCCCGGTTTACAGGATTCCATTTTTGTGAATATCGTCGTCAATGATGTGAATCAGTTGCCAAAGATAGCACTGATTCCCAACACGACTACTTATAACATATTTGAAGGTGATACACTGGTTATTGACATTATTACGGAGGATGATGACGGTACACTACCGAGCATAGTTCAAGATAGTATAGCCTATCCACCTGCTGATAATATGACTCTTGTAGATAATGGTGATGGAACGGCACAGTTTACTTTTACTCCCGATTATACACAGGGTGATGATGAAATTCAGTTGTCTGTCCAATATGCAGCACAATTTCTTGCCATTGATGCAGTGTATGATACTGCTTTTGCAGCGTCAGCGACGGTTACAATTAATGTTTATCCCAGAAACCAGGCGCCGGAAATTCAGGTTCTGTATGACGGTTCGACACTTGAAGCCGATACGCTCGATTTCAGTATCAATGAGGGCGACACTCTGAAATTCGATGTTGTCTCATCCGATCCCGACGGTGGTTTACCGGCGGTGCGGGCGGAGAATCTCCCGACCAACTCATCGTTCTACAGTATCTGGGTTTATCGCAAGACGTTCACTTTCATACCCGATTTCACCCAGGCGGGCGATTATGAGGTGACGTTTATCGCCGATGACGGCGAGGCCGAAGATACGCTGATTGCCAATGTGACGGTTACCGAGGCGGGCAATCAGCCGCCGGTTTTCTCGGTTACACTTCCTGATACGATTGTCGCCATTGTCGATTATGAGCGGCTCGATATGCTGACGGCCAGCGATCCCGAGGGCGGTTCATGCGTCATTACCGTCGATACGGTGTTGCCGTATGCCATCTTTGTCGATTCCGGCAACGGTGTCGCGACCCACTCCTTCATACCCAACATGACGCAGGACGGCGAGTATTATACGGTCACCTTCACGGTCGAGGATCAGCTTGGGGCGACCGATGCGATCCAGACGACTTTCAAGGTGATGCAGACGATGCGCGGCGACGCCAACACCGACAATCAGCTTAACCTTCTGGATATTCTGTATATTATCGATTACTTATATGAAGGCGGCGAACCGCCCGCCTCTACCGAGGCGGCCGACGCCAACTATGACGGCAGTATTAACCTGATGGACGGCACGTATCTGGTGAACTACTTCTACAAATCGGGGCCGCCGCCGCCGCAGTAATGAATTAGATTTTTGGACCTCTTATTTTTCCGGGTCGCCCGCGATGGGCGGCCCTTTTTTTATTTTTTGTCAACCCTCTCCGCCGCCCCTGATTGGCAAACTGCAATCTGTTGTATTATGGTGACTTAGAAATGTGGGAATGATGCGATTATTGCAATTTATATCTTGACAAAATACAGTATTGTGACTATTTTTATCATGCTACGAGGGTTTTTGGATTTATAAAGCAATTTTGACCTGAATAAGGGTTCTATTCGTACAACCTCATTTGCTGTTGATGCCAAAAGTGTTTTGTTGCTAAAAAGGAACACTTGCACCGCCTCACTACTCTAACTCGCGCAATATCTTAATGATTGCTTCAGCCTTTCGTTTTGGAGCAGCCTATGGTTTATGTGAAAAAAATATTTCTATTGCCATAACTGTTTAAAAATGACTATAGTCAAAATGTTTTCGAAGGCTTTGGGGGGGTGATCAATTCTAAGAAGAAAATTATGTAAAAATTTCTTTTAATCGGGATTTATCCCGAACAGAAAAATATCCAAAAATGCCTTGAAGAATTATTGGGATTCAATTGGGAATTTAAAAATCTGTGAAAGGAGCAAAAAACATGACAAGGAACTTTTGGACGATTCTAATCCTGTCCTTGTTGGTCCTCACTTTGCTGTCCGTAACTGCTTTTGGTATGCATGTCTCCAAGAAGAGCCATGGCCCCAAGCTGACTCCGGCCAGTTCGTTGCCGAAGTATAAGCTTGCCGGCGCCGAACGCAATACCGATTATGTCCCGACCGGTGTTTCCGGCGGTTCGACTCCCCTTGGCTTCGAAGATGTCAGGGTGAATGGTGTTGGTCTGACGGTTGGTTATACTCAGTATGACTATCAGGCCAACGGCCGTATGAACCGCCAGGTTGACTGGCGCGGATCTGAAATGGTTCATTTTTGCTGGATGAAGCAGTTGACCGACATTGAAGGTGAAGACCGTGGTACCGGCTATGAAGCCTGGGACGATGTAGGCGGTACCTTTATTTTCACCGGTGCGGGCGGCGGCTGTGATATTCACCCGCGTCTCGGAAGCGGTATCAACTACTCCGGTTATGTCGGGCTGGACGTTTCAACAAACGGTAAGGTCAACATTTCCAACCATCACGACGAGGGTGATGGCTATTCATCAACACTCTGGTATGACTTTAATGCCGGCGGATGTTTCTTCTCGCCGTACAAGAGCCGTGTTCCGGATTCATTTTATGCTTATCCGCCTCTGGAGCATACCGGCGATCCGGAATATATCTGGCCCAACCATGAATATCAGGTCTGGGACGGCGATACCGTAACCCATCTTATTGCCCAGCAGGGTAATACCCAGGGTTCCAGCGGTATTGCATATTTCCGCAGGGCCGGCAGTGACACTGTTGGTGCCTGGACGTATCCGCCGATGATGGTTGATACGGTTGACGATCTGGGTGAGGTCGTGACGGCATCGCGTGTCAGCGGTAAAGTCTGTCTGGTCTGGATTGCCAATCTCCCCGGTATCATTGGTGACGGTGAATCGGTCACTCGCGGAAGCCAGAGAGAGAACGACATTTACTGGATGAACTCTCCAGATATGGGCCTCACATGGGGACCCAAAATGAATATAACCAAGTCCGATTCGAGCAAAGTCGGCTGGCGCGCCCACTGCGACGTATCCGCTTTGATCGGCACCGATGACAATCTGCATGTTATCTGGGACGCTTTCCCGTGGACTCCGGTCGGCGGCGGTAGCTTTACCGGCTGGCCGACGTCGGGACGTCTGTTCCACTGGGATGAGGAAACCGACGCTATTCGTGTTATCAAGGACTTCTCGAGCTGGGAACCCCCGGATGAGGGGACCTGGTGTTACGGTGGTGCCTGGAACGAAATGGCGATCACCAAGATGCAGTTGTCGGAATGCGACGGCAAATTCTATGCACTTTTTGTGCAGTATAACGATTTTGCCGCGGGTGTATATGACGACTGTCATGTCGATGCCACCAATTTCGGTTCGGTTAGCGGAACCGCCAACGGTGAGCTTTACATCTCGGTCTCCGACAACGGCGGATTTAACTGGGATATAGCCCGTAATCTGACAAACACTTACACGCCTTTCTGCGATACGATCGGCACCCAGCTTTGCGAAAGTGATGCCTGGCCGTCAATATCGAGATTCGGTATGCAGGTTGTCAGCGGCGACTTTGACGACGCTATCGTCGTCGATCCGTCGGGCGAATATAACGGCGATTATTATCTTGACGTTCTTTATGTGAATGATATTCACCCGGGCGGCTGTGTCCAGGATAAAGGTATCTGGACATACAACCCGCTGAAATGGTTCCGTGTTCCCTGTGTGAATCCGGTTCCAAACCCGGTCCTCTCCGTAACGCCGGCCTCTATCGGCGATCCGACCTGGACCAAACCGGGTATTGAGCTTGACACCACGATTAAGCTGGAGAACGTCGGTAATGCCGAACTTCATGTAACTGACATTTCGATTAATTATATTTCCGGCGGCAGCGGCTGGATTTCCCTTCTCAACTCCGGTTCTATTACCATTTCGCATCTTGATCCCAACTTCTACAGTCTGGGTGTAACCCTGAATGCGGGCGGCGCCATTGCGGCCGGCCCCGTTGGTGTCGAAGCGGAACTGATTATCGATTCGGATGCGGCCGGTAAATCCCTTTACACTTATCCGATTTACCTGATTGTTGCCGATACGGTTCAGTCGCCTGAGAAGGTCGATATCAGAACTTCATGCACCCGTATTGTCTTCAATAATGCCGGTAATATCGGTGACGGCGGCAGCTATCCGACCGGACAGTATAACCTGAGCTTCTTTGATGATTGCGATACGACCGACAATGTTGCCGGTCAGGACGACAACGCCAGTGTCTATCTGTATGATGCCAGCCCGTTTGTCCTTCGTATCAATGAGACCAACGATACCGTTTTGAGTTATTATATGTTTGACGCCGACTGGCTGTCAAAAGACGGTATGCGTCCTCAGGAAGGCGCTTATGTTGACTCCGTCAGTTATCCTGATTATCAGTATGGTTATACCGGCAAGTTCCTGACCAAAGACTCGGCGGTTGCTGTCGAAGTCGAATATTTTGCCCCCACGGCGGTTGAGAACTGCAAGTTTATCGTCCTGAAAGAGAGATTCTACAACAATACCGAGTCAGACCTGAACGGTATTATTGTCGGTGATCTTCTTGACTGGGATATTCCGTCCGACTCGGGTGTCGAAAACGGTTCCGATTTCGATCGCGGTACCGGCACCACCAGTCGTGACCTTATGTATTGCTACGGCGCCGAGTATGACGCCGACAGTATCGAGAACAACGACTGTGTCCTGGCCGACCAGCGTGTCGGTGGTCTGGCCTTCTACAACGGCTTCAAGGCCCCCTGGTATGAAGGTATTGACCCGGTTTATGGCGTTGACAGTCTCGAGAATCCGGCCGGCCCGTGGTGGACGCATATGAATCCCGACTGGGTTGCCCCGACCGGCGGTTTTGTCCCCGAGCAGCTTTACGAGAAAATCCAGACAATGGGTGGAGCCTGGGAAAGCTGGCAGGCCACAACTCCGGATTCGGTTTATGAAGACCTTAACATGGTCGCCGTCTTCGGACAGTGGAACCTGACACCTATGGATACCCTTGTCTTTGTCAAGATTCTGGCCACTGAGTACGATGGCGGAGTTTCCGGACTGGAAGCCACTGTCGATGCGGCCCGCGACTGGATTGCGGCGAGACCCGACATCTTCAGCTGGCCGGGTCGCTCAGAGCCTCTGTGCTGCTGTGATGTTGCCGGCGACGCCAGTGACAACGGATTGGTCAACATCCTTGACGTGACTTATATCATTAACTACCTGTATAAGAGTGGTCCGATTGCACCGTGTCCGGCCGAGGCCGATGCGAACGGCAACTGCCAGGTTAATATCCTTGACGTGACCTACATTATCAATTACCTGTATAAGAGTGGTCCGGCACCGATATGTCCTGATGCGAGTTGTGATTTATGTGTTCCGTAATGGAATAGTTGAAGTATTTAATATATTCGCTCGATAGTATGAATCGATCGTATAATTGACCGGGGGCCGCCTCAGGCGGCTCCCGGGATTTTGAGCGAAAAAAAGAACATAAAGGGGGTAAAATACTTGCTTGCTGTAATTGAGAGAAATCGATTTTTTCCGATATAGTGAAAAAGTGTAATTATTGAAACAACTTAAGGGGATAGTTGTTGTAGATCATGAGAGGCCCGGCCTGTCTGATTGATTGATTTGGAAATAGGTAATTTTTAATACATTTAGAATGGAAAATTTAAGCTTTAAACCGGAGAAGTGATAATGAGGAAAAAGGCACAGTTCCTCCCTACCCTTACTTTATTAATCCTCACCATACTTGCGGCCACCATACCGCTACAGGCCAGATATATCGAAGGCCAGTCAGCCAGCGGCGCCAAAATAATGCCGGGTCGACTGGAAGTCCAGTTCGAAACCGATGTCATTCCGGATAAATTATCCGCGTCGATCGACAAAGTCGGTTTTGGTATTCCGACTCTTGACCGGACCCTTGATAATATCGAGGTTTATCAGGTCTATCGGATGTTCCCTAACCGGAACAGCGTCAAATCGGACGGTCCCGTCAATATGTCGAGATTTTATGAAGTTATTTTCCCCGAAGAAAAAGACATGCAGACGGTTATCGATGAATTACTTCAGAATCCATACGTTCGGACGGCCGAGCCGGTGTATATCCTGCCGTTGCGCGGAATAATACCGGATGATCCGGATTTCAATTTGCAGTGGGGCCCTAAAAAAATACAGGATACGCTTGCCTGGGAAAGAGAAAAAGGATCTGATACGGCCAAGATTGCCATTTTAGACAGTGGTGTGCTTTTTTCTCATATTGATCTCAAGGACAATATCTGGGTAAATCCGGGCGAGGATCTCGACGGCGACCGGGTTGTTTTTGATGTCGACGATTCCAATATGGTCGATGATGACGGCAATTATTATGATGATCTTATCGGCTATGATTTCTTTACCGGTTTCAGCGGGGCGACCTGTTATGATGCCGACTGCGGTATCCCGGACAACAACCCTTCCGATTATAACGGTCATGGAACCCATGTGGCCGGAATCGCGGCCGCGGTTACCAATAACGGCACCGGCGTGGCCGGCGTAGCCGGCGGCTGGGGCGGCGGTATCGGCGCTCACAGCGGCGCCCGCATCATGTGCCTTCGTGTCGGAGCCCACGGATATACGCCGGAGGGCGGTTATACCGGTTATGTGAACAGTGCCAATGTGGCTACGGCGGTTGATTACGCGGTCGATGCCGGGGCCTGCGTCATGAACTGTAGTTTCGGTACGAGCCAGTCCTCGGCTATGACGGAAGCTCTCCGACGGGCCGACAGCGCCGGGATCCTGGTTATTCATGCCGCCGGCAATGACGGCATCGATAGTCCCGACTATTACGATCAATGGGAAGATCCCTTTGGAGCCGGGCGACCCCTGTTTATTTCGGTGGCCTGGACCAATTCCGACGATCGGAAAAATACATATTCGAATTACGGCACTTGGGTGGACATTTGCGCCCCGGGGACAAATATTTACAATACCTACTGCGATTTTGGTGTTGCCACTTACGCTTCGTTGGGCGGAACCTCAATGGCCGCGCCGCATGTGTCCGGAGTGGTGGCCCTGATAAAATCGCACATGCCGGATTACGGTCGGAATGAAATCGAACCTTTGATTTTGGATAATGCGGACGGAATTCCTCATGAGCCGCTCTGGATTCAGGGAAAACTCGGTTCCGGACGACTCAATGCTTTCAAGCCGCTTGAAAATCTCCCGACCGCCGCTTTCAGCGCCGGCCCGGTGTTGCTGGGCGAAGCGCCGTTGACCGTCGATTTTGTCGATGAGTCACCTAATTCGCCGACCTCATGGAGTTGGGATTTTGGCGACGGCGGCAGTTCCTACGATCAAAATCCGAGCCATACATATAATGACTATGGGTTGAAGACGGTAATGCTGACGGTTGACGAACCCAACGGGACGGTCACCGAGGTCCAGAAAAATCTTGTTATGGTTACCGCCGATACTCTGCGGGTGGCATCGATGTCCACCGCGCCCAACAGCGATATTGTGGTTCCGGTCTATCTGGATAATAAATATCTCGCTTCATCGATAACTTTTCCCTTTACTATCAGGCGCCCCAACGGCCAGCCGCCGGCATATCCGTCGTATGTCAGATATGATTCGGCCTCGGTAGTGGGCTTGCGCACCGAATATTTCGATCAGATTAAGTCGATTTATTTCGATCCCTATGGCCAGCGCTTTACGATCAGCATGCTGCCCAATATCACCACACCCGGCTCCAATTACCTGCAACCGGATACAGGCGTGATTCTCAATCTCTATATGCATATTGGAACACCACCGACCAACAACGAAACGCTGATTATTCAGGATACGGTACTGTCCGGGCGGTATTTTGAACTTGGATCGGTTTACAGCAATTATGTGCCGGTGGTTGTGCCGGGAGAGATCTCGGTGGCGGTTTGCTCGCGTGGCGATGCCAATTTTGACGAGCTGGTCAATATCCTGGATGTGACTTTTCTTATTAATTATCTATACAAGAGCGGCCCCGCACCGGAGCTGTATTGCGGAGACGCCGATGCCAACGGGATGCTGAATATTCTGGATGTGACCTACCTGATAAATTATTTATATAAAGATGGCCCGCCTCCCCCGCCATAATAGGCGTAGCTGACGTATTTTTTGTAGTTACCTTATTTTTTTGTTGACTGTTTTTAAGTCAGGTTGTATAATCTTAGACTAAACAGATATTGGATAATTATGCCTGGACTTTGACGGCCAAACAAGGGAGGTGAGAAAAAGGAATTTAGTTAATGCTGAATTGAATTTAGCTTCGCAAGGAAGCGTTTCTTTCTTTTTTAATGTTTTTAAAAAATGATTGATCTTTTTCGGCATTAAACTGTCTATTAATAGAAGGGTTTATTGTTAAAATGACGAGGGTCAATCGCAAAACAGGTGAGAAACCGTAAAATTTATATTTAAATGGGAGTTTATTATGAAGCGTAATTGGATAATGCTTTTAACTTTGGCCTGCCTTGTTTTTTCATTTGCCACGGCCGGCGCCATGGTAACGTTGAAAGCGGTCATCGAGCCGCTGACCGATGGTAAGATACAAGTCAACGAAACTGTCAATATCGGCATTTATTATTTCAATGATTATGGTGAAGTTATTGCCGCCAGCGCCCCGCTTCGGTTCTACGAGCAGTCGGGCGGAGTCATGAATGTCCAGCATGTTGACGTGGCTGGCAAGCAGGTCGGTGATTATCGCACCGGCACCGTTTTGGTTTCCGAGGCATCGGTTTGGGAAGATCCCGCCTGGGATGCGGCCGGAACACTGCTCGACACGCTGGTCGGTTTCAGCTGGGACGGCTCACTTCCGGATACAATCAACTTCAGCTGGTCGGCTTTCCCGGGATGGCAGAGCGCGGCCGATACGACCAAAAAATACGAAATTTCCGTTCAGTTTTTGAATGGCGGCACTTTCTGTATTGATTCCGTTACCGCGGTCCCCGACCAGGTTCCTTCCGGCGTTTATGACTGGCTCTTTGATGATCCGAACGCCACATTCATCGCCCAGTGCTGGGAAGTCGAGGGTGGAATCGATGTAGAAGAAATCGAAAACGGAATTCTGCCGACCGAATTCGAACTGGGTCAGAATTATCCCAACCCGTTCAACCCGAATACGAAAATTGATTTCGCGGTTCCGTCTATTGCCGACGTGAATATCTCAGTGTTTAATATTCTCGGTCAGAAGATTGCCACATTGGCCGACAAGGAATTTGCGGCCGGATATTATTCGGTTGACTGGGATGCCACTGCTGATGACGGTAGTGATGTTGCCTCCGGAATTTATTTTTACAAAATCAGTGCTGATGATTATCAGGCCACCAAGAAATTGATGCTGATTCGCTAAAAAACTGAGGCCAAAATATCCAACCCCCCGCTTGTATAGTGGGGGGTTAATTTTTTGTCTAATAACAACTTATGATGTAGAAGGGCTATATTATCAGGGCTTGCATAAGTCATTTACTAACAATGATATAGGTTTTCCAAAAAATTATATTATCCATAATATCTTAATTTGTGAAATATTTTGGTTTGTGTAATGTGTTGCATGTTAACAAGTTATTGGGTATATTTGTTTCATGATGGATCACGGCTGATGTCGATTTATAGAAAAAAATAAATTTTGTTGACTTATCTCTCTATATTACTTAAGATTTAAGATGACACGGAAAGGCAGCTATTTTTATAAACCTATGAAGGACAAGGTGTTATATGCTTGGAGTCGCTGACAACAAATTTACGATTGGTAAGGAAGTTTATTATCCTTTTGCAGTCGAAATGCACTATTTTAGAGTTGATAAAAAATACTGGTCGATATGTTTCGAGAGAATCAAAAAGGCCGGTTTTCGAATAATCGCCACCTCGGTTCCATGGAATCTCCATCAGGATAACAGACGTGATATCGATTTTACCGGATATTCCGATCCGAAAAAAGATTTGATTGTTTTTCTCGAGCTGGCTCGCGAATTCGGCTTCAAGGTTATTCTTCGACCCGGACCCTGGGTTTCCGCCCAGTGGCCCAATGGAGGTTTGCCCTCATTTCTTTTTCATGATCTCAAGATTTTTGCCCGCGATTCCAAGGGGCAGGAGTTGAAGCTCAAGGATGACGCCGGTGTTCAGGGCGGGTATTTGCCCAGTTATCTTCATCCCCATTATTATCACTTTCTGGGTGCCTATTTTAAGAGTTTTATCGAGACGACCAAGAATTATATATATCCGCGCGGCCCGGTTTTCATGGTCGAGATTGATTTCGAGACGTCATTCGGGCGCTATCTCGATCCCGCCTCGGCCGATTATAATCCGGATGTTCTGGCGCGGTATTATCCCGGTTTCCTGGCCTCGCGCTACGATGATATAAAGAAGCTGAAATATGCCTACAAGTCTAAGGATGAGAGTTTCGAGACGGTCGAGCCGCCTCGCGAATTCGACAATCTCGAAACCCGTGATCTTCCCAAGGTCTTCGACTGGTTCCGGTTCCGTGAATTTATGCTTAAATCTTATTTGAGCAAGCTCGAGGATTTATTCAAGTCATACACGGTCGAGCCGATTTTCTTCCGTTCGCTCTATTTCCGCCCCGGTGATCAGTTGCCTGCCTTTGACCTGTTTGCAAAAGAGCGGGATCTGATGCTCGGTACCAATGTTTTCCCGGAGGGAACATATTTCGATCTTATCCAGAAAGGCCGATATCTGCGGGGTGAGTACGGATTCTCATGGGCCTCTTCGTTTACCTCGGGTAATGCCGCTACCGACAAGGAACTTCAGACGGGAGATATTTCATACCCGGATGGTATGCGCCGATTCTATCTTGTCTCGGGACTGCTGGGCGGCTTTAATGGATTTAACCACTATATGTTTGTCAACCGCGATCACTGGATGGGTGGACCGCTGGCCAATGACGGTACGATCACCAGCGGTTATGAAGTCATCAAGCGGTTCAATGCCGCCATCCTGGATTTTAAACTCAATGAGCTCGAGCGAAACACCAAAATTTGCATAGTCGGAAATCGCCATTATCAGTGGATGCGATTGCTGAAAGATACCAAGCAGTTTTCTTATATTGATTCGCTGTTGCAGGACAGTATCGGCGGATTGTGCCGCGACCTGATGCGCCTTAAACTTGACTATGATATCAGGGAGACAATCGACCCGGATGAATTGAAAAAATATGATCTGGTGATTATGCCCTCGGCCGAATTCATGCCCGAGGCGGAGCAGGAGGCGATTGTCGAACTTCTCAAGAGGGGTGTGAATGTCATAATGTGCGGTTTGATGCCCAAATATGACGAGGAGTTCAGGGACTGTCAGGTATTATCGCGTCATATGAGGATCAAAACCACGCTGGGATGTGGTATCGACATTATCAAACTGTCGCAGTTGAAAGGTTTCCAGTTTACGGCCAATCATTACGGACATATTCTTTCCACCGACAATAAAATCAAAAAACTGGCCACCCTGAGCAAGAAGTGTGTCGGCGTGGCCTCTTCACGCTACAAAGGAACGCTATACCTGTTCACGTTCAATCTCGGTTCCAACAGCGATCACAACAAGATGATATTCACCGAAAGCCTGCTGCTCGAAAACGGGATCTCGTCATACATGTACTGTTCCGATCCATCGGTCGATTTGGCCGTTCACAGGTCGGGCAAGAAGGCGGTCCTGTTCCTGGTGGCGCCCCCGGCCGGCGAATTGTCCGCAGTCAACGACACCGCGAGCCGTGAAGTTATCGTCCGTATGGATCTGCGCAAAATCGGTCTGGCCTCGGCCCGTTTCAAGATGACCGATCTTATGGAGGGCGAGGAAGCCGAAGGGGTCAGTATCACTTCGGACAGCCTGCGCAAGGGATTCCCGATAAAGGTCGATTTCCCCGACGGGCGGATTTTCCTGTTCGAGAAGAAGTAAAAAGTGTAACAGATACCAATTCCATATTTTTCAGGTGAGGTCATGAAGAGATTCGGTTTTCTGCGTTGCGCGGTGGTTCTGCTGTTTGTACCCGCCGTCTTGTTCATATATTCCTGCGGCACCGTCACGGTCGAGAAATTTCACTCGGGCGGAGTGCTGGCAACGTCTTCACCCATAGCCACCGATATCGGTCTGGCCGTCCTTCAGGAGGGCGGCAATGCCATGGATGCCGCCGTGGCGGTCGGTTTTGCGATGGCGGTATGTTATCCGGAGGCGGGTAATATCGGCGGTGGCGGGTTTGCGATAATATATGATGCCGGAACGAAGAAAGTCGAGGCTCTCGATTTCCGCGAGACCGCTCCCGGACTGGCGACGCGCGACATGTATCTCGATCCCGACGGCAATATCATCAGCGGCAGTTCGCTGGTGGGCGCCGGCGCGGCCGGGGTGCCGGGGACGGTGGCCGGTATGTATGAAATATGGAAAAAGCACGGCAGCCTCGACTGGTACCGCCTGATGGAACCGGCGATTAAACTGGCCGATACCGGTTTCGTACTCGATGATTACCTGGGCGGAAAACTAAGCGACTATGCCGGTAAACTGGAGGAATTTCCGGAAACCAAAGCGGTCTTTTTCTCCGACGGATCGATATTGAAGACCGGCGACAGACTGGTGCAAAAAGATCTGGCCGCGACGCTCGACCGAATTGCGCTCGACAGTCTCGACGGATTTTACTCCGGTGTAACCGCCGATTTGATTGTCGCCTCGATGGAAAATAACGGCGGAATAATAAATCATGATGATCTGGCCGGGTACGAACCGGTCTGGCGACAGCCGATACATTTCACTTTCGATTCACTGGATGTTTATTCCATGCCGCCGCCGTCATCGGGCGGCGTGATAATCGGCGAGATTTTGAAGACGATCGAACCGTTTGATTTCTTCCATTACAATTCGTCGCATCCCGAATATATTCACCTGTTTGCCGAGGCCTGCCGGCTGGCCTTTGCCGATCGCGCGGTACATCTCGGCGATCCCGATTTTATCGAGAACCCGGTTTTGGAACTGCTCGACTCGGCGTATATAGAATCGAGGCGGGCTCTTATAAATCTTCAAAGCGCCGCCAATTCCGGAGAAATAGGTTCCGGTTTGCCCGACAAATATGAGGAATCGGAATCGACCACTCATTTTTGCATAGCCGATTCATCCGGCAATGTCGTTAGCCTGACCTACACGCTTAACGCCTCATTTGGAAGCAAACTGGTGGTTGACAGCGCCGGTTTTATTCTGAATAACGAAATGGATGATTTTTCGATCAAGCCGGGCGAACCCAACCTTTACGGTTTGATCGGCGGCCGGGCCAATGAAATCGCTCCGGGCAAGAGAATGCTATCGTCGATGTCGCCGACCATCGTCATGCTCCGGGATAAGCCGTTGCTGGCGCTCGGCGCACCGGGCGGTTCAAAAATTATCACCACCGTCGCCCAGGCCGTGGTTAATTTCTCGCGCTTCGATTTGAATCTTCAGGAACTTACCGCACATCCCCGTTTCCACCATCAGTGGCTCCCCGACTCGCTTTACCTCGAGGTGCACGGTTTCGATATCAATGTTAAACAGGAGTTGATTTCACGGGGGCATCTTATCAAGGAACGTGAGCCGTTTTCCGATTTGCAGATTATCCATATTACGCCCAACGGATTGATGACCGGGGCATCGGACCCGCGCAAGAACGGCCGGACGGCCGGATTTTAATCAGTATTTACTAAGTAACACTCGTACCCGTATCATCGGGTGCCGCTTTGGATGTGGCGATTTTTTTACAAAGCGACAGGTAGCCCGTAACCGCCGCGCCCGCGCCGAGTATAAAAGCGAGAATATAAACAACCCAACCCAGTCCGGGGAGACGGAACAGCAGTGTCAGGATTATCAGCCCCACCATCAATTCCCAGCCGAGAGCTGTCTTTTTACCGGAACGGAGGAATTTGAAAACCAGTCGGCCGATGGCAATCGAGGAATAAATCTTGCCGATATAGAACAGCACCGTGGCCAATAGTATCAGCATCAGACCGAGCGGTATGCCGACAATGAACAGGCACAGCACGACCGCGCCGCCGGTGCAGATGATAAATGTCAGCAACCCGATGGCCAGTGTCTGCCAGAACCGGTTGTTTATCTGATCGGCGGCTTCATGGGTATGCCGGTTCAACAGGATTATAAGTCCAAACCCGGTGACCAGAGCCATCAGGAAGAACAAAAATCGGGCAAAAGCGGCAAAAGAAGAAAAATCACCGGAATCGATATCCTCCTCCGGTTCTTTCCAGTTAACACCACCCTCGATTATGGCGTCATCGTCTATTTCGGCCTTGTTTTTCGACGTGTATGTCAGTTCTCCGCCGATTCTGGCCGGCCGATCAATATAGATTTCATTAGCCGTGATATCAACATCGCCGTCGATATTGCCCGTGATATAGACAATATCTCCTCCCACTTCCGCATCGCCGTGGACGGTGCCGCGCACATAGACAATATTGCCGGAGCAGTTAAGATCGACATTAACAATCGCATCCCGGTCGATTTTAATCTCATTACCCAGGGCGAGAAGATTGCGGCCGATGGCGGCATCGGTTTGAACGGTATAGCCAAACAGTCGGGCCGTCTGCGCCACCTCTCCACCGAGGCGGACATCATAGGCGAAGATATTGGCATTGCCGAGAATCATCCCGGCCGCGTCATGCTCAAAACAAAAGGCGGTTAAATCGCCCTCGACAATTCCATAAACCTCGCCGTAGTTTCCGAATATGTAAAGATCATCGTCAAGAGAATCCCGGCTGGAAACGATATTGGATTGATCGGACATAAAAACCGAACCCGATACGGGAATATAACTCAGCGCCAACAGCAAAATCATAATCGATGTAATTTTAAGGCGCATACAGTCTCCCTATCGTAAATTCGGTATTATGTGTTCTGTACTAATCTACGTAAAAACGGGTATAAGGTTGCTTCATGCATATAATTATAAAACCTGTTGCCAAACTCGATTAGTGTATTTATAATGTTAAATGAAAGAATGAAACGCAACAAAAAACTGTTTTGAATATATTATTCCTCTTTCTGGTTGCCCTTGTCTGCTTTGTCGTCGCCTACCGGTTTTATGCCCGATATGTCGCCTCCCGGCTTGGTGAAGATCCCGATCATGTTACCCCGGCGGTCGAAAAAAACGACGGTGTCGATTTTGTGCCGACCCGGACGCCGGTTTTGTTTGCGCATCATTATGCCACTATTGCCGGAGCGGGGCCGATAATCGGCCCGACCCTGGGGATTCTTTACGGCGTCGGTCCGGCCTGGATATGGATAGTTATCGGCGGTATCTTTTTCGGGGCGGTGCATGATTTCAGCGCCCTGTTCGCCTCGATCCGAGAAAAGGGCAGTTCGATGGCTGAGATAGCCCGCAAGGCGCTTGGTGAAACCGGGTTCCTGATGTTTATAATTTTTACCTCAATCATGCTTATCCTGGTTACTTCGGCCTTTTTGTCGCTGACGGCGGTGTCGCTGACCTCAATCTGGCCGATCGACAAACTCGGCCTCGATCCCGATCAGACGCTGTTGCGGACGAGGATGGTCGGCGGGCAGGAAATGGGAATAATCGGCGGTATCGCCTCGACTTCGGTCATTATTATCACCGCCATCGCGCCGTTGCTCGGCTTTCTTATTTTCAGGAAATCGATCAAAACGGTCTATGCTTTCGCGCTGGCCCTGCTGGTTTGTGTCGCGTCGATTTATGTCGGCTTTTTGGTTCCGGTTCAGATTTCGGGGCTGGCATGGATGATTATCCTGTCGATATATGTTCTCTTTGCGGCCGGTTTGCCGGTCTGGTTTATTCTGCAACCGCGCGATTTTATCAATGTCCAGATATTATATGCCGGTCTGGCGGTTATCATGCTTGCAGTGATTATCGGCGGTATCAACGGTCTGACGACACAGATGCCTACTTTCAATCTGGCCGAGGGTACCGAACATATGGGACCGGTCTGGCCGATTCTTTTTATCATCATTGCCTGCGGGGCCATCTCCGGTTTTCATGCCCTTGTGGCGGGAGGGACATCTTCGAAACAAATATCTCGCGAAACGGATGCCAGAAAGGTCGGTTATGGCGCCATGATACTGGAATCGATTCTGGCCATTCTGGTAATACTGGCCATAGCCTCATCGCTGAAAATGACCGACTATATGGCCATCACCTGGCCGGAGGGGGGGAAAGGCAACCCGATACTCGCGTTTGCGTTGTCGGTGGGACATTTGGTACATTATTCGCTCGGCATACCGACCGCACTCGGATCGATTATCGGGATATTGATGGTCGAGGGTTTTGTGGTCACTACTCTCGATTCGGCTGTCAGGTTGAATCGTTATATTTTCGAGGAATTCTGGCAACGGATATTCAAGAAGAAAGTGCCGGTGATTTGCACAAAATTCTGGTTTAACTCCGGACTGGCGGTGATATTCATGTTTTCTCTCGCCGTCAGCAATGGTTATAAACTTATCTGGCCCGTGTTCGGCGCCAGCAATCAGCTTCTGGCGGCGTTGACCCTTATCGCGGTCACGGTCTGGCTCAACATGTCCGGGAAAAAGAGCTGGTTCACCTTCGTTCCGGCCATAATTATGGTCGTAACAACAATTGCCGCATTGGTTTATTATCTGTTTGACCGATACATTCCCAACCTCAACGTAGCCCTTATAATAACCGACCTGATATTACTGATGCTGTCGGTAGGCGTCATTATCCAATCGCTCAAGAAAACGGTCTTTTCTCACGATTTCCGCAAAACCCCTCGAGTTTCTTCATAATCTGTTAGACGGCAATAAATAAAGCCGGTTTTCTGCCGATAATCAGAAAAACTGCAAGAGCATATGGAAATGAAGATATTTCAGGATAAAGGCAAGACAATCCTCCCCCGCGTGGATTCCGTGTTTCTCCTTTCGCGAATCCTCATGCTTTTGGGAGCGGGATGGTTTCTGGTCCATTCGGCCACTCAATGGTGGCATGTGTTACCGATTGTCATTCTCTCGGCGACATACCTGATTACTCTTTTTATTTTCTGGCGCTTGTTGAGTAAGCGCGAGCGTGACCTTAGAAAAGCGTATCTCTCCATTATTGTATTTGAACTGGTGTTCATATCGGCCCTGATCCAATTCAGCGGCGGCTATAATTCCGATTTTTATCTGCTCTATTTTGTCATGGTTGGTTTTTCGGCATATTTACTGACCATGACGGCTACGCTGATACTGGTTGGTTTTACCACCGCCGTGTATTTGCTGATTTCGGCCATGAGCATGGAACTCAACTCCATAATCAGCCTTGTCTTGAGGATTGGGTTACTCTGGTGCCTGCCGCTGGCGATAGCCTTTGTTTCCGATTATGTCCGTCGTTCCGAGAAACGTCTGCTTAAGCTGTTCGACACGCTTAATCAGCGAACCTCGGAACTCGAAAAATCACAGGCACACGTGGAGATGATCTACGAGAACTCGCGTATTCTCGGTGGGATTCTCGATGTCGACGGTATGACCGAGGGTGTCATGAAAATCATGGGTACGATTCTGGCCTACCCGGCCAGCGCGCTGCTGCTTGTCGGACCCGGTAATAATTTTATCTATCGCGGAAGGAATATCGGCGGCCAGGATAATTTTCATCTCAAGGCGGTCGATGAAAGCAAATCCGATCTAATCAGGCGGGTCGCCAATCAGACCGAACCGGTGGTCGTTAATGATATCGCGGAGCGCCGCGACTATCCACCGCTAAGGACAACCACGCGGTCCGTGATGCTTCTGCCGATGGTGACTCATGGTCGCGCCACCGGTATTCTTCTGGCCGAATCCCCGCAACCGGGCGCCTTCTCGGATAAAGACCTCAAAATACTGGCGGTTGTCGCCCGGTCGGCGGCGATGGCTCTGGAAAACGCCACGCTGCATAAAAAGACCGAAGAACTGACCATCACCGACGAACTGACCGGCATTTACAATTACCGTTATTTCGCGCAGAAACTTAAAGAAGAACAGCGGCGTGCGTCACGCTATAATTTACCGCTGTCGCTGATTATGCTTGATATTGACTGGTTTAAGAGGTTTAATGATACTTACGGACATGAGGTTGGAAATATTGTTTTGAAGGGCATCACCAGAGTAGTCAAGAAGTGTATAAGAGACGTAGATATATTTGCCCGTTACGGCGGTGAGGAGTTTGTGATAATTCTACCTCAGACGCCCAGTATCGAGGTCTCAAAGATTGGCGAACGAATAAGAAATTCGATTGAGGATACAACGTTCGGCGGCGGCGATGAGATTCCCGATCTGAAAGTTACCGTTTCAGTCGGGGTCAGTTCATTCCCCGAAAACGGTAGGCCGAACGACGAGCTCCTGTCGATTGTCGATCAGGCATTGTACCGGGCCAAGGGCTCCGGCAAAAACAAGGTATGTGTAATCTGATGATTGATCGTATCGGACAGCTATTTATAACCGGGTTCAGCGGCAAACAGCCGCCGGATGATTTTCTCGAGTTTGTCGCCTCCGAGAATATCGGCGGTGTTATCCTGTTCGAGAATAACTGCAATCCGCATAATGCGGCCGAGGATCTAATCAAGCAGGTCAATGCCGTTTCGAGAAAGATTCCCTTTATCGCCGTCGATCAGGAGGGGGGAAGGGTCTGTCGGTTCAGGGGTAAACCGGCTGAGTATCCCGGCGCGTCCGAGTTTTCCGGCCGGGGCGACCTCGACAGATATGTGGAGCAGTTCAACCGGGCGGCATATTATATTCATTCGCTCGGAGTCAATCTGCTTCTGGGGCCGGTCGCCGATCTCGCTCTCAACAGCGAGAATAAGTGTCTCGAAGGGCGGACTTTCGGCAAAAGCCCGGCGCATGTGATACCGTATATCGAGCGGACAATCAAAATAGCCAAGCGTCTGGGATTGCTGACATGCCTGAAGCATTTCCCGGGACTCGGCGCCGCCGGCCAGGATCCTCATCTTAAGCTGGCCACCGCCGATTATGATTTGCAGACTTTTCTCAATCGCGAGGCGCTTACATTCAAAGCCGGGATCGACAGCGGCGCCGATATGGTAATGAGTACCCATGTCATCCTGCCGAAACTGGATACGAATATTGCCACGGTGTCGGAGATGGTTGTGCATCTGTTCCTGCGCGAAAAACTCAATTTCGACGGCATCGCCATAACCGATGACCTTTTGATGAAGGGCATCGAATCGACCGGAAGTTACGGCGAACGCGCCCTGCGGGCCTTCAAGGCGGGACATGATATTATGCTGTTCGGACCGAATCATAAAGCGGCTGCAGAAGCGGTGGCATATTTCAAAGAAGCATTTAAGAAAGGCGATATCGACGAAGAAAGGCTGACAATTTCGCTGGATCGCATTTCCGGCATAAAGTCGAAATTGACCTCATCGGTCATTTTATAGTAATGTTAAAAAAGCAACAGGCAAGGAAAAACCTGAATATAATCGGATTGAATTCGGGGACATCGGCCGATGGGATCGATCTCGCAGCCGTCAAGGTCAATATTGTCTCCAAAAAACTGACCGTGAAATTTCTGGCCGGCAAGACTATCCGTTACCCCGCAAAACTCCAGAGCCGTTTGCATGATGCCATCGATAACCGGATGATCTCGATCGATGAGTTTATCCGACTCGACCGTGAGCTCGGACATTTTTATGGTATGCAGGCCGAACGCTTTCGCCGCAACCTGAAAAACAAAGGCGTAGCGGTCAATCTTGTGGCATCGCACGGCCAGACAGTCCGGCATCTCCCGGGAAAAGTGAAAATCGACCGATCGAAACAAAGCGCGACATTGCAGTTGGGGCACCCCGAGACAATCGCAGCGACCACCGGCCTTCTTACCGTCGCTGATTTCCGGCAGTCGGATATTGCCTGCGGGGGAGAGGGTGCGCCGATAACGACGACGGCGATGCACCTTCTGTTTGCCGATAAAAAAAATGACCGGATGCTTGTGAATATCGGCGGCATCTCGAACTATTTCTTCTTCCCGCGAGGAAAGAACCGAAAGTACATGACGGCGTCGGATTGCGGCCCCGGTAATTCGCTGATCGATATTATCGCGAAAAAATCATTCGGGAAAAATCTCGACCGCAACGGGAGCCTCGCGGCACGGGGGAATATATCGAAAAGACTGCTGAGCATTATGAGCGCCGACAGTTTTCTCAAGGGGAAATACGGCCCCTCGACCGGCAAAGAGAGATTCGGCGGTAAATTTGCCGATAAAATTATCAGGGCGGGCTCGAAGCTTCGATTGAATAAATACGATATAATGGCGACCACCACGGAGCTTACCGCGGTCGCGATTATGCGGGCGATAAAGAAAAAACTCGAAAAGCACAATATCAATCATGTATATTTACTCGGCGGCGGATTGAAGAACAAGTATCTGCTGAAACGGATGCATGAAAATATGCCGGGCGTGAGATTTATTTCGGTCAGCGAGCTGGGTTACGATCCGGATTATCTCGAGGCCGTATGTTATGCGGTCATGGGCGCCATGACCGTCGCGTCGCGGCCCTCGGGCCTGTACCATGTAACCGGTGCGGCGAAAGACAGTATCGCCGGGCGGATAATACAACCATAACAGGGGACATCAAGTGAAGGCAAGTTCATCGGGAGCATTGAATACTTTTATAAGGCACTTCATACGCTGGGGCACAATTGTGTTGCTGGTGGTTATTGTCTGGGGGTGCGGTGCGGTTCCGTCGATCAGGGAAGGCTCCGAGGACAATTATGTCCGCCTGCCTTTTGTTCGTATTCTGCTGGCCAACAACAGCACCGAGATGGCGGTGACCGGCAACAAGGCGATTTCGGTGGAATGTGTGAAAAACGGCAAGAGCCTGGTGTACTATGCCTCGCATCCGATCAGCGTCAAACTCGGACGCCGGGGTGTGACGGTCAATATGCGCGGCCGCGCTATCGGACATGATTTCGACGAGGTCCTGCTGACGCCGCGTGATAAAAACGGTCTCCTGAAATACCGCGAAACCCGCTACCGAGGCATGTTTAAGATTATTCCCAACGGCCGCAGCCTGGAACTTATCAATATTGTCCATATGGATGAATACCTTAAAGGCGTCGTGCCGCCGGAGATCGGCTGGGCGGGGGAGGAAGAATTCGAGGCGGTCAAGGCACAGGCGGTGGCCGCGCGAACCTACGCCATGAGCCGCCTGGCGCAGTACCCGGATAAACCGTACGACATGAAATCGGATGTCACCGATCAGTTGTATCATGGTGTCGAGGTGGAAAAACCGCTGGTGTCGAAGGCGATCGAAGAAACCCGGGGTTATGTCATAAAATACAACGGCGAGCTGATTAACGCTTATTATCATTCCACCTGCGGCGGCCATACCGACGATATCGAGGAAGTATGGGACAAAAAATCGGCGTCGTACCTGCGCACCGTCGATGACAGCGGCTTTTGTTCCTGGTCGAAATATTATAACTGGGACGAAACATACACCGCCAAACAGCTCACCATGCGTATCGAGGAATACCTGTCGTCGGAGCGCGGGCGGGTGATTCGTATCGGCCATATCACCGATATGTACACCAAGTCATACACGCCGGGCGGCCGTATCGCCGAGATGGTGGTGCAAACCGATAAAGGCAGTTTTGAACTTGGTCGCGATAAAATCCGCTGGGTGTTCAAACGGTCGTCGAATCCGGAGTTGATTCTCCCGTCGGCCCGCTTCTCGGTCAAGCTTGAAAAAAACGGCAAAGGCGAGGTCGAAAAAGTAAAACTGCACGGCGGGGGTTACGGTCACGGTGTCGGAATGTGTCAGTGCGGCGCCATCGGGATGTCGCGCGCGGGCCGCAAATACGCCGATATTTTGACCTTTTATTACAGCAACACCGATATCGTCAAGCTGTATTAGACTGCAAACTTTCTTTTTGCATTACATTTCCATATTATTCCCAAAAATGTGATTGGGACATATATATTTTTGTATATATTTGTCACAGGCACACTCGGCTGATAATACTATTGAAATAAATTCTTTGGCGGTAACAAAGGATGGTACACAGTATGCCGAAAAATGCGGTTATCCTGAATTCACGTCAGGGGATGCGGCCGTACGGCGATGATCACTGGGTTGTCAACTCCTATCGGGCGGTGCAACATGCCGCCGCGAATAAATATTCCATGCTCACATCGGTCGGCATGAAATCATGGGAGCTGGTTCTTTACCTGGCCTCGAAATGCAACCTCCCGCAGGCAGTATATGTTCCGGTCGAAGATTCGGCCCAAGCCGATACGGTCGAAGAATCAATCACGACACAGTTCCATCTGAATAACAAGCCGGTCGAGTTCGTAATTGTCGGCGGCGAGAGCGATAAAAATGAAGATAACATCAACCGGCGCCGCGATGAAAAAATCATCGATGAGGCCGACATTATCTACCCGGTGTCGATTCGTCCCGGCGGTAATCTCGATAAACTGATAAATGCAGCGAGGCGCGGAGGGAAAGCGATAATCGAGGATTTCAGGGTTACTTACAGGGATACATCGGATAGGTGCCGGGTCGGTGTCGGGCGGGAGGAAATCAATCCGGAGATCGACAATGGATTGAAAAATTACCTGATTCACTGGACCCGGGCGGCTCACCACGGCTGGCCGGATGAATCGGCCTATGATTATTACCATGATATATGCGAATTGAAAGCAGAATACCCCCGCTCCGGTTTGAAAACATTGATAAGAATATTAATCGACGGAAAATTACTGGCCTCGTCGCGGCATTATCGCAGGGGCCTGTCGGCCGTCGCTTTTTCTTCACTGGCGCCGAGCAACGCGGTTGATCTTATGAAATGGCGCGCGCGCTATCGTGAGATGACCATCGAACCGTATGGTGTCGCCATCGAAAAGGCTTATGCCGAGACACTTGGTGTCAAAAAGGTATTCTACGGCAACCCGGAGATGTATGATTATCTCGAGGAGGAGAACAAGCCATATTTCCAGAGCATCGGTGTCAAGGGCTGCTGGATACCCGAGAAAGAACACCGCCACATTGGTGACATCGATTTAACTTTTGTTCCGTCGCATCGCATGGCGGTAATTGTCCGTGATGCGAATGAAAAGGAAAAAATAGAGGGGATTTTCGACGGGCGTATTTACAGCCTGTGCCGGTAATGGGTTAGTTTCTGTGTGAATTAATTAATTCGTGTGTTCGACATCTTCGAGTAGTTTCATATACCGGCCCGCCCATTTGTCGCGCGAGTGGTTATTGCTAACGTACTCATGGTATTGCCGTCCCAGCTTATCACCGTCGATATCTTTCTTATACAGCGAGCGAATAATGTCGGCCAGTTGCTCCGGGCTGCGTGGTGAAAATGTGAGCGCCCCACCCGCTCTTTCGAGCAACTTGGTGGTTTCACCTTCATAGGAACCGAATGCGATCGGCCTGCCCGCCGCCATATATTCGAATATTTTGGTCGGCAGGGCGACTTTGGCCACCGGGACTTCCTTGAGACATTCTACCAGCACGTCACCCGCTTTAAGATAGAACGGGATCTGCGAAAGCGGTTGCAGACCTGTGAATGACACATTATCCAGCTTATATTGATTGGCGAGTCTTTCCAGCGAATATTTCTTCTGTCCGTCGCCGACAAAAACGAAGTGGTATTGCTTTTCATCGGCCAGCAGACGGGCCGATTCGACGATTGATTCGAGCGGTCGAACCCATCCCAGGGTGCCGCTGAAGACGATCAGATATTTATCTTCCCAACCGTATTTTTTCCTGATGCCGTTGGAGTGGCTGTTTATGAAATCATAGCCGACGCCGGATTTTATGGTGGTCAGGTTTTTCTTTTCGACGCCGTTATGGGACAGCCAACTTTCGATTCCCTCGGTAACACAGACAATATGGCTTGCCTTGCGATACAGGAATTTCATGACGCCGGAAATGCATCGGGTAAAGAACGACTTATTGAGATTCCCGAACTGTTCGCCCGACTCCGGTTGCAGGTCCCTGATTTCGAGCACGAGTTTGGTTTTTCTTAGCCGGCTAATTACATAACCGAGAGCGGCCGAGGTCACCGGGGGTGAGGAGGCCAGGATGAGATCGAATTTACCCTTGATGCGCAGGCTGTTGATAATCGATGTAATAAGGAACGTAATAAAGCCGATCATCCGTTTTTTCGGCTGTGCGTTAGAGGCCGGAAGAACCCATGAGCGCCGGATGTCGATACCGTTAATTAACTCGCGGTGATAAAACTTACCCTTATATTCGGGCGGAACTATACCGTCAGGGTAATTGGGCATGGCGGTCAAAACGGTTACATCGTGTCCGTTGTCTTTGAAATGCGAAGCAAATTCAAAGAGTCTTCGTACCGCTCCGCGTTCCGGCGGAAAATGTTGGGTAATCAGTAAGATTCTCATAGCCTTACGCACTTTAGACGGCCAATCTACTAAAGTCGCTTAAGAAAATCAATATAAAAAAGCGATTTATTGTAACGACCGTATCAGGTGTCGATTTCCTTCTTTTGATGTATACGTTTCACCGGTTAATTTGATTCAATAATAGATTCCAGGATGAGGGACCCAATACCCATTGTGAGTTAATCTTGAATGCTTCCCGGCAATCGTCCCTTAACTTGCTTCCTTTCAATACAACCGAATTTCATGCGAATTCGTGTTCAAGATTTCCGACAAGATATTAAAAAATATAGAAAAATCAAGTCCGGTTATGCCAAAATTACTTAAAAAAGACAAGTTCGACACGGCGATTTTTTTGCCTTCCCTCGCTGGTGTCATTTGAGGCTATAAAATTAACCTCACCCTTTCCAACTGGAGATAAACGGTCAGTGTCGATGCCGCTTCGAACCAGATAATCTCGCACCCTGTTTGCCCTCTTTTGAGACAAGTTCCTGTTAGCTTCGGCGGTGCCGATATTGTCGGTGTAACCGTTGATCTCAACCCGCAAACCGGGAGCCTTGCCCAGAATTCGGGCAATTTTATTGAGAATCTCCTGTGTATCGCGGTCGATTTCGAATGATCCGGACTTGTATTTTATATTCAGGATTATCGGTTGTTCAAGAATCGAAAGGTCAAGGCAACCCGACTGATCCACCGCAAGATCGGCATCGGAATCAGGGCAATTATCAAGACCGTCCGGCACACCGTCCCTGTCGCCATCCAGCGGGCATCCATAGACATCGACAAGCGCCCCGATTCTGTTTCGGGGGCATTTGTCGAGATAATCCGGCACGCCGTCGCAATCGACATCCACCGGGCAACCTCGAATATCGACCATTCCATAGGCCGATGGCGGCGTGGAGTGGCAGTCATCATTGAAATCAGGAATGCCGTCACCGTCGGAGTCTTTTCTTTTCTCCTGTGGGACAACCACTTCCGCTGGCTGTGGGACGTTTTTCCCGATTTCAGAAACCGGTTCTAAAACAACCCGGCGTGGTTCTTCACCCGGCCAGCGATCGGATCCGCCACCCATCCCGAACATATATGTAAGACTCAGCCCGGCACGAAGCTGCCATTTGCTAAGGTCGTCCTCGAATTCCTGCTGAAACTCGAGGCCGGCGCCGGTCAAAAATCTGGCATGAATATCCAAATCAAGTTTGAATCTGGGGTGAATACGATATTCCATGCCAATTTTTGACAGCAGAATGACTTCGGTGGCCGAAAGATCGGTCAATTCGCTTCTCTCTCCCAGCGTTTTCAAAGTTGTGTCGGTATCGGGATCGGTTACTTTCCAAACCGATATCCCGCCCCCAAAGCCGGCATTTGCAGAAAATCGGCTGGTATAGGGTATTAAACGATAATCGAAAAATACTGACAGGTCATAACCCTTGAATGCCCGTCCCCGTGACAGCGCATCCGAGCCGAACTTGAATTCGCCCCCGGCGGTTGAATCGTCATATATTATGAATTTCGTAAACCCGACTCCAAGGCGCCAGTTGTTCTTAAAATAACTGTCTAATTCCAGACTGAAGTCGTTATCTATCGTATACCAGGGAGCCATACCACCAAGCAGGGTGTTGAAGCCTGTCCCCATACTCAAAGAATAACGGTGGAACCCATCCGCACCTGCCGGGGATACTAACAGAAGCATAACGGCGATGGTTATAATTATCTTCATGCCTCTAATTTTACATTTGTTAACCTATAAATCAATAAAAAAGATTTACCGCGAGTTTAATATCTAAAATGATCTTTGTCGATCCGGTTTGGAATTGACAAATCCGGCAAAATATTGTTAATTATTAAAGCCTTATCAGTTCTGCTGAAGGCCGGTTAATCAATTAGATGATTAAGAATATTCTGAGATTTAAAATTGCGTCTATTTAATATTATTTCGACATACTATGAGCTGGTTAGAGGATTCAACTTTGGAATTTCAACTATGGCATGATTGGCCTCAAAATCCAAATGATGCGGTAAAACTGCAGTACGAACTTAAAAACGAAATCGATTCCTCGACAACACTTGGACAACCCGCGGTGGTTGCCGCCGTCGACACGGCATTCAACAGCAAATATAATCGCCTGTATGCGGCCGCCGTTTCATTAACATATCCCGATATGGGTAATTTCGAGAGGGCCGTCGCCGAGTGTGAAACGAAATTTCCCTATATACCGGCCCTGCTTGCGTTTCGCGTGGGGCCGGTGATACTGAAGGCGCTCAGCAGACTCACGACCAAACCTGATGTGGTGATTTATCCCGGACACGGCCTGGCTCATCCCCGGGCATGCGGCATGGCTTCGCATCTCGGCCTGATAACCGATATTCCCTCGATAGGTTGCGCCAGAAGAAGTTTGACCGGCGATTACCGGGTGCCTGCCTCCGAGAAAGGAAGCTGCTCGTCGTTGTTCGTATCGGATGTCGAAGTCGGTTTTGTATATCGAACGAAATCGAATGTCAAACCGATATTCATAACCCCGGGACATAAATGCACTATCAGGGATGCGCTGGAGATTGTCATTTCGTGCCTGACCGAGTATCGGATGCCAGAACCGCTCAGGCTGGCTCATCTGTTCGCGAATAAATACAAGCAGTCGGCCGAGAGAAAAATGGAGACAATGCGCAGTATGGCCGGTAAAAATACAGGCTAAAATCTCCCGCCTGCCGTATATTATCAAAGATATGATTTTATCGACAAATGAAATAAAACGCCTGGCCGAAGAAATATATCCATACCAGGTGGAAATTTTTCGGCACCTGCATCGATACCCGGAGTTATCCGACCGGGAATTCGAAACCACCCGTCTTCTTAAAAAGCAGTTGAGAAAAAACAAGATCACCATCAGGGCGCTGAAAATTAAAACCGGAACGATCGGCCTGATCAACCCCGGCATGAAAACCGCCGTCGCCCTCCGTTCCGATATCGACGCCCTGCCGATTTCCGAATGCACCGGCCTCCCGTATCGCTCGAAAAACTCGGGTGTCATGCATGCCTGCGGACATGATATACACATGGCCACCGTCCTCGGTACCGCGGCCGTCCTGAGCCGCTTGAAAAAACATCTGCCCGGATGTGTTAAATTTATTTTCCAGCCGGCCGAGGAACTACCGCCCGGCGGCGCCGAACGGATGATCAAAGAAGGGGTTCTGAAAAAACCGGATGTGAAGATGATTTTCTCCCTGCACACCGATCCCACTGTCCCCACCGGCCGGATTACTATCCGCGACGGGGCGACGATGGCCTCGGTGACAGATTTTGACATCACCATAATCGGGGTCGGCGGTCATGCCGCCGTGCCGCATCGTGCGGTCGATGCCGTTGCGGTGGCGGCCGAGGTTGTCGAGGGTATGCAAAAAATAGTCTCCCGCGAGACCAGCCCGATGAAACCGATGGTGATTACATTCGGCAGGATACATGGCGGCACGGTGCGAAATGTCATTGCCGACCGGGTTTATCTGTCCGGCACCGCCCGGACCCTGCACCCGGAAAATATAGGGCGGATAGGCCGTCTCATAAAACGGACGGTTTGTGGTATCTGCCGCGCCCGCGGGGCCAAATATGAACTATCGGTACTGTCCGGGTATCCGGTTATGGTAAACCATGAAAGCGCCAACAGGATCATCGAACAGTCATACGCTGAATTATTCGGCAAAAAATACGTGGGGGAGACGCCGCAGACGATGGGCGGGGAGGACTTTTCATTCTATCTGCAGAAAACGCCGGGGGCGATGTTCCGGCTGGGCGTGAAAAATAATAAATTACGCGCCGGTAAACCGTGGCACTCGCCCGAATTTATCGCCGATGAAAGAAGTATATATTATGGAACGGCATTATTGATCCAATCCGTCCTTAACTATTTTGACGGCGCCTGATATGAAAAAACATGTCCTGTTAATTTTATCGCTTATTATTATCGTTTCGATTTCGACAGTCGATGCGGTCGAGATGTACCCCAATCTGGTGGTCAACTATTCCGATTTTTCCTTTGTCTCGTCGGTGGCGGTGGGGTATCAGTATGTTTATTTCGGGACGACTCACGGGATCACCCGTTACGATAAAATCAATAAACGCTGGGCCAATCCGCTGACGACGCTGGAGAATTTCTATGATCGCCGCATCTATACGGTACGGGCGTCATTCGATGACGAAAATTTATGGGTGAGCACCGATATCGGTAATTTCGAATACAGCCGGACAATGAAGCTCTGGCAGCCGATCGAGAAACTTCCCAAAGATGAAACGCAGTCGAAGCATCTCGCCCCCGATCCGTTTTATTTTGCCCCGGTTGGATACAATTACATGTCGAGCGGTTATCTTGTCGATGAATTCGGGCGCGAATATGTCCTGACCGACATTGTCGATGACAACTGGGCCAATTTGTGGCTCGGCATCTGGGGGCTTGGCGCGGCCTGGGCCGATATCGACAGCCGGCAGATCGAGATGCTTCAATTCGGGCCGCTTCATATCGATATCACCGCGCTTTGTAATGTCGGCGGTGAGTTATGGATGGGCGGTTTGACCGACAGCGCTTATCGCGCCGGGCTGACCGCTTTCGACTGGCGCATCAACGAATTCGATTATGTCCAGTACAGCGATCAGAGACGTTTTTTAGAAGCCGATATTTATGATCTTTACGCCGATGACGACCGCCTGCTGGCCGCTACTGCCGACGGAGTCTGGATAATCGATCCGGGGAAAAAGGAATTTATCGAGCGGTTGTCACGCCGGGCCGGTGTTCCCGATAACAGGGTTCTCTGTGTTCATGCCGCCGATGATTTTCTCCTGGCCGGGACCGAATTCGGCCTGGGGGTTATCGATATGTTTTCCGACACTTCGGACCAGATGGCGCGGGTGTTGATGCCCTCGTTGACGGTAATATGTCTCGAAAGCGCCGGGCGCGATATATGGATCGGAACCGACAACGGTGTTTTTCGATGGCGGCCGGACAAGGAGAAGCTGGGTCGCCTGAATGTCGATGATCTTGCCGGATTCTGGGCTATCAACGATCTGTACAATAAAGACGGCGTCATGTGGGTGGCCGGAGAAAACGAACTGGCTTCGATCGATCTGGAAACCGCCGCTATCGAAGTTTTCCCGGAGGTGTTGAATTACGGCGGCGTGAGAGCGGTGGCGGTGCAGGACACCCTGATAGCCGTGGCCACCGGGTACGGCCTGTTGATGATTTTCGACGGCGTAAAAAGGTATCAGCAATTGTTCACTGTCAATGATGGTTTGATATCCAACGATATTCGAGATTTGCTGTTCGACGGCGACTATCTCTGGCTGGGGACTGACAGGGGGCTGACCCGTTTCTGGTATAAAAATCCGGCTCTCTGATTTTGCGGTATCCGGATGTCCCAATTTTAGTTGAACAAATCTTGTAAATTTCTTATAATTTTGTATTGATTGATTTCGGTAAAACGGAATATTATATACGATGTTGAAATTAAGACAATATATCGGTGTTTTGTCGATGTTGGTCGGCGTTATGCTTATGCCTACGGGAGTGGTGCAGGGGGTTGATCAGGATCAGTTCGAGTTATACCCGCTCGAGGTGGAAGGGGACATCTATGGTTTTCTCACCGCTGATTTCGATGGCGACACTCTCACCGATATTGCGCTGGTATATTCGCCGCTGGATGATTTCGAGACAAGGTACATAGGGCTCTATCTCCAGAAAGGTAATTCCGGCTTCAGAACAATTGCCGATTATCTGGCGCCACTTCCGCAAAGCGCGGCGCAGATAGATATTGCCGATATCGATGGCGACGGCAAGGCGGAGATTTACCTGATCGAGGCCGATCGGGTCAGCGTCATAGAATTTACACCCAATATCGGTTTTTCTCAGCCGAGGCGGATTGTCCGCCACAGGAGTATTTTCTCATTGCCGTATTTCGGCGGCATTATTGTAGAGCCGTTTCTTTTTAACATAAACAGCGCCACCGGTCCCCAGATTGTTATACCCAATTCCAAGGGGTATGCCATATTCGAACGGGGCGAGAATGCCAGTTATGTGATACTCAACCAGATTTCGGCGCCCGTGATAGGACGCAATATACGGAAAGAGCTCAAGAGATTTCGGCACAGAGGAAATATGACTTTCAACGTCAGTCTGGCCGAAATTTATATATCCGACGGCAACGGCGACGGCGCCAATGATATATATCTTCTGTGGGATCGAAAACTGTGTTGCTTTTATCAGGATGCCTCCGGTAATTTTGCCGGAAAACCGGATTTTGATATTGATTTTTACCCGGTCAACCACCGCGGTTATCTCGAAAGCGCCTTGGCCGACTGCAACGGCGACGGGCGGCTCGACGCGATTGTCTCCAATACATCGGGCGGCATCACCAATACCGAAACGCAAATAAGAATATATCTGGCCGATGCCGAGGGGCGAATCGCGGCCGGCGCCGGCAAGGAAATTTCCCTGTCCGATTCGCACTGCAACCTTCTGATCGGCGACTATGATCGGGACGGTAGTGCCGATATGGTTATCCCGGCGGTCGAACTGGGGGCGCTGGCAGCGACAAAGATGTTCCTGATGAAGAAGGCCGATCTGCATCTGCTTATATATCCGCTCGAGAAAGGAATACCGAACGATGAGCCGGCGCGGAGGATGAAATATGAATTCCGTTTTGATTTCGATGATCCCCAGCCGACGGTGGAGGTGTTTCTTGAGTGGACAGCCGATTACAACGGCGACAATCTGGAAGATCTTGTTTTTTCCGACGGGAAGGGCAAACTCCAGCTTTTCTGGGGCCGGAACGGCGAATATCTTTCCAAGAAACCGGACCTCGAAGTGTCGGTGGATCATCCGATGGAGATTCATCCAATCCATCTCAATGATGGAACCCGATCGGACCTAATCGTTGAGCATAATCTCACCGGTCGTCTCGATCGGCTGACTGTATTGAAAAATAGGGCTAATACGAGAAGATAGAAGGGTGCGTATGTCAGAAATGGAATTTCCTCAATGTTTGAAATGTAATAAGGGGCGCTTGTTGCCGCTGTCCGATTATGGCCGCGACGGCGCCACCATTATGTACAAAGCATGGGTATGCACGAATCCCGATTGCGGATTTTCGCTGCGTATCGATAATGGAGAAATAAGCTACGGCAAGCCGCTTGCCGTATCAAGCAAGTGATGAGTGTTTCGAGAATGTTCGACAACCTGTGGGTGAAACTCGCGGCCGTCGTCCTGGCGGTGCTGCTGTGGTTTCATGTCGCAACCGATAAAGTATATCAGCATCAGTACACCATACCGCTGACGCAGATCGACCTGGATGAAACTCTGGTGCTGACCGAGCCGCCCCCCGATTCGGTAACGGTTTCGGTGTCGGCCCGCGGGAAAATACTGCTTCGTACCGACTGGAAGAAAAAGGGTGTCAGGCTTGTCGCCGATCACACTCGTGTCGGCCGCTTCAAGGTCGATATCTCGGCGGCTAACCTGAGTCTGGTTCAGGCCGACAAGGTAACATTGATAGATGTGATAGAACCCCGCGAGATGTATTTCACATGCGACCGGAGGACCACCCGAGAACTGCCGGTAAAATCACGTCTGGTGGTGGTACCTGATGAAGGCTACGCTATATACGGCAGTGATTCGCTCGAACCCGGAGTTGTAAAGGTTTCGGGCCCCAACCGTCGTGTGGGCGAGTTAAGTATGGTCGAGACACAGGAGATGGTGCTGGAATATGTTCGCAGCAGTTTCTCGAAAAAACTGGGACTTACCACCGGCGATATTTACGGGATGTCGTTCGAACCCGATTCGGTTTTGGTTCATGTTAGGGTCGGCCCGGTTCGACGCAAAGTCATACCGGACCTCAAGGTCGGCCTTATCAACGCTCCGCGCCTGCGTCAGTATCAGATAGAGCCGCCGGCCGTCGAAATCCGCGTGTCCGGGCAGGCCGATGCCATCGACAGTCTTTCCCCCGATATGATATCGGTCATCGCCGATTTTGTCCTCATCGACAGCGCCGGGAGTATTCCGATTCAGGTGGTTTTACCCCCCACGATTTCTCTTATCCAAAAATCGGCCGACTCCGTAAAGATTACAATGACAAGATGATTACGCTGGGTATTGAAACATCCTGCGACGAGACCTCGGTGGCCGTCGTCAGAGATTTCGCGGAGGTTCATTCCAATATTATCCTGAGCCAGCTCATTCACGCCGGATTCGGCGGGGTGGTTCCGGAGATAGCCGGCCGCGAACATCTCAAAGCGGTGCTGACTGTATTCGAGCAGGCGATCGAAAAAGCCGGTATCGCGCCGGATAATATAGATTTAATTGCCGCCACCTACGGTCCCGGCCTGGTCGGGCCGTTGCTGGTCGGGCTCAATTTCGGCAAGGGTCTGGCTTTCGGCTATGACAAACCGTTTGTCGCCGTCAATCATCTCGAGGGGCATATCGCCGCCAATTTTATCACCCATCCCGGTCTCTCGGAACGTCACCTGACCCTGATCATCTCCGGCGGACATACCTCGCTGGTGCTGGTTGATGGTTTCGGCAACTATAAAGCACTCGGACAGACCAAGGATGACGCTGTCGGCGAGGCCTACGATAAAGTGGCCAAACTTCTCGGGCTGGGGTATCCGGGCGGAGCCGAAATAGACCGGTTGGGCAAAATCGGCGACCGCAAATATTTCCGGTTTCCCCGGGGAGTTATCAAGGAAGACAGTTTCGATTTCTCGTATTCCGGTCTCAAGACGGCGGTGGCGCTTCATGTGCGCGACCTGTCCGAGAAAGAACTGGAAGCGCGCCGCGCCGATATCGCGGCCTCGTTTCAGGAAGCGGCGCTCGAGGTGCTGGTGGTCAAGACGGCGCGTGCGGCCGCGGAGTATAATGTCGATGCGGTGACGCTGTCTGGCGGGGTGGCGTCGAACAGCCGGTTGAAAGAATTGATGCAGGAGAGACTGTCGACGGTCAGGGCCGATTTCTATTTCCCGCCGCCGGAGTTATGCACCGATAATGCCGCCATGATAGCGGCGGCCGGTTATATGCGGTATCGACTCGACGGCCCCTCGCAACTCGACATCAACGCCGTCCCGAACCTGAAGCTGGTGTGAGGGGGAATCCCCGATAACTGATTTAGTGATTTTCTTGTTTGTAGTTCAAGCTTTAGCTTGTCTCAGTCTGTGTTTTCCACATAGTTACATTTCGGACTCATCCCAACCTTTTCCATAGTCGGAAATGGAGTAATCGTTCCAGTTATTTGTCATTTGGTCATGCCCGATACTTTCTATAAATAATTACAACCAAAATAAGACCGGCTAAAGCCGGAACTCCGAACAAAGCAAGACAAGCTAAAGCCTGAACTCCGAACAATAACTCCCAAAAATAAGCCACACTTTCGATTTTATATCCCCACCCTGAAACTATTTGCCCAATAGTTTGTAACTTCTTATATTCGAGTCTAAATATTAAAGCTTTTGCAGGAGCGTGTTATGAGGGCTGTAATTACTGGAATAACCGGACAGGACGGCTCATATCTGGCCGAACTGCTTCTCGAAAAAGGTTATGAGGTGTATGGCGTCGTCAGACGTGCCTCGACCGAGTCATTCGAACGTATCGAGCATATCCGCGACAAAATCAACCTGGTCCAGGCCGACCTCCTCGATCAGTTGTCGCTGGTCAGTGTTCTCGAGGAGGCTAAACCGGATGAGCTGTATAACCTGGCGGCGCAGTCATTCGTGCCCACTTCATGGACACAGCCGCTACTAACCGGCGAGTTCGATGCGCTGGGGGTGACCCGGATTCTCGAGGCGATCCGGCACTTCAATCCGAAAATCAGGTTCTACCAGGCGTCGTCATCCGAGATGTTCGGGAAGGTGCGCGAAGTGCCGCAGACCGAGGAAACCCCGTTTTACCCGCGATCGCCGTACGGCGTGGCCAAGGTTTACGGCCATTTTATTACGGTAAATTACCGCGAAAGTTATGGTATCCCGGCCACTTCGGGGATTCTTTTCAATCATGAATCGCCGCGGCGCGGGCTCGAGTTCGTAACCCGCAAAATTACCGACGGTGTCGCCCGGATAAAGCTCGGGCTGGCCGACAAACTGGCCCTGGGGAACCTCGACGCCGAGCGTGACTGGGGATTCGCAGGCGATTATGTCCGCGCCATGTGGCTGATGCTTCAGCAGGACGAGCCACGGGATTATGTTATCGCCACCGGGAAAAGCCACTCGGTGAAGAATTTTGTTGAAACGGCGTTCGGTTATGTCGATCTGGATTATCATGATTATGTTGTTACCGATCCCCGTTTTGTCCGTCCGGCTGAAGTTGATCGCTTGCTCGGCGATGCCGGGAAGGCCGCAAAAAAGCTTGACTGGGTGCCGAAAGTCAGTTTCGAAGAACTGGTGAAGATGATGGTTGACACCGATTTGGAAAAATTAAGTGAGCCGGAAAAGTAAAGCGCTTATAACCGGGATAGCCGGATTTGCCGGCTCGTATCTCGCCGAGCTTCTGCTCGAAAGAGGTTATGATGTTTATGGTTTTCTCGCCCCCGGCGAGAAAAGGGATAATATCAAACATATATCCGGGCAACTGCATCTCGACCGGTTCGATATTGTCAAGGCGGATAAGGTCAGCCGTTATATCGAATCGATAAAGCCGTCATATATATTTCATTTGGCCGCTTTTTCATCGGTCGGAAGATCGTTCGAAAACGAAAGATTGACCTATGATATAAATTTCATCGGAACGCATAATATTTTTAACGCCGCAGTGAGCCTGAAAAACAAAGTCAAAAAAGTCGTTTTCACCAGTTCGGCCGATATTTACGGCAAATTCAAACCGGTCGGCAAAATCTTGAACGAATCACAGCCGTTCAATCCAAATTCGCCCTACGGTGTCTCGAAAGCGGCCGCCGAGTATATGGCCCAGTATTATTGCCGTCACCACAATTTGCCGGTGGTTGTCTCGCGGTCGTTCAATCATACCGGGCCGCGCCACAGCGAAACCTTTGTCGTGCCGTCGTTTTCCCGCCAGATTGCGGCTATCGAGACGGGCGCCGTCAAACCGGTTATTGCGGTGGGCGATCTTTCCGCCAAACGCGACCTGTCCGACGTGCGTGATATAGTAAACGGATATTTCCTGATGGCAACTGCGGGCCGACCGGGCGAGGTCTATCATTTATGTTCGGGCCGCTCGGTGGCAATCGGGACGGTTCTGGATAAATTGCTTAAAATGTCAGAGGTTATGATTAAGGTTACGGTCGATAAGAGCCGATTAAGAAAATCAGATATCCCGGTGCTGAAAGGGGATAATACCAGGGCAAAAAAACAACTGGGCTGGACAAATAAATATAAACTTGAACATACATTGCGAGACACTCTCCAGTATTGGAGAATGAAGTTAAGTACAAAACCTAACCAGGGTTGAGTTATGATAAAAAACCTGCTTAAGAAAATTAAAAACCGTGATGCCAAAATCGGCGTAATCGGGCTCGGTTATGTCGGACTGCCGCTGGCGGTCGAGTTTGGTGAGGTCGGTTTTACCGTCTATGGTTATGACATATCGAAGAGAAAAGTCAGCCTGATCAATGCCGGGAAGTCGGATATCGATGATGTTCCGGACGAGGCCGTCGCGAAACTCGTCATCGCCGGCAAGCTTATCGCCACCGACGACTACAAGAAGATGAAAAAGGTCGATACCATGTCGATCTGTGTCCCGACACCGTTGTCGAAAACCAAGGATCCCGATGTCAGCTATATTTTGTCCGCGGTCGAGATGATAAAAAAAGTTCTCCACAAGGAGATGCTGATTATTCTCGAATCGACCACATATCCCGGCACAACCGAGGATATGATCCTGCCGCTTCTGCAGGATAGCGGCTTTAAAGTCGGCCGGGATTTCTACCTGGCTTTCTCGCCGGAACGTGTTGATCCCGGCAATGAAAAATTTATGACCGGAAATACGCCCAGGGTTGTCGGCGGCATCACGCCCCGGTGCACCAAAGTGGCCAAGTTGTTTTATGAGCAGATAATCAACACGGCGGTACCGATGTCCTCGACCAAAGCGGCCGAGATGGTCAAACTGCTTGAGAACACTTTCCGCTCTGTTAATATCGGGCTGGTCAACGAAGTGGCCGTGATGTGCGACCGTCTCGGACTGAATGTCTGGGAGATAATCGACGCCGCCGCCACCAAGCCGTTCGGGTTTATGCCGTTCTATCCCGGCCCGGGACTTGGCGGACACTGTATCCCGATCGATCCGCACTATCTTTCGTGGAAACTCAAGAGCCTGAATTATTACGCCCGCTTTATCGAACTTGCCGGTGATATCAACTCGAGTATGCCGGAGTATGTGGTGAGACGGATCGTCAGGCTGTTGAATACGGGCGGTCGTGCCGTCAAGGGCTCGAAAATTTTGATTCTCGGAGTCGCCTACAAGAAGGATATCAAGGATATGCGGGAATCGCCGGCGCTCGACGTTATCAAGCTCCTGGAAAAAGAGGGCGCCAAATTGTATTATAATGATCCGTTTGTCCCGGAAATAAGGTGGAATAAAGATATCCACCGTTCATCCAGGCTGACTGCAGCTTTGGTTAAAAGGGCGGATCTGGTCGTCATCCTGACCGACCATACCCAATACAATTACCAGAAGATTGTCGATAACGCCAAACTGATTTTCGACACCCGCAACGCCACCAAGATGGTGACCAGGGGCAGGAAGAAAATCACCACCCTGTAAAAGCTCTCGATCGGTATCCCCCGGTAATCCACCGGGGGATACTAACTTATTAAATCCCAACAGATTAAAATCGCACTCGTCCCGTTTAGACGTTAAATCACCATAAATTTTTGCCGATAAACAGGTTAGGGTTATAAAGTAATGTCTGAAGAAGATTATAATCAAGAAAACAAGCCGACCGGGGTTGCCGAGGATGTTTCAAAGATCCTGACCGATTTGCTTAAGACGATTAAAGTTGTCTCGGTGTATCCCGAAAACAACCCGATACCGGTGCGCCTGAAAGAGTCGTTTGTCGAACGCTTTACCGACCTGATTCAAGATAACAAAAAACTGAGTTTCATGATAAGCAGCGGCGTCATCCATTACAACGGTGAGATAGTGTACGAAGATGACTCCACCGAGGATTCGCTGGCCGATATATTTTTCAATGCCGGTATGACCGAAATATCATTCAATGATGATTTCGATTATAAAGAGGCTCAGCAATTCTTCAAGGTTCTCAAGGCATATATAAACAAGGAACCGGGCGCCGAGGATCTGGCCGCTTTGTTCTGGCAGGTCGATATCGACGGTTTCAATTACATAACGGTGGAGGATGTCGCCCTCGGTGAATATGAAGGCGATTTTAGGGTGCAGGAAACATGTGTCGATGATGGTTCGTTTATCAGGCATTCCGGCGCCGATGACTCCGGCGGTTTGCAGTACTCGGCTATTTTTCTTGATGATGATGACGAAGACGATGCCGTCGAGCAGAATAAATGTGCCGGCGAGGGATATGTCGATAATTCGGAGGCGAATGATTTTGCCGCCAACACCGGTTTCCCGGTAGCATCATCGCTCCCGGCCGGATTCATGCCGACCGGTAAAAAGTCTGCTGACGTCGCCGCCGGTTCTCCGGGTGGCGGGAGAGCCCTCCCCGATACGACCCTGATTCTCAATGAGGCCTTCAAACTCGACAGGGAGGAACTGGACCGGGTCGCCGATCTTGTCAACGAGGATGGTGGATTCAACGAATTTCAGGATACCATCGAACTTCTGCAGGAGATGCTCAGGCAGGAAATAGAATTCCAGGATTTTTCCGAGGTGGTTATACTGGTCGAAAAAATACAGTCGGAATTTATTAAATTCGGTAATCTCCATGCCGCCGGCAGGGTAATCGACGGTCTCGAAGAAATCGGAGAAAATCTGAAGAACGACGATCCCCGTTTTAAAGAAAGAATACACAATGCGCTGGTGATGTCGGGCGGATGGGAAAGATTATCGGATCTGGCCGAGGTGCTCAATTCCGATTCGTCGATACCGGCCGCCTCGCTTGTTATGTATCTCAAACACTTTGGCTGGGAATCGCTTTCGACCATCACCGACCTGCTCGGAATTTTTGAACACCGCGCCCATCGTGAGGCCATCTGTGATTATCTGGTGGATCACGGAAGCGACCATATCGATATAATCTCCAAGGGTATATTTGACCGCCGCTGGTTCGTGGTCAGAAATACGGCGGCAGTGCTGGCGAGGATCGGGAACGATGAAGCGCTGCCATATCTGGAGAAGGCGATTGGCCATGACGATTTCCGGGTTCGTTTCCAGGTGGCTCAGGGATTGTGCGAGAAGCCGTCCGAGGATAATATCGAACTCCTCCTGAAACTTGTCTGGGATCATGACGACCGGGTACAGGCGACGGCTATCGGCGCAATTTTCGAGCTGCCGGATAACATCCAGCTTAACACCATTATTAAAATAATAAATAGCGATCGCTTCGCCACGCTGAGCGAGATGAACCAGGCCCGAATGATTCTGACCCTGTCCGATATGGGCGGCGAACATGCCGTCGCTTACCTGACGTCACTGATATCGGCCGGCGGGTTGTTCCGTAATCAGGTCAAGGACTTTTATCGGCAGATAGCTTTTAAGGCGCTGTCTCAGAATATGTCGGAAAAGGCCGAGCAGGCTCTTTTGAAATTCAGCCGCTCATGGCGCAAAAAACTGCGTCGTATGGCCGCCCGGTCGCTCAAAGAGAGGCGTGAACTGAAATACAAGGCTGATAATGAATAGCACTCAAATAAAAAACAAGAAGGTTGATCTTGCCGGCAAGAATGAACTTGCATTCATTAATGCCTTCTTCATCCTGTTCAAGACCGCTCAATATGTCGATGCCGGCAATGCCGCTTATCAGGCGCAATCCTCACGGTTTTATGTCGCCTTTCGCCGACTGGTCGATGATTACGGCAAAATAACGATCAAAATTATCGACGGCAGAATCTTTATACGCGATCGGCTGATCAAATTCGATACCGAGGGTATGGTTCGCGCCAGGGTTGTCATCGATGCCTGGCACGCCGTCGGAGTGGGGGGGATATCTCTCGACGACTCGCTGGATAACCGTCAGGTCGACAAATTCGTATATCTCGTCAACAGCCTCGACCGCAAAAACCGTAACCGCGAAGATGTTGCCAACCGGCTGAGCGAGCTGGGAATCGAGGGGATCACCCTGCTGGCTGTCGAGAAAAAAGTAAGCAGAGCAGTTCTCTCCGAAGAGAAAAAGAAATTCATGCGCCGTGCCGCCCGCGTTACATTCTTCAGGGCAATATCGGTGGTCGAAGACAGTATGACCCGGGCCGCCCATGACAAGGATATCGATATTTCCAAGGCCCGCCGCGTGGTGCATTCGCTGATCGATCATATCGCCGAGGATGAATGTTCGCTGATCGAATTGACCAATATCCGCGATTTCGATGAATACACATACGCGCACTGTGCCAATGTCTGTGTCTATTCGCTGACCATCGGTCTGAAACTCGGTCTCGACCGGCAACGGCTCTCCGATCTCGGTTTTGCCGCGCTCTTTCATGATATCGGGAAAATAAAACTCCCCGAAGATTTAATCAGGAAGCCGGATGTTTTCGACGAAAACGACTGGCGCCAGATGCAACGGCACCCGATTCTCGGCGCCAAGACAATTCTGCGTAATCTCAAATTCAACCGCCAGTCGGCGCGGGCCGCGGTCGTCGCTTTCGAACATCATATCAATAAAGATTTTACCGGCTACCCGACTTTGAGCGCCAAAAGATCGACCAATCTCTTTTCAAAAATCGTTTCCATTGCCGATACATTCGATGCTCTTAACTCGGGACGTGTCTATATTAAAAGAGCGATCCCGCCCGATGAGGTGTTGCGGAAGATGATGTACCAGATGGATGTCAAATTCGACGACTTCCTGTTGAAACTCTTCATCAATATAATCGGCATCTACCCGCCGGGAACCATGGTACTTCTTACCGGCGACAAGCTGGCTGTCGTCAGTAAAACCAACCCGAATAATTTATCAAGACCGGAGCTTAAAATTATCGGCAGTAAATCGGGGCCATACAAGGAATTCATCGAGATCGACCTGGCCGCCCCTGAAAACAGCGATATCAAAATCAACCGGATTATCGATCCCAGCAAATACAATATCGATATCAAAAATATTCTGCTCTCGGACGGTTAAAGTCAATAATTAAAATTTGCAGGAAAGCGTGATGCCGATATCCCGGTTTGGATCGGATGATATATCTACAGCTAATTTTTTGTCATACTCGGGAAAGTCGGCCAGGTGGGCATCGACGAAGGCGTCGAACATCGACAAAAATACAACCGTCACCGTGTACCACGAAAACAAATTGCGGTTATCCTTGGCGTTTCTATACTCATTGTACAGGCGCAATTTATCCGCTTCGTCGATGGCGCCGTCAAATCGATCCCGGGCATCGGATGTTTTGTTTATTTTGTCGATCAAACTGACAATCAGGTATGATTCGAGTGCGATAACGATTCCCGCCTTGACATATTTTTTGTTTCCGATCTGGCCCCATCCCGGAACGAACAACGATTTAAACAGCGCCGCGGTCGGTTTCTGTCTCCTGACAGTGGTGTCGGTCGGCTGACCGGCATAAAGGCCGTCGAACCGATCGATAGTGTCATTTTCAGATTGATCGGCCAGGTACTGGGCGAATGTCGGCACGGTATTGCATTTATACTGGGCGGAAGCAGGAACGGCGCAGGTGATAACTATCAGAGCAAAAACAGCAGTTGTAATTATCTTACTCATTGTTTCTGTTCGGCAGGTTTATAAAATATCCTGATTTTCTGGGGGTTGGTTTCGATTTTCAACTCGGGATCCTTCAACTTCACGAGTTCACCGTCGATATATATTTCTTTGCCCTGCACGCCGGTGACGGAGACTCTCTCACCCCGGTACATCCTTATATCATCGGAGTAGAGATATTTGCGTTTATACATCTGCCTGACATAGCTTGACATAATCGCCCGTCCCTCGCCGATATCGAAAACGACCTCGCACTTGCCGTCATCGCTGACACTCGATGGGACAATCGGCAGACCGGTTGAGTATGTGAGGAGATTAACATTGAACATCTGCGGCGTAAAATCGAACGCAAAAGCATCGACCTTGATCGAAAGCGGCGCCGGCTCAACCATGGCGGCCGCCTGCGCAGCCAGCCGCGACCAGCTTATCGCGAATCGTGGTGTTTTACGGTTCTGGAGCAATCCGAACAACTGCCGTGTAAAACCGAATCCCAGCGATCCGAGAAAGAAATTCCCCGAGGCCGTTCCACTATCGATTTTTTTGCTCTTCCCGGACAATATATGTGAGGCGGCCTGTTCGAAATTCGGCTCGCCGTAAAGAGAGCGGTAGATATTGTTGAACCGTCCCATCGGTATTATGCCGAGGGCGATGGTTCGGCGGATAATATGCCGGGCGACAAGATTGACGGTGCCGTCGCCGCCGCAGACAATAATCCCGCCGGGGCGTTTGGAGACGATACGTCTGAGACTGTATGATACGTTCTTTGCAGAATCCGGCTCGGTAAGAAAATACCGCCCACCCGCATCGACAATCGCCTTACAGATCCGATCGACGTCCTTTTTTGAATATTTTTCCGCCGCCGGATTGGTGATAATATTGTATACCGCTTTGAAGCGGGGTTTATAAGTTTTTTTTCTTTGCATATCTTCAGTTCGGAAAATAGGTTATTTCATTATTATATCAAGCGGTATTTTATCTTATTCATACTCCTGGAGCGTCAGCGTCATGAGAATTTCGTCGTTTTCGGGGTTGATTAGCTCTATCAGCATCGGAATATGACGGCTGTCGGTCGTGTAATAGGAAAATCCCTTCGCGCCCGGGACAATATTAGCCACCTTGAAACAGTTGAATGTCCCGACCGGGGTGGTAATCTCGACAATACTTGTCACCGAATCATTAGCCGTCTGTTTCTGAAAAGCCTGGCCGCTGAATTTGAGAAGATTGACCCAGCTGTAGCTGTAAACCTGACCCACTGAAAAATCGGTGCTGCGGACAATCAACTGTGTCCCCGTGCTGGTGGTAAAGCGATCCTCGAGAGGTATAGCACCGATCTCGGCGGTTGCGGCATTGGAGGTTATATACAGGCTGTCGTTCTTGCGCCGGCCTTCGATCACCAGCGAATCGGTGCCGAATGTCTGGACCGCTTTTTCGGGCAGGAGAAATTCATTTACCGAAGACAGCAGGCGCAGATCTTTGGCGGCATATTCTTCTTTAGAGTTTATTTTAATCTGCTGGTTGGGCATGTCGAGAGTCTGACTGACGATAAAAATGTCTTTGTCACCTTTTGTGCGGCTGATCTCGACATAGTTATAATTAACGGTTTCCCGGGGTTTAAGAGTTTTGATCTCGTATTTCATTTTTTCGGTTTTTCCGCGCGGCCAGTTGTCAATCAGTTCTCCCGCAGACAGATTCGAAGCCAGAAGCAGTAAAAATATAATCCTGATAAGCATCATTTCTCCTTTGAATTTGATCTTTTTAATTATACACGCGGATCCATCGATTGACTATAAAGTCTCCAGCCATTGGTAGAGATATTCGGTTAATTTCCCGCTGTAATTAACCAGCCCGACAAGTTTCTTGTTTTTCAGACCGAGTATAATTTTGCCGTGGAACGGATCCTCATAGATGAAGCTGTAATTTTCATCGAAGGTCAATCCGTCCGGGGCCGTGTTTTTGCGCCCGGTTTTATCGGCGATTTCGAGCCATTTCGCGTATTTTTCGCCCATTTCATCGCCGGTCAAAAACAGCTTCAGGCTGTCGCCCATCACAAAATAATCCCGGGAATAGACATTCGTGAGAAATTTCTGTCCCAAAAACGATTCGGCAAAATATTTGTCGCTTTTGGCGATAACTTCTTCCGCCGGGAATTGACCGAATGCGGCCGGTTTTTGCGCTTTCCCAGTGAGCATCTTCTCGAATGTCTCGGCCAGCTCCACCATGGCGATATTGCTCTCGATGCTCTCATCGAATCCGGTCAATTTCAGAAGATATGCTCCCTTGGTCAGGATCAATCTTCCCGGCGACACGAAAGCCTCGACACCCAGGTCGAGAACATCATCCTGCGGATTACGAAACATCGAGTAAAGGCCATAGCTGTCGTCCGGTGTTTCGAAACGATAGATATCGACCTCGAATTCGATTTCACCTTTTTTATAGTTGGCTGTAACCACATCGACAAAATTATACTGGTGATAAAGCTCGGCCTGCCCGTTGATATATTCCCAGAGCGCATTACCGCTGAATGTGCGAACCTCGGCGGTCCTGATAAAGCCGGTTTCGGCCAGTTCGGCCGGCAGTAATTTCTGCATATCCGAAGCGGCTTCTTTGGCATCGTCCCCGCAGCCCGCCGTCAGGATTATCAAAAATGCGGAGATTATAAAAATGTAATATTTTTTGCCTGTCATATACTACCTCTCACTGTGTTCTACGTTCTATTCCTTTTCTTTGCAATAAAATCTGGTTATCCAATGATCGCGATTCCCCGACCGATGTGATATACACCGCCGCCTTGTCCGAGACGGGGCAGGCGTATTCGCAGGCGCCGCACCCGGTGCAGAGATCGGGATCGATATGGGGCAGTTTAACTTTGATCTCTTCGCCCTTATTATTAACGACTGTTTCTTCCTTGAGATAAATCGCCTTGGGCGAAACCGGGCACCATTCTTCGCAGACGATACAGGGTGTGGCCATCGCCCACGGAAGACATCGGCCGCGGTCGATAAAGGCGGTGCCGATTCGATTCGGGCGGTTGTTGTCATCGCCCATTTTTTGCAGTTGGGTCAGTTCGACAATCGCCCCGGTCGGACAAACCTGCCCGCACAATGTGCAGCTTGGCTCGCAGTAACCAATTTTGGCAATCAAAATCGGTGTCCAGATACCTTCCAGCCCGGATTCCATAAAAGTCGGATGGAGAGCATTGTTGGGGCAAACCCGCATGCACTGACCGCACCTGATGCAGCGCTGGAGAAAATCGTTTTCAGCGACCGCTCCGGGCGGGCGGACGAGTTTTGGATTCGGATTTTTCTCGAAGGCGTCACCGGAACGGAACAGCGGCACCATCGCCAGCCCGCCGACAGTCGAGGCGATCACCTTGCGGCGGGAGACATCGACTTTTTGCGTCGCCGCCGGATTGTCTTTCTTCTTTTCCAGGTTGGGAAAGAATTTGAATTTGAGCGATCCGGTCGGGCATGATGCCTGACAATTGAGACAGAGAACACATTCCGGCTGATGCCATTTCGAGCCGACATCGGGATTGTCGCCGCCCTGGCAGTGAAGCATACATTTTTTACAACCGTTACAGCTTTCCGCATTCTTCTCCAATCCAAAAATAGCATAGCGAGAAAACAGTCCCAGCAACGCCCCGAGCGGGCAGATACCCCGGCACCAGAAACGGGTGAAAACACGGTTAAGAACTACCACCGCCAGAAAGACGATACCGATTGTCAGGATGGTATGAAAATGCGCCTGCCTGAAAGTGAGAAACAGCGGTGAAAAAATATCATAGAGCAACTGCGCCCCGCCGCTCAGCGGACCGATCCCAAATGATTTCACCCAGCCCAGTAAGCCGTCGGCGCTGGTGTGAGCGACCGGAAGAACAACCGTCCCGATCGATCGGGCCAGAAGCGCCAGTGGATCGAGAAGACCGATCTGGAGGCTCCCGACCGCCGAGGCGGCCAGAAAAACAAACAAAATATAATACTTTATCCGGTGGTATTTTTTATAACGGTTCGATTCGATTTTACCCCGGCCCTTTCGTTTGAGGCGTTCCGAACGGATTTCCGATATCCAGTGATTGAGCGTTCCGAGCGGACATATCCAGCCGCAGAAAAAGCGCCCGAGAAAAATCGTCGGGATCAAAATCACCAGCGACCAGAGCAGACCCTTGTAGATGGTTCCGTTGGCCAGAAGCGTCGCCAGCGCCGTCAGTGGATCGAATTCGAGAGCGATCGAGACCGGGTATGGCAGAATTATCTCGCCGCCCGCGCCGGGGCTGAAAGTTACCTCGAAATTGGTCTTGAGGATCAGCCAGAAAAATATCACGAAAAACAGAACCTGTGATATGCGCCTTAAATTTCTAACCGTTTTGATACTCATTATACTATTTCTTTATAACCTGCCGCGTTATAGTCGATATTTCCAAGACCGGATTGCTCCGCCAGCACGATATGCCCCACGTTTTCGGGTATCAATCCGAGAAACTTGCAGGCGCGGGCATCGGCCGCCACCTGGTCGGTCGAACAGATAACACTGTTTTCGATATTTACATCCGATGTCGAGCCGCCCTGAGGGCCGTTTCGCATCAGCACATGAGTCGCGTCGACCACCGTCAATGTCGGTCTGACAAAAGCCGCCAGATCGACAATCGATTGATCGATTTTCTGATGCAGTTGATTCCGCCTGCCGCCGAGTATGCCATAAAGATTTTTCATCCCGATCGTGCATGAGGACAGCGAATGTTGTTTGACTATCGGCATATTGATAAATTTGTCGGTGTCGATAAAATATTTCAATACCGGCCATACCGTCAGCAGATCGCCACCGAGATCGGTTTCGACATAATCATCCTCGGCAGGAAGTATCACCTTAGCGCCTGCTTTTTCGGCCGCCTCTTTGATTCCGGAACGGATGAACGTCCGCCGGGCATCGTTGCAGGTGATATCGCTGACAATGACCTCGGCCGCTCCGGCGGCAAAACACAGTCCAACCATCTCGCTCACCAGCTCGGGATTGGTGTTGGCGGCCTGCTGGGGTGTCCTGTCCCAGCCGACATTTGGCTTGACCGTCACCCTTTCGCCCGGCTTTATAAATCTTTCGATACCGCCGATCGCATCGAGCGATGCCCTCAGCGCCGCGGTGTGGTTTTCGTCACGGGCCAGCGCCAGGGTGGGATAAGATAAATCAGAGGCGATCTCGAATGTTCCGGTTTTGGCCATCAATGTTTTGTAGGCGGCGGTGTCACGGTTGTGGAAACTGAACCCGACGACACCGGTAACCGCCGCCAGTCCTGCGGCCGTTGCGGTTTTTTTTAAAAAATCCCGTCGTTCCATCAGTTCCCCCGAATCTTTATGATTGACACCTTAGAAAATATACAGGATAAGAATGATCGATGCAAGCCAAAGGAGCACATCGAGCAGAAGCGGCCGATCGGTAAAAAGAAGCCTCGTCGGCGAACCGCCCTTTTCCTCTTTGTGAACCAGATACAGGTAACGGAAAATACCGTAGATCACAAACGGAACGGTGGCAAAGAGATAGTCCGTGTTCAATTTTGCGCCCACCTCGGGCGAAAGCGTATAAAACAGGTATGTGATTACGGTCGATGCGGTTACCACGCCGATCAGCTGGTCGAGCAGATAAGTCGAGTATTTTTCCAGAATTTTACGGTGGCCGACCGCCTCTTTCTCCAGATATATCAGTTCGTGCCGTCTTTTGCCCAGCCCCAAAAAGAGCGCCAGCACAAAAGTTGTGATCAAAAGCCAGCCGGAAATATCCACATCGATAGCCGCCGCACCCGCCGCGGCGCGAAGAACAAAACCGCCGGCAATCGACATAACATCCAGAATAACCACATTCTTCAAAACGAAAGTGTAAATTATGTTCAGCAACAAATAACATCCGGCTATAATAAGAAACTGCTGATTGATCGATATGGCTATAAGTATCCCGGCGGCGGCCAGAATTATGCCTGTTACCAGAGCGGTCGGGATCGAAATTTCCCCCGCCGCAATCGGCCTGCTCTTTTTGAGCGGATGCAGCCGGTCGCGTTTACAGTCTATAATATCATTGAGGACATAAACCGCCGAAGATAGAAAACAAAAAGCAACCAGAGCCTCGAGCGCAATTATAACTTTATCGGTTACATCGGCCTCACCGGCAAAAATTAGCCCGGCCAGGACGACACCGTTTTTCAACCATTGCTGAGGACGTAATAATCGAAACAGATCTTTTACCATAAGTCTATATTGTACATCCTGATTTTGCTTATTACAAGAAAAAATTATGCTAAAAAGGAAGAGCCGATTCGAAATGCGGATAAAATTGGCGGATAAATTCGACCGCTTTTTGTGTCGCCCGTTCGAAATCAGCGCTTGGAACATCCACCGTCACCCGTATTATAGCGGCATCGGTCGGCCTCATCAGAAGCGAGTTCTTCACCAGGTCGAGCTTCAGGCCATATTCGTTTCTGATATCGCCCGATCGGCTTTCATACCAGTATAACATCAACGATCGATGTCTCTCCGCCGAAATCACCAGACGGTTGATATTTTTCGTCCGCCCGTCGGCGAGAGTAAGCATATACGGCTGAATATCCTCGATTCGCCAGCCGCCGCCCGGAAGGCAGTGTTTGGGTGAATGAATCTGACTGCCGTATTTTTGCGACTTGAAATAGGCCAGAAACAGTTCCACTTTGTCGCCGCCCGGATTTATATATTCGCGCATAGTGGTCTCGTCCGCCTTTAGAATATCATAGGCAAACTGTGCCAGTGTCCGCTCGGAGCCGGTGTAATCGGCGTAATTGAGCGGAATCGTATCGAAATCGGGCAATCGCTCCGGCTCTTTTTCGACGAACCGCAACACATTGCCGATTATCCCGCCGACCAGGATCAGGACTATCGAGAAAATATACCGCTTTTTCATCGGAATATCCTCCTCAGAATCGCCCCGAAAATGAACAGGAGGATAAACGCCACCACAAAAACCGAGGCGCCCATGATCGAATGAAACGGCTCATCGGTGATATTCAAATCGGTGGTATAGACAATAACCGAGGTGGCAAAGACGCGGAAAATATTCCCGATGACCGCGATCGGAACCGCCGACAAAAACAGAATAATTTTGGCCGGCAATTTTTTCTGGGAGACATAAGCATATATCGCCCCCAGCGCCAGAAGCGAAACCAGCGAACGCATCCCGGAGCAGGCCTCGGCCACTTCGAGCGCCTGTTCGGGAAGATGAATAATATTGCCCTGCCGTATTACCGGCATGCCGATTATATTCAGAAGGACGGTTGTTACTTTGCTGGCCAGAAGCTGCATTGGGAATGTCGCCGAAAAATATATGACATACGGAATCGGTATCATGAATACCAAAAATGCAATTGCAAACCAGCTTCTCCTGATGATCTCCGAACCGAAATGATACAGCGCCAGACCGAATATGGTCACCACCAGCGAAAGCCTGACCGTAAAATATTCCGACGCCCCGTTACCGAGTATAAACAGGAGCATACCGATTATTACTATAATAAGCCCCGGCGCCGACGGTTTCGACATAATTCCCGAAAGCGCCCGGCGGTCTTTCCATATCAGATAAAATGATATAACCGGCACCAGGAAACCATGCGAGTAATTGGCATCGTTGTACCAGTCCGCGACCAGATCGATTATCGCCGGCAGATATATTAAAAATAACAATCCACCCAGTATTATTATGAGAGATTTATTCCCGGTTATGTTTGCGGTTTTTTCAGGCATATATGAATATCAATATATTTTCTTTTTATATCGGCTGAAAAGGGAAATATCTTGGCGCCTCAGATAATCCTCAGCAACGGCCTTGTCAGGCAGGTCGGGCCGCCGGCCCCCTTAAGCGAGATTTCGGCGCCAACATAGGTCATAACCTCGATCCCGATCGATTCGAGCATCATCTGTGTTTGCGGGTTCCCCGCGATCATGATACATTTGCCGGGCGCCACCGCCAGTATATTGCAGGCCATCGAATCATATTCCGAATCCGGCACCTCGATCAGCCTCATCCCGCGACCGAGCAGATACTCGCGGAATGAAACCGGCATCAGTCTCGAATATACCACCGCCAGATCGTTATCGATCGGGCTGAGCATCGACATCAAATGCAAAACATCATTCGGCCCGTTCCAGTGGGGGAGAGGTACAACAATAAATTCATCGACCAGATCGGCGGTAAGTTCCTTCAACTGCCTGATACCCTCGGCATTGGTGCGGTAACCGTGCCCGACCGCAAGTGTCCGCTCATCGAGCCAGACAATATCGCCGCCCTCGAGACAACCCTCGCCGCCTATTTCGCCGATAACCGGCACCCCGATTTCGGCCAGATATCTTCCGACCGCCTCCGCTTCACCGTGCCGCTCGGCTTTTCCCATATCGCACAGTATCGCGCCTTTTTTGGTGATTACGACCGGGTCATGGAGATAAATCGAATCCGGCCCGGTCCTGTCGTCCTCGGGCAGAAAATGAAGCTCGTCGGCGACCGTTCTCAGCAGGCCGAGAAAATAATCATATTCCGCGAGCGCTTTCGCATAATCCGGGCAGGCGGTGTAATTCAATATTTTCCACTGTTGCTCGATATTACCCTGGCTGAGGAAGGCATCTTTGGGATGCTTGAGCAGGATACTTTTTATTTCCCCTGTTTCCGACTGTCCGTTTGTTTTCATGATTTAATCCTGTCCGGAATAATAATATTTCGTTTACCGCACTCGTTCTGGAATGTGCCGCTGCGTATATCCTCGATTTGTCCGTTCAGTTCCGGCCAGTCGGCCAGCGCGATATCGAGAAACATCGGTGCGATCTCTTCCGGCGTCGGCAGTACCCCGCTCTCATGCAGATCGACAAATTTCTTCTTCATGGGAAAATCGGCTTCGTCCGAACTGCGCATAACCTGTTGCATACGGCTCTCGAACGGACCGGGGGAGATTGCCGCGATTCTGATCGATGTCTCTTTTACTTCCTCGGCGACTATCCGCGTGAACTGATCGACCGCCGCCTTCTGCGAACCGTACATCGACCAGCCGACATACGCCTTCACCGCCGCGCCGCTGGTGATATTGATAATGGTTCCGCCGGTCAATTGCGTTTGCATGATCTTCACCGCCTCGCGACTCGCCGCATACACGCCGAGCACATTCACCAGCAGCGATTGCAACATGTCGTCATCTTCGATTTTAACCAGCGGTTTGACCGGTTCGACCACCCCGGCCACATTGAACAGAATATCCATCCGGCCCCACCGCGAGTCGATCTCGGCAAAGGCCAGCGACACCGCCTTCTGGTTACCGACATCGGTCGGAATCGCCACCGCTTCGCCGCCCGAATCAATAACCAACCGCCGCACCTCCTCGAGCGCCGCCCGGTTCCGCGCCAGCAAAGCGATTTTGGCCTTTCTGCGTCCCGCTTCGAGCGCCAGAGCGCGGCCGAGTCCGGCCGAGGCGCCGGTTATGACGATAATTTTTCTTTCCGCATCATACATTTATTACCAGTCTTTCTTCATTGCCTCTTTTTTGAGCCCCTTCGGCATTTTCTCGATGGCATAGCGGAGCGCCGTGCGCGGCATCTCGCGCTTATTCTTCATGACATATTTGAACACCCTGTCCCGATCGCTGTCGGCTGCAACTTTCAGCATCCAGCCGTAACCTTTCTGCACCATATCGTCACCGTCGGTCAGGAGCCTGTCCGCCATGGCGAAAATATCTTTCAGTTGTTTGCCGTTGTGCGCCGACGGTATCAAACTGACCGCCGCGCCCCGCCGCAGCCAGCGGTTTTTGGATGTCGTCCATTTGCTTATTCGCGGGATAAGCTCCGGAAAACGAGCGACAAGTTTCCCCATCGCCCCGCAACACAGCGTATCGCACGCCCCCCAGTTGCAGACATATTTTTTCATCCACCTCTCGAGACGCGCAAAGTCGCTCTTCGAAAGCCGGTCGCTGATATACTCCGCCCAGAGAAAAGCGATACCGCGGGCATTGCTTTTTTCCGATTTGAGAAGTCCCTCGCAGTACTCCAATATTTTCTTATTCGATTCGTCTTTGACCATCTTGAAATACTGCTTCGATATTCTGTGGACCACCGGACCCCGCAGACCGATCGGATCCTTTAGTTTCTCCTTGAACCATCGCTGGTAGTTCATCAGGTTTGCCGGCGTGCTTTGCCGGGTTATTTCATCGCAAACCTGTTTGACAATATCGCTCATTTTATACCCCTCGGATTCTATTCCGCTTATCCGATTTTTACCGCCGTGCCGCTGGCCGAAACCATCAGCATATTGCCCGATCCGAAACCGATCGTTTCATAATCGAGATCGACTCCGACCACCGCGTCGCCGCCGAGTTGTTTGGCCTGTTCGGCCATCTCCTGTATAGCTATATTTTTCGCCTTGCGAAGTTCTTCTTCATAGGCGGCCGAACGCCCCCCGACTATATCGCGGATGCTGGCGAAAATGTCCTTGAATATATTGGCGCCGAGAATCGCCTCGCCGCTGACCATACCGTAATACTCGACTATCTTTTTGCCTTCGAGAGTGGGTGTCGTGGAAATTATCATCTTTTATTCCTCCGGTTATTTGGCTTTACTTATGCAGACGAAACATACAGGGTGATGTTTCGAGTGTCGGTGTCATTGATGTAATTATATACGATGCACGTATTATTATCCAATAAAAAAACCGCGACGGATCATTGATCCGCCGCGGTCTGAGTGAGCTGTCCACCTGCTCAACTCAGGAGGAGAGACCTCCCGTATACCCAGCTTCTCATACTGCTCTCAGCAAACTCTCGGTATCGGGTTTTACACGGTCGTAAAAAACGGATGCTGTCCCTGATTTATGGTCAACCGGGGTTGTTACCACCCCGGCTGTTTTATCATGATCGCCCTGTACCGCCAGGGCGCAACCACCACAACCCGTGCTTTTTACGATCAATGTTGTCTTCATCATATATGTTTCCCCTCATGTCGAAATCTTGCAATAAAACTACGCCGGGAGGCGATCTTAGCGCTTTTTTGCAAGAAATCTTTTCAGGGCCCTGTAATCATCGTCATTTTCCAGCGAATATTCATAATCGATATACTCGAAACGGCCGTCGGGCCCGACAACGAAAACCGATCGTTTGAACATTCCGTAATCATCCAGATACACCCCCATCTTGTTTCCGAAGGAGCGCGTGTGATCGGCCAGGAGTCTGAAATTCAGATTGTGATGTTTGGCCCACTCGTGATGGCTGAACACATAATCGCCCGATATCGGCAGAATCTCCACACCTAAATTGCGAAAATCGGCGAACTCGTCGCGGAACGTACACATCTCGCGCGTACAGCCAGGTGACCAATCAGCCGGATAAAACGCGAGCACAAAGCGGGAGCCTTTCAGATCCTCGTTTTTTATTCCGGAAAAGACAATCGTGTCTTTGGTGGCGTAGGGGAGATCGAAGTCGGGGAGCATATCGCCGACCTCGAATTTTTCCTGTGCGTTGATACCGACAGGAACAACGATCAACAAAAATAATATGGCGAGCATTGTTTTCTTCATATTTCCTCCATGTGAATTTGCCCCATTAGTTTATATAAGAAACAACGATCGCTGATTTTATGTTCCGAATTATTTTTTGTCGATCTGCGCTGACGATTTGCTCAACGGCCGAACCGATTCGGATTGGGCCGCCACCGGGGCGCGGAAATGGTTGCTCATGCCGACACCGATAATTATAAGCGCAAAACCGGCATAGCCGAGGAAACTGATCGTCTCGTCGAAAAAGGTCAGCCCGATCAAGATAGCATAGATTATCCCGAGATAATTGTAGATGGAAATATTCGAGGCGCGGTCGGCGTGATACGCCTTGGTTAAAAATATCTGCGCCGCCGTCACCACCAGGCCGATCATAATCAGAATCAGCCAGTCCCAGCCGACCGGCGTCACCCAGTGAAAAATCGTATATACCCCGACAATCGGCACCGTCACCAGCGGAAAATAAAAAACCACCACCAGCGGATGATCGTAATCTTTCAACTTGCGGATAAAATTATACGCCAGCCCCGAGAAAACCGCCGCCGTGATACCGATAAACAACTCCGGCACCGTCACGCGCGCATCGAACCCTTTGACCATCACCACCCCGGCGAAAGCGAGAAGAAAAAACAACCATTGAACCGACGTCGCGCGCTCCTTGAGAAAAATCCCGGAGATAATAATCGTGAATATCGGCGACATAAACTGAATCGTCACCGCCGAGGCCAGCGGCATATGCTGGAGCGTGTAAAAATACATCACCAGCGCCGTCGTCCCGGTCAACCCGCGCAGGAGCAGATATTTTTTGTTGTTGCCCCACGGATTGAGCCTGTTTTTGCGGATCAGGATATAACCCATAATAAGGGTAACGAGGGCGCGGAAGAGGACAATCTCGTGCGAGGGGATATGGTCGAGATATTTCACCCCGACATTCATCAGCGCGAAAAAGAATGTCGCCAGCAGTATATATTTAATGCCCGGTGTCATATTTTATTATAATCGACTTTCGGCCAATCACTTTCTCTTTCTCTACCGTTCCCTTCGCAACACTGTTCCAACCCTTTCCACCCGTTTAAGTTCCCAAGATAATGAAAAATACGGATAAGGCAAATCAAGATTGTAAATAGCGGACAGTCAATCTCCTGTATACGAATAAATCACTTGACAAATAGTGGGTAAATATATAGATTATATTAGTTGGCAAATATATCTAAATTACCTGTTGGCTTCCAACCCGGGGAGGGTGATATGAAAGTCCTGTCGGTTTTTGCAGCATTATTGTGCATGGTCTTTTTGGTGCCCATAACAGGCACAACGACCGTTATTTATGTTCCGTTCGAGGCGCCGAGTATCCAGAGCGCCGTCAACACCGCATCACCGGGCGATACTGTCCGTGTCGCGGGGCGCCAGTTCTATTACCATGAAAATATCCACATCGACAAGCCGATTTGCCTGCTTGGCGACGGTGCGGCGGCGACTGTCATTCACGGCTCCGATAATGGTAATGTTATTCTCATCTCCTCCAATAACGTGCATATCAAAAACCTTTCCGCCGTTCATGCCGGCGACAGCACTTTTCAACCGACTGATCTTAAATATGCTGATGCCGCTGTTCAGATTCTTAAGGCCGATAGCTGTTTGATAGAGTACTGCAATTTAAGTGATAACGGATACGCCGGTCTTGCACTAGCTCTATCCGAATATAATGTACTACAATATTCGGCTCTGACTGGAAATTACAGGGGAATTCTGTTCTATGATTCCACCTGGCACTACATGGACTCTGGATCCGACTGCAATATAGAAAACAAAATATCACATAATCGTATTTGCGGCAATACGCGAGCCGGTATCATGCTTTGGCATATGCCATATAAACATGTGAATAACACTTTCCGGGGCAATCTGATTGCGGATAATAACTGCGGTTTTGCCGGAATAGTAATGCATGCAAACGATATATCTTATAACAGTTTCAATAATAATGTGTATTATGCTATTGCCAAGTATATCTGTGATTGTGGAGGCTACGATAATAGTTTTCACTATAACGGTTTCTTCAATAATAATGGCGGTGATGTGCAGGCGCTTGACGATTGGCTTGGTTCCCCTCAAAATTACTGGAATTATAACTATTGGTCCGATTATACGGGATCGGATAATAATTCCGACGGCTTCGGTGACGTGGTTTATCACCTGGATGTTGAGAGTTCCCAATCTTATTCTGTTGATTATTATCCCCTGATGAATCCTCAGGATATCGACCAGGATGAAATTATCGACAGCGCCGATAACTGTATGTCGTATGCCAACCCGGATCAGGCCGATGACGATTTTGACTATATCGGCGATGCCTGCGATGATTGTATCGATTTCGACAACGACGGTTACGGAACGCCCGGATATGCACAGAATACGTGTCCGCCGGATAACTGCCCGTATATATACAACCCCGATCAGCTCGACTCCGATCAGGACGGTGTCGGCGATGCCTGCCAGTTTCTATGCGGTGACGTGAATTTCGATGCCTTCGTAAATATTCTCGATGTAACATTTTTGGTGAACTTCCTGTACAAAGGCGGCCCGGCGCCGTATTTTCCGCATAGCGGCGATGTCGATTATTCATGCACTATCAATATTCTCGATGTGACTTTGCTGATAAACTATCTCTATAAACAGGGCCCGCCGCCGGATTGCCCCGAGGGATGGCCCTGCCGCTAGCCAAGATAAATAAAAACCGCGTCCGAATAACACAGACGCTGTCGGGTGGTTTGCCCGGCGGCGCTTTTTTTATTGCCCGGATAATATTCCCGCCGTACCTTCCCGCAACAAGGGGTACATGATTGTATATTGATATTAGCATTATCGTTATCTATTTCGCCGTCATGCTGTATGTCGGCTGGCGCTCGCGCCGGCAGTCCGCCGAATCATACTACGTGGCCGGGCGCAAATGCGGCCCGATACGCCTCACCGCCTCGCTGATCGCCACCATCTTCGGCGCCTCATCGACCATCGGCATCATCGGCCTCGGCTACTCCCGCGGCATAACCGGCTCATGGTGGCTGCTGGTCGGCGCGTCGGCGCTGATACCGTTCGGGCTTTTTCTCGCGCCGCACGTCAGGGCGCTCAAAGTTATCACCCTGCCCGATATTCTAAGAAACTCCTATGGCGACAAAGTGGCGATCCCGGCCGGACTGATGATCTCGATTGCATGGTGCGGGGTGCTGGCGGCGCAGATGATTGCCGCCGGGCGGTTGCTCGAGGGGATCTTCGGTATCGATTTCGCCTATTCATTATCCGCCGCCGCAGCCGTTTTTATTCTATACACTTTTTGGGGCGGACAACTCTCGGTGATCCGCACCGATTTCTGGCAGTTGGTTATTTTCATCGGCGGCCTGATGCTGTGTGTCCTGATGCTGTTCAAATTCAACGCCACCGATCCATACTGCTGGGCCAATGTGCCGTCCGACAACCTCCGTTTCCCGGTCGGCAACTCATTCGGGTGGTATGATTTACTGGTGTACTACCCGCTGATTGTCGGGTTGCCGTATCTGGTCGGCCCGGATATATATTCGCGAATATTCTGCGCCCGCGACAATACAACCGCCCGCACCGCCTCGCTCACCGCCGCCGCCTTCATAGTCCCGCTGGCCATACTGCTGGTGATGGTCGGTATTCTCGCGCGCGCCGCTTTCCCCGGAATCAACCCGGAACAGGCGCTTCCGGCGACATTCGCGGCGGTCATCCCGGCCGGTCTGCGCGGCCTGATCGCGGCCGGCTTTCTCGGCGGTATCATGTCCTCGGCCGATACCGTCCTCTTATCCGCCTCGACAATATTTTCGGTCAATGTAATCAAACCGGTGTTCGGCCTGAAAGAAGAAAAGCAGCTCGGCGTAACAAAAATCGTGCTGGTTTTTCTCGGTCTGGGCGGTTTTGCCATCGCCTGGTTCGAGCAGGGGATAATATCATCGCTACTGATCGGCTACACCGTCTTTGTCGGCGGTGTCGTTTTCCCCACACTGGCGGCTCTCTTCAAAGATAAATTAAAGGTAAGCTCCACGGCGGCGCTGTGGGCGGTTATAATCGGCGGCGGAACCGCCGTGATGGGCAAGATCGCCGATGGTTATTTAATGAAGACAATTCTGACACCGGGCGGCTGCGAATTTATGCAAAGTCTATTGGGTTCGCATTATTTGAGCCTCCTGCCGCTTATTCTGTCGTTGCTGGTTTTGGTGATTGTCGGCACAATAACAGCAAAAGCAAAATAAAAAACGGCGGGTGCGTCGCCCGCCGTTCGGCTGTGGTTCGGGATTGCCGAATCAGTCACCCGGCAATATCCCTTTTAAGGAGGGTTTGCTAACAGTATTTTTTATAACTCCCGCCAGGCGACTAGATTGTAACTGCCGGAACCGCTCATTGTGATTGACGCAAGATTGCGATCATAATGAAAAGCGGCGCTGTTGTGAACGACAATGGTATTGGCGATAACTGAGCCATAGAAATCAGCCGAATTCCTGAGATCGGCGTCGCCATCGGGACTGTAAAAAACGCCGTATATTTCTCCGCTGTTTTTCAGGACAATGTCACCCTGAGAATAGAAAATTAGGCTGCCGGGATCGCCCCCGCCGTTAACATCGCCGGAATTTTTTATCTCAATATCACCGGTAACATATATGGTAACATCCGCCCCCGGCGCGACTTTAAGTTCGGCGCTGTTTTTCAATATAACGCTGGAAAAATAATATACGCCGTCCGACAAAGTGACCGTTTTCTTGGTTTCGAAGGCCCCGGTTGATGAGTTGAATGCCGATGGATCCGATATACCGGACAAATTATCATTATTCGCCGCCGCCCAGTCGAATTCCGACTGCGGGATCGGATCGAGTGTTTCTTCCGGCGCATCGGATCGTATGTCACCGGTGACGGTTGCGCCGCCGTTTATGCTTAATGAACTGCTGTCGGATGATGTCGTAACGTCGCCCCCGACATATGATCCGTTATGCATGGTAATATCATCATTGGAACCGACATCACCGTATAGCGTATCCCGTGTGGCAGCATATGAACCGGAATCAGAGTTATATGAGTCGGTGCTCATGCCGTTTTTTAATTCTATATCGTCATCGGCAAACATGGCATACTTGAATGGGTGCACGATACCCGGCACCAGAGTCATTTCGACTGCCGCCTGGGCGTCGGTTATCCAGCCGGTGGAAGTTATTATTACCGTATCGGCCAGGGCGGCATTGGTCGCGCTGTCGGTTATTTGCACAATATACGAGCCGCCGTTAAATGATATGTTGTTGTATCCTGTTCTCCATGAAGGATCGTTGTTAAGTTCGGCAAATGCAGCACGCCCACCGGCCTCGGCAATATAAAATGTTTTGTCGCAGTTGATTTGATTGAAGGCCAAATCCATGTCGGTATTCGACGAACGTACCGCCATCACTGCCAGAAGCGTCAGCATACCCATCAACAGAAGCGATATAATCAGGGCGCTGCCTTTATCATTGCACAATTTTGTAAGCATGTTATTATCCCCTATAAAGACAGATTTCTGAGATTGACCGTTTCCATGGCGGCATATCGGCGGTAGCCGTTATTTATCGTATAATCCTCATCCGGCTTTTCCGTCTGCACCTCGATTGTAACTTGCACTGTCGCGGAACCGGTAGTACTGAAATTTATCCGGCTGATATAGTCGGCAAATACCTCCGCCGTATTGCCGTTAAACTGCTTCATCAATTTTCTGGGCGGGCTGCTGGTCGGGAAACCGGGGATCATGGCAATTTCATCATCGCCGTAATCTTCCAGAAAATACAACACCGTGTCGATCGGCTGGGTACCGTTATAGAATATCATCAGGCTGTCGCCGTTGATGGCATAAGCCGGATGCGTTCCCACCCGATAACCGGCCATCCGTAATGTCTTGACGATATCCTGGAGGCTGGCCCGGGAAGCCTGCTGCATATCGGAAATCTCTTCCTGGGCCAGCGTCTGGTTATGCATCGATATATAGAATTCAAATCCGGCCGCCGCCAGAACACCCGTGATAAAGACGGCGATCAGAAGTTCCGTTATCGTAAAACCTTTATTATTTCCAAGCTTTTTCATATTACCCCGCCCCCTGACTATGAACTTTTGACCTTGTAAGTCGAATACTGGTTCGAGCGTTGAACACTGCCGTTGTCGGTCCAGGACACGGTAACGTCGATTTTAAATAAGCCGTCCGGTACCAACGTGTCGGAAACATGATCGTTAATTATCGAGGTGCGCGTATATTGGTTCAAAAGGTTCGACTCCACCTCGGAGTATGGCGTGGTCGGCATCGGGTCGAGACCCTCGAAATATTCGATTTTCTGTTTAAGCAAATTGGCGGCGGCGGTGTTGTCGCGCGAGACAACATTGCCTTCGATCGAAACGACCACCATAGGCGCCAGACCCATCAATCCCACCGCCATAATTATCATCCCAACCATCACTTCTATAAGACTGATGCCGTTATTTCCAGTTAGTATTTTCCGTCTCATAAATATATTTCCTCCTAATCTGACTGGAATGAAATGCAGATTCGATGCCGAAATGAAGATCCGCCCGGTCATAATTACCCCCCCCCTAATACAATGAAAGGCAACAAGTTGTTGCTGTGGCCTTTTCCGCGGTGCCTCAAAACACCCGGTTATTCAATATTGTCCCAATAAAAAGTATGGGGAGAACGCCATACTTATGGTCTCAACTGAACATATTACCGCAAAATCACGACAATTATGATCTCGTATCGTCTGTCGTAATTTCAAATAAATTCCTTGCAAAAGCACTCATTTTAGGTAAATTATATTATAGTTGCACAAGTCCAATATTTCTCGGATATTTTATTTCCATGGGAGGAGATATGAAAATATTATACAGGCCTGCGGTTATTTTTGCCCTGATGATATTCATCCCGAATCTGCTCGCGGCGGCGATAATAAATGTCCCCGGCGATTCGGCGACTATTCAGTCCGCTGTCGATGCCGCCGTGCCCGGCGATACCATCATGATCGCATCGGGAAATTATTATGAAAATGTGATAATCTACAAAAAACTGACCATGATCGGCGCCTCGACTTTGGGCACCAGAATTAACGGTTCGGGCGTCGGCGATGTCGTTCGCATCACCGCCGACAGCGTTACGATCAGGAATTGTTCCATGACCAACGGGGGCGATGAACGTTTGTACGAAGCCGCCTGGGATGCCGGTGTGCATCTGGTGGGGACGGTGGGGTGCCGAATCGAAGGCTGCCGGATTTATAGTAACGGCGCGGCCGGGTTGTCGCTGACCTGTTCCAACCATAACGTTATCACCAACTGCGATTTTCCCGGTAACCATACCGGCATCTATTTCTATGTCGATTGGGAGGGCCCGGATGAGGATAACTTCGATAATCTTATTTGGCGCAACAGTATGATTGGTAATGCCCATAACGGGATCCTGTTCGAGCATACCATGTCATTTCACAGCAACAACACCATTATGGGTAATTATATCGAAGGCAATGAAATCGGCATCGGTATGATTATGTCGGATGAAAATAACGTGTGCTATAATCAAATCGTTAACAACAGCATTTCCGGTATTACAAAAGTCACCTGTATGGGCGGCGGCTGGAATAACCATTTTCATCACAACGTTTTCATCGATAATAGCGACTCCTGTCAGGCGACCTGTATGAGTTACAGTTGCACGGAATTCTGGTATTCCGAATCAGAGCAGGAAGGCAACTACTGGTCAGACTATACCGGTGTTGACGAGAATTTCGATGGCATCGGCGACACACCATATGATGTCTGCGGAGATGAAAAAGTCGATCCGTATCCATTGATGAATATGTCCGATTATGACGGTGACGGCTGGATCGACAGCGTCGATAACTGCCCTTTTGTTGCCAATGAATCACAACTGGACAGCGATTATGATGATGTCGGTAATGCCTGCGACAACTGCCCGTATGCATATAATCCCGATCAGCTCGACTCCGATGGCGACGGTGTCGGTGATGCCTGTAGCTGGGACTGCGGCGACCTGGATTCAAGCGGCGGCATCAACCTTCTCGATATAACGTATCTGATTAATTATTTGTACAAGGGAGGTCCGCCGCCCCCGGATCTTGCGCTGGCGGACGTTAACCATAATTGCCTGATTAATATTCTGGATGTGACCCATCTGATTTACTATTTATACAAAGACGGCGCCGCTCCGGATTGCCCCGAGACCTGGCCGTGTAAATGATATAAAACTGAAAATTTCCTGCAAAAAACAACGCCGCCGGATCAAACAACCCGGCGGCGCTTCTCTTTATCTCGAGACAATTATATTTCCTAAAACTTCGCCCAGCGCGGGACGCGCGGGAACGGCAAAACATCCCTTATATTCGCCATCCCGGTGATATACATCAGGGTTCGCTCGAAACCGAGCCCGAAACCGGAATGAGGCGTCGTGCCGTATTTGCGCAGATCCAGATACCAGTCATAAAGACCCGTATCGAGATCCTTCTCTTTCATATGCGACAGAAGCACATCATAGCGCTCCTCACGCTGCGAGCCGCCGATAATCTCGCCGATTTTCGGCACCAGCACATCGATCGCCCCGACCGTCTTGCCGTCGTCATTGACCCGCATATAAAAAGCCTTGATCTTTTTCGGGTAATCGAACACGATTACCGGCTTTTTGATCACCTTCTCGGTCAGGTAGCGCTCATGCTCCGACTGCAAATCGACTCCCCATGATACCGGGAACTCGAATTTTTCGCTCGATTTCTCGAGAATTTTGATCGCTTCGGTATAAGATATTCTCTCGAAATCGGATTCGACCACATGTTTCAGCCGCTCGATGACCCCCTTATCGATCCACTTGTTGAAAAACTCCATATCGGAGGCACATTTTTCGAGCGCCCAGCGGAACAGGTATTTAAGGAAATCAGCGGCGATATCCATATTCTCCGAGAGATCGCAGAAAGCCATCTCCGGCTCGATCATCCAGAACTCCGACGCGTGCCGTGCCGTGTTGGAATTTTCGGCCCGGAAAGTCGGCCCGAAAGTGTAAACATCGCCCAGCGCCTGCGCCGCCACCTCGGCCTCGAGCTGTCCGGAGACGGTCAAATATGTTTCCACACCGAAAAAGTCCCGGTCGAAATCGATCCGGTCGTCTTTAACCGGCGCCTTGTTCAACTCGAGCGTCGTCACCCGGAACATCTCACCCGCCCCCTCGGTGTCCGAGGCGGTTATAATCGGCGTGTGAATATAATAAAAGCCGCGATCCTGGAAATATTTATGCACCGCATAAGCGATACTCGAGCGCACCCGGTTGACCGCGCCGAGCGTATTGGTGCGTGGCCGCAGATGGGCTATCTCACGCAAATATTCGAAGCTGTGGCGTTTTTTCTGAAGCGGGTATGACTGATCGGCGGCGCCGACCAGCTCGATGCTTTCCACCACAAAATCATATTTCTGACCCTTCGCCGGCGAGTCGGCCAGTTTCCCGACCACCCGCAGAGCCGCGCCCGTCAATATTTCCTTGAGAACCGGGAAATTATTCGGATCATTAACCACCGCCTGGAGATTATTCATACACGAGCCGTCGTTGATCTCGATAAAGGCGACTTTGCTCGATTGACGAATTGTCCGAACCCAGCCCAGAATAATAAGCTCTTGGCCGGTCGGCACCGAATCCTCGACGAGGATTTTCGAAATTTTGGTGCGTTTAAAATAATCCATTACATCCTCCAGCGGTAATTGTTACCGGTATAAAACGAACTACGTTTCCGCGTCGTTTATACTTAATCGAAAGCTCTATATTATTCCAAAGTCGGCCATAAATCAAGAAAATTCAAATCATTAGGGGTGATTTCCGCATAATTATTTAAAAACTTTTGGGAAATTTAAACCAAATATGAAACAATCGGGTGAATTTTACAGTATAAGTACACAGAATGAGCAATTAACAAGCAGAACAGCAAAGAGCAATTGATTCCCAACCTATTGCCAACAAGGTGCCGACCGACGGGGATAACGGTCGGCGCCTTACTTTATATAGACTTTATTCCTGGGCCTCTTCAACCAGCGTTTTATACCGACCGATCGCATCCTCGACAAATTCCTTCGATTCCGACTCGGCCATGATGTTAAATGCGGCGCTCAGGTTATCCGGCGCCACCAGCACCCAACCGTCATTCTCGATCACCCTGACACCGTCGATCAACTGCCGGTTTTTGGCCTCGGTGTCGGTGATCAACCGTCGCATAACTTTACCTTTCTGCGCCCACGGGCAGGGAACACTGACCGATTTGCGAATATATTTCTCATAATTACCCCGTATTTCGCCCATCCTGACTTTCTGCCGCGCCATCATTTCGAGAATATAAACGGCGTTGCGAATGGCGTCCGAACCCATTTGGAAACCGGGGAAAATGAAACCGCCCAGCGTGCCGCCGACAAAATCGACATTGCTCTGCTGGACTGCCTCCATCATCGCCAGATGCGAGTTCCTGACCCGCAAAACCTCGACACCATATCTGGAGGCAATCTCCTCGACACCCATCGAGGCCGCCACCGGCACCGCGATTCTGTGGGCCGTGTGCGATTTCAGGAACAAATCGGTAACCAGCAGCAATAATAGCTGATTGTCGATAAAATACCCGTTTTCATCGACCACCGTAAGCTTCTCGGCGGCCGGATTGATCAAAAAGCCGATGTCTGAATGTAGCGTCCTGACAATCGACGACAACTGTACAATCGATTGCACCATTTCATCCGGGTGGCGGGTGAAACCACGCGGATTGAGAAATGCGTTCAAATCGACCAGGTTGATATCGAGTTGTGAGAAAATCGTGGGGAAAACCACACTGGCGCCGCCGTTGGCGTAATCTATAACCACCTTAAAGCCGGCTTTGCGGACAATATCGGGGTTGATGGCGGCGATAAAATCGGAGCGGTACTGCTCGAGCATCCCCTGCGGATTATCGAGATGACCGATTTCGTCAAGTCTGGCGCGCCGGAAATCCTCGCCGTAGAAAAGTCTTTCCACCTTTTTCAAATTATTGGTCGGCATATCGAGTCCGTCGCCGTTGAAAAATATGAAATCGATCAGGTTGTGATCATTTGGATTATGTCGAACATATACGCCCGCCGCATAATCACCCTTGCTAAGAGCGTAGCGAACAACCGGGATCGGGAGCATTTCCAGATCGTCGGCATCCACCCCGGCCGCAAGGAATCCGGCAATCAGTCCGCGTTTGAGAAGACGCGATGTATCCGAGGCGTCGCGGCTGGTGACAACCCGCTTGCCCTGACCGAGGTAGGCCCCGAAAGCGCCGCCCAGTTTGACCGCCATCTCCGGCGTGATTTCGGTCAGCGCCAGACCGGTCACTTTCGACTGTGTAAACAGCTCGCGGTTCCATTTCTCGCCCCAGACCATCGAGGACGATACAATCGCCCCCTCATCGACCGTCTTACCCGGCCATATCTTGCAATTGGCCTTCACCGTGGCGCCGTTGCCGATGGTGCTGTCGTCGGAAACAACGACATCATCCAGCAGGACGACGTTGTCGCCCATATTGACACGGTCGCAGACAATGGCGCTGGTCAGTTCCGCCTGGGCGCCGATGCGCACATCGGACCAGATTATCGAGCTTTTGATTTCGGCGCCCTCACCGACCCTGGTCCCGGCCCCGATAACCGAATTTTCGATCAGCGCGCCGTCGGCAATGACCGCATTGTCGGCGCAAATCGCGACGCCTTCCACCCGCAGGTTTTCACCGAGGGTAACATTTTTGCCGAGATGCATAACGGCATCGCCGACCTTTTTCTTTCTTAGTCCCATATCGAGATTTATTTCCCCCGAAAGGAGATCCCTGTGGGCCAGTCGGTATTCCTTGATATTGCCGACATCCTTCCAGTACCCCTCGGCGATCATGCCGTGCAAACCCATCTTCTTTGAAAGCATAAGAGGGTACAGGTTCTGCGAAAAATCGAAATTTGTTTTGGGCGGTATCAGCCGCACGGTGTGCGGCTCCAGAATATATATACCGGTGTTGATAGTATCGGAGAACGCCTCGCCCCATGACGGCTTCTCCAGGAAGCGGACTATTTTCCCCTCGTCGTTTATAATCACGATCCCGTACGGCAGCGGATTTTCGACCCGCGTCAGAAGGATGGTTGCCTCGGAATTTTTCTCCTGGTGCCAGTTGATCGCCCGTTCGAGGTCGAAATCGGTCATGACATCACCCGATATAACCAGCACCGTCTCATCGATGAAACTATCGGCATATCGCACCGCCCCGGCCGTCCCGTAATCCTCGGTCGGCTGAAGGTAATCCATCTTGACCCCGAATTTGCGCCCGTCCTTGAAATAGTTCTTTATCTCATCCGCCTGAAAAAACAACAGCGACACCAGTTCGGTGAAGCCGTTTCGCTTGAGCAGATTAACCACATGTTCCATCATGGGGATGGTTCCGATCGAAACCATCGGCTTGGGTACATTAATAGTCAGGGGACGAAGCCTGGTTCCAAAGCCCCCGGCCATGATAATCGCTTTCATCGCTTATCTCCAATACAATTAATCGCTGTATATTTATCCGGGGATATATCCGGATTCTCTTAAGCCGTTTATTATCTCATAGAAGTCGTTGTATTCGGTTGCATCCACACCCTGCTCCCGGCAGTATTTAAGAAGATCGCCGCGCGCATAAATCGAATCGGCATGCGGTACGGCGCATATATCCGACAGGCCGTCGCCGATAAAAACGACTTTCCACCTGTCCCGCTCGTTTCCGATCAGGTCCAGAATACGCGCCCCCTTGCAACATCCACAGCGCTCACAACCGTTATTATCATATATAAAATCGAGAGACATCCGCCGATTCTCTATTTTGCAGCTATTGCTGAAGTACTTTATTTCATCAAGACCGTACTTCTTCAACATGTAATCAATGTATAAGTCATTGCCGTCGGACACAATATAAAAAGGTATACCCAGCGGTTTAATCATGCCGTAAAACTCGGCCGCGCCCTCTCTCAGTCTGAAATCGGATAGAAAATCATGTAATTCCCCAAGCGTGGGATGTATCATGGCCGCCTCACCACGCAGGCAATCGCGGGATGATATCTCACCCTTCTTCCATCTCTCCACCAGTGGAAGATTCTTGCCCCCGGAAAAATGCCTGAAGATACGATGGCCGATATCCTTCTCGGCGAAGGTTCCGTCGAAATCTGAAAAGATGATGGTTTTTCTGGCGTTACTGCTGTCAAACATGTTCAGCCCGGTTCCTCATAAAACATACGCGGTTTTTCATACAACATAGCAATGGCAATCAATACCGTTAACACAATTTATCCCCGCCCGTGTAAAACTCCTACCGGTTGCGATCTTCGTTCAGAAGCGCCTCTTCGGCCAGCGTGATGTCGGGTCGATAGGGCAGAATCGCATCTCTGTAGGAGCGGGAGGTTCCATATTCCGTCTCGACCGCAATCTGGTAGAGCCGCCGACGAATATAATCGGAGTATATATAATACTGGTTGCGATCATCGTCGCCGGCAAGTCTATAAATACTATCGATCGCCGTCAATGTCTCGTCGGAGTAATTTTGAAATATCGCTTCATCGCGCGCAAATTGGGCCAGCAGAGTCAAATCCGATTCATAGGTGAAACCATTCTCCTCGGCGAATACGATAAAATCATCGAGCCATTTCGAGGATGCCTCGGTGAACGGCGCGTAGGCCAGAATTTCATCCCGGTTGGCGACGGCGAATTCGCGCAGAAGCATGGTATTCTCAAGAAGCATCGGAAACCGCTCGAATGAGACCGGTGTGAAATAATAATCGGGCGGGATCCCGGCCGCGCTGTCGATAACCTCCGCCTCGGGATCGTTCAGGAACCGTCCGCCCTCGAAATAATACCTCGCCGTCGTCAAGCGAATCCCGGAACCATCGAACAACCCGTTATACTCCTGCACCAATCCCTTGCCGAATGTCGTATCACCAACGAGTACCGCGCGCCCGGCATATTTTAGCGAACCGGCCAGAATTTCTGCGGCCGAGGCCGAACCCCTGTCGATCAATATTGCCATCGGCAAGCCGTTGGTGATGTCGCGGCCGCTGGAACGGAATTCGTCATTGCGCCAGTGCGACCGCCCCTTGATTCCGACAATCACTTTACCCCGGTCCAGAAATAAATCGGCCGCCGCCACCGCCTCGTTGAGCAATCCGCCCGGGTTACCCCGCAGATCGAGAATTATCGCCCGGACGCTGTCTTCATTGTTGAGGTAAAGCGAGTCGAGACAGGACAGCAGATCCTCGGCGGTATTCGCCTCGAAATCCATTATCCTGATATACAGGCTTTTGTTTTCGGTCAGGCCGGCATACGGAATATGGATCAGCCGCAGTTTCTCGCGCACAAGGCTGAAATTAAGCGTGTCGGCCAGCCGGTTCCGCGCCACCGTCACATCGACCGTCGTTCCCTCCTCGCCGCGAAGGACATAAGTCGACTGATACGAATTCAAGCCCTCGAAATCAACCGTATCCGCCTTGATAATGACGTCGCCGCTGAGCATCCCGGCTTTGCCGGCCGGGCCGTCCTCGCGCACCGACATCACCAGTAATCCCCGGTCATGAGTCACCACCGTTATCCCGATACCGCCGTACGATCCCGAAAATTCCTCGGTAACACGATCCAGGGCATCCGGCTCGAGATACCCGGAATATCTGTCGAGCTTGTCGAATATAGCCCGGCGGGCCTGCCGAACCATCTCGGTGGCGTTGTAATCATCAGGGTAAAGCAGTCTGATAAGGTTGAGACTCGAGACCAGCTCCATGGAATAGTATAAATTTCTCTCGGACATGACATACACCGACAAGCTGCTCACCATCAGGACTATGACACAGAAAAGCGCCACGCCCCATTTCAATGCGCTGTGATCAATCCTGTCCGGCATATTGTCTATCTGATGTTCAGTTTCTCTTTGAGGCAATCCCTGACCTCGCTGAATATGTCGTCAATGCTGTTGTTACCATTGATAACAACGACACGTTCCGGTTCGCGTTTGGATACTTCGAGAAAACCGCGCCTGACCTTCTCGAAAAACTCCTTCGACTCCGATTCCAGCCGGTCGGCGGTTTTTTTGCGGCGGGTAAGCGATGTGGCGTAATCCACATCGACCAGAAAAGTCAGGTCGGGTCGGTATTTCCCCACCGACAATTCATGCAGACCATATATGGTGTCGATATCGAGGTCCCGGCCGTAACCCTGGTAGGCGGTTGTCGAATCGAAAAAACGGTCGCAGAGAATAATTCTGCCCTCCTCGAGGGCGGGTATAATAATATCATTTGTCAGTTCGGCCCGGGCGGCGACATACAGCATCAACTCCGAAACCGGGTTAATATACATCTCGCCGTTAAGTAAAATCTTCCGGATCTTCTCCGACAGCGGCGTCGAACCCGGCTCGCGGATCACCAGCGGATGCCGCTCGTTCTCCGTCAGATACTTCTCGGCCAGCTTTAACTGCGTCGTTTTGCCGCAGCCGTCGATTCCCTCGAATGTAATAAAATAACCGTCTCTACTCATAACCAAATATAAAGGCGAACAATTGTTGTTCGCCTTTAATATACAGTTTTATGCTGTAAGATAAACTACTTTTTCCTGGAAGCAGTCTTCTTGGCGGCTTTCTTTTTCGGGGCCGCTTTGCGTTTCGATTTGGAGGCTTCCTTCCAGCCGTATTTGAGAATAAACTCTTCGGTCAAATTCCGCGCCTTGTCGTCGGTGAACTGAACCGGCGGAGATTTCTTGAAATACGATGCCGGACCCTCAAGCGCACCCGAGACGCCGTTATCGAGAGCCAGCTTGCAGCAGCGGACCGCGTCGATCACGACACCGGCCGAATTCGGCGAATCCCAGACTTCCATCTTGAGTTCGATATTGAGAGGAACATCGCCAAAAGTGCGCCCCTCCATGCGGATATACGCCCACTTGCGATCCGACAGCCACTCGACATAATCGGACGGACCTATATGCACATTGGCTTTGCCTATATCATAATCGAGCTGGCTGACGACGGCGTTGGTTTTGGATATCTTCTTCGATTCCAGGCGCTCGCGTTCGAGCATATTCAAAAAGTCGGTGTTGCCGCCGACATTGAGCTGACTGGTGCGTTCGAGACGAACACCGCGCTCGCGGAAAAGACGTGTCAGAACACGATGCACGATGGTGGCACCCACCTGCGATTTGATATCGTCGCCGATAACCGGCAGACCCTTCTCGATAAATCGATCCTGCCAGTATTTTTCGCGGGCGATAAAAACCGGGATGCAGTTGACAAAACCGCAACCGGCTTCGAGAATCTGCTCGACATACCATTTGGTGGCTGTCTCGGAACCGACCGGGAGATAACTCACGACGATATCCGTCTTGGTGTCTTTGAGCAGCTTGACAATATTGACCGTGTCGCCGGGAGCCTTTTCGATAACCTCGGAGAGATATTTGCCCAGCCCGTCATGCGTCATGCCCCGCTGAACCTTGACACCGGTTTTGGGGACACTGCAGAATTTATACGTGTTGTTCGGCTTGGTGAAAATGGCCTCGGAGAGGTCCTTGCCGACTTTGTTCTTGTCGATGTCGATTGCCGCCGAGAACTCGATATCGCTGATATGATATCCGCCCAGGTTGACATGCATCAGGCCGGGGACAAAATCATCGTCTTTGGCCTTCTTGTAATACTCCACTCCCTGGACAAATGACGAGGCGCAGTTGCCGACACCAATTATCGCAACTCTAACCTTACCCATTCGGAACTTCCTTTCTATAACAAATAATTTATTATCAACGGGGCAAATATATAATTCAGACGTATGCTGTCAAGAAAAAACTTGACATTTGCTATAGTCATAATATATAATAAGTGACCAAAAAGTCATTAAATATAAAGTATAAGTATATGAATGAAAATCTGATTATCGAACTCGAACAGAGCGATGTCGTCAGCGACACCTTCCGAAAACTAAGCCCGGACAAGAAGAAAAACATCTACCGGACGGCGCTCGAGGCTTTTGCGGGTGATGTTTTCGACCGCGTCTCGCTCGACCGTGTCGCCACAGGCGCCGGCGTCTCGAAAGGATCGCTGTTTCAGTATTTCGGCAACAAGGAAAACCTCCTGCGCTTCACCGCCGAAATATTCATCGACAATTACGGGCAGTTCTGGGAGAGCCAGCGGGGCCGGGGCGGCGAAATTCACACCCGGGAGCGAATCCGGGACTTTTTCATAACCCTGCTCGATTTCCGCGACGAGCGCCGAACCGAGTATGATTTCTATGTGAAAATGCTCTACGAAAATAGCCGCGCCCATACCGACATTTTCCTGAAGAGAATAAACGGCATCATGCTCGAACATCTCAACCGTATCATCATCCGCGGCGCGCGAATCGCCGAGATTCGCCAGGATATCCCCCCGGAGCGGATGGCGCTGGTAATTATCGGCCTGATCGAATCATCGCATCGCTACTCGGATGCCGTCGGCCGGAGAGCCCGGGGCCGCGAACGGTTGATCGAAATTATCGAGGATGTCGAAAAAATATTATTCGACGGTATCGGGGGATGAGAATTGCCGGTTTAAATTTGCCAGTCTTATCATTACGTTATCATTTTATCATGGATAAAAAATGTAGCGTGCGGTATGAAACCCGCCGCGGCTGAATTCAGGTGGTCGCCGTCAAATCTGAAAAAAACACTTGACGTCCCCGGTAAAAAGTATATATTTAATTATACATTAGCGGTAAATATATTCATCATTAGAGGAGCATCATTATAGTCTATGTAGCGATTGCTAAATGCTGACGGACATTTAAAGAGCCGGTTGGATAGTCGCCGTGGATAACGGCTCCGGCAATCGCGAAAGGACAGGCATAGTGAAGTTTCTCTCATCTTGTTTAACCACCACTCAATCGATTCCCGATTCGATTTTAATTAATCCTCATGGTTTTTTTATGCCGGCCGATTTCCGCCTGATGACAACCTGGTCCGGAAGTTTTATTAACAAGGAACCGAATTTGAATATTCGAACATAAAGACACCCTCATGGCGGCGCAAGGAAATGTGCCGATTGTAGAGAAGGGCGCTTCAAGAGACGGGTCGGGTGGCCCACAGTAGAAGCGATGGGTTTCCGTCAGAACCGCGAGGATGTGATTGATTGTTAGCCCAAAAGGTCACGATCTTGCAAGAAGCGTTCCGGATGGCGCCGGATCTTGGGAGCCGGCGCCATCAAAAAATTCCGCCCGGGTCAAACAAGATTTGATTTTGGGGAGGGAGCGGGGCCCCGCCTCGAAGCGGGGCCCTTTAATTTTTGAAAATCGGCGGGTGGGGTACCGGGGTAGAGCAATAATATCTAATCCCATTGCGGGTGCAATAGGTCGAGCCAGTTGCATTAGATTGGAAATATACTCTCAGCTCACCGCCACTTTGAAATCCGACATCTCAAGCAGTGTCGCCTGGCGGCGGCGTACTTCGCTCTCCGTCATCACAAAATCAGGACCGACCTGCTCGATCATAATCGAGGAAACACACGAGGCAAAACACCCGGCCTTGCGAAGATCGCCGGTGCGAAGATATTCGAATGTGAACCCGGCCATATAAGTATCGCCGGCGCCGGTCGAATCGAGAAGATTTATCTCATACGGCGGGATGTCGATAAATTCCTTACCGTCGTAAATCACCGAACCCAGCTCCGCCAGCGTAACGATGACAATCTCCGGGCCCCAGCCCTTGATAATCTCCGCCGCTTTGTACGGATTCTCGCGGCATTCGATACCGGTCAGCACCTTACCCTCGAGCTCGTTCGGTTTGACAACCGTGAACTTGCCGAGAGTTTCCTCGATACCATCGACCTTCTCATGATATATCCGCTGGTTCTCGTCGGCATTGCGCAACAATCCCTGCGGGTCGCAGAAAAAATACCCGTCATAATTTTCGCGGATAGCCTTGATCTCGTCGAATGAAACCTCACCCAGTATCGGGCCGATCAATATCGCCTTCGAATCGTTATACAACCCCGGCTCGATATGCCCGACACCATTGGCGCGACCGAGAAGGTCGAGCGTGCGGTTGCCGAAATTGTCATAATAAATAAGCGAAAAACCACCCGACTGCTCCGATTCGATAATGACCGACTTGATATCGAGTTTATCGAGCTGGCCGACAAAATCATCCTTGAAATCATTGCCGATAGCGCCAATCAGGCGGGTTTTCTCACCCAGCTTGGCCAGCGCCAGGACGGCGTTGGTGGAACAGCCCGACAGCACACGGCCGTCGGTTTCGATTTTCTGGGTTTTTATATAATCATAGACAGGGTTGCCGAAAGCTGTAATCATAATTTTTTATACCGATTGTTTGTCCTTAAGGATCTTCTTGGCGTAAACGAGCCGTTGAATGGACGTTATATACGAGGTGGCGCCGACAATAATCAACGCGATTTCGAGCGGTCGATACCCGGGATAATATCTCTCCAGTATGGCGCCGAGAATAATGACGATAAATTTCTCCAGCCGACCCATAATACCGACGGCGCAATTCTCGATTTTACCCATCGACTCCGCCGCCGCCCGGGTGTAGCTGGCAATAATCATCCCGAACAGTGCAAACAAACCCCATCCGGGGTGAACCAGTCCCGACATGGTAATACCGGCCAGGATGACAAACTCGCCGTAGCGGTCGGACACATGATCGAGTATGCCCCCCCAGACTGTCCCTATATTTCCAGCCCGCGCCGTGGAACCGTCGAGCATGTCGGTGAAAGAGTTGAGTATCATCCAGAAAATACCCCACCATATTTCACCCTTCCAGAAATATAGGCCCGAAATTATTGCGCAGATAAAAGATATGGCGGTCAATATATTAGGCGTGAGCCCGAGTTTCAGACATGCCCTGCCCAATCCCATTGATGACCTTTCGTAGAAGGCCCGCTTCTTTTTGTTTATTTCCGCCATAGTCAAAATTAATGTTCGATGCCCAATATATTCCTGCCGAAAATAATGTCAAGCAATAAACTATGATAAATACCGGCGATGAATGATTGACAAATGGCCTCGATAAGCGTATTTTCTGCAACCGTTTGAAAGGAACGATGGAAGAACAAAAATATATACGGAATTTTTCGATTATCGCCCATATCGACCACGGCAAATCGACGCTGGCCGACAGGCTGCTGGAATCGACCCAAACCATCTCCGACCGCCGGATGCGTTCGCAGGTGCTCGATGATATGGATCTGGAGCGCGAACGGGGTATTACCATCAAGGCCCACGCCATTCGACTGGCGTATAAAGCCAAAGACGGTAATATCTACCAGTTCAACCTGATCGATACACCCGGTCATGTCGATTTCACCTATGAAGTGAGCCGCTCACTCTCGGCCTGCGAGGGAGTTGTTCTGGTGGTCGATGCCGCCCAGGGAGTCGAGGCGCAGACTGTCTCCAACCTGTTTCTGGCTATCGAAAACGATCTCGAAATTATCCCGGTGGTCAACAAAATCGACCTTCCAGCCGCCCGTCCCGAAGAAACAGCGAACCAGATTATCGACCTGATCGGCTGTAAACAGGAAGAAGTTTTAAATGTTTCGGCCAAAACAGGGCAGGGGGTTGACGAGCTTTTCGAGGCCATCGTTAATCGTATTCCGCCGCCGAAAGGCGACTCCGACAAGCCGCTCAAGGCGCTGGTGTTCGACTCGACCTATGATCCCTATCGCGGTGCCGCGGCCTACGTGAAAGTGGTTGACGGCTCTATATCAAAAGATGACCGGGTAAAATTCTTCTCCCACGGTAAACAATTCGAGGTGGACGAAGTCGGTTGCCGACGGCTCACCAACATCCCTCTCGACCGGTTGCGAGCCGGCGAAGTTGGCTATGTTTATGCCGGGGTCAAGGATGTTTCCGATACCCGTGTCGGCGATACTCTTACCCTCGCCAAAGGTGGTGTAAAGGAGCCGTTGCCGGGGTTTGTGGCGGTAAAACCGATGGTCTTCTCGGGACTGTTTCCGGCTATTGCAGAGGACTACACCGAGCTGCGCGAGGCTCTCGAAAAACTCAAACTAAACGACGCTTCGTTGTCGTTTACACCCGAGACTTCGAGCGCCCTCGGCTTCGGTTTTCGATGCGGTTTTCTCGGTATGTTACACATGGAAATCATCACCGAAAGGCTGTCGCGCGAGTACGATCAAACCATCATCAACACCGTCCCCAATGTCGAATACTTTGCCTACACAACCGGCGGGGATAAAGTGGTCGTGGACTCGCCCTCCGATATGCCCAAAGCCGGTATTATCGACTATGTCGAAGAGCCCTATGTCGATGCGCAAATTATTACTTTGCCCGACAGTATCGGGGCCATTATGAGGCTGGCCACCGATCGGCGGGGTATATATAAAAACACCGAATACCCGACCTCGACAAGGGCCATATTGAGCTACTCTTTCCCGTTATCCGAGATAATTTTCGATTTTTATGACAAATTGAAGTCGATTTCGCGCGGATATGCCTCGCTTGACTATGGTATCCCGTTCTACCAGCGCTCCGATCTGGTCAAACTCGATATTTTGATCAATTCCGAGCCGGTGGATGCTCTCTCGGTTATTATTCATCGCCAGAAAGCATACAAATACGGCCTCAACCTGACCGAAAAACTGCGCAAACTCATCCCGCGCCAGTTGTTCGAGGTGATTATTCAGGCGTCGATCGGCTCCCGGATCATATCGCGGGCCACAGTCAAACCGCTTCGCAAAAATGTGACCGCAAAATGCTATGGGGGAGATATTACCCGGAAACGGAAACTCCTCGAGAGGCAAAAAGAGGGTAAAAAACGGCTCAAACAGGTTGGGCATGTGGAAATCCCCCAGGAAGCCTTTTTGGCTGCGCTTCAGGTCGATGAATAAATGCTATGGTTTTGTGCAGCAACACTTTAAATCAATATACACCCAGAGACAGTTTCCCCCATACTCTGATATCCCTTTAAAAATAATCGCTCAGAAGCCAAATATCGACTTACCAACATGGTTGCCAACAACTTATTGCAATATGTCCACAGGTTATCAACAGCATTTTGTGGAAATCCACCCGCTCGGCTTCCAATGCCGCCAAAAATATCTCGAAAAACTGCCATGTAGGCGTTTTTTTGTGGCATAAACAGGCTGAATCTGATGACTGGAATGGATATTTATGGTATTATTTCGGTCCGAAATTGACTAATTGGGCTGAGTTAATTGTCGAAAATCGCTGCCGCTCGGGTTCTGGAATACCCGCAAATCGAACATCGGAGCTACCGCCAGAATATGATCGAAAATATCGGCCTGAATCGCCTCGTAATTAGCCCATACCTGATCATTGCTGAAAACATAAATCTCGATCGGCAGACCCTTTTCGCCGGGCGGGAGGTGCCGAATAAGGAACGTCATAGCCTGATGAATTTTGGGATGATTTTTCAGATAAGCCACTATATATGCCCGGAACGTTCCGACATTGGTCATATTACGACCGTTGATCAACTCCGATGTGTCGATATTATGTTCTTTATTATATTTTTCGATTTCGCCTTTTTTGGTCTCGATATAATCGGTCAGCAGTTGATATTTTTTGTAATGTTCGATCATTTCCGGCGTGCAGAATTTGATACTGTTCATGTCGATATAAATGGCCCGCTTGATTCTTCGCCCGCCCGATTCCGACATCCCGCGCCAGTTCTTGAATGAGTCGGAGATCATCGAGTAGGCCGGGATAGTGGTGATGGTCTTGTCCCAGTTTTGAACCTTCACCGTCGTCAGCGTGATATCCATAACATCACCATCGGCGCCGTACTTGGGCATCTCGATCCAATCGCCGATACGCACCATATCATTGCCGGAAAGCTGAACCGAGGCGACCAATCCCAGAATGGAGTCCTTGAATATCAGCAGTATAACCGCCGTCATGGCGCCGAAACCGCTGAGAATCAGCCAGGGCGAGCGGTTCATCAGGGTGGCGATGGCGGCGATACCGAGCAGAATGAACATGATGATCTGCGCCACCTGCACATAACCCTTGATCGGCCGTTGCCTGGATATGTCGTATGTCCGGTAAATATCGACGACCGCATTCAGAAAACTGTTGACGGCCAGAACACCCGCAAAAAACATATAGACCATTGCCAGCCGTTGTATTATATCCTCAACAGGGCCGAACAAATAAGCGGTGAAAAATATTACCAAAGCCGGGGCAAAATGGGACAACCGATTGAATACTTTTCGCTGGAGAAGCGCGTCATCCCACTTGGTTTTGGACTTTTTAACCAGAAAGCTGATTCCGGTCAGAAAAAATTTTTTGGCTATGAAATGGGATAAGGCGGCCAGTATGAATATTATAACCACCACCGCCGCCCAGCCGAGATAATTTGCCAGCGTCTCATTAACGCCGATGTCGATAAACCATTTGTTTAAAATTTCCAGCATGCCGTCTATCCTCTCTTCAATGATAGATTTATATGGATTCCATGCATGTTTATCAATAAAAAAATAGCTTTCGAGGGCAAAAAAAATAAAATGATCAGGTGTGTTAAGGCGGGAATAAAATGATTGTTAAAATCCGGACGGTAGCTTTTTGTCGTTCTCGAGCTGATAGAGCCAGTAATCGATCCCATTGCGCGCCACAAACTCCTTAACCCGCCGGAATCCATCACCATACACGGGATCTTCGTTGATATTCAATTTATGTATCAGGTAATTCGTGTAATCGCCCGGTAAATATTTCAAAACAAGAAATGAGGCATAATTGCAGCTTCCCTCGCAGAATTGCCTGTCGTTGTTTTCGATGGCATTGTAGTGTTGCCACACATGCATCAACTCATGAGCCATAACTGAGATAAAATGTATCCGGGGCATACCTTCCAGAATATAAATATCGAAACTGCGGTTGATGACGATCTGCTCCCGTTTGCTCCATCGATAAAGAGTGAACCCCTCCTGAAGATCAATATCCTCATCGGAAATTTTCTTTAATTCATCACGATCGACCAGATGCAGTTTGATTTTGCCCTTGTCTATTTCTATACCCTCCAGCGTCAGCAGGCTTAGAGCGCTGTCCTGAAGTCGCATCGCCTCGTCGATATTATCAACCGCCGTTCCCCGGCAGATATTGCACACATGGCGATCGTCGGAATAAACGGTTCCCCCCGATGTTAATTTATCGCAGATTACGCGGCCGCAATATTCACAGCGGTGCATCGTGTCGAGATGGGCCTTGTGATAATGGTTCCCCCAGTAGTCGGCATAATATTCTCCAATTATCACCTCGCCGCAGATACTGCAGTATTTGGCGACATATTTATAGTAGCAACTGTCATGATATGTCTCACCCCCGGTGATAACCTGTTTACCGGTAATAACTTCGCCGCAATAAGCGCATCTGGGAGCGAATAATTTTTCATAACACTTCTCACAGTAATATTTGCCGTCTTTTTTGATATATGTCGTATGCCCGATGGGGGTATTGCAGTTGGCGCATTTGAAATGAATCGGGTGATAATACTTGCCGTCAATCAGAACATACTGGCCGTGAATTTCCTCGCCGCAGTATTCGCAGATAATTTTCTTTTTGGCCCAGCAGTCATCGACACTGAAAAAACCGACAATTAATATGGCGGCGATAAGCAACAAATATATGCACGGTCTGTTTATTCTCATAATAGCGCAGATTTCAGCAGTAAATCACTATATTATTATACAATTTTGACAATTTATGTCAATAAATTATTCTCCGATACCAATATTTATCGGCATTTATAATTTATGACTTAGACGATGATACATTACTTGCTCTCAGTTTTTTTCGTCCTTGAATCCCGCTTTTACATGAGAACCGTCACAAAACGGTTTATTTTTCGAGGCGCCGCATCGGCAAAGCCAGAGTTGGTCCTTTACCGGGATATCTTCGCCCTTCGAATTGTAGAAACTCTCGAGATTTGTCACTTTCAACGGTCCGTCCTTAACCACTTCGATGGTGGTTTTTTTGATTCCCTGCTCATTCGACATGGTTACATCTCCAGGTATTTTTCTATTTATGCTGATACGTTATTATTATAGAAATGCCTTGGATCAGGCAAGTTAATTTTTGAATTACCGGTGGGCGTATATGATTGACTTTAATACGTATTTCATGTAATATCACAATATGTCTGACGAGAAAAAATATTCGAAAGCGGCTCAGATCTGGGCGTTGAAGCAGTATGGCGATGTCGGTCCGCGCACGTTTCGGGCACTGATGGGCAAATTCCTGCGCCTTGAGGCCATTCACCTCGCCGAAATCGACGAATTAACCGAGATCGAAGGGCTGGGCAAAAAACGGTCGGAGAAAATTTTCGGCGCCAGTAAATATCTTGAGGAATCCGAGAATTTCATAAATTCGCTGGGTGGCCGAAACACCCGCCACAGCGTGATCTCGGATCCCGAACACCCGACCATTTTTGAAGAATTAAATGACCCACCCCCGATCATTTTTTACCGAGGCGCCCTGCCGGCCCGTGACGAGAAAACCGTGGCGGTGATAGGCTCCCACAAGGCTACCGAAGAGGGCATTTCGATTGTCGTTGAGTTGGGCGGACTGCTGGCACGCAAATCGGTTTCCGTAGTTTCCGGATTGGCGCGGGGTATCGATGTCTCGGCCCATATCGGCGCCCTGCGCGGCGGCGGTAAAACCTATGCCGTCCTCGGCTCCGGGTTCGATAATATATTCCCCGAGGAACACAAAGGCATCGCCGGGGAAATAGTGCAAAACGGCGGCCTGATTTCGGAATATCCACCCGATGCCAACGTCACTCCCGGGCGGCTTATGGCGCGCAATCGGCTGGTGGTCGGATTATCGCAGGCGGTTGTGATCGGCGAGGTGTTGGCCGATTCGACCGGGACAATCGATACTGCCACATTCTGTCATCAACTGGGCAAAATTATGTTCATTCTGATTGATGGCTGCGAGGCGCCGGGACGCGATAATTCAAGCGTCGAGAAAATTATTCAGCTGGGGGCGATCCCGATCTATTTGAGAGACGGTTTTGATTTAATTGTCCAATCACTGGTATAAATCTGTTATGGAACCGACCGACAGCTTTTTTACAATCAAGGCATCATCGGAAATCGAAATAAAAATCAAGGGCTCCAAATTTTATGGGCGGGCGCAGCCATGCGGCTCGGTCGAGGAGGCGGAAAACATTCTGGGCGAATTTCGCAAAAAATATTATGATGCCACGCATAACTGCTTCGGTTATCGAATCGGTTTCGGCAAAGAGATAAAATTCCGCTATTCCGACGATGGTGAACCGTCGGGCACGGCCGGTCGGCCTATATACGATCAGATCGAGGGAAAAGACCTGACCAATCTGATTATCGTCGTCACCCGATATTTCGGCGGCACCAAACTTGGCACAGGCGGCCTGACCCATGCCTATTCCGATGCCGCCGCCCGGGCCATCGAAAAAGCCGGGGTGGAAGAAGGATTTATCACCGGCGAAATCAACATGGTCGTGCAGTTTCCCGATTATAATCTTGTCGAGCGGATAATTCACCAGACAGGCGCCGGAGTCATAAATTCCGATTTTGCCGATGTGGTCAGACTGACCGTCGAAATCAGATTGTCGCATATCGAAAATTTAAAAAGCAAACTGATCGACGGCACCTCGGGGAGAATCAGCTTTGAGTAAAAAACTGGATTGCCTTGGACTGGGTATTGCCCCGGTCGATCTCCTGATGGGTATCGACAAATACCCGCCGCCCGGTGCGAAAATCGATGCTTCGAATCTGACCATTCAGGGGGGCGGCCCGATACCGACCGCGATGGTGACAATGGCGCGGCTGGGCATGAAACCAGGTCTATTGGCCCCGGTCGGCGATGATATTTTCGGACGATTCGTGATGGACGAACTCAAAAAAGATAAAGTCGATACTTCCTGTATTGTCAGGAAAAAAAAACCGACCCCGATTGCCGCCGGGTGGATCGAGAAGGATAATGGCCGACGGACAATTGTCCTCGATCTCAAAATAGAACTCAAACCGACCGACATAAGGCTCGACAAACTGCCTAAAATCCGCGCGGTACATCTCGATGGACGATATCTTCCCGCCTGTCTCAAACTCGCCCGCTGGGCGCGTAAAAATAATATCCCGGTCGTATTCGATATTGGTTCTCTGCGCAATGATGTCTCGCGTTTAATACCCCTGACCGACCATCTCGTTGTTCCCGAGGAATTTGCGCTCCCGTTTACGAATTGCCGAAAACCGGAAAAAGCGATTGAAAAATTATCCCGTATATGCCGGGGGACGGTTGTCGTCACCGCAGGTACTCGGGGTTCGGTCGGATACAGCCGCGAGACAGGATTTGTCCGGCAGAAAGCATACAGGGTAAAAACAGTTGATACCACCGGCGCCGGTGATTCATATCACGGCGCATATATTTTCGGCTTGCTGAAAGGGTGGGATCTGGCGGAGCGGCTGAATTTTGCCTCTGCCGTCGCGGCCATCAAATGCACCAAACCGGGCGGCCGCACCGGCATACCATCATACCGGCAAACCGTCGATTTTATAAAAAGAGGGGCGTCCGTCTATGCTTGAGCTTATCGAATGGCTGGTGGCGATTGACAGGGGGCTGTTCTTTTTCCTTAACACGACTATCGCCAATCCGGTGACCGATTTTATCATGCCGCAGGTGACCGCCGATATGCATCTCAAAATATTTTTCGGTTTATGCCTGGCCGTTATTCTCTGGAAAGGGGATAAGCGGTTGAGGCTGGCGGTTATTTTTTCGCTTATCACCGTAACTGTTACCGATCAGCTTTCGAGCGCGGTTTTGAAACCGCTTATCGAACGCGCCCGCCCGTGCCACATTATGGATGTGCATCTTCTGGTCGGATGCGGCTCAGGCTTTTCGATGCCGTCGTCGCATGCCGCCAACCTTTTCGGACAGGCTTATTTTTTCCGGGAGGTGGCGAAACCGTCGTCGAAATTCCTGATCCCGCTGGCCATTGTCGTGGCGCTCTCGCGCGTATTCGTCGGTGTCCATTACCCGGCCGATATCCTTGTCGGCGCCGCGCTGGGTACAATCTCGGGCTGGATAGTCGGAACCGGATATGACTTTTTATACGATAAAAAAATAAAGAACAGATCCAAACGGGGAGGCGATAAAGATGCCGGTCAAAATCGAGGTCATACAGGGTGATATAACCACGGCCGACACCGAGGCGATTGTCAATGCCGCCAATAATCATCTCTGGATGGGTTCCGGAGTGGCGGGCGCGATTAAACGCAAGGGCGGCGATGAAATCGAACGCGATGCCGTCTCCAAGGGACCGATTGAGGTCGGTCAGGCGGTAGCCTCGACCGCCGGAAAACTGCCCTATAAATATGTCATCCACGCCGCCGGGATGGGTCAGGACCTTCGCACCGATGAGTATATCGTCGCCGAGGTTACCCGAAATTCGCTTCTCTTGGCCGACAAACTCGAACTCAAATCAATAGCCTTTCCGGCTATCGGTACCGGTGTCGGCGGTTTTTCGCTCGAATTATGCGCGGCTAAGATGATCGGGGCGGTCCGGGAGCTATCCGGCCGATTCAAGACACTCGAGAGAGTCGTATTTGTTTTGTTCGATATGGCGGCATTCGATGTTTTCAGTAACGAGGCGCAAAAAAAATAAAAATGTCAGACGATTTAATTCAACCATCTGACATCCTAATTTACAGTCGCATTTTTTATTCGATTACGGACAAACAGGCGGCGAGCCACCCTTATACATAAAGTTAATTAAATAGGTAATATCGAGAATATTGGTGTTGCCGTCACCGTTGGGATCACCTGCTTCGGGAGGATTCGGTTCCGGTCCGCCCTTATATATATAATTGATGAGATAGGTCACATCGAGGATGCTGATGGAGCAGGTATGATCGGCATCGCCGCATAAATATATATAGATTCTGGGATGATGATTGATATCAGTCATCTGTCCGCCTGCGGATACCGAAACGAAAACACTGTCCCTTATACATTCGTCATCGGGGGCATGGAGCCAGGCAGTATAAGTCCCGTCACCGTTGTCGGTAACCTCCGACATCGTTCCCATGTATTCCGGTAATGTTATGATAATCTCGTCAACGCCGTTTGCGGGAAATTGACCGTCATGATTCAGGGGGGTGACGGTAATCCGCAGCGAATCATCGGTATAACCGCCAAGATAGCCGGGGGATACGACCAC